>Ga0209793_1000022_pt1 | contig 409402 bp, 405 predicted proteins | sample EBPBio122009_DNA_FD_185863 | JGI IMG/M metagenome (GOLD analysis project Ga0209793, IMG submission 185863) | Wastewater treatment Type I Accumulibacter community from EBPR Bioreactor in Madison, WI, USA - Reactor 1_2/2/2009_ DNA (SPAdes) (version 2) | ecosystem: Engineered > Bioreactor > EBPR...
CGAATGGCTATGGACCTACAACAACGAACGCCCGAATATGGGCATCGGCGGCGTTACACCCGCCATGAAGCTGAAAATGGCCGCGTGAGTTCTACGGTCGCGCCCCGTTAAAACGGGGAGGATTACCTCCTCACGGAGCCTGAATCACGCCCAAGCAGCAACATCAATGGGTCCTGAGCCTAGGTGGGATCGACATTCAGGGTATCGAGGTCGCGAACTGATCCGTAAGGGTCGCCTCACGCCCTGACTCTGCCCCTTTGCCCAATTGCCGCCCTGGCCGCATAGGCGAGTATATCCAGGGGATTCGCCGGTCCGATGCCAGAGTTTGCGACAAAACCCGTGCGGGCAGGGCAGATAGTCAGAGGATCACGCAATCGCCGGGCGCAAAGCCCAGATCGATCGTGTCGCCCTCGGCCGCCATCTGGCCGCTGATCGCAGTATTGGCGCGCAGGGGCGCGGCCTCTCCGATGTCGATCTCATAGATGATCCGGCCGCCCAGATAGGAGGTCGAGATGACCTTGCCCCGCAGCCGGTTTGCCACCTCCGGGCCGGGTGCGATGGCGATCACTTGCGGCCGCACCACCACCGTCACTGCGTCCCCCGGCGTCTGGGCGCGGAGGGTGTCGACATTCAGCAGATGGCCGCCCGACAGGGTGACGTTGATGCCACCTGCGCGCAGGGCGCTGACGCGGCCGGGCAGCATGTTGGCCTTGCCCAGGAAATCGGCCACGAAGGTGGTGGCGGGGCGGTCGTAAACCTCTTGCGGAGTGCCGATCTGCTCGGCCCCGCCGGCGTTCATCACCACGATCCTGTCGGACATAGACAGCGCCTCTTCCTGATCATGCGTGACAAAGATGGCGGTGATGCCGGTCTGCTTCTGGATCTTCTTGATCTCGACCCGCATTTCTTCGCGCATGTTGGCATCCAGCGCGGAAAGGGGTTCGTCCAGGAGAAGAACCTCGGGCTCGAACACGATGGCGCGGGCCAGTGCGATGCGCTGCTGCTGGCCGCCCGACAGCTGCGAGGGCAGCTTTTTCTCGGATCCCGGCAGGCGCACCATTTCAAGCGCGCGAGCGACGCGAGTGGCGATCTCGGCCTTTGGCACGTTGCGGTATTTCAGCCCGAAGGCGACATTGTCGAAGATGCTTTTATGGGGAAACAGTGCATAATTCTGGAACACCAGCCCGATGTTACGCCGGTAGATCGGCACATCGTCGATCCGCCGCCCGCCGATGGCGATCTGGCCGCCGGTGATGTCCACCAGTCCCGCGATGGCGCGCAGAAGCGTGGTCTTGCCGCAGCCAGAGGGGCCCAGAAGCGTGACGAAACTGCCCTTCTCGATGGACAGCGAGAAATCGGTCACGGCGACGAACTTGCCGTAGGACACCTCGACATTGCGGTATTCGACCGCAGGGGTAGTCCCGGCCAATGGCCGGGACTCGTTTTCGGAAGCGTCAGGCACCTTTGGCGATCCTGTCCCACTGTTTCTGCCATTCGGTCTCGTTCGCGGCCCAATAATTCGGGTCGGCGAAGGTGAGGGCCTCCATCTTTCCGGTGGGGTCGAAGGCGGGAAGGGCCTTCACCTTGTCGGTCAGTTCCACCTTGGTCGGGTCCAGCGACGGCGGGTAGTTCTGGCCTTCGGCGACGGCAATCGCGGTTGCCGGTTCCAGCATGAAGTTCACCAGTTCCTCGCATTCCGGCATGGGAGAACCCTTGAGGATCAGCAGGTCCTCCATCCAGGCGTACGAGCCGGGCGGGTCGATATAGCCGATGGGCTGTCCCTGCTGCTGCAACGCCGCGACGCGGCCCGACCAGGCGTCGGTGACAACGATCTCGCCCTTGGACAGAAGATCCATCAGTTCCGCGCCCGAGGACCAGAACTTCTTGGCCAGATCGCGCTGTTCACGCACCTTGGCCCAGACGGCCTCAATGTCCTGGATGTTGTTCGGGTCCTGCCCGGTGGCCAGCGCGGCATACCAGACGCGCGTGACCATGCTGTCATAGCCGCCGATCTTGCCGGCATAGGCGGGATCGAACAGCATCGAGGCCCCCTTCGCGGCGGCTTCCTCGGGCGAGATGACGGTGGTGTTGTAGGCGATCCCGGTGGTGCCATAGTCGTAGGGCACCGCCGACAGCTTGGGCGAGAGCTTGCGGAACGGTTCGATCATCGCGGGCATGACATTGGCCATGTTCGGGATATTGGCCTCGTTGATTTCCGAGGTCAGATCGGCGTTCAGGTATTTGACGTAATATTCCACGCCCGAGGAATGGACGATCTGGAAGTCTCCGGGGTTCGAGGTCTTGGCTTTGGCGATGATCTCGTTCTCGTCGCCGAAGGTGCCCTGGGTGACGCCGATCGAGGTCTTGGCGGTGAAGGGCTGGAAGGCGTATTTGTCCATCGCCTCTTGCACCACGCCGCCCCAACCGTCGAAGCGGACGTCTTTCACCTGCGCCAGCGCCTTGCCGCCCCAGGGCAGGTAGAGACCCGCCGAAGCCGCGGCAGCGGCGGTCAGGCCAAGAAAGCGGCGACGGTCGAGGCCGCCGTTCTGATAGCGGTCTTTCAGCCGCTCAAGCCGGGTGGTGCTGGTCAGTTTCATCTTGCAGTCTCCCTGGTTTTGAATCGTTTTGCCCGTCTGGTGAAGATCTGGATCAGGATGCCGCCGATCAGCGGGATGCCCACGGTCATCACGATCATCACGGTGCCAAGGGCGTTCACCTCGGGCGAGATCGAGGTCTTCAGCATCGACAGGATCTGCGTCGGCATCGTCTCGACCCCGGCGGGACGCCAGAACAGGCTGGCCGAGGTGTTGTCGAAGGAAATCGTGAAGGCCAGCAACGCGCCTGCCACCACTGCGGGGATCAGAAGCGGAAGGGTAATCTCGCGGAAGGTGGCAAGCCGCGAGGCGCCCAGTGACATCGCCGCCTCTTCATAGATCCGCTTCACCCCCACCATCCGGGCCTGGGCGATCAGGACCACATAGGGAAGCGCCAGCAGGATATGCCCCAGCATCAGGATCGGCAGGCTTCGAGGCTGGTCGATCGACTTGATCAGGATCAGAAGGCCGACGCCAAGAATGGTCTCGGGCACCAGCGCGGGCAGGATCACCATGGTTCCCAGGATGCCCTTGCCGCGGAAGTCGAAGCGCACCAGCGCCAGCGCAGTGACGATTCCGACCAGCGTGGTGACAGCCGCCGTGACGACGGCAATCCAGAGCGAGGTCTTGAACGCCTGAATGACGGCAGCATTTTCCAGAAGCTTGCCATACCACTGGAAGGAAAAGCCGGTCATCGGGAAGCCCCCGAACATCGACTTGTTGAAAGACAGTATCACTGTCGCAAGAATCGGCGCGAACATGAAGATATAGACCAGAACAGTCACCAGCCGCGTCAGCAGCCAGGCCCAGCGTCCCTCGTTGTCGCGCGACCCGCTCATCCGCCCAGGCCTTTCACGATCTGCGACATCCCCATGTAGCGGGTATAAAGCGCCGCGACCGAGCCTAGGACGAAGAAAAGCACGATGGACAGCGTGGCACCCATCGGCCAGTTCAGCTGGCCCATGATGGTGTCATAGATCAGGTTGCCGAACAGCGCGTCACGGCCCGATCCCAGAAGCTGCGGTGTCACATAGCTGCCCGCCGCCAGCACGAAGCAAAGCATCAGCCCGGCGGCAAGGCCCGGCAGGGACAAGGGCAGCGTCACCTCACGGAAGGCTTGCGCATTGGTGCAGCCCATTGATCTGGCAGCAGAAATCAGGGTGCGATCGATGCCCTCAAGGCTGACATAGATGTTCAGGATCATATAGGGCAGCAGGAAGTGGATCAGCCCCATGATCACCGCGCCCTCGGTGTAAAGCATCCGAAGCGGGGCGTCGATCAGGCCAAGGTTCATCAGCCAGACATTGATCAGCCCCTGTTCGCCTAGGATGTGGATCCAGGAAAAGGTGCGGATGGTGAAGCTGATCCAGAACGGCACGATCAGCAGCAGGAGAAGCAGCCATTTGTGCCGGAACCCGGTCGCCCAGATGAAATAGGCCGGGAAATAACCGACCACGCCGCAGATCGCTGCCGTCACCACGCCCACGCGCAGGGTTTTCAGAAGGAAGCCGTGGTAATAGCTGTCAGTCAGAAACTCATGCCAGTTGGCCCAGGTCAGCGTCGCATCCTCGACCCCGGCGGTGACGAAGGTGAAGAAGGTATAGACCCCCATCACAAGGATCGGCAGGACCAGGAAACACAAAAGCAGGAGCGCCGTCGGGGCCACCAGAAGCCAGGCCAGCCTGGGATCATAGAGCTTCCAACCCCGCGTCACGCGCGCTTCATGGGTCCGGGCTGCCATAGCGCTGTCATCACCCCGCTGGCCTAGATTGCTGCCGTTGACCGATCTTTTCAGCACGAGATGCCGCGGATCAGATCGCCAAAGTCCACGTCGGTCCAGTATTTTCCAAAGGCTATCGGGAAAGAGTAAGCGCTGTAAAATATCCCTTTCCGTCGCCGTCATTCATTTTTGATATATTTGCTGCCTGCTTCGCTTGCTTGGCTTCACACTGGCCCGGATATCCCAGGGGCGGTCCTCGGGGAACAGACCTCCCCGCAGCGTTCATCTTGCGCGGGCGCGCGACATCACAAGACCGCGCTCTGACAGATGCGCCACCATGTCATCCAGTTCCTGTCCGATGGATTCCACGAAACCTGCGCTCCACCGGCTTTGATGCACGGGGTCGGGTTGCCAGATGTTCAGGCTGTAGGGGATGGGTTGCGCCATCGGCCGCAGGACGAGTCGCGGCCCCTCGAAAGCCAGTGCCGTCAGCGGATTAACGATCGAGATGCCGATACCATGCGCCACCATCGCGCCGATGGAGGTTGCGGTGGTGGTCTCGACCATCAGCTGCCGATCGACCCCGGCAGAATCGAAAAGGGCGTCGATCTGGCGGCGATAGGTATCTTCCTCGGCGTAGTAGATGAAGGCCGACCCGGCCATCTGGTCGATCTCGATGCTCTCATGCCGGGTCAGCGGATGGTCGGCAGGCAGGATACAGAGCAGGTCGCCAGCCTCGCGGCGCAGCAGCGAGCCAAGCCCGCCGGGCACACGGCCCTCGACCACGCCAACGTCGAAATTGTTGTTCAGCAACTCGCGCGTCAGCACCGATTCCTCGATGGAATGCACCTTGAGCTGGGCATCGGGATGGTTGGTGCGAAAGCGGCAGATCGCCTGCGGTATCAGCGCGTGGGCAAAGGCCGGAAGGCAGGCAACCGAGACCCGCTGAAGACGGTCGCCCCGGATCGCATCCGCCGCGCGCCCGATCTCGTCCAGGCTGACAAAGCTGCGCTGCACCACCACATGCAGCGCGATGGCGCGGGGCGTCACCTCCAGCCGGCGCTTGTCGCGGCGGAAAAGCATGAAGCCCAACACTTCCTCCAGCGCCTTCAGTTCGCGGCTGATCGTGGGCTGCGACGAGCAAAGCTGCGCCGCCGTCTCGGTCACGTTCAGCGTCTGCATGAGCGAGCGGAAGATTTCCAGCTGCCGATGGGTCAGGCGCAAGGCATATATCCCTGATGAATGAAATATGGATCACTATGAATTTGACAGCATGTCACGCCTGGGTGCAACACCGCATCTGCCAGTTTGACCCGAGACCCCGGATGCCTGTTGTCCCCCCTGCCCAACTGACCGATCGCAAGGGGTTTGCCGAGATGGCCGCGACGCTGCAGCGGCCCGGTGGCTTTGTGAAGATGCACGGCGCCGGCAATGATTTCATCATCTTCGATGGCCGTGCCCGGCCCTTCCGGCCCACGCCCGCCGAAGCGGCCAGCCTGTGCGCGCGCCATACCGGGGTGGGGGGCGATCAGGTCCTGGTGCTGGAATCCCCGCAGGCGGAAGGCACGGATATCCGTCTGCGCATCTACAATACAGACGGACAAGAGTCGCAGACCTGCCTGAATGCGACCCGCTGCGTGGCCTGGCTTCTGTTGCAGCAGACCGGCGCCGACACGGTGCGCATCGGCACGCTTGGCGGCGTGATCGAGGCGCAGATCAAGGGCGACCATACCGTCTGTCTGCGTCAGCCCGCGGCGCGTCTTGACTGGCAGTCGGTGCCACTGGCCGAACCCCGCGACGCGCTCGACGTTGGCCTGACGGCAGGCCCGCTGACTGCACGGGTGGCGATGAGCATGGGCAACCCGCATCTTGTGTGCTTCGTGCCCGCGCTTGACGAAATTGACGTTCCCCGCTGGGCTGCCGTGCTGCAGGATGATCCGCTGCTTCCCGAGGGTGCCAATGTCGGTGTTGCCGAGATCATTGATGACGGCCATATGCGGCTGGTGGTCTGGGAGCGGCCGGGGATGCTGACCATGGCCTGTGGCAGCGGTGCCTGTGCGGCATTGGTCGCGGCGCGGCGGCTGGGGCTGACAACGGCGAACGCGATGCAAATCTTCATGCCGGGGGGCAAGCTCGCTGTCCGTGAAGAGCAGGATGGCACGCTGTTCCTGACCGGGCCGGTTGCCGTTTCCTTCCTTGGCCAACTGACGGAGGTGGTGGCATGAGGCGGATCGCCGTCGGCGGACTGGTGCATGAGACCAATACATTCGCCCCCGGCCCCACCTCGCTGGCCGATTTCGACAGCCATGGGTCTTCGCTGCCGATCCTGCGCGGTCAGGCGTTGACTGCGGCCTTCGATCAGGGGGGCGGGGCGACAGGCGGCATGTTGCGGACGCTGCGGGCCACGCCGGTCGAGATCCTGCCGCTGCTGCGGGCCGAAGCGCAGCCCGGCGGCAGGGTGGAGGCTGCGGCCTTCCATGCGCTGACCGATGAGCTTCTGTCGGGCTTGCAGGCCGCAAGCCCGCTGGACGCTGTGCTGCTGGACCTGCATGGCGCGATGGTGGTCGAGGGGATAGCCGATGCCGAAGGCTGGCTGTTGCGGCGCATCCGCAAGCTGCTGGGTCCGCAGGTCTTCATTGCAGCCGCGCTGGATTTCCACGGCAATGTCAGTGCCGAAATGGTGCGGGACAGCGACCTTCTGATTGCGTATCGCACCTACCCCCATGTCGATATGGAGGCGACAGGCACCCGCGTCGCGGCCGAGACCCTGCGCTGGCTTGATCGTGGCAGACGCCCGGCGAAGACCTTCCTGCAGGGGCAATATCTGATCCCGATCCATGCGCAATGCACCTTGATAGACCCGATGAAGGGGCTGTTGGCGCTTGAGGATGACACCGACCGCAGTTTCGATGCGGTGACAAGTGTACTGTGCGGCTTTCCCCCCGCCGATATCGCCGATTGCGGCCCTTCGCTGCTGGCCTATGCCGGGGATCAGGCTGCGGCGGAGATGGCGGCGAACCGTCTGGCCCTCGCACTCGCGGCGGCCGAGTCCGACTTTGCCGCCATCGGGTTGCGACAGGGCCCCCAGGCGGTTGCGCATGCGCTGGAGCACCTGGCAGAAACAGCCGGACCAGTGATCCTGGTCGACACCCAGGACAACCCCGGCGCAGGCGCAACCTCGGACACCATGGGGCTGGTGCGCGAATTGCTGGTGCAGGGCGCGCAGGCAGCCGTAGTTGCCGTCATCCACGATCCTCAGGCGGCGGCGGCTGCCCATGCGGCAGGGCTCGGCGGCATGCTGGACCTTGCTCTTGGCGGCAGGGGCGCGACGCCGGGCGCAGGACCTCTGGTCGCCCGCTACAGGGTGGAGGCCCTGGGTGACGGGCGCCTTGTCGGCACCGGAGGCTATTACGACGGGGCCGAATTGAACTTTGGCCCGATGGCGCTGTTGCGGATCGAGAGCAGCGGGGTGCAGGTCGTCGTCGGGTCGCAGCGGGCACAGGCGGGGACGCAGGCGATCCTGCGCCACCTCGGTCTTGATCCCGCTGCGCCGGGGATCATCGGGCTGAAAAGTTCGGTTCATTTTCTGGCCGATTTCGCCGCGCTGACGCGCGAGGTCATCTATGCAGCCTTTCCGGGGCTGAACGCCGCAGATCCGGCCGACTTTGCCTATCGCCATCTACGTTCCGGCATCCGCCAACGGCCCGAGGCAGACGAAACCTCTGCCCGCAGGGCGGCAATACCCGGCGCCGGTTCTGTCGAAACGTGACTGACCGATCCAATAGTTTCCGTCGCCCCGCCGCTCAGGCCTCCGGGCGGAAGGGCCGCGCAAGCGAGGCCGGAACCTCGATCCGCCGACCCCGGTTCCGCGAGATGGCGACAAGGACAAGGATCGTCGCCAGATAGGGCAGGGCCGACAGCGCCTCGGACGGCAGCGGCAGGCCAAGGATCTGGCCATGCAGTTGCAGGATGGTGAAGCCGCCGAAGAGGATGGCACCGGCAAGGGCGCGCCACGGCCGCCATGCCGCAAAGACCACCAGCGAAAGCGCGATCCAGCCGCGGCCGGCGGTCATGTTCTCGACCCAGATGCCGACATAGGCGACCGAGAGATAGGCACCGGCCAGCCCCGCCATGGCGCCGCCGAAGAGGATGGCGGCAAAGCGGATGCGCAGGACGGGATAGCCGATGGCATGGGCGTTCTCGGGCGATTCGCCGATGGTGCGCAGGATCAGCCCCGCCTTGGTGCGGGTCAGCCACCACCAGAGGGCTGGCACCATGGCAAGGGTCAGATAAACCATGGCGTCGAAGCGGAAGAGGAGGTGGCCGAGGACGGGGATGTCGGACAGGAGCGGGATCGCTAGCGGCTTCAGCGTGGCGACGGGTGTGCTGCCGAACCCCATGCCGATCATCGCGGAAAGGCCGGTGCCGAAGATGGCCAGCGCCAGACCTGCGGCATATTGATTGGCCATGAAGACCAGCGCGAGCAGCGCGAAAAGGCAAGAGGTCAGCATCCCCGCCAGCGCACCGCCCACAAAGGCCGCAGGCAGGCCCCAGCCAGCCATGGCCAGCCAGAAGGCCACGGCGGCCCCGATCAGCATCATGCCCTCGATCCCGAGATTGAGGACGCCGGATTTCTCGACCACCACCTCGCCCAATGCGGCCAGCAGCAGGGGGGTGGCGGCGGTGATCGTGCCGACAAAGATCGCGATGCCCAGATCCATCAGGCGGCCCCACGGGTGATGCGCCAGGAGGTGAAGAACTCGCTGGCCAGAAGGAAGAACAGCAGAAGCCCCTGGAACACCCTCGTGATATGGGCCGGGATGCCGAAAGAGACCTGCACCGCCTCGCCCCCCACATAGGTTAGGGCAAGGAAGAGGCCGCCGAGAAGGATGCCCACGGGGTGCAGCCGGCCGATGAAGGCGACGATGATGGCGGTGAAGCCATAGCCCGGCGAGATGACGGCTGAAAGCTGGCCCAAGGGGCCGGAGACTTCATAAAAGCCCGCGATCCCGGCAGCGGCACCTCCGGCCAGAAGGCCCGTCCAGATCGCGCCCTTCTCGGAAAAGCCGACGTAGCGGGCGGCACGCGGGGCGGCGCCGCCGACCGACAGGCGGTATCCTGCGAAAGACCGCGCGATGAAGACCCACAGAAGGCCAAGGGCGATCAGCGCGAAGAGGACCGAAGCGGTGACCCGGAAGCGCGGATCCAGCGGGGTCAGAAGGCCGCTCGCTGGCATCATCGCGGTCTGGGGAAAGTTGAAGCCCATCGGGTCGCGCCACGGGCCACGCACCAGCCATGACAGGATGAAGCCCGCGATATAGGTCAGCATCAGCGTGACAAGGATCTCGTTGGTATCAAAGCGCGCACGCAGGTAGGCGGCGATCCCTGCCCAGGCCATTCCGGCCAACATGGCGGCCAGGAACATCAGCGGCATCAGGACGGCATGCAGGCCCTGCGGTGCGAAAAGCCCCACCCCGGCGGCGGCGATGGCACCCATGATCAGCTGGCCCTCCGCGCCGATGTTCCAGATATTGGCACGGAAGCCCACGGCCAGACCGGCGGCGATGATGATCAGGGGGACGGCCTTCACCAGAAGCTCGGTCAGGCCGTAAAGACTGCTGACGGGGCCGATGAAGAAGGCCTTCAGCGTAGGAAAGGGCGCAAAGCCAAGCGCCCAGAAGAGGGTGCCGCCGAAGACCAGCGTCAGGATGATCGCGGTCACGGGCGCCATCAGCCGGGTGGCCAGAGTCACGTCGCGGCGGGGTTCGATCCGCAGGACCATCAGTGCGCCTTCGCCCCGGCAAGGCTGTCGCCCGCGCCGGTCATGTAGCGACCAAGCCGGGCCTTGGTCGCCTCGGCCCGCGGGATTGAAGGCGAGAGCCGGCCTTCTGAAAGGACGTGTATGCGGTCGCAGATCTCGATCAACTCTTCCAGTTCCTCGGAGAAGACAAGGACGGCGGCACCCTTGCGGCTTTGGTCGATAATGCGCTGGCGGATGAAGGCGGCGGCACCGACATCGACACCCCATGTCGGCTGGGCGACGATCAGCACCGTCGGGTCCAGCGCCAGCTCACGCCCAAGGATGAACTTCTGCAGATTGCCCCCCGAGAGGCTGGAGGCCAGCGCCGATGGCCCCTCGGCCTTGACGGAAAAGGCCGTGATGATGTCGGCGGCGCGGGTCCGCGCCGCATGGTAGCGCACCAGGCCGCGGCGGATCAGCCCGGCGGTATAGCCGGTCAGGAGGGTGTTCTGGGTCAGCGAATGACCAGGAACGGCACCGCGGCCAAGGCGTTCCTCGGGGACATAGGCCATGCCCATCCGGCGTCGGGCATCGGCGCGGGGCGGCATCTGCTGGCCCATCAGGGCCATCTGGCCGGGCAGCGATGCTTCGCCCGAAAGACAGGCGGCAAGCTCGGCCTGACCATTGCCCGAGACGCCGGCAATGCCCACGATCTCGCCGCCGAAAAGGTCAAGGCTCACGTCCTGCAATGCCCGGCCAGCGCCGCCGAAGGGGCGGCCAGACAGGCCGCGCACCGACAAGAGGGGAGTGGCCGACAAAGCGGCGGGCGGGTGATCGGTGACGGGCAGGTCGCTGCCGATCATCATCACGGCAAGGTCGTGGGTGGTTGCCTTGCGCGGATCGGTGCCGCCTGTGACGCGGCCGCCACGCAGCACCGTGGCGCTGTGGCACAGGACGCGGACCTCATCCAGTTTGTGGCTGATGTAGATGATGCTGCACCCTTCCGCCGCGATCCTGCGCAGCACGGTGAACAACTGTTCCACCGCCTGCGGCGCCAAGACCGAGGTGGGTTCATCAAGGATCAGAAGGCGCGGGTCGCGCATCAGGCAGCGCAGGATCTCGACCTGCTGACGCTCGCCCATGGAGAGGTCGGCGACCATGCGGGCGGGATCGACCGACAGCCCGTAGCGGGCGGCGGTTTCCGTGATGCGGGCCGACAGCGCGGGCAGATCCATCCGGCCGGGCAGGCAAAGCGCGATGTTCTCGGCCACCGAGGCGGATTCGAAGAGTGAGAAGTGCTGGTAGACCATCTCGATCCCGCAGGCGCGGGCCTGTGCGGGAGAGTGCTGGCCCAGAAGTCGGCCGTCGTAGCGGATTTCCCCCCGGTCGGGGGCGATCGCGCCGTAGATGATCTTCATCAGCGTCGACTTGCCGGCACCGTTCTCGCCAAGGATGGCATGGATCTCGCCCGGTGCCACGGCAAGCGAGACTGCATCATTGGCAACCACGCCCGGATAGGCCTTGGAAATATCGGTCAGTTGCAGCCGGGGTGTCGCCATCCCGGCCGCGGTTGCAGGTGCGCTGGCCATCAGCCCAGCGTGCCGATCATGCCATCGACCAGCCAGTTGATACCGCGCACATCGGTATCAGCCAGAACGCCGCCCGCCGGCACGATGACATTGCCCTGATTGTCCTTGATCTCGCCAGCATAGGGCTGAAGGGCGCCCGACTTGACGCCCTCGGCTGCGGCATCCAGCTTGGCGCGGACATCCTCGGGTATCTTGGCGTTGAAGGGGGCAAGGGTGACGACCCCGCCGGCCAGCCCGTCCCAGCGGGATTCGGTCTTCCAGGTGCCGTCCAGCACCGCCTGCGCCGCCCGCACGTAATCCGAGCTCCAGTCAAGCACGACCGAGGTCAGCTGGCTGTCCGGCCCGAAGCTGATCAGGTCGCTGGCATAGCCGACCGAGTATACCCCGGCCTCTTGGGCCGCCTGCACGCAGACGCCGGTGTCGGTCATGCCAAGGATCACGTCGGCCCCCTGCGCCATCAGCGCCTGTGCGGCCTCTTTCTCCTTGCCCGGATCGAACCACGAATTCAGGAACACGACCGAGCAGGTGATCGCGGGGTTCACCGTGCGCGCACCCAGCAGGAAGGCATTGCCAGGTCCCACGATATCGGGGATCGGGAAGCCGCCGACAAAGCCCAGCTTGCCGGTCTTGGTCATATGGCCCGCCGCGATCCCGGCGATGTACATCCCTTCATAATACTTGGCCTCGAAGGTGCCGAGATTGTCGAGATGCACGATGCCCGAGCAATGCTCCCATGCCACATCCGGGAAGGCGGGGGCCACTTTCTGCATCGGCTGACCCAGAGAGAAGCTGGTGCCGAAGATCAGCCGGTGCCCGCTGGAGGCCAGATCGCGGAACACCCGTTCGGCATCCTGCGGCAGGAAGGTGTTGTCGACGACCGTCACCTCGACCTTGTCGCCGAAGGCCGCCTTGATCGCCTCGATGCCAAGGGCGTGCTGTTTCGACCAGCCGATCTCGGCCGCGGGCGAGGCATTGACCTGACCGATCTTCAGCACGTCCTGCGCCATCGCCATGCGCGGCAGGGCCATCGCCCCGGCAAGTGCGGCCGATCCCTGAAGCAGTCTTCTGCGCGAAACATTCATCTCATCTCTCCTGTCGAGCCATGGCGTTGATGGGCATTTGTCCGGGTCAGGCCGGTTCCGTCTTCTGTAGCGGGCGGGACAGCGGCTGCGGCTTCAGCCAGCGCGACAGCACCTCTTCCAGATCGGGGCGGATCGCGGCGCGCATGTCCATGTCATAGCCGCGGGCGATGGCATCGTAATGGTTGCCGATCAGCCGCAAGGCGGGTTCGACCCGGCCCTCTTTCATATGCGACAGGATCAGCGCATGGTCGTCAGTCAGCCTTTGCCGGTGATAATCGCGGTTGGTGTAGAGAAGCCGGATCAGCTGCGACCGGCGCAAAAGCCTTGCATGGCTTTCCTCCAGCACCCGGTTGCGGGCCAGCCGGACCAGCTCGACATGGAACTCCGGCCCGATCCGGTCGGACCCGGCATCATCGCCATGGTCCAGGCAGCACTGGGTCTCGCAGACATTGCATTCCAGCCGCTCAAGGTCCGAGGGCGCGCCGCGGGCGATCAGCTGGAAGGCGGCGCCCTGTTCGATGGCGGCGATGGCCTCGAAGATGTCGAAGGCCTCGCGCGCGTCCAACTCGGCCACGAAGGAGCCGCGGTTGGGATGCATCTGCACCAGCCCCTCACGGCCCAGCAGCAGCAATGCCTGCTTCACCACGGCGCGGCTGGTGTTGCAGGCCTCGGCCAGCTGGCGTTCGCCCAGCTTGAAACCGGGCGGCAGTTCCTGCGCGCCGATAGCGCCGGAGAGGGCCTCTGCAATTTCCTGAGAGCGGGTGGCCATGAAGTGCCCGTTTGTCCTGCCGCGTGACTCACTCGTCTAAAACCTAGCGGATCACGGTCAGGATCTGTCAAGCAATCTTTGCAATTGACATCGCAGGATTGAGGGATTGCTATGCAATTCAGCGCCAGCGACCCGGAGGCAGCCCGATGGCCGACAGTCTTCCCGATCCCTTCATGCTGAATCAGTGGTATCCGGTCTCGGCCCTGCAGGATGTGCAGGAGCGGCCGCGCAGCACGGTGCTGATGGGCGAGACGCTGAGCTATCAGCGCAAGGACCGGGCCTGCCGGGTGCATGGCGCCGATGGCCGCGCCCTGCCAGTTATCGAACAATACGCCTGCCTCTGGACCACACTTGGCCAGCCCGAAGGCGGGTTGTTCCCGATCCCGGAATATGCCGAGGCCGACCGGCGCAACCTTGCGGCGGGGTCGATCGGGGTCAATGTCGCTGCACAGCGCGGGATCGAGAATTTCCTTGATATGGGGCATTTCCCCTATGTCCACACCGGCATCCTTGGGGAACTGCCGCATACGGAGGTCAAGGAATACAATGTCGAATTGCGCGAGGGCGGGCGTGAAATCGTGGCGACCGAATGCCTGTTCTACCAACCCCGCGCCTCGACCGTCTCGACCGCCGGGGCGGATGTGGAATATGTCTACCGGGTGCCGCATCCGACCTGCTCGGTGCTTTACAAATCCAGCCCGATGGATGCCAGGCGGCTGGACGTGATCGCGCTTTTCATCCAGCCGGTCGGGCCTGAGAAATTCCGCGGCCACATGGTGCTGAGCATTCTGGACGATGTCAGCACTGATGATTTCATCAGCTATTTCCAGCTGCACATCTTCGGGCAGGACAAGCCGATCCTGGAAAACCAGATGCCGAAGCGGCTGCCTTTGGACCCGCGGGCCGAGACGCCGATCCGTGCCGACAAGACCGCGATCATGTATCGCCGCTGGCTGGCGCAGAACGGTGTGACCTACGGCACCATTCCGGCGGCGGCATGAAAGGATGACGATGGACGGAGCAAGCAGCATTGGGCCTTGGGTTCCGGTGGCGGCCAGCGAGGATGTGGTCCCCCGACATGTCTTTCAGGGCAAGCTTTCGGGGCAGGAGCTGGCGATCTGGCGGGCCGACGACGGTTACGTCAATGTCTGGGAAAACCGCTGCCTGCACCGCGGCGTGCGGCTTTCCATCGGGGTGAACACCGGGACCGAGCTGGTCTGCCAATACCACGGCTGGCGTTATGCCAACCGCAATGCGGGCTGCACCTATATCCCCGCACACCCCGCAGACGCGCCGCCGCGCACCATCTGCAACCGCACCTATCCGGTGCATGAGGCGAACGGGCTGATCTGGACCCATCTTGGCGATGCCGGAGATGCGGCACCCGAATCGCTGCCTGAAGAGCCGCTGGTCCTGCGCGCCGTGCCCCTGAACGCAGCTCCGGCGGACGTAAGCGCCGCGCTTGAGGGCTTTGCCCCCGACGAGGGGATGGCGCATCGGGGCGGACTTTTCTTCTCGGACGGCATCAGCAGCCTGCAGCTTTATGTCCAGCCGATGGATGCCGGGCAATCGGTGATCCGGGGCTATGTCACCGGCCCCCTTGCCGCGCAGGGGCTGGCGCTGCTGCGCCGCCTGAACACCGCCCTGACCGCCTTCGCCCGTCAGGCCGAGGCCGAGGCCCGCGCAAAGCCCGCCCCCGCGCCGATCCCGCCGGTCTATGGCCGGGTCAGCGCGGAACTGGCCGAGATGCCCGAGATGACCGCCGGGCCGGGCAAGATCCGGGTCACGGTGGCGGCAAAGACCATGGTGGCCGAAGGCATCGTTTCGCTTGAGTTGCGCCCCCTGCGCGGTGTCCTGCCCGCCTTCCAGCCGGGGGCCCATATCGACGTGGCGCTGCCCAACGGGCTTGTCCGGCAATATTCGCTGGTGAACGGCCCAGGTGAGACCGACCGCTATATCATCGGCGTCAAGCGTGAGGCCCAATCTGCGGGCGGCTCGTTGGCGATCCATGACCATCTGAAGGCGGGCGATCTGCTGGCGATCTCCGAGCCGCGCAACAACTTTCCGCTGCGCCGCAATGCCGAGGAGACCATCTTCCTTGCGGGCGGCATCGGGGTGACGCCGATGCTGGCGATGGCGGCGGCAATGGCGGGCGATGGCCAGAATTGCCGCCTGCATTACTTCGCCGCCGGTCCCGACCATCTGGCCTTTGCCGAAAGGCTTGCCGCCTTGGGCGAAAGGCTGACCTCGCATCTGGGGCTGGACCCGGCCGGCACCACGGCGGCACTGAAGGCGATCCTTTCCGACCCCGGTCCCGCGCGGCAGGTCTATGTCTGCGGTCCCGGCCCGATGCTGGACGCTGCCCGCAGCATTGCCGCCGAGCAGGGCTGGCCCGAAAGTGCCGTGCATTTCGAATATTTCCGCAACACCCATCAGATCGACGACTCTTCAAGCTTCGAGATCGCACTGGCCCGCTCCGCCGTCACCCTGCAAGTGCCGGCAGGTAAGTCGATCCTGCAGGTCTTGCGGGAAAATGGTGTCGCCATGGCCTCGTCCTGCGGGCAGGGCGCTTGCGGGACGTGCCGCGTCAAGGTGCTGGAGGGCATCCCCGACCATCAGGACGTCTATCTGAACAATACCGAGCGCGCCGCGAACACCACGATCATGACCTGCGTGTCACGCGCCAAATCCGACCGTCTCGTCCTGGATATCTAGATGCTGCGTCTTTACGACTATGACCTGTCCGGCAACTGCTACAAGGCGCGGCTTCTGCTGGCGATCCTTGGCGTGGACTACGAGCGGAAGAACGTCGATTTCTTCCCCGGCTTCAAGCATCGCGAGCCCGAGTTTCTTGCGATCAACCCCCTGGGCCAGCTGCCGGTTCTTGAGGATGGCGATCTGCGCATCGCGCAAAGTGCCGCGATCCTTGTCTATATCGCGCGCAGGTTCGATCCCTCCGGCCTCTGGTATCCGCTGGACACGCCCGATCGCACCGGCCAGACCCAGCAATGGCTGGGCTTTGCCGAGGGGCTGACCGCCACGGCATCGGCCGCACGGCTGGCCGACGGAATGGGGTTCGACTTCGACGCCGATGCCGCGCGGGCGGGGGCGCATCGCCTCTTGGCTGTGATGGATGAACACCTGTGGTTCCAGGAGCGGCAGGGGCAGGGCTGGCTGGTATCGGGCGAGGCTCCGACCGTGGCCGACATCGCCTGCTTTCCTTACGTCATGCTGTCCGAAGAGGGCGGCATCCCGCGCGAGACTTATCCGGCAATCCGCCGCTGGTCCGACCGTGTGAAACGCATCCCCGGCTTCGTCGTCATGCCCGGCATCTTCCCCGCAATTCTGGGCAGCCAGTGATGCAGCCCGCTCTGGTCGTTCTGGGCAACGGTTTCCATACCCCCACCCGAGACCGGCTGGAGGTGCTGACCGATTGCGCCTTTGTCATTGACGGCAAGGGCCGGATCGACAGCATCCTGCCGCCGGGGGCCGGGCAGGACCGGATTGTCACTGCGGCCGAGGCCTCCGACACACTTCACCGCCTGCCGAAGGACGCCTGGCTGATCCCCGGCCTGGTCGATCTGCATATCCATGCGCCGCAATGGCCCCAGCTTGGCCTTGCTCTGGACGAACCGCTTGAGGTCTGGCTGCAGAAATACACCTTCCCGCTGGAGGCGCGCTACGCCGACCCCGCCTTCGCCGAAGCGGTCTATGACGATCTGGTGCGCAGCCTTCTGGCGCAAGGCACCACGACGGCGATGTATTTCGGTTCGGTCCACCGTCAGCCGAACCTGATCCTTGCGCAGGCCTGCCTGCGCCATGGCCAAAGGGCGCTGGTCGGCAAGGTCGCCATGGACGACCCGGACAACTGCCCTGACTATTACCGGGATGCCGATGCGCAGGCGGGCATCGCCGAGACCCGGGCCTTCATCGAAGATCTCCGGGCGCTGCAAGGCGATGACCCTTTGGTGCTGCCGGTCATCACCCCGCGCTTCATCCCAAGTTGTACCGATGCGCTGCTGGAAGGGCTGGGGGTATTGGCGCAGGAAACCGGCTGCCATGTGCAGACCCATGCCTCGGAAAGCGACTGGGCGGCGGGGCATGTCCGCGACCGGCTGGGCTGTTCGGATTGCGACGCCCTGGACCGCTTCGGCCTGCTGACGGATCGCACCGTGCTGGCCCATGCCAATTTCGTCACAGATGCTGACATGGCCCTGATGGCGCAGCGCGGCGCGGCCGTGGCCCATTGCCCGATGTCGAATGCCTATTTCGCCAATGCCATCTTCCCGGTCCGCCGCGCCTTGGAGGCCGGAGTGGAGGTGGGTCTGGGCACTGACATATCGGGCGGCTTCAGCCCCTCTATCCTTGACGGGATGCGTCACGCGCTGATGTCCTCGCGCCATCTGTCGCATGGCAATGACCCCGCCCTGCCGCCCCAGACCCGGGGCACCGGCGAGGCACCCCTGACTGCTGTCGAGGCGTTCTGGCTGGCGACAGCGGGGGGCGGCGATGCGCTGTCGCTGCCGGTGGGAAGGCTGCAGGCGGGCCAGTGCTTTGATGCCCTCGTGATCCGGGCCAACCTGCCCGGCAGCGGATTTCGGCTTTTCACGGGGCAGGAGCGGCCCGAGGATGTCTTTGAAAAGATCGTGCTGACCGCGGATCGTGGCGCGATCAGCGACATCTGGGTGCAGGGCCGCAAGATCGCCTGAGCGGTCAGACCTTCAGGAACAGCAGTGCTGGCAGGATACGGCGAAATCGCACGGTTCGATCTTACACAGCGGCCACGCAATCAAAAAGGCTGTCAGGAGGTCCTGCGCGAACATGGGCTGAAGGCGTCGATGAAGGGCGGATCGCAAAAACGCCATGTGGCTTGAACGGGGACTCGGAGCGGGACCAAACTGCGACAGGTCTGAGCCGAAGATTTCTTGGCGGCCTGCAAAGTGCCAACCAAACCTGCAATTCCGGTCTCGCGCTCTCAATATTCGTTCGCTCCCTTGCCCGCCAGAATCCTTGGCCGCAGTCTGGTGATCCGGTTGATCCGGGTGGCGGCATTCTTGCTGCCCGAGATCTGCAACACATGGCTTTTCCGGCGGCCGGGGGTCAGGCGATGGAACGCTTCGGCCAGATCCGGGTCGGTGTCCATCGCCTCGATCAGTTCCTCGGGCAGGTCGAATTCGGTTTCCACCTTTTCCGGCTTCACCCCGGCCTCGGCATAGCCTTTGGCTTCCTCCAGATAGCGCAGGATCACCGGGGCCATTGCCGCCGCCTGGGCATTGTCGGTGAAGCGGATCGCGTCGGGGTGCTGCGTGTTCGGCCCCTGCCGTTCCAGCAGCCCGTCAGGGTCCTGCATCAGCGCGGCATTGAAGAAGGTCAGCCGAAAATCGCCACGAAACGCCCCGATGATCGCAACATTGCGGCCTGCGTGGGTATAGCAGGGATGTCCCCATTTCACGACTTCGCCCAAGCCCGCCCGCAAGCAGATCTGCCGCAGGGCGGCAAGGCCGGACGACCAGCGGCGCGTGGAACAATCAGGCGTGTCGAACCGGTCGCAGCGGCCGCAGCCTTTGGCAAAGAAATCCTCGATATCGGTGATCATGACCGGGCCTCGGGCTGGGATGGAGCCAGATTAGGCGAGGTCGGGACGGGATACCAGCGCGCCGGGCGGGTTCTCAGGCAAAGCTGACCGCGCGGTTCAGCGGCAGGCTGCGGTGGCGCGTTCCGGTCAGGGCAAATATCGCATTGGCCAGTGCGGGGGCGGCGGGCGGGGTCCCCGGTTCACCCACACCACGGATCGTGCCGCCGCTTTCAAGGATCTGCACGGTGATTGGCGGGCATTGCCGCATCCGCATCGGATCGAAATCCCAGAAGGTGCCTTGCCGGGCGCGGCCTTCGTCGAATGTCACTTCGCCCGTCATCGCGGCAGACAGGCCGAAGACCATGCCGCCCGACAGTTGCGCCTCGATGATACCCGGATCCAGCGCCACGCCGACATCGGCGGCAATCCATGCCCCGGTCAGGCGCAGGCCCTGCGGGGTGTCTTCCACCTCGACCACCTCGGCCACCGGCACGCCGAAGGACAGCGAAAAGCCAACCCCTTTTGCGCGCCCCGGCGCAGCATTGCCCCAGCCCGAGATCTGGCCGACGGTTTCCAGCACATTGATCGACGGCAGGTGATCCATCTGCCGGATGCGGAACAGGATCGGGTCCACCCCGGCCAGATGCGCCAGTTCATCCATCGCGGAATCGTGGAAAAAGGCGTTCTGCGATGCCCCGACCGAGCGCCAGAACCCGACCGGAAGCCGCCCTGTGGCGCGGTGCCCGGTGACGCGATAGTTCGAAAAGGCATAGGGCTGCTCGCCCGCGCCTTGCGTGATGGTGGAATCCGGTCCGGCTGCGGGAAAGCCCAGTCGGCCCGCCATGGATGCAGTGATCGACGCGGCTGCCGTGGCAAGATGGAAATGGCGGACCATCCCGTCGGCAACGGCGGCCCTGACCCGCGCCATGGCTGCGGGGCGATACATGTCCTGGATGGTATCTTCCTCGCGGCTCCAGGTCAGCAGCACCGGCGTGGGCGACAGCAGCCTTGCCAGTGCGGCGGCCTGGCGGATGAAATCCATCTCGGACCGTCGGCCGAAACCGCCGCCCATCAGTTCGGTGTGCATGTCAGTCTGCTCGGGCGTGACCCCCGCAGCCTCGGCTGCAACGGTGCGGGCCATGGTGGGAAACTGGCTGCCCGCCCAAAGTTGCAACCGGCCATCGGCCAGAACGGCGGCGGCGCTCATCGGTTCCATGGTGGCATGGGCCAGATGCGGCACGGTGTATTCGGCGGTGAAATCCCCGGCCGTCGCATCGCCGGTATCCTTGGGCGTGGAGTCCGGGTCGCTTTCCAGCGCAAGGCGAAGGTCGTCGTCCAGGACATCATCGGTCACAGGGGTTTCGGGCGGTGCCCATGTCACCTGCACAACGTCCAGCGCCTGCATCGCGGCCCAGGTCGTCCTGGCAATGGCGGCGATGCCCCCGTCCAGGGCGACGACCTGACTGACACCCGGCAATTTCAGCGCCTCGGTGGCGTCAAAGCCGGTCATCCCGGCACCGGGTGCCGGGTTGCGGCGGATCGAGGCGAACACCATGCCGGGCAGGCGGATGTCGATGGCATAGCGGGCGGTGCCATCGGATTTCGCCGGTATATCCTTGCGCGGCAAGGCTTTGCCCAGCAGCCGCCATTCCTGGCGCGGGCGCAGCGCTGGCGGGTCCGGCAGATTGACCAGGGCGGCTTCTGCGGCAAGATCGGGATAGGGCAACCGGGTGCCGTCCGGCAGAAGCACCGCACCTGCTTCGGTGCGCAATTGCCCTTCGGGCTGGCCGGTGCGGCGGGCGGCGGCGCGGATCAGGGCAAGGCGGGCAACGGCCCCTGCGGCGCGCATCTTCTCATACCCGTCGGGGATGGACGTGGATCCGCCGGTCAGTTGCAGCCCAAGGAAACGGGCGGGAATGTCCATCGCGTCCCGCGCCCGTTCCGCCAGCCAGCTTTCATCCGTCGGGGCGAAGGGCACGCCTTCCCGCAACAGCGCGCCGTTGTAATAGGCCTGGCCGGGTGGGCCATGCATCACGCGGACCTGATCCCAGTCAAGGTCCAGCTCCTCGGCCACAAGGGCGGCAAGGGTGGTGTGGATGCCCTGGCCCATTTCGGCACGGGGGGTAATGATGGTCACACCGTCGCCGTCGATCAGGACAAAGGGCGTCAGCGCACCAAGACCCTGGCCCGCGATCGGGTTCGGCAGGTCCTTGCGATACTGATACCAGCCGAAGGCGACGCCGCCGACAAGGGCGGCAGACCCGATCAGGAATGTGCGGCGGGCGATGGTGCGCAGGCGTCCCATCTCAGCCCTCCAGCCCGGCCGAGGCCGTTCTGATCGCGGCAAGGATGCGCGGATAGGTGCCGCAGCGGCACAGGTTGCCATCCATGGCATCCAGGATGTCACCGTCGGTCGGATGCGGGTTCGCGGTCAGCAGGGCGGCGGCCTGAACGATCTGGCCGGACTGGCAATAGCCGCATTGCGCCACCTGATGCTGCACCCAGGCCTGCCGCAGCGCATCCAGCACCGGACTGCGGCCCTCGATGGTTGTCACCGGCCCGGCCACATCGGCTATTGCAGTCTGACAGGATCGCACCGCCTCATCCCCCACCAGCACGGTGCAGGCCCCGCAGGCCGCAACGCCGCAGCCGAACTTGGTGCCGGTCATTCCCAACCCGTCCCGCAGCGCCCAGAGCAGCGGCGTCTCGGGCGGCAGGTCGGTGGAATGGTCGGTGCCGTTGATGGTCAGCGTGATCATATGCATATCCTCTGAACCATTCAGTTTAGATTGCGGCGTGGCAAAAACAAGCGCCCAGTGAAAACCCCTAAGATGCCGGGCATTAAGTCGCCGTTCACCGCAACCTGATACCAAGGATGCGGGTGTGAAACATGGGTGGTGGAATGGCCGGGCAGTCGAATGCCGCGCCAGTCATCATCAAGCGGAAAAAGGTTGTCGGTGGTGGTGGGCACCATGGCGGCGCCTGGAAGGTTGCCTATGCCGATTTCGTGACGGCAATGATGGCCTTCTTTCTCTTGATGTGGCTTTTGAACGCGACGACGGAAAAGCAGCGCAAGGGGCTGTCGGATTACTTCAGCCCGACCATCGCCGTGACCCGCGTGTCCGGCGGCGGCGAAGGAAGCCTGGGCGGCGAGACGATGTTTGCCGAGGAAACCCAGGCCCGATCCGGCACTGGCGGTACATCGGATCAGGACGGGGCCTCCTCGGGGGCCGAGCAGGACACGCTGGCCGATGAAAATGCGGCCGAGATGCGGGCCGTGGAAAAGGAACTGCTGGACCGTGGCGGCGAAAGCCGGACAATGGAACAGCTGTTGCGCCACGTCATCACCCGTGTCACCGATGAGGGGCTGGTCATCGAGCTTTACGATCTCGACAACGCCCCGCTGTTCAGCAACGACACCGCAGAACCGACAGCGGTTGTGCTGGCGCTGGCCCGGCTGATCGCCGATGTGCTGGCCCTGACCCGCAACGACATTGCGGTGAACGGCCATCTGCGCAGCTATCCGGCCCCGCTGCGCAGCAATCCGGTCTGGGATCTGTCCGCCGCGCGGGCACAGCGGATGCGGCTGTTGCTTGAGGCGGCCGGGGTGGACACGGCACGGATGCAGCGGGTCTCCGGTTTTGCCGACCGCAAGCCGGTGACGGCCGATGCCGCCGCCCTGCGCAACAACCGGCTTGAGATCATCCTGTTGCGCCGCGACCGATAGGCCGCCGCTGCCACAGATGGCTAAAATTGTATGTGTTAGGAAATTCTTCAGTCGCCTGATGCAGTTTCACCCGATACGGGATCGAAGCAGCAGAAAGGTGCCCCGATGACCATTTCGTCGTCCCTCAGCGCGGGGGTGGCCGGCCTGAATGCCAATGCCACCCGCCTTGCCACCATCGCCGACAACATCGCCAATTCCGGGACTTATGGCTACAAGCGGGCCGCGGCAGATTTCTCGAACATGGTGATCACCAATGCACGGGGATCGGGCGTCTATTCGGCGGGCGGCGTGCGGGCTTCGTCCTTTCGCCTGATCGAGGAAAGGGGCGCCCTGGTCGGCACCGCGAATTCGCTGGACCTTGCCGTCTCGGGCCGGGGTTTCCTGCCGGTGATCCCCGAGGTCAGCCTTGGCAACAACACCGGCGACATGCCGCTTCTGATGACGACGACCGGGGCGTTCCGCACCGATTCGAACGGGGTGCTGAAAACCGATTCCGGCCTTGTCCTGCTGGGCTGGCCCGCAACGTCCGATGGCACGATCCCGGTCTTTCCGCGCGACACGATCGGCGGGCTGCAACCCATCGTCATCAATTCGAACCAGACGGCCGGGGATCCGACGACACGGATGAACCTGGGTATCAACCTGCCCGCCACGGGAACCGAGGCGGGGGCATCCGGCACCGCCCTGCCGCTGTCGGTCGAATATTTCGGCAATCTCGGCACATCGGAATCGCTGGACGTTACCTTCACGCCAACGGTTCCAGGCACCGGATCGTCGAACGAATGGACGATGGTGATCCGCGACAGCGCCAGCGGCGGCGCGGTTATCGGTGAATATACCCTTGTCTTCGACGACAGCCGCGCAGCCGGGGGCACGCTGGCCTCTGTCACCACTGTGTCGGGCGGGGCTTATGACCCGGCCACCGGCGAACTGGCCTTGACGGTGGCGGGTGGCCCGATTGCCGTCGGCATCGGGCGGCTCGGCACGCCGAACGGGCTGACCCAGCTGTCGGATGGCTTTGCGCCGGTGTCGATCACCAAGAACGGCTCTCCCGTCGGCAACCTGACCACGGTCGAGGTGGATCAGAACGGCTATATCACGGCGACCTATGACACCGGCTTTACCAGGGTGCTGTATCAGATTCCGCTGGTGGATGTGCCCAACCCCAATGGTCTTTTGTCGAAAAGCAACCAGACCTATCAGATCTCGCCGGAATCCGGTTCGTTCTTCCTTTGGGATGCGGGCAGCGGTCCCACCGGCTCGATCGAGGGCTATGCGCGGGAAGGATCGACCACCGATGTCGCGGCGGAACTGACCAGCCTGATCCAGACCCAGCGCGCCTATTCGTCGAACGCCAAGGTGATCCAGACCGTCGATGAGATGCTTCAGGAAACCACGAACATCAAACGGTAAGCGGGATGAGCGTCTCCTCCGCCCTTGGCAGTGCCCTGACCGGGCTGACCGCAAGCGCGCGTCAGGCCGAGATGGTGTCATCCAACATCGCCAATGCCACGACACCCGGCTATGCCCGGCGCGAGGTGTCCCTGTCGGCCTTGGCGCTGGGCGGCACCGGTCAGGGGGTGGCGATCAACGGCATCACCCGGCAGATCGACGCCTTTCTGATGGCAGATCGGCGGGTGGCACAGGCCGCCTCCGGCGACCGCGATGCACGGGCGGCCTTTCTGCAACGGATGGAGCAGCTTTTCGGCGATCCGCTGGACGCAGGTTCGCTCTCGGCGCGGGTTGCAGCGCTGGACACCGCATTGATGGAGGCCGCCAGCCGCCCGGAATCCGAGGCGCGGCTGGCGGCGGCCGTTGATGCGGCGCGATCGCTGGCGCAGGGGTTGAACCGGGCCAGCGACGCGGTGCAGGAAGAACGGCTGCGCGCCGATGGCCAGATCGCCACCGCCGTCGACGATCTGAATGCCGCACTGCGCCAGGTGAGGGAGATGAACTCCCAGATCCGCAGTTTCTCCGGCTCTGGCTATGATGTCTCGGCGCTGATGGATCAGCGTCAGCAGGTCGTCGACCGCATCGCAACATTGGTGCCGCTGAGAGAGGTGCCGCGCGAACACGGCCAGATTGCCCTGATGACGACCGGCGGTGCCGTTCTGCTGGATGGCAAGGAATCGGTCTTTGACTTCACGCCGGTGAACACGCTGGTGCCCGAGATGACGCAAGGATCGGGCGGCCTGTCCGGTCTGGTGCTGAACGGCAGGCCAATGGCGACGGCCGGGGAAACCAGCCTTGTGCTGGGCGGGAAACTGGCCGGGCTGTTCGCCGTTCGGGACGAACTGGCTGTCGCCGGGCAGGCCAGTCTGGACGCCATGGCCCGCGACCTGGTGGAACGGTTCGGGGCGGCCGGGCTGGATGCGACGCTTGCCCCCGGCGATCCGGGCCTGTTCACCGACAGCGGTCTTTCCTTCGATCCGCTGGATGAGGTGGGGCTTTCGTCCCGCATCGCCGTCAATACCGCAGTCGATCCCCAGGCCGGAGGCGCGGCCTTCCGTCTGCGCGACGGGCTTGGTGCCGCGACGGCGGGGCCGACCGGCAATGCCGCCTTGCTGATCGCGCTGAGCGATGCGCTGGTGGCCGCGCGGCCGACCGGCTCCGCCAGCGTTCCCGCCGCCAGCCGCAGCCTTCAGGGCCTGACGGCGGATCTGTTGTCCTCGATATCGTCCGACCGGCTGACTGCCGATACCGAAAGCGCCTTCACCTCGGCCCGCTTTGCCGCGCTGGATGAGCTGGAAAAGGCGGGCGGCGTCGACACGGATCAGGAATTGCAGATGCTCCTGGTGATCGAAAAGACCTATGCCGCCAATGCCAAGGTGATCCAGGCGGTCGATGAAATGCTCAACACCTTGCTGGGGTTGTAAGATGGTTTTCCGGGTAGGACAGGGCGATGCCTCGCTGACCACATTGCTCAGCCGCCAGTCGGCCAGTCTGCGGGCCGAACTGACGCAGCGCACGACCGAGCTGACGACGGGCCTGCACAAGGATATCGGCGCGGCGGTGGGCGGGGATTTTTCGGCCCTTGCGGGGCTGGAACATTCACTGGCGCGGCTGAAAGGCTATACCGCCAACACCGCCGAGGCCACGCTGACCGCGGATGCGATGCAGACGGCGCTGGGGGTGATGTCGGATGGCGCGGCCGATCTTGGCGCAAACATCCTGCGCAGCATCGGCCAGGCCAGTGCGGCCACGGTATCGACGATCGCCATCGAGGCCGGTCGCGCCTTTGAAACCACGGTGGCGGCGCTGAACACCAGGGTCTCGGAGCGCGCGCTGTTCTCGGGCGTCAATGCCGGTATCAGCCCGCTGCCCGATGCCGACACGATCCTGACGGCGCTTGAAACAGCGACAGCGGGTGCCGCATCGGTTTCCGATGTGAAGACCGCGATTGCCGGCTGGTTCGCGGCCCCGGCGGGATATGATGCGCTTTATGCGGGGGGGCCTGCCCGCGCATCTGTGCCGGTTTCGGCAGGTGACACTGCCGATCTTTCGATCACCGCGCTTGATCCGGCTATCAAGGAGACATTGCAGACGCTGGCGACGGCGGCGCTGCTGGACCGTGGCCTTCTTGCCGGCCAACATGAGGCGCGTGCCCAACTGCTGAAATCGGCAGGAGAGGATCTGGTGTCCGGCAATGAATCGCGGTCGCAGATGATGGCGCGGCTGGGCACGACCCAGGCCCGCATCGCGGCAGCCCAGGCCCGCAACGGGGCCGAGAAGACGGCGCTGGAACTGACCCGCGCCGGCATCGTCTCGGCCGACCCCTATGAGACCGCCACCCGGCTGGAGGATCTGCAATCGCGCCTTGAATCGCTCTACCTCGTCACCTCGCGGGTGTCCCGGCTGTCTCTGGCGGAGTATCTGTGATGCTGCGCGCCCTTTGCATCCTTTTCCTGCTCATCCCCGGCATGGCCCTGTCCGAGGCGATCCGCATCAAGGATCTGGTCGAGGTGGACGGCGTGCGCGGCAACGATCTGGTCGGCTATGGCCTGATCGTCGGGCTGAACGGCACCGGCGATGGCATCCGCAACGCGCCCTATACCGAAGAGATCATGTCCAACCTGCTGGAACGGCTGGGCGTCAACGTGACGGGCGAGGAATATCGCCCGAAAAACGTGGCGGCGGTCTTTGTCACGGCGACCTTGCCGCCCTTTGCCCGTGCAGGCAGCCGGATCGACGTCACGGTCAGCGCGATCGGCGATGCCAAAAGCCTTCTGGGCGGCACGCTGGTGATGACGCCGCTGAACGGCGCCGATGGCGAGATCTATGCCGTTGCCCAGGGCACGATCATCGCCGGTGGCGTTCAGGCCGAGGGAGAGGCCGGCCGGGTGGTGCAGGGTGTGCCGACGGCGGGCACCATCCCGTCGGGCGGGCGGGTGGAGAGAGAGGTGGCTTTCGATTTCAGTTCGGTGTCCGTGCTGCGGCTGGCGCTGAAATCGGCGGATTTCACCACGGCCGCACGGATCGAGGCCGCGATCAACGAAGTCTTTGGCGCCAGGGTGGCCACCATGCTGGATGCCGGAACGGTAACGCTGGATCTTGGCCGCGCGGGGATGCGGTCGCCCGCCCATACGATCAGCCGGATCGAGGGGATCCTGGTGCAACCCGAGACCCGCGCCCGCGTGGTTGTGGATCAAAGATCCGGCACCATCGTGATGGGGGCCGATGTGCGGATCAGCCATGTCGCCGTCGCTCAGGGCAACCTGACCCTGCGGGTCGAGGAAAGCCCGGTCGTGGCGCAGCCCAACCCCTTTGCGCCGGGCGAGACGGTCGTGGTCCCGCGAACATCCGCCACCATCGCCGAGGATGGCACAGGAATGGCCGAAATCGCGGGCGGAACCTCGCTGTCGCAGGTGGTGGCGGGGTTGAATGCCCTGGGCGTTCCGCCGCATGACATGATCGACATCCTGAAAAGCATCAATGCGGCCGGGGCTTTGCATGCGGAATTCGTGGTTCAGTAGAGCCTGTCCGCCAAAAGTGGACTCCGGTTTTGGCGAAAGACGCGTGACCACGAAGAAGCCAGAGGCGGTCCGGCGCTTCTGTCAGCGCCGGACAGACTCTAGAAATCCGGCCACCTGCCGGGTCGGCTTCTGCTCAATATCGACCCGGAGGCCCTGTGCGCCGTTCATTTCCGACGATGAGCGGCGGGCGCATGTACAAAAGAGGGGTCTGCCCAGCGGCAGACTGCGGGAGCAGACCGGAATGGTCACGAGGCGCAGATTCAAACATGCACCGTCTGGATGGTCTGCGGGCTGCCTCGGACATCGCCGAGTTGCAGGAACCGGCTGCGCGATGACAGGGCTGAACACCTAGCGCGGCCGCGCCAGCCAGTCGCCGAACAGGGCCAGCCCCTGTTTCAGAACCTCGGTATCGCAGGCATAGCCGATGCGCAGCCAGCCCTCCATGTCCAGTGCCGATCCGGGCAACAGCATCACGCCGGTATCGGCTTGCAACTGGCGGCAGAGATCGGCCGAAGCCATCGGCAGGTCAAAGCGCAAAAGCGCGGTGGTGCCGGATTTCGGCCTTACATAGCTGATGCGCGGCTGGCTGGCGATCCAGTCGTCAAGGATCTGAAGATTGCTGCGCGTGATGCGGCGGCTGCGCTCCAGCACACGGTCGGAATGTTCCAGCGCCAGTGCGGCAAAGTGATCGTCCAGCCGCCCGACGCTGATCGTGGTGTAGTCGCGGTGGATCGAGACGGCCTGGATCACCTCCTCCGGTGCCGCGATCCAGCCCAGCCGCAGCCCGGCCAGCGAAAACGCCTTGGACATGCCACAGGTCGAGATGCCCTTTTCATAAAGGTCGCAGATGGCGGGGGTAAAGCCATCCCCCTGCTGGTCGATGCCGCGATAAACCTCGTCGCACAGAAGCCATGCGCCCTGGCTGCGGGCGATGTCGGCGATGGCCAGCAGGCCATCGCGGTCGATCAGCGCACCGGTGGGGTTGTTGGGGTTGGTCAGTGCGATCAGCCTGGCCCCCCTGGCCGCCTCGGCCAGTTCGGCAAGGTCGGGCAGAAAGCCGTTCTCGGGCTTCAGCCAGACCAGCCGGACCTCGGCCCCGCAAGCCTCGGGGATGGAATAATGCTGCTGATAGGTCGGCACCACCGACACCACCACATCGCCGGGACCGACCAGCGCCGAATGCACCAGATGATTGGCCCCGATCGTGCCATGGGTGACGATCACGTTCGGTGCCGCCTGCCGGTCATAAAGCCCGCAGATCGCCGCCTTCAGCCGGTCCGAACCCTCGATGGCACCGTAGCCCATCCGCATCGGCAACAGATCGGCCAGCGCTGTATCGTTCCGGCCCGCCAGCGCCAGCAATTCGGCGATGGTGATGGAATCGACGCAGGTTTCGGCCAGGTTGAACCTTGCGTCATTCTCATGGGCGTTCATCCAGATCTCGACGCCGAATTCGCGGATCTTCATGCGGGAGCCCTTCTGGTTGTGACCGGATCGCGCGCATCCTGCATGTTCCGCGCGCCCGCGCCATCCCCCTTTCGTGGGAGGAGCATCCCCCTCGGGGCGGATGGCCCATGCTGGGAAAGGCGCTGGTGCCGGACAGCATGTTTGCCGCCGTTCGGGGTGTGTCTTTCCCGCGCCGCGCCTGCAATCGGGTGCCATCGGATATCTGTTCGAGGGCTTCGGTCGCGGCCTTCCAGGCCTGCGCGCATGTGAGGTTGCGATGCTGATCCTGTCCACCCCGCAGGGCCTGTTTTCGGCCTTCCTGCGGGGATTGAATCTTTACCATTACGCCTCTGGTCGGCGCTGGAGGGGTTTTGCACCCCTCCAGACCTCCCCGCAGGGTATTTTTGCAAAGATGAAGGGGCCTTGGTTCAGCCCTGCGGACCAGCCCGTCAGGCTTTCGCGGATGGCGGTGAGATCGGCCTATTCCCCCGGCGCGACGCGCGGAAAGCAGATGAGATTCCGGCGCTTCTGGGCAACAGGTTCGGTCTGATCGTTGCCTTGATGTCGATCACCGCAGAAGCGCCGCCGTGCCGCCGCTGGAGAGGAGCGGTGCGACCCGCCCCATCGTGACGGCCAGATTTGCGCCCGGCAAGATGCCCATCACCGCCATCCATCGAAGATGCGGGCGGGATCGGCACCGGTCGGGAAGGCAGGGCCTTGACCTTGGCGGGCAGGGTCGTGTCATTGCCGCCGGAGATGCCGCGCTGCACGGGCAGGCGGGGCACTGCTGACAGGTCAGGTGAGAGACATGGACGACTGGATGGGGCAGGTGGCCGGGCGCTTCGGCCTGCTGGGCGGGCTGGAGCGGCTGGGTGGCGAATGTGACCTGAACTTCCGGGGCAGGGATGCCGCCGGGCCGGTCATCGTCAAGGCGATGCGGCCGGGTTGCGATCCCGCCTATGTGGCGATGCAGATCGCCGCGCTGACCCATGCCGCCGCCGCCGATCCGGGCCTGCCCCTGCCAGGGGTCAAGGGGGATCCGGTCGAGGTGACGGATGACACCGGTGCTGCCCGCCTGGTCTGGGTGCAGCGCGCGCTGCCCGGTCTGCCACTGGGGGCCGCGCCGCCGCAATCGCTGGCCCTGCTGCGGGACCTGGGCGAACTGGCGGGGCGGTTGTCCCGTGCCTTGAGCGATTTCGGTCATCCACTGCTGGACCGGGCGCAGAAATGGCGGCTGGCCGATGGCGGCTGGATTGCGGAGCATCTGGCTTTGCTGCCCGAAGGCAGGCGGGTGCTGGTTTCCGGGATCGTGGGTGATTTCCTTGCCCTGCGCCCGTCGTTGCTGGCTTTGCCGGCACAGGCGATCCACAACGATCTGAACGACTGGAACCTGATGATCCGGCAGGGTCTGGCGGAACCGTCTCAGGTCACGGGGCTGATCGACTTCGGCGACATGACACGCGGGCCGGTGATCTGCGATCTGGCGATCCTTGCCGCCTATGCGATTCTGGGCCGGGACGACCCCGAACAAGCGCTGGCCACGATTGCGGCGGGCTATCACTCTGCCTGCCCGCTGACCGAGGCAGAACTGGCGATGCTCTGGCCTCTGGTGCGGATGCGGCTGGCGGTCAGCGTGGTGAATTCCACGCTGGAAGCGCAGGGCAACGACGATCCCTATGTCACCATCTCGCAAGGCCCGGCCTGGCGGCTGCTGGAACGGCCGGGGATGGATGCTGCGCGGATTCTGGCCCGGCTGCGGCTGGCTTGCGGCCTGCCCGTGGTGCCCGAAGCCCCGGCGATCCTGCGCTGGCTGGACCGGACGCGCGGCAGCTTTGCCCCTCTGCTGACGCAGGATCCTGCCGGGTTTCCGGTGGGCGATCTGTCGGTGGGCGGCAGTCTGTGCCCCGAGGACCCCTTTGCCCTGACCCCAGCCGAGGCTGCGAAGCTGGGCCGCGACGATGCCAACTGGATCGGCCGCCATGGCGAGCCGCGTCTGATCTATACCGAAGCGGCCTTTATCGGGCCGGTGAAATCCGCCAGCCGCCGCACGGTGCATCTGGGGCTGGATGTCTTCGCCCCTGCCGGCACCCCGTTGCATGCGCCCCTGGCAGGCACCGTGGTCCAGGCCGGATACGAAGACGGGTCGCAGGGCTATGGCGGGATGGTGATCCTGCGCCATGACACTCCGGCAGGGGCGTTCTTCACCCTTTGGGGTCATCTGGCCGCCGATTGTTCCCGGCTGGCTGCCGGGCAATCCCTTGCCGCGGGCGAGGCTTTCGCCCGGCTGGGTGCGCCCCATGAAAATGGCGGCTGGGCCCCACATCTGCATCTGCAACTGGGGTTCGAGAACGATCCCGACTGGGACGGCGTGTCAGACCCGGATGATGCCGCGCTGCACCTGGCGCGCTTTCCCAACCCTGCGGCGCTGCTGAACCTGCCCGATGCCGCCGTGGCCTTTGTGCCCGAACCGGAAGACGACCTGCTGGACCATCGCCGCCGTCATTTCGCGGCGAACCTCAAGCTCAGCTACCGGCGGCCGGTGATGTTCCTGCGCGGCTGGAAACATCATCTGTTCGACCAATGGGGCCGTCCCTGGCTGGACGCCTACAACAACGTGCCGCATGTCGGCCATGCCCATCCGCGGCTGCGGGCGGTGGCGGCGGATCAGATGGCGCGGATGAATTCGAACACCCGCTATCTGCATCGCGCGCAACGGGATTTCGCCGACAAGCTGATGTCCAAGATGCCGCCGGGGCTGGAGGTCTGTTTCTTCGTCAACTCGGGGTCCGAGGCGAATGAACTGGCGCTGCGGCTGGCCCGCGCCGCTTCGGGCGGATATGACATCGTGACGCCCGATCACGGCTATCACGGCAATACCACCGGCTGTATCGACATCTCGGCCTATAAATTCATGAAGCCGGGCATGGGCGGGAAAAAGCCCTGGGTGCATCTGGTGGATGTGGCCGACGATTACCGGGGCCGGTTCCGGGCCGATGATCCGGCCTGTGCAGACCATTATGCCGCACAGATCGACGGGGCGCTGACGGCCATTGCCGCGCGCGGTGGCAGGCTGGCGGGCTTCATCTGCGAAACCTTCCCCAGCGTCGGCGGCCAGATCATCCCGCCCAAGGGCTATCTGGCCGGGGTCTATGCCCGCATCCGCGCAGCAGGCGGCATCTGCATCGCCGATGAGGTGCAGACCGGGCTGGGCCGCCTTGGGGCCCATTACTTCGCCTTTGAACAGCAGACTGTCGTCCCTGACATCGTGGTGCTGGGCAAGCCCATTGGCAACGGCCACCCCGTCGCCGCTGTCGTCACCACCGCCGAAATCGCCCGCCGCTTTGCCGAAGGGGCCGAATTCTTTTCGACCTTCGGCGGATCGACCCTGTCCTGCCGGATCGGTCGCGAGGTGTTGCAGATCGTCGATGACGAAGGATTGCAGGACAACGCCGCCCGCATGGGCGCGCGACTGCTGGACGGGCTGCGGGCCTTGCAGGCGCGGCATGAAAGTATTGGCGAAGTTCGGGGCATCGGCCTTTTCACCGGCGTCGATCTGGTGACGGACCGCGCCACGCGCGCCCCGGCCACGGCGATTGCCGATCATGCGATCAACCGGCTGCGCGACATGCGGATCCTGATCGGGCGCGAAGGTCCTGCGGACAATATCCTGAAGATCCGCCCGCCTCTGACCATCGACGCCGAGGGGGTGGATACGATCTGCGCCGCGCTGGACCGCGTGCTGGCCGAGGCCGAAGCGGCGCGGTAGCTGCCGGTCAGCCGCTGCCGACATTCTCCTGCGCGACGGCAACCGCCTTCAGAATGGCAAAGACCGGGCGGCCGGGGGCCAGATCCAGCGCCCGCACGGATCTTTGCGTGATCCGCGCCAGCAGCATGTCATCGCCGATCCCGATACGGATCAGCGCGCCCGGCCCTTCGCCCGGCCGGATGTCGGCCACATGACCGGCAAGGACATTCAGCGCCGAGATATTCGCGGGCCGTTCGGTCGCCAGCATCACATCCTGCGCCAGAATGCGCAGTCGCAGGGTCGCGCCGGGCCGGGCCTGCACCTGCGGCAGCCAGACCGGACCGCCGCCCGTTTCCAGCCGGGTCAGCCCGTCATCCTCATGCGCCGCCAGCCGGGCGGTGATCACCGCCCCCATCTCGCGCAGCCCCATGGCCGGGGCGCTGGCCGGGTCTGACATCACCTGATCGGCCGGGCCCGCCGCGACGACCCGGCCCGAGTCGAGCAGGATCACCGTCGTGGCCAGTCGCGCCACTTCGGCAACGGAATGGCTGACGTACAGCATCGGCAGCTGCAATTCATCGCGCAGCCGTTCCAGATAGGGCAGGATTTCGGCTTTGCGCGGTTCGTCCAGCGCGGCAAGCGGTTCGTCCATCAGCAACAGCCGGGGGTTGGACAGGATCGCCCGCCCGATGGCCACCCGCTGCTTTTCCCCGCCCGACAAGGCACCGGGGCGGCGGTCCAGCAGGGTGCCGATGCCCAGAAGATCGACGATCCGGCCCGGATCGGCCCCCGGCCCCTTTGGCGCGAACCAGCGCCCGTAATTCAGGTTCTGCCGCACGGTCAGATGCGGGAACAGCCGCCCGTCCTGAAACACATAGCCCATCCGGCGGCGATGGGGGGGCAGCATGATCCGCCGTTCCGTGTCCAGCAATACCGTTTCATCCACCGCGATGCGCCCGCAGTCGGGGCGCAGCAACCCGGCCACCGCATTGACCAGCGTGGACTTGCCCGAACCGGAACGGCCGAACAGCGCCGTCACCCCTGGCGGGGCCTCGAACGCGGCATCCAGCGTGAAGCCATCGAAGCGGTGCGTCAGTGAGAGCGAAAGCGTCATCTGCCCGAAATCCTGCGCGCCACCGCCCGGCTGATCCATTCCGACAGCAAAAGCGCCACCATCGCCACGGCAATGGCGACCATCACCAGCCGGAACGCCTGCCCGTCGCCGCCCGGCACCTGAAGGAAGGCATAGATCGCCGAAGGCAGGGTCTGGGTCTGGCCGGGGATGTTCGAGACAAAGGTGATCGTCGCCCCGAATTCCCCCATCGCCTTGGCAAAGGCCAGGATTGCCCCGGCGACGATACCCGGCAGGATCAGCGGCAGGGTCACGGTGGCGAACACCCACAGGCGCGGCGCGCCAAGGGTGCTGGCCGCCTGCTCAAGCCGCGGGTCAACCGCCTCGATGGCCAGCCGGATGGCGCGCACCATCAGGGGAAAGGCCATCACTGCCGCCGCCAGCGCCGCCCCTGTCCAGCGAAAGGCCAGCACGATGCCGAACCATTGGTCCAGCGCCTGCCCCACCGGCCCCCTGCGGCCGAAGGTCAGCAGCAGAAGATAGCCCGTGACCACCGGCGGCAGGATCAGCGGCAGATGCACCAGACCGTTCAGCAGCTGTCTGCCCCAGAACTCCCACCGGGCCAGCGCATAGGCCACGAAGATGCCCAGCGGCAGGCTGATAAGCGTCGCCCAGAAGGAAACGCGCAGCGACAAGGCCACTGCGCGCCATTCCTCGGGAGAGAGGGCGTCGAACATGCGCTCCTTCCGGGCTGCCTCAGTTCAGGATGGCAAAGCCCTGCCCTGCAAATCTGGCATCCGCCGCATCCGCAGACAATGCCTCAAGAAACGCCGTATCTGCCGCATCGGCAGCCCCGGTCAGCAACGCGGCCGGATAGGTGATTGGCTTGTGGCTGTCGGTGGGGAAGGTGCCGACCACGGTCACATTGTCATCCGCCACCGCATCCGAGGCATAGACGATGCCGTAAGGGGCCTCTCCGGTCGAAACCAGCGCCAGCGCCGCGCGCACGTTTTCAGCCTGCGCAACCGATCCTTCGACCGAGGCCCAGAGACCCAGCGATTCCAGAGATTCCTTGCCGTATTGGCCGGCAGGCACCGAATCCACCATCGCCATCGACAGTTTGTCGTCGCCCAGCAGCGCCTTCAGGTCAAATCCTGCACCAATCTCGACCGGGGCCGCATCCTTGCCATGGGCCACCAGAACCAGCGTGTTGCCCAGCAGGTCCGACCGCGTGCCTTCGGCCACCAGACCAGCGGTCTCGACCTCATCCATCCAGGATTTCGATGCCGAGATGAAGATGTCGGCCGGCGCGCCTTCGATGATCTGCTTGGCCAGCGCATTCGACCCGGCATAGCTGATCGTCACCGTATTGCCGGTTGCGGCCTGAAAATCCGCCGCAACCTGATCCAGCGCGGTTTTCAGCGATGCGGCGGCAAAGACCACCACCTCTTCGGACAGGGCGGGCGTCGCCAGCGATGCGGCAAGGGCAGTGATAAGGGCCAGACGGCGGGTCATTGATTCCTCCAGTCGATATGTTCCAGAAAACATATCATTCAGGAGGCAGCGAACAGGCAAGCGTTATTTTCCGTCAGATATTTCGGAATCGGGACGCGGCTTCAGCATCCGTTCCAGCGCAGCAACCGCAGGGGCCGCCGCCTGCGTGGCATGCAACAGCGCGTCGCGGTAATGCTGCAAGGCCGCCATTCCCGCCTCGGTCAATCGCGCTCCGCCTCCGCCCGGCCCGCCGCGTGCGCTGCTGACCAGCGGGGCGGCAAAGGCGGCGTTCATCTCTTCGACCAGCATCCAGGCGCGCTTGTAGCTCATGTCCATCTGTCGCCCCGCCGCCGCGATGGAGCCGGTGTCCCGGATGCGTTCCAGCAATTCGGCCTTGCCGGGGCCGAACACGACGCCATCCAGCAGAATGCGCAGCTTCAGGTTGGTCATGGTGCCGTTCCCGCCGAGTGCTAGCGAATCTTCTGTCCGTTCAGCGAGAAGGAGCCATCCCTGAAGTCCAGCTCCGTCGCCAGCTGGTCGGTCTGGCTGGGCACGGCGCGGCCAAGGAACATCAGGCCAAAGCGCAGGCTCGACAGGTCCTCGGGCGGGATCAGGCCCATCCCCGACAGCCGGTCGATGGTGGCATTCGCCCCCGTGGTCAGGAACGAAAGCTTGCCTTCGGGCACCGGGGTCCCGTCGATCTTGGCGCCCTCGTCGGTGAAATCGAAGGCCAGATCGCCGGTGCCGCTGACCGTGATGCCGATCCCCTGAACCAGCGCCTCGGTCAGGGTGACAGTCGCCGCCGTGAAGGGAATCTCCTCCGGGCCGGGGGTCCAGCTGCCTGCCATCAGCCGAGGATCGGGCGTATAGGTGCCGGTCATGTCCAACACCAGCGCCATCGGGTCGCGCGGCAGGGTGCGGCGCGGATCGCCCAGATCCCACAGGCTGTCCGATACCGTCAGCCCGGCAAAGCGATACAGCACCCCCCAATCGGGCGAGGGCGTGGCGGCATCGGGAAAGCCCAGGCGAAAGGTCTCGCGCATCTCGGTGGCGGCAAGGCTGAATTCATCGACCGGAATTTCGGGCGTGCGGCCCTTGAACAGCATCGAAACGGCCCCCGAACCGATGTCATAGAGCATGCCCTTGCGATCAAGGGCGATCTCGGTCACGGCGGATTGCAGGGTGATTTCCATGAAGACCGGGCCATCCGGCGTGGTCGGCAGATCGAAGACCATCGCCGTGGGGCCTGTCCGGGCCTTGCCCTTCAGATGCATCCCCGTATCCAGCAGCGCAAGCAGGGCCGGGATCGGGTTCTGCCCGCTGTTGTCTTCCAGCTTGTCCAGGGTTGCGGCCCCGCCAGCGGGCAGCAGGCCGTCAAGATCGGCGGTGATCGCCGACAGGTCCAGCGTCATGGTGCCGACGGATTTTTCGGCGGGCAGATCCACCCGCATATCGGCATGAAGCGTGCCAAGGCCCAGGCGCGCGGTGATGGTGCTGTCGGCCTGTTCGGCGAACCTGCTGTTCCACGTCAGCGACACATCGGCCGCCGCCAGCGAGAAACTGACATCCGGGGGGGCCGTGACCGACAGTTTCGTCTTGTCCAGCGGATCCAGCGCCGCCGAGATCGAACTGGCGGAAAAGGCGACGTCGATCTTCTCGGGGCCGATGTCGCGGAAGCTGACCAGCAGATCGGGGGCCGAGACGCTGAGGGTCAGCCTGTCGGGATTGTCCGGCCCCGGCGGCAGGTCGATCACCAGCGGAAAGCGCGGCGGCAGGTCCAGCGTCACCACGCCATCGGGCGACTGGCGCAGGGTGAAATCGGGCAGCATCAGTGTCGCACCGTCGCCAAGGTCGATCTGGCCACGGGTCAGCACCAGCGCATCGCCGCGGCGGCTGGCGGTGGCGGTCAGGCTGCCCCCGGCCTCCTGCACGCCATCCTGAAACAGCGTCCAGACCGCCTCGGCTGTGGTGCCCGCAAGGGCAGGGGCCGAAACCAGGATGAACAGCGCCAGGGCGGCGGGAAGCGGACGCAAGGAAGACATGAACCGGCCTTTCGGAAAGGGAACAGCCGGCCCGCGCCGCATCGGCACGGGCCGGAATTGCGGCGTTGCGTTACTGCATCTGCACGCCGTTGACGAACAGGCCGCCGCCGGCCCTGAACTCGATTTCCGAGATCAGCTGATCGGGCCCCGCGCCGGGTTTGGCCATCATGGCAAGGCCCATGCGGGCGCCCATCAGATCATCCTCCGACACCACGCCGATCGCCATCAGCGCATCAAGCAGCGCGTTGATCCCGTCCATTGTGACAGTCACCTTGCCTTCGGGCGCGGGAAAGCCGGCATAGGACATCAGATCGGCATTGTCGAAGGTCAGCGCCCCGGTGGCCGCGACCTGCGCCCCCGCCGCCTTGGCCAGCACCTGCGTCAGGGTCAGCGAGAACAGTTTGGCCGGCAGGTCGGGGCCGTCGGAAATCTGCGTCGCGGGGTCAAGGATGTCGACGGTCCAGGCCCCGGTTCCGGCCAGATCGACGATCAGCGACACCGGATCGCGCCGCAGCGCGCCGCCCGGATCGAACATCGACCACAGGTCATCGGCCATGGTCAGATCGACCAGCTTGACCAGCGCCGAGAAATCCTGCGGCTCTTCGGAGGCCTTGACCGGCATGGCAAAGCCGATTGCCATTTCTCCAAAGGCACCTGTCACCATCGGCATCGGAATGTCGAAGCCCGACGCATTGGCCGTGGCCCCGGTCAGCCCGAAACCGTAATCGAAGCGGTCGGCATCCATTCGGATATGTGCGCTGCTGCCGGTCAGGGTGGCGTCGAAGCTGCCGGGCTTGCCCGCCTCGGTCATGTTCAGCCTGGCGCTGATCGGGCCGGTGCTGTAGCTGCCGTCGATCATGAAGCCCGCCGCCAGCGCCGCCGACATGTTGCCCGACTTCATAAGCTCGGGCGAGACGGTTACAGACTTGCCGCTGAAGCTGGGCTGCGCAATCGACATGTCGAAGGCCAGGTCAACCTGCTGCGCCGGTTCCTTGGCCGCAACCGTCAGCACCATGCCCGAAGCGGTAAAGCTGGAGTCGTAGGCCTGCCCCCCCGTGGCTGGCAGCCCGGTATAGGTCCCGGTCAGATCGGCCATCGACAGCGTGCCGGTGATGTCGGCAGGCTGGCCCTCGGGGTTGATCACATCCTTCAGCGCCAGCACCATGGCCTTGGCCGTAAAGTCGAATTTCGGCGTGGCCGCCTCGCCCGAGGCAACGATCAGCAACTGATCCTGCGTCACGGTGATGGTGCCGCTGGACGGATCGCCCGATCCGGGCGGGGCCGACAGCTTCATCTCATAGCTGGGCGGATAGCCGATCTCGACCGAGCCATCGCCCCGGTCGCGGAAGGTGATCTGTGCGATGTTCGAGGTGATTGCGGGGCCATCGGGCACGGTGAAGCCCATGGTCACGCCGCTGACGGTCAGGGTATCGCCGCTGCGGGCTTCGCCGGTGGCGGCGATGGTCTGGCCCGCGGCGGTGGACATCGCCTGAAGCCCGGCCCAGGCCTCTTCGGGGGTCAGGGCAGCGGCGGGAGAAGACAGAAGAAGCGCAAGCGCCGTCGAGGCGAGGAAGCGGGACTGCATGATCAAACCCTGTGGATGTGAAATGACTGGCTGCCATGGTGTCTTTCACGGGCCGCGCGCGCAAGGGGGTTGGCGGGCTTTCGCCCGGCCGCAGGGCAAGGTAAGGCGGGGCAGATGCAACGGAGGCCGGAATGATCGGGATCGAGGATGCGGACGGTTTGCGGGTGATCCGGCTGCGGCGGCCCGAAAAGGCCAATGCGCTGACCGGCCCGATGCTGGAGGCATTGGCCGAGGCGGTCGAAGGGGCGACAGATGCCCGTGCGCTGATCCTGACCGGCGAAGGCAAGGTGTTTTCCGCCGGGGCGGATCTGGAGGCGGCGGCGGCAGGGCTGGCGGTATCCCCACTCTGGGGGCGGCTTTCCGATGCGATTGCGGCCTTTCCGGGCCTGTCCGTTGCGGCGCTGAACGGCACGCTGGCGGGCGGGGCCTGCGGCATGGCGCTGGCCTGCGACCTGCGGATCGCGGTGCCGGGGGCAAAGGTATTCTACCCGGTGATGAAGCTGGGCTATCTGCCGCAGCCCGGCGACCCCGCGCGGCTGTGCGCGCTGGTCGGCCCGGCGCGGGCCAAGCTGATCCTGATGGCAGGCGCGCGGATCGAGGCCGAAGAGGCATTGGCCTGGGGTCTGATCGACCGCATCGCGCCGCCTGATGCGCTGATCGAGACCGCCCGCGCGCTGTGCGCCGATGTGCTGGCGGCAAGCCCCGGCCATGCGGCCGCGATCAAGCGGATGATCTGATCCGCCGGACCATCCTCACCGCCGCCTTGTCCCGCCCGTCACCCGGCTGGCAAAGCCGGGCGGGCGGGTGGCGATCCAGTCGAGGAAGGGGCGCAGGCGGTCTGAACCGCGCAGGGCCTCGGCGGTGTGGAAGGTGCGGGCCAGCTCTGCCTCGGTAAAGCGGGCATGAACCTCCTTGTGGCAGATGTGGTGCAGCAGAACCACCGCGCCGCCCTTGCCTCCCTTCAGCCGGGGCACCAGATGGTGCAGGCTTTGCGGCACCCCGGCGGGGATCGGGCGCAGGCAAAGCGGGCAGATCGGCGCGTCAGTCATCTTGTGCCCGAGGTCTTTCCTTGGCAGAGGAAGGCCAGCATCACCGCAGGGGCGGCATGGCGCAAGGAGGATGCGATGGACGGACAGGCGACACTGGCCGAACAGCTGACCGACGGGTTGAACCGGGCCTGGGATCAGGCGCTGGGCTGGGCCACGTCACCGGCGGCCTGGTCGCAGCTGGCCTTGCTGGCCGCGTCCTATCTGGCGGCGCGGCTGCTGACCCGCCGCCTGTTGCCGATGGTGCAGCCCTGGCTGGAGCCGAAGCCCGGCGCGACCGGGATCATGGCCGACGTCCGCCGCTTCGCGCTGAAATTCCTGCCGCTGATCCTGCCCCTTCTGGCCTATGGCCTGACAGCCGTGGGCGAGGGGCTGACCCGTGCCGCCTTTGGTCAGGGCGAGGTGATCGCCTTCGGCAAGCGGGTGTTCCTGTTCCTGGCCGCGCGCAGCCTGGTGCGCGACGTGCTGCCGACGGGCTTTCTGAATGCGCTTGGCCGCTATGTGCTGATCCCGGTCGCGGCGCTTTATGCGCTGGGCATTCTGGACGATGTGACGCTGTGGCTGGACGAAGCGCAGGTCCGCCTTGGCAACATCCAGTTTTCGGTGCTGGCGCTGATCCGGGGGGCCATTGCCGGGGCGGTGCTGTTCTGGCTGGGCGGCTGGTCGAACCGGCAATCGGCCGACTACATCCGCTCGCAAGAGGAACTGCGGCCAGCCACCCGCGAACTTGCCCGCAAGACGGCCGAGATCGCCATCTTCGGCGCGGCCTTCCTGCTGCTGATGAGCATCATGGGCATCGACCTGACGGCAGTTGCGGTGCTGGGCGGTGCGCTGGGCGTCGGCGTCGGGCTGGGGTTGCAGCAGATCGCGGCCAACTTCGTCAGCGGCATCATCCTGCTGCTGGAAGGCCAGACCACCGTGGGCGATTATGTCGAGCTGGACGGCGGCGAGACGGGCACCATCGTCAAGATGACGGCCCGCGCCTGCGTGCTGGAAACCTTCGACGGCAAATGGATCGTGGTCCCCAATGAACATTTCATCACCACGCGGGTGGTGAACTATTCCGATCAGGGCAGCGCCAACCGCTATGAGGCGGCGTTTTCGGTCAGCTACGACACCGACATCAACCGGGTGCCCGAGATCATCGAGACGGCGGTTGCGGCTTTGCCCTTCGTGCTGGCCGAACCCGATGGGCCGGATTGCGAGTTGCGCAGCTTTGGCGAATCGAGCGTGGATTTCGCGGTGGAATACTGGGTGAACGGCATCGACGACGGCCGGAACAAATACGGCAGCCCCGTGCTGTTCGCCATCTGGAACGCGTTGAAGGCAGAAGGCATCGAGATGCCCTTCCCGCAGCGCGTGGTGCATCTGAAGACCGATGCGGCTGCGGCCCCGAAAGCGGCCCGCAAGGGCACGCGGGCGTGACCGAGACGGTTGACGCGCTGGTGATCGGCGCCGGGCCTGCCGGGCTGATGGCGGCCGAGGCGCTGGCGCTGGCCGGGCGGCGCGTGGTGGTGGCCGAGGCCAAGCCCAGCCCGGCACGAAAATTCCTGATGGCCGGGAAATCGGGGCTGAACCTGACCAAGGATGAGTCCCTGGACAGCTTCCTTTCGGCCTATCGCGCGGATTGGCTGGAACCTGTGTTGCGCGGTTTCGGCCCGACGCGGGTGCAGGACTGGGCGCGCGGACTGGGGATCGAGGTATTCACCGGCTCGTCGGGGCGGGTGTTTCCGGTGGCGATGAAGGGCTCGCCCCTGCTGCGGGCCTGGTTGCGGCGGCTGTCGGCGCTGGGGGTAGAGCTGCGCCCCCGCTGGCGCTGGACCGGCTTTGACGAAGCGGCCTTCGTCTTCGGCACGCCCCAGGGGCCGCTTCGGATCGCGCCGAAGGTGGCGGTTCTGGCGCTGGGCGGGGCCAGTTGGTCCCGGCTGGGGTCGGACGGGGCCTGGGTGCCCTGGCTGGCGGAGCGCGGGGTCAAGGTGGCTTCGTGGCAACCTGCGAACATGGGGCTGACGGTAGACTGGTCGCCGCAGATGGCGCGGTTCTTCGGGGCAGCGGTGAAAGGGGCCTTGCTTCTGGCCGGTGACATGCAGTCGCGGGGAGAGTTTGTGGTTTCGGCTCGCGGGCTGGAAGGCGGCGGCATCTATGCCATCAGCCGCGCGGTGCGCGAGGGGGCGGCGCTGGAGCTGGATCTGATGCCGGATGTGCCCGAGGTCGCGCTGACCGCGCGGCTGGCGCGGATGAAGCCCGGCGAGACGGCTGCGAACCGGCTGCGCAAGCTGGGCCTGCCGTCCGTGGCGATGGCGCTGGTGATGGAATGGGCGCGCGGACAGCCCCTGGGCGTGGTCAAGCATCTGCCGGTGCGGCATCAGGGACCACGCCCGCTGGACGAGGCGATTTCGGTTGCGGGCGGGATCACTGCCGCCGCCCTCACCGCCGATCTGGAACTCAAGGCTCTCCCAGGTGTCTTTGCCGCAGGCGAGATGCTGGACTGGGAGGCCCCGACCGGCGGCTATCTGCTGACGGGATGCCTTGCCACCGGCCTCTGGGCAGGTCGCGCCTCAGCGCGCCTCTGACCGCTCGAGGTATGGCTGTCAGCCATACGTAAGCCATACATAAGCCATACGCGGCCCAGACCATTATTTTCCAGCCTTAGCAAAGGCTTGCCGAAAACGCCCTACCGCGACAGCCCGCCCGGCAGGTCCGGCAGGTCCAAGGCGCTGAACCCGTAGTGACGCAGCCAGCGCAGGTCGCTCTCGAAGAAGGCGCGCAGGTCGGGGATGCCGTATTTCAGCATGGCGATGCGGTCGATGCCCATGCCGAAGGCAAAGCCCTGCCATTGGTCCGGGTCCACCCCTGCCGCCTTCAGCACCTTGGGATGCACCATGCCGGAACCGAGGATCTCCATCCACTTGTCGCCTTCGCCGATGCGCAATTGGCCGCCAACGTTGGAATAGCGGATGTCCACCTCGGCCGAAGGTTCGGTGAAGGGGAAGTGGCTGGCGCGGAAGCGCAATTCCACCTTGTCGACCTCGAAGAAGGCGCGGCAGAATTCTTCCAGCGTCCATTTCAGGTTGGCCATGCTGATGTCGCGGTCGATCGCCAGACCCTCGACCTGATGGAACATCGGCGTATGGGTCTGGTCCATGTCCATGCGATAGACGCGGCCCGGCGCGATGACGCGGATCGGCGCGCCCTGTTCCGTCATGGCGCGGATCTGCACCGGGCTGGTATGGGTGCGCAGCACATGCGGCGGGCGGGTGTCGCCGTCCGCGCGATGCATGAAGAAGGTGTCATGCTCTTGCCGCGCGGGGTGTTCCGGCGGGATGTTCAGCGCATCGAAGTTGTACCAGTCGGATTCGACCTGCGGCCCTTCTGCGACCGAAAAGCCCATGTCGGCGAAGATCGCGGTCAGCTCGTCCATGACCTGCGAAACCGGATGGATCGTGCCCATGCGGCGCGGACGGCCCGGCAGGGTCACGTCCAGCCATTCCGACTTCAGCCGTTCGTCCAGCGCGGCATCGGCCAGTGCCGATTTGCGGGCGCGCAGGGCGGCGTCGATCTCGTCCTTCAGGACGTTCAGCGCGGCCCCGGCGGATTTGCGTTCCTCGGGGTCCATCTTGCCAAGGCCGGACATCAGGGCGCTGATTTCGCCCTTTTTGCCCAGCGCCGCCAGGCGAACCTCTTCCAGTGCCGCCTCACCGGCCGCACCGGCAACGGCCGCGATGTATTTTCCACGAAGTTCCGTCAGGTCCATCCCGGCCCCCTGCTCTTGCGGGTCCGGGGTTAGCGGGACAGGCCCGCGATTGCAAGAGGTGGGGCGTCAGGCTGCCTGAGCCAGCCCCGGCCGCGCGACGGGATGCCAGCCGGCAAAGCCGTGGCGCGGATGGTGCCGCCGGCGGCCAGGCTGCGGCACCGGCAGACCCAGGGCGGCAAACTGCGCCAAGACCAGCGCCCGCGCCTGCGGCGGCAGGGCAAGGCGCGCAGGCTGAGTCCTGCCTGCGGACAGGGCGCCCGTCAGACGGGCGGCAAAGGCGCGGGTGGCACCTTCGACAAAGCCCGCCGGGCAGGCACCGCGGTGGAACCCGGCCTGAAGCGCCTTGGCCAGGATCAGCGCTGCGGTGGCACCGTCGCAATCATCGCGCAGGGTGATCGCTTCGGCGGCCAGCAGCAGGTCGATGGTCGCCAACGGATCGGTGAAATCCAGGCCAAGCGCGAATTCGTGCCACATCTGCGGCCCTTCGGGCAGCAGAAAGGCGGTGAGGCCATCGGGCATTTCAGGCAGATCGGACATCGGGAACACCGTCACAAAGGTTAACGTTCCCTATGACTTCCCCGGCAATCCGGGCGGAAATGCGGCGGAAGCAAGGGATTGTTCTGTCCGCCGCAACAATGCCTCAACGCAGATGCGCTTCCAGAAAATACAGCTGCTTGTCCAGATCGCCCGAGACCTGCGTCAGCAGGTCCGCCGTCACCATATCCTTGTCCTCTTCGGCGGTGTCGATGCCTTCGCGTGCGGCATTCGACACCATCGCCAGCGACTCGGCCAGCACACGGACGACGGCGATCCCGTCGCGGGTATCGGAGGGAAATTCGGGCAGGCGGGTCGCCTTGGCGGCATCCGACAGGCGGCCGGTGACAAAGCCCCCCAAGGCGGCGGTGCGTTCGGCCACGGCGTCGATATGACCCTCAAGCGCCTCGTGCAGCGTATCGAAATGCAGGTGCAGCGCCATGAAATGCGCGCCCGTCACGTTCCAATGCGCGTGTTTGGTGCGGGCGGCCATGTCGGTGAGATCGGCAAGCATCTGGTTTAACAGCGCCTCCACCTTCTTGCGGTTGGGGCGCGGGATGTCGATGCGGGTGGCAGTCTTTGCGGCGGCGCTGGTCATGGCATTTCTCCGGTGGCTGAAATCCTGCGGAGATAACGCGAAGACGGGCCGAGAGTTCCGGGCAAGACGGAATCCCGCAAGGATCGGCAGAGGTGCGCCAGCTGTCGCCTCAGCCAACCGGAAGGGCCGCCGGGTCGTACTGTGCCGCGAATTCAGCGGTGGGTGGAATCGGGGTGATGATGTCGATCAGCACGCCGTTGGGATCGGCGATGATGAAATGACGCTGGCCGAAATCCTCATTGCGCAGCGGCTGCACGACAGCCAGCCCCGCCGCCGTCAGCCGGGCGTGTTCGGCATCGGTATCGGCGACCTCGAAGTTCAGGATCACGCCCTGCGCGCTGCTCCGCGCCATCGGCGGGATCGTGGGATGCTGACCATCAAGGATGGCCAGGTTCTGTGCCGGATTGTCGGGTGCCTGCAGATGCACATACCAATCCGAGGTGAAGAGCGCGCGAAACCCGAAATGGCGGGTATAGAACGCAGCGGTGCCCGGCGCGTCGGTTGTCATCAGAACGGGGTGGAAGCTGGAGCTTTTCATCGGTGATTCCCTTCTTTATGATGCATACAGTATGTATCTAAATAACAAACAGGCTGTATGTATGCAAGAGGACTCTCGACGTTCGAACAAGGACCGGTCCGAGGCCATGCGCAGCGCACTTGTCGCGGCGGGGCGGCAATTGTTCCTGCAGCGCGGTTTTGCCGGGACGGGAACCCCCGACATCGTTGCGGCGGCGGGGGTGACGCGGGGCGCGCTTTACCACCACTTTGCCGACAAGACTGCGCTGTTCGAGGCGGTGCTGCGGGCCGAAGGTCTGCAAGTGGCCGACGAGATTCGCGCGGCGAGTTGCGAGGACGGGCTGTCGGTGCCGCAGGTGATGTCGGCCGGTGCCGCCGCCTATCTGCGCGCCATGAGGCTGCCTGGTAGGGCGCGCCTGATGCTGGTTGAGGCCCCGGCGGTTCTGGGGCCTGCCCGCACGGCCGAGATCGACGCAGAAACCGGTGGTGGCACGCTTCTGGAAGGGCTGCGTTTTGCCCAATCCGCCGGCATGGCCCCTGCGGGTCGATTGGAAGAAACCGCGGCCCTGCTGTCAGCAGCGCATGAGCGCGCGGCCCTTGCGGTGGCGACCGGTGAGGAGATCGCCCCCTGGCTGACCGCGCTGGAGCGGCTGATCGCGGGGGCCCTGCGTATCGACTGAGCCGGCGATGCCGGATGTGAAAAGGCCCCGCATCCTGCGATACGGGGCCTTTGATCAGCGGGTCATTGGCCTTACGCCAAGGCGGCGCGGGCCTTGTCGGCGATGGCGTTGAACGCCTCGGGCTCATGCACGGCCAGATCGGCCAGAACCTTGCGGTCCACCTCGATCCCGGCCTTGGCCAGACCGTTGATCAGGCGCGAATAGGTGAAGGCCGGGTCGAACAGGCGGACGGCGGCGTTGATGCGCTGGATCCACAGGGCGCGGAACTGGCCCTTCTTGGCCTTGCGGTCGCGGGTCGCGTATTGCTGGGCCTTGTCGACGGCCTGCGTTGCGGTGCGGAAGTTGGTCGAGCGGGCGGCGTAATAGCCTTTCGCCTTCTTGATCACCTTGCGGTGGCGGGCGTGGGTGACGACGCCGGATTTGACGCGGGACATATCTGGCTCTCCTTAGCGGTTATACGGCATGTATTTCTTGACGATCTTCTCGTCGGCGTCGCAAAGGATCATGGTCCCCGAAGCGTCGCGGATGAATTTCGTCGTGCGCTTGATCATGCCGTGGCGCTTGCCGGCCACACCGGCCTTCACATGGCCGTTGGCCGTGAAGGAGAACCGCTTTTTCGCAGCGGATTTGGTCTTCATCTTGGGCATTTCACTCTCCAGTGTTCAACGCGCGCCAAGGCATGCCACGTTCGCCGGGCGCGCGGGTCTTTCCGAAGCCGTCCCTATAGGGGCGGCGGGGCGGGGGTGCAAGCGGATTCGTGTCCCGCGAAACCCGGATCAGTTGGTGTAACGGCCCACGACGCCCAGCATGACGCCGGGGATTTCGCTGAACGAATACCCGCCGGGCTTTTGCGTCAACGCCGTGATGATCAGCGCCGAAGCCGCAACCAGCATGATCATCGCAAACCGCGGGGCCCGGCCCTCGGTCCAGGCCGAAAGCAGCGATGGCAGGGTCAGGACGACAAGAACAATGCCGATGGACAGCAACAGATCGGTATCCATGAAACCCCCGCACCCCGATAACGCAGGGGAATCTTAGCCGGGGTCCACCTTGGAAATCAATCTCTCGTCACAGGGGGCCACGCGCAGGATGTTCGTCGTGCCGACCACGTTGAACGGCACACCGGCCGTGACGACGATCTGGTCATCGGCATTGGCGAACCTGTCGGCACGGGCGGCGCGGACCGCGGCCAGCACGGCACCCTTGAACCGCTCCTGTTCGGGCACCATCACGCAATGCACCCCCCAGGTCAGGGCCAGCCGGCGCGCAGTGGCAAGAACATGCGTCAGCGCGATGATCGGCACATGCGGGCGTTCGCGCGCGACAAGGCTGACCGTGGTGCCGGACTGGCTGAAACAGGCGATGGCCTTGATGTTGGTTGCCTCGGCAATCTCGCGCGCGGCGGCAACGATGCCGTCGGCCACGGATTCGCGGCGCACAACGCGGCTGGCCTCGATCACCGACCGATAGGTCGGATCCTTCTCGACCGACTTGGCCACGTTGTCCATCGTGGTGACGGCCTCGACCGGGAATTTGCCGGCCGCAGATTCGGCCGACAGCATCACGGCATCGGCGCCTTCATAGATGGCGGTGGCGACGTCCGACACCTCGGCCCGCGTCGGCATCGGGTTCTCGATCATCGATTCCAGCATCTGCGTTGCCACGATCACCGGCTTGCCCGCCGCGCGCGCGCCACGGACCAGCCGCTTCTGGATCGGCGGCACCGAATAGACCGGCAGTTCGACCCCCAGGTCGCCACGGGCGACCATGATCCCGTCCGATGCCTTCAGAATGGCGTCATAGGCCTTTACCGCGGCGGGTTTCTCGATCTTCGACAGGATGGCGGCACGGCCTTTGGCCAGCGCCCGCGCCTGTTCCACATCCTCGGGGCGCTGGACGAAGGACAGGGCCAGCCAGTCCACCCCCAGATCGCAGGCGAATTCCAGATCCTTCAGATCCTTGTCCGACAACGCCGCCAGCGGCAGCACCACATCGGGCACGTTCACGCCCTTGCGGTTGGAAATCGTGCCGCCCACCGTCACCGTGCAATCGGCGTAATCGGTGCCGCAGCTGTCCACCTTCAGCCGGATCTTGCCGTCATTGACCAGCAGCGTCGCGCCGGGTTCAAGGGCGGCAAAAATCTCGGGATGCGGCAGTTGCACACGGTTGGAATCACCAGGCGCCGGGTCAAGGTCCAGCCGGAACCTGTCGCCATCCTCAAGATCATGCGCCCCGGCCGCAAAGGTGCCGACCCGCAGTTTCGGGCCCTGAAGATCGGCCAGGATGCCGATCGGGCGGCCCAGATCCTTTTCCACCTGCCGGATATGCACATGCCGGGCGCGGATGTCGTCATGGGTGCCATGGCTCATGTTCAGGCGGAACACATCTGCCCCGGCCTCGAACAGGGCGCGGATCATCTCGTAATCGCTGGAAGCCGGCCCGAGCGTGGCCACGATCTTCACGTTGCGGTGGCGGCGCATATGCCATCCTCCTGCTTGAATTTACGGTTCGTGGTGGGCCGCCGGTCTTATGGCGCAATCCGGTGCAGCCCGCAACGGTTGCGTGCAGAAATTGCCGCCGGGCGGCCCCGCCGCGCAGCATTGCCCGATAACTGCAAGGGTTCGGTGACGGGCTGGACGTGCAAACGGCGATGCTCTACCCAATCCCGCAAGGGAAAACGGGGTGTGTGAGTGTCATTTCATCTTGAGGGAGAAGATCGGCCCGGCCGCTGGCTTGTGACGTGTGATCATGCGTCCAACCGGGTGCCGGACTGGGTGGCGGGCGGCGATCTGGGCATCGCGCCCGAGGATATGGCCCGGCATATCGCCTGGGATGTGGGTGCGGCGGGGCTGACGCGAGCGCTGGCCGAACGGCTGGACAGCCCGGCGATCCTGTCGGATTTCAGTCGGCTGGTGATCGACCCCAACCGCGGCGAATTCGACCCGACGCTGGTGATGCGGCTTTATGACGGCACCATCATTCCGGCCAACCGCTATCTGACCAATGATGATGTCGAGGAACGTCTGGCGCGGCTCTATCGCCCCTATCATGCCGCCTATGCCTGCCTGGCCGACCGGCGGCCCGATACGGTGATTCTGGCGATCCACAGCTTTACCCCCGCGCTGAAGGGCAAGGCACCGCGGCCCTGGCATGTGGGGGTTCTCTATTCGCATCTGGACGATCGACTGTCGCGCCCGCTGATTGCGCGGCTTCAGGCCGAAACCGATCTGTGCATCGGTGACAACGAACCCTATTCGGGGCATCTTCCGGGGGATGCGGTGGACCGGCACGCGCTGGCCCATGGCCGTCACAACACGCTGATCGAACTGCGCAACGATCTGATCGCCACGGCCGAGGATCAGGCCCGCTGGGCCGACCGGCTGGCCCCGATCCTGATGCAGGCACTGGAGGAACTGGACCATGGATGACCGCACCCGGACCGAGTTGGAGGCCGCCGCCTTCCGCGCGCTGATGCATCACCTGATGGTCAGGCGTCCCGATGTGCAGAACATCGACCTGATGAATCTGGGCGGCTTCTGCCGCAACTGCCTGAGCCGCTGGTATCAGGAAGCCGCCGCCGAACGCGGGATCGAGATGTCGAAAGAGGCCGCGCGAGAGCTGGTCTACGGCATGCCCTATGCAACCTGGGTGGCGCAGCACCAGACCGAGGCGGATGCCGCCAAGAAGGCGGCGTTCGAGGTGGCCTTCCGGGAAAACGTGACCAAGGGAAGCTGACTACAGCCCGGCGGCGCGCAGGGCGGCGGCGACGGCCACCCCGGCGACGGCAGCGCCGATGTCGTTGCGGGTCCAGAACGACATCGCCATGGCCGCCCCCAGCGCCAGCGATTCCACCAGCCCGCCCGCAGCGACGGCCTGCGCGGTGATTGCCGCCATCACAGCAAGCGGCGTTGCCTTCAGCGCCGCATCCAGCCGGGCCGAGGGCGGCAGGAACCGCATCGCCGCATAACCGGCGAACCGGCACAGCAGGGCGGCGGCCGTCATCACGATCAGCATCGAAGGCAGCGACAGGGTCATTTCATGGCTCCGGGTCGTGCCGTCAGTGCGGCCACGGCAGCCCCGGCCAATCCGGCCGCAACGATGCCCCAGCCGTTGCCGAAAAACGGTGTCACGATCAGCGCCGCCCCCGCCCCCACGGCCACCGGCACCAGATGTGGCGGGGCCTTGACCATCACCGCCATCATGGCGGCGGCAAAGGCGGGCAGCATCAGATCGGCCCCGAAGGCATGCGGGTCGGGCAGAACGCGGCCGAAGATCACCCCGACAAGGGTGCCGCCCAGCCAGGCCCCGATCAGCGGCACGCCGGTGCCTGCCAGATAGGCGCGGTCTTCCTCGCCCTTTTCGGCTGCCCGCATGGTGGCGATCCAGTTGGCATCGCCGATCATCAACAGGCTGCCATAGCCCCGCAGCGGCCCGGCCTGGCTGAGCCAAGGCTGGATCGTGGCCCCGAACAGAAGATAGCGGGCATTCATCACCAGAACGGTGGCGAACAGCGTCAGCAGCGTCGCTTCGCCCGCCTGCATCACCGACAGCGCCGCCAGTTGGGCCGAGCCGGAAAACACCGTGACCGACATCGCCAGCGCCCATCCCCAGGACAGACCCGCCTGCGCGGCCACCAGCCCGAAGGCCAGTCCATAGATGAAGATTGCCGCACCCAGCGCCATGCCGACGCGCGCGCCCCGGCGGAAACCGGCAAGGGTGAAGGGGGCCAGCGGCTGCACGACCGGCCTGCGTTCAGACGGCGGCCTTGCGCATCTCGTCCAGATAGATCTCGCGCAGGCGTGTGGCGATCTGGCCCGGCTTGCCGGTGCCGACCGCCGTGCCGTCGATCTGGACCACCGGCATCACGAAGGCGCTGGCGCTAGTGACAAAGGCCTCATCGGCCGCCTTCGCCTCGTCGACGGTGAAATTGCGCTCTTCGACTTCCATCTGCGCCTCGCGCGCAAGGCGCAGCACGGCGGCGCGGGTGATGCCGTGCAGGATGTCGGACGACAGCGCGCGGGTGACGATCCGGTTGCCCTTGACGATATAGGCGTTGTTCGAGGTTCCTTCGGTGACGAAACCGTCCTCGGTGAACCAGGCGTCGTCGACGCCGGCCTTCTTGGCCATCATCTTGCCCATCGAGGGGTAAAGCAGCTGCACCGTCTTGATGTCGCGGCGGCCCCAGCGGATATCGGGGATCGAGATCACCTTCCAGCCGGTCCTGGCCGCCGGATTGTCGGCAAGCCCGGTCTTCGCCTGGGTGAACAGCACCACCGTCGGCGGCAGATCGGCGGGTGGATAGGCGAAGTCGCGGTCGCCCGGATTGCCGCGTGTGACCTGAAGGTAGATCATGCCTTCGTCGATGCCGTTGCGGGCAACCAGTTCGCGGTGAATGGCCAGCCATTCGTCTTCTGTCAGCGGGTTGGTCATCTCCAGCTCATCCAAAGAGCGTTGCAGCCGTCTGGCATGGCCGCCGAAGTCGATCAGCTTGCCGCCCAGAACGGATGTCACCTCATAGACCCCGTCGGCCATCAGGAAGCCGCGGTCGAAGATCGACACTTTGGCTTCGGTCTCGGGCAGGTAGTCGCCGTTCAGATAGACAATGCGGGTCATCGGGATCTCCGGGGCTGGACGCGGGATTACTTTGCCGAACCGCCGCCGGGGTCAAGGGCCCAGTTCGGGATTGCGAAAATGAGCGCCTTGCGGCGCAATCCTTTTGTCTCGCCTCTGGCGCGTTCCGCGCCAACCGGCTCGGGGTGCGCTCCGCGGAGGATATTTTCATTCTGAAAGAGGTCAACCCCACAGGGCGGGGGGTGCCGGATGGATGCGGCGGTCGTCGTAGGTGATGGCCGGGACGCGGTCGCGCGCCATGTCGGCGGGGCCGTCAAGATCGGACCAGTCGGCGCCCTGCGCCACCAGGACGGCGGGGGCCATGGCAAGGCTGGAGGAGATCATGCAGCCGACCATCACCTTCAGGCCCAGCCGCCGCGCCTCATTGCGGGCGCGCAGTGCCTCGGTCAGCCCGCCGGTCTTGTCCAGTTTCAGGTTCACCACGTCATATTTGCCGATCAGGCCGGGCAGGCTGGCTGCATCATGGGCGCTTTCGTCGGCGCAGACCGGCAGGGGACGGGCGATTTCGGCCAGCATGTCATCGGCCCCCTGCGGCAGCGGCTGTTCCACCATCTCGACCCCAAGGCGGATCAGATGCGGGGCAAGCTCGGTGTAGACCTGCGGAGTCCAGCCTTCGTTGGCATCGACGATCAGCCGGACGCCGGGCGCGCCCTGCCGCACCGCCTCGATCCGCGGCATGTCGGCGGGGGTGCCAAGCTTGACCTTCAGCACCGCGCGATGGGCGTTGCGGGCGGCGGCCTCGCGCATCTTCTCGGGCGTATCGAGTGAGAGGGTGAAGGCGATTTCCACTGGCTGCGGCGCGGCCAGCCCGGCCAGCTGCCAGACGGGTCTGCCCGTCGTCTTCGCCTCCAGATCCCATAGCGCGCAATCCACCGCGTTGCGGGCGGCACCGGGTTCCATCACCCCTTGCAGCGCCGTGCGGGTGATGTCTGCGGGCAGGGCAAGGATGGCGGCAATGGTATCCTCCACCGTCTCGCCATAGCGCGGATAGGGCAGACCTTCCCCCCGGCCGTGCTGGCCGTTGCGGGTGACGGTTGCCGTCACCACCCGCGCCTCGGTCTTTGACCCCCGGCTGATGGTGAAGGGGTTGCGGAGCGGGAAGATTTCGGGTTCTGCGGTGATCATGGGGCGGACTGTAGCCGCGGGGGCGGGCAACGGGAAGCGGCCTCAGAACACCGGCAGCGTGGCCACCAGCCCGGCCTCCTTGATGCCTTCCATGATCTCGGCCAGCGGGATGAAGGCCAGGAACACCAGCGCATCGGCGAAGTTCACCCGCAACGCCGCGACCGAAGATGTGACGGTCGGTCTGGTGTGGAACAGCGACGGCTTCGGCCAGATCCGCGGGGTGCGGGCGGCATAGGCGTCATAGGCATCCTTGAAGGTGCTGCGCAGGAACGCCTCTTCCCGCGCGGCGGTTGCGGTCAGTATCAGAAATGTGACGCCGCCCAGAACCGTCGCAAGGACGAAGCTGCCCAGCATCAGCCCGAACCCGATCACCCCGATGGTCGAAAAGAAATACAGCGGATGGCGGCACATCGAATAGGGTCCTTCGTCCATCACGGTGCGGTTCTTCATCGCGCCGATGTAGAGGATGGCCCACAACCGGCCCAGAACAGCGGCAATCACCAGGAAAATGCCCAGATTTTCAAGGATTTCGAAGGTCAGCGACCCTTCTTCCCAGGTCGAGCGGGTGAAGATCACCAGCGGCAGGGCAACAAGGAAGAAGATGCGCAATGCCGCGATGCGGATCTTCTGGTTGAATGGCTTGACGGTCGCGGCCGGGGTTCCGGTGGTCATGTCTGGCTTGCTCCTGAAGTGTGTGGCGCCGAATGACTGCCGCATATCGGCAACGATCAACCGGAAAATTGCAGGATCGCGGCAAAGTGATCATGCTGCATCTGCAAAGATTCTGCCTTGCGGCATGATGCGCAACAATATATCGCCCTGACGGCAAGAAATGAAACTTGATTGCCCAGAGGTTTCCGATGAGCTTCCGTCTCCAGCCCGCCGCCCCTGCCCGCCCCAACCGTTGCCAGCTGTTCGGCCCCGGCTCGCGCCCGGCGCTGTTCGAGAAGATGGCGGCATCCGCAGCGGATGTGATCAACCTTGATCTTGAGGATTCGGTGGCCCCCGACGACAAGCCGCAGGCGCGGGTGAGCATCATCCAGGCGATCAACGACATCGACTGGGGCCGGAAAACCCTGTCGGTGCGGATCAACGGGCTGGACACGCCCTATTGGTATCAGGATGTCGTGCAGGTTCTGGAACAGGCGGGCGACCGGATCGACCAGATCATGATCCCCAAGGTCGGCTGCGCGGCGGATGTCTATGCCGTGGATGCGCTGGTGACAGCCATCGAGCGGGCGAAGGGCCGTGTGAAGCCGATCAGCCTTGAGGTGATCATCGAAACGGCGGCAGGCATCGCCCATGTCGAGGAGATCGCCGCCAGCAGCCCACGCCTGCAGGCGATGAGCCTGGGTGCCGCGGATTTCGCCGCCAGCATGGGGATGCAGACCACCGGCATCGGCGGCACACAGGAAAACTACTACATGCACCGCGATGGTGCGAAATACTGGTCCGATCCCTGGCATTGGGCGCAGGCCGCCATCGTCGCGGCTTGCCGCACCCATGGCGTGCTGCCGGTCGACGGGCCGTTCGGCGATTTCAGCGATGACGATGGGTTCCGGGCGCAGGCGCGGCGGTCGGCCACGCTGGGCATGGTGGGCAAATGGGCGATCCACCCGAAACAGGTGGCGCTGGCGAATGAGGTCTTCACGCCGTCTGAACAGGCCGTGACCGAGGCGCGCGAGATTCTGGCGGCGATGGAGGTTGCCAAGGCCAGCGGCCAGGGTGCCGCGGTCTACAAGGGGCGGCTGGTCGATATCGCATCCATGCGACAGGCCGAAGTGATCGTCCGGCAGGCCGGGATCATCGCCGGATCGGCACAGTGAATCGTTGACACCCTGCCGCGGATTTGCGCAGGGTTGACCCAAGGGAAGCCCGTAGATCGGGCAATCCGCAAACGTACCCGCGCCGCGACCCAGGGGAGAGGAGGCCCCTCGCGGCAAAACGGGAGGACGCGCGCCCCGTGGCCCATGGCTGCGGGGCGTTGCCATTCCCGGCCGGGCAAGTGAGGCCAGTGTCGGTGCCTCCGGCGGGGATATTTGCAGAAGGGAAAGCCGCAAGCGTGGCCTGGTTGCGGGCTTTCGCGCGGGGCGCGGCGCAGAGTTGCACTTTGCCCCCCCTTTGGCCATATAGGGGGCCTGCATGAAGGGTTCGTCCATGATCTACCTTGAGTTCGAGAAACCTCTGGCCGAAATCGAAGGCAAGGCCGAGGAGTTGCGCGCGATGGCGCGCACGAACGAGGGGATGGATGTCTCGAAAGAGGCCGAGGCGCTGGACCGCAAGGCGGAAACCGCGCTGCGCGATCTCTACAAGGGGCTGACCGCATGGCAGAAATGCCAGGTGGCGCGGCATCCCGACCGGCCGCATTGCAAGGATTACATCGAGGCGCTGTTCAGCGAATATACCCCACTTGCCGGGGACCGGGCCTTTGCCGACGATCATGCGGTGATGGGCGGGCTGGCGCGGTTCAACGATCAGCCGGTGATGGTGATCGGGCACGAGAAGGGCAATGACACCAAGAGCCGGATCGAGCGGAACTTCGGCATGGCGCGGCCCGAAGGATACCGCAAGGCGATCCGGCTGATGGATCTGGCCGACCGCTTCAACCTGCCGGTGATCACGCTGGTCGATACCCCCGGAGCCTATCCCGGCAAGGGGGCCGAGGAACGCGGCCAGGCCGAGGCGATTGCACGGTCGACGGAGAAATGCCTGTCGCTGGGCGTGCCGCTGATCTCGGTGGTGATCGGCGAAGGCGGGTCGGGCGGGGCGGTGGCCTTTGCCACGGCGAACCGTATCGCCATGCTGGAGCATTCGGTCTATTCGGTGATCAGCCCCGAAGGCTGTGCCAGCATCCTGTGGAAGGATGCCGAAAAGATGCGCGAGGCCGCCGAAGCCCTGCGCCTGACGGCGCAGGATCTGCAAAAGCTGGGCCTGATCGACCGCATCGTGACCGAACCGGTCGGCGGGGCGCAACGCGCGCCGAAAGAGGCGGTGGAAGCGGTCGGCAAGGCCATCGAGGCAATGCTGAAGGACCTGTCCGGCAAGAAACGCGATGCCATCCTGAAGGACCGGCGCGAAAAGTTCCTGGCCATGGGATCGAAGGGCCTGGCGGCGTGATCCGTGCGGGCCTGCTGGCGGCGGTCCTGGCCACGCCTGCGGGTGCCGGAACGCTGGAGGGGCGGCTTGTCACCTTTACCGTGGCGGCCTGGGACGATCCGGCGCTGCCCTATCTTGAACCCGAAGGCGAGACCTTTACCGTCGGCGAGGGTGTCGAGTTCGAGTTGGCCCCCGAGGGGGTTTTCAGCGGGTTGCAGGTGGTGCCGATGCGGGTGGAGATCGGACCTCAGCGGGTGGAAGTGTCCTATCCCGACCATGCAGGCCGGGGGCAGTTCTACGACTCGCGCTTCAACGGCTATGTGCTGCGGTTCGAAACCGATTGTGCCCTGTTCGCGGGCTGGAAGGTGGACCGGGACTTCACCACGCTGCCCGTCACCGATGAAGATATCTTCACCGACCGGGGGGCGCTTTACATCAATGTTTCCGGGCTGACCTATGGCCCCGATCAGCGGCTGGCGGTGGATCTGGATGTGATGGACTGCCCGCTGAGCTGAGCGGTTAGAACCCGTCCGGCTCTCTCATGGTGATCCTGCGCGACAGCCACGCCATCGGCCCATCCAGCGGCAACAGCCGCAGCGCCCGCGACGGGTGGCCCAGGGCTTCGTCCAGAACGGCGGCAAGATGGTCACGGCCAGCATCTTCAAGCCAGTAGAACAGCGCTTCGGCCAGATTCAATATGTTGTCGGCGCTGTGCAGATGCAGAACGGACCCTTCGGGTGCAGGTTCAAGCGTGATTTGCACCGTCTCCTGCGCGCCCTTTGCCGTAACCGACACCGTGGCGCAGGACAGCGGGCCTTCCTCGACGACCTGCTGCCAGAAGTCCGGGCTGACCATCAGCGGCGCGGCTGGCGGGGGCGGGGCGTCGGGGGGCAGCTTCGGCGGCTTGATCCAGACCGGGAACCTGCCCTTGGTGTCGGGCGCTCCGCTGCGGGTCAAGGCATCGCTGCGGTTGGGGCCGGGCCGCAGCAGGGCTACGGCCTGTTCCGGTGGCAGAGCGATCCGCAGGCGGAGCTTTCGGTGCAGCATCGGCCGTGGGCCCGGTCTTGCAAGCAGCAGGACAAGACCGCCCAGCAGCAGATAGACCAGAGCCAGAAAGACCACGATTGCCAGAAATCCGATGCCAAGGACATGCAGCGGTGTCATGCCCTGCGGGCTTTGCGCCATCAGCCAATCGGCCAGCGGCCAAAGTAGGATCATGATGGACAATGTCAGGGCATAGGTCAGCGCCTCGCCCGTCGCGCGGGGAAAGCGGATCAGCATCGCCGCCAGAGCCATGGTCCAGACCAGAAGGGTGGCAATAGCAAAAAGGGTGCCGGTGGTGCCTGCATCGGTGATCAGGGCCAGCATCAGCATCGCCGCAAGCGGCAGGGCAAGGCAGGTCAGGAACAGGCGACGCAGGCACCAGATCCGGTAAAGCCTCGGGGATGACGGGGGGCCTACCACATCGTTCCCGCCGCCCTTGCGGGCCATTGCGCATCATAGACCGTGCCGTCGATGCCGCCTTCGGTAATCTCGCGCAGCATGTCGCCGACGGTGGGCAGCCCGGCCGACTGGTCGCCGCTCCACAGCGCGGAACGGATCAGCGCGCGGGCGCATTGCGAATAGACTTCGGCGACGGCGATCACCGCCACCGTGCGGGGCTGTTTGCCGTCACGCGCGAAACGGGCGCAGAGTGCCGCGTCGGCGGTCAGTCGGGCTGTACCGTTGATCCGCATGGCGGTATTCGATCCGGGAATCAGGAACAGCAGGCTGACCCGCCCGTCGCGCAGGATGTCGATCCGTTCGTTCCCCTTCCAGTCGGGCAGGGCAAGGGTGCGGTCGTCCAGAACCGTCACCACCGGGCCTTCATCGCCGCGCGGGCTGCCATCGGTGCCTTCTGGGCCGACGGTCGTCAGCACGCAAAAGCGGGCGCGTTCGATATGGGCGCGATAGGCGGGCGTCAACACCGGCATCACCTTGACCGTGGCCGCCTGTCCCGGCGTTCCGTAAAGCGCGTGCAGATCGTCCAGCGAGGTGATCCAGTCCATCACTTGTCCTTTCGGCGGGCTTTCTTCGGCTTTGGCGCGGGACTGTCGGCCCAGACGAGGCGCAGGGCCTGAACACAAAGGTCGGGGTCGTCCAGGAGTTCGGACCCGATGATGTAATCCTTGCTGCCCGGATAGGCCGGGCCGCGCGGGGCATCCGCCAGCAAGGCCAGCGCGCCGGGGGTGGGCTTGATGAACAGGGTGTCGTCGCAGACGAAGGCCACCGTCTTGCCGTCCAGATACAGCGCATATTCGCCGAACATCTTGCGGCTGCTCAGCGGCAGGTCGGACAGGGTGTCCAGCAGATGTGCGATGGTGGCGGGTTGCGTGGCCATCAGCGGCCCCGGAACCCGGCATCGCGCATCAGGCGGTCGGAATTGGTTTCGACGTCACGCTCCAGCCGTTCCATGAACTCGGCCACCGGCAGGCCGGGGGCAATTTCGGGCAGGAATTCCACCACCGCCAGCCCCGGTTTGCGCAGGATGCCGCGCTTGGGCCAGAACACACCGACATTGGCGGCGACCGGAACGCAGGGCTGGCCCAGCTGTTCATACAGAAGGCCGGTGCCCACCTTGTAGGGCTTCGAGGCACCGGGCGCGACGCGGGTGCCCTGCGGATAGATGATCAGCTGGCCGGGTTCGGCCGCGCCCTTGGCGACATCGGCCTTCATCTTGGTGATGGCTGCCCCGCGCTTGCCACGGTCAACGGGAACGCAGCCGATGCGCAGGGCATACTGGCCAAGGAAGGGCGCGAACATCAGCTCTCGCTTCATGATGAACTTGCCGGCCGGGACGGCGTTGAAGATCAGGATGATGTCGAGGAAGCTCTGGTGCTTGGCGGCGATCACCACCTCGCCCCTGGGCGGGGTGCCGCGCACTTCGGACCTGAGACCGCAGAGAAGGCGCAGGGACAGGATCACCCAGGCGCAAAAGGTCTTGCAGGCCACCCGTGCGCCCCGGCGCGAGAACAGGGCCCAGGGCGCGAAGACAACGGCGATCACCGCCATCGCCAGATACATCTGCACGATGAAGATCAGCGACAGGATCCAGCGGAGTGCGGTCATGGCAATTCCCTCAGCTTTTGCAAGGCGGCGCGGCGGGTGGCGGCAAAGGCCACGGCGGCGGCAAGCGGCGGCAGCACGAAGGGCCAGAGCCAGCCCGCGCCGGTAAAGCCAAGCCCGGTCAGGAAGCCGCCCGCCGCATCGGCCTGCGGCAGAAGCGCGACGCCGATCAGCCCGGCCAGCGCACCGGTCGCGGAACCGGACAGGGCGCGCAGGGTAAAGCGGCGCACGAAGGCGCGGGCGATATAGCCGTCGCGCGCGCCCACCAGCCGCAGCACCCGGATCACCTGCGCATTGGCCGCAAGCGAGGCATTGGCCGCCATGGTGATCATCGCCGCCATGGTGACGCCGATCAGTGCGATGGACAGCCAGCCCAGCAGACGCAGCCGCCCCGCCGCCTCGGCCAGCGGCCGCCGCCAGCGGGTGTGGTCGTCCAGCACAGCGCCGGGTGCTTCGGCCGCAAGGCGCTGGCGCAGACCTTCCCCGTCATAACCGGGATCGCCTTCGACCACCTCGATCAGCCGGGGCAGCGGCAGCGCCTCGACCGGAAGATCAGGGCCGAACCAGGGTTCCAGCAGCTTGCGCGCCTCGTCATCCGACAGGGCACGGGCGCTTGCAACGCCAGGTGTGGTGCCAAGCAGCACCAGGATCGCATCGCTCTGCACCTGCATCTGGTCGGGCGGGGCGGCCAGACGGATGGTCGCGGTGCGGGCCAGCGCATCGGCCCAGCGGCTGGCCAGCCGGCCCGAGGCCAGCGACAGCGCCAGCGCGAAGACGCAGAGGAACGTCATCGCGCCCGCGGTGAAACTGGTCAGCCATGCCGTGTGCCCCGACGGCGGCACCACGCGGTCGGCCTGTTTGCCCAGGTTCATCAGCTGGCGCAGGGCGGGGGGCAGGGTCACAGATCCGCCCCCGCCAGTTGCAGCCTGCGCTTGGAAATCCGCAGCACGCGCGCCGCCACCTGTGCCTTGGCCTGCCGGATCAGGTTCAGGTCATGGGTGGCCACCACGATGGTCTTGCCCATCCGGTTCAACTCGACCAGCAGCGTCAGAAGGCGCAGAGACATTTCCCAGTCGACGTTGCCGGTGGGTTCATCGGCCAGAATGACATCGGGGTCCATGATGATCGCCCGCGCCAGCGCGGCGCGCTGACGTTCCCCCCCCGACAGGGTGGGCGGCAGCGCATCGGCCAGGTGGCCAAGGCCCACCCATGACAGAAGGTCGGTCAGATCGCGCAGATCGCCCGTTTTGGAGGCAACGGTCAGCGGCAGCTGCACATTGGCGGCCAGCGGCAGGTGATCCAGGAACTGCACATCCTGATGCACCACGCCGATCCGGCGCCTTGTGCGGGCAATGTCGTCGCGGCTCAGGCTTTTGACCTCGCGGTCGAACAGGGTGACATGGCCGGAGGTGGGCAAAAGTTCGGCATAGGCCAGCTTCAGCAGGGTCGTCTTGCCCGATCCCGATGGCCCGGTCAGGAAATGAAACGATCCCGGAGCCAGCCGCAGGCTGACCTCCGACAACAATTCGCCTCCGCCATAGTTGTAGGCTGCATTCTCGAAGGCGATCACTGCCCGCACCTTGTTTCGACCGTTCCGCAAGCCAGAATGGCCCGGAAGGGTTGTGCTTTCAATCGCACGAGGCTTTACCATTAGACAAGACCGGGACACAAAGTCTTGGAGAGACGGAATATCGTTGCTACAACAACGAAGAACGGCACGTCGGGGCTGGGGAATTGATATGCGGCTGGTCTGCCCGAACTGCGATGCGAAATACGAGGTGCCGGACGACGCGATCCCCGAAAGCGGCCGCGATGTCCAATGCTCTTCCTGTGGTCACGCCTGGTTCCAGCTGCGCCCCGAAGTCGAGGCTGCGGCCGAAGAGGAGGCGGCGCTGTTCGGCGATGATCTGGCCGAGACAGAGGATGAGCCGACGGCCGAAGCCGCGCCCGATCCCATGCCTGCCCCCGCGATCGGGCCAGTGTCGGAGATTGTGCCAGAACCTGCGCCGCCGCCGCCGCCCCCCGCCGCCGAAGATGGTGATGCCAGGGAACCCGATGCCGATGCGGCGGCGATTGCGGCGCTGATCGGGGCCGAAACCGCCGCTGCCGCAGCACCAAGGCAGGAACTGGACGCGGATGTCCGCGCCGTCCTGCGCGAAGAGGCAGAGCGCGAGTCCGAAGCCCGCCGCACCGAAGCACAGCGCGCCGGGCATCGTCAGGCCGAGGCCGAAGCCCAGATGCAGGTGCAGCCCGATCTCGGGATGGAGCCGCCGCCGCTGGGGGCGGCCCTGTCCCCCACCCAGCGCCGTCTGGCGATGCTGAAGGGCGAAGACCCCGATGCACCGCCGCCCGAACCCGTCAAACCCGCCGCGCGCCGCGATCTGCTGCCGGATGTCGAAGAGATCAACTCCACGCTGCAGCCGGGCGATACTGCCGAACTGGATGCCCAGATCGACGCCTTGCCCGATCTGACGCGGCAGCGGGGCAGTTTTCGCAACGGGTTTTTCCTGGTCATCCTGCTTCTGGTCATCGCGGCGGCGATATATGTCATGGCCCCGCAACTGTCGGCGCAATTCCCGTCGCTTCAGGGGCCGATGGAAAGCTATGTCGCCTTTGTCGATGGCCTGCGTCTGTGGCTGAACGACATGATGAATGCCGCAACCGAAAAGCTGAACGGCGCAGGTTGAACCGCGCAGCCTTTCCGCGGATGGCCGTCAGAACAGCTCCAGCAGCCGCTTGAGGTAATCAAGCTCTTCCGCAGGGCGCTCTGCCTCGCCGGAACGGCGGCGGATTTCGTCCATCAGCTCCTGTGCGCGCTGATCCGGCGTCACCTGTGCCAGATTGTTGTCGCTGCCGATGCGGGCACCATCGCCCGGTTCGCGGCCCAGCGGGTCGCGCCCGTTGGGATCGGGGCGGCCGGCCTGATCGGTGCCGCCGTTCTCCTGCCCGTCGCGGCGTTCTTCGGCCAGGGCTTCGCCGAATTCCTGCATGCCTTCGCGCATGGCCTCCATCGCGTCGGACTGATGGTCCAGCGCGCTGTCAAGATCGCCGTCTTCCAGCGCCCGCTCGGCCTCTTTCATCGAGTCTTCCGCCCGGTCCAGCGCATCGCGGCCCGCTTCGCCCTGTTCGCTGCCATCCCCCGGCAGGCGCTGGTCCTGCAACTGGCCCAGACGGTCGCGCAACTCGCGCTGGCGGTCGGCCAGCTCTCCGGGGTCCTGTCCGGGCTCTTGCCCGTCGCGGCCGCGCTGCATGTCGCGATAGGCATCGTCCGACAGGCCCTGCTGGTCCTTCAGCGTGTCCCCCAGATCGCGCATCGGGCCATTGCCTTCGCCTTCGCCGCCCTGGCCCTGCGTGACCTGAAGGTTCTCCATCAGCTGACGCAGCTGTTCCATCAGCGCCATCGCCTCGGCGGTCTTGCCTTCCTTCATCAGCCGTTCGATCTCGTCCAGCATCTGCTGCAACTGGTCTCCGGTGATTTCGCGGCCCTCACCGTCCTGCGGCTGCCCGTTCGGGTTGCGCTGCGCCTCTTCGCCCAATTCGCGGGTATAGTCGCGCATCGCCTGCTGAAGCTCTTTCATCAGCTGGTCGATTTCCTCGGGCGAGGCCCCGTTGCGGATTGCCTCTTCCAGGCGGTCCTGCGCGCGCTGCAACCGTTCCATCGCGCTGGAAAGATCGCCCTCTTCGAACATCAGCGCGATGTTCCACAGCTTTTCCGCCATGGCATCGCGCTGTTCGACGCTCAGGTCGCCCTTGATCCTGTCCAGTTCGCGCAGCGCCACCCGCAGATGCAGCGCCGCGCGGTCGGACCGGACGAAATCTTCCGGTCGGTTGATGACGGCCTTCAGGATCTGTGCCACCCGCGGCGCATTGCTGCGGGTCCAGAGAATGTCGCGCCGCATCTCGATCACCGCGGCCGCGACCGGATCGAAAAAGCGGCGGCCGTGCAGCAGCACCTCATAGGGGGCTGATGTGCCCTCTTGCCCGGCGGCATCGGTGACGGTGAAGACCATGCTGACCGGCATGTTCGCCAGGGGGCTTTTCGACAGATCGTCGATCAGAACCTCGGTGAAATCGGTGCGCCCGCCCTTCATCGGCAGCGACAGATCCAGCACCACCGGAGCGATCGTCTCCGGTTCGGCCGCAAGGCCATAGCGGCGGTCGACCTTGGCCAGATCAAGACTGACCGTCACCCGGCCCGCGACCACGCCATAGTCATCCGCCGCCTTCCATGCCTGCTTGAAGCGGCCGTCCGCTTCGCGCGTCATCTCTCCCGAAACCTCGACCGAAGGCAGCCCGTCGGGCGTGGCGGTAATCTGCCATTCCCGTCCTCCCGGCCCTTCGATGGCCAGACGCCCCGACTGGCTGACGACAAGGCTGGTCAGCCCGGCCATGCCATCGGGGATAGCGGCCTGCGCCGCGCCTTCGGCTGCGGGGCCCGGCGGGGCGACCTGTGCAACGGTCTGATCGACCGACAGTGCCCCGGCGGTGCCATAAAGCCGGATTTGGATGCGGGTGCCGACCGGCACCTCCAGCCCCGGCGCGGTCACGTCGGAAAGATAGATCGAAGGCTTGCCGGTATAGGCTGGCGGTTGCGCCCAGCCTTCCCAGGACGGGCCGCCCACAGCGGCCTCGGCCGGGCCGGCGCCGATGCCCGTCACCGAAGACACCTGCCAGAACGATCCGAACAGCGCGGCCATCACCGCCGCGGTCAGCGCGACATAGCGCAGCGAATAGGGGTCGCGCGACGAAAGTTTCAGATCGGGGGCCACCGCCTTTGCCGTGGCCGCGCGTGCCGCCATGCGCCGCAAATGCGCCTGCCACACCGCCAGCGAAGCCGGATCACCGGCCCCGATGGCCTGCGTATCGGCCAGCGCGGCCAGCGGGCGGCCGGGCAGGGTGGCGTCCAGCCGGGCCAGCGCCTCGGCGGGGCCGGGCTTGCGGAACTGCCGCCAGCCCCAGAACAGCGCGGCCAGCGTGCCAAGGCCCACGACACCGGCGGCGATCTGCACCCAGATCAGCGGGCCATGGTCCTGCGCCCCGAAGGCCAGCGCCGAAATCGTCAGCAGCAGGATCGTCCACAGCGGCCAGAACGCCCGCGCGATCCGTTCCGCCCACAGGCCGAGAAGGGTCAGCCGCAGGGGCCAAACCAGTGACTTCAAGGCCTCGGGCGGGGTCTTGCCGGTCATGCAGTGCCTCGGACGGCGGGACGGAAGGTCACAGCCATTCCGGCAGTCTATCCCGCGAAATCATTTCGTCAAAGGTGGGCCTTTCCCGAATGACGGCGAATTGATCCCCGTTCACCAGCACTTCGGGGATCAGCGGGCGGGAATTGTATTCCGACGCCATCACCGCGCCATAGGCCCCGGCCGACCGGAAGGCGACCAGATCGCCCGCCGCCAGCAGCGGCATCTCGCGCGCCTTGGCAAAGGTGTCGCCGGTTTCGCAGACCGGGCCGACGATATCGAAGGGCCGGGTCGGATCGCCGGGGGCCCCTTCGATCACCGGGATGATATCGTGATAGGCGTCATACATCGACGGGCGCACCAGATCGTTCATCGCGGCATCGAGGATCAGGAAATCGCGTCCCTCGCCGTTCTTCACATAGATCACCCCGGCCACCATCAGCCCCGAATTGCCGGAGATCAGCCGACCGGGCTCGATCTCGATCTCGGCCCCCAGATCGCCAAGGACACGCTTGATCATCGCGCCGTAATCGGTGGGCAGCGGGGGCGAGTCGTTCGACCGGGTGTAGGGGATGCCAAGCCCGCCGCCCAGATCCAGCCGCTCGATCCGGTGGCCATCTTCGCGCAAGGCAAGCGTCAGCTCGCGCACCTTCTGGAAGGCGGCCTCGAAGGGGGCAAGCTCGGTCAGCTGGCTGCCGATATGCACATCGACGCCGACAATGCGCAGGCCGGGCAGGGCGGCGGCTTCGGCATAGGCGGCGCGGGCCTTGGCGATGGGAATGCCGAACTTGTTTTCCGATTTTCCGGTGGCGATCTTGGCATGGGTCTTTGCGTCGACATCGGGATTCACCCGGATGGCGACGGGGGCGACCACGCCCATGGCGGTGGCAATTTCGGAGATTGCCCGCATCTCGGGCTCCGATTCGACGTTGAACTGCCGGATGCCGCCCTCAAGCGCCGTGCGGATCTCGGTCCGGGTCTTGCCGACGCCGGAAAAGACGATCCGTTCGCCCGGCACGCCCGCCGCCCGCGCCCGCAGATATTCGCCAAGGGACACCACATCCATCCCGGCACCCAGATCGCCCAGCACCTTCAGCACCGCGACATTGGACAGCGACTTGATGGCAAAGCACACCAGATGCGGCAGCGGCGACAGCGCCTCGGTGAACAGGCGGAAATGACGGGTCAGGGTGGCGGTGGAATAGACGTAGAACGGGCTGCCCACTGCGGCGGCAATCTCGGGGATCGCCACGCCTTCGGCATGGAGGATGCCGCCCTGATACTGGAAATGGTCCATTGCCGCCCCTCTTGTGCCTGCCCGGTCTATAGCACGGGCAAGAGGCGGCGCAATTGCGGCTCCTCATGCGCCTTCGGCTTTTCGTCGCGCGGGCCGGGAAGCGGCGAAGCCGACGACAAGGTTAGTTGCCGGTGATGCCGATCCTGACCTGACCGGAAACCTCCAGCCCCGGCTGGCTGGCGGATTGGGCGGGCGGCAGCGGCGGGCCATCGGCACCGCAGGCGGCCAGCAGGCCAAGGCAAAGCAGCAAGGCAGGCGTGCGCATGGTCATCCTCATGGAGTATAGGTGACGGTCCCGCCGCCCTCCAGCCCGGCCGAGATCGACGGGCTGACATGGGTGCCATAGGGGCCGACCGAGACGCTGGCGCCCAGTTGCGGCCCGATGCAGCCCGCAAGGGCCAGCGGCAGAAGCAGGGCAAGGATCGGTCGCGGCATGGGTCCCCTCCGGGTGACGTGGCGACGGGCAGGCTGGCCTGTCGGGCGGCCCCTGTCACTTCAACACTTCGTTCCAGCGGGCGATCTGCGCCCGCACCTGATCGGGCGCGGTGCCGCCATAGGACATCCGGCTGCGCACCGAATTGTCGACCCCCAGCACCGAATAGATCTCCTGCGTGATGCCGGGGTGGACGGCGTTCATCTCGGCCAGTTGCAGATCGGGCAGGTCGCAGCCCTTCTTTTCCGCCAGCGCCACCAGCGTGCCGGTGACGTGATGCGCCTCGCGGAAGGGAAGGTTCAGGCTGCGCACCAGCCAGTCGGCCAGATCGGTGGCGGTGGAAAACCCGCTGGCCGCGGCGGTCTTCAGCGTGTCGCGGTTGGCCGTCATGTCACCGACCATGCCGGTCATCGCGGCAAGACCCAGCATCAGGGAATCGGCGGCATCGAAGACCTGTTCCTTGTCCTCTTGCATGTCCTTGGAATAGGTCAGCGCCAACCCCTTCATCACGGTGAACAGGGCCACCGTGGCCCCAAGGATGCGGCCCAGCTTGGCGCGCAGCAGTTCCGCCGCATCGGGGTTCTTCTTCTGCGGCATGATGCTGGAGCCGGTGGTCCATTTGTCCGAAAGGCGCACGAAACGGAACTGGGCCGAGGACCAGATCACCAGCTCTTCGGCAAAGCGGCTCAGGTGCATGGCGCAGATGCTGCTGGCTGCAAGGAATTCCAGCGCGAAATCGCGGTCGCTGACGGAATCCAGCGAATTGGCGGTGGGCCGGTCGAAGCCAAGCGCCTTCGCGGTCATGTGGCGGTCGATGGGGAAGCCCGTCCCAGCAAGTGCGGCGGCACCTAAGGGGCATTCGTTCATCCGCTTGCGCGCATCCTGAAACCGCGAACGATCCCGCGCGAACATCTCGACATAGGCCATCATGTGATGCCCCCATGTCACCGGCTGGGCGGTCTGCAGATGGGTGAAGCCCGGCATCACCCAGTCGGCCCCCGCGTCGGCCTGCGCGACAAAGGCCCGCATCAGCCCGGTCAGCCCGTCCATCGCCGCATCGCACTGGTCGCGCACCCACAGCCGGAAGTCGACCGCGACCTGATCGTTGCGGCTGCGCCCGGTGTGCAGGCGTTTGCCCGCTTCGCCCACGATCTCGGTCAGGCGGGATTCGACGTTCAGATGTATGTCCTCCAGCTCGACCTTGAACTGGAAGGCACCCGACTCGATCTCTGACAACACCGTGAGAAGGCCTTCCCCGATGGCCTGCGCATCGGTATCACTCAGGATGCCTGTCGCCGCCAGCATGGCGGCATGGGCGCGCGATCCGGCGATGTCCTGCGCGTAAAGCCGCTTGTCGAACCCGATCGAGGCATTGATGGCCTGCATGATCGCGTCCGGCCCTTCGGCGAAGCGCCCGCCCCACATCTGGTTGGCGGCTTTGGTCTTGTCGTTCGCGGTCATGGGATTGGCCTTCGGAAGGGGCAGGGGATGCGGAAACTGCTGGCGGTTCTTTATACGGGGCTTGCGCTTGGTGCAAACCCGGCAGCGGCGCAGGATGTGGCATCGCTGCTGACCGGCGATATGGAAAAGCTGACGCTTGCCGATCCGGTCGCGCTGCCCGAAGTGCCGCTGATCTCGATGACGGATGAGGAAGCCAGCCTTTCGGCCTATCGCGGGCAATGGGTGGTGGTGAATTTCTGGGCGACCTGGTGCGCACCCTGCCGGGCCGAGATGCCCGCGCTGGACCGGTTGCAGGCGGCAATGCCCGAACTGGCCGTCGTACCGGTTGCCACCGGCCGCAACGCGCCCGAGGCGATCACCCGGTTCTGGGACGAGGCGGGCATCACCCATCTGATCACCCTGCGCGATCCCAAAAGTCTGCTGTCGCGCCAGATCGGCATCGCCGGTCTGCCCGTCACCGTGATCGTCAACCCCGAGGGGCAGGAGGTGGGCCGCCTGATCGGCGATGCCGCCTGGGATGCGCCCGAGGCGCAGGCCGTGCTGAAGGCCCTGATGGCGGGCGGCTGAACGCTGCAAAGTTGCCGCAGGGGCAAGGCTCTGCTAGCGTTCCGGCAACCCTTTTCAGGACCGCATTGCCATGCCCCGGATCTCCCGCCGCCTTGCCCTTGCCGCCCCTTTCGCCCTGATGCGGCCGCTTCGGGCCAGGGCTGCGGGCAATATCGGGACCACGCGCGACATGGTGGGCAGCGGCATCCTGACCCGCGCCGGGCGGCAAAGCCCGTTGCGCAAGGGCACCGGGCTGGATGAGGGCGATCTGGTCACGACGGGGGCGAAGACGCTGGCCCATCTGGTGCTGATGACCGAAACGAACATCAACATGGGGCCGCAAAGCAGCATTCTGCTTGACCGCTATGTTGCCGATATGGGCGGCACAATCACGGTTGGCGGTGCGCTTGTCTTCGACCGGGATGACGCGCTTGGCCCGCTGGACCTGACCGTCCAGACCGAATTCGGCCAGATCGGCGTGCGCGGCACCCGGTTTTTCCTTGGCCCGTCCAAAGGCGTTCCCGCCGTCTTCGTCAGCCGGGGCCGGGTTACGGTGTCGAACGCCGGGGTGACGCGCACCCTGCGGGCGGGCGACGGGGTGGATCTTGCCGTCGGCCAGCCGCCGTCAGCCGTCGCGCAATGGAAACCGCCCCGGATCGAGGCGGCCTTTGCGCTGGTCGGGCTGCGGCCATGACACGGGGCAAGGTGCCATGACAGCCGCAGGACCGGCGCGCGCGTTCTGGAAATCCTTTCGCATGTTCGCGCCGCTGCCGCCGCAGGCGCTGGACGATCTGGCCGCCGCCGCCCGGCCCCGCCGCTGGGCGGCCGGAGAGGGCATCTTTCAGCGCGGCGATCCGGGCGACTGGCTTCTGGCGATCGAAACCGGGCGCGTCAGGGTATCGCTGGGCACCGCTTCGGGGCGCGAACTGGTGCTGCGCCAGGCCGGACCGGCCGAGATGCTGGGCGAGCTGGCGCTGTTCGATGCTGAACCGCGGTCGGCCGATGCCTGTGCGGCCGAGCCGACCACCGGCCATGTGCTGACGCGCTTTGCCTTTCTCAGCCTCGCCGCGCGGCACCCGCAGCTTTATGACGCGGCGCTGGCGCATCTGTCGGCCATGCTGCGCGACACCACCGGGCAACTGGAAAGCATCGCGCTGTATCAGTTGCGGGCGCGGGTGGCGCGGTTCTTCCTGATCGCGCTGACCCAGTTGAACGGCGATGACATTCCCGAAGCGCCTGCGCTGCACCTGCCCGTCACCCAGGGCGAACTGGCCGCCATGCTGGGGGCCAGCCGCCCCAAGGTGAACCGGGTGTTGCAGGACTTCCGCGACGAAGGCGTTCTGACGGATGAAGGGGCCGGGGTCTGGCGCTGCAACGTCCCCCTGCTGCGGGCCGAGGCCGGGGCGGATGATCAGGGCTGACCGCCGCCTGCGCAGCGCGGCACTGGTGCTGGTGCTGGCCTGGGCGGCGGCGCTGGCGTTCTGGCTGGCCCCGCCCGCCCTGACCGGGCTGCAGGAGCGCGGGCTTGACGCGCTGATCCGCATGACCCCCGCGCCCCGGCCCAAAGGGCCGCCGGTTCTGGTGGTGGACATCGGCGCCGTTGACGACACCGGCGCGCCCTGGACCCGTGCGGCGTCGGCCCGTCTGGCGGGGGTTCTGGCCGGGGCCGACCCCGCCGCAACGGGCTGGGACATCGTGTTTTCCGGCAATTGCGACCCGTTCGACCCGGTGAACGGGGCCCTTGCGGGCGGCTTTGCCGCTGCCCCCACGGTTCTGGGCTTCCTGCTGTCACCGCAACCCGGCGGCCCGGTGATGCCACCCCCACTGGCCGTCGCCGACCCGCCCCCTGCCTTCTGGGCCGCCCCCGGTGCCGAACTTCCCTGCCCGGCCTTTGCCGCCACCGCCGCCAGTCTCGGCTCGGTCTCGCTGCCCGGTGACGACACGGCCCGCGTCCGCCGGGTGCCCGCCGCCGTCCGCCCCGGCCCGGCCCCCTGGCCCGCCCTGCCGGTCGAGGTGCTGCGTCTGGCGCAGGACGTGCCCCTGCCGCTGATCGGTGGCGATCCGGCCCTGCTGCGGCTGGGGAACCAGACCTTTCCGCTGGACCCCGGCGCCATGCTGCGGTTCCGTCCGTCGACACGGGCCGAACGTCAGGCGCGCACGCTGGATGCCGCCGCCCTGTTGGCCGGGCAGGGGCTGGACCGTCTGCAAGGGGCCGTGGTCTTCGTCGGGTCGTCGCTGCCCAGCCGTGGCGGGCTGCGGCCGACCTCCCGCGACCCGCTTTATCCTTCGGTCCAGATTGCAGCCGATCTGGCGCAGGGTCTGCTGGCCGGGCAATTGCCGTGGCGGCCGCCGACAGCGGGCCTGACCGAAGCGCTGGCTCTGGCGCTGGCCGGGCTGCTGGCCGCTGGTCTGGTGCTGCGCCTGCCGCCGCTGATGGCGCTTGCGGGCACGGGTGCGGGGGCCGCGCTCTGGGCCTTTGGCAGCTTTGCCGCCCATGCCCTGACCGGCCGCCTGCTGGATCCCGTGCTGCCGCCGGTGGCGCTGCTGGCGGCGGTGATCGCGGGCCTGCTGTGGCAGGCCGCCGCCAGTTTCCGCGCCGAACGCGCCCTGCGCGCGCGGATGGGGCAGCTGCTGCCCGCCGCCGTGGTGGCCCGGCTGGCCGATGACCCGCGCCTGTTGCGCCTTCAGGGCGAACGCCGCCCGATCACCGCCCTGTTCACGGACATCGAGGGTTTTTCCACCCTGGCCAACCGGCTGGAGCCGGAGGCCCTGATCGCCACGCTGGACCGCTATTTCGCAACCGTGTCCGACATCGTGCTGCGCCATGGCGGCATGATCGACAAGATCGTCGGCGATGGGCTGCACGCGCTGTTCAATGCCCCGCTGGATCAGCCCGGCCATGTCGATGCCGCCCTGGGCGCCGCCGCCGAAATCCTGACAGAGACCGAGGCGCTGCGCCCCGCCCTTGGCCTTGGCCGCACGCGGATCGGGGTGGAAACCGGGCCCGCGGTGCTGGGCGATGTGGGGTCGGGCGCGCGGATCGACTATACCGCGCACGGACCTGCGGTGAACCTTGCCGCGCGGTTGCAGGATGCGGCCAGGGACCTTGGCCCCGCGCTTGTCATCGGCCCGGCCGCAGCAGCGGAAACCCGCCGCCCGCTGCATCCCTTGGGCGACCACGACATCCGGTCGTTCGGCCGCCTTGCCCTGTTCACCCTGGAGTCTGTCCGAAGCTGACAGAAGCGCCGGACAGACTCCGGCTTCTTCGTGGTCGCGCGTCTTTCGCCAAAACCGGTGCCCACTTTTGTCGGACGCGCTCTCGCCTGATCCTGTTCCGCCGGGAACAGCCCCGCAATGCCGCTCCGGCTATACAGCCCCTACCGGCGGCAGAGATTTGCCGGAACAGCCTTGATCCTTGATATTTCAGCAAGCCCTTTGCCCCGGCACCGCCCCCTCGCGGTGTCGGGGTGTCGTGCTAAAGGTCGAAACTGGCAAAGACCGGCGCGTGATCGGAAGGCTGGTCCCAGCCGCGCACCCCCCGCAGGATGCGGCTGCCATGCGCGGCGTTTGCAATGTCGGGCGTGGCCCAGACGTGATCCAGTCGACGGCCCTTGTCGGCCGTATCCCAGTCGGGGCTGCGATAGCTCCACCAGCTGTAGAGCAGACCCTCGGGAATGTCCTTTCGGGTCACATCGACCCAAGCGCCCGCCTCCTGCGTCTGCGCCAGATGCTCCACCTCGACCGGTGTATGGCTGACGATCTTCAGCAGTGCCTTGTGGTTCCAGACGTCATCCTCGCGCGGGGCGATGTTCAGGTCGCCCACCAGGATCGATCGTTCCGGCCGGTCGGCCCGGAAGGCGTCGCGCATCTCTGTCAGGAAATCCAGCTTCTGCCCGAATTTCACATTCTGCGCCCGGTCCGGGATGTCGCCGCCCGCCGGGACATAGCAGTTGTGGATGGTGACACCGTTTTCCAGCCGGGCCGCCACATGCCGGGCATGGCCTAGCCGGGCATAGTCCCGGTCGCCCGCATCGGTGATCGGCAGCTTCGACAGGATCGCAACCCCATTGTATCCCTTCTGGCCACGCGCCACCATCCAGCCGTATCCCAGCGCCCGGAACTGATCCAGCGGAATGCTCTCGACCGGGCTCTTGCATTCCTGCAGGCACAGGATGTCGGGCATCTCCTCGGCCATCAGCCGGGCCACCAGCCCTTCGCGCAGGCGGACCGAGTTGATGTTCCAGGTCGCAAGGGTAAAGGGCATGACGGCCTCCGTTTCAGGGATCAATCTTCAGAAGCGATGATACGGCAGTTCTTTGGCAGCGACGTGCCCGATTCCAATGGATTCTGACAGGCGCGAAGGGCAAGGCGGCGGGCCGTGTCCAAGGGTTGCCCACTGAAATGCGACGCATAGGCCCCACCTGACCCCAGGGCAAAAGCCTTGGGACCGGGCTTTGTCAGATAGCGCCGCCATGCCTTGCCCGCGTTCTGGCTGAGTGTCAGGCCAGCCCCCTCTTTGTAGCCGGGCGGAACACGTTCGACCACAACTCGGCAGGTTGCGCCGCCGCCCGCCGCGCGGCAGAGATCAAGCGCGCTGGCCACGGCCTCGGCCCGGTTGTGCTGCCCGTGATCCTCGCCATGGAGCCCGGTGTCCGAGACGGCAAAAGCGGCAAAGTAGCGCGGCGCGCGCCTGTGAAAGCTGGCCAGCGCCCGCCCGGCAACACTGTCTGCGGCCAGGGCCGGGCTGTCGTGGGAAAGGGTCACGCCTTCGTCTGGATAGTCGAATGGCGTTTCCTGCTGCGCAGGGGCATCCACGGACACGCAGGCTGCCAGCAATGAGACCACAACCACGAAGCCGGACAGGATCTTTTTCTTCAACATCAACCTGCAAAAAGGGACCGCAGCGCCTTTTAGACCGGCTTCGCCGGCGAAGGAAAGGGCGCGTTGACGCAAGTGCCCCGCGCAAGAAGAAGCCCGGACCAATCAGGGTGCCGGGCTTGAGGTCCAACAGGGAGGTAATATCCAATGTATACCACGGCATCCGCCGTTTGCGAATTACGCAAGACCAATTAGATGCCCGCCATGGCTTTTGCGCCACAACTGCCGATTGCGCGATGAAAAAAGGCCGGGCACAGGGCCCGGCCAGTCCAACAGGGAGGATGCCGTGTCATGACCCCGGCACGGCAAGGGGAACCAGCGCAGTCTATGGGAAAACCATGGACCATGATCGTTAATAGCGCGTGAATCCGGCAACAATCAGGCGGTCACGCGACCAATCTGTAACCACCGCTTTCCGTCACCAGCAGCCGGGCGTTCGACGGGTCCGGCTCGATCTTCTGGCGCAGGCGGTAGATGTGGGTTTCCAGCGTATGCGTCGTCACCCCGGCGTTGTAGCCCCAGACCTCGTGCAGCAGCACATCCCGCGCCACCACGCCCGATTGCGCGCGGTACAGGTATTTCAGGATGTTGGTTTCCTTCTCGGTCAGGCGAACCTTCTTGTCCTTTTCATCCACCAGCATCTTTTGCGCCGGCTTGAAGGTGTAGGGGCCAAGCTGGAAGATCGCATCCTCGGATTGCTCATGCGTGCGCAACTGCGCCCGGATGCGGGCCAGCAGGACCGGGAACTTGAACGGCTTGGTCACATAATCGTTCGCGCCGGCATCCAGGCCAAGGATGGTGTCGGCATCCGAATCGTGCCCGGTCAGCATCAGGATCGGGCATTTGACGCCCGCCTTGCGCATCCGGCGGCACAGCTCGCGCCCGTCGGTATCGGGCAGGCCCACGTCCAGGATCACCAGGTCATAGATGGCGGCCTTGGCCTTCTCCATGCCTTCGGCACCGTTGCGGGCCTCGAACACGTCGAAATCCTCGGTCATCACCAGCTGCTCCGACAGCGCCTCGCGCAGGTCGTCGTCATCGTCCACCAGAAGGATCTTGCGAAGTTGTGCCATCATGGCCCTCCGTTTGCCGTTCCGCATCAGATGCGCCCGGATCGCGGAACCGGCAAGACATGCGACAATTCCCTCACGCCGACGTGTCGCAGGGGGCGGGAATGTTTCAGGATTGTCATCGTTCCGCGGTCTGGCGGACGGAGAGGGGGGCTGTCTGCCCCCCGCCTTCGGCCCCCCGAGGATATTTGGCGAAGGGAAAGATCGCAGAGTCTTCCGGTTTTGCGGGTGGCAGCCTAGAACGGGGGCATGAGCCTTGGCCCCAATATCATCGAACGGCTGACCCGCGCGCGCGGCGATCTGCGCATGGGGGTGCCCGTCGTGCTGACGGGCGGGGGCGAAGCTGCGCTGGCGGTGGCGGTCGAGGCGCTGGATGGTGCGCGGCTGGCAGCCCTGCGGGGGCTGGGCGTGCCGGAGCTTGCGCTGACGGCACGGCGGGCGGCGACGCTGAAGACCCCGGCCTATGACGGGGATCTGTTGCGCGTGGCCGTGCCGGGCGGCGCGGCGCTGGACTGGCTGTCGGCGCTGGCCGATCCGGTCGATGATCTGAGGGTGCCGATGAAGGGCCCCCTGCGCCCCCTGCGCGACGGATCGGCCGCATTGCACCGCGCCGCCCTGCTGCTGGCGAAATCGGCCCGCCTTCTGCCCGCCGTCCTGCTGGTCAGGGTCGCGCATCCGCTGTCGCTGGCGGGGGATGAGGGTCTGACCCTGCTGCGGCTGGACGAGGTGGCCGCCGAACTGGCCCGCCTGTCGCCGCTGGACGAGGTGGTTGCCGCCCGCCTGCCGATGGCCGCCGCCGGAGCCGGGCGCGTCCACATCTTCCGGCCCGAGGATGGCGGGGACGAACATTACGCCATCGAGATCGGCACTCCCGACCGGTCCGCCCCGGTGCTGGCCCGGCTGCATTCGGCCTGTTTCACCGGCGATGTTCTGGGGTCGCTGAAATGCGATTGCGGGCCGCAGCTGCGTGCGGCGCTGGCGCAGATGGGGACCGAGGGGGCCGGGGTGCTGCTTTATCTCAATCAGGAAGGCCGCGGCATCGGACTTGCCAACAAGATGCGCGCCTATGCCTTGCAGGATCAGGGCTTCGACACCGTCGAGGCCAATCACCGGCTGGGGTTCGAGGATGACGAGCGCGATTTCCGCATCGGGGCCGAGATCCTGCGCCGCATGGGCTTTGCCCAAGTGCGGCTGCTGACCAACAATCCGCGCAAGGTGGCGATGTTGCAGGGCTGCGGGCTGGCGGTCACGGAACGAGTGCCGCTGAAGGTTGGCCGGACCGAAGAAAACGCCGCCTATCTGGCGACCAAGGCCACGAAATCGGGGCATCTGCTGTGACGCCCGCCGATCTGGTGCTGACACCCACCGGCCTGCGCTTTGCCGGGCGGATGTTTCCCTGCACCATCGGGCGGGGCGGAGTGGTGGCGAACAAGCGCGAGGGCGACGGCGGCACCCCGGTCGGCATCCACCGCATCCTCGGCTGTCTTTACCGCCCCGACCGGCTGGCGCGGTCACAGGTGCCGGACTGGGCGCTGCCGATCGGGCCGGGGGATCTGTGGTCGGATGACAGCGCGGACCCCGATTACAACCATCAGGTCCGCGCGCCGCATCCTTTTTCGCACGAGGCGCTGCGCCGTGCCGATCCCCTGTATGATCTGGTGCTGATCACCGACTGGAATTTTCCCCGCGCACAGCCGGGGCGCGGATCGGCCATCTTCCTGCACCGCTGGCGGCGGCCGGGCCATCCCACCGCAGGCTGCGTGGCCTTTGCGCCTGCCGATCTGCGATGGATTGCCCGCCGCCTTGCCCCTGGCGCGCGGCTGATCGTCCCCGCATCTCTGGTGCGCTGAATTCTCTTCCCAAACCGCTTTGGATTTCTTAATCTGCCCGCATCTGGGGAGAAATGCCATGGTCGGACCCGTCGCCGAGGAAGAACTGTTCGATCTGCGTCTGGCGCGGTCCGCCCCCGATCTCTGGCCGATGCTTGACGCCCTTTATGGTCAGCGGCCCGGTTATGGCGCCTTTCGCGGCGCGCTGTTGCAAAGCCTGCGCAAGGGTTGGCAGGATCGCCCCGCCGCGCTGAAGCGGCAGGACATGATCCGCGACCTGCAACCGGACTGGTTTCAGCAGCCGCGCATGGCGGGCTATGTGTTCTACATCGACCGTTTCGCCGGAACCCTGCGCGGGATTCTGGAAAAACTGGATTACCTGCAAGAGCTTGGCATCACCTATGTGCATCTGATGCCCTGCCTGAAGCCGCGCCCCGGCGACAGCGATGGCGGCTATTCGGTGATGGATTACCGCGCCATCAACCCCGCGTTCGGCACGATGGAGGATTTCGAAGCCGTCGCCACCGCGCTGCGCGACCGGGGCATATCGCTGTGCGTCGATCTGGTGCTGAACCACACCGCCAAGGAACATGTCTGGGCGAAGAAGGCAGCGAAGGGCGACCCGAAGTTTGCCGACTACTACCTGATGTTTGACAGCGATGAGATGCCAAAGCGGTTTGAGGAAACGCTGGTCGAGGTGTTTCCCGACAATGCCCCCGGCAATTTCACCCATTATCCGGGCATCGGAAAATGGGTCTGGACCACGTTCAACGAACATCAATGGGATCTGAACTGGGCCAATCCGCAGGTGTTTCTGGAAGTGGTCCGGATCATGCTGCATCTGGCCAACAAGGGGGTGGATGTGCTGCGGCTGGATGCCGTCGCCTTCATGTGGAAGCGCATGGGCACCCGCTGCCAGTCGGAACGCGAAGTCCACATGCTCTTGCAGGCCCTGCGCGCCTGCTGCCGGATCGCCTGCCCGGCGGTGATCCATCTGGAAGAGGCGATCGTCGCCCCGGCCGAGATGCTGCCCTATCTGGGGCGCGGCCGGCATGACGGCAGGGAAGGCAACCTTGCCTATCACAACAGCCTGATGGTGCAGTTCTGGTCGGCGCTGGCCACCCGCGACACAAGGCTGATGACGCATGTGCTGGCCACGCATTTTCCCGACCGGCTGACCAATGCCACCTATGCCACCTATATCCGCTGCCATGACGATATCGGCTGGGCGGTGACGGATGAGGATGCCGCGGCCCTTGGCCTGTCGGGCCACGCGCACCGCGCCTTCCTGTCCGATTTCTACGACGGCAGCTTTCCCGGCAGTTTCGCGCGCGGCGCGCTGTTTCAGGAAAATCCGGCCACGGGGGACAAGCGGATTTCCGGCAGTTTCGCCAGTCTGGCCGGGCTGGAACAGGCGCTGGCGGCGGGCGATGCGGCGGGGCAGGACCTGGCCGTTCAGCGCATCCTGCTGGGCCATGCGCTGATTGCGGCCTTCGGCGGCATCCCCCTGATCTACATGGGCGACGAGCTGGCGATGCTGAACGATCCTTCGTACACCACCCGGCCCGACCACGCCCATGACAGCCGCTGGATTCACCGGCCCCGGATGGATTGGGCGCTGGCGGCTGGGCGGGCGGGCGACAGCCCCTCGGCGCGGGTCTTTCAGGGCACCAGGGCCATCCTCGCCCGTCGCGCCGCCACGCCCGAACTGCACGCTGCCACTCCGGTGCAGATCCTCGATACCGGTTTTCCCGGCGTCTTCGCCTTTCGCCGCGCCGCGCCCACCGGGGCCGTGCTGGGCCTGTTCAACTTTACCGAAAGCTGGCTGCACCTGCCCGCAGACTGGGCCAGGGCCGCCGGGGCCGGCCGGATGCATGACCTTCTGTCCGACCGCCCGGTCGACTCCCATCACGGCAATCTGGCCCTGCCGCCCTATGCGCGGGTCTGGCTGGCCTAGGGCGCGAATTTTCGATGAAAATTCGGGTCACACCCCATAGTTGCGGTCGCCGAAAATGGCGCTGCCGACGCGGACATGGGTGGCGCCATGGGCAATCGCCGTCTCGAAATCGCTGCTCATCCCCATCGACAGGCCGGTCAGGCCGTTGCGTTCGGCCATGCCGCGCAGCGCGGCGAAATGCGGGGTCGACTTCTCGCCCTCGGGCGGGATGCACATCAGACCCGCCACCGGCAGGCCCATGCCCCGGCAGGCGGCGATGAAGGCATCGGCATCGCCTGGCAAGACGCCTGCCTTCTGCGGTTCCTCGCCGGTGTTCACCTGTACGAAGAGCGTGGGTGATGCGCCGCGCGCATCCGCCAGCCGGGCCAGCTTTTCCGCCAGAGACGGCCGGTCGACGGTATGGATGGCATCGAACAGATCCACCGCCACCTTGGCCTTGTTGGTCTGCAACGGGCCGATCATGTGCAATTCGACCCCCGGAAAGCGCGCCTTCCAGGCCGGCCATTTCAGCGCCGCTTCCTGCACATAATTCTCGCCGAACAGGCGATGGCCTTCCTCCAGCACCGCCTCGACACGCGTGGCGGGCTGCACCTTCGACACGGCGATCAGCCGGACCGATCCGGCCTCCCGCCCTGCGGCTGCCTCGGCCGCCCGCACCCGCGCCGTGATCTCTGCCAGCCCCATCCTCAGTCTCCGATCATGCCGTCGGCGCGCAACTGCCCGATCATCGGGGCCATCCGGTCGCCGTATCGTTCCCACGCCCGGACCGAGCCTTTCGAGATCGGCTGCCGCACCTGGAACACGCTCAGTGTCTGCACCTTGTTGGCGTTCTGGTGGAAATTCAGGCAGGCATCCTCCCAGTCCAGCCCGCAGGCCGCGATCAGCGCCCGGCTTTGCGGTTCGGGATCGTCGACCAGCGCCTCATACTGCACCTCGTGGAACCAGCCCGGCACCCGTTCGCGCCAGAAGTCGATCATCCGAACGAAGGTCCTGTAATACCGCGCCAGATCGACCTGATCATAGCCGTAAAGATGGGTGCCTTCGGGGAACACGTTCTTGTAGATCGACAGCAGCGTATCGCGCGGGTCGCGGCGCACCACGATGAACCGCGCCTTCGGCAGCGCCAGCTTCATCAGCCCCAGCGACATATAGGTCTGAATCGACTTGTCGGTGATCTGCGGCGTTTCGGGGAATTTCGTCCGCATCATCGCGGCGTAATCCTGCCCCAGCTGCGCGAAGTCCCCGGCCGGAATCGCCGATGCCGGACGCAGCCGCCCCCCGGCAAACGGCATCAGCCGCATCGGCGAAACCGAGGTATCGGCTAGCTCGCCCCCGCCGCTGACGCGCGAATGGCTGGCGATGATCTGCTCCACCAGCGTGGTGCCCGACCGCGGCATCCCGGTCACAAAGATCGGCGCGGCATCGCTGGTGCCGTCGATCACCGTGCCTTGCCAGTCCATCCCCTCCATCGCCGCCATGAACAGATCGACCTGCCGTTCGCGTTCGGCGATGTCATAGGGATAGGCCTTGCGCATAAGCGCATTGGCCGGGTCCAGGAAATCGAACACCCGGCCGTGATCCTTCACATCCTCCAGCGCCTTGGCGATGGCAAAGCCGAACGACCGGCGGTCGGCTTCGCTTGTGGCGGGGTCGGCGAAATGCCCTTCCATCCGCGCCAGCAGCGGATCGCCCGGCTGCATCTTCTTGGCCGAGACATACAGGCGGTAAGGTTCCCCCATCTTGGGCGCGGCCTCCATCGCGGCCAGAAGCTGCGGTTCGGCTTCGTCGAACCGGCCCAGCCGTTGCAGGAACAGCCCATAGGCCGACCGGATCGCCGGATTGCCCGGTTCAAGGGCCACAGCCTCGGCAAAGGTGGCTTCGGCCTCGTTGTTCAGGTCCAGATGGCCCGCGGCCTGCGCCAGCATCATCAGCGGCAGCGCGGCCTTGCGCTGTGTCAGCCGCACCACATCGGCAAAGGCGGCATGGGCCCCCGGATAATCGCGCAGCTTCGTCAGCTCGTTGCCGCGGGTGCGCTGCACTTCGGCCGACTGCGGTTGCAGCGCAAGCGCGCGGTCCAGCCAGCGCATCGCGGCGGCGGGCTTGCCGTCCATCGCCAGTTGCATCCCCAGCCCGGCCAGCGCCTGCACCAGATCGGGGGCCAGAAGCACCGCCTTTTTCCAGGCCCGGCGCGCATCATCCCCCCGGCCCAGCGCGGCCAGAGCCGAGCCGCGGATGCTGTGGGCCATGGCGCAATCGGGGTGTTGCGTCAGCAGGCGGTCGGCTTCGGCCAGGGCTTCGGCCATCCTGCGGGCGTTGAACAATGTGGTCAGCCGCGCCAGTGCCGCCTTTACCGCCTGCCCGCCGGGCGGCAGGGTGCCTTTCGATCCCGCGCCGAACCTGTCGGCCAGGGCCGCCCTTTGCGGGGCGGGCAGGGGCGAGGCGTTCAGCAGCCGCAGGAATTCCTTGCGCGTCCCGGCCGATCCGTCCAGCGCCACCGCATCGGCAAAGGCGGCCCAGACGGCGGGCTGCGCCGGGGCCAGCGTTGCGGCGGCGGCGGCATGGGGCAGGGCGCGGTCAGGCCGGTCGGCGCCGGTGAACAGCCGGGCAATCTGGAATTCCACCTCGGGGATGCGGGGGTTGGCGTCGTGGATCGCGCCAAAGATTTCCATCGCGCGTGGGTAATCACCGGCCTGAACCGCCGCCATGCCGCTGGCATAGGCCGCCTTTACATCGCCGGCCGACGGGGCATGGGTGGGGGCTTTGGGCATGTCTGGCGTCCTGTCCATCGGTATCGGCGCGCAGCCTATCCGGCACGGCGGGCAAAGGGAAGGAACCGGACGCGGCAAAGGAAAAGGGCGGGCCACTGGCCCGCCCTTTCCCGATCAGGTGATCGTTCGATCAGAACGACATCCCGAGACCCAGCGACCAGGTCTTGACGCCACCGGCGTCTTCGTCGTCGCCATAGCCGAACATGACCTTGGCGCCGCCGCCCAGATCGTAGTTCGCAGCCAGACCCCAGCCGTCGAACTCGCCGCCGCCGGTCAGGTCAACCTTGCCGTAGTTGGCCGAAACAGCGACCGGGCCCGAAGCGTAGGTCAGTTCCAGACCCAGGTGCGAATCCCAGGTCGCGTCGCTGAACGAAATGTAGCCGATCTTGCCGGTGAAGCCGCCGGCCAAGGTTGCCGCAGCCGACACACCGACAGCCGAGAACTTGCCGCCGGCATCTTCGGCGCGCTGGTAGCCGAGGCCCAGAGCCACATCGGTGCCGCCCAGGTTGGCGTTGTATTTCACACCGATGCCGAGGGTCGGGTCGTAGGTGCCGACGGTGTTTTGCGGCGTAACTTCATCGTCGGCTTGTTCCATCGAGATCGCGAAGGACACGTCGCCGAAGGTGTTTTCGTAACGCACGACCTGATCGTCATGGCCGCTGACGCCATCCATGTCCGCGCCGCCGAAGAAGGCGGAATAGGTGGTGTGGTCGTCGGCGATCGAGGTGATGCCGCCGTCCATGTCGGCCAGGGCCCAGTCCAGAGCGCCATCGGTGTCACCCATGGTCAGCTTGCCGAACGCGCCCGAGATCCAGACAGCGGTGCCGTTGTTGTTGATCGAGTTGCCCAGCTTGCCGGCTTCGTCCAGGTCAACGGCAACGCCGAATTCCAGGCCGCCATCGGTGGTGCCGGTCATGGTGAAGGTCACGTCAACGTCCTGGTAGAACTGCACGTCGGTGACGCCGTCGTCCCAGATACCCATTTCGGCATAGCCGGTCACAGCCACTTCGGCAGCGGCGAAGCCAGCCGAGCCGGCCAGCATGGTGGAAGCAAGAAGAATCTTTTTCATCGTTTTCCCTCGTTGATTCAAGGATGCCCAATCCAGGGGAATCCGAATTGGGTATGCAGCGTATTTCGATCCTTGGGGCCGCGATTGCAACGCCGACAAACCCGACCCGGGGAATCCGCCCGGCGATGGTGCAGGTTTGTCACAGTCGGGGCACGGGCGGGGCACGGGCATGACACCGGCCGGCCATAGTGCGGCAGCGCGGGGCCGGATCGGGGCGGAAGCGGCCCGCCCGGTCGGGTTTTCCGCATGGCGTGCGGTCCTTCGTTGCGCGGGCGCGTGCAGGGTGGCTATGGGGGAAAAGCCTTGTCCGCTTGCGGCGGACGGGCTAGACAGCCCCGGAAGCCTTGCGGAGAGCCTCATGTCCCTGTCGACGTCCCGGTCGAACCCTTTCGGTGCCACCCTGTCGGCCGGGCTTCTCTTGCTGCTTGCGGGCTGCGGCGGCATCGGCAGCGGCGGATCGGGCCTGTTCGGCGGCGCGCGGGATGGCGTGATCACCGCCGATGAATTCGAAAGCCGTCAGGCCGCCGATGAAAAACGCGCCGCGATCTCGGCCGCCAACGGCGACGACAAGCGCCGCAGCACGATCTGGGACCTGTTCTCGAACGCCGACGACCCGAACACCACGGTCGAGGTGAACAAATACCTGTGGCAGGCCAGTCTTGAGGTGCTGAACTTCCTGCCGGTGGAATCGGTCGATCCGTTCACCGGCGTCATCGTCACCGGCTATGGCACCCCGCCCGGCGGCGGCCGCGCCTATCGCGCCACCGTCTATGTGCAGGACCCGGCGCTGGATGCCCGCAGCCTGAAGGTCGCCCTGCAATCGCGCGGCGGCGGCCCGGTGTCGGTGGAAACCCAGCGCGCGGTGGAAGATGCCATCCTGACCCGCGCCCGCCAGCTGCGGATCCGCGATTCCAAGCTGTGAGGCCGGCAGCGGGGGTTTTGCACCCCGTCGCCAGTGGTTCTTGAACCAGTGGCGCCCCACTGGCGACCCCCCAGGGTATTTGGACAAAGATGAAGGGGTGGACCTTTCGCTGCGCGGCGGTGTAATTCCGCGGCTGAAATCTGCATGAGGCCCGTCGATGTCGCGCTATGATCCTTCGGTGATCGAACCCAGATGGCAACAGGTCTGGGATGAGGCCGGCACCTTTGCCGCCCGCCGCGACCCGGCGAAGCCCAAATATTATGTGCTTGAGATGTTTCCCTATCCGTCGGGGCGCATCCACATGGGCCATGTGCGCAACTACACCATGGGCGATGTGGTGGCGCGCTACAAATCCAGTTGCGGGTTTTCGGTGCTGCATCCGATGGGCTGGGATGCCTTCGGCATGCCGGCCGAGAATGCCGCGATGGAACGTGGCGGCCATCCGCGCGACTGGACCTATGGCAACATCGCCGACATGAAGGCGCAGATGAAGCCGCTGGGTCTGTCGATCGACTGGAGCCGGGAACTGGCGACCTGCGACCCGGAATATTACGGCCAGCAGCAGGCCATGTTCATCGACATGATGGACAAGGGTCTGGTCTATCGCAAGGCGGCGGTGGTGAACTGGGACCCGGTCGACATGACCGTTCTGGCCAACGAGCAGGTGATCGACGGCAAGGGCTGGCGGTCGGGCGCGGCGGTCGAGCGGCGCGAACTGGTGCAGTGGTTCTTCCGCATCTCGGACTATTCCGAAGAACTGCTGTCGGCGCTGGACGGGTTGAAGGACTGGCCCGAGAAGGTGCGGCTGATGCAGGCCAACTGGATCGGCCGTTCGCGCGGGCTGCAATTCGCCTTTGAAACCGTGGGGGCCCCTGCGGGGTTTGACAGGCTGGAGGTTTACACCACCCGGCCCGACACGCTGATGGGGGCCAGTTTTGCCGCGATCAGCCCCGATCATCCTTTGGCAAAGGCGCTGGAGGCCGATCCGAAGGTGGCGGCTTTCGTGGCCGAATGCCGCAAGGGGGGCACGTCGGCCGAGGAAATCGAGACGGCCGAGAAGATCGGGTATGACACCGGCATCCGCGTGAAGCATCCGCTGAACCCGGACTGGGAACTGCCGGTCTGGATCGCCAATTTCATCCTGATGGATTACGGCACCGGTGCCATCTTCGGCTGCCCGGCGCATGACCAGCGCGATTTCGACTTTGCCACGAAATACGGCCTGCCGATTCCGCCGGTCTTCGTGGCCGAGGGGGCCGGGGACACCGCGCTGGACGCGGCCTTCGTGCCGATGAAATCCGAGCGCGTGCGCTATGTCCGCGGTTTTGCCGGGGCCGAGGTGCAGACCGGCGACGAAGGCGTGGCGGCGGCCATCGCCCATGCCGAGGCGGCGGGCTATGGCAAGGGCGTCACCAAGTACCGCCTGCGCGACTGGGGCCTGTCGCGGCAGCGCTACTGGGGCTGTCCGATCCCGATCGTGCATTGCCCGGCCTGCGGCGTGGTGCCCGAGAAGAAGGAAAACCTGCCGGTCGAACTGCCCTATGACGTCAGCTTCGACATTCCCGGCAACCCGCTGGACCGCCATCCGACCTGGCGCAACACCTCTTGCCCCAGATGCGGGGCGGCGGCGCGGCGCGAGACCGACACGATGGATACCTTTGTCGATTCGTCGTGGTATTTCGCCCGCTTCACCAGCCCGCGCGCGGCCACGCCGACGGTGGCCGAGGATGCCGATTACTGGATGAACGTCGACCAGTATATCGGCGGGATCGAACATGCGATCCTGCACCTGCTGTATTCCCGCTTCTTCGCGCGGGCGATGCACGCCACCGGCCATCTGCCCGCAAAGGCGACCGAGCCGTTCAATGCCCTGTTCACGCAAGGCATGGTGACGCATGAGATCTACAAGACCACCGATGCACAGGGCCGCCCGGTCTATCATCTGCCCGAGGATGTGACGGTTCTTGCCGTCGGCGACCGGCGGGTCGTGGTGCTGGGCGATGTCCCCCCGCCCGAGGCCGATACGATCCCGGATGTCGACGCCTGGATTCAGGGTCTGGATGACGAAGGCGTGCTGGTCGAGGTGATCCCCTCGGCCAAGATGTCAAAATCGAAAAAGAATGTCGTCGATCCGATGAACATCATCGCCAGCTATGGTGCCGATACCGCGCGCTGGTTCGTGATGTCGGACAGCCCGCCCGAACGCGATGTGGAATGGACGGCGGCCGGGGCCGAGGCGGCCTACAAGCACCTGAACCGGGTCTGGAATCTGTGCGACCGGATCGGCCAGATGCCGGCCGATCACACCGGGGCCGAAGACGACGCGCTGCGCAAGGCCACCGCCCGCGCGGTGCAGGATGTGACGCAGGGCATCGAGGGCTTTGCCTTCAACAAGGCCATCGCGGCGCTGTATGGCTTTACCAACACCCTGTCGCGGGCCGATGCCTCGACTCCGGTGATGAAACAGGCGATCCGCACGCTGGCGCAGCTGATGTCGCCGATGGTGCCGCATATCGCCGAAGACATCTGGGCCCATCAGGGCGGTGCGGGTCTTTGCGCCCAGGCCCCCTGGCCCAAGGCCGATCCGGCGCTGCTGGTCGATGATACCGTCACCCTGCCGATCCAGATCAACGGCAAGCGGCGGGCGGAAATCAGCGTGCCGAAGGACATGCCCGCGGCCGAGGTTGAAAAGCTGGCGCTGGCGAACGAGGATGTGATCCGGTTCCTGGCCGGAAATCCGGTCAGGAAGATCATCGTCGTTCCGGGGCGCATCATCAATGTCGTCGCCTAGCCGCCGTTCCGTCCTGCTGATGCCGCTGGCCCCGTTGCTGGGGCTGGCCGCCTGCGGCTTTGCCCCGGCCTATGCGCCGGGCGGGGCGGCGACAAAGCTGATGGGCGCGGTGCGGCTGGCCGATCCCGCCGACAAGAACGCCTTCGATTTCGTCGAGCGGATCGAGGAACGGCTGGGCCGCACCGAGATTCACCGCTTTGACCTGGCCTATACCATCGCCACCGAATCTGTGGGCGTGGGGGTGACGACCGACAACCGGATCACCCGGTATAACCTCAAGGGGGCCATCGACTACACGCTTTCGGACACCGGCACCGGCCAGCGCATCACCGGCGGGCGCGTGCAAAGCTTCACCTCCTATGCCGCCACCGGGTCCACCGTGGCGGGGCTGGCCGCCGAAGAGGATGCCGCCTATCGGCTGATGCGGCTTCTGGCGGATCAGGTGATCGCCCGGCTGATCGCCGAGGCGGCGAAACTGCCGTGATCCTGAAGGGGGCCGAAGCCGCGCGCTATTGTGCCCGGCCCGATCCGGCCCGCGCGGGCCTGCTGATCTTCGGGGCCGATCCGATGCGGGTGGCGCTGAAACGGCAAGAGGCCATCGCCGCGCTGATCGGCCCGGCGGGCGAAGGCGAAATGCGGCTGTCGCGCATCGCGGCCGCCGATCTGCGCAAGGATGCCGCACTTTTGCTGGATGCGATCAAGGAGATCGGCTTCTTCCCCGGTCCCCGCGTCGCTTTTGTCGAGGATGCGACCGACGGGCTGGTCGAAACCATCGGACTTGCGCTGAAGGAGTGGCAGCCGGGCGATGCGTCGCTCATCGTCACCGCGGGCGGGCTGACCGGGAAAAGCCCGCTGAAGACGCTGTTCGAAAAGGCCCCCAATGCCGTTTGCATCGGGCTTTACGACGAACCGCCCAGCCGCGAGGAAATCGAGGCCGAGCTGAAGAAGGCCGGGCTGACCGGTCTTTCCCCCGAGGCGATGGCCGACCTGACCACGCTGTCGCGGTCGCTGGACCCCGGCGATTTCCGGCAGACGCTGGAGAAGATCGCGCTTTACAAGCACGGCGATACCCTGCCCCTGACCCCGGCAGAGGTGGCCGCCATGGCCCCGGCCACCATCGACACCGAGGTGGACGAGCTGATCCGCGCCACGGCCGAGGGGCGGGCCCGCGACATCGGCCTTCTGATGCGGCGGCTGGAAGGGCAGGGGATGACGCCGGTGGCGATCTGCATCGGCGCGCTGCGGCACTTCCGCAGCCTTCACATCGCCACCACCGATCCGGGCGGGCTGCAATCGGGGCTGATGAAGGCCCGCGCCTTCGGCCCCCGGCGCGATCAGATGATGGCACAGGCAAAGGGTTGGCCGATGAAGCTTCTGGAAGGTGCCATCGCCCAGCTGGTCGAGGCCGATCTGACGCTGCGCTCTGCGTCCCGTGCGCCGGGCATGGCGCTGATGGAACGTTGCCTTCTGCGCATCGCGCTGACCCGACGCTAGGCGCGCGCGCCGAGGACAAGCCGCAGGCACCGGACCAGCCCCGCTTGACGCCGCCCGCCCGTCGCCCCACCCTGCGCTGCAACCGCAAAGGAAACCCATGCCCCGCGCCAGGCCCGCCCCCACCCCTGCCCAGACCTTCCTGGCCCCGCTGGCGCGTCTTGCCGCCCGTGATCCGGGGATCGAGGCGCTGGTGTTCTGGCATGCCAAAGGCTGGCCCGATGCCCCGGCCGAAGAGCTGGAGGCCGAAGAGATCGCCTTTTATGCCGAGGGCCTGCTTGAGGAAGGCTTTCGCCTGACCTGGCGGATCATGGCGGCAGCCGATGCGCCGGGCGAGCCGGATCACATCCAGCTGTGGCTGTCCGAAGGCGAAGCCGCGCCGCCGCCCGATTCCGGCCCCGGTTGGTGCGTGCTGGAAAGTGACCGCTGGCAGGGTGCCGCCGCATGAACCGGATCCTGCGCGGCCTTCTGCCCGCGATGCCCGCGCCGAACCGGAACGATGCCCTGCGGGCCGCCGTCGGGGCCGGGCTGGCGCTGGCCTTTACCAACTGGGCGCTGGGCCACCTGCCGCATGGTCCGGCCCCGGCGCTGATCGCGCCTTTCGGGGCTTCGGTCTTCCTGATCTTCGCGGTGCCGAACTCGCCTCTGGCGCAGCCTTGGTCGGTCGTGGTCGGCAGTCTGGTCTCGGCGCTGGCGGCGATTGCCGTGGTGCATCTGGTGCCGCTGACCGCGGTGGCCGCCGCCATGGCCGTGGCCCTGGCCATCGTTGCCATGGCGCTTGCCCGCGCCATGCACCCGCCTGCGGGGGCCATCGCCCTTCTGGTCGTGCTGACCGCCGATCCGGCCCACCCGCCCGGCCTTCTTTTCGCGCTGACGCCCGTCGCGGATGGTGCGGTGCTGCTGGTGATCTGCGGCATCGTCTGGAACCGGCTGACCGGCCGCGTCTACCCGTTCCGTCAGCCCAGCCCAACCGGACCGCATGGCACGGCCGATCCCGCCGCCGACCGCCGCCTGGGCCTGCGCGCCGAAGATCTGCAAACCATCCTGACCCGGCTGCGCCTGTCGCCCAACCTTGGCCCCGAAGATCTTGGCCGCGCGCTCGAGGCCGCCGAGGCCGAAGCCACCGCCCGCCACCTGGGCGGGCTGACCGCCGCCGACATCATGTCGCGCGATGTGGTGGCCATGTCGCCCGACGCGACCGAGCATGACATCGCGCTGGCCTTCCGCCGCCATGGCTTCAACACCCTGCCGGTGCGCGATGCGACGGGGCAGTTCGCCGGGCTGCTTTATGATCTTGACCTGATCGAGGCCGATCCCAGCGCCACCGCTGCCGATCTGGCCCGTCCGGCCACCACCCTGCCGCCCGGTGCCGGGTTGTCGGATCTGCTGCCGCTGTTGTCCGACGGCCATCAGCAAAGCGTGCCGATCACCGAAGGCCGGCGGCTGATCGGCATCGTCTCGCGCTCTGATCTGATCACCCTTCTCGCGGCCAAGATCCGCAGCCAGGACATGCCATGACCGATATCTTCGCCCGCCTGCACGCCGATTGCGCCGCGCTTGGCACCCGGCTTTTCACCGTCACCGCGCTGGACGAAGCTGCGGGCCTGTTTCGCCGGTCCTACACCTCGCATTCCGCCGAATATCCCACCTCGGGCACCAAGCCGATGACGGCGGATGGCTGGCATGACCACTGCATCGCCGGGCGCCAGACCTTTGTCGCCAACACTCCGCCCGAATTCGCGCGCTATTTCTTCGATCACGCGCTGATCACCTCGCTGGGTCTTGGCTCCTGCATCAACATCCCGGTGCATGATGGCGCGGGGCCGGTGCTGGGCACGGTCAACCTGCTGGCCGAAGCCGGGCATTTCACGCCTGCGCGGCTTGCCGCCTATCAGTCGCTTGCCGCCGCCGCCACGCCCGCGCTCTGCGCCGCCCTTCCGGCCGCCCTTCGCGGCTGAGCCGATGGCCTTCACCCTGCGCCAGTTGCAGTTCTTCATCGCCGCGGCCGAGGCAGGGTCCGTCACCGGTGCTGCCCGCGCGCTGTCGATCTCGCAATCCTCCGTGACCGAGGCGATCCGCGCGCTGGAGGATGACCTGGGCGTCACCCTGTTCGACCGGCAGGCGCGCGGGCTGGAAATCACCCACAAGGGCAGCGCCTTCCTGCGCCACGCCCGCCAGATCCTTGCCGATGTCGCCACCGCCCGCGCCGCCTTTCGGGATGAGGCGGAAACCACCCGCGGCCGCCTGTCGCTGGGCGTCACCAGCCTTGTCGCGGGCTATGTGCTGTCCGATATCCTCAGCCGCTTTCGCCGCGCACATCCGCAGGTCGATCTGAACGTGATCGAGGACAACGGCGATTACCTGCAACACCTGCTGATCGGCGGCGAACTGGACGTGGCTGTCATGCTGACCTCATCGGTCAAGGACCGGATGGCGCTGCATGTCGAAACCTTGCTGGTGTCGCCCTATCGACTGTGGCTGCCGCTGGGGCATCCGCTGGCCCAGCAGGAAGCCATCGCGCTGGAGGATGTCGCGGGCCAGCCGCTGATTCAGCTGATGGTGGACGAGATCGAGGAATCGACCCGCCGCCTGACCGCCGCCTTGCCGGTCCGCCCGGAAATCGCCTTCCGCACCCGCAGCGTCGAGGCCGTGCGCTCACTGGTCGCCACCGGTGCCGGTCTCGCCATCCTGCCCAGCCTGGTCTATCGCCCCTGGAGCCTGGAAGGCGACCGGATCGAGATCCGCGATGTGTCGGGCGATCTGCCCTCGGTTCAGGTCGGCCTTGCCTGGCGGCGCGGGGCACCGCTGTCCGGCCCCGCCCACAATTTCATCCGATCTGCCCAGTCGGCCATCGCCAGCCGCTAGAACCTGTCCGACAAAAGTGGACTCCGGTTTTGGCGAAAGACACGCGACCATGAAGAAGCTAGTGCGGTCCGGCGCTTCTGTCAGCGTCGGACAGACTCCGGGCCCTATTTCCCGGCGCCGACAAAGACGTAATAGACCTTGCCGCCGCTGACCGCGAAGCCGACGCCCATGTCGTCCAGCCCGCGCTTCATCAGGTTCTTCCAATGCGGGGCCGAGTTGCGCCAGCTCTGGCCCATCGCCCGCGCACTGGGCGCGCGGCTGTCCATGCCCACATTCTCGACCGCGGTCTTGTATCTGTAACCCGCGCCCTGCACCCGCCCGCGCATCTTCGACCCGTCCGACCCGGTGTGCGACAGGAAATTGTTCTTCGCCATGTCGCAGGCATGGCGTTGCGCCGCTTTTTTCAGCGCGGGGTTGTTGTCCAGCTGGTTCAGCCCCTTCTTCGCCCGCTCGGCATTGACCCAGCCCACCAGTTCGGCCTCGATCGCCTTCGCCCCGGCAGGTTGGCTGCACGCCAGCGCCACACTTGCCGGCAGAACTGCCAGCAGCAGTACAATCAAAGCACCGATCAGCCGTTTCATGCCATCCCCCAGTTTGATCCTGCCCCAAAGTAACATGTGTGCGGGCCCTGTCATCCCTGACATTTCCATCCGCAACCCATCGGAAAAACCGAATGAAAGCATCCGCGTTTTGTTATTGCGAAATGCCCGGCGGGCCATAGGCTTTCGCCATGACCGGGAATCCGGCGTCACGCGGCTGCCCGCCCCAACGAAACAGGGAGTTCCAGATGAAATCCATGAAACTCATGGCCACCACGGCGCTCTGCGCCCTGACCGGCCTGACCCCGGCCTTTGCCCAGATCACCGAGATCGGTGCCGGCGAAGGACAGGTGAACATCGTCGCCTGGGCCGGTTACATCGAACGCGGCGAGACGATGAAGGAATTCGACTGGGTGACAAAGTTCGAATCCGCCTCGGGCTGCAAGGTCAACGTCAAGGTCGCCGCCACCTCGGATGAAATGGTCGCCCTGATGAACGAAGGCGGCTTCGATCTTGTCACCGCCAGCGGCGACGCCTCGTTGCGTCTGGTGGCCGGGGGCCGGGTGCAGCCGGTCAACATCGACCTGATCCCGTCGTGGAAGAACCTCGACGAACGGCTGAAGGATGCCGCCTGGCATACCGTCGACGGCGTGCATTATGGCGTGCCCTACATGTGGGGGCCGAACGTCCTGATGTACAACACCGAAGTGTTCAAGGAACCGCCGACCTCGTGGAACGTGGTGTTCGAACCGATGGACCTGCCGGACGGCAAGCCGAACCAGGGCCGGGTGCAGGCCTATGACGGCCCGATTCACATCGCCGATGCCGCGCAATACCTGATGTTCCACAAGCCGGAACTGGGCATCACCTCGCCCTATGAACTGAACGAGGATCAGTACAAGGCGGCGCTGGATCTTCTGCGCGTGCAGCGCGGGCTGGTCAGCCGCTACTGGCACGATGCCTTCATCCAGATCGACGACTTCAAGAACGAAGGCGTTGTCGCCTCCGGCTCCTGGCCGTTCCAGCGCAACCTGCTGCAGGGGGAAAACCAGCCGATTTCCTCGGTGATCCCGCAGGAAGGCGCGACCGGCTGGGCCGATACCACCATGCTGCACGTCGATTCCAAGAACCCGAACTGCGCCTATATGTGGATGGAACATACCCTATCCTCGAACCTGCAGTCCGATCTTGCGGTCTGGTTCGGTGCCAACCCCAGCGTTCCCGCCGCCTGCACCGATGGCTCGGGCATGTCGACGGCCGAAAGCTGCCACGCCAACGGCATGGACGATTTCGAGAAGATCCGGTTCTGGACCACTCCGGTATCGAACTGCGGCCAGGGCGAAGGGGCCTGCGTGCCCTATTACCGCTGGGTGTCCGATTACATCGGCGTGATCGGCGGCCGCTGACCGCAGACCCGCAGGGTGCGCCTTCAGGCGCACCTTTCCCTTCGCCAGCGCTGCGCCCCGACCGGCGCAGCCCAGGGATGACCCATGACCGCAGCCGTCGAATTCCAGAATGTCTCGCGCCATTTCGGCCCGGTGAAGGCCGTGGACGGGGTGGACCTGACCATCGCCGAAGGCAGCTTCTTTGCCATGCTTGGCCCCTCCGGTTCAGGCAAGACCACCTGCCTGCGGCTGATCTCGGGCTTTGAGCAGCCCACGGGCGGTGCGATCCGCATCTTCGCCGAGGATGTCAGCCGCACCCCGCCGCATCTGCGCAACGTCAACACCGTGTTTCAGGATTACGCGCTGTTTCCGCATCTGAACGTGCGCGACAACGTCGCCTACGGGCTGATGGTCAAGGGCATGGCCCGCGCCGCCCGCTATGCCCGCGCCGAAGAGATGCTGGCGCTGGTGCATCTTGACGGCTACGGCGACCGCAAGCCCGCGCAGCTGTCGGGCGGCCAGCGCCAGCGCGTCGCCTTGGCCCGCGCGCTGGTGAACGAACCGCGGGTGCTGCTCTTGGACGAGCCTCTTGGCGCGCTGGACCTGAAGCTGCGCGAGGCGATGCAGGACGAACTGAAAAGCCTGCAGCACAAGCTGGGCCTGACCTTCGTCTTCGTCACCCATGACCAGCACGAGGCACTGTCGATGGCAGACCGCCTGGCCGTCTTCAACGACGGCCGCATTGCCCAGATCGGCAGCCCGCAGGACATCTACGACCGCCCGGCGACCCGCTTCGTCGCCGATTTCGTCGGCTCGTCCAACGTGCTGCCGCCCGCGCTGACCCAGGCGCTGGGCGGCCCCGCCCGCTGGGCCAGCCTGCGCCCCGAATCGGTGGGCCTTGCGGCGGCCGGCCCGGTTTCGGGCCCGGTGACGGCGCTGCGCTATCTGGGTGCGGGCACCCGCGTGGTGATCCGGGCGGGAGACACCGACATCGCCGCCCTTGTCCCGGCAGGCCAACCGCTGCCGGCGGAAGGCGAGACCCGCGCCATCCGCTTCGATCCCGCCGCGCTGCACCTGATGGAGGGCGCATGATGGCCGCGGTTTCCGCCCTGCCGCAGCGGCAGAGGGGGGCGCTGCCCCCCGCCTTCGGCTCCCCCCAGGGTATTTGCGCAAAGATGAAAACGCGACCGGCGAAGGTCTTTCACCTTTGCCTAAATACCCATGGCACCGGGTTCACCCGCAGGCCCTTTGGCAGGGGGGCCGCGGCATGACCGGCGCGATCCTTCCCTCCCGCGGGGCCGGCGACCGGCTGACCGGCCTGTTCTGGCGCAGGCCGGGGGTGTTGCTGCTTCTGCTGGTCAGCCCGCCCCTGCTGTGGCTGGGCGTGGTCTATCTTGGCTCGCTCCTGGCGCTTTTGCTGCAAAGCTTCTACTCGATCGACGAATTTTCCGGCATGGTGAAGGAAGAATTCACCCTGAAGACCTATGCCGAGCTGTTCCGGGCGCAGAACCTGGATATCATCACCCGCACCGTGGTGATGGCGGCGGCGGTCACGCTGGCCTGCGCCGCGCTGGCCTTCCCCATCGCCTATTTCGCCGCCCGCTATGCGAAAGGCCCCTGGAAGGCGGCCTTCTATCTTGGCGTCATGCTGCCGCTGTGGTCCAGCTATCTGGTCAAGGTCTATGCCTGGAAGCTGATCCTGGCCAAGGAGGGCATCCTCGGCTGGGCGGCCGAGCGCAGCCATACCTCCTGGATCATCGACGGCGTGCTGGCGGTGCCGGGGCTGGAGAGTTCGTCGCTGTCCACCTCGCCCATCGGCACCTTCATGGTCTTTGTCTATGTCTGGCTGCCCTACATGATCCTGCCGATGCAGGCGGCGCTGGAGCGGGTTCCGACCTCGATGCTGGAGGCTTCGGCCGATCTTGGGGCGACGCGGGGCCAGACCTTCCGCACGGTGATCCTGCCGCTGGCCATGCCGGGGGTGATCGCCGGGTCGATCTTCACCTTCTCGCTGACGCTGGGGGATTACATCATTCCGCAGATCATCGGCAATTCGGCGAATTTCATCGGCATGGCGGTCTATCAGCTGCAGGGCACCGCCGGGAACATTCCGCTGGCTGCCGCCTTTGCCGTGGTGCCGATCCTGATCATGCTGGTCTATCTGACGGCCGCCAAACGCGCGGGGGCCTTCGATGCGCTCTGACACCGGGCCCCGCGCCAGCCTTGGCCTGAAGATCGCGGCCTTGGGTGGACTTCTGTTCCTGCACCTGCCGATCCTGCTGATCTTTCTTTACGCCTTCACCACCGAGGAACGCAGCTACCAGTTCCCGCCCCCCGGCCTGACGACGCAATGGTTCGGCGTCGCGTGGGAACGGCAGGACATCTGGCCGCCGCTCTATCTGTCGCTGAAGGTGGCCGCGATCTCCACCGCGCTGGCGATGATCCTTGGCACGCTGATCGCCGCCGCCATGGCCCGCGCCCGGTTCTTCGGCCGCGACCAGCTTTCGCTGCTGGTGATCCTGCCGATCGCCTTGCCCGGCGTCATCACCGGCATGAGCTTGCGCAGCGCCTTCGGCGTGATGGACATCCCCTTCAGCACCTGGACCATCGTGCTTGGTCACGCCACCTTCTGCATCGTCATCGTCTACAACAATGCCGTCGCCCGGTTGCGCCGCCTGTCGGGCGGGATCCTGGAGGCATCGGCCGATCTTGGTGCCAATGCCTTCCAGACCTTCCGCCATATCCTCTTGCCCAACCTCGGCTCGGCCTTGCTGGCGGGCGGGATGCTGGCCTTTGCGCTGTCGTTCGACGAGGTGATCGTCACCACCTTTACCGCCGGCCAGCAATCCACCCTGCCGATCTGGATGTACAACGAGTTGATCCGCCCCCGGCAGCGGCCCGTCACCAATGTCGTCGCCATCCTGGTCTTTGCGGCGACCTTCCTGCCCATCCTTGCAGCCTATTACCTGACGCGCGGCGGGTCCGAGACCGCAGGCGCCGGAAAATGAAAGGGACCGCCATGGACACCCGACTGCTGATCGGCGCCGCCTTCGAAGCCGGGCAGGAAGTGCCCGAGCCGATCCTGAACCCGCGCAGCGGCGCGCTGATCCTTGAGGTGCCAGAAGCCTCGACCGCCCAGGTCGACCGCGCGGTTGCCGCCGCCCGCCGCGCCTTTGATCTCTGGTCGCGCACCACGCCGGCCGAACGGTCCGCCGCCCTTCTGCGCATCGCCGACCGGATCGAGGCCGAGGCTGACAGCTTTGCCGCGCTGGAGGCGCTGAACTGCGGCAAGCCGATCAATGCCGCCCGCAATGACGAACTGCCCGCCGTGGTGGATTGCTTTCGCTATTTCGCTGGGGCCGTGCGCTGCATGACCGGCGCGCTGGCGGGCGAATATCTGTCCGGCCACACCAGCATGATCCGCCGCGATCCGGTCGGCGTCATCGCCAGCATCGCGCCCTGGAACTATCCCCTGATGATGATGGCCTGGAAGCTGTGCCCCGCCATCGGCGGCGGCAATACCGTGGTGTTCAAGCCCAGCGAGCAGACCCCGCTTTCGGCGCTGAAACTCGCGCGCATCCTGGCTGAAGAACTGCCCGAAGGCGTGGTCAATGTCATCGCCGGGCGCGGCCAGACCGTCGGCAGCTATCTGATCAATCATCCGGCCGTCGACATGATCAGCCTGACCGGCGATGTGGCGACGGGGCGCAAGATGCTGGATGCCGCCGCAAAAACCGTCAAGCGCACCCATCTGGAACTGGGCGGCAAGGCCCCGGTCCTGGTGTTCGACGATGCCGATCTTGCCGCCGTGGTCGAAGGGCTGCGGGCATTTTCCTTCTACAACGCCGGGCAGGATTGCACCGCCGCCTGCCGCGTCTATGCCGGGAAGAAGATCTACGACAATCTTGTCGCCGATCTGTCCTCGGCCGCCGCCTCGATCACCCTTGGCGCCGAGGATGATACCTTGAACGAAATCGGGCCGCTGATCAGCCAGCGCCAGCGCGACCGGGTGGCCAGTTTCGTCAACCGCGCGCGCGAGGTGAACCATATCCAGATCACCACCGGCGGCGAGGCGATGGATCAGGGCTTCTACTACCGCCCGACCGTGGTGGCTGGCGCGAAACAGGAAGACGAGATCGTCAGGCGCGAAGTTTTCGGCCCGGTCGTGTCCATCACCCCCTTCGCGGATGTCGATCAGGCCGTCGACTGGGCCAATGACAGCGACTATGGCCTTGCCTCATCGGTCTGGACCCGCGATGTCGGCCGCGCCATGGCCACTGCGGCGCGGCTGCGCTATGGCTGCACCTGGATCAACACCCATTTCATGCTGACCAACGAAATGCCCCATGGCGGGCTGAAGCAATCCGGCTACGGCAAGGACATGAGCGCCTATGCGCTGGAGGATTACACTGTCGTGCGGCATGTGATGGTGAAGCACGGCTAGGTGCCTCTTACGCGGTGTCGTCTTCTCGTCGCCGGTTCCCCCGCTGGCGTGCAGCCGTCAACGACGACCCTTCCCATAAGACTCCCGGCCCTTGCACGCGCGTCTTCTTCCGCCGCCTACTCCACCACCCGCGCCGACATGACCACGCTATAGGCTGTCGGGATCGTGGCCATGCTGACCACGAATTCCCCCTGCAACCGGAACTGTGCGGGCCCATCGCCCGAATACTCGCATGCCATCACCAGACCATCGGATTCATACAGCCCGTTCAGCCGCACCGTCATTGTCAGATGCGGATAGACCGATTGCAGCGGCAGGATCACTTCCCTATAGCCGCCGCCGACAAAGCCATGGCCGTGTTGACAATCCAGATCGGTGGCCGTGCTGGCATCATTCCCGATCAGCGCGACTCCCAGCTTGCCATTCGCATCGGGCCTCACCGTCAGGTCAATTCTGACCCGCTGTGGAAAGTGGGGCAGTTGGCTGGCAAAGCCCTCGACCGCAGCGAAGCCGCCGTCCCCGGCCGCCTGATCGACGGTGGCGGAAATGGTCAACGGTTCGGCCAAGGCCGGGGCGGCAAGGGTCAGCAGGACAGGCAAGGCAAGCAGTTTCATACCTACAGTCTGCCGCAACAGCCATACGTTTGCCATACGCGAACCATACAAGGATCATACGCGGGCCATACCCGGATTTTTCTTTTATCCCGGCATCTTGCGCGATTTCCCCCATCAGTTCATCGGCGCACCACCCTCGGCCTTGCGCCGGGCCACCCAGGCGGCCAGTTCCTCGGCCCGGTCCTCGGGCAGCTTCGGCTCCTGATACTCGGACAGCAGCTTTGGCCACAGCGCCGCCGCGCGTTCGACCGTCCGCAAGGACCCGCCCGCCTTCCACGCCTCATGCGCCGTCCAGTCCGACAGCAGGGGGCGGTGGAATGCGTCTCGATACCGCTCAAGTGTATGGGATGTCCCGAAAAAATGCCCGCCGGGGCCGACCTCGGCAATCGCCTGCAGCGCCAGTTCGGCAGGGTCGGTGGACATCGGCTGCTGCATCGCCTGCACCATCTGCAGCATCTCGGCATCCAGCACCAGCTTCTCGAAACTGGCCGTCAGCCCGCCATGCATCCAGCCCGCCGCATGTTCCACCAGATGCGCGCCGCCCATGGTCACGCCCCACAGCGACATCATGCTTTCATAGGCCGCCTGCGCATCCACCGCATTGGCCGAGGTGACGTTCGAGCTGCGGAACGGCACCCCCACATGCCGTGCCAACTGGCCAGAAGCTATTGAACATATGGAATATTCCGGTGTCCCGAAAGCAGGAGATCCCGACTGCATGTCCACGTTCGAGGTAAAGCCGCCATACATCACCGGCACCCCCGGCCGCACGATCTGGGTCAGCACGATCCCCGCCAGCGCCTCGGCATGTTGCAGCACCAGCGCCCCCGCCAGCGACACCGGCGCCATCGCCCCGGACAGGGTGAAAGGGGTGATGACGTTCACCTGCCCATGTTCGGCCAGGGTGATCAGCCCCTCGGCCATCGGAATGTCCAGTTGCAGCGGCGAATTGGTGTTGATGATCCCCAGCAGGACCGGATTTTCCCGCATGGTTTCAAGGCTTTGCCCCATGCCGATTCTGGCGGCCTCCAGCCCGTCCAGCGTGCGGCGGCGGCCAAGGGTCTGGGTCTGCCAGCTTTTGTCCAACAGCCGGACCTGCGCGGCATAGATGTCCAGATGGCGGGTATGGGCGGGCAGGTCCATCGGCTCGAACGGCCCGCCGCCTTCCTGATGGATCACGTTCAACACCTGCACCAGCCGCAGGTAATCCTCCATCTCGGCCAGCGTCCCCTCGCGCCGCCCGCCCGCCAGATCCATCACATAGGCCGGCCCGCCGACCGAGGCATAGACCGTATCCTGCCCGCCAAAACGTAAAGAGTGCAAGGGGTTGCGCGCCGCCAGGCTGAAGGTGGCGGGCACGGTCTTCAGCCGGTCCTGCACCATCGCCGGGTCCATCCGCACCATCAATCCGTCCACCATGGCCCCCGCCGCGCGATAGCGGTCGCGTGCGCCATCCTCCAGCACGCGCATCCCGGTATCGCGCAGCACGGTCAGCGCGGCCTGATGGATCGCCTCCACCTGATCGGCGCTGATCGCCTGAACCGGGCCAAGGTGGCGCGGCACCTGCCCGAAGGGGCGTTGCGCAATGCCCAGCGGGGCGCGGGCGGGGCGGCGGCTCATGCCGGCACCGCGAAATCGCGCCGGATCAATGGCTTGGCATCCAGCTCCCGCGCCGTCTTATGCGCGTGATAGGTGACATGCGCCAAGGCTCCCGGCGCATGGGCATCCCCCGCCAGATGCGCCGAAGCCGCACCAAGCGCCCGCAACTCCTCGGCCAGGGCAGAGCGCGCGGCCCTTGTGCCGACGATCACCAGCGACGCCGCCTCGACCTCGCTTTCCGCCCCCGACAGCATATGCGCCAGCCGGGCCCTGCCGTTCTCGAAAGACACGACCCGCTCGGATGTCCGCAAGCCGATGCCCCGCCGGGCAAAGCTCTGATGCACCTGCGGCTGTTCGTTGGTCATGAATCCCCAGGCCGCCGCATTGCCCGCCGTGGTGACATGCGTCACCGGCAGCCCCTTGTCCGTTAGCCACTCACTGACCGCCGATCCCATATAGTAATTGTCGAAATCGTGAACGATGACAGGGCCTTGCGGTATCTTCCCCGCCGCCAGATCGGTCGGTGTGAACACCCCCGGCCCCTCGGCCCGGCCTTCGGGAATCTCGTTCGGGCCGCAAAGCGCGCGGTCCCAGTCCGCGCCGGTGGCGACGATGATGTGATCCGCGCCGAAGGCCAGCGCATCCTGCGCCGTCATCGGGCTTTCGGCGTAAAGCGTGACATTCTCCATCCGCCGCAACTGGCCGAGACGGTAATCCACCACCCGGAACCATTGCCGCAGGCCGGGCAGCGTGCTTTCCCAAAGCAGCCGCCCGCCGAAGTCGCGCCGTGCTTCGGTGACCGAGACCTGAAACCCCCGCCGACCCAGGGTCAGCGCAGCTTCCAGCCCCGCCGGACCGCCGCCGATGATCAGCACCGTGCCTGCGCTGTCATTGGCCATCTTCTCGGGGTGCCAGCCGCGGCGGAACTCCTCTCCGGCGGTCGGGTTCTGGGTGCAGCGGACCCAGACACCATCATGCCAGGAGGAAATGCAGATGTTGCAGCCGATGCATTCGCGGATTTCCTCCTCGCGGCCTTCGTTGATCTTCGTCGGCAGGAACGGGTCGGCGATCGAGGGCCGGGCACCGCCGATCAGGTCCAGCACGCCGCGTTTTACCATGGAAACCATGGTATCGGGGCTGGTGAAGCGGCCGACGCCGACCACGGGCTTGTCCGTCACCTTCTTCATGAAGTCGATCATCGGTTCGTGGCTGCCTTCGGGCGAAAACCGGCTGGGCGCGCAGTCGAAGGCGGAATAATCCATCTTCACGTCGAACAGATCGGGCGCATCCTTCAGATGGCCCATCACCTCATGCGCTTCGCTTTCCGCCACCTCGGACGGCCGGGCCCGCAACTCCTGCATCGACACCCGCAGGGCCACGGCGCAGCGGCCTGCCGTCGCCTCGCGCACGGCGTCGATCAACTCCAGCGTCAGGCGCGTTCTGTTGGCGACCGATCCGCCATAGGCATCGCTGCGGTGGTTGTAGTCCGACAACAGGAACTGATAGGGCAGATAGCCCATACCGGAATAGACATAGAGAATGTCGAAGCCCGCCTGTTCCGCCCGTCTTGCCGCATCGGCATGCCAGCGGATCAGATCGCGGATGTCCTGCGCATCCATCACCTTGGGTCGGGCTGCTGTCATGAAACCGACATGGGTTGCCATCCAGGGCACGCCGCTGGGCGACAGTGGCGCATAACGGGTGGTCCGGTTCACCGCAGCGGCCCCGCCGTGCCACAGCTCCACCCCCGCAAGCGCGCCGTGGGCATGGACGGCATCGGTCATCAGCGCATGGGCCTTGATGTCGGCATCGTCCCAGAGCGTCGCATTGGGGAAAGGGCTGTCGTCCGAGGATGGATGCACCGAACAGGCCCCGGTGCAGACGACGCCCCAGCCGCCTTCGGCTTTCATGCCGCGGAACGCAGCCCGCACATGCGGGCTGGCATTGGTCATGCCGGATGCATGGGGCACCTGAAAGAACCGGTTCGGCGCGGTCTTCGGCCCGATCTGCACCGGCTGGAACAGGATGTCGTAGCGGGGGTTCCGTGACATGGCGACTCCTTGCTGAACGAATGTATAGTAAGAGGGCTGCAAGGATTCGGTCAAGCTGGCTTGAAGGTTTGACAGATTGGCTATCCTTGTTGCATGGTCGTTCAACAGAATGGAGATCGCCTTGGCCCGGATTCGCACGGAGTTCCCGCATCAGATCGAGGTCGAGGAGAATGTCTTCATCCCGCTGCCCGATGGCACCCGTCTTGCGGCGAAGCTGTGGCGACCAGCGACGGGCAGGCATCCTGCGATTCTGGAATACCTGCCCTACCGCAAACACGACGGCACCCGGACCCGCGACCAGGGGCTGCACATGTATCTGGCGGGGCATGGCTATGCCTGCCTTCGCGTCGACATCCGGGGCAGCGGCGAAAGCGAGGGACTGCTTTACGACGAATATTCGCTTCAAGAGCAACTGGACGGCGTCGATGTGATCGGCTGGATCGCCGCGCAGGACTGGTGCGACGGGCAGGTTGCCATGATCGGCATCAGCTGGGGCGGCTTCAACGGCTTGCAGATCGCCGCGCGCCAGCCGCCCGCGTTGAAGACGGTGATCGCGGTCGGCTTCACCGATGACCGCTATGCCACGGACGTGCATTACATCGGCGGCTGCCTGTCGAAGGACAATCTGGACTGGTCGGGCACCATGGTCGCGGGCATGGACCTGCCGCCGGACCCTGCGCTTCACGGTGACAGATGGCGGCAGATGTGGCTGGACCGGATCGAGGCGAACGATCCCTGGGGCCTGATCTGGCTGGATCACCAGTGCCGCGACGACTACTGGAAACAGGGTTCGGTGTGCGAGGATTTCAGCGCCATCCAGATCCCGGTCTATGCGGTGTCGGGCTGGGCCGACAATTATTCCGAAGCGGTGCCGCGTCTGCTGGCGGGGCTTGGCCCGGACAGGGTGCGCGGGCTGGTCGGCCCCTGGGCGCATTCCTATCCGCATGACGTGACGGTGGAACCGGCGATCGGCTGGCTGCAAGAGGTGCTGCGCTGGTGCGACCACTGGATGAAGGGGCGCGATACCGGGGTCATGCGGGAACCGGCGCTGCGGGTCTGGATGCAGGAGGGGCTGCCGCCCAGGACCTGCTACACCGAACGCCCCGGCCGCTGGGTGGGCGAAGAGCAATGGCCCTCGCCCCGGATCGAGGCGCGGCAGTATTTCCCCTCGGGCAGCGCGCTCGGCCACGCGCCGCAGCCCGGCACGGCGCGGATCGCCTCGCCGCTCTGGGTCGGCATGGCGGCGGGAGAGATTGGCCGCTATGGCGCTGATGCCGACTGGCCGACCGACCAGCGCGAGGATGACGCGGGATCCCTGGTCTGGCTGTCGGACCCGCTGCCCGGACGGCTGGAGATTCTGGGGGCGCCGAAACTTACGCTGCGGGTGGCCAGTGACAGGCCGCTGGCCTTGGCGGCGGCGCGGCTGACCGATGTGGCGCCGGACGGCGCGCGCACCCGTGTGACTGTGGGCCTGATGAACCTGACCCATTGGCAGGGCCATGACCGGCCGCAAGCCCTGGTGCCGGGGAAGGAGATCACGGTCGAGGTCGAGATGGACGACATCGCCCATGCCTTTGCCGCGGGGCACCGCATCGGCCTGTCGCTGTCGTCAACCTACTGGCCGATTGCCTGGCCCTCTCCCGAAACGGTGACGCTGACGATCGACACCGGGGCCACGGTGCTGACCCTGCCGGTCCGCCCGCTGCGGGCCGAGGATGCAGATTTGCGCGCCTTCGACCCGCCCGAAGCCGCCCCCGAAGTGCCCTGCATCGACCATCCCGTCGCCCCGGCCAGCCCGCGCCGGATCACCCGCGACCTGCTGGAAGGCCGGATCACGGTGGATTTCCCGCGCTGGACCTATGACCACGAATTTCCCGACATCGGCATCCGCCAGCGCAGCGACGGTTTCGCGCGGTATCAGATCACCGAAAGCGATCCGCTGTCGGCCGAAATGTCGTTGGCCTATCGGGTGGACCAGATCCGCCGCGACGGCACCTTCACCCATGAAAGCCGCGCGCGGATGACCTGCGACCTGACGCATTTCCACCTGACGGCGGAAACCGTGATCACCGAAAACGGCAGCGAGATTCGTCGGCGCAACTGGCAAAGGGCGATCCCGCGTGACCACATCTGACGCGCCGAAATTCCGCCGCTATGCGGCCGAGGAACGCGCCGCGATGTTGGTGCAGGCCGGGCTGGACTGTCTGGCGACCGGGGGGATCACTGCGTTTACGGTAGACAACATCTGCAAGCGGGCCGAGGCGTCCCGTGGGCTGATCGCACATCATTTCGGGTCGAAGGACGGGTTGCTGGCCGCGGTCTACGAGGCCGCCTACCAGCCGATGCTGCGCCAGATCGACCCGCCCGGCCGCGATGATCCGCTGCCGCTGCCCGAGTTGCTGGAGGTGATGTTCGATGCCGAAAGCCATGGCCAGGGCGCGCTGAACATCTGGCTGGCGCTGTGGGGAGAGGTTGCCGTCAACGCCGATCTGCGTGCGGCGCATCGGCGGAACTATGGCCGCTATCGTGCCGTGGTGGAATCCGCCATCGAAGAGCATTGTCATGCGCGCGGGCTGAAGGTGGATGCGGCCGCCATGGCCGCCACGGTCATCGCGCTGGTGGACGGGCAATGGCTGGAACAATGCATCGACCCCGAAACCTATGATGCGACCCGCGCCCGCGCTGCGGCCCGGTCCCTGCTGGAGCCGGTCCTTGGCCCGATGGAGGGTGACGATGTCCATTGACTCGGCTGTCAGTCGCCGCGCAGTCTGGCCCCTGAACCGACAGAGGACGGCATGAGGACCGAGAGCCTTGCCCTAACCCCGATCAGCCCCGGCACCAGCCGCAGCCTGACACGGCATCTGTGGGGTGGGCAGGCGGGGACAAAGGTCTATCTTCAGGCATCGCTTCATGCCGACGAGATGCCGGGCGCGATTGTCCTGTGGCACCTGATGGACCTGCTGGACCGGGCCGAGGCCGAGGGGCGGATCTCTGGGCAGGTCTGCATGGTGCCCTTTGCCAATCCCATCGGCCTGCCGCAATGGCTGCACGGCAAGCCGCAGGGAAGACAAGATCTTGAAACCATGCGTAACTTCAACCGGGGCTACGCGGAGCTGGCCGTGCTGGCGGGCGATGCGCTGGCGGGGCGGCTGACCGGCGACAAGGCCGAGAACACGCGGATCATCCGGGCGGCCTTTGCCGCGGCGCTGGCCGAACAGCAGCCGCTGACCGAAGGGGACGAGTTGCGCATCCGCCTGCTGCAATGGTCGCATGATGCCGACGTCGTGCTGGACCTGCATTGCGACCATGTTGCGCTCTTGCATTTCTACGCCTCGACCGCGCGCCCCGAGATTGCCGATCTTCTCGGCCGCGCCACCGGGGCGGCGCTGGCGCTGATCGAGGATCTGTCCGGCGGCAATGCCTTTGACGAGGCGCATACCGTGCCCTGGCGGGCCTTGCAGGCGCGCTTCGCCGATCATCCGATCGACCAGCCGACCTTTTCCACCACGCTGGAATATCGTGGCCAGCGCGATGTGACGGATGCCCAGGGACGGCAGGACGCCGAAAACCTGATGGCCTTTCTGGGGGCGGTCGGTGTCGTCACCGGCACCCCGGCCCCGGCCCATCCGCCCGCCCGCCAATGCCCGCTGGCCGGCGCGGGCGAGGCTTTTGCCCCGCAGGGCGGAATCGTCACCTGGGCACATGAGCCGGGGGCCGAGGTGGCGACAGGCGAAACCATCGCCTGGGTCAGCGATCCCCTGACCCGTCGCCGCCTGCCCGTGACCGCCCCCAATGCGGGCCTGCTGTTCCGGCGCGAGTTGTGGCCGTTCTGCCTGAAGGGGCAGGGGCTGGCCCATGTGGCGGGCGACACGCCCGTCCGGCAGGGGGACCTGCTGTCCGACTGATCGAAAAGCCAAGACACAAGCAAAAGAACAGGGAGATGAACATGAAGATGAAAGGACTTGGCCTCTTGCTCGCCAGTGCGGCGCTGGCCGTCGGGCTTGGCACGGCCGCCATGGCCGACGACACGCTGGACCGCGGCATGGGATCGGAATGGTCCACCCTTGATCCGCAGGTCGTGTTCGACGGTGCGACGGGATGGATTCTGATGGATGCCTATGAAGGGCTGGTCAACTTTGGCCCCGGCGGCGGGATCATCCCCGGTGCCGCCGAAAGCTGGGAAGCATCCGAGGATGGCAAGACCTATACCTTCCATCTGCGCGAGGGGCTGAAATGGTCGAACGGAGATCCGCTGGTCGCGCAGGACTATGTGAACACCGTGTTCCGCACATTGGATCCGGCGACGATCTCGGAAAAGGGATATTACTTCTATTCGACGGTGAAGATCAAAGGCGCCGAGGCGATTGCGAACGGTGAGACCACAGATATCGCCACGCTTGGCGTGACCGCCCCGGATGATCGCACCGTGGTGATCGAGATGGAAACCCCCGGCCCGCATATCCTGTATCTGATGGGGGCGTTCCAGATGTCGCCCCTGCACAAGCCCAGCCTTGAGGCCAATGGCCCGGCCGGATTCGGCGATCCGGCAAAAGTTGTGTCGAACGGTGCCTATGTCATCAAGGAGGTCGTGCCGCAAAGCCATATCCTGCTGGAGAAGAACCCGAACTACTGGGACGCGGCCAATGTCTCGATCCCCTTCGTGAAGTATTATGTTACCGAGGATGTCTCGACCGAGTTCAAACGCTTTCAGGCCGGTGAGCTGGATGTGACCTATGACATTCCGGTCAACCAGATCGAGGTGGTGAAAGAGACGATCCCGGATCAGGTCTTCATCTCGCCCTCGACCGAGGTGACGTTCTACAGCTTCAACCTTCAGGTTCCGGCGCTGCAGGACATCAATGTCCGCACTGCGTTGGCCTATGCGATCAACCGCGAGGTCCTGCAGGAAAAGATCGTCAAGGCGGGCGCGGTGCCAAGCTATGCCTTCGCGGGCGGATTTGATCCCGATTACCAAGGGCCCCAGATGCCCGGTGCCGATCTGACGCAAGCTGAACGCGAGGCCAAGGCGAAGGAACTGATGGCCGCGGCCGGCTATGGCCCCGACAACCCGCTGAAGCTGACCATCGTCACAACCGTTGCCGAAGACCGCGTGCGGCTGGCGCAGGGTGTGGCCCTGATGTGGAAACAGGTGCTTGGCGTGCAGGCCGAGGTGAAACCGATGGAGCGCAAGGCCTGGCTGGATGAATTCTATGCCGGTGGCTGGGATGTGTTTGCCGATGGTTTGATCGGCGATTTCGCCGGACCGGAAACCTTCCTTGCCTATATGCGCCCCTCGACCGATCCGGGTTATCATTGGGTGAAGCCCGAATACGACGCTGCCATGGATGTCGCGGCCACCAAGCCCGACAAGGAAAGCCGCGATGCCGAGCTGGCCAAGGCGGAAAAGATCCTGCTGGACGATTTCCTGTTTGCCCCGATTGCCATCGAGGCCGCGCGCAGTCTGGTCAGCACCAAGGTCAAGGGGTGGGAGCCTTCTGGCGCCGGCTATTACAACAGCCAGTTCCTGAAGCTGGAGTGACCCAAAGGGGGCGGCCTTCGCGCCGCCTCTTTCAGGCAAGGTGACACCATGTTGCGTTTCGTCGGCAAACGGCTCTGGAACGGCACGCTGACCCTTGCGGCGCTGGTGACGCTGACCTTCTTCGTCATGCGTCTGGCCCCCGGCGGGCCGTTTTCCAGAAACCGCAAGATCAGCCCCGAGGTTCAGGCGAATATCGAAGCCGCCTTTCATCTGGATGAGCCGATCTGGATGCAGTTCGGCCGCTTCGTCTGGGGGGTGCTGCGCTTCGACCTTGGCCCGTCGACCCGGTTCCGCGACTATTCGGTCAACGACCTGATCGCGTCGGGCCTGCCCTATTCGCTGACCATCGGCTTCTGGGCCATCCTTGTCGCAGCCCTGGTGGGCATCGCGCTGGGCATCGTGGGGGCGCTGCGGCGGAACGGCCTGACCGATTATGTCGCGGGCACCGTGGGCGTGATCGGCATCGCCATCCCGATCTTTGTCATCGGTCCGGTCCTGCAGGTGATCTTCGCGCTGAAGCTGGGCTGGGTGCCGGTTGGTGGCTGGAACGAAGGGATGCGGTCGGTCATCCTGCCGATCCTTGTGCTGGCGCTGCCCAACATCGCCTATATCAGCCGCCTGACCCGCACGTCGATGATCGAAACCCTGCGCGAAAACTATGTCCGCACCGCCCGCGCCAAGGGCATCGGCGGGCGGCGGGTGCTGCTGCGCCATACGCTGAAAGGCGCGCTTCTGCCGGTGGTTGCCTATCTTGGCCCGGCCACGGCCTCAATCATCACCGGCTCGGTCCTGATCGAGACGGTCTTTGCCCTGCCCGGCGTGGGGCGGCATTTCGTCGATGCGGCGCTGAACCGCGATTATCCTTTGGTGATGGGCATCACGCTGCTGTACGGCGGGCTTCTGATCCTGTTCAACATCGGCACCGATGTGTTGCGGGCCTGGATGGATCCGAGGTTGCGCAATGCCCAGTGACATTTCCACCCCCGAAACCGCCCCAACCCGTCACGCTTCGACCCTGCAACTGCAATTGCGTCGGTTCCGCCAGAACCGGCTGGCAATGATCTCGGTCTGGGTTCTGGCCGCCATCGTGCTGCTGTGCTTCCTTGGCCCCCATGCCTTTCCCTTTACCGGGGAAGACGCGGATTTTGACAATATCTCGGCCCCGATCAACCTGTTGTCGATCCATCCCTTCGGCACCGACGACTTTGGCCGTGACCTGTTCGTACGGGTGCTGGAAGGGGGGCAGGTCTCGCTGACCATCGGCTTTCTGGGCGCGCTGGTCGCGGGCGGGATCGGCGTGCTTTACGGCGCGGTTGCGGGCTATGTCGGCGGGCGGCTGGACGGGCTGATGATGCGGCTGGTCGAGATCCTGTACGGCTTTCCCTATGTCATCCTTGTCATCCTGCTCAGCCTGCTGTTCGGCGGCGGCAACATCTCGCTTTTCGCCGCCATCGTCTTTACCCTGTGGCTGACCCCCGCCGTCATCGTCCGCGCGCAGGCGCAAAGCCTTGCACAGCGCGAGTTCATTCAGGCCGCGCGGGCGGGTGGCATGACCGGCGGGCGGATCGTGCTGCAACATATCGTGCCGAACTGCATCTCGGTCGTGATCGTCTACGGCAGTCTTCTGGTCCCCGAGGTGATCCTGTCGGAATCCTTCCTGTCCTTCCTGGGCATCGGCATCAAGGAGCCGCAGGCCAGTTGGGGCAACCTGATCCAGACCGGCACGTCCGCCATGGACACCGACCTGCGCCTGCTGCTTTTGCCCGGCGGCCTGCTGGCCGCGGTGCTGTTCTGCCTGAACTTCATAGCCGACGGGCTGCGCGATGCCTTCGACCCCAATGACCGCTGATCCGCTTCTGTCCCTGCGCGACCTGACGGTGCGCTTCCGTCTGCCGAAGGGCACCTCGGTCGCTGTCGATGGCGTCAGCCTTGATCTTTCGCCCGGTGAAACCCTGGGTATCGTCGGCGAAAGCGGGTCCGGCAAAAGCCAGATCCTTTATGCGCTGATGGGGCTTCTGGCGTCGAACGGCACGTTGGGCGGGCAGGCGCTGTTTCAGGGGCAGGACCTGCTGGCTCTGCCGCCGAAAGCACTGGACCGCATCCGCGGATCGCAGATCAGCATGATCTTTCAGGACCCGATGACCAGCCTGAACCCCTATATCCGCGTTGGCGACCAGCTTGCCGAAGGCTTGATCGTTCATGCCGGCCTGTCAAAGTCGCAGGCGCGGGCCGAGGCGGTGCGGATGCTGGACCGGGTGCGCATTCCCGATGCCGCCAACCGCGCCCGGCGTTACCCGCATGAATTTTCCGGCGGGATGCGCCAGCGGGTGATGATCGCCATGGCCCTGCTGGCGCGGCCAAAGCTGCTGCTGGCCGACGAACCCACCACGGCGCTGGATGTCACCATTCAGGCGCAGGTGCTGGACCTGATGGCCGAACTGGCGCGTGAAACCGGAACCGCCATCATCCTTGTCACCCATGACCTTGGCGTCGTTGCCCGGCTGTGCGACCGGGTGGCCGTTCTGTATGGCGGCCGGGTGATGGAAGAGGCCCCCGCCGAACAGCTGTTCGACGCCCCGGCCCATCCCTATACCCGCGGCCTGCTGGCGGCGATGCCCCGGCTGGAAACCGCGCTGACCCCGCGGCTTGGCACCATCCCCGGCACGCCGCGTTCGGGCGGCGGCGACGTGCAAGGCTGCCCCTTCGTCGCGCGCTGCGAGGTGCGGCTGCCGGTCTGCGCCAGCACGCGCCCGACGCTGCATGAGTTGCGCAGCCTTGGGCCGGGCCGCCGATCGGCCTGCCACCTGTCGGAGGGCGCGGCATGACCCTTCTGGAAACCCGCAACCTTGGCGTCGGCTATCGCGTGCCCGGCACCGGCCTTTTCGGCTCTCCGCGTTTCCTGCCCATCGTCCATGATGTCTCGCTGACGCTGGAACCGGGGAAAACCCTTGGCGTCGTCGGCGAATCCGGCTGCGGCAAGTCCACCCTTGGCCGCGCGCTGCTGCGCCTGATCGAACCTTCGGCGGGCGAGGTGCTGTGGCAGGGCGAGGATATGGCCCGCATCCCCGACCTGCGCCGCCGAAGGGCCGAGATGCAGATCATCTTTCAGGATCCGATCGCCGCGCTGGACCCGCGCATGACCCTTGGCAAGATCGTCAGCCGCCCGCTGGCGACGTTCGAGCCGGGCCTTGGCCGCAAGGAGGCCCGCGCCCGTGCGGTCGAGGCCCTGCAACAGGTTGGCCTGTCCGCCGATTTCGCCGACCGTTACCCGCATGAACTGTCGGGCGGGCAGGCGCAGCGTGTGGGTATCGCCCGCGCCATCGTCGGGCGGCCCAGGATGATCATCTGCGATGAACCCGTCTCGGCGCTGGATGTGTCGATCCAGGCGCAGGTCATCAACCTGCTGATGGACCTTCAGGAAAGGATGGGCCTGGCACTGGTCTTCATCTCGCACAACCTGGCCGTTGTCCGCCACATCAGCCATGAGGTGATGGTGATGTGCCTGGGCCGGGTGGTCGAACAGGCCCCGCGGTCGGAATTCTACGCCCGCCCGCTGCATCCCTACAGTCAGGCGCTGATGCAGGCCGTTCCCGAACCCGACCCGCGCCGCGAACGGGGCCGGGTCGGCACCTCACTGCCCGGTGAACTGCCCTCGGTCCTGAACCCGCCCAAGGGCTGTGTCTTTGCCACCCGCTGCCCGATGGCCGCCGACATCTGCCGCAGCACAAGGCCCGAACTGCGCGAGGTCGCCTCGGGCCGCCTTGCCGCCTGCCATTTCATCGAAAGCTGACATGACCGATCTTGCGAAACACTGGGCCGAAGTGCCTCTGATCTCGAACATCCACGCCAGCGCCGATGGCCGGTGGGCCTTCTGGTGCTGGTCCGGCCTGACCGAGACCGAGAATGTCTGGTGCGCGCCGCTGGACGGATCGTCCTCGCCGCAGCGGCTGACCGACGGGCAGGACCATTACCTGATCCGCGATGTTTCGCCCGATGGCAGCCGCCTGCTGCTGGCGCAATCGGTGCATGCCAGTGAACATGACCATCTGCTGCTCTTGGATCGTGCCAGCGGCAGCCTGATGCAGCTGACGCCGACGCAGAACAGCCATTACGTCTATGGCGGCAGCTTCAGCGCCGATGGATCCGAGGTCTTCTTTCTTGCCGATTTCGATTATGACGCCGGTCAGGTGACGCAAGGTGCCTGGCTCTGGCGGCAGGATCTGGCAACTGGCACCCGCCGGGCTCTGGCCCAGGCCGACTCGCCGCCGCATTATTATTTCGGTATCCAGCTTTCCCCCGATGGCACCCGCCTGCTGTGGCACCGGAGCGAGCGCGCACCCGGCGGCTATCAGCTCTGGCTTGTCGATCTGGCGACGGGTGCGGCACAAGAGGTGCTGAACCTTGGCCCCACCAACAATGTCGCGGCGGTCTGGCTGGACGACGACCGCATCGGTTTCGTCGGCGATGATCAGGGGCGCGACAAGCTTGGCGTGCTGCGCCTTTCCTCCGGCGCGGTGGATTGGCTGGCCGAAGAACCTGCGCTTTGCCCGCATTCCGTTCTTGCGGGCACCGGCCCGGCATTCGTCTGCATCCATCATCAGGACAGCAACACCCGCGCTGTTCTGGTGGAGGGCCGGACCCTCCGCCCCCTTGCCAACCATTCGGGCCGCCGGTCGATTCTGCCCCATGCCGCCCTGCCAGACGGCGGCTGGCTGGCCGAGGCTTATGATGCCGACAGCCCGCATGATCTGGTGGCGGTCGCGGCGGATGGCACCTGTCGGCTGATCGCCCGCGCGCCGGGGGCAGACGGTTTCCCCGGCATCGCTCCGCAGGATTTCCGCTGGACCGCGCCGGATGGCCGACCGATGCAGGGCTGGCTTTATCGCCCCGAAGGCCCGGCCAGGGGGCTGATCGGCTATGTCCACGGCGGGCCGACCTGGCATTCCGAAGACTGGCTGAACCCGAAGATCCAGTTCTGGGTCGCCAATGGCTATGCCGTGCTGGACCCGAACTATCGCGGATCGACCGGCTTCGGCTATGCCCACCGCGAGGCGGTGAAGGAAGACGGCTGGGGCGGCCGTGAACAGGCCGACATTCGTGCCGGGCTTGAGGCTGCTCTGGCCGCAGGCATCCCCGGCCCGGTGGCGGTGGCGGGCAATTCCTACGGCGGATTTTCCAGCTGGTTCGCCATCACGAGGGCCGCCGATCTGGTGACGGCCGCGATCCCGATGTGCGGCATGTATCGGCTGGACATCGACTATCACGCCACCGAAATGCCCCACGGCCGCGCCTATTCCGAAGAGATGATGGGCGGCACGCCCGAGGAATTTCCCGAGAAATACGCCAATGCCTCTCCGGGCCGGTTCATCGGCAATATCCGGGGGCATGTCATGATCGTGCATGGGCTGGCCGACAGCAACGTTGGCCCCGAGAACACCCATGTCGCGGTCAGGGAACTGACGGAGGCCGGCATTCCGCATCAGGTGATGCTGTTCGATGACGAAGGCCACGGCATCTTTCGCCGGACCAATGTCGCAACCTACCTGCGCACCAGCGCCGAATTCCTGCACCGCGCCTTTGCCCAAGGCATCCGCCCCGCGCCATGAAAGAACCCCGGTCCGGCAGGGGACAGGCCGGACCGGGGCCAGGGCACCGGGGAGGAGGAAGAGAGGGGCGGAAATCGCCGCCGTGGTGATGAAAAGTGATCAGGAACAGAGGGTTGCTTGGTCTTTCGATAGGGTCATGTTGCCCTGTTTCCGCGGCTGGGTCCAATGACAAACCCCGTCATGCAGGCAGCCCCGGCAGCAAAGAAAAACCCCTGGGTCCGGCAAGGACCCAGGGGTTTGATTCTTGGCAGAAACCGGCACATCAGCGGCGGTGGTCGTCCTCGTCCTCGTCGTCGTCCTGATCGGCGGGCAGGTTGAAGAAACTTTCGGCATCCGAAAAATCGGTCGCCGGGCTGTCGTCCTTCTCCTCGTCGCCGAACACCTCCAGCCCGGTCAGGCCAGACCCCATCTTCGGCTCGTCCGGTGCCATGCCCAGCGATTGTTCGGTGGACACCAGCTTGCGGCGTTCATCATCGCTCATCACCGTGCCCTCGGCGGCCTTCTTGCGCACGGCGGCCTGGACGGCGGCATCCAGTTCGGACTGCTTGCACAGGCCCAGGGCCACCGGATCGACCGGGGTAATGTTCTGGATATTCCAATGCGTGCGTTCGCGGATCGACTGGATCGTCGGCTTGGTCGTTCCGACCAGCTTGCCAATGGCCCCATCCGAAAGCTCGGGGTGGAATTTGACCAGCCAGAAGATCGCGGCCGGGCGGTCCTGCCGTTTTGACAGCGGGGTATAGCGCGGGCCGCGGCGCTTTTCCTCGCCCACGGCGGCGGCATTGTATTTCAGTTTCAGCTTGTACAGCGGATCGGCCTGGCCGCGTTCGATCTCGACCGGGTCAAGCTGGTTGTTGGCCACCGGGTCGAATCCCTTGACCCCGCCACCCACGTCGCCATCGGCAATGCCCTGCACTTCCAGTTCGTGCATCCCGCAGAAATCGGCGATCTGCCGGAAGGTCAGCGTGGTGTTGTCCACCAGCCAGACGGCGGTTGCGCGCGCCATGATCGGCTTGTTCATCTCTGGCTCCTTTACAAATCTCTTCCGGGCCGGGAAAACGGCTGCGGGCGCGGCCCGCAAGTTCTCCGATGTCGGGGAATTCCCCTGTCCTATAGTCCCAATCGGGGTGAAGGAAAAGTCAAAATGCGTTGGATGATTGCGCTGCTGGCCGCGCTGTCGGCGGCCCCCGCCGCCGCCGATGGCGAAAGGGCGGGCGACTTCGATTATTATGTGCTGTCGCTGTCCTGGTCTTCGGCCTGGTGCGAGCTGGAGGGCGATGCCCGCGACGATCCGCAATGCGATGCCGGGCGCGGGCTGACCTTTGTGCTGCACGGGCTTTGGCCGCAGCATGAAAAGGGCTGGCCGCAATATTGCCGCACCGCCGAACGCGACCCGACGCGCGGGGAAACCGCCGCCATGGCCGATATCATGGGCGGGGCGGGACTGGTCTTCTACCAGTGGAAGAAGCACGGCCGCTGCGCGGGTCTCTCGGCACCCGACTACTTTGCCACCGCGCGCGATGCCTATGCCGGGGTGACGATTCCCCCCGTCTTCGCGCAGATGTCGAAGACGCTGAAAGTACCCGCCTCGGTGATCGAGGGGGCCTTTCTGGAATCAAACCCCGGCCTGAAACGTGACCAGATCACCGTGACCTGCAAGAACGGGCTGATCGAGGAAGTCCGCCTGTGCCTGACCCGCGACCTGGAGCCCCGGCGCTGCGGTGCGGATGTGATCCGCGACTGCACATTGCAGGATGCCGTGCTGGAAGCGGTTCGCTAGAGTCTGTCCGCCACTGACAGAAGCGCCGGACCGCCTCTGGCTTCTTCGTGGTCGCGCGTCTTTCGCCAAAACCGGAGTCCCCTTTTGTCGGACACGCTCTGGGAACGGCAGGCGGGACCGTCAGTTGAAAAGACTGGTCGAGGGAACCAAAAGGAAAAGGTCTGAAACAAGACTTGGCCCGACAGCCGCAAGGGCAGGTCCGCCGGGCAGATCACTTGAAGAAAACCGATCCCGCCTGATCCTGTTCTATCACCCAAGCCAGGGTCATGCGCGTTAAAGAACCGTCAATCCGGTGCAGCCGTCTCAAGGGGCGCTGACGGCGTTTTCACGTCGCGGCTGTGCCCGTTCCGCCTGTTCTGTGCGGGCCGGCAATCGGCGGCAGGCGGTTTCGCGTCCCGGTCCGCAGGCGCGACCAACCGGCCCCTATTCCTCTACCTTGAGGACGATCTTGCCGATATGCCCCGGCGTTTCGATCCGCCAATGCGCCTGCGGGGCTTCGGACAGCAGGTATTCGCTGTCCAGCACCACCCGCAATGCGCCGCGGGTGATCATAGGCCAGACATGGGCTTCGACCTCGGCCGCGATCCTGGCCTTGGCCAGATCGCCTTGCGGGCGCAGCGTCGATCCGGTGATCGTCAGCCGCCGGGTCATCACCTCGGCAAAGTTGATCTCGGCCTTCGCCCCCTGCAGGAAGGCGATCTGCACCAGCCGACCGTCATGCGCCAGCGCCTTGATGTTGCGCGCGATATAGGCCCCGCCGACCATGTCCAGGATGACATCCGCCCCGCCTGCCTGCGCCATCAGATGAGACCAGTCGCGGTCGCGGTAATTCCACGCCTCTTCCGCACCCAGATCCTTGCAGAACTTGCACTTTTCATCCGATCCCGCAGTGGCGAACACCCGTGCGCCAAGCGCCCGCGCGATCTGGATCGCCGTTGTTCCGATGCCGGATGTGCCGCCGTGGATCAACAGCTTCTGCCCCGCCTTCAACTGCCCGCGCATCACCACGTTCGACCAGACGGTGAAACAGGTTTCGGGCAGGCAGGCCGCTTCCTTCAGGCTCAGCCCCTCGGGCACCGGCAGGGCATGGCTTTCCTGTGTCACCACATATTCCGCATAGCCGCCGCCCGGCAGCAGGGCGCAGACCTTGTCGCCAATGACCCAACGGGTGACGCCGGGCCCGCATTCCACCACAGTGCCCGAACATTCCAGCCCCGGCAGGGGAGACGCATCGGGCGGCGGCGCATAGGCCCCGGCCCGTTGCAGTGCATCGGGGCGGTTCACCCCGGCCCAGGCCACCCGGATCACGATCTGGCCATGGCCCGGCACCGGCACCGGCACGGAACAGGGCTTCAGCACATCCGGTCCGCCGGGGGCGATGATTTCCATCGCCAGCATGGAATGCGAAAGTGTCATCTTCGTCCCTTCAGCTGTGCCCGCGCCCCGGCAGGTCATCCGTCACTCTTGGCGCACGAATCCTTTCCAGAACCTTGAACGGACCCGAGATCAAGGCCTTGCCCAGCGGATTCGCCGCAAAAGCCGCCTTGGCCTGCTCGAACCGCATCACGCCTTCGATCCGGCGGTCAAGAAAGTCGCGCGTGGCCTGGTGATCGGTCGAGGTGTCGCCCAGCCAGAACAGCACCGTCGCACCATAGACCGCCGACAGGCTGGCCCGCTTGGAATACCAGTTGATGTCATCGGACGTGTCGCCCAGGGCGCGCCAGATCGCATCCGAGGTGCCCCAGATCGCCTTTGCCCCTTCGGCCGCGTTCTGCGGCAGGGCGAATAAGGCCGCGCCCCGGCGCACCAGTTCGATATCGGCCATCTCCAGCCGCAGCCAGACCGCGCGGGCCACCCGGTCGCGGAACCGCAGCGCCGCCAGATCCTCGGCCCCCAGCGCCGCAACCATCGCCCGGTCGCCCGCCCGGTGATAGGCCACGGCCAGATCGACCCCGCCGCGCGGGAACAGCGCGCGCGCCAGCGCCGGGGCCACGCCCGAATCGGCCGCCGCTGCCGTCAGCGTGGCCTCGGACCAGCCGTCGAACGGCACATGTGCCGTTGCGGCCTGCAATATCGCCTGTCTTGTCGCTTCTTCGGCCATGTCAGCCCCTTTCGCAGCAGCAAGGTGGACAGACCCGCCCCTCTTTGCTATGGGGCGCGGGCCTGCACATCAGTGCAACTCTAACTTAGGAAGGTGGTGACAACCACATGCAGGTCAGCGTCCGCGACAATAACGTCGAACAGGCCCTTCGGGCCCTGAAGAAGAAACTTCAGCGTGAAGGCGTGTTCCGCGAAATGAAGCTCAAGCAGCATTTCGAGAAACCGTCGGTCAAGAAAGCGCGCGAACAGGCCGAGGCGATCCGCCGCGCCCGTAAGCTCGCACGCAAGAAAGCCCAGCGCGAAGGCGGTCTTTAAGACGTTTGCGAAAGCTGGGGCCGCAAGGCCCGTCAAGGTCAACCCCCGTGCCATCGGCCGGGGGTTTTCCTTTTGTCACGCGGCAGGGCTGCGGAAAGCGGCGTTCAGCGCCGGTCGCCCAGAATGCGGGCAATCTCGCCGTCGCGGGTCAGGCCGCGCGCCGACAGCTGCGCGTCATCGGTGGCCAGCAGGTGATGCAGGGCACCAACGCGGCTGTGCGCGCTGAAGATCAACTCGGCACCATCGGCAACCGAAGAGCCGATGCGATGCAAGGCAGCCAGCAGCGGCGACGAGACAGAGATGAAGTGTTCCAACGGAACCTCCGGTAAAGACGCGGGTTCCTCCCTGCCATCCAGCTAGGTCTCTGGCATCCCTTTCTCAAGCCATGGTGCCGCAAGCCAGCCCTGCGCCCGGCGCAAGGCTTTCCCCGATGCGGGCCCCCGAGTCGGGTCAGTGCCCCGGTGCCTGCTGGTCCCGGTTGCCCAGCAGCAGATCGCGTCCGGCATAGATGCCTTCGACCGATTGCAGGGCCAGCCGTTCGCGGTCGCGGGCGCGGTGGGTTTCGATCAGCTCTTCAATCTCCTCGTCGTCTGCCCCCAGCCGCCGCAAGGCCTCGCGCCCCATGGCAATCGCGCTCTCGAAGGTTTCGCGCATCTGGTAGTCGGCGCCCTTGGCCATCAGTTCCATCGCGTGCCCGCGGTCGAAGGCCCGCGCCATCACCGGCACCAGCGGGAATTCGTGTTTCAGCATTTCGACGATCCGTGTCGTCGTCTCGGCCTTGTCGGTGGCGACGATCACCAGATCCGCCGATCCGGCCCCCGCCGCATGCAGGATGTCCAGCCGCGCCCCGTCGCCATACCAGACCTTGAAGCCGAACGAGGCCGCCGCCTGGATCATCTCGGTGTCATTGTCGATTGCCGAGATGCTGTGCCCCCGCGCCAGCAGCGGTTGCGCAAGGATCTGCGCCACCCTGCCAAAGCCGATCAGCAGCACGTTGCCGCGCAGCTCTCCGGCCTCGGTCACATCCTCGACCCCTTCGGCCGAGAGTGCAGCCCTGGGGCGCAGCCGGTCGTGCAGGATGATCATCAGCGGCGTCAGCACCATCGAGATGATGATGATCGCCGTCAGGTTGGCGTTCCATTCCGTTTGCAGGATGCCGAACTGCGTGGCGGCGGCGTAAAGCACAAAGGCGAATTCGCCGCCCTGCGCCATCAGGACGGCACGTTCGATGGCTTCGGCCCGGTTGGCCTTGAACAGCAGCGCCACGCCATAGATCACCAGCATCTTCAGCGCCATGAAGGCCGGAACCGAGATGGCGATCACCACCCAGTTGGCGGCGATGGTGTTCAGGTCCAGCGCCATGCCGACGCCCAGGAAGAACAGCCCCAGCAACAGCCCGCGGAACGGCTCGACATCCGCCTCAAGCTGGTGACGGAAGCTGGATTCCGACAGCAGCACCCCTGCCAGGAACGCCCCCATCGCCATCGACAGCCCGCCCGCATTCATCAGCACGGCGGCACCCAGCACCACCAGCAAGGCGGCAGCCGTCATCACCTCGCGCGCACCGAACCGGGCCAGCAGGCGGAACATCGGGTTCAGCAGGTAACGCCCCGCCAGCACCAGAACCACAATCGCTGCCAGTCCGATTGCCACGCTTTGCAGCCGGTCGGCCAGCGTCGCCTCGGCCCCGCCGGGGGCAAGAAAGGCCACCAGCGCCAGCAGGGGCACGATGGCCAGATCCTCGAACAGCAGGATGGCGATGATCTTGCGGCCCTTGGGCTGCCCCATCTGCCCGCGTTCTTCCAGCATCTGCATGACGATGGCGGTCGAGGTCAGCAAAAAGCCGGTGCCTGCGACAAAGCTTGCCTCGACCGGATAGCCCAGAAGGATGCCGACCCAGATCAGCGCAAAGATCGCCAGCGCCACCTGCAAGGCACCCAGGCCGAAAATCTCGCCCCGCATGGCCCACAGGCGGCTGGGCTGCATTTCCAGCCCGATGATGAACAGGAACAGCACCACGCCCAGTTCGGCGACATGGATGATCGCCTGTGGATCATGAAAAAAGCCAAGGCCATAGGGGCCGATGGCCAGCCCCGCCGCCAGATAGCCCAGCACAGAGCCCAACCCGATACGCCGGAAGATCGGCACCGCCACTACTGCTGCGGCCAGCAAGACCACGATGGGCACCATGTCGAAACCGTGATGTGCGGCCTCTGCCGCCTGAGAAACCGGATCTGCCATCCTGTCACCTGCCCTGAACACTTGCCGTTCGCGCAACGGCGGGACGGAATTCTGGCGGTTACGGCCGCCCAGCGCAAGGGGCCGGGCGCGAATGCCCGGCCCGATCTTCCGACGCTAACCCTGATTGTCCAGTTGCGCCCTGACAGCGCGCCGCCCGGCAATCGAGATGCGATAGGGCGCACCGTCGCGCGATTCGATCAGCCGCTTGCGGCGCAGCGACTGAAAGACGCCAAGAGTGCAGTCCGACAGGACCATGCCTTCGCGCGTCAGGCACAGGATTTCAGTGATTTTGCGGCCATTGCCGCGGTCATGGATGATACGGCCGCCAAGGGCCAGAACGTGCAGCGCACGTTGTTCGAGACGTGAGATATTCATGGATGCCCGGATGACAAGCAAAAACCCTGCCAGCCGCTCTGCGGCTGACGGCGATCAGGTCATGCGGCTCTCTGGGTGTCAGAGAGCCCTGTCACACAAGCTCAGACATAAAATCTCCATCCGCGCCTGGGGCGCGTCTGCCTCGCTTAGGCTGTCTTGCCGGGATCGGACAAGTCCTGCCCCTGCCACGATCAGCGGCCTGTTGCGCCAGAGACGCAATGAACTGCCCGTTGCATCAGACCGGCAGCGCCGTGGTTTTCAGCACCTCGCGCAGGGCAAAGCTGGACTGCATCTGCCGCACCCCCGGCAGGCGGCTGAGCCGTTGGCGGTGGATGCGGGCGAAATCCTCGGTGTCCTCGGCTACGATCTTCAAAAGGTAATCCGCCGTCCCGGCCATCAGATGACATTCCAGGATGTCGGGGATGCGCGCCACCTCGCGCTCGAAGGCATCCAGCAGGTCCTCGGCCTGGCTTTGCAGGGTGATCTCGACAAAGACCGTCGTCGGCTTGCCCAGCCGCCGCGCATCGACCAGCGCCACATACCCGGCGATGAAGCCCTCTTCCTCCAGCCGCTGCACGCGCCGGTGACAGGCCGACGGCGACAGGTTCACGCGTTCGCTCAACTCGGCATTGGTGATGCGGCCTTCTTTCTGCAATGCAGCAAGAATGCGCCGGTCGGTTGCGTCCAGTGACTGTTCCACGATGGAATTTCCCGGATATGCGAATTTTCGTCGAAAATTCTACCGCACCCCTGCCGTTTCGCCAAGCAATTCGGAAAACATCGGCACCGATTCTGCCGCACCCTTTCCCCCACAAGACGGGGCCACTATGCAGCCCCGCCGGTCAGGGAGAGACATATGAAGATTGGTTGCCCGAAAGAAATCAAACCGCAGGAATTTCGCGTCGGGATGACCCCCGACGCGGCACGCGAGGCCATCGCCCATGGGCATGAGGTGTTGGTGGAAAAGAACGCAGGCATCGGGGCGGGCTTTGCCGATGCCGATTACATCGCCGCCGGCGCGAAGATCGCCGATACCGCCGATGAGGTGTTCGCCAAGGCCGACATGATCGTGAAGGTCAAGGAACCCCAGCCCGTTGAGCGCAAGCGCCTGCGTCCGGGTCAGATCCTGTTCACCTATCTGCATCTTGCGCCCGATCCCGACCAGACGCGCGACCTGCTGGCCTCGGGTGCGACCTGCATTGCCTATGAAACGGTGACGGATGCCCGCGGCGGCCTGCCGCTTCTGGCCCCGATGTCCGAAGTGGCGGGGCGGCTTGCGCCGCAGGTCGGGGCCTGGACGCTGCAAAAGGCCAATGGCGGGTCGGGCGTGCTGCTTGGCGGCGTTCCGGGCGTGGCCCCTGCCAATGTGGTGATCGTCGGCGGCGGGGTCGTCGGCACGGCGGCGGCGCGGGTTGCGGTCGGCATGGGGGCGCGGGTCACGGTGCTTGACCGTTCGGTCCCCCGGCTCAGCTATCTGGACGACATCTTCCACGGCAAGCTGGTGACGCAATATTCCAGTGCCGGTGCGCTGGCTGATCTGATCAGGACGGCAGACATGGTGGTCGGTGCCGTGCTGATCCCCGGTGCTGCGGCACCCAAGCTGATCAGCCGCGCCCAACTCAAGACCATGAAACCCGGTTCGGTGCTGGTGGACGTGGCCATCGACCAGGGTGGCTGCTTCGAGACCTCGCGCGCCACCACCCATCAGGACCCGATCTATGACGTCGATGGCGTGATGCATTACTGCGTGGCCAACATGCCGGGCGCCGTGGCCCGCACCTCGACCCAGGCGCTTGGCAATGCCACGCTGCCCTTCATGCTGGCCCTGGCCAACAAGGGCTGGAAACAGGCCTGCGCCGATGACAGGAACCTGCTGAACGGCCTGAACGTCCATGCCGGCAAGCTGACCTATGAGGCTGTCGGTGTTGCGCTGGGCCTGCCCAGCATCACCGCTGCCGAGGCGCTGAAGCTCTGACGCCGCCGCCATGACATGCGAAAGGCCCGCAGGACACCTGCGGGCCTGTGCGGTTCAGGTCAGACTTACTTCTTCTTCAGCTCGGCCAGGATGCCTTGCAGCAGTTCGTTGTCGCTGGGTCCGGCCGGGGCCGCGGGGGCCTCTTCCTTCTTCGGCATCAGCTTGTTCACGCCCTTGACGATCAGGAAGACCACCCAGGCGACGATCAGGAACTTGATGATCGCATTGATGAAGCTTCCGTACATGAACTGGGCATCGCCCAGGCCGAAGCTGAGGCTGCTGAAGTCGACGCCGCCGACGATCAGGCCGATCAGCGGGTTGATCAGATCATCGACCATAGAGGTCACGATCGCTGTAAAAGCGGCACCGATCACGACACCGACGGCAAGATCCAGCACATTGCCGCGCGCGATAAAAGTCTTGAATTCCTTCAACATTTCACTGTTCCCATCCTGTAGCCTGCCTCTTGGCGGGCAGAACCATGTCCTGCGCTCCGCTGCGCAGGCGCATCATCGCACAATTCGGGCAATGGATTAACGGGGAAAATCGGCTTTCCGCGCACAGGCCTCAGCGCGGGGCCGCCGCACGGGTCAGCCGGTCATTGATCGCCCGCCCCAATCCGTGATCCGGCACCGGGGCAAAGGCGATGCGTCCCTGCGGCCCCGCCAGCACATCCGCCTCGCGTAGAACATGGAACAGGTTGGCCGCCGCTTCGACCATGTCGCCAGCGGCAGACAGGGTCAGATCGCCCTTCACCGGGCCGAAACCCACCAGGATCTCGCCCGTCTCGGCCGCCCGCGCATTCAGACGCACCGCCGCCCCCGGCGCATAATGCGAGACAAGCTGACCCGGAGCATTGGGCCTTGCCGCATCCCCCCCGGTCCGCAGCGGGGCACGCAGCGCGGCCTCCAGCGCCTCGGCCGGAATGCCGCCGGGGCGCAGAAGCCGGGGCTCGCCGTCCAGCCCCAGAATGGTGGATTCCACCCCCACCGCGCAGGCTCCGCCATCCAGCACTGCCGCAATCCGGCCCGACAGCCCGTCGACGACATGCGCCGCCCGTGTGGGCGACACCCGGCCAGAAGGATTGGCCGAAGGCGCCGCGACCGGACGCCCGACCGCCCGCAACAGCGCCCGCGCCAAGGGATGCGCCGGCACCCGGATTGCCACCGTCGCCAAGCCTGCCGTGACCAGAGGTGACACCCCGGCCCCGTCGCGCAACGGCAGCACCAGCGTCAGTGGCCCCGGCCAGAAGGCGGAGGCAATGGCTCGCGCGCGGTCGTCGAACACGGCCACCGTGGCAGCTTCGTCCAGCCCCGGCAGATGAACGATCAGCGGATTGAACCTTGGCCGCCCCTTGGCGGCAAAGATCATCGCCACCGCGCGGTCATCCGTCGCATCCCCGCCCAGACCATAGACGGTCTCGGTCGGAAAGGCGACCAGCCGCCCGGCGCGGATCAGGTTCGCCGCCTGCGCAACGCCCGCATCGTCGGCGGGCAGGATTTCGGTCTTCTCCATCTGACGCAGCGTCCGGCTTGAAGGGGTTGCAGCTTGCGCTAGCCTGCCCTTAGTCGCAAGAAGCCCCATTTCACAAGACGCATCTCGCCTGACCGGAGCCTGCCATGACCTACCGCGCCCCCGCCGCCGACCACCGGTTCATCCTGGATCATGTGGTGGATTTCGCGCGCGTCTCGGCGACGACGCGCTTTGCCGATGCCACGGCCGACACCACCAGCGCCATCCTGACCGAGGCCGCCCGCCTGTGCGACGACATCCTGGCCCCACTGAACCGGGGCGGCGATCTGGCCCCGGCCCGGCTTGAAAACGGCGTGGTCCGGTCCTCGCCCGGCTTTGCCGACGGCTACCGCGCCATTGCGGGTGGCGGCTGGATCGGACTGCCGGCCAACCCCGATCATGGCGGCATGGGCCTGCCGATGGCGCTGAACACTGCCGTGAACGAGATGATGTCGGGTGCTTGTCTTGCGCTTCAGCTGAAACCGCTGCTGACCCAGGGCCAGATCGAGGCGCTGGAACACCACGCCTCTGATGCGTTGAAGGCGCGCTATCTGCCGAAACTGATCTCGGGCGAATGGTCCGGCACCATGAACCTGACCGAACCGCAGGCCGGGTCGGATGTGGGCGCGCTGCGCACGACGGCGCGGCCGAACGGCGACGGCAGCTATGCCGTGACCGGGCAGAAGATCTTCATCACCTGGGGCGACAGCGACATCACCGCCAATGTCTGCCATCTGGTGCTGGCCCGCCTGCCCGATGCGGCACCGGGGACGAAGGGCATTTCCCTCTTCATGGTGCCGAAATACCTGCCCGATGCCGCCGGAGCCCCCGGTCAGGCCAACAGCCTGAAGGTCGTCAGCCTTGAACACAAGCTGGGCATCCACGGCTCTCCGACCTGCGTCATGCAGTTCGACGGCGCAACGGGGTGGCTGGTCGGCGGCGAACACAAGGGCATGGCGGCCATGTTCACCATGATGAACAACGCCCGGCTTGGCGTGGGCGCGCAGGGCGTCGGCGTGGCCGAAGCCGCGCTGCAAAAGGCGGTGGCCTTCGCGCAGGACCGCATCCAGGGCGCTACGGCCGAAGGCGTGTCCGGCATCATCGGTCATGCCGATGTCCGCCGCATGCTGGCCGAAGCACGGGCCGAGGTTTTCGCCGCCCGCGCCATCGCCCTGGCCTGCGCCGTCGCCATCGACATGGCCAATGCCACCGGCGATGCCGCCTGGCAGGCCCGCGCCGCCCTGCTGACGCCGATCGCCAAGGCCTATGGCACCGACACCGGCTGCAAGGTCGCCGATACCGGTATCCAGATCCACGGCGGCATGGGCTTCATCGAGGAAACCGGCGCGGCCCAGTTCCTGCGCGATGCCCGCATCACCACGATCTATGAAGGCACCAACGGCATTCAGGCCATGGATCTTGTCGGCCGCAAGCTGATGGACAATGGCGAAGCCGCCTTCCGCCTGATCGGAGAGATCGAAGCCACCGCCGCGAATGCCCGCGCCGCGCTGCCCGACCTTGCCAACGATCTCTGGCAGGCCGCCGAGACCCTGCGCGAGACAACCGAGGCCCTGCTGGGCCAGGAGATGAACGACCGCTTCTCGGGGGCCGTGCCCTATCTGCGCGCCTTCGCGCTGGTTCTGGGCAGCGCCTTCCACCTCAGGGCTGCGGCCGCCGATCCCGCCCGCGCCGCGCTTGCCCGGATCATGATCCGTCGGCTTCTGCCCGAACATGCCGCCCTTCTGTCCCGTGCGCGCCAGGGGGCTGTCGATCTCTACGCCCTGCCGCCCGAGGCTCTTGCCGGCTGATCCCGCACCGGGCGCTTCGCCCCCACCGCGGCCATTGGTTGCTCGAACCAATGGCGCACCCATGGTCGCACCCCAAGAGGAGATTTGAATTCTGAAAGAGGACGGATGCTGCCTCTTTCAGAACCCAAATATCCTGGGGTTTGGGGGGCTGGCCCCCAAGCTCCGAGAAGGCGCCCCTACGCGACGTCGAGACGAGACCCCGCGGCGCAAGCCGCTCCGCTTGAAACCCGCCGCAAGACGCGCGACGAGGGGACATGACCGACGCCATCCATCATCCCTTTCCCGAACCTCCCGCCTTTGGCGAGACGCGCGAGATTGCGCCCGGCATCCTCTGGCTGCGCCTGCCGCTGCCGATGGCGCTGGATCACGTCAACATCTATGCGCTGGAGGACGGGCCGGGCTGGGCGCTGATCGACACCGGCCTGAAATCCCGGCGGGGCGAGGCGCTCTGGCAGTCCATCCTGAAGGGGCCGTTGCGGGGGCGGCCGGTCACGCGGGTGATCCTGACCCACCACCACCCCGATCATGTCGGCATGGCGGGCTGGTTCCAGGCGCGAGGGGCTGCCCTTCACGCCACCCGCACCGCCTGGCTTTATGCCCGGATGCTGGTGCTGGACGAACAGCCGCAGGCCACGCCGCAGGCGCTGGCGTTCTGGACCCGCGCCGGCCTGCCGCCGGATCGTCTTGCCCTCCGTGCGGCCGAACGGCCGTTCAACTTCTGCGATGTCGTCCATCCGATGCCGCAGGGGTTCACCCGGATGGAGGAGGGGGGCCGCCTGCATCTGGCAGGGCGGGACTGGACCATCCGGCTGGGCCAGGGCCATGCGCCGGATCATGCGACACTGTGGTCCGACGGCATCGTCCTGGGCGGCGACCAGCTTCTTCCCGGCATCTCGGCCAATATCGGCGTCTACCCGACCGAGCCCGAGGCCGATCCCTTGTCGGAATGGCTGGCCAGCTGCGCCGCTTTCCAGCCCCATGCACGCGGCACCGACCTGATCCTGCCGGGGCACAAGCTGCCCTTCACCGGCCTGCCGTTCCGACTGCGGCAGATGATCGACAACCATCTGTCGGCGCTTGACCGGCTGCGCGATCATCTTGCCACGCCCCGGACGGCGGTCGATTGCTTTCCGGTCCTGTTCAAGCGCCCCATCGGGCCCGCCGAAGAGGGGCTGGCGCTGGTGGAATCCATGGCACATCTGAACTGCCTCTTGCGCCGGGGACAGGTTTCCCGTTCCCTTGCCCCTTCGGGTGAATATCTGTGGGAAAGGGTCTGACATGGCGGACAGGACCAGGAAGGAAACCGGCAAAGCCGTGGCAGGGCGGGCCAAACCCCCGGCCAATACCGTGCCTGCCGATCCTGCAAAGGTTTCGGACAAGCCGAAAAGCCCCGCCGAATGGGCCTATGACCGGCTGGTCATGTATATCCGCAATTTCGAGGCACAGCTGGATGCCACCCAGGAAATCGCCATGGGCTTTGCCGGCGGGGGTGCGGGCGTGCTGCAGATCGAAGGTCTGGGCTATTTCGATCCCGACATTGTCACGTTCTATGGCCGCGATGACGAGGGCCTGAAGACGCAGCTTGTGCAGCATGTCAGTCAGCTTTCCGTCATCCTGCGCGCGGTGCCCAAGGTGCAGGCGCAAGAGCCGCCGCGCCGTATCGGCTTTGCGCTGAATGCGGGCTGGAGTGGCGGTGAATCCGGCGACGGATCGGTCTGAGCCGCTGCACTGCTTCTCCCCCGTGACACTGCGGGATGAATCGGCTATCGGTCAGGCACAGCGAACAAGGACAGGATCCAAGCCAATGGCCGACCATTCCCACAGCGACCACAAACACGGGTCGATGGATATCCGCGTGCAGGAGAAAACCTTCGCGGGCTTCGTGCGCATGGTGACATGGGCAGTTGTGGTCATCTTCGTCGTTCTGGTCTTCATGGCCCTGGCCAACGCCTGATCCATGCTGCGGTTCGCCCTTGCTCTTCTGGCCCTACTGGGCCTTGCCGCCTGCGGTGTCGACAAGACCTTCGATCCGCAGGACCGGGTCGATGCCGCCCGCTATGTCGAAGGGCCGCCGACCTATATCGTGCTTTACACCGGCATAAATGACCGCAACGGATCGGGTGCGCATTCGGCCCTGCTGGTGAATGCCTCGCAGCGGGTGCTGTTCGATCCGGCCGGCACCTTCACCCATCCACGTGCCCCGGTGCAGAATGATGTGCATTTCGGCATCACCGACAGCGTGCTGGCCGCCTTTGTCGACTATCACGCCCGCGATTCCGCGACCGAGAAGTTCAGCGTGATCGAGCGCAAGCTTTACGTCTCGCCGCAGACGGCAGAGCTGATCCTGCAACGGGTCCGTGCCAACGGGGCGGTGCCCAAGGCGCAATGCGCGCAGTCGATCTCGAACATTCTGCGCGGAATTCCCGGATTCGAAGGCATCACCGCCACCTGGTTCCCGATCAAGCTGGGCGAATCCTTCGGCGAACTGCCCGGCGTGCAGACCCGCTACATCACCGAAGCGAACGACGGTTCCGACCAGCACAACGTGATCTTCGTCGACAAGAAGGGCAATCCGATCAACTAGGGTTGGACGGGTTTCCCGCCCATCCGGGCCGGAGGAGTGGTGTGCAGATCTTCGGCGTGATTCTGGCAGGCGGACAGGGCCGCCGCATGGGCGCGGACAAGGCGCTGCTGCCACTGGCCGGACGTGCGTTTCTGTCCCATGCCATAGATCGGCTGGAGCCGCAGGTTGCGGCGCTGGCGATTTCGGCCAACGGCGATCCCGCCCGTCTGGCGCGGTTCGGCCTGCCGGTCCTGCCCGATGACAGCCCGCTTGGGCCCTTGTCCGGCATCCTGTCCGGTCTGCGCTGGGCGGCGGGGCAGGGGGCGGATGCGCTGGTTTCGGCCCCGGTCGATGCGCCGTTCCTGCCCGGCGACCTGACACCGCGGCTGATCCTGGCCGCCGATGGCCCCGGTCTGGCGCTGGCCCGATCCGGGGGGCGGCTGCATCCGGCCTGCGCGCTGTGGCCGGTCGGGCTGGCCCCGGCGCTGGCCGCGTTCCTTACCTCGGGTGCCAAACCGAAGGTGATGGATTTCGCCATGGCCCACAGCCCCGCCATTGCCGATTTCCCCGATGACGGGGCCTTCGCCAATCTTAACACCCCCGACGATCTGGCCGCCGCCGAAGCGCTGCTGAAGGGCCGGGGATGAAGGTATACGGCGTCATCGGCTGGAAGAACTCGGGCAAGACCAGCCTGATGGAGCGGCTGGTGGCCGAGATCACCGGCCGCGGCCTTGCCGTCTCGACCGTCAAGCATGTTCATCACGATGTCGATCTGGATATTCCGGGCAAGGACACCTTTCGCCATCGCGCCGCCGGGGCGACCGAGACTGTATTGGCCTCGGCCCATCGCTTTGCGCTGATGCGCGAACATCGCGGGCCGGAGCCGGAGCTGTCGCAGATCCTGACCCGTCTGGCCCCGGTCGATCTGGTGCTGGTCGAAGGCTACAAGCGCGATGCCCACCCCAAGATCGAGGTCTGGCGCACCACAACCGGCCAGTCGCTGATCCAGCCGGATGATCCCCTGGTGCGGGCGGTCGCCACCGATGCCGCGCTGCCGCCGCTGGCGGTGCCGGTGCTGGACCTGAACGATACCGCCGCTGTTGCGGATTTCATCCTTCAAGAGGTTGGCCTTGCGGGTTGATCGCGTTCTCGTGGTCGACTGGTCGGCGGCCAACCTGCCCACCAGCGCCACCAACCGCGCCAATGCCATCTGGCTGGGCTGCCATGATGCCGAAGGCGGGGCTGAATGGCACCACCGCACCCGCGCCAGTGCCAGCGACCAGATTGCCACGCTGATCGACATGGCCGCCGCCCAGGGCCAGCGCCTGCTGGTCGGCTTCGATTTCGCCTTTGGCTATCCGGCTGGCTTCGGTGCCCGGCTGACCGGCAGCGACGATCCGCGCGATGTCTGGCGCTGGCTGGCCGACCGGATCGAGGATGCGCCAGACAACCGCAACAACCGGTTCGCCGTGGCGCAGGCCATCAATGCTGCGTTCCCCGAAGGCCCCGGCCCGTTCTGGAGCCATCCCGCTGACCAGCATTGGCCCGGCATCCCCGCGCTGCGCCGTGGCATCGACTATGCGGCACTGGGCCTGGCCGAACAGCGCGCAGCCGAGGCCGTCGCCCCCGGTGCGAAATCGCCATGGATGCTGTTCAACCCCGGCTCGGTCGGGTCGCAGTCCCTGCTGGGCCTGCCGCTGATCCATCGCCTTGCCCAGCGTCCCGGCGCTGCGGTCTGGCCCTTCGACCCACCTGCCGCGCTGGATGCCGCCACGCTGATCCTGGCCGAGGTCTATCCGTCGTTGCTGGCCGGGCCGGTGGCGATCGAGGCCAACCGTCACCACCTGCCCCGCGATCAGGCGCAGGTCCGCCTGCTGTCCCGCGCGCTGTGGCGGCTGTCGCAGGCCGACCGGCTGGCCACTTTGCTGCACAGCCCGCCCGAAGCGTTGGAAGAGGGCTGGATTCTGGGGGCCAACGATCCCGCCCTGCTGGCGCAGGCGCTGGCATGGTAAGCATCGCCAAAGGCTTTGCCCCGGACCGCCGCGCCGAGGCGGCTGCGCTGTATTGGGAGGCATTCGGCGGCAAGCTGAACACTGTCCTTGGCCCCACGCCCCGCGCCCTTGCCTTCATCGCGGCCACCCTGCGCCCCGATCATTGCTTTACCGCCGCCGATGCGGGGGGCCGCCTGCTGGGCATCGCCGGGTTCAAATCGCCCGAGGGGGCCTTTGTCGGCGGCAGCCGCCGCGACATGCGCGCGGCTTATGGCCCGCTGGGGGCGCTGTGGCGCGGCGGGGCGCTGTGGCTTTTGTCGCATGAGGTGGACAATCACCGCTTTCTGGTCGACGGCATCGCCGTGACGCGCGATGCGCGGGGGCAGGGGATCGGCACCGCCCTGCTCGATGCCCTCTGCGCCGAAGGCCGCGCCCGCAACTACGCCTCGATCCGGCTTGAAGTGATCGACACCAACTGGCGTGCCCGGGCGCTTTATGAACGGCAGGGCTTCATGCCGGTCCGCACCGAACGCCTTGGCCCGCTGCGCCACATCTTCGGCTTCGCCTCGGCCACCACGATGGTCAGGCCGCTATAGCGGGCCGAGCCGGTCAGTCGAACACCCCGGTCACACGCCCGAACAGCATGAAGGCCCGCGCCGTCCGCGTATCGCCCAGATCGGCCAGTTCGGCATCGCTGGCATTGCGTTCAAAGGCGGCAAAGGTCTTGTCGAAGGTGCGCAGGAAGTGATGGGCGGCGTCACGAAAGATCGTATCCTCGCGCATCCGCGCCGCCGTCAGCGCCAGCGACGACCGGTCCCTGATCCCGCCCAGCGCCGCAATCGCGCGGCCACGCTCTCCGGCGGCAAAGCGTCGCCAGACATCGGGCCGTGCCATTTCGGGCTTCAGGTCATCCATGTAGATGCCTTCCTGCGACAACAGCGTCAGCACGTCCTGCGCCGCGCGGATCAGCTTGGCGACCGTCCGGTCTTCCAGGGCCAGCCGCAGGGCACGGAACCCTTCCTTGTCGTCGGGGCTTTCGGGGAAATGCAGCGCGCGGATGAAATCCGCCACGCTAAGCGGCGGCCGGATGTCTTCTGCCGGGGTGCCCAGCGCCAGCCGGGGTTCTTCCGCTTCGGGGTCGGTCCTGGGAACTGCCAGCGCCGCCTTGCGGTCGGCCGAAGGCACCGTCAGCGCGCTGTCGCGGCGGCTTGAGAAGGTGGCGGCAATCTCGTCCAGTTTCTTCTCGACACTGGGTTTGATGGCGGCGGCCTGCATCTGGCTGGCGGTCTGCACATAGGAGAGCCGCATCGCATCCACCGCCGTCTGCAACCGCGCCGCTTCGGCCCGTAGGTCGCGCACCGACCGCAGGGTGATCACCGCCACCCAGATCAGCGCCAGCGGCAGAAAGACGATCAGCAGCGTCATCACCAGCCCCAGCGTCTGCACATCGTCGCCGGGGGGGGATGCAAGGATATAGGCCAGCACCGCGACGACCCAGACCACCGACAGCAGCCCCGCGACAATCTCTGTCACCCAGGCTTGCCTGCCCGTTTCCGGCGGTGTCGCCAGACCGGGATCAGGGGTGGGGGTGCCGGGGGCCTGGGCCATGATCAGAGGTAACGCACCGAAAGGATTTCATAGCTGCGCAATCCGCCCGGTGTGGACACATCGACCGAGTCGCCCTCTTCCTTGCCGATCAGCGCGCGGGCCAGCGGAGAGCGGATGTTCAGAAGGCCCGCCTCGATATTCGCCTCGACCTCGCCGACGATCTGATAGCTGCGCTCTTCCTCGGAGTCCTCGTCCAGGAGAACCACCGTGGCCCCGAACTTGACGCTGCCCGACAATTTGGACGGGTCGATCACATCGGCCAGTGACAGGATGCCCTCAAGCTCCTTGATCCGGCCTTCGATGAAGCCCTGCTTTTCGCGCGCGGCGTGATACTCGGCGTTTTCCGACAGATCCCCATGATCCCGCGCCTCGGCAATATCGCGGATCACCGCGGGCCGGGCTTCGGTCTTCAGCTGTTTCAACTCGTCATCCAGCGCGTCGAACCCGCGCCGGGTCATCGGGATCTTTTCCATCGTGCCACCGTCAAAAGAAGAAGCCACGGCCAAGGGCAGCGCGCCCATGGCCATGACTTCGTGGTCGTGCAACCCAAATCAGCCCATGACAGGGGGAAATGCAAGCCCGAATGCCGCCCGCCGTCGGCGGCCTGTCGCCTGCGGGCAAGAATGTTTCGCCCACTCTGCGATGCAGCGACGTGATGTTGCGTCATGGTTGACCTTGGCTTGCCCATGGGGCAATCAGCGGGCAACGGGGCGAGCCAGGGAAGCGGGAATTAGCCATGAGCCAGGTCCAGCGCGAAAGCATGGAATACGATGTCGTCATCGTCGGGGCGGGGCCGTCGGGCCTGTCTGCCGCGATCCGGCTGAAGCAACTGGACCCCGAACGCTCGGTCGTCGTGCTGGAAAAGGGGTCCGAAGTCGGGGCGCATATCCTGTCGGGCGCGGTGCTGGATACCTCGGGCCTGGATGCGCTGCTGCCCGACTGGCGGGAGCTGGACGCGCCGATCAAGGTGCCGGTGAAGGAAGACAATTTCTATCTTCTCGGTCCGGCCGGGCAGATCCGCATCCCGAATTTCCCGATGCCGCCCCTGATGAACAACCACGGCAATTACATCGTCTCGATGGCGAATGTCTGCCGCTGGATGGCGGGCGTGGCCGAAGGGTTGGGCGTGGAAATCTTCCCCGGCATGTCCTGTTCCGAACTGGTCTATGACGGACCTCGCGTGGCGGGTGTCGTCGCGGGCGAATTCGGGCGCGACCCGGAAACCGGTGAGCCCGGCCCATCGTATGAACCGGGGATGGAGCTGCGCGGGAAGTATGTCTTCCTGTCCGAAGGTGTGCGCGGCAGCCTCGCCAAGGAAGTCATCGCCAGATACGACCTGTCCAAGGGACATGAGCCGCAGAAATTCGGCCTTGGCATGAAGGAAATCTGGGAGATCGACCCCGCCAAGCACCGCCTTGGCACGGTCACGCATACGATGGGCTGGCCGCTGGGCAAGAATGCCGGAGGCGGCAGCTTTATCTATCACCTTGAAAACAATCAGGTCTATGTCGGATTCGTGGTTCACCTGAACTACAGGAACCCGCATCTTTATCCCTATATGGAATTCCAGCGGTTCAAGCATCATCCGATGGTGGCTGAACTGCTGGCCGGCGGCAAACGGGTGGCCTACGGCGCCCGCGCCATCAGCGAAGGCGGTTTCCAGTCGATGCCCAAGATGGTGGCGCCCGGCGTGGCCCTGCTGGGCTGTTCGGTCGGTATGGTCAACGTGCCGCGCATCAAGGGCAACCACAACGCCATGCTGTCGGGCAAGGCCGCGGCCGAGGCGGCGCATGCCGCGATCACGGCGGGCCGGATGGGCGATGAACTGTCGGATTACGAAGCGCAGGTCCGCAGCGGCCCGATCGGCCAGGATCTGAAGAAGGTCCGCAACGTCAAACCGCTGTGGTCGAAATACGGCCTGATTGCCAGCCTGATGGGCGGCGGCCTGGACATGTGGCTGAACACCATCGGCCTGACCGCCTTCGGCACGCTGAAACATGGCAAGACCGATGCCGCGGCCACCGGCAAGGCGGCGGATTACAAGCCGATCGACTATCCGAAGCCCGACGGGAAACTGTCGTTCGATCGGCTGACCAACGTGGCGTTTTCCTTCACCAACCACGATGAAAACCAGCCCGCGCACCTGAAGCTGAAAGACCCGTCGATCCCGATCAGGGTCAACCTGCCCGAATACAACGAACCGGCGCAGCGCTATTGCCCGGCGGGGGTGTATGAGGTTCTGGGCGAGGGGGCGGATGCCACCTTCCGCATCAACTTCCAGAACTGCGTCCACTGCAAGACCTGCGACATCAAGGACCCCAGCCAGAACATCAACTGGACCACGCCGATGGGCGGGGGCGGCCCGAACTACCCGAACATGTAAGGGTTCACGCAACTGTCAGCGCGGCAGCCCGCCGGGTCCGGCCTGCCGCACGTTGCCCTTTGCGGGGCAGGGCGATAGCTTGCGCCTGACCGTTCCGCGAAAGGCCCCTCCATGCCCCTGACCGCCCGCCCCGCCCTTGCCGTCCTTCTGTCGGCGGCGCTTGCCGTGGCCTTGCCCCAGGGTGCCGTGGCACAAGAGGAGCCGGCCACCGGACCATCCACTGCGGGCGATGCGCTGCTGCCGCTGCCCTATGGCATCTCGGGGGCCTATCTGGCCGCGCGGGTGGCGGAAGCCGAAAGCAACTTTCGTGCGGCGGCGCAATGGTATGCCGCTGCGATGCAGGCCGATCCTCAGAACCTGGCGCTGACGGAAGGTGCGCTTTACGCCGAACTGGCGCTGGGCAATTTCGACCGCGCCGCCGAACTGGCCGATACGCTTGCCGACGGCCCCGAAGAGGTGCAGTTGGCCGCCTTTGCCCATGTCGCCGCCGAGGCCGCCGCCGAGGATTGGCCCGCCCTGATCAAGGCCGCCGCCGATGGCCGCAAGGTCGGCCCGGTGCTGGATGATCTGGTGCTGGCCTGGGCACATTTCGGCGATGGCAAGATGTCGGATGCACTGACGGAATTCGACCGCGTGGCCAGGATGCGCGGGATGGAGGCGGTGGGTCTTTATCACAAGGCGCTGGCGCTGGCCGCTGCGGGCGATTTCGAAGGGGCCGACAAGATCCTGTCGGGCGAGGCCGAAGGCCCGATCAACCTGAACCGTCGCGGCGTGGTGGCACGGGTGCAGATCCTGTCGCAGCTGGAACGCAACGCTGATGCGCTGGCCATGCTGGACAGCGCCTTCGGGACCGAGCCTGAACCGATGCTGGATTCCCTGCGCGCCCGCCTGCGCGCGGGCGAAACCCTGCCCTTCACCATGGTCCCCGGCCCAAAGGCGGGTGTGGCCGAGGTGTTCTTTACCATCGGCACCTTGTTGCAGGGCGAATCCGACCCGGCCTATGTGCTGATCCACAGCCGCATCGCCAATCATCTGGACCCGACCAACGCCGAGGCGCTGCTTCTGACGGCACAGGCGCTGGAGGATCTGGATCAGCATGATCTGGCCGTCGAAACCTATGCCCGTTTCCCCAAGGACAGCCCCTATTTCTATTCGGCCGAGATCGGCCGCGCCGATGCGCTTTATGCGGGCGACCGGAAAGAGGCTGCGGTCGAGGTGTTGCAGGCGCTGTCGCGCAGCCATCCCGATCTGGTCGTGGTTCACAGCGCGCTGGCCGATGTGCTGCGGCGCGAGGACCGCTGTGCCGAGGCCGTCGCCGCCTATGACGCCGCGCTTGCGCTGGTGCCCGATGTGGCACCGGGCCATTGGCTGTTGTTCTTCAGCCGGGGCATCTGCCACGAACGCCTGAAGGACTGGCCAAAGGCCGAAGCCGATTTCCGCCGCGCGCTGGAACTGCGCCCCGGCCAGCCGCAGGTTCTGAACTATCTGGGTTATTCGATGGTTGATCGCGGCCTGAACCTTGATGAGGCGCTGGATCTGATCCAGCAGGCCGTGCGCGCCGAACCGGAGGCAGGTTATATCATCGACAGCCTGGCCTGGGCCTATTTCCGGCTGGGCCGCTATGAAGAGGCGCTGGCCCCGATGGAAAAGGCTTCGGTGCTGGAACCTGTCGATCCGGTCGTGACCGATCATCTGGGCGATGTCTACTGGATGGTCGGCCGTAAGCGAGAGGCCGAATTCCAGTGGCACCGCGCCCTGTCCTTTGCGCCCGAGGAAAAGGACGCCGCCCGCATCCGCAAGAAGCTTGAGGTCGGGCTGGATCAGGTGATGGCGGATGAAGGGGCCGCCCCCATCGCCCCCGCGCCCTCCGATGGCGACTGAGACCGGTGCCCGCGCGGCGCTTGCTCCGGCCAAGGTCAATCTGACACTGCATCTTACCGGGCTGCGACCCGACGGTTATCATCTGCTGGAAAGCCTTGTGGTCTTTGCCGGTGTCGGAGACCGGCTGGAGGTGGCGCCCGCCCCCGATCTGACGCTGGAGGTATCCGGCCCGCTGGCGGCAGGTGTGCCGACGGATGACAGCAATCTGGTGCTGAAGGCGGCCGTTCGGCTGCGCGCGTTGCGGGGCGTTGCGGCGGGGGCCCGCATCCGCCTGCGAAAGCACCTGCCCCATGGTGCGGGAATTGGCGGCGGCTCATCCGATGCGGCGGCGGCCTTGCGCCTTCTGGCCGATCTCTGGGCCGTGGCCCCGCTGTCCACCGACGAGGCCCTGCCGCTGGGTGCAGACCTGCCGGTCTGTCTGCGGGCACCCGCGCCGACGGTGATGTCCGGCATCGGCGAGCGTCTGGCCCCCGCCCCGGATCTGCCCGAAGGCTGGCTGGTGCTGGTCAACCCCGGCATTCACCTGTCCACCGCCGAGATGTTCAAGGCCCACGACCGGCTGTATCCCGGCACCCATCCTGGGATGGACGGGATCAATGGCCAGGATCTGCCCCGCGATTTCGGCAGCTGGCTGTCGGGGCAGGGCAATCACCTGACGAAAGTGGCCTGCGAGACCGCATTCGCCCCGGTGATCGGCGAGATTCTTGATCGCCTGCGGCAGCAGAAGCGCAATCTGGCTGCCGACATGTCCGGTTCGGGCAGCACCGTCTGGGGCTGGTTTCCCGAAAGAACCGATGCCGCCAAGGCAGTTGTCGCCCTGCGCGCGGTCTGGCCCCGGTTCTGGGTCGAAATCGCTCCGGTGCTGCGGCCGGGGGACAGTCTTCGGCTCAGCTGATCCGCGCCACCACATAGGCGGCCAGATCGGACAACATCCCGCGCAGGGGATGATCGGGCAGGATCTCCAGCGCCGCGCGCGCCCGCGCCGACCAGTCCAGGGCTTCGGCGCGTGCGGCCTCAAGCGCGCCATGCCGCGCCATGATGGCCATCGCCTGCGCCAGATCATCGTCGCGCTGGTCGCCCTTTTCGATCACCCGCTGCCAGAAGGCCCGTTCTGCCGCATCGGACTTTGCCACCGCCTTGATCAGCGGCAGCGTCAGCTTGCGCTCGCGGAAGTCGTCGCCGGTGTTCTTGCCGATCACCGCCGACGATCCGCCATAATCCAGCAGGTCATCGGCAATCTGGAAGGCGATCCCCAGCGCGTCGCCATAGGTATGCAGGGCCTGCACCTGTTCCGCCGTCGCGCCGGCGATCACCGCGCCGGATTCGGTGGCCGCGCTGAACAATGCCGCCGTCTTGCCCCGGATGACCTTGAGATAGGTCTCTTCCGTGGTGCCAAGATCCTGCGCCGCCGTCAGTTGCAGAACCTCGCCTTCGGCAATCACGGCACTGGCATTGGCCAGAATGTCCAGCACCCGCAGCGACCCGGTTTCGACCATCAGCTGAAAACTGCGGGCGAACAGGTAATCGCCGACCAGAACCGAAGACTTGTTGTCCCACAGCAGATTCGCCGTCGGCCGCCCGCGACGCCGCTGGCTTTCGTCGACCACGTCGTCATGCAGAAGTGTGGCGGTATGGATGAATTCGACCGTCGCGGCCAGCTTCTGATGATCGGTCCCGGCATAGCCGCACAGCCGCGCCGCCGCCAGCGTCAGCATCGGCCGCAGCCGCTTGCCGCCCGCCTCGATCAGATGCGCTGTCACTTCGGGGATGCGGGGGGCGTGTTCCGACGCCATCCGCGCCCGGATCAGCGCGTTCACGGCGGCCATGTCTTCGGCCAGCCAATCCGCCAACCTGTCCTGTGGCCCCGATTTATCGGGTGCCGATTTCGACTGTTCCGGCATACCGTCCATCCTGCGCTCTTCCCGTCGCGGCCTTGCCCGAAAAGGCGGGCATCGTTAAGTCCGTTGCATGAAGGAACTTCTGCGCACCACCGACCCCACCGTGATCGCCTTTGCCCAGGCCCTTCTTGACGGCGAGGGTATAGCGGCCTTCGCCATGGACGTCCACATGAGCATCCTTGACGGCTCCTTGGGTTTCCTGCCGCAGCGCCTGATGGTGGCAGACCGCGACCTTTTCCTGGCCCGCAGCATCTGCCGCGACAACGGGATCGAGGTCAGCACATGATCTTCGCGGAAGATCAGTGTTCGGACGACAAGTTCCTGTGCGGACGCCTGCGCCTGTGGCAGCCGGTGCAGGGCTATCGTGCCGCCACCGATGCCGTGCTGCTGGCTGCTGCCTGTTCGGCCACGCCCGGCCAGTCGGTGCTGGATCTGGGCTGCGGGGCAGGGGCGGCGATGCTGTGTCTTGCGGCGCGGGTGCCCGGCCTGCATCTGGCCGGCCTGGATCTGCAACCGGCCTATGCCGACCTGGCCCGCCGCAATGCCGCCCGCAACGGGACAGCGGCCGAGGTGCATGAGGGCGACTTGACCCGGATGCCGAAACCCCTTCGGCGCGATTTCGATCATGTCATCGCCAATCCGCCCTGGTATCCGCCCGGCGGCACGCCGTCGCCCGATGCGGGCCGCGCCACGGCCTTGCAGGTGTCATTGCCGCTGTCGGCCTGGGTGCAGGCGGCCGGACGCCGCCTTGCCCCCGGCGGCTGGCTGACGCTGATCGCCGGGGCGGACAGCCTGCCCGATCTTCTGTCCGCCCTGGCACCCAAGCTTGGCTCTGCCACCGTCCTGCCGCTGGCGGCCCGTCAGGGCCGCCCGGCGCTGCGCCTGATCCTGCGGGCCCGCAAGGGGGGGCGTGCCCCTTTCCGCCTGCTGGCCCCCTTCATCCTTCATCAGGGTGCCGCCCATGACGGCGACCGCGAAAGCTATACGCCCGAGGCCAATGCCGTGCTGCGCGACGGCGGCAGCATCCTGCCGTTCTTTGGCTGATTGCAGGCACATTCCGTCGCACCCGTGCCGAATATGGGTGACACGACTCGGCTTTTCGTGCTGCACTGGACATGGAGTTGTTACAATCACAGGAGGACGAATATGACGATTGCTTCCCATCTGCAGGAACTGCGCAAGAAGCACGAAGCCCTCTCTGAAATGGTCGAACAGGCTCAGCGCAGCCCCGGATCGGATGACATCCAGATTGCCGAATGGAAGAAGCAGAAGCTTAAGCTGAAGGAAGAAATCACGCGTCTGGCGCAGGGTCCGCACTGACGGCCCCCTTGGGCGCTGGCCGCTTCCACGCGGCCAGCCCGGCCCCCCCGGCAATCAGCACCGCAGCCAGAAGAATGGCCCAGGATGGTGCCGTGATCCCGGCAAGAACCAGCGCCAGCGTTGACAGCAAAGGCGCCGCATAGGAGGCGACACCCAGCATCTGGATGTCGCCTTTCTTCATCCCCAGATCCCAGGTGAAGAAGGCAGCCCCCACCGGCCCCAGCCCCAACGCCAGCACCGACAACCAACCCAGCGTGCCGTTCGGCCAGACCGTCTGTTCCAGCGCCAGATGCGCCACCAGCGACAAGACCGCAGTCGCCAGACAATAGACCGTCACGCTTTCGGTCGGCACCGCGCCCAACCGCCGCGACAGCACCGAATAGCTGGCCCAGGTCAACGAGCAGCCGAAAGCCAGCGCCAGCCCAAGAAGTGAAACCTGCCCTTCGCCGCCCCGGCCCAGCACGATCACCGCCGCCCCGGCAAAGGCCACCAATGCGCCGATGACATGCCGGAGGGTCAGCCGCTCGCCGGGCAGCAGACCGGAGAGAAGCACGATGAACAGCGGCCAGAGATAGGCGATCAGCCCGGTTTCGGCGCTGGGGGCGATGCGGAAGGCGGTGAAATACAGGGCGTGATAGCCGAAAAGGCCAGCCGTGCCAAAAGCATAGACCTTCCATGACACACCCCGCAGCACCGCAAGGCCGCGCCGTGCCGTCCAGATCAGGCCGAGGATGCCGCCTATGGCAAAGCAGATGGCATTCAGCAGAAAGGGCGGCACCGGGGCGGAGCCGATGGTCAACAGCGCCAGCAGCGCCCACATCAGAATTGCGGTGAAACCAATGGCGGTGGCGTGCTGGCGGGTCATGACGTAGCTCTGCGTCAAAGGCCAGCGGGCCGCAAGACGGAGTTTTCAAAAAACTCCGGATCGGAGCCTTCAAAGGCTCCGATCCGATTTCTTCAAAGAAATCGGTGCCCTGACCGATGGTATTCCTTCAGACGAAGAACTGCCCGCCGTTGGCGCTGATCGTGGCGCCGGTGATGAAGCCGGCATTCTCCGCCGCAAGGAACACCACACAGCGCGCAATCTCTTCGGGCTCGCCCAGACGGCCGACCGGAATCAGCGGGATGATGCGTTCGTTCAGAACCTTCTCGTCGATGGCGCGCACCATTTCGGTGCCGATATAGCCGGGGCAGATCGCGTTCACCGTGATGCCCGCCCGCGCGCCTTCCTGCGCCAGCGCCTTGGTAAAGCCCAGATCCCCCGATTTTGCCGCCGAATAGTTGGCCTGCCCGGCCTGCCCCTTCTGCCCGTTGATCGACGAGATGTTGATCACCCGGCCGAACTTGCGGTCGCGCATCCCCGACCACAGCGGATGCGTCATGTTGAACAGGCCCGTCAGGTTGGTGTCGATCACCTCTTTCCACTGGCCCGGCGTCATCTTGTGGAACATCGCGTCGCGGGTGATGCCGGCGTTGTTCACCAGCACATCCACCGGGCCGACCTCGGCTTCGACCTTGGCGATACCCGCAGCACAGGCGTCATAATCCGCGACCGACCATTTGTAGGTCGGGATGCCGGTTTCCTTGGTAAAGGCGGCGGCCGCCTCGTCATTGCCGGCATAGTTTGCCGCCACCTTGTAGCCCGCCGCCTTCAGCGCAACCGAAATCGCCGCCCCGATCCCGCGCGATCCGCCCGTAACAAGTGCAACCCGTGACATCTGATTCTCCTCCAAAGGTATGCTTTTGTATTCCGTTGAAATCCTGTTACCGAAACGAAATCAGGCGCGCAACATTATTGCGCGCCCGTTTCGCTATTGCAGCAAAATACCGCGCCGCGGCAGGCCGCTGGATCAGCCGCGCTCCAGGCACATGGCCACGCCCATGCCGCCGCCGATGCACAGGGTCGCCAGACCCTTCTTCGCACCGCTGCGGCCCATTTCGAACAGCAGCGTGTTCAGCACCCGCGCGCCCGAGGCACCGATCGGGTGGCCGATGGCGATGGCACCGCCGTTCACGTTGACGATGGCCGGATCCCAGCCCATGTCCTTGTTCACCGCGCAGGCCTGGGCGGCAAAGGCCTCGTTCGCCTCGACCAGATCCAGATCGGCCACCTTCCAGCCCGCCTTGTCCAGCGCCTTGCGGCTGGCGAAGATCGGGCCGACGCCCATGATCGACGGGTCCAGCCCGGCGGTGGCATAGCTGGCGATCCGCGCCAGCACCTTCAGCCCGCGTTTCGCCGCCTCTTCCTCGGACATGATCAGCACCGCCGCCGCGCCATCATTGATGCCGCTGGCATTGGCCGCCGTGACCGAGCCGTCCTTGGTGAAGGCCGGGCGCAGCTTCTGCATCGAGTCCAGCGTGGCACCATGGCGGATGTATTCATCGGCCTCGACCACGGTGTCGCCCTTGCGGGTCTTCACGGTGAAGGGGATGATCTCGTCCTTGAACTTGCCAGCCTTCTGCGCCGCTTCGGCCTTGTTCTGGCTGGCCAGCGCGAATTCGTCCTGCATGTCGCGGCTGATCTGCCACTGGTTCGCCACGTTCTCGGCGGTCTGGCCCATGTGATAGCCGTTGAAGGCGTCCCACAGCCCGTCCCTGATCATCGAATCGATGAAGTTCAGGTCGCCCATCTTCTGCCCGGCGCGCAGATGCGCGACATGGGGCGACAGGCTCATGCTTTCCTGGCCGCCCGCCACGACGATGCGCGCATCGCCCAGCTGCACGTGCTGCGCGCCCAGCGCCACCGCCCGCAGGCCCGAACCGCAGACCTGGTTCAGCGACCAGGCGCTGGCCTCTTTCGCCAGACCGGCCTTGATATGGGCCTGACGGGCCGGGTTCTGGCCCTGGCCGGCGGTCAGCACCTGGCCCAGGATGGTTTCCTCGACCTCGGCCTTGTCGATCCCGGCGCGGGCGACCACGCCTTCGATCACGGCTGCGCCCAGATCATGCGCGGGGGTATTGGCGAAAGAGCCGTTGAAGCTGCCCACGGCAGTCCGGCCCGCCGCGACGATAACGACATTGGTCATGTGATCCCTCTCCTCAGGTCAGCCCGCGCAGATCGCGTTCCTTCCGGGATTAGGGCTTTCGTGTCACGACCGCAAGAAACATGCCTGCCCCTGCGGCATCATTCCCCCATTGCAGCGGCAGCATTCCCGTCCGGGGCGGCCCTCATCCCTGCTGCCGGCCGTTGCGGAACCGGGCGAAATCGGGCTGCACTTCGGGGGTGCCGAACAGAAAGCCTTGCAGGCAGCCGACGCCCTGATCCCGCAGCCAGTTCGCCTCGGCCGGGGTTTCCACCGCCTCGGCCACCAGGAACATCCCGAATTCCCGCGCCATCGCCACGGCGGCGCGCACGATGGGCTGGTTATCCGCGCTTCGGTCGATGCCCCGGATGAACTGGCCGTCGATCTTGGCGATGTCGAAGCCGAACCGCGACAACAGCGGCAGCGAGGTGACGCCCGCCGCGAAATCATCCAGCGTAAAGGCGATTCCCTGTTCCCGCAGTTCCTTCATGAAGGGCAACAGCACATCCGGCATCTGCATCGCGCTGGCCTCTCCGATCTCAAGGATCAGCCCCCGGCCCAGCCCCGGATGCGTCTTCAGCGCCTGCCGCAGCAGCTGTCCCCATTTCTTGTAGCCGACCGACCGTGCCGACATGTTCACCGCCACCCGGATGCCGGGGTTCCTTTGCAGCGCCGCCAGGCCCAGTTGCAGGGCCGCCACGTCGATTTCGCGGCCCAGTTCCTGCGTTTCAGCGACCTCCATGAAGTCGCGGGCCGGAATCACCCGGTCCTGCGGGTCCAGAAGCCGGATATAGCCTTCGTAGAACCCGATGATCGACGGATCCGCCGCATAGACCGCAGGCTGAAAGGCCAGCCGCATCCGGCGCAGCGACAGCGCCGCCCGCACCATGGCCAGCGTCTCACGATCCGCCGCCGAAACCGCAACCGCCAGCGGATCGGCCACCTCCGGCTCGATATCGAAGCGGGGCCGCCGCGGCCCTTTCATGAAACTCATCCTGCATCCCCTGCTGCGCGCCCGCGCCGCGTGACACTCTGCCCCGGCAAAGGTAAACCGATGCTGAACCACGGGCCGTTGCCTAGAAAGCGAAACACAATCCGGGAATCCGCCATGACCCGTTGCAGCTGGTGCGGCACCGATCCGCTCTATGTCCACTACCACGATACCGACTGGGGTCGCCCCGAGCGGGACCCCCGCGCACTGTGGGAAAAGTTGATCCTCGACGGCTTTCAGGCCGGTCTCAGCTGGATCACCATCCTGCGCAAGCGCGAGAATTTCCGCGCCGCCTTCCACGGCTTTCACCCCGAAGAGATCGCCACCTGGGGAGAGTCGCAGATCCTGCGCCTGCTGGCCGATCCCGGCATCGTCCGCCATCGCGGCAAGATCGAAGGCACCATCGCCTCGGCCAGGGCCTATCTGCTGATCGAGGCAGAGCAGGGCTTTTCACCCTTCCTGTGGTCCTTCACCGGCGGACAGCCGATCCAGAACCGGCCCCGGTCCATGGCCGACATTGCCACCGAAACCCCCGAATCCCGCGCGATGTCAAAGGCGCTGAAGGCGCGCGGTTTCAAATTCTGCGGCCCAACGATCACCCATGCCTTCATGCAGGCCGTCGGCATGGTGAACGATCACATGATCACCTGCCCCGCCCATGACGAATGCGCGGCGATGGCCTAGCCCCCCTTGGCGATCCGCAGCCAAAGGCGCATATAGACGCCGCAACCGAAGATGAGGACGACATGCTTGGTCTTGGCGAAAAACCCGCCGCCCCCGCGGGCGATCTGATCAAGGACGGCAGCGAGGCCAGCTTCATGGCCGATGTCATCGAAGCCTCGCGCGAGGTTCCGGTGATCGTGGATTTCTGGGCCACCTGGTGCGGCCCCTGCAAGACGCTTGGCCCCGCGCTTGAAGCGGCCGTCACCGCCGCCAAGGGCAAGGTGAAGATGGTCAAGATCGACGTGGACCGCAATCAGGCCATCGCCGCCCAGATGCGCATCAAGTCGATTCCCACCGTCTATGCCTTCTGGCAGGGCCAGCCGGTCGACGGGTTCCAGGGCGCGCTGCCGGGGTCCGAGATCAAGGCCTTCATCGACAAGCTTTCTGCCCTTGGCGGCGACGGCGGTCTGGCCGATGCGCTGGCCGCTGCCGAAGAGATGCTGGAGCAGGGTGCCGTCGAGGATGCGGCCGAGACCTTTGCCGCGATCCTGGGCGAAGAGCCCGAGAATGCCGCCGCCTATGCCGGTCTTGTCCGCAGCCATCTGGCTGCCGGAAACCCGGATCAGGCCGAGGCCTTTGCCAATGCCGCCCCGCCTGTGGTGGCAAAATCCAAGGAGCTGGACGCAGCAAAGGCCCAGATCGAACTGGCCAGGCAGGCCGCCAATGCCGGACCCGAGGCCGAATTGCGCGCCGCCGTGCAGGCCGACCCGTCGAACCATCAGGCCCGCTTCGATCTGGCCGTGGCCCTGAACGCCAGCGGCAAGGTCGAAGAGGCGGTGGACGAGCTGCTGGACCTGTTCCGCCGTGACCGCGAATGGAACGACGGCGCTGCCCGCGCGCAGCTTTTCACCATCTTCGACGCGCTGAAGCCGCAGGACCCGATCGTCCTGAAAGGTCGGCGCAAATTGTCGTCGATGATCTTTGCCTGAACGGCCCCGGCGGGCTAGCATCCGATGATGATCAGACCCGCCGACCTGCCCGAGGTGATTGCCGTCTTCCCGCTGCCCGGTGCGCTGCTGCTGCCGCGCGCCCGCCTGCCGCTGCATATCTTCGAGCCGCGCTATCTGGCGATGGTCGAGGATTGCCTGAAAAGCCCGACGCGGCTGATCGGCATGGTGCAGCCGCGCGAAACCCCCTCGGGCGAGCCGCGCCTTCAGGCCATCGGCTGCGCCGGGCGGCTCACCTCCTTCTCGGAAGCCGAGGATGGACGCTATATGATCACCCTTTCAGGCATCAGCCGGTTCCGCATCCGGGATGAGGTCCAGGGTTTCACGCCCTACCGCCGATGCGCGGTCGACTGGGCCGCCTTCGCCCGTGACATGGGGGTGGCCGAGGCGGATCCCGACTTTGACCGCGAGTCGTTCCTGGCCGTGCTGGCCCGTTATTTCGCGGCGCGCAACCTGTCGACAGATTGGGAAGGGCTGCGCAGCGCCGAACCCGAACTGCTGATCAACGCCCTGTCGCAGTTGTCGCCCTTCTCGCCCGAAGACAAGCAGGCCCTGCTTGAGGCCCCCGATCTGGTAACGCGGCGCGAAACCCTTGTAACCCTGATCGAATTCGCCCTGCGCGGCGGCAACGGCGAAGAGATGTTGCAATGACCGATACCGTGACCCCCGACCGCAGGATGCTCGAAGCCCTGGTCTGCCCCGTTACCTATGCCACCCTGACCTGGGATGCCGAACGGCAGGAACTGATCTCCAGGGCCGCGCATCTTGCTTTTCCGGTGCGCGACGGAATTCCGGTGATGCTGGTCAGCGAGGCGCGTCAACTGGAGTGACGGTATCGCTTTCAGTGGTGGGTTTGAGCCCTTTCCTATCGTTCCGAATGATGCTCCGTCCGGGTTGACAGCCGCGCAAGCGGCCCCGGCCAGCGCCCGACCGCCCCTTTGGGCGGGCGCTTCTGCGCCGTCAGTCTTCCGCCCGACCCGCAGGACGGGCCGCGCCATAAAGTGCCCCAGCGCGCCTTTGGATGCACCCACCCGCGGCCGGGCGCTGGCCTGTGTTGCCCTGACTGTCCGCTTCGTCCCGCAAGCTGCCATCCGGTGTTGTCCCGGCCACCAAGCAACGCCGAGGGCCAGCAGATTGCCTCCTCCGAGCCATGCAGACCGCAGGGCCGGGCTTTCAACGGCTCTGGCGTGCTTTCCGTGAAAATCGGTGTCAGGCCCGGCCGTAGGCCTCGGCAATGGCGATCTTCATCGCCTCGGCCGGGGTCTTTTCGCCCCAGGCTGCCATCTGGAACGCAGGGTAGAACCGTTCCGCCGCCATCACCGCACCGCCGATCAGCCGGTCGATCTGCTCGGGCCCGGCGATCTGGCCGCCCGCCAGGCACAGGCCATAGCGCCAGACCATCAGCTTCTGTTCCGCCCACCAGGTAAAGGCCCCGGTCCAGACCATGTCGTTGCAGCGGTTCAGCACGTCATAAAGCGCGGGAAGCTTGTCCTCGGGCGGCTCCATCTCGAAGGTGCAGATCAGCCGCAGCGTCTCGTCCTGCGCCGACCAGGCCAGCGTCAGCGAATAGGTGCGCCATTGCCCCTCGACCGCCATGGCGATCTGATCGTCGGTGACGCGGTCGAATTCCCAGTCGTGATGGGTGGCCAGCGTCTCGACGATATCAATCGGGTGGATATCCTCGTTCAACAGGAACTCTTCAGAAAGCGACATTGCCCGGCCTCATTATAAGGCTTCTGGCAGGCCGCGACCCACAAGAAGCTGGGTGTCTGGCAAGGGTCAGCGTTTGCCCGACGCGCCCTTACTAGATATAGTGCTGGGGGCGGGAAAGCCTGTAAAGCGAATTCTTGCAAATTCTTCTGTGGAAAAGCGGCTTGGATGTGTGTGGCTTGACACGAAACTTTGCATGGATTGACACGGAAGTTTGCAGCAGACGCATTTTTCCTGCACCGGTCGAGCATGGTCATTTAAGCCCCTTCTAACCGCGTTCGAAAAACCCTGGGTGCGGCCTGTTGATGCCGAACCTGACCGTGCCAGGGCCGAAGCGCTGATTGATCAAGTCAACAGCCGCCGAGACCTCCTCGCCGCGGCTACGGCGGGCCGGGTCCAGTGGCAGGAGCAGGTCGCCGTTGCGTTGTTCCAGTAGATCGACGTCGCCCAGATGGACCCCAACCCCGATGATTTGTGCATAGCGGATCGAGGGCCAGGCCTGCCGCCAGATCCATCGGTGCAGGCGCAGGAACTCGGCGGTGTCCTGTGAGGGCGAGGTCTTCAGCGACAGGGCCCAGGGGCGGCGGTCCTGCGGCGAGATGTGGACGCTGAACCGAGCCGCCACGCGGCCATCCCTGCGGAGCCTGGATGTGGCCTTTTCAACCAACCAGCGCGAGACGAGATAGGCCTCCTTCACCCGCCTGTACTGCGGAGCCAGCACCTTGCTGTTCCCGTAGCCGCCCCGCGTCGTCTCGATCAGGGGGATATCCTCGCCCTGCAGCGCACGGACGAACCGCTCGCCCTCGACGGATTTCCAGATCATGCGCGCATGGCGCGGGTCCAGGGCGTGGAGGGCAGGGATATCGAAAACATGCGCAGCATGCAGGCGCGCGAGGATGCCACGGGAGATCCCAGGAAGGGCGTCCAGCGCCAGATCGGCCAGCCGAGCCGGCATGTTGCGTGGCGAGAGCCATTGGCACCCATCCGGTTTTTCGAGCTTGCCGGCGATCTTGGCGAGCAGGTGGTTCGGGCCGATCCCGGCAGAAAACCTGATGACAGGGCTGATCTCGGCCGCCAGTCGGGCTTTCATACGCCTGACCAGATCGACGGCACCGGGCAGTTCGGTTGCCTCGCCTGACAGCCTGATCTGGAATTCATCGACCGACCTGATCCGCTCCAACTCGGCCATCTCATCCAGCAACGCTGCGATACGGAGGTTGTAGCGCACATAGAGACGGTGACGGCTGGGCAGCAGCGTGATGCCAGGGCAGAGCCTTTTCGCATCGCGCACGGATGTGCCCGTGGTCACGCCCTTGGCCTTGGCCTCATAGCTGGCCGCAACGCAGGCGCCAGAGGTCGAATCAACGGCGACGATGGCGACGGGGCGGCCGCGCAGACGCGGGTTCTCGTGCTGCTCGACACTGGCAAAAAAGCCGTTCATGTCGATGTATAGCGTCCTGAACTCGCCCATCCACCAAACTCCGCCGCTGGATCGCTTCGCCGAAGTGTTCTACTTTAGTTCACTTCCGGGGGTGCGCAAATGGAACGTAAACGGCAGCTGTCGAATGTCGCCTTTGGCGGGGACTGGAGCGAAAAAATCGCGGGCAACGAGGCGCTGATCGAGGCGATGGCTGTGCTGGAACGGGCCATTGACCGCACCGAGGATGAGGATCTGCGCGCCGATGCCGTAACGCTGCAGGCGATCGCGCTGGTGACTGCCAAGGTTCAGAAGGGCGGCGATATGGCGAAGGCCTGGGCGCGGGCCCTGACCTTGCCCCATCCAGCCCTGCGGCAGGCAGAGTTGGGCCGGATCACCCGGCTGATCCGTGCGGCGCTGGGCAACCGCCTGCAGCTATAGCAGCGACCCGTCCTGCACCGGCCGGATCAGATCAGGGCCTTGGGCCTTCCAGGTGTTCACGGCGGTTGAGACCTTGTGCATCGTCCTCTTCGCCGGCGGTTGTCGTGGGATGCCCTCGACCCCACCGCCTTTCAACCACGCCGTTGCGGCGTCAGCATCGACGATGATGGGCTGCCGATCGTGGATGGTGGCGATCATGCCCTCGGCCGGTTCGGTCAGCATGGTCACGGTCTCGCCCTGCCAGTCCGGCAGCTCGACGTCTGTCCAGAGACCCAGCGTCAGGAATCCGGCCTCGTTGCCCGCCGGGTGAACGTAGAAGGCCTCTTTCTGGCCGGTCAGGGTGGACCATTCATAGTAGCCAGACATGGGGATGATGCAGCGGCCGTTACGATACGCATCCCTATAGGTCGGGGCGGTTGCCACAGTCTCGACCCTTGCGTTGATGGTCGTCGCTTTCCACTCCTTCAACGACTTCTTGAACCAGTGTGGGATCAGGCCCCAGCGCGCCCAGCCGGGGATCCTTTCACCCTCTGCAAACCGCACCAGGGGCACGGGCTGGCTGGGCGCGACATTATAGCGATCGGTGATCGCGGCGGCGGCATCTTCGATATCAGCGTCGGAATCCGCACCCATCAGCTCGCGCACCGCGCCCCAGGTCAGATTGTCCAGGGTGAACCGTCCGCACATCTATTGGACATCAGCTTGCGAGGCTCGGTCGATCAGAACCTTCTCACCGAGTTTAAGAATATGATTGGCAATCCTTTTCCCCGTGGGATTCGTTCCGGCCCATAGCAGATAGTACAAAGGAGCACCCTTGGTGTTTCTAACCAAGCTCGGATCCGAAACATTGCCAAAAAGCTTCTCCAACCGCGATATATAGTGATTCAGCAACCGCTGTCCGGCGTCAGCATGCTTTAGAATCTCTTCCCCTCCCCAGAGATCGGGCTGCGTGTAGAACGCGATATCTCTCCAGTCTGGGCAGCCGAAGCAACGGTCAAGCTGGGCCGCCCAGCCTTCCGGGATAGAGCGGAGGTTCTTCATCACCAACCGGTTGATAGTCATACCCAGCGGAAAGTTGATGATGACATCGAACTTTCCCGTTCTCGCCAGTGCCTCCAAAGATGCCCAATGAAGATGAGCGCCATAGGGGTCAAGGAATGCAACACCGCGCCACAACCGACCCTTGAAGTGTGCGGCGATAAACTGAACTCGTTCGTTGGCCTCCCCCTCAAGTACACTAACATCACATCCGTCTTGACCTGCTGCGAGATTTTTTAGATCTGCCACACGCTTTGGATCGAGATCGATGAAACGATAGTGGTGAAACTTCCGATCGAGCCCCAGCGCACGTAGCGGCGAACCTGCTATGAACTCTTCAAGCTCCTTCTGATCCTCGTCCTCAAAGGTCTCAGGGATCAAAAGATTTACTTCGGAGGGCTCGATTCCCGCCTGATTGCGAACCCGTACTAGCCCTGCTCCTGCGAATGCGTCGATGTAGAACAGCCTAAACCGCTGTTTCTGCATCACCGTCATATATGCCTTCAGGTACCGCTCAAGGGCGTCCAGCTTCCTCTTAGCCCAAGGTCCAACAGTCTTTTCGGTATGAGATTTCCGTCTGGCCATCAGCTTGTCCCGATTCCGATCCGGGGATCAGACAACCAGAGTGTTCGTGGGGTCAATTGCTGATAGCTTCAAGGATCGCCTTAGGCACGATATCAGTCGGAAACCCGTTCCACTCCTCGCCGTCGAGAACACGCCCGCCGGACTTCGGCCGGGCACCGCCCCATTGCTTGAAGAAGAAGGCAACACCGTCACGGTCGCAGGTCAGCCTAATTTCGGTTGCCCATTCGCCTTCCATCGGCCGGGCACCTGGTCCGCTTTCGCCGCCCACGATGGCCCAGGCGATGCCGCGAAGGTCCACAGACCCGATCGGGCCAAGCAGCGGTTCAAAGGAAATGAAGCGCGCCTCGGAGTTGATCTCCTTCAGATGGCCAATCCGGCTCTTGTGGGCCGCATCCTCGACCGAGACCCCCAGCCAGATATGTGAGGGAACCTTGCCCCCATCATAGCGGCTGCGGACGTAGTTTCGCATCAGCGAACTGCGCTTGGTCAGGACCTGATAGACATGCCAGTCGGCCGCCTCCATGGCGTCGAAGACCCTGTCGACATAGCTGCGCGGGATTTCCTTCTGGAAAAGGTCGCTCATAGAGTTCACGAAGATCATCCGCGGCTTCTTCCAGAGCGCGGGCTGTTTCAGCCTTTCCGGCCAAAGGCGGAGGTCGAAGCCGAATTCGTATGGATGGCCCGGCACCCCCCGCCAGCGTTCAGCGAAGCGCTCAGCGTAGCAGTTGTCACAGCCCGCGCCGACCTTGATGCAGCCCGCCACCGGGTTCCATGTGGCATCGGTCCATTCGATTTCGGTCTTCTGGGCCATGCTCGCCTCCTGTTTTCTTTGACATTAGCACAGACGATTCTTCGCGGGAATCGCCTACCTACCGTCACGGATCAGTAGCTCGGCCGCCCTGGTCGCACCCTTTCCGCCGATCGTATAGGTGGTCTGGACCTCTTCCAGCCGCGCCCAGGAGAACAGGCTGCGGATTTCCGGGACATCGTTGATCGACATCAGGAACCGGCCCTTCAGCCCTGTCAGGATATCGGCCAGGCGCCGGAAATCCTGACGGCTGAAGATCTGCTTGCCATAGTCGCCCTCGCTGCCCCAATAGGGCGGGTCGAGGTAGAATAGGGTGTCCGGCGTGTCATAGCGCCGGATGAAGTCACCGAAATCCAGGCATTCGATGGTCACGCCGGCGAGGCGGCTGTGCAGGTCCTCCAGCATCGGCTCCAACGTGGTCAGGTTGAACCGCGCCGGCCGCCCGGTCTGCACCCCGAAATTCCGCCCGCTGACCTTGCCGCCGAATGCGGTGCGCTGCAGGTAGAGGAAGCGCGCTGCGCGTTCGAGATCGGTCAGGGTGTCGGGATTGGTGTCGATCAGGCGGTTGAACTCCGCCCGGATGGTGAGCTGGAAGCGTAGCACTTCCAGGAACTGGGGATAGTGCCGCTGCAGGATGCGGAACAGGTTGGCGACGTCGCGGCCGGCGTCGTTGATCACCTCTGCTCGCGGACGCGATGTCCGCCGCAGGAAGATGCCACCCATGCCGACGAATGGCTCGGCATAGGTGCTGCAGGGTATCCCGTCGAGGATCGAGCAGATGCGTTTGGCGAGGTTACGCTTACCGCCGATCCAGGGGGCCACGGGCTGCACTGGTTCAACGGGTGTTAAAGGGGTGTTCATCCGAATCGTGCCTCTCTGCCGCTGCCCCTTCGGGGGCGGATGCGGCCATGAAGCGCTTCCTGGTCGATGGGGCCAGCCTCAGAAACAGACCCCATGCCGGGGGGCGCAGACGCGCCCTCCGGCCTCCTTCAGGCCGCCGCGATAATCACCAAGATCCGGGCGGGGTCGGCATCCGGCGGCGGGTCGGCATCTGGATCAGCCGTGCGCAGGTCATGGACCTGTAGCAGCGCCTGCGCCCGTGCGGCGGCGGCCATGTCGGCACCCCATTCCGGGGCCACCAGCGGGCCATAGGCGGGCAGCAGCCATCCCGCATCCACCATCCCGGCGGCGCGGGCGTAGGTCTGGCCGTCCACGGTGATCCGCTGGGCCTGATCGAACGTCAGTGCATCCGCCGCTGAATAGCCCAGCACCCGCGCCAGTTGATTTGCGTCGGCCAGATGGGCCAGCGGCACGGTGATGGTGATGTGGATCATGGTGCATACCTCGCCCAATACGCCCTGATCTGGGCTTCCTCGCTCGCCGTGAACGCGCCCTGCCGCAGGATCACATCCACCTGCCGAGTGCCGGATAGCGCGTCCGTGGGATCGACCACAGTATCAACCGTGACCTGCCCCGCTGTATTGACCCGCGCCCGGCCGTAGGTGCCAGCGGGCAGGGTGATCGGCAGGCTGTCACCACCATCATTATAGAGATGCCAAACGTCCGGCACCCCCGCCTCGGTGAGGTCGTAATCCGACACCGCCCGCTGATAGGTGCTGGCCGCTGCCCCGGTCTCCAACTGCAAATCGCGCACATAGAGGGTTACAGGGGATGTCAGCGCAGTGTAGATATACGCTGACGGGAAAAGGCTGGCGTTGGCGGTTGGGGCCCCTGCGTGATCCCTGCGCAGCCATTGCCCGACCAGCGCTGCCGAATTGCCCGCGTCGATCACCAGAGCCACCGGCGTCTGCCCGCCGCTGGTGAAGATCAGCCGGAGCCGCTCTGTCCCGGTCAGTGCGCGCGACAGGCTGACCCATGCTGAACCGCAATACTGTGTGCCTGACAGGACGGGTATTGGGTTGGTCGGGCGATGATCCGCCCGACAATTCGAGTGCAATGCGGGCATCGTCTGGTCAAACCCGATAGCAACACAGGACGCCCCAAGATGGGTAACTCCGTTCGTAACACCGGGCGGGCTGGCCCCCTTTGCCTCCCATCCCGTATCGGCAGGAGAGTATTGCAGCATGTTTCGCCGACCGCCACGGGGCCAGCGGCCTAGTGTGGGGCGGGAGAGGGCGGTGCCCTGACTGGCATCCGCAGACCCGCCTGCCCGTTTGACCAGCCCGACAGGCTGACCCGGAGCCGTCACCGGGATGGTGCCCGCCGCATCCTGAAACAGCCTGCCCCGCACGGGATCGTAGCTGTCGGGCCAGTGGCCGGGCTGGCCGGCCGCGAAGAGGCTGGAGAGGCCCGCGCGGTGCGCGCCCAGCCGGAACGGGTCGAACGGCCGGAACGGATCACGCATGGCTGACCGAGACCTCGGTCTGGGCCCCGGACCAGACCCAGACATGCGCCGGGGTGCTGAGGCCCGGATAGAGCAGCGCCAGCGGAGTATCGGGCAGGATCACCTTGCCCGTCCCCAGTTGCACGGCCCCGGCGGCCGAGGCCGGAGGCGAGGTATCCGCCGTCAGCTGCACCAGAACCTCGAAAGGCCCGCGCGCCTGCAGCCGCAGCGCGCTGACGGTGGAATCAGTCACGCGGGTCCAGGTCTTTGCCTGGACAATGATCGTGTCATGCTTGGGCATCGGGGGTCTCCTCGGTGATGATGGATAGGGCGGCAGTCACGTCCTCGGGCGTCTCGGCCGCGTCGATCGCGGCGGCGGCGGACATGCGCAGCGCCTCCAGCCGCGCGGCCGCCGCGCGCCAGAGGGTGGCGAGATTGAGCCAGATCTGCACGAGGCTGGCCGCATCCGGCGCGGTGATGCCGACCTCGGCCGAGATCAGCGGATAGTCGGCCGGATCGGGGGCGCGGTCCGCGATCCACGCCCGCGCCTCGGCCTCCTTGGCCAGGTAGATCATGTCCTGGCCCGGCATATCCGTGATCATCGCGGCCCGCGCCGCGCGGATCGCAGCGGACACCTGCACCCGCGCGGCCGATCTGGCCTCCGCCAGCACCTCCTCGGCCGGGGGGCCGGGCGGCGCGCTGAATGCCCTGCCATCCCAGCGCCAGCCGATGTCCGCGCCAGCGGTCAGCTCCGGCCAGTCCCTGGCCCAGTCCGGGATGCTGTCGGGGTCCACCTCGACCGCGTTGATGACGCTACCACCCTCGATCTTTGCCAGCCTCATATCCAGATCCTCACCTCTCCGCGCGCACCTGCCGCGCCCCGACCACCGCCGCCACCGGGGGCCACACCGGCGACAGTGACAGCGCCGCCATTGCCGCCCAACAAGCTGGCGCCGCCAAGCCCGGCCGCGCCAGACCCGCCGCCCCCGCCGCCGTGAATGGCGGCACCGCCATCGGCAGAGCTGCCGGTGGACCCGCCACCTCCACCACCGCCCCACAGATTCCCTGCGTCCGCACCGACGCCTGTCGCGGTGCCGCCAGCCCCGCCGCCCAGGCGGCCCCCAGGGCCGCCGCTACCACCCGAGGTGTTGCCGGCCCCGGCCGCACCTCCACCACCGCCGCCGTGAGCGCTGTTGCTGCGGCCACCACCATAGGCTGTCAACAGCGCGCCGAATGTGGTGTTGCCCCCGGCGGTATTGGTCGCGCCGCCCGCGCCGATGCCAACGCTGACGCTGCTGGCCAGATCGCCCAGCCGGAACCAGCCGCAGATATAGCCACCACCACCACCGCCACCGCCGGGGTTTCCGCTGGAGCCGCCGCCACCACCGGCCCAGAGTTCGACGAACACCATGGTGTCGTCGTCCAGCCCCGTCGGTTTGGTCCAGGTGCCGCTGGCGGTGAATTGCCACATATACCGCGGCATCATCAGACCGCCGCCCGCACCCCCCAGCACCCGGAACGCCCCGGCCACATATTCCAGCAGCACCCGTGTCCCGGCTGCCGCCGCGCCCGACACCATCGCCGCGCCCGAGGCATCCAGCACCGCGATCGGCGATCCGCCGTTGAGCGCCAGCGTCATGCCGCCCGAATTGGTCGCGCCCCAGGTCAGGCAGAATTTCATGCCGGCGACCAGCCCGGCAAGCAGGGGCGGGTCCAGCGTGGCCGTCACCGCGTTGCCGGTGCCGCCCACCGCCGTCAGCGGCAGGACCGAGGCGTTGAACAGCTGCCCCAGCCGGTCGGAATACTGCTCCAGGAACTGCAGGCCCGTCGGCGGGGGGCCGGAGAGATGGGAATAGGTGGAACGGTCAGCCATGATGTACCTCGTTTGCCTCGTCGACCAGCGTCAGGGCGGCGGTCAGGTCCTCGCGCGGCTCGATGTCGAAAACCTTGCAGCGCAGGGTCTCGCGGCCCGCCAGCCCTACCGACACCAGACAGCCATCCTCGATGCCTGCGGGCGAAATCGGCGCGGCGAATGTGATCGTCTGGCTGTCACCATCTCCGGTGATCGGATGAACCGTGGCGGTGCCATTGGCGCGGCGGATCATCGCGGCCGAACTGGCGCCGATCAGCGACATGTCCGGCACCGCCGACAGATCCGCGATGGCGGCCCAACTCGGCCGGGTGATCACTGGCACCGCGGCATCGAGGTCGAGCGCCGCCACCTGATCGGCATCGTCCAGCCAGATCGTGCCCACGCGGCCGGTGCCGCCGTGGCGCTCGATCAGGTCGTGCTGCACCGCCACCAGGCTGCCCCTGCGGCAGACGATGGCCTCGGCCGGGGCCGTCAGATTATAGAACGTGCCGCGCGCCTGCGGCTGGGCCAGATCGTAGAGCGCACGGCGGCGCACCTCGGTCTCGGTGACGACGCCCTCGTAATCGGTCTGCTCCAGCACCCCGCGCGCCGATCCGCCCGGCCGCAGCACGGTGATCTGGCGGGCCTCGTAGTCGAGATCCGCGTCGCGGAAATTGACCCGCAGCCCGTCCGGCAGCCGCGGCATCGCCCGCCGCCAGCTGAACCCCTCGCTGTTGCGCGGCGTGAACATCTGCACCGGGGCCTCGGCCGAGGTGTCCCTGTCCACCATCACGCCCCAGATCTCTGACGCATAGGGCTGGCCATAGCCGCAGGCGGCCACGATGGCCGCCGCCGCCCAGGCACCTTGCCCCTCGATCACCGCATTGACGCGCCAGCCCTCGGCCGTGCAGTCGTCGCGCCAGTCCAGCAGGCCCGCAGTGTCGATCAGATCGGGCGGCAGGGCGTCGGCGTTGAGGGCCCCGGCATAGATGTCGCGCAAGTGGGGCGCGGGATTGTCCGTGACCTGCCAGTCGCGCCAGTCGGTGCCGTCCCAGTCCGGCACCCAGCCGCCCGCCAGGGTGGACACACGCTCCAGCTGCTTGTTGCGGGCGCGAACGGCGATCACCGCCAGATCGCCGGTGATGACCGGGGTCTCGTTCCAGATCGAGACGCTGCGCAGGAGGACCAGGCTGTCGGCAATGCTGTCGCGCGAGCGGACGATGGCCGGCGCGGTCGGGTTGCGATAGCCGAATAGCGCCCAGACCGAGCCCGAGACGGTATAGGCCGCAGCGGAATAGTCGGTCTGGCGGAACACCGCGCCGCGCAGGATCTCGACCTCCCAGCGGCCGGGTTCCCAGAGCGCGGGATCCAGATGGATCGTGGCGGTGTAGCGGTCGAGGTGGACCCCGGTCACGCCGGTGGTGCCCAGATTGCCCGCAGCCATCCAGGCATCGCCCGTGGTGCCGAACGCGGCGTCGGCCTCCCAGCCACCACCGGCGGGCACGGCGGTCTGGTCCGGGCTGGCCCGCCGCGCCTCGACCCAGCCTTCGCTGGCCGCGGCGGCGGGCGTGGCGGCGGCTGCGGTCCAGAGGAGGCGCAGGGTCAGCCGCATCTGCCGCAGCGTCGCGCCTTGCAGGTGCAATTCGGGCAGGTTGCGCCAATGGGTCGATCCGCGACGGCGCATGCGGATCCTGACAGGCACCCGCAGCTTCGTCGTCCCGCCCTCGAAATGCAGGCCCTGGGCGAAGATCAGCTGCAGCTGGTGCTCGTCCGGGGCGGCCCAGGTCGCCACTGTGGCGGGCTGTGGCACGGTCTGCGCCACGTCGAGCGTGGGATCGAGCAGCGCACCATCGTCGCTGTCGGTGACGTGGCCGCGCAGCTCGGCCTGTGACGCTTCGGTGCGGCTCTGGCGGCGCAACAGCCAGAGCGGTGTGTCGCCGGGCCAGCCTTCGCGCGTCTCGATCTCGACGCCGGCCGTATCCCCCGCGACGGCCGCGCCGATGCGGATGTCGTGCAGGCGGTGCGGCCCGGCCAGCACATAGGCGGCCTCGATCACCTCGTCCGCGCCCTCGAAATAGGTCAGCGGCTCGGTGCCGAGCGGCGGGTAGACCTTCCGCTCGCCCAGGACGCGCGGAATAGGGCCGTTGGGCTCCAGGATATTGCCTTGCAGGCTTGCCGCACCCTCGTTGCGCCAGCGGTCCTGTTTCTGGGCCTTGGGCGAGGGTGACAGGGCGGACAGCAGGAGCGAGCCGACGATCTGGATGCCTGCGGCGGCGGCATAGGCGGCGGTCGATCCGGCTGTGAACGCGGTCAGGCCGAATTTCGTGGCCAGCCCGCCATTCAACACGAATCCGGTGGCCAGCGACAGCGCGATCGAGGCGATGAACGCAAAGATTTTCTTGCCGCCGCCCTCGCCGCCCTGGGGCGGCAGGTGGAACGACAGCTCGACCGGCCGGCCGGGCCGGGGCGGTTTCGGGCGAACCAGCGCCCAGGCCGTGCGGGGCACCTCATGGCCGTTGAGGCAGATCCGTCCGCGGCGGCGGAATTCGGGTGGCAGGGCTGGCGTGAAGGCGTCGATCGCTGCCTCGATCGAGCGGCCGGGTTGCTGCCAGCAGACACGCGGCGTCAGGCCGAAGGAATCCCGATAGGCGCAGAGGATGTGACTTTCCTTCATGCCGCGCGCCTCCGGTATCCGGTGATGCGCCGCGCCACCGACCAATGCGTGACCGGCACGATCACCGCATGGCTGGCCGCCTCGACATGCAGCATGCGGCTGCGGTCGATCATTACGCCGACATGAACCACGGCCGAGCCGCCGGTCGGGCCCCGCATGGCCACCACGTCGAAGGCCTGCGGCACGCCCACCACCCGCCAGCCATCCCTCGTATCACCGGCCTTCATGGCCTTGGCGATGCGGATCAGGTCATGGGCGGAAATCTCCCCGTAAAGGGGGAGTTGAATACCCAGTTCAAGGTCGTAGACCGCCACCACCAGGCTCCAGCAGGTCACCTCGCCCGGTTCCTCTCCAAACGGGAGGCCGACATAGCGTTCCCACCAGGGGCGGGCAGAGGTGGCCAGCGCGATCATCGGAACAACGCCGGCAGGCGGTCCTGCGTCGCAAACACGTTCGGGAACGGTTCCTGGCTGAAATCCCGGATCATCAGACGCCCGGTCAGCTCGGCCACCGTGCATTCGACATCCACCAGTTCCCACCGCGTCGGCGGGATCACCGGCGAAACCGGGCCTTTCGGCTCGCGCGGGTCGACGCTGAGGTCGAAATCCGCCGCCGAGCAGATCTCCAGCGTGACCTGGGCGCGGTCGGTCAGCTGACGCAGCGCCATGCCGATGCGGCGGTCGACGTTCGGAATCGTCAGGCGGCAGCTGGGGGCCTCCTCGCCATCGGTCGGCAGGGTGAAGCCGAAGAGGACCCCCTGCCAGACCCAGCCGTCGCGCAGGTAGTCCATCACATCGGCCACCAGCCGCAGCGGTTCCGACAGGCTGGGATGCTCGACCAGCGCGAATGCCAAGATCGCATCGACGCTCTCGGTCGATTCGATCGAGGCGCGGACGGGTGCGGGGATGATGCGCTGGGTCATGCCAGGGCTCCGGCCGCGAAAATCGCGATCCCGGCGATGTGCGGCCGCTGCTGGGTGGGCCACCAGCCCGCCGCCAGCACCTGCGCCAGCAGGGTCTGGGCGCTGCCGTCGTCATAGATCACCCGCGCATCACAGGCCCCGTGCGCGGCCACCAGCCCGGCCGCCTCGGCCCCACGGGCGACGGCGGCGGTCGTGGTCGGGACGTAGCTCGACGGCACGAATCCCTGCCATGGCTCCAGCTGCGCGCCCCAGATATGGCAATCGCCCGAGGTCACGTTGCGGCCCGAGGGCCAAAGCCGGAACCCGATTGACGGGCTGGCGCCGCTGGCATCGCCGGTCATCCGGTAGCCGATGCGCCACCAGCCGCCGCCCGCAGGCTCGAACAGCACATCCGCGGGCACGGGTGCCCCCGTCACCGCCCCGGTGGCCGTGTCGATTGTGACATTGTCCTCAGGCTGGCCGGTCCAGTAGCAGTTGAGGGTGCATTTGGTATTGGGCGCGACGGGGCGGACATAGAGGCTGGCGAAATACTGCTGGCCGACGCTATGGGCGGGGACCGTCATCACGCGGCTGATCAGGGCCGTGACGCCACCCGTATTGGCCACCAGCGCCGCCGTCATGGAACCGTCCGGGGCGGCTGCATGCGTGGCATTGACGCTGACACCGGTCGCGGTCCAGTTCGCGCCGCCGAAACTCTGGCTCTGGGTGGCGTAATTCACGCGCGCGGGCTCGACCATCAGCCCCCGCCGCGCGCCGGTGGCGGGCCAGTGATCGAACCGCGGCACGTCATTTGCCGCCACCTGCATCACGCCCGAGGTGTCGAAAAACCGCGCTGCCCCGGCGCGGGTGAATCCGAACGCCGAGGCCCGCCCGATCTGGCCCGCGCCGTTGTGATAAAGCCCGCGCCGGAAATCATAGGCCGCGAGCGGGGCCACGGTCCGGTCGGCCGGGATCATCCATGCCCACCAGGGCGTCGAGGGAAGGCGGATCAGCCGCATCTGGAAATCGCGGTGGGTGTCGGAGACGCCGCTCGTCCGCACCGGCTCCTCGGCGGCGAACACCCACTTGCGGGGCTGGTCATCCTGCGGATCGCGCCACAGGAAAGGCTTTGCCCCCTGCTCGATCTCGGCCCAGAATTCCCAGAACGCCGCCTGCTCGGCCTGATCCGCGGCCGGGAACCGCCCGGCGAATTCCCAGGTCTCGGCCGTCACCCTGCGGCGGAACATCGGCGGGCCGGTTTCCGGGTTGAACGCGGCGCGGCTGTCGAACGGCATGCCGTCCCAGCCCGTGATATCGGGTGTGGGCAGGAAACCGGCGGGCCAGACGGGCATCAGGGTCATCGGCGGGCGATCTCCGGTGTCAGGCCGTGGCGGGTGCTCAGCTGCTTGTCATAGCGGCCGCGGCTGATCGACCGGCCCACGATCATATCAACCACGGCCTCGCCGTTCGGGCCGGTGCTGGTCTGCTGGCGGATCGGCTCGGGGCTGTTGTTGTGGATGTTGATGATCGGGGCCGCTGCGGCATTGCTGCCTGCGTCCCCCGGCCGGCCGATGCGCGCGGTGCCCCAGTCCTGCGGCGCATACGCGCCATTGAGGCTGCCGACATAGCCGCCGTCGGCCAGCGCGATCGGGCTGCCGCCCGCCAGACCCCCCAGCAGGTCTGAGAGGCTCGCGCCCCCGTTGATAGCCTCCAGCAGCGGCAGGTGCTGCCCGGTGGCGGCGGCGTTGACGACATATTCGCCGTTGGAGAGGCGCGTCAGGATCCGGTCGTCGCGCGGCCCGCCGGGGCCGATCACCCGGCCGCCTTCCGCCTTGGCGGGCAGGCCCAGCCAGTCGCCGATCAGCCCCTGCAACCCGCCACTGTCGCCCGTGCCCTGCCAGAACATGTCCCAGACGGCCGAGCTGGCCATCTCGGCCAGGGATTCCAGAACCATCGACAGCGCGTCGGAAAACGAGCTGGCGCCGGTCGCCAGGCTGCTGAACGCGCGGCCACCGATCTGGCCGATCTCCTCGATCCGGTCGCCGATCGCCTCCAGCCGCTCCCGCTCCTGGATCAGGCCGACGACCTGCGCCTTTTCCGCCTCGGTGGCCCCGGCCAGCGCCTCGTGGTTTTCCAGGATGATGCGCTGGATCGGATCGGTGGTGCGCAAGAGCGCGATCTGCCGCTCCTGCGCCTCGCGCAACGTCTTCAGCGCATCGGCCTGCTTCGTGATCTCCGAGGCCCCGCCGCCAGAGCCCACGCCCGCGGCGCGGCTTGAAACCTCGGGAACCTTGAAATTCTCGACATCGAAGGTGTTGCTGGTGCCTGGCGATGCGCCGAAGCGGCGCGGGTCTCCGCCGCGCCCGCCATAGAGCTTGCCGCTGGCCGGATCGACGCCGCTGTTGAACGCCTCCTGCCGCGCCGCCGCGGCCGCCAAGGCCGCATCCCAGAGCGTGCCCGCCAGGGTGCTGGCATCGCCGATCGCCCCGGCCAGCCAGCCGCCGCCGGGTGCCGAGGCCACCAGCGCCATCATGGCCGATGTCGCGCCGTCGGCCTCGCCCTTCAGCGCGGCCATTTCCAGCGTCAGGGCCCCGGCTTCGGCCAGCGCGTCCTGGATGGCGGGCGGCAGGCTGTCCAGGCTGACTCCGGCCTCGCGCATCACGTCGCGCAGCGCCTGCATCGCGGCGATGCGGTCGTCGAAACTGGCTGCATCCCGGACAACGGCGAAGGCATCTGCGAGCCGGATTGCATCCGCCTCGGATACCTTCAGTACACTCTGCAATTCGCGCACTGCACTGGCGGTTTTTTCCGCTGCGACGGAGAGGTGGGCGGTATCCTTTTCCAATGCAGCTGCGAGTGAAGTGTCGGGCGAGACCATGAGGTCTTCGAACGCCTTTGCCTGGCTGACAGCGAGGGCAGCATCCATCCGGGCCGAGAACCGCCCCCAATCCTCCTCAGCATTCTGGATGCCCTCGGCCAGCGCGGTGCGGGCCTGGGCGATACGCAGCTCCTCCTGCGCCCGCGCGGCATCGCGGATCGCCAGGGCATAGCTGCCATATTTCTCGATCAGCTCGGACAGCGACAGGTCAAGGATGGCACGGGTGTCGCGCAGGCCCGCCTCGATCTCGCCCAGCCTCTGGGTGGCATCGGCCACGGTCTCGGCGGCCTCTTCGGCCTGGCCGAACCACTGCACCGCCGCCGCGCCGAATCCGATCACCGCCATGGTGGCCAGCGACATCGGGTTGATCAGCATGCCGAAGGCGCTGACCAGGGCCGTGCGCAGTCCGACGCCCGCCAACCTCATCTGGCCGAACACCTGCACGACCTGGGGCCCTTGCTGCATCATCAGCAGGAACGGGCTCTGCCCCATCGCCATCATCATGCCGATGTCATTGAGCTGATAGCTCAGCTGCCCGGCATATTGCGCCGCCTGCTGATTGGACCGTCCGAACCGATCGGTCGCCGTCACCGCCGGCGCCATCGACTGCGCCAGCCGCTCGCGGGCGGCGGCGGCCGTGGTGGCCGAGATCGCGCCCAGCCGCTCGGCTTCGGCGATCTCCCCCAGCGCCAGCTCGTACTGGCGGCTGGAGGCAAAGAGCGGATCGAATTTCGCGCGCAGCTGGTCCAGCGCCTGGCCATGGCGCAGGTGGTCGGCGATGCTTTCGTCCTCGGAGCGGCTCAGCCCGGTGTTGCGCGCGATCAGCTGCTGGATGGCGGTGTCGTGGTGCCGGATCGCCGCGGTCGTGCCGTCGAGCGTCACGCCGGCGGCCTCCATCCGGGCCTGCAGCTCGATCGCCTGGCGGGCCAGCAGATCATGCGCCAGCGCCGCCTCGCGGGCCGACAGCGCACCCGTCTCCTCGGCGATGGTCAGCTGGTCGACGGCGGCGGCCAGCGCATTGGCCTCGGCCACCATAGGCTGCATCGAGGCGCGCAGCATCTGGACCATGCTGCCCCATTCGGCAGCGCCGTCCGAGGCGGCCGCCATGCCGCCGCCGGCGTCACGTCCCGCCTCCGCCAGCTGGGCCACGCCCTCGCGCATGGATGCGACCTCGGCCCGCGCGCGCTGCGCGTTGGCTTCGATCAACATGCTGATGCGCAGATCACCTGCCACGGCGGTTCAGCTCCTCAACGGCGGCACCCTCGATCGTGCGCACCTCGTCCCATTCCTCCGGGCTGACCCCGATCCCGGCGAGGCCCAGCCCGGCTTTGGCGGCGCTGTAATCCAGCCCCAGCCAGACGATGCGGGCGCTCTCCATGGTGTTGAGCGCCTCTGTCCGCATCTGCCCCGACACGGCGCACCAGGCGCGCCAGGCCGGGATGTGCATCTCCCAGAGCTCCGCCACCGGGGCCGGGGCTTCCTCGGGCAGGGTCAGCCTCATACGGGCGGCATCTGCCCGGACCCTCTCCATGCTGGCGCGGCGCTGGTCCGAGGCTGCCCGACCGCGCGCCCAGGCGCGGCCGAGCGCGGTCAGTTTCCCCGGCGCGGGGCCTTGGCGCCCGAGATCATCGAGGTATAGGCTTGGACGATCCCGAGCCGGACGTAATGCAGGTCGATCAGGGTGATCAGGTTGTCCTCGGAAAACTCGAACGGCTCGCCGTCCTCGCCTTTCAGATCCTCCCAGCCGACCACGACGCGGCGCAGGAATTCGTCGGTGCTGGAGGCGTTCAGCGCGTCGTAACCGGCCTCCTCGGACCGGGTCAGCGCGCGGAACCGGGCCTTGAACGAATGCTCGACCTGCCCCTTGTCGGTGGGCACCTGCACCTTGACCAGGGCGGTGAATTCGGGGTTCTTGACGATCTTCAGCATGTGCAGATGCTCCTCAGGTGAATGCCAGGGTGAACTGGTCGTTGCCGCTGTCGCTGGGCAGGCACTTGCCGCGCAGCTGGTATTCCAGCACCCCGTCCTGCTGGGTCAGGTCGCCGGGGTTCAGGATCTGGAACCGCGCGACCGACAGCGTGACGATTTTGCCCGCGCCGACGCCATGGACCAGCGACACCGCCTGGGTAGTGCCGGCATCGGCCAGGCTGAACGGGTTGAACGTGGCCAGCGCCTCGGCCTCGATCTGGAATTCCAGCGATTCATCGGATTGCGGGATGATCACCTGGCGTCGGCGGACGAGGTTGCGGAACACCACCTGGTTGCCGGCGCTGAAGGTCAGGCTCCGCAGGCCTGCCGTGGCGAAGGCGCCGATCGAGAAGGTCGGCACCGTCTCGGTCGTGGCCTCCTGCGGGATCTGGGTCAGCTGGGCCCCAAAGGTCGGCGCCGGGATGGCCTGGCTGGTCGGCTGGGTGAACAGCCCTGTGAAGGTGAATTCGATCACCACGATGCCGTCGGCATTCAGTTTGTACTTCCAGTCGCCGCGCGCCCCGATCAGCTTGAACAGGATCCCGTCGATGTAGAAATAGAGCGAGCACGACTTGTGGGTGGTCGAGGTCGGGTTGTAGGTCACCGATGTGGCGGCGACGATCACCTCGGCCATCTTGCAGCTGCGCAAGAGGACACCGAAGCCCGGTGCCGTGCCTGCCGTGCCCGACCCCTTGGCCTCGACCTCGAAGGTGATCTTCATGTGCTTGCCGACCAGCAGCGCCGGGCGCGCGCCCTGGTAGGGCCGCGAATGCTGCCGCGTCACCTCGGTCGCCTGCATCGGCGTCAGCTTGACGTTCTGCGCGAGGATGGCATTGGCCGCGCCGGTCGGCGCAGAGTCGGTGCCATAGGTCGTTTCTTCCTTGGCCGTGATCAGCTGGAGGTCCCAGAACATCGGCTCAGCCCTCTTTCTCGGGGGCTTTTACGCCCCGTTTAACGGTGGGTTTCGGGGCGGGTTCGGCCGGGGCTTCCGCCACCGTGGTCATGACCCCGGCCTCCGGCACGACCGGATCGACCCCGACCGGGTCGGTCGCGGCTGCCGGCGGGCCATCGACAACCGGCAGGCCGGTCTCAGGATCGACGAGGGTCAGCGAGCCGTCGGGATTGCGGATGTAGCTGCCGCCGGCGGCGGGCAGGGGATGGTCGGGGGCGGTCATCGGGTGTACCTCAGCTGGGTGGATGTGGCGAACTGATAGCCCCAGGCAAAAAATCCGGGCTTGAACGAGACGGGCGCACCGTGCACGAGGCGCAGCGCGCCATTGGCGCCGTCCGGGATCCAGCCGATCAGCGCCGCGCGCACCGCAGCCTTCGCGGCCTCGACCTCATCGACCAGCTTGTCGCCTGCGCGGTTCGAGATCTCGCGGAATGTCAGGATCACGGCGATGCTCAGCTGCACCGGCTGGATGTAGGACCCGGCGGAGATCGACGCCTGGCCGCCGCGTTCGTCGCCGATCAGGACGAAGGCGCTGATGCCGGTCTGGTCCGGCAGCTTGCCCTCAAGTACCGCCGCCAGATCCGCGGCAAGACCCACCTTGCGCAGGCCGGTGGCCTGTTCCTTCAGGCGGGTGGCGATGGAAACCAGGTCGACCATCAGATGAACCCCGTCATCTTCTCGGGGGTGAACATCCGCTCGCGGTCGGTGATCTGGACGCCGCCGCCCTGCGGCGCGGGCGGTTCGACCCCGGCGGCATCCTTGAGCTGGATCACGCCCCTGGCGATCTCCTGAAGGCGCTTCAGGGCGTTGTCGTAGTCAGCCTTGATCTTGGCCTCTGGCTCGGTGATGTGCAGGTCGTAGATGGCGATGGCCTGGGCGATCGGTTCCAGCATCGGCGGGGTCGAGGCCAGCGGCAGGGCATAAAGGCCTGCCAGATAGCCGTCGATCAGCGCATCCGCGCCAGTCAGGGCGCGGGCCACCACCACGGCATCCACCGCCTCATCCGGCGGATCGGCGCGATCCGACAGCGCGATCAGCATCGCCTCGCCGTAGCGATCGATCAGCTGCTGTTGGGTGGCATAGGTCATCTGGGCCTCTGTGCGTTTGTCGGGGGCTACCCTCCCCCCTGGCTGCCGGGTCCACGCTCTCGGCCGTGGCTCGCTATGGGCGGGGCTGCGGCAGCTTCCCCTGGTATTCTGGTTGCGGGGGCGGGGATCGAACCCGCGACTTCGGGATTATGAGTCCCGCGCTCTACCGCTGAGCTACCCCGCGTCAGATCACTGCCAGCCGATCAGCGTCAGCTCCGGGTCGCCGCGGAGCGACAGCAGCTGGTCATCGGTCAGATCGGCGAGCGGCACCGGCACAGGCGCGGCCGTGAAGTGGCGACCGGCGCGCCAGCGGCCCTTCTCCGGCCCCCTGACGATGATCTCGGCGGGCCAGCCGGCGCGATCGAAGGGGGCATCGGTCACCGGGGCGGCGGACGCCACCTGGGGGGATGACTGCTGCATCTCCGCCGCCCCGGTTTCACCGGCTGCCGCCGGTTCGGTTTCGGCTCCGGCGGAGGGGACGACTGCACCGCCCGCCTCCGCCTTTGCCTCGCCCTCGCTTCCCGTCGCGGGCGTCGTCGGACCGCTGGCTTTGTCGTCGGCCGCCGCGGTCTTCTTTTCGTCCTGGTCGCCAGCCGTGGCGGCAGGGGTCGTTTTCTTCGACATCGGATAATCCTTTCGGCTCGATAAGGGGGCGGGCGCGCCGCCCCCCATGGAACCGACCGCGGCCAGCGCCGCCGGAATCAGGCCAGCCAGGGCGTGACCATCAGCTCTGCCGTGCCCTTCCACGGGTTGGTTTCGCCGCCGGCCGCATATTCCGAGTTCAACAGCTTGAGGGCCGCGGCTTCCAGCGAGGGCGGCACGATCAGCAGGCGCGGCTTCAGGCCCAGCGGGCGGTCGAAATCGCCCTTCATGCCCATCAGGGCCGAGCGCGCGGCGGCATAGCTGGTGGCATCCAGCGTCTGCTTCGAGCCATAGGCAAACTGCCAGAAGCCGAAGCCCACGTTCGCCCGTGCATCCGATCCGTAGATGAACTCCCGGTTCATGAAGACGTGGTCGTCATCGACCCGCGTTTTCGGCACGAACTCGAAGTCCTTGCGCTTTTGCAGGATGATCGGCTTCAGCGCCTGACTGATGTCCAAGAGGAACCATGGCGCGCCACCGCCGCCGCCGGTGTTCGAGACCTGGTTGACGGTCACGCCATCGGCGGCCAGCACCGGATGATCGGTGTCGAAGAAATACTGGCCGTCGTAACAGTTGGTGGTGAAGCCTGCCTTCAGGAGGCCCCAGACCAACTCGTCCCATTTCGCGCCGGTGGAGAGGCCCATCTGGGTGAACATGGGGCCGTAGATGCCGAGGTTGTCGGTCTCGATATCGTCCTTGTCGACCGTGATGGTCAGTTCCCAGGCCTTCTCCTTGATCTTGTAGTCGGAGACGGAGAGGTTCTGCAGCTGGCGGGGGCCGAGCCATTCGCGCACGGCCGGGATCTTGCCCAGCCAGGCATAGGTCTGCTCCTTGACCGAGGCGGGCACGACCGTGGTGATCTTCTCATAATCAGAGGAGGCCTGCCCCACACCGGCCGAATAGGCGGTGCTGAAGCCGGTGGCGAGAAGGGCGAGGTTGGCGGCGTTGACGAGCATGTTGCGGAATCCTTACGAGAGGACAGCGCGGGTCAGGGCCTCGTCGAACCGGACCCAGACGCCCTGCGCGTCCACGTCCTCGACGGTGCCCGCCGGGCTGCGGGTGTTGGTGCCGTTGGTCTTGGCGACCGTCTGGTCATCGACGATGAAACAGGCGGTGCCGATCTCGGCCTTGGTGATCGCATCCGCCGCCGACGAGTTTCCGAAACGGAACACGCCGGGCCGGTAGGTGATCGACACGGTGTCGGCCGAGACGCTGGTGGCGCGCTCCATGGACACGCCGACCCCGAACGATCCGGTCGCGGTGGCACCCTCGATCAGGTTGCCGGCGGCGTTGCGCATCAGGATGGCACCTGCGAAGATCGCCTGGGAGGCCCCCAGAAGGCCGGTGCGATTGTCGCCCTCGCGGCGGGGCGAATTGCGGTCAGCGGTCAGCGGCGCCATCAGACGGCCTCCTTCTTCTCGGCGTTGAGCGTGGCGAGGTAGTCCTTTTCGGACACACCCAGCATGCGCGCGACACCGGCCTGCTCGGAGTTCAGCGCGGTCTGGACGCCCTGGGCGTCAGTCGGCGGAACCTCGGAGGTGTGGGAGGTGCCAAGGATCGGCATGCCGTTGATGATTGCCTCGGTGCCGGCGACATCCTCCATGTGGAGCGCGATGAAGCGGTCGCGCGACGGCTTCACGCCGACCCGCCCGGCCTTGATGGCGCCGTCGACGAAAGACACCGCCTTGTCGCGCTTGCCGCCTTCGGTCAGGGCATTCAGCTTGGTGGTCAGCCCGACGATCTCGGATTGGAGCGCGGTGATCTCGGCCGGTTGGGCCGCTGCCTTCGCCTTCACGCCGGTCAGGATTGCGGTGGTGTCGCCGGTCACGCCGAAGGCGGTGCCGAGCGCGGTGATTTCCGACTGCAGGGCCGTCTGCGGTTCCTGCAGCTTGCCGATGGCGGAAAGGATCGCATCCTCGTCCGCCTCGGCAGCCAGGCCGAGCTTTTCGGCCAGCTTTGCCAAGTCCATGGGGGTCTCCTGGTTAAGGACGGGGGCAAGCCCCCGCAGGTTCGGGGTATTGGTCAGCGAGGCGCGCATGATCGACAGGATGCGCCCCTGCTTGTCGTGGGTGATGGCAGGGCTGATGCCGCGATAGGCCCGGTCTGAAAGCAGTGCGCGGCCGGTTTCGGTCCAGTCGACCCTGGCCCAGATGCTGCCATCGTCGCGCGCATCAAGATCGGTGATCCAGCCCCGCGCCGGTGCGGCACCGCCCTTCGGGGCGGCCAGATCGGTGGCGTGGTTCTCGTCGATGACGAGCCCGCGCTCGGACTGCAGGGAGTTGCGGATCAGGGCGGCGGCATCCGCAACATGATAGGGGCCGAGACCGTTGAAGGTGCGGATCTCGCCGGCAGAAGGCGCGGGCAGGAGCTCGATCCATTCCGGCACCACATTGCCCGCGGGCAATGCGACAGCTGAGGCCAGGGCGAGAGAGGGGGCAATGCGACGGGTCATGCCCGCAATGTCGCAAAGGTGAGGCCTGCGAATAACCCGCAAGCGCTTGCGGGGTGTTCCGGCCCAGCCCCGACGGGGCGGATGCCCAAGCCTGCCCCCGGCCGGGGGCGGCGGTCAAGTCATGGCGAAGCTGCACCCGACAGATATTCCGCGATGATCTCCAGCACTCCGGCACGATCGGTGTCCGAGAGGCCAAGGAAGGGCCGGGCAGGAATGGTGCCCCAGGGGATCGGCCCGCCTCGGGACGTGCGGCCGAATGCACCCTGTGCAGCGCCGAACTGCATCACGGCGGCATAGTTCCTCGGCGAACCCCAGCGCACGGATGTCTCGGTGGCCTCGTAGTGGATCAGGCTCGACAGGCTGCCCGATGGCCCGAAGAGCGGCCGGTCATCGACCCTGTCGCCGCGCGCCCTATAGCCCGCCTTCGTCACCTCGGACTTCGGGGCCCAGGCGGTGCCGTCAGGGCCTGCGCCGGTTCCGAACCGTGCCTTGGTGGACTTGATCAGGAACTCGCCGACCTCCTGCATCGGCCGGGTCAGGTCACCCAGCTGCCGCGCCAGATCGTCCAGGGCGGCAGTGACGGCGGCGTCATTGATTTCGAGCGTGAACATCGTTATCCTTCCCGGCGGGATAGCGACATCGGAAAGTCGGAGTCCGGTTCGCCACCTCGGTGCCGCAAATGAGGGATTTCCGCCCCTCCGCTATCCCAAACTGCCCAACAGCACCTCAAGCAGCCCCCCGCGCTGCCGGCCCCGCAGGTCCGACATCCGCGGGCGGTAGGCCGACACGATCACATTGGGAGCCTCTTGCCCGTCAAGACGGCCAAACGCCATGTCGATGGCCAGTTGCGGCACCCGGTCGTCACCAGGCAGGACATAGATGAGCCGCCCCGTCCGCTTGTCCAGCAGGACGGCGATACGGGCCCTGATCGCATCGGGCAGGCCCGCCCAATCCTCCGGCGTCAGGGCATCGCCGGCCGCGTGGTGCCTGCGCGCCTTCGGACCCTGGATCAGGCCCGGCATCACCAGCAACTCGGCCGACCGCAGCGGCATCCCGCGCGCGGCCAGGATATCCGCCACCTCTCTCTCGATCGTTCCCACCAGCCCCGGATCGTGGCGCGCTCCCGACTTCACCTGGTCCACCCAATCCGGCCATGCGCGCTGTATCTGCGGCTGTACGGATTGACCGAAGTCGATCCCCAGATCCAGCGGCAGGCGGGCGATCTGCCGGGCTGCGGCACTGATCAGGTCGGTATTCGTGCCCCCCGGTGCGTAGCCCCAACCCCTGTCGATCCCGACCGGCGCGCCGGTCTTCGGGTCGATCCGGTCCCAGCCCGGCGGCAGCTGCTTGTCGGGATCGCCCCCCAGGCGGCGGACGCCGGCAGCTGTTCGGGCACCGACGATGTAGCAGGTGCAGCCCCAGCCGTTGGGCGCGAAATGCGTCCGCCAGAAGGGATGCGAGGGATGTGCCGCAAACCCGTGCCAGGACAGGTGGATGATGCGCGGCTCGCGCGCATTGCCATGCAGGTAGACCCAGAAGGCGAAGTCACCCTCGATGAGCTGGGCATGGCGCCCGGCGTGATAGGTGGACGCCAGGTTGGTGCGGTAGATGGTCCGGGTCCGCCAGGCCTCGCCCTTCAGGGTGCCTTCGCCGGTCCAGCCGTGCCAGCCATGCCTGGCGACCGTGGCCCGGAAATCGCGGCGGAAATCCTCCAGGCTGGTGCCCTTGCTGATGGCCTTGTCCACAGCGGCGGCCAGATCGGACAGCAGGTCCGCCTTCATGGCGCCTGCCACCATGAAGGCGCGGTCGTGGAATTGCGGTTCGACATCCGTCCAGGCCCGAGTGCCGCGTCTGTCGTCCCGCCGCAGCCGCCATGCGGCCAGTTGCTGGGCGAAGGGCTGGCCGAAGATCGCGGTCAAGCTGTCAGCCATCCGCCTCGTCCTCGACCGCAGCCCGGCCACCGGCCCAGCCCGCCAGCACCCCCTGTGCCAGGATCAGCGACAGCTCTGCCGTGTCGATCCTCTCGAAAGCCGCCAGCACCATTTCGCGGAACTCCTCCAGCGATCCGGCCGTCTGAAGCATGGCCTCTACCTGGTCGACCATCGCCGCGACATGGGGTGCTGCCTCGATCTCCACCCGGCCAGCCAGCGCCCCGACATGCTCGCCCACCGGGTTTCGCCGTGGGAGGGCCATAGAGGCCCCCTCCGCGTTCAGGGCTGTCGTTCCCCGCAGATCGGCCTGACCCCGTTTAAAAACGCCGGGTTTGCCTTTAATCGCGCGATCCTGATCCTCGGGGTCGGGCGGCTTCCCGTCTGGCGGCTCCTCGGGTGCGGATTTGGCGCCGGCAGGGGTCATCAGCCGGGCTTTCGGCTTGGGGGCAGCCAACCCGAACTTCTCGCGGATGTCCTCCTGGCTGACCTCAAGCCCGCGGTCGATCATCGGGCCGATGGCGGTGGCAAAGGCCGCAAGGTCTTCCTGCTCCGGGCGGTCGATCTTCAGGCGGGGATAGGCTTTCTGAGGGCCGTGATTGACCTGGACGAAGACCCGGACAAGATCTCGGTTCAAGATCGCTGCAAGGGCCTTGGCATCTGCGCGCTCGATATCCTCCTGAACCTGCCGGTGCTCCTTGCCGGATCCCAGACCGCCCGTCACCGCATCAGTTGTCGCGGTCTGTCCCAGCACGGCTTTCGATACCTGCTGGTCGAGCCAGTCCGACCGCTCTTTGTACAGTGCATGGGCCGCCCCGACATTTGCCGCTTCAATGAACTCGATCATCATGGATTCGGGGATCATCGCCGCCATGTCGCCGGCAATGTTGGAGATCGCCCGCATCAGCGTGGCCTTCTCCGCCTCGGTGGCGCCGGGATGATATTTGCCCAGGCGCACCGGTTGGGCATAGGTCTGGGTGAAGATGGTCCAGTCGCGCTGGGTGAACGCCTTGAACATCCATGCCCAGGCCGCGACGCGGGCAATGCCGGATCGCAAGGGCAGGCCGGACTTGGCAGCGATCTGGGCGAAGATGAAGTGCCCACCCTCCATGGGCTTCAACTGGCCGTTCTGGTCCCGGATCATCGGAGTTTCGAGATCCCGAGGATCGAAGCCGAACCAGCGTGGATCGCGGCGCAGAAGCTGTTTCGGCCAGTGCTGCCCTTCCGAGTGATCCCAGTCGATCTCGGTGACGCTGTAGCCTTTGCCGATGCAGTCGAGGATGTGGAAGATTTCGTCGGACAATTCATCGCGCTGCAGCCAATCGCGGACCTCCTCGGCGATGGCCTCGTCTTCCGAGCTGTCCGATGCGGCCTCGACCGTGATGTCCAGCTGCGCGACCGCGCGCCGGCGGGTGCCCAGCACCCCGACATAGTGCAGATCGCGCTCCTCGATCGTTTCGGCCAGTTCCAGATAGCGCAGCCCGTCGCCGGCATCGGCCTCGCGCAGGATTGCCGCCAGCCGGCCAGGCGTCATCCCGTCGGCCGGATATCCGGTCAGCGGCGAGCGCACCCCGCCCAGCGTGGCGGAGGCAACCTCGGTGGTCAGCGTGGAAAGCCGGATCGGTCGGCCATAGGCGTCGAGCAGCTGGGGGGTGCGGGCCATCAGATCATTCCCCTGATCCTGTGCCCCAGCGGCGGGGCGTAAATGTCGCGGGCGTCCTCTTCGTCGGCCGTCATGCCGCTGCCCGTGGCGGTGGTCTCGCGGGGCAGCGGGGCCGGTGTGTAGCCGTATTCGACCCAGCGCATGCGGGTCGCGTAATCGGCCAGGGCGCAGGCGATGGCATAGTCGCCATGCCGCTTCTTCTTCTGGCCCGATCCCTTTTCGGCGGCCGATTCCGTCCGCTCGGGCGGCACCCGCGCGATGCCGCGGATCACCTTGACCAGGCGAAGGTCGCCGGCGTGGTCGGCGTCGCGGATCAGCGCGATGTGGTCATCCTCGAACCGCGTCTTCAGCGGCGGCATTTCGATCCGGTACCACTCCTCGGAAAACTTGATCGCCATGATCAGGCCGGCGCCGGAGAGCGGGTCCTCACGCAGCCCGTAGATCCGGCCCATGTCCTCGGCCACGGTCCAGCCCATGCCGGTGGCATCGAAGGCCGCACCCACCAGCCGGTGGCGGACGTGATCGAGGACGGTCCTGCAGATCAGCTTCTGTTCGATGCCCGGCACATTGCGCAGCTCGTAAGCCAGCGCCTCGCGGCGTTTAAGGTTCTGTTCAATGGCCATCAAAGACCCGGTCGTCAGGTCGCGGATCCGGCCGAAGTCCGATCCGAAGGCATAGCGCGGCGACAGGTCCAGCGCCTTCAGCTGGGCCTTCAGCTTCGTCAGGAACGGCTCCATCAGTGAGGCCTGCCCGACCTTGTCGAGGAAGAGGTAGTTTGCTGGCAGCTCCAGCCGCAGCACCTCCTGCTCGACCGTCATCCGCGCTTCGATCAGCGGGCCGGGCAGCCAGCTGCCCGAGGACATGGACGGGATGCAGAACAGTTCCTCGTCTGCGCCGTCACCGTAGATGTCGATGATCTCTTGGCGCCAAGCCGCCTCTTCTTCTGCAGACCATGCCTTGCGGGCCCGGAACGCCACGCGCTGGTAGAAGCCATCCTGCAGCGCCTGGTCGAAGTCGATGCGGATGTGATCGCCCTTTTCCCGGCCAGCCAGAACCGCCTGGATCGCGACATTGAAATCGTTGTCGACACCGTCATGGGTCGAGCAGACCACGACCTGACCACCCCAGATCAGGAAGGCCAGCGCCGCCTTCAGGAGCTCCTTCAGGTTATCGACGAAAGCCGCCTCGTCGATGATGACCACGCCCTGCTTGCCCCGCAGCCCGCGCGGAGCCGAAGACAGCGCCATGACCTCGAACCCGCTGGCGAACTTGATCCGGAAGGCGTTGATCGACTTGTCACCGTCATCCTGGTCGAACAGCGTCTCTTCGACCTCGCCGGCCGCGCTGTCGAAGGCACGGGCCCACATGGCGCAGGCATCCACGAACTCGCGCGTCATCTCCCGGCTGTAGGAGATGTACATCACATCCATGCCACCGGCGACACGCTGGCGGCCGGCGCGCAGGACGGCATAGGCAGCAAGGCCCCAGGTGAGCCCAATCCGACGGCTTTTCTCGATGTAGCAGAGCTTCGATCCGCCATCGAGGAGGGCGACGGTTTTCGCTTGATAGGGCAGCAGCACCGAAGGCAGACCCGCGGCCTTCACCTCGTCCGGGATCGCCTGCATGGCGGCGGCGCGGGCGTCGGCCCACTGCTTCTCGGTCAGGAGGGCGGTCATTCGCGCATCCTGACGCAGCCGGGCGTGCTAATTGAGGGGATGCAGAACAGTTCTTCGTCGGCGCCGTCGCCGTAGAAGTCGATGATGCCTTGCCGCCACTGCGCCTCGGCCTCGGGCGTCCAGGTCTTGCCGGTGACCAGGGCGATACGTTGATAGAGGCCCTGCTGCAGCGCCTGATCGAAGTCGATCCGCAGATGGTCGCCCTTCGAACGGCCTGCCAGCAGCTCCTGAATGGCCACGTTGAAATCATTGTCGACGCCGTCATGGGTCGAGCAGACCACGACCTGACCGCCCCACATCAGGAAGGCCAGTGCCGCCTTCAGAAGCTCCTTCAGGTTATCGACGAAGGCGGCCTCGTCGATGATGACCACACCCTGCTTGCCGCGCAGGCCGCGAGGAGCCGAAGACAGCGCCATGATCTCGAAGCCGGAGGCGAAGCGGATCCGGAAGGCGTTGATCGCCTTGTCGCCATCATCCTGGTCGAAGAGCGTCTCCTCGACCGCGCCGGCCGCGCTGTCGAAGGCGCGGGCCCACATGGCGCAGGCATCCACGAACTCGCGGGTCATCTCGCGGCTGTAGGAGATGTACATGACGTCCATGCCACCGGCAGTCTTCTGCCGGCCGGCGCGCAGAACGGCATAGGCCGCAAGGCCCCATGTGAGGCCGATCCGGCGCGACTTTTCGACATAGCAAAGCTGCGATCCACCATCGAGAAGGCCCACCGTCTTTGCCTGATAGGGCAGGAGGGCGGTCATTGCCGGCTCTCCCGACGCAGGGCCTCAAGGGTCAGCCGACCACGGGTCAGCGAGTTTTCAAGGGGCTCGTTCCGCCCGCGCCATGTGATTTCGAGGTTGAGCAGCCGACCATGCAGTCCGTAATACGTCCGCCCGTCGACCGCTTCACCTGCAAGCATCGCCCGGATCAGCCGCGCGCACTGATGACAGGCCCGCGAGACATGATCGTCCCGGCGGTCCCAGTACTTCGCCTGGGCCACGAGGTCGTTGGCCACCTGAGCGGGGGTCGCGGTCACCACATCCCCCTTTCTGCCGACCGGCGCCAGAACTCGACCTGGGCGCCGTCGCGCTCGGGGTCCGGGCAGCGCCAGAGGCTGCGCATGTAGGGATCGGGCTGGAAGAAGCTGGTGGTGCAGATCGGCGGATCGTAGCTGCTGCAGATGGTAGTCCCGGTCGGCGGGGGCGTGTAGAGCGCCTCCATGATCAGGGCGCAGTCGCCGCCGGCCAGCAAGGCGCGTTCATAGCTGTCTTGCCTGACCGCCACGACAATGGATCCGACCGCGACCAGCCCCGCAACCGTCCCGCCCACCAGTTTGCCCAGGCCGTCATTCACCGAAACACCTCCCCGGCCTCGCGCCATGCATCGGAGTGGCGCTGTTGCAGGCCGTCCGGTCCGGGCATGTGCCTGGGCTCGTGCTGTAAGAGGTCGGGGCAGAAATCATGCTTGCCCAGCCGCCACAGGTGGCGCCAGTTGCCGGTGTTCACCACGTCGCCCTGCACTGGGTAGACCTCGATCGCGCGGGTGCCCTTGCCCCAGACCTCGTTCTTGATGGCCTGCAACTGGTCCCAGGTGATCTCGCCCCGATGGCTGACCATCAGGTGCCCCAGCTGGGCGTCCAGCAGGACCGGAAAGCCCAGCACCATCATCTCGCGCTGCTGGAGATGCAGTGTCATCAGCCCATCCCCAGCGCGGCCTTGTAAAGCTCCAGCACGGCCTCCTGTTCGGCGATGTCGTCGGGCTGACGACGGCGCAGGGCGATGATCTGCCGCATGACGGCGGTGTCGTAGCCCCGGCCCTTGGCCTCGGCCATCAGCTCCTTCTGCTGATCCGCGATGTCCTTCTTCTCGGATTCCAGCTGTTCCCAGCGTTCGATGAACTGGCGCAGCTCGTCGGCGGTGACGTTGTAAGGGTCGTTCGGATCGCTCATTCCGCGTCCTCCGGCAGCCGGACCCGGCCAGGGCGGAAGATCGCCCGGTTCAACGCCATGAACCCCTGTTCCAGCTGGGTCTTGGCGATGGCCAGCCAGCGCTGGTCATAGTCCGGGTTGCCCGTAATGGTCTCGATCTGGCGCAGGAGGCGTTCCTCCGCCTCCTTGTTCTGGTTGACCAGGGCGATGCGCAGAGGATCCTGCGCCTGATAGCCTTTGACGGGCAGCCCGGCGTGTTTCTCGGTCATGCGGTCACTCCAAGGATCTCGGCCTTGATGGCCTCGGTGGTTTCAGCGGACAGGCCGCGGGCCTTGGCCGTGGTCTCGACGGCCTCGGCCAGGCGCTTCTGCACATCGGCGGTGATCTTGGCCTTGCGGTCGGCCGACAGGTTCTGCGCGACCTGGGCGGCCTTCAGCCCGTCCGCCAGGCGCTTCAGATCCTCGGGCACCACGCCATCGGCGGCATCGCCCAGCATGTGCAGGACGGTCGCCTTGATCATCTCGGCCGCGATGATGGTCAGATCGTCGCTGGCCTGCGCATCGTGCTTCTGGGCAAGCACCGCCACGATCTCGCGGGTCTGGTCGAGGCGGCGCGAGATTCGCGCCTGGCGGATCGAGAAGCGGTTGAAGCTGCTGAAGGCCGGGATGGCGAATTCCAGTTCGCCCCGGTGCTCGGCCATCAGCGCTTCGCAGCCGGTCACGAACTCGGCGTAGATCTCGGTCTGGGTTCGGTCCCTATCGGCAAGCGCCGCCGCAGCCGTGGCGACCAGAAGGTCAGCCTCGGAGGGCAGAAGGTCGAAACTGGAAAGGCGCCCGCGCCCGGTGGCCATGGCTCAGGCCCCCGGCAGGCCGGGGCGGTCGATGCCCTCGATCGTGATGGACAGACGCAGGTGGCGCTGGCCCTTTTCGGTGATCATCGCCACCACGACGCTGCCCGCCTTGGTCAGAGTTACGGCGCCCATCTGCTCCAGCCAGTCCAGCTCGCCATGAATCCACTCGCGCGGTCGGTCGATGCCGAACCGCATCAGCTCCTTGCTGATGTAGCCCGAGTGCATCCGGTAATCCGGCTGGCCAGCCAGCGCCTTCAGGATGATCAGGCGGGCGTCGGGGCGGATGGTGTCGTTCTCGTAGGACATGGTTCAGGGCTTCTTCAGGAGGTGTTCTTCGTGCCGCGCAACGATGGCTTCGAGCCTGGCCATGATGTCGGTATTGCCCTTCATGACCGCCGACATCGCCTTCAGCTCCCCCTTCAGACCTTCCATCACCAGCTCCAGCTCGTGCATGTCATCCTTGGATGGCAGGGCCTGCTGGGCCTGCTCGACCTTCGCCACCCGCTGATCGACGAGACCGATCTGGGCGGCCAGGGCGTCCAGCCGGGCGCCGTTTTTCTTGGACGGGCCTGAGAAGATGTTCCACACGACCGTGCCAAGGTTGATCACGGTCGAGAGGGCCAGCGCCCAGAGGATCAGCACCTGGACTGTGGTTTCTTCGGGCGTCATTCGGGGGCTTTCCAGGTGCAGGCGGCGGCGAGGCCGGCGATCAGGGTCTGGCCGGTGGTGGCCGACAGATCGCCGCCGTCCTGGGCCAGGGCGGCGGCATGTGTGCGGGCGGGCCGCTCCAGCGTGTGACAGATGGCGTTACCGCTGTTCGGGGGGGGCACCGCCTCCGAAGTCACGCAACCAGCCGCGGGCAGCATCGACAGGCAAAGGATCAGCGGTCGCATCCTGAATTCTCCGGGTGACGTCGAGGGTTTCGGCGGTCTGATCGGCATCGCGCCGGGCCTTCTCGGCCTTATGTCGGGCGTCGCGCTCGGCAGCGGTCCAGCCGCGCACCATGGCGGCGACGAGAACGAGGATGGCGAGGCCCGCGACCAGCAGCAGGGTCTCCATCAGCCCGGCCCCACCGCATCCCGCAGCTTGGCCTCGGCCAGCTGCTGCAGCACCTCGGCCGAAGGGTCGAGCGCATTCAGGGCGTCGGGAACCGACTGCGTCACATAGACGAGCGCCGAATCCAGCACGGCCTGCCCGCTCAGCCCCTTGGAGAGTGCCGCCCGGATGCCCGACATGATGGCCGAGTGCAGCGCCTCGCGATGGCGGGCCTCGATCTCGATGCCCCAGCGGGTGCTGGCATAGGTGGTGGCGCGAAGGAGGAGCAGGCCGAGGATGACGCCGATGCCCTGCAACAGCAGCGGCAGAAGTTCGGCGGACAGCGCCGTCAGAATATCTTTCATTTGAACCCCGTAGGATTGGTGGTGACAGGTTTGGCGTAGGAGGCGACGACCCAGCCCTCGCGGCCGCCGTAGAGGACGCAGAGCCACTGGCGACCGGCGAACAGGCCAGCTCGCAGGACCGGCACCACCGCGCCATTCGGGATCGTGGCTATGATGTTCGGATTGAACGAGGGCCAGCGGCGCAGGTTCAGGCTGTCGTCGGGCACCTCGATCCGCACCATGGCCTCGCCATCATCGAACGGAATCGAACCCTGTTCCGCGGCAACAGCGCCTGGATCGTCATGGCCCAGCACAGCCGCGCGCACCTGGTCGAGCGGGAACAGGGGGTTCACATCGACCTTGCGGCCGGGGCTGACATACCAATGCGTCGTGATGTCTGTCAGCGTGGGCACGTCGCGGAAGAGACAGGTCAGCAGGTCGATCACCGCGCGCAGTTGCGGTTCGGGATAGGCCATCCAGAACCCCCGGCCGTGCTGCGGGGTCTCGACCTCCTGGATACCTGTCAGATTGACCGCAAACTGCTCGCCCCACCAGGCCTGCGCCTGGGTGTCAGACAACCGGGTCATCCGGCCGGGATTGACGATCTCGATGCCGATGGAAAAATCATTGCAGCCGTGGCGGCCGTTGAACGACGATGCCCCGGCGTGATTGGCGCGGCGGTTGGTGGCGATGTGCTGGCTGACCGAGCCGTCGATTTCGACAACGAAGTGGACGCTGGCCTTGGCTGTGTTCTTCGACGCCAGATATGCGGCGCTGTTGCCCTTGGTCAGCCTGCCGGCCGTGTCGTGCAGCACCACGATGGTCGGCGTGATCTGGCCGCCGGTGTAGTAGGCGGCGGTGAAAGGCAGGCCCTCGACCCTGTGGTTCTTGATGCGCATCGCGGCCCCCTGGATGATGGGGCCAGAATGCGATGCCGCGCCGCGCCGATTAACCCGCAAGCGCTTGCGGGGTGATCCTAGAACAGGCTCATCTGTCGGGCGTCGGACGGTGCTGGCGATGCTCCGGCGGCCAGATATTTGCGCACGGTGACATCGGTCGTGTGCAGCCTGCGGGCAATTTCGGCAACTGGCAAGCCCCGATCACCCAGCACCTGCGCGATCCAGATCTTGCCCGTCGGCACCCGGCTGGGCAGCTGGTATTCATCGGCGCGCGCCGCCAGGGCTGCGGCCAGCTCGGCGCCGACCACATCGACCAGGCGCGACCGCCGTGGCGACCGGAAAAACGCCAGCTCCGCCCCGCCAAACGCAAGCAGGAATTCGACGGCCAGATCCTCGCCAAGGATCTCGACATAGGGGGCCAGATGGGCGGGCGGGCGGATCATCGGGCGAATTCCAATGCCCAGATCTCGGCATGCAATTTCCGGTGCCACGCAGAGACGCCGGTCTCATCCGACAGCAGCCAGCCAGGGAAAACCCTGAGGGCCAGAGCCTCCGGCAGAATGGCGATCCGCGCTTCGAAGAGCTCGCAAGCGCGCTGGCTGGCGGCCATCGTCGACCGCCAGCCCGGCCCATTGCTGTGCAACTGCCGCCAGCGCGCGGTGATCAACGGCCCGTCATCGAGCTGCGTTACCCGATACCAGCGACCGCCCGCGCCGTTGGCGAATTCCGACAACCCTGCCTGACCCTGCCAGATCATTCGGACCTCAGCCTCCCGCCGCGCGGCAGCCGTCGCAGCGCGATGACCTCGCGTTCGATGTGGTCCATCCGGCCAGGCAGGCAGGCCACCTTTCCGACGAGGGTTTCATAGGCGGTGCGCTGCGATACTTCGAAATCGAGCCGCAACCGCAGATCCCGGTTCTCGCCCTCCAGATGGCCGATCCGGTCCAGCAGCTCCAGAAAGGCTGCCTCGAGATGGCTGATCCGGTCCTCGGGTGTCGCGGTCATGGCGCCACCCCGAACTTGCCCGTCTCGTCACCCCAGCTGGTCCAGCCGGGGCGGTCCTGGCGGCTGAAGAGATCCAGGCGAAGCACGTCAGGCATCAACCTTTCAGCTGCCAGATAAGCCTCATCGGGCTTGCGGCTGTTTTCACGGCGGACGCCAAAAATGGTATCCCGAACGCTCTTCGTCGTCCTGGGGGCGCCGCGAGTGCCGATCAGGAAGGGCTCGCCCGCGTTCCTGAAGATGTAGCCTGTGCCGAAAGCCTGCTTTCCGCTCTTGATCATCTTGGGCCACCAGCCCATGGTCTTCAGCTCGAAACCCCAAGCCTCCAGTACGGCGATTCCGTGCTTCAGCTGGGCTGGACGCGTCCAAAGCCAGAGCAGGCAGTTCGGGGAGGCGAGCATTTCGACGGGAAAAGCGCAGATCTCGTCGATTGGCATGGTCCGGTAATGCGATTCCGGGCTTTTCTTCAGCCCCTTTTCAGAGCGCATCTCGGTTTTCCATGGCGGGTCGGCCATGATCAGCCCAAAGCCACCTGCCGGGCGCAGGGCGGCGAAGTCGGCCATCATCGTTCCCCTCCTTCGCGGCGCAGCTTGGGTGAGGTCAGCGCCTTATCGCGCCGCATGACCGTGGTGACGTGCCTCCCGGTAATCGTGTAGCGCCAGCCCTCGGACACCAGCGCCGCGGCCTCCAGTTCGACCGCCTGGGCCAGCTTGATCTCCATCGCGCGGCGGTGGCTGTCGACATCGATGCCGATCACCCGCTCCAGATAGCGCAGGAGGGCATGGTCGGTGATGATGGGGCTGCGGGCCTCGGACATGGATCAGGCCTCGATCCCGACGCGTTTACACATGCCTTTAAGGGCCTCGATCACCGTGGCGATCTGCTTCCAGTCGCGCATGCTGTCCACGTCGATCGGCACGGCACCCCAGCTCTTCTCGAACCGTGCACGGATGAACGCGTTGAGGCCAGTGGCACCCGGCACCTGGACCGCGCCGGCGCGGACGAGCTTGCCCCAGAGCACATGGCACATCCGCACGTCGGCGCGGCGGGCCGGATTGCGCCAGCCTTTCTTGCCGGCCGAGGCGGGCGCGGTCTTGAAGCCCCGCGCCTTCAGGGCATCCAGCACCAGCTGCTGCTCGGCCGCAGTCATGTCGCGCAGTGAGGACTTGCCGGTCGCCACCAGCTGCAGGGCGCGCCGGGTGTCGGGATCAAGGCCGAGCTGGCGGCAGGCGACATGGATGGTTTTCAGGAGGGCGGTCATGGCGTCACCTCGGGTGGTGGTAAAGCGAGGGGCTTCCTGCGGCTCCGCTGTCTTGCAGCCTCCGCCTGCAACTTCTCGACGGCAGCGAGCTCGCGCAGCGCATAGGCGAGGGCGAATGTGTCGTCGGTCTCGACCGTGATTGTGATGGTCGCCCGCGCACCCTTTGTGCGGGCGGTAAAGCCCTTCAGGCGCAGGCGCTCTTGTTCGCCAGCCGAGATGGAAAACACTGCATATTCGGTCATTGCGGCCTCCCGATGATGCGCATCGACTCGGCAAGCACGGCCCGGCGATGGACCGGGCAGAGGGGCGAGAACATGTGCCCGCCGCAGACAAGCATCGCGGACGGCCAGGAGCCGGGGTCTGCCGGATCCGGGCAGGTGCAACCTTGTGCTTGCGCCTCTGGTGTGGCGGGCACGACAATGGTCAGATCCAGCGAGGTCACGATGCGGCCCTCCGCTTCGCCTGACCCTTCGCGCGGCGCAGCTGGGCCAGCGCCATGAGGGCAGGCTTCACCTCGTCTGAGGTCAGACAGTTTGCCGGACATGGTCATTCTCCAATGAGACGTTGACTGCGAGTGACGGACAGGTGCGAGCTGACGCCGCGCACCGGGAAAGCCTCGGCCGTGCGGTGGCGCAGCGGGCGCGCGAGCTGATCGCGCACCATTCTTTCGATCCAGTCGGGATCGACCCCCGCCAGGGAGCAGACTTCACGGAAAGCGGCGCTGCCGATCCAGCGGCGCGCGGCCAGCGGATCGCTGCCCCGGATCTGCATCAGATCCCGTTCCCGGATGGCCAGCACCAGCTGCTCGCCCAGAACGGCAAGCAAGAGACACCGCTCCGGGCTGGTGGGGCGGGTGGACATCAGACCTCCCCCGCTTCGGCTGCATCGAGGGCGTCCGCCAGCACCCGCAAGAAGGGCGCGACCGTCTGATCGGAGGTGCTGCCGGAGTATTCCTCAGCCAGCAACTCGGCGTAGGCCTCGGCCTCTTCGGACGTCGGGCAGCGGGTGGCCAGCTCAGCAAGCAGGTCCAGCGTCATCCTGAGGTCATTGGAGAGCTGCCGCGCAGCCTCATCCACGTCGATGGACGTTCCCACATAGAAGGGCATGATCACAAAGCTCCTCTCGATTTGGGGTCAACACCGCGGTCACGCAGCTGCTCCAGCTGCGCGATCTTGTCCTGCAGCGTCTGGATGGCTTCGTCCCAGCTCATCCCGCCATGGCGCAGTGCGAGACGGATCTCGTCATTGATCCCCATGAACAGGGCCTTCTGGGTGCGCGACCGTTGCATTAGGTGGCCTCGCGCAACTCGGTCTCGAAGGGCTCGACCGCGAAATCCTCGCCGTCCGATGCGATGGCGACACCGCGGATGGCGGTTGCGGCCGCGCGGTCGTCCAGCATGGCCTCCTTGTTGATCTCGACCTTCTCGCGCAGGAAGCGCTGGCCCAGACCCATGGCGCGGATCGCGGCGATCACCGCCTCCGCCCCCCGGATCGTCACCTTGGCGGGCTTCTGGCGCCAGCTGATCTCGCCGGTGGCAAAGCGGTGGAACTTGACCTTGCCGCCATTGGTCAGGCGGTCGCGGTTGGCCTCGGCGAAGATCCGCAGGCCCTCGACCTTGCCCTGCGCCGCATCGCGCAGGGGCGCGACCTTCTCGCCGTACTCCTGCTGCAGGGCGGCGATCTTGTCGTTCATCTCGGCTTCCAGGCGGATGATGTCGCGGTTCACATCGCCCAGGGACCGGATGGTCTCGCGGGCTTCGCTGTCGTTCTGCGGCACCGGCAGGTTGACGCCGGCGGTTTTCACTTTGGTTTTCGGCTTTGCCATGGGTCAGTCCTTCAAGGTCGGTTTGATCAGGGTTTCAGGCGGGGCCTGGTTGGGCGGGGTGGGCACCAGGCCGAGGTGGACCAGCGCGCAGGCCATGGCGCCGATCTCCTCGACCGAGACCCTGGTCAGCCCACGGATGCCGTCCCGGTCGATCAGCCCGACCGCGCGGGACGCGGTTTCCAGCATCAGGCGGGTGCTGGCGAAGGGCGTGGGGTCAGGCGGCATGGGCGCCTCCCAGGAGGGCGGCAGCGGCCTTGCGGGCGTCGGCGTCCGACAGGGCCGCATCGGCCAGCACAGCACGGGCGGCGATGATGCTGTATGGGCCGGGCGTTGCCGGGGCCGCGACCCATGCGACGATCTCGCCGCGCAGCTGGCGCATCCTGGCGCGGTATTCCGGCTCGGCCCCGATACGGTCGGCCACCTTGCAGACGGCTTCGACGACGGTGGCCTGGTGACGGCCACCTAGCAGCTGGCCGATCTGGGCGGCAGGCGCGGCTGTCAGGTCGCGGAGCAGCCACATGACCTCGTGGCGGGGCCGAGACACCGGCCGGGCCTTGCTGTCTGCCGTCAACTCGTGCAGCGGCACCTGTGCGATGGTGCAATAGGCCGCCAGCACATCGGCCGGGGCAAGGAAGTGACGGGCGGGCTGGTTCATTCCTCGACGTCCTTCTGGCTCTGGTTGCGGGGGCATTTCAGGCAGGCCCGGTACATCCGGGACCGCAGTGGGGAGGCGAGCACGAACTCGCGGGCCTTCTCGCGCCAGTCCTGGCACTTGTCGGTGGCAAGGTTTCCGAGCGCTGGGCAATCGACGGTGCCAGCCATCAGGACGCCACGGATCCGCTCCTCGATCCGGGCGGTGCTGGCGGGGTAGCTGTTGCGCAACACCTGGCTGACCACGGCGCCGGTGCGGTCCAGCTGCCGCGCGACGGCGGCCTGGCTGGTCCGGGCACACGCCAGGGCCAGCGCCTCGACCCAATCGGGCAGGTCGGCGCCCCAATGTGCGCGGGCGAGGTCGAGTTGTGATGTGGGGGTGATCATGCTTCACCCCGCAGCAACACGACCTCGCCGGTGTTCGGGTCGCGCAGCGCCCGTACGCGCCCCGGTACCGGGGCCTTCGGGCCGGTGTCGAGCGCCAGGCGGTAGATCGCCTCCCGTTTCATGGTCGGCGCGGCGCGGCGGGTCACTGTGAGGTACTCCGCAGCGAGGAGGGCGCGGCAATAGGCGGCCGCTTCACCGACCGAGACCGAGATCTGGTCCGTGGTGGCATGGGCTGCGATTGCAGATGGCGCAAAGCTGCGCAGCTTGCGCATGCCCGTCCACATATTGTCCTCGGCCGTGCGACCGGCTGCGGGCAGACGGACGAAATCCCCGTCCGCCCGGAACTTCTTGCGGCCAGGGCCATGGGCGGTGCCTTCGACCACCAGGACGGCCCCTTCGGCCTCCCAGCCGCGCACGATCTGCGTGGCCTTCTCCATCGTGATGCGCAGCTCTGCACTGATTTGGGCATAACCGAAGGTGCGCAGGCGCAGGGCGACCGCCCAGGCGGCTTCGGCCAGCGAGGCGGGAATGTGCTTGGCAGAGGTGGACTTCATGCTGCAGCCCCGCGACGATGGAGCGCGGCCGGGACCCCGCGCGGCGGCGGTGCCTCGCCGGAATGGAACGGCTGGCTACCCCAATCGGCAAGGTCCAGCGAGGTCAGTCCGCGAACTGCCGCGAATTCAGCGACATGGGCCAGGTTGGTGCTGACGTTGCGGATCGACCCGCCCGACTTCTTCAACAAGGCCGCCTTCAGATCAGGAGACAGCGTCAGGTCCCGCGCGTAGATACGTGCCAGGTGATCGACGTCCTTTGCGCTGGCGGGCTCCAGCCCGACCCAGCTGAGCATCCGGCTGTGGACCCGCTCCCAGCGCTGTAGACGCTGCGGCAGCATCTCTTCGCCAATCAGGATCACCGGTGCCTGGCTGATGTCGTGCAGCCGCCGGACAATCTCGATCGGCTTGTCGGTCAGGATGTGGTCGGCCTCGTCGATCAGCAGCGGGCGGCCCGTCCGGGCCAGCTGCTCTGCCGTCTGGACGAAGAGCGCCTCGGTGGTGCGCGCCGGCTTCAGGCCCAGCTCTCGGACGATCATCGTCAGCAGCCCTTTGACGCCGCCGATCGGCAGCGCTTCGACATGACAGGCCTCGACCGCGTTGATTGCCCAGATGCAGGCAGTGGTCTTGCCCAGCCCGGCGCGACCGTAGAAACACCCCATGCCGGGTAGACCATGCTGGCGGTTCTGGGTTCGGTCGATTAGCGCGGCCAACCGCCCGACATTGTCGAGCGGTGCGACCCCATGGACTTGTTCGGCCTGTTTTGCCATTCTTGCCTCCTGTGCTCGTCACATGCTGGCGTGGGGTCTTGACCACCCCCGCCAGCGCCTCATCCGAAAATCTCGTCGCCAAAATCGTCCCAGAGCAGCCGCTCGGCCCGATAGGCCGGGGTCGTCTGGAACACTGACAGCCAGCGTTGCTGTTCGGCCGTGTATTGCTGACCGGCTGCCAGCCCCCGTTCCATTTCAAGGGCGCGCTTGAACCGCTCGCGGTCGGTCTCCTCGGCAGGTTGGGGTGCCCGGCGGCTGGCCAGATCCGCGATGACGCGGTCCTGCGCGCGGGCCAGTTCGTCGGCCGTCAGGCCCGCGGGCTGCTCGGCGCGGGCGGCCTTCGCCTTGCCGGCGGGCTTGCCGAAGGTCGGGCGAACCACCTTGGCCTCGACCTGGGGCGCGGCAGCCGTTTCCAGCTCGTCGAGCGTCTGGCCGAGTTGCAGGGCCGAGAAGCGGCGATGCGCCTCCAGCCGCTCCCGTTCGGCATTCTGCCAGGCGCGGCGGGCGCGGGCATGGGTGCGGGCCTCGTCCATGTCGAAGAAGCCGGCCTTCTGGCGCACCGGCGCATGGCCGAGATAGCGGTTGTCGGCGGCATAGACGTGCAGCCCGTCCCAGAAGGCGGCTGGGTCGAAGCGGATGATGACCCGCTCGCCCGCGATCTGGTGCATCCACTCGGCCCAGAACTCGTTGCCCTGGAACCAGACCGCGCCAGTGTTGGCATCGGCCCGCATGCCCTCGGCGCCCAGCAGCCAGAACCGGCGCTGCGCCTCGGTCGCCTTGCGGATCGCGCGCTGGCTGTAGCTCTCGTCGAAGACCTCGGCAAAGGACCGGCCGAAGGCCACTTCGGACCTCCGTCCCTGCCGGGTGTTGTGCTCCTCGATCTTCTCGGCAAGTACCGTCAGGAACAGCTCCAGATTGACGGCGCGGCTGCCGTAGTCCTCGGGCTTGGTGTCGACACTGCGGCCCGTCCAGGCGCCGGCAAGGCGGGGATCGCCGGGCACGGTGCGGGCAAGGTCGCGGAAGGCGCGCTCGATCGGTTTCGACTGGCCGGAATAGGGCGTGGCCCAATGGATCGTGCAGCCCAGCGTCGTGAAGAGTCCGGGGATGTCGTCTTCCTTGACCTTGAAGCGGTACCGGGTCGATGCGCCGCCGGTGATCGCCTTGGCGGCGAACTCACGACCGTTATCCAGCAGCACATGTTCGGGGATGCCCCATGTGCTGATCATGTCGCCTGCGGCCAGAAGAACGGCCGTGCTGTTCGGGCTGACATCGACGCGCCAGGCAAGGATGCGGCCCGAATATATGTCCTGGAAGGCGACCATCTGCGGCCGTAGGATCTGCGGCTTTTCACCGGGGGCCGTGGGCCAGAGAACGAAGACGTCGAACTTGTGGAAGTCGGCGTTGACGGCCTCCAGCGCGCCCAGGGCGGTCTTGTCCCGGACCTGAACCGGATACATCCGCTTCAGCGCCTCGATCCCCTCGCGCGCCAGCACCTGCATCGGTTTGCTGACAGCGGCGTCAAGGCGGCGGCGCATGGTCCGTTCGGGCAGGATGGCAAGACCACGCTGCTCGGCAATATTTTTGGCCAGCCGGTAGCTGTCGGTGAATCCGTGCGGCCCGATCCGCAGGAAATCGCTCTTGATCAGGTCGAAGACCTCGGGGTCGCAATCCTTTGGCTTGCCGCCGCGCTGCTCATTGGCGCGGTTGCGCGGGGCGAGATAGGGCAGACGATCGTCACTGCGGACGCCCTCGATCATGGCGAACCAGCCCCAGATCGTCCGGGCGCCGATCTGGCGGTGCCTGGCAACCAGCGACACCGCCAAATACTTGCCCTCCGAGGGCTCCAGCGCCTCGACCTCCTGGATGATCTTCAACCGGTCCTGCGCCTTACCCTGCACTGTGGCGGGCAGCTGTTCATACCAGGACCAGACCTCGTCGCGGCCGCGATGCGCGGGCTGGCGGGCTTCTGCCACATCCGCCAGCAACTTGCGCCGGGCCCGCACCGGGAACAGCTTCCAGCTGTATTCCCAGCCGCCGCCCTTGCCAGCACGGCGGCGGGCAAAGGCGGGCTGATCGCGCCAGTCAAGGCGCTCGACGTGAAGGTTCACACCCCGCTTCGTGGCGGGCAGATCGGGGAGAGCCGCGGCGGCGATCTCGTCGGCGGTCCACCATTCCTGATCGGGGGCGAGGCGGGTCACTCGGCGGCCTCCGCCCATTTATGCAGCGGAACACCGGCGTTCTGATCGTGCCAAATTTCTTTGGCATAATCGAAAAGGAAGCGCTTCCGCGCGGCCATCGGCGCCCGATCCCATGCCTTGCGCAGGGCGTTGAAGGCCTCTTCAACAGGGTCTTTTACCGGGGCATCTTCGCCCTTTTCACGGGCGAGCCAGACCTTGCGGGCGGCGGAAGCTGACTTGGCGCTGCCATCGCGCAGCGCGTCGATGACCGCATAGCGCTCGGTCGGGTCCGTGATCGTCCCGATGTCCAGCAGATCCTTCAGCGTCACCGGGCGCGGGCAATCCCGCAGCCGCGCACTGTCTATGCCAAGCCGCTCACCAGCCGACACCATCTTGAACACCTGACGATCCGACAAACCGAATTTCGCGGCGGTGGAGGTGACGAAGGATGCAACTGACTCCGAGTCAGTTGCAGAATGCCGTGCCAGCGCGCCGGCAACTCCGCGCCGCGTCTCCGGGTGCAGCCGCTCATAGACGCGCTTGCGCTCGGCCAGAAAGACGGCGGTGTCGAGCGGGCACATCTCGGCCCCGGCCAAATTGTCGTCGATCTCGATCAGGCGGGCGTGGTCATCAGTGATGTTCGACCACACCCATGCCTCGATCTCCTCGGCGCCGAGACGCCCGTAGACCGCATGACGATGGCCGCCCGCCAGCAGGGTCAGGCCCTTCTTGGACTTACGCAGGTGGATCGGGTCCTTGATCCGGCCGATCTCCTGCACCGAGGCAAGAATCGCCTCAATGCCAGCCTCGGTTGCCGGGCGCAGGCGCTGGCCCACGATGATATCGGCCAGGCGGACGCGCTGCAGGGTGGGGGCGGGCAGGTCTTTCATTTGACGGGAGGCGCCTTCAACATGGTGTAGGTGAACCGCGGCGACCGGGTGATCGGGTCATGCGAGCGGGTGCAGGTGATTTCGGCGCCGTGCTGGCGCAGCTCTGAAATGCAGGCGTTGACGGCCATCACGCGGGCCAGCCTGACGATCTGCCGCGTGGTCCGGGGCTTGCCGTCCGACAGGAGGGCAAGCACCCGGCGCAGACGCGGGCTGGTCAGGGGGGCCGCGTGGATATGGCCGACAGCACCCATCAGGCGGCCGAGCGGCTGCGATAGCCGGGAGAGAACGGGTCCGGCGCGATGTCGCGGTGGCGGCAGTCGAGACACATCCGGTTGTGGATGCCCTCGCTGACGAACTGGCGGCCGCAACACATGCAGGCGCGAGGCCCCCTCTTGGCCGCTCTGTCCGCATTGCGCTGCCGGGCTTCCAGGCTCATCAGCGCCTTGTTCTCGCACTGGAAGGGCCCGGCGAGGTTCGTGCCGTACTCGTCCTTGACGAACCAGCCATGACCGGCGCGCCAGTCGAGATGCAGGGCACCTATGCGGGGCTTTGAGACGTGTTCGTTGGCGGGCATCAGAACCCCCCGGCGCGGCAGCGGCGCTCGATCTGGTCCATCTGCTGGTCCGCATCGTCCGACGTGATCAGCAGGATCAGGGTGGACAGCGCGTCTGCTCCCGCATCGGAGAACTGATCGGCGATGCGGGCAGCTTCCATGCCGATGGCATCGCCACCGCGAAGAACGCTGACCTCACAATAGGCCAGCGACTCGTCTCGCAGGTCCGATGCTAGCCTTGCCGCCTCGCGGATCCGAGAGACTCGCTCCGCCGGGGACATCGGCCCGGTCGAGAGGCCGGCCAGCTGTTCCAGCCGGTCGGTCGGGATGGCGCGCGGGGTCAGGGTGCCCAAGGGCGGCGGCGGGGCGAACTCCAGCTCGGCAGCGGCGGCATCCCTCTGCACCCTCTCGCGGGGCTTGGTTTCGCCGGCAAAGGTCGCGGGTCCGTCATGGGGGTGATCGCGCATCACAGGCCCCCCTCGTTCAGGAACAGGGGCAGCAGGCCCAGAACAAACAGCGTGACCGCGCCGAGGGCCAGCCCGAGCGGGCTGTCCTCGAAACGGTCAAGCGCGCAGATCATGCGGTGCAGTCGCATGGCAGGCTCCTTGACGAGGTGGATGAAAGGACGAAGGGCCATCAGGCAGCCCTCCGCTTGCGCGACGACCGCGCCGAGGGCCGGTCGATCCCGGCAGGCCATTCCAGATCGGCGGGCCAGTGGGTGTCGAACCAGGTCAGGACGCGGGAATAGGCCTCGATGCGGCATCCACCGCCGGCTTCGATATTGGTGAAGAACCGGCTGTGGACGCCCACCCGCGCCGCCAGGGTGTAAAGCCCACGGTCGGTATGCCTGCAGAGCAGCTGGCCAAGAGAAAGGAGGTGCTCAGCAAACATTTCTTGTGCTGGAGACGAGGCCTGGATCGACATCACTGCCATCCGAAGTTTGGCCAATGCGTCTCGGGTCGCGTTAATTTCCGACCGAAGTGCAGGGCGAAGCATCAAGCAGCTCCCTTCTTCAAATCGACGACATGGGATTTGAGGCGGGTCAGATAGGCTGTCTCAACGACCTCACGGCCTGCGGCCTCGATCAGTCGCGCAAGCAGTGCCCGACCCTTCGGCCCTTTTGATTGTCCGTAGGTAGCGTTGCGCGCGACCGAAGGTGCGATGCCATTATCAGCACACCAAGACTCGAAGCTGCCGCCACGGGCCTTGAAAGCTCCAACGACAGCATCGTGAAGGATGGCTCCCGGTTGGTAAGGGGGGGCTTGCGCCGACATGAAAACCTCGCAAGGTGGAAATACGCAGATTCAGTGCGAGATTAGGTAGATAATAATCTACCGTCAAGCTGAAAGGTTGAGATTTGTCTACCTTTGGTCAACGGTTGAAGGATGAGCGGGAGCGGCTCGGGTTGACGCAAGTCGACTTTGCAGCCTTGGGGGGCGCAAAAAAGCACTCCCAGATCAACTATGAGGCAGATAGGACGGCCCCCGGCGTAGATTACCTTCAAGCGCTGGCGGCGCACGGGGTCGATATCGTCTACCTGATGACCGGGAAAAACATAGTCGAGCCGCTGCCCGGCGGTGGCTTCGATGTTGCCAATGTCGAGGGTGCAATGCTCGAACTCGCTAGGCGAGCCAGCAACCCAACCTTGGCTGAGGTACGCGATCGCTACCTTGCTGAGCGCCTAGACGCGATGGAAGACCCGCATAGCCTAAGCGATATGTCCGCCTACGCGTCAGATTTCGCTGTGGTGCCACTGTACGATGTGCAGCTGGCTGCCGGCGCGGGGTATGTGAACGAGTTGGAAGCGGTGATCGGGTACCTATCGTTCCGAAAGGACTGGCTGAAGCAGATCGGCGCCTCGTTGCCATCACTCAGGATTGGTCGCGCGACAGGTCCCAGCATGGAACCCACGATACATGATCAGGACCCTGTTCTGATCGACACTTCCAAGCGTGATGTGCCGTTGTTTGCGCCAGCTCGAAGAAAGAAGGGGCCGATCTACTCATTTCTTCATAACGGCGAGGCGAGGTTAAAGCGCATCCTCCGCTTCAAGACGGGTGCATCAATGCTGGTCTCGGACAACCCAGAGTTTCCACCAGAGCCCGTCGAACTCGCGAGCCTTCAGATCGTCGGGAGAGCTCTCTGGTGGGCACATACAGATGAGGAGTAGACCGTGGCAACTTGCAGGACCTGTGGTGCAAAAGCCTCCCTCTTTGATATGGCCGATGGCGAATGCCCTGACTGCCTTCGGAAAGATCGACTGCAACGCGAGGCGGCAGCACTGAAGGAGGCAGAGGAATCCAGTGCTCTTTCTGAGATCATCCTCACCACCGAAACCGCGCACGATCTGCCCATCGCCCGGCGATTGGACATTATCACGGCCGAGGTCGTCATCGGCATGCACCTGTTCAAGGATATCGCCAGCACTTGGCGTGATGTCTTCGGCGGCCGCAGCCAGGTGATGCAGACCGGCCTCCGTGATGCCCGAAAGTCCGCCCTCGACGAACTGCGGCGCGAAGCCGCCTCGATCGGCGCCGACGCGGTCGTCGGGGTCGACCTCGACTATTCCGAGATCTCGGGTGGCGGCAAGAGCATGCTGTTCCTGGTCGCCAGCGGCACGGCGGTGACGCTGAAAACGACCAGCAACTGACTTCGCCGGGCTAAAATCGCTTCCCAGTTCGGCGCCGCCCAGCAAGGGACTCCATATCGCCCATCTATTTGATTTTATGATTGTATTCTCTAACTGGGAACTGGTCAGGCGCAGAATTCTCCGACTTCCCAGTTCCACGGCCCGGATTCGGCACCGATGACACGATTATCGAGCGTTTGAATGACCGATTCACCCTTGTTTTATTGGGTTTTAAACGGTTCATATGGCCGCGGCGTCCTAAACCACCGCAACCAGCCCGAACCGTGCGAAAACTGCCAAAACCGCCCTAGTGCAAACTTCTCGGCCTCAATGCCACAAAACCACCCTGCGGCACCTAACGCCCCGTGTTCACGCGCTTTTTCGGCTGTTCCCGGCTGTTCCCAGATAATCCCGCTTCACTGCAGACTCTCGTGTCAACGCACATTGGACAGAAACGAACATCGTATCTTGCGCTCATCTGCCGGAACGCGAGGGCGGGGCCGCAGAAGGAGCCATGCCGTTGCGTGATCCCGCAGTGTCCGCGCGGGGAACCGTGCCCGAGGTGTTTCTGGCCTTTCTGAAGCTGGGGCTGACCTCGTTTGGTGGGCCGGTTGCCCATCTGGGTTATTTCCGCGATGAATTCGTCCAGCGCCGTGGCTGGCTGGATGAGGCGGCCTATGCCGATCTGGTGGCGCTGTGCCAGTTCCTGCCCGGCCCGACGTCCAGCCAGGTTGGCTTTGCGCTTGGACTGATGCGGGCGGGGTGGGGCGGTGCCTTGGCGGCTTTTCTTGCCTTTACACTGCCCTCGGCCGTGATCCTTTTCGCACTTGCCCTGACGGCGACGCGGCTGGACGGGCCGGTGGCGCTGGGTATCCTGCACGGGCTGAAGCTGGTGGCGGTGGCGGTCGTGGCGCAGGCGGTCTGGGGCATGGCGCGCAGTCTTTGCCCTGATGCGCCGCGGGCAACCATTGCCGTGCTGGCGGTGGCGGTGATGGCCATGGCACCCGGATCGGTGGGGATGATGCTGGCGATTGCGGCGGGGGCGGCTGCCGGGCTGGTATTGAACCGGGCCGGACCGGGGCATGGCCGGGTGCTGCCGGTGCCGGTGTCGCAGGGTGCCGCCGTTGCCGCGCTGGCCGTATTCGTCGTGCTGCTGATCGCCCTGCCGGCTCTTTCGGGCCTGGGTCAGGGATTTGCTCTGGCGGATGGCTTTTACCGTGCCGGTGCAATGGTCTTTGGCGGGGGCCATGTCGTGCTGCCACTGCTTGAGACGGCGACGGTGCAGACCGGATGGGTAAGCGAAGACAGCTTTCTGGCCGGTTACAGCGCGGCGCAGGCGGTTCCGGGGCCGCTTTTCACCTTTGCGGCCTGGCTGGGCGCGGTCATGGGACCAGCGCCCAACGGGCCGGTCGGGGCGATGATCGCCCTGCTGGCGCTGTTCCTGCCGGGTTTCCTGCTGCTGATCTGTGCGCTGCCGTTTCTGGACCGGCTGCGGTCGCAACGCCGGGTGCAATCGGCGATGCAGGGGGCCAATGCCGCGGTGGTCGGCATCCTGGGCGCGGCGCTTCATGATCCGGTCTTCACCTCGGCCATCTCGGGCATGACGGATTTCGCGCTGGCGCTTGCCGGCTTTGTCGCGCTGGTGGCCTGGAAGGCCCCACCCTGGAGCATCGTCCTTCTGGGGGCCGCCAGCGGGGCTGCCCTGTCGCTGTAGCACCGAAAAGATGGCCCCCGTGCAAGGGGGCACGGGGGCCTGAGAGGGCGGGCCGGGCGCAGGGAAGGCCCGGACGGGGAAAGGGGGACAGTCCCGCCCGTCACCGCCTTGGTCGCAGGCCAAGGATTCATCCTTGTGACAGGCGGCGGGAAAGCGGGGGATAACCCGGCGCGTTCCGGTTGCCCCGAATTCGGGCCTAGCGCGAGCGGATCATCCCGACGATGTCCTTGGTGCGGTCAAGGATCGGCCCGGCGATGGCATCGGCACGCCTGGCCCCCTGGCCAAGGATACGGTCGATCTCGGCCGGGTCCTTCATCAGCCGGTTCATCTCGGTCGTGATCGGTGACAGTTTCGCCACCGCCAGATCGGCCAGCCTGGGTTTGAACACACCGAACTGTGCCCCGGCGAATTCCGCAATCACCTCGGCCGCCGACTGGCCGGACAACCCGGCGTAGATGTTGACAAGGTTGCGCGCATCGGGCCGGTCCTTCAGCCCGTCAACCGTTTCGGGCAGGGGCAGCGGGTCGGTCTTGGCGCGGCGGATCTTCCTGGCGATGGTGTCGGCATCATCGGTCAGGTTGATGCGGGAATTGTCCGACGGATCGGATTTCGACATCTTCTTCGTGCCGTCGGTCAGGCTCATCACCCGTGTCGCAACGCCTTCGATGATGGGTTCCGTCACCGGGAAGAAATCGGTCTTGTAGTCATGGTTGAACTTGATCGCGATGTCGCGGGTCAGCTCAAGGTGCTGCTTCTGATCCTCGCCCACCGGGACCATGGTGGCATGATACAACAGGATATCGGCCGCCATCAGCGACGGATAGGCGAACAGGCCCAGGGATTCCGCCTCGGCGTTCTTGCCCGCGGTCTTGTCCTTCCACTGGGTCATGCGGCCCATCCAGCCCATCCGCGCGACGCAGTTGAAGATCCAGGCCAGTTCGGCATGACCGGAAACCTGGCTTTGATTGAACAGGATGCTGCGGTCCGGGTCGATCCCGGCGGCAATGAAGGCGGCGGCGGCCTCGCGGGTTTGCTGGCGCAGGCGCTCGGGGTCCTGCCAGACGGTGATCGCGTGCAGATCGACAAGGCAATAGATCGTCTCGATCCCCTCATCCTGCTTTTCCACGAACCGTTTCAGCGCGCCAAGGTAATTGCCAAGTGTCAGCCCGCCCGAAGGCTGGATGCCCGAGAAGATGCGGGGCTTGAAGGATGTGGCCATGGTCGGCTCCGTCTGGAATTCGCAGCCCTCCTCGCGTAATCCATGGGCAAAGGGGCGTCAACGGCCCCGCTTGCCCGCAAGGAGACGGGATGGACCACGATCCGAATGCCCCGCCGCTGAATCCGCTGCCCTGGATCGTCTGGGCGCTGGCGTTGCCGCTGATTGCGGTGGAAGTCGTCGCGCAGCTGAACGCCGCCGGGTTGATGGGAGAGCCGCATGCCAACTGGCGCGGCATGGCGGTGCAGTTGTTCGGGTTCTCGCCCGATTATCTGCGCCGGTCGCTGGAAACCGGCGACTGGCCTGCCGATGCGGTCTGGCGGCTGGGATCTTACGTTCTGGTGCAGCTTGATGTTGCGGCGGCGCTGTTCGCGGTGGTGCTGACGCTGGCCTTGGGCAAGATGGTGGGTGAGGCGTTCCGCTGGTGGGCGGTGGCGCTGATCTTCATCGGTTCGGCCGTCGTGGCGGCCTTTGTCTATACGCTGGTGCTGCCCGGCAACCGGGCCGGGCTGGTGGGGGCATTTCCGGCGGTCTATGGCCTGATCGGGGGGTTCACCTTCCTGATCTGGGTCCGGCAGGTGGCCACGGGGGGCAGCCAGCTGCGCGCCTTTGCCCTGATCGGCTTTCTGATGGGGGTGCAGCTGTTCTTCGGCCTGTTTACCGGCGGGCTGATGTGGGTGGCCGAACTGGCCGGATTCTGCACAGGGTTCCTGTTGTCCTTCGTGGTGGCCCCCGGCGGGATGCGCCGGGTGATGGGGCGGCTGCGGCGGCGCTGAGGCGGCTTATCTCTTGCGACGCAGCGAGGATTTCAGATCGGCCAGGCTGACCGCTCCCAGCGCGGCGGCGGCGGTGAAATAGGTGGCGATCCCGGCAAGGATGATGCCGCCCAGCACCAGAGTGCGCAGGCCGGGGGTGGCAAGCTGTCCGGCAAAGGCCCAGGACAGCACCCAGAGCAGCGCCCCCATCAGCGCCGAGGCGGCGATGATCCGCGGCAGCCGCTGGCGGAAGCGGGTGTCGAAACGGGCGGCCTCGCCCATCGGCAGGGTGCCGCGCCAAAGCTGCCAGACCATCACCCAGGCCGAGACCGAGGTGGCCATCGCAGCGGCCAGAAAGCCCATGACCGGCATCAGGCCGACCGCAAGCACCAGGTTGACCACCATCGACCACAGGGCAAAGCGGAACGGGCTGCGGGTATCCTCGCGCGCGTAGTAGAGCGGTTGCAGCACCTTTTGCAGCACGAAGGCGGGCAGGCCGATGGCATAGGCGGCCAGCGCCTGCGCGGTGTTGATGGCGGCACCGGCCCCGAAGGCGCCGCGCTGGTAGATCACCGAGATGATCGGCCAGGCGATCACCACCAGCGCCACGGCAGCGGGAACAGTCAGCAGAAGCGCAAATTCGGTGCCGCGATTGTAAGCCTGACGCGATCCTTCGGCGTCATTGGCACGCAAACGGCGCGACAATTCCGGCAGCAGCACCACCCCGATGGCGATGCCGACGACACCCAGGGGCAGCTGATACAGCCGGTCCGCATAGAACAGCCAGGTCATCGCGCCTTCGGTCGCGCTGGCCACCTGACGCCCGACGATCAGGTTCACCTGCACCACCCCGCCCGCCAGCACGGCGGGGGCGGCGATCACCGCAAGACGCTTCAGCTCCGGGGTCAGGACGGGCCAGCGGAAGGGCAGGCGATAGCCGGTGCGGCGTACGGCGATCCAGCAGACCGCCAGTTGCAGCACGCCCGAGACCGAGACCGACCAGGCCAGCGTCCGGCCCATGTCCCAACCGAAGCGGGCGGCCAGCAGCATCCCGGCGATCAGGCTGGCCGACAGCAGGATTGTCACCGCCGAGGTGACGGCAAAGCGGCCCAGAGAGTTCAGCATGCCGCAGAGAAGCGCCGTCAGCGAGATGAAGAGGATATAGGGAAAGGCGATGCGGCCCAGGGTGACGGCAAGATCAAAGCGCTGGTCGCCGACAAAGCCCGAGGCCATCATCAGGACCAGGAGCGGCATCGCCAGCATGGCCAGTAGCGAAAACACCGTCAGCACCGCCGCAAGGCCCCAATAGGCATCGCGGGCGAAGCTCTGGGCATCTTCCTGCGCCTCGACCTTCTTGGCGAACATCGGCACAAAGGCCATGTTGAAGGCGCCCTCGGCGAAGAAGCGGCGGAACATGTTGGGCAGCGCCTGCGCGACCACGAAGGCTTCGGCCACCGGGCCATCGCCCAGGAAGCGGGCCATCAGGATATCGCGGACAAGCCCGGCGATACGGCTGATCAGCGTCCAGAAGCCGACGGTCAGAAAGCCCGAGATCAGGCGCATGGGTTTCATCGGGCGGGGCCTTTCGGGGCTTCTGTTCTGGTGTTTCTGGTGGGCTCGTCAAGCTTTTCATGCACTCCTCGCCGGTTTCCCCGCAGCTTTGGTGCAGGGGGTGAGCAGGTCGCAGATTGCCGAGGAGTGCATGAAATGCTCGACGAGGCCGGGTCGATCATGATCACGCCTGCGCCCGTTCCGCGCCTTCGGCAATGGCGGCGCGCAATTTCTTGTCCAGCGCCTCCTGCTTGGCCTTCTGGTGCAGCTTCAGGCCGAACATGTCCTTGACATAGAAGGTATCCACCACCTGCGCGCCATAGGTGGCGATCACCGCCGAGACGATCGAGATGTTGTTGTTCGCCAGCGTCCGGGTCAGGTCATAGAGCAGGCCGGGGCGGTCGCGGGTGTCGACCTCGATGATGGTGTAGATCTCGGATCCGTCGTTGTCGAAGGTGACATGGGTCGGAAAGCGGAACTCGCGTTCGCGCTTCTTCACCTTGTCGCGGTCCTTCAGCGCCTCGCGCGGGACGATCTCGCCCTTCAGCGTGCGTTCGATCATCTGGCGCAGGCGGGGCAGACGGGCAACCTCATAGGGCTTGCCCTCGGCATCCTGCACCCAGAACACCGGGGTCGCATAGCCGTCCTTCGATGTATAGGTGCGGGCATCGACGACATTGGCCCCCACCAGCGCCAGCGCCCCGGCAAGCCGGGAAAAGATGCCGGGATGGTCATGCAGCGCGAAACAGGCACGGGTGGCGTCGCGGTCGGGATCGGGGTGCAGGTCGATGCGGATCTCGGTATCGGCCAGCCCGCGCAAGAGGGTGGCGAAGACGGCCTGCGTCTCGGTCGACAGGCCCTGCCAGTAGGGCGGATAGTGCCGGGCCAGTTCGGCGCGCAGGTCCTTGGCCTCCCAGTCGGCCAGCCGCTCGCGCAGGGCGCGCTTGGCCTCGTCTTCCCGGTTCTCGCGGTTGACCAGTTCCAGCCCGCCCTCCAGCGCCGCCGCCGTATCCTTGTGCAACTGGCGCAACAGCATGGCTTTCCAGTTGTTCCAGGTGCCGGGGCCCACGCCGCGGATATCGCAGACCGTCAGCACGGTCAGAAGATCCAGCCGCTTTCGGGTCTTCACCGCCTTGGCAAAGTCGCGCACCGTGCGAGGATCGCCGATGTCGCGCTTCTGCGCCATGTCGGACATCAAGAGGTGATAGCGCACCAGCCATTCGACAGTTTCGCATTCTTCCTCGGTCAGGCCCAGTCGCGGACAGACCCGGCGGGCGATCTGCGCGCCGAGGATCGAGTGATCCTCGGGCCGTCCCTTGCCGATGTCATGCAGCAGAAGCGCGACATAGAGAACCTTGCGGTTCACGCCCTCCTTGAGGATGGCCGAAGACAGCGGCAGGTCCTCGACCAGTTCGCCGCGTTCGATCTGGGCCAGGATGCTGATGGTCTGGATGATGTGTTCGTCGACCGTGTAGTGATGGTAGACGTTGAACTGCATCATGGCGACGATGGGTTCGAATTCCGGGATGAAGGCGGCCAGCACGCCCAGTTCGTTCATCCGCCGCAAGGACCGTTCCGGGTTGCCGTGCTTCAGCAGCAGGTCAAGGAAGATTCGCGCCGCCTCGGGGTCTTCGCGCATGCCGTCGTCGATCAGGTCCAGATTGGCGGTGACGATCCGCATCACGTTGGGGTGAATCAGATAGCCGGTGCGCAGGCCTTCCTCGAACACCCGCAGAAGGTTCAGCTTGTCCTTCAGGAATTCCCTGGGGTCCTTCAGGTCCAGTCGGCCCTGCACCAGCTTGTATCCGGCCTTCACCCGTTTTGTGCGCTTGAAGATGCCGAACAGGCTGGCCTCGCGCTTGGCGTGGCGGGCCTCCAGCTCGGTCAGGAAGACGCGGGTCAGTTCGCCCACGCGGGTGGCGTGGCGGAAATAGTCCTGCATGAAAACCTCGACCGCCCGCCTGCCGCCCTGATCGGCATAGCCCATGCGGGCCGCCACCTCGACCTGCAGGTCGAAGGTCAGCATGTCGGTGGCACGCCGGGTGACATAGTGCAGATGGCAGCGCACGGCCCAGAGGAAATCCTCGGCGCGGGCGAAGGCTTCGTATTCCTCGCGGGTGAACAGGCCGGCATCGACCAGCCCCCTGGCCCGCGGGACGCGGTGCAAGTACTTGCCGATCCAGTAGAGGGTCTGCAGGTCGCGCAAGCCCCCCTTGCCCTCTTTCACGTTGGGTTCCAGCACATAGCGCTGACCACCCTGCCGCTTGTGCCGCTCGGCCCGTTCGGCCAGCTTGGCCTCGATGAATTCGGGGCCGGAATTGCGGAAGAGTTCACCCCATAGCCTGTCGGCCAGTTCGATGGCCAGGGGTTCGTATCCGGCGATGAAGCGATGCTCCAGCAGGGCGGTGCGGATGGTGATGTCCTCGCGCCCCAGCCGGATGCAGTCCTTCACCGTGCGGCTGGAATGGCCGACTTTCAGCTTCAGGTCCCAGAGCAGGTAAAGCATGGTCTCGATCATGCTTTCGGCCCAGGGGGTGATCTTCCACGGCGTCAGGAACAAGAGGTCCACATCGGAATGCGGGGCCATCTCGGCCCGGCCATAGCCGCCGACGGCCAGAACGGCGATGCGCTCGGCCTCGGTGGGGTTGGGCAGGGGATGCAGGTGCTGCGCCACCGCAAGGGCGGTGATCACCAGGCCGTCGGTCAGATGCGCCTGCGCCGTGACCAGCGCGCGGGCATGGCGCGGATCGGCGGCAAAGGCGGCCTCCATCGCGGCATTCGCTTTGGCCCTGGCCTCGGTCAGATGCCGGGTGGCGATGGCGCGTGCCGCCTTGGCATCCGTCTGCGCAGCATCCGCAACCGGAAGCTCGGCCGTGATGGCGCGGATCAGGGCGGGCGGGTCGATGATCCGCGCGGCGGGAAGCAGAAGCGGCCACCCGGCCAGCGGCCCCATCCTGGGGTCCGGCCGGGCGGCGGCCTCGGCGGCGTCAAAGACCGGCGCCGGCAAAGCTGCGGGGTGCGGGATCAATCACGACGACCTGGTTGTTGCGGATTTCGGCGATGGCAAGGCCACGCTGGTTGGACCCGTCGGGACGCAGGCGGAAGATGCCGGTGACGCCGACGAAGCCCGCGTTCTGCGTCAGCCCCGCAGCGCCCAGATCCTTGCCCGACCGTGCCAGCGCGCCGATGGCGGCGATGCCGTCATAGGCAAGCCCCGCGATCGGCAGCGGCGTCTCGCCATAGGCGGCCTGATAGCGGCTCTGGAACTGGGCATAAAGATTGGGGTCCGGCATGGCGAACCAGCCGCCCTGAACGCCGGGCAGCGCCAGCGTGGCACTGGGAATATCCCAGCGGGTCAGGCCCAGGAATTTTGTGGTCGACCGGTCGATGCCCGCGTCGATCAGGCTCTGGCTGAGAAGCGGCAGCGCGCCCGCGGTATCGGCGGTCAGGAACAGCGCCGAAGCCCCGGTGCTTTTCGCGGTGGAGACGATGCCGGGCGCTGCCGCCGCCACGCCGCTTTGCGAGAATTCATAACCCGAGACCGCGACGACCGTTCCCCCGGCCGAAGCGATCCCGCGCTGGATCGCGGCACGTCCGGTATCCCCGGCGGTGTTCTTGTCATGCACGATCATGATGCGGTTCTTGCCCTGACGCACCGCGAAACTGGCCAGCCGTTGCGCGGTGTTGTCGAAGGTGGGGCCAAGCACATAGACATTGCCGCCCGCGATGGCGGTGTTGTTCGAGAAGGCCAGCACCGAAATGCCGCGTCCGGCGGCGGCGACGCCTGCGGCATTGGCCTCTTGCGCGAAGACCGGGCCGAGGATGATCCTGGCGCCTTCGTCCATTGCCTTGATCGCCATGGCCTGCGCCTGTCCGGGGCTGCCGCCGGTCTGATAGACCCGCAGGTCGATCTTGACGCCGGACAGATCGGCCATCGCCAGACGGGCGGCGTTTTCCAGTTGTTTGGCCATCGCGGCATCGGTGGCCTGCCCCGATCCGCCGGGGACCAGAAGGGCGACCTGGATGGTTTCGCCGCGTGTGGTGGCGGGGCCGGCCGCGGGCCCGGCGGGCACGCAGGCGGCCAGCACCAGACCGGCAAAGGCCAGAAGCGGCAGCGCCCTCAGGCGGGATTGAACAAGCTGGCCCAAGGACTTGCGGGCCCGGCGGAATGCGGACAACATGGATGAACCCCGTTAGGTGAAGAGGCGCGGCGACAATGCGAACATTATCGGGGGACAGGTTAGTTGTTTCCATCCGCGCTGTAAACGCGGCCCGCAAGATTTGCCGGGGCACGGCATGGTGACGCAGCCCCCGCCGGGCGGCATTCCGCCGGGCCTGCATCTGGTGGCGGTGCCGATCGGGGCCGCGCGCGACATCACGCTGCGGGCGCTGGATGTGCTGGCCGGGGCCGATGTGCTGGCGGCCGAAGATACCCGGACCCTGCGGCATCTGATGGAGATTCACGGCATCGCGCTGAACGGCCGCCCTCTGCTTGCCTATCATGACCATAACGAGAAAGACGCGCTGCCCCGGCTGATGGCGGCGCTGCGGGCGGGAAAGTCGGTGGCCTATGCGCCCGAAGCCGGCACGCCGCTGGTCTCGGACCCCGGCTTTGGCCTGGTGCGGGCTGCGGCGGCCGAAGGGTTGCCGGTGGTGGCGGCGCCCGGTGCCTCGGCGGTGCTGGCGGCGCTGGCCGTGTCGGGCCTGCCGTCCGACCGGTTTCTTTTTGCGGGGTTCCCGCCCGCAACCGCCGGGGAACGGGCGCGGTTTCTGGACGAACTCGGGGCCGTGCGGGCGACGCTGATCCTTTACGAATCACCGCGCCGTCTGGGGCGGCTGCTGGCCGAAGCGGCCGGGCGGCTGGGCGGCACGCGGCAGGCGGTGGTCTGCCGCGAACTGACCAAGCGGTTCGAAGAGGTGGCGCGCGGAACGCTGGACGACCTGACTGCGCGGTTCGCAAGCCATGAGCCGAAGGGCGAGATCGTGCTGCTGGTCGATCGCGGGGAAGCGGCACAGACCGACGAGGCCAGCCTGCAAGACATGCTGCGAGAGGCGCTGGAGCGGCTGAGCGTCAAGGACGCGGCGGCGGAAGTTGCCCAGAAGACCGGGATGAGTAAGCGAAGCATTTACCAATTGGCGCTAAACCTGTCGGAAGGATGAGGGGACGGTGATAGACTCCTCTGGAAAAGGTGTCCCATGCCCTTCGATTTCGCCCATGATTCTGTCAGCCCGGCCTCGGTTCTCCGCTCTGCCCGACAGCGCCGCGGGGCAAGATCACATCTGACGGGCCTTGCTGCGGAAGACGCGGTCTGCCGCCGCTATCTGGCGGCGGGATATGATCTTGTCGCCCGCCGCAAGCGCTGTCCCGAAGGCGAGATCGACCTTTTGCTGCGCCAGGGCGGCGTTCTGGTCGCCGTCGAGGTGAAGTCCAGCACGACACATCATCTGGCCTGGGAACATGCCACCGAGGCACAGCTGACCCGCGTGTCCATGGCCTGCGAACGCTGCATGCTGGAAATGGCCGGGGACGGGATTGCCGACATGCGGCTGGATCTGGCGCTGGTCGATGCGCGGGGCCGGGTCGAGGTGATGGAAGCCTTCATCCATTATTGACGGCCGGGGTTTGCATCCCCCGCAGGCTTGCGTCATCAAGGGGCGAGCTTTCGATGGAGATGCCGATGACCCTGAAGGTCGCGCTACAGATGGACCCGATCGGGTCGGTCAACATCAATGCCGATTCGACATTCCGTATCGGGCTGGAGGCGCAGGTCCGCGGCCATGCGCTGTTCTTCTACACGCCGGACAGGCTGGCCTTTGTCGAGGGGCGGGTCATGGCGCGCGGGCAGTGGATCGAGCTGCGACGCGAGCAGGGGAATCATGTGTCCTATGGTCCGGAGGTCGAAGTCGATCTGGCCGATATGGATGTGGTCTGGCTGCGGCAGGACCCGCCCTTCGACATGGGATATATCACCAGCACGCATCTTCTGGACATGATCCATCCGAAAACGCTGGTGGTGAACGATCCGTTCTGGGTGCGGAATTACCCGGAAAAGTTGCTGGTGCTGCGGTTCCCGCAGCTGACCCCGCCGACGGCGATTGCCCGCGATCTGGCCACGATCCGCGCCTTCAAGGCCCGGCATGGCGACATCATCCTGAAGCCGCTTTACGGTAATGGCGGGGCCGGGGTGTTCCGGCTGGACGAGAACGACCGCAACCTGTCGTCGCTTTACGAGCTGTTCACCGGCATGAGCCGCGAGCCGATGATCGTGCAGAAGTTCCTGCCCGCCGTGGCAAAGGGCGACAAGCGGGTGATTCTGGTCGATGGAGAGCCGGTGGGCGCGATCAACAGGGTGCCGCAGGCCGGCGAGACGCGGTCGAACATGCATGTCGGCGGGCGGCCCGAGAAGGTGGGGCTGACCGAGCGGGATCTGGAGATTTGCCGGGTGATCGGACCGACCCTGCGCGAGAAGGGACAGGTCTTCGTCGGGATCGACGTGATCGGCGACTGGCTGACCGAGATCAACGTGACCTCTCCGACCGGAATTCAGGAGTTGGAGCGGTTCGACGGCACCAATACCGCCGCCCGGATCTGGGAGGTGATCGAGGCGAAGCGGCGCGGATAGCTCCTCCTTCGCCTTCGGCTTGTCGTCGCAGCATCCCGAGGAGTGCCGAAGGCATCGACGAGGTGTCGTCCGGCGTGGTCTCAGTTGGCCTTTATCGTCAACCGGAAGCCGACGGCTTCGGCCACATGGGGCTGGCGGACCGTGGCAGAGCCATCAAGATCGGCGATGGTGCGGGCGACGCGCAGGATGCGGTGATAGCCGCGGGCCGACAGCCCCATTCGTTCGGCCACCCGCAGGAGCAGGTCCTTGCCCTGCGGATCGGGGGCGGCCGCTTCCTCCAGCAGGGCGCCTTCCAGATCGGCATTGACGCGGGCGCCAGGGTGGCCGTTGAAGCGGGCGGATTGCCGCGCGCGGGCCTGGGCCACGCGCAAGGCAACCGTGGCAGAGGGTTCGCCCGAGGCGGGCAGGTCGAGATCGGTGAAGGCGACGGGCGGCACTTCGACGCGCAGGTCGAAGCGGTCCATCAGCGGCCCGGAGATGCGGCCCAGGTAATCCTCGCCGCAGAGCGGGGCCTTGCCGCAGGCGCGGTTGGGGTCGGTCATATAGCCGCAGCGGCAGGGGTTGGCGGCGGCGACCAGCAGGAAGCGGCAGGGATAGCGGAAATGGGCATTGGCGCGTGAGATCATCACCTCGCCGGTCTCGATCGGCTGGCGCAGGGTTTCCAGCACGGAACGCGGGAATTCGGGGAATTCGTCCATGAAGAGAACGCCGTTGTGCGCCAGCGAGATTTCGCCCGGCTTGGCCCCCTTGCCACCACCGACGATGGCGGCCATCGAGGCGGTGTGATGCGGTTCCCGGAACGGCCGGTCACGGCTGATGCCGCCTTCCGTCAGCAGCCCGGCAAGCGAATGGATCATCGAGGTTTCCAGCGCTTCCTGTGCGGACAGGGGCGGCAGGATGCCGGGCAGACGCGCGGCCAGCATGGATTTGCCCGATCCTGGCGTGCCGACCATCATCAGGTGATGGCGGCCTGCTGCGGCGATTTCCAGCGCGCGTTTGGCGCGTTCCTGCCCCTTCACATCGCGCAGGTCGCGGTTGGCGGGGCCCGCCGTCACCTCACCTGCTTCGGCGGGGGGCAGCGGGGACTGGCCGGTATAATGCCGGACGACGGCGTTCAGCCCGTCGGCGGCCAGCACTTCGGTGGCCCCGACCCAGGCCGCTTCGGCCCCGCAGGCGCGCGGGCAGAGCAGGGCCCGGTCCGCTTCGGCCGCGGCCATGGCGGCGGGCAGCGCCCCGACGACAGGGATCAGCCGACCGTCCAGCGACAGTTCGCCCATGGCGACGGTATGTTCCACCTCGTCCCTGGGGATGATCTCCAGTTCCGCCAGCAGCGCCAGCGCGATCGGCAGGTCGAAGTGAGATCCCTCTTTCGGCAGATCGGCGGGGGACAGGTTGATCGTGATCCGTCGCGACGGCAGGGCGATGGAGAGCGATTGCAGGGCGGAGCGTACCCTTTCGCGGGCCTCGGACACTGCCTTGTCGGGCAGGCCGACAAGATTGAAGGCCGATGAGCCCATGGTGATGGCGCATTGCACCTCGACCATGCGGGCCTCGACGCCCTCGAATGCCACGGTAAAGGCGCGCGCGACCATGCCCCGGCTGATCCCTTTCGTAAACCTTGGTTAACGGAGTAGCCGGGAAATGGTTAAGAAAGTGTGAGCCGCCGACGGACCTGCTGATTTTCGTCGAAAATCAGTTTTGGCACAGCGCTGTGAATTCGGGCCAGGCTTCGGGGTCGGCCACGGTCTTGTCGCGGCAGAAGGCGTTGCAAAAGCCGAAGCGACGGCCCGAGAGATCCAGCACATGCGTGACCGGCTTGCCGGAATAGGGGCAGGTGGTGTTTTCGGCCCCGACCCCTTCGACGGCGCGTGCCGTCAGCGGACGTGGGCCGGGCCAGTCGCGGCGGGGGTAGTCGCGGCGGTAGAACTCCTGATCGGCCCCGTCGACCATCCCCATCGCCCGCCAGCGGCGAAATGACGGATGGGCAAGGTGCGCATCGACATAGGCCATCGCGGCATCATCGACCGGCAGGTTGTAGGTTGCGATGCGGCTGGCGACGGGGGCAAAGAAGGTGTCCGCCGCCGAATAGGCGCCGCAAAGCCACGGGGTTTTCGATCTGGTGGTCTCGCGGGCCCAGGACCAAAGGGTTTGCAGCCGGTCGAGATCGGCCAGCACCTCGGGCGGCGGCGCGCAGTCCTGATAGCTGACGCGCAGGTTCATCGGGCAATGGCTGCGCAGCGCCGTGAAACCGGCGTGCATCTCGGCGGCCAGAACGCGGGCGGTGGCGCGGGCATGGGGATCGGCGGGCCAGAGACCGGCCTCGGGGTGGCGGGTGGCCAGTTCCTCGGCAATCGCAATCGTTTCCGGTACGACCGAGCCTTCGGGCGTGCGCATCGTCGGTGCGGTGCGGGCCGGAACGTAGGATTTCAGCAAGGTCGGCAATTCATCCGAGTAGAGCCGGGCGCGGTGGGTCCTGACCGGGATGCCGAAGGCATCGAAGAGGAGCCAGCCACGCAGGCTCCAGCTGGAATAGGCGCGGTCGCCGATCACGAGATCATAGGTCATGTCGCTCTCCTTTGCCGACGCAGCATAGAAAGGGTGCGACGGGCCGCAAACGATGCTTTGTGGCGCGGATCATCATGGTTTGTGATTGACGGCAAAGGTCTGCGGCGGCGGGCCGAAGGTCAGGCTGGTGACAGAGAGGTTGTCGATCCTGTGCGCAAGGGCTTCTTCGGCGGTCAGGCATCCGGCCTGTTGCAGGGCGGCAAGGATGGGGCCGAAATGGGCGACGACGATGATGTCGGCTGCCGTGCCTTCCAGCCGGCCAAGGCTTGCCAGGGTGCGGGCGCAGAGGTCGTTCCAGCTTTCGCCGCCGGGGGGACGGATGTCGCCGGGGTGGTCCCAGAAGGCGCGGATGCGGTCGGGGTCTTCGGCTTCGATCTCGGCAAAGCCGCGCATTTCCCACTGGCCGAAGTGCATTTCGCGCAAACCCGCATCATGTGGCAGGCGGCGGCGGCCCAGCGTGTCGGCCGTGGCGATGGCGCGGGCGAGGTCGGAGGAGATCACCGGCGCATCGCCGGGCAGATGGGCCGAAAGCCGGGCAAGGGTGGCGGTGTCGGACAGGTCGGCGGGCAGGTCGGTCCAGCCGACCATGGTTCTGGCATGGGTCGGGCCGTGGCGCACCAGCCAGAACCGGGTCACGGCAGCTGGCCTTTCAGCGCGACGGGCAGGCCGCAGAGAACGGCAACGGCAAGATCCGCCTGCCCCGCAACCTGCTGGTTCAGGCGCCCCTGTTCGTCACGGAACCGGCGCGACAGCGGGTCAGCGGGCACGATGGACCAGCCGACTTCGTTGGTTACGCAGATGACGGCGGCGGGACAGGCGGCAAGTGCCGACAGCAGGCGGCCGAATTCGACTGGCAGGTCGTGACCGGCAAGCAGGTGGTTGGTCAGCCATAGCGTCAGGCAATCGACCAGAACGATTTCGTCCGGCTGAGCCTCCGCAAGGGCTGGGCAAAGGTCCAGCGGGGCCTCGACCGTGATCCAGCCGTCGCCGCGCTGATGGCGGTGATGGGCGATGCGGTCGGTCATCTCGGCATCGAAGGCCTGGGCCGTGGCGATATAGCGGCGGGGGCGCAGGCTGGCGCGGGCCAGATCCTCGGCCCAGCGGGATTTGCCCGACCGCGCGCCGCCGGTCACCAGGGTCAGCTTCGGCAGGGCTGGGGGCACGCGGGACTCCTGTGGACGGTCTGGATGCGAGAACCGGGTATAGCGATGCCCTGCCGTCGCGCCAAGCCGGACGGGCCGCGGAAGAGGCTTGAAACCGGGCGGACGCGGATGCATGACTGGCGGCATGAAAATCCTGACTGTTTTTCTTGCCGCGCTGGCCGCGTCGTTTCCGGCCTTGCCCCTGCTGGCCGAGGTGCAGCCGCCGCCGGGGCTGGATGTCTATGTGCTGGGCGAAGTGCATGACAATCCCGCCCATCACGCCGAACAGGCCCGCCTGGTGGCGCTGATCGCGCCCAAGGTGGTGGTGTGGGAGATGCTGTCGCCCGAACAGGTGGCGGCCATGGACGGCGTGGATCGTGCGGACCGCGCCGCGATGGAGGCGGCGCTGGGCTGGGCGCAATCGGGCTGGCCCGATTTCGCGATGTATCATCCGATCTTCGTCGCGGCGGGCGAGGCGCGGCATGTCGGGGCGGCGCTGCCACGCGCCAGGGTGCGGCGGGCCATCGAGGAAAGCGCGGCGGCGGTTCTGGGGGCCGAGGCAAAGGGCTGGCCCCTTGGCCCGCTGCCCCCCGAGGAGCAGGAGGCCCGCGAGCAAGAGCAGCAGATCGCCCATTGCAATGCGCTGCCGGTGGCGATGCTGGGTGGCATGGTCGAGGCGCAGCGGATGCGCGACTGGTCGCTGGCCTCTGCCGCCGTGGCGGCGGTCGCGGCGGGGCAGGGGCCGGTGGTGGTGATCACCGGATCGGGTCATGCCCGCAGGGACTGGGGTGCGCCTGCGCTGATCGCGGCGGCACATCCCGAGGTGACGGTCTGGTCGCTGGGGCAGGGCGAGGGTCCGGCCGCGGCCGGGGCGCCCTATGATGCGATGCTGACGGCCCCGGCCCCCGAGCGCGACGATCCCTGTCTGGCCTTTGCAGGCTGAGCTTTCGGCGGAGCCCGATTTTCGGCGAAAATCGCGCTCGGCAACTGCCATCCGTCTGCCCTGATCCTGCCGTTTTGGCGGCCCATGATTCCTGCGTCAGCGCGAGGGAGCAATGTGCAGATGCGGCGGAATTGGGCAGGAAGCGGCCTGGTGGCCTTCTGTCTGGTTGGGGCTGCCGGGCTTGTCCGTGGCGATATGGTGACTTCGGTCAACTATCGTCCGGTCGAGGTGCTGTCCGTGCAGTTGGTCGAGCATCGCGGCAGCTTCATCCGTCTGGTCGCGGTCGAGGCAGGCGGGGGGCGTCGGCTGCTTCATGTCACCGATCCCTTCATTCCGACAGTGCCGGGTGGACGCGCCTGTCTTGCGGAACGGCGCTTCCTCTTGCGGCAATGGACCCGCTATGCGCTGCAACTGCCGCAGTTCTGTCCTGGCCTTGCGACAGGGGTGCTGCCTGCGCCAGGCCTCTGGCCTCGGGGCTGAGGTCATGGATCGGTGCGGTTGAGTTTGGCGGATGCTCGTCCTAACCTGCGGCGCAAGCGATGAGGTGCGGGATGCTGGCCGGGAAACGGGTTCTTCTGATCATCGGCGGCGGCATCGCGGCCTACAAGGCGCTGGACCTGATCCGGCGGCTGCGCGAGCGCGGCGCGTCGGTGCGTGCGGTGATGACGGCGGCGGCGCAGCAGTTCGTGACGCCCCTGTCGGTGGGTGCGCTGACGGCGGATCATGTCTTCACCGACCTTTTCGACCGGCAGGACGAACAGGATGTCGGCCATATCCGCCTTGCGCGCGAGGCCGATCTGGTCGTGGTGGCCCCGGCGACGGCCGATCTGATGGCCAAGCTGGCACAGGGTCTGGCGGGCGATCTGGCCTCGGCGGTGCTGCTGGCGACCAGGGTGCCGGTGCTGCTGGCCCCGGCGATGAACCCGGCGATGTGGGAGCATCCGGCGGTGCGGCGCAACCAGGCCGTCCTGCGGGCTGACGGGGTGGCCTTTGTCGGCCCCGGTCGCGGCGAGATGGCCGAAAGCGGCGAGGCGGGGCTGGGCCGGATGGCCGAACCGCTGGAGATCGTCGCTGCGGCCGAGGCGGCCTTGGGCGGCGGTCCGCTGGCGGGCCGGCATGTGCTGGTGACATCGGGGCCGACGCATGAACCCATTGATCCGGTGCGCTATATCGCCAACCGGTCCTCGGGCGCGCAGGGCACGGCGCTGGCGGCGGCCTTGCGCGATCTGGGCGCGCGCGTGACCTTTGTCACCGGGCCTGCCAGCGTGCTGCCGCCGACGGGGGTAACGGTGGTGCGGGTCGAGACGGCGACCGAGATGCTGGCGGCGGTTCAGGCCGCGCTGCCCGCCGATGCGGCGGTGATGGCGGCGGCGGTGGCGGATTGGCGGGTGGCCAATCGCGGTGCGCAGAAGATGAAGAAGGACGGGTCGGGCCGCGCCCCGGCACTGGAATTCGCCGAGAACCCGGACATCCTGGCAACCGTTTCCAGGGGCCCGCAGCGCCCGCGTCTGGTGGTGGGCTTTGCCGCCGAGACCGAGAAGGTGGTGGAGCATGCCACGGCGAAGCGCGCCCGCAAGGGATGTGACTGGATCGTCGCCAATGATGTCTCGGCCGCCACCGGCATCATGGGCGGGGCCGAGAATGCGGTGACGATCCTCAGCGCCGAGGGGACCGAGGTCTGGCCGCGGATGGGCAAGGATGCGGTCGCGCGGCGGCTGGCTGAAAGAATTGCCGGGGCTTTGGCCTGAGGCGGACGGCAGAGCCTCCGGCGGGGATATTTCTGGACAGATGAAAGGCAGGCGGATGCGCCCGGTGATTTCGGTTCTGTGGGAAGACTGGGCGGACCGGGATCTGCCCCTGCCCGGCTATCAGACGACGGGGGCGGCGGGGGCCGATCTTTGCGCGAACTTCCCGCAAGGCCAGCGGGCGGCGGGGCTGGTGTTGCAGCCGATGCAGCGGGCGATCTGTCCGACCGGGATCCGGGTGGCGATCCCCGAGGGGTTCGAGATGCAGATCCGGCCCCGGTCCGGTCTGGCGACGAAGCATGGCATTACCCTGCCCAACACGCCGGGCACCATCGACAGCGATTATCGCGGGCCGTTGGGGGTGGCGCTGGTGAACCTCGGGACCGAACCCTATACCGTGCGGCATGGCGACCGGGTGGCGCAGGCGGTGGTGGCCCCGGTGGTGCAGGCGGGCTTTGCCGTGGTCGAGGCGCTGGATGAGACGGTGCGGGGAACCGGCGGCTTCGGCTCCACCGGGTTCATGGCGAAGGGGCGATGATCGGGCTGATCGTCTTTGCGCTGATCTGGGGCATCGGGCGGTGGCGCGGGGCAGCACCTTGGCTTTTGTGGGGCCTCTCCGGTCTGTGGTGGCTGATCCTGATGGTGGCCCATGCGCCGATGTCGGGCGGCGGCGTGTTGGCGCGGCTGACCGGCGGCGATCTTCGGGCCTGGGGGCTGTTCGGCTTTCTGGCGGCGCTGGTGGCGCTGTATCGGCTGGCCTTCCGCGCGGTGAAGGCGCGCGCCCGGTCGGCCGCGGTGCCAACCCCCCCGGCAGGCGGGTTTTCGGCGGCGGAACTGGACCGTTATGCCCGCCATGTCCTGCTGCGCGAGATCGGCGGGCCGGGGCAGCAACGGCTGAAGGCGGCACGGGTGCTGGTGGTGGGGGCGGGGGGGCTTGGCTCGCCCGCGCTCTTGTATCTCGCGGCCAGCGGGGTTGGCGTGATCGGGGTGATCGACCCCGATCTGGTCGAGGCATCGAACCTGCAACGGCAGGTCATCCATGCGGCGGACCGTCTCGGGATGCCGAAGGTGTTTTCCGCCGAGGCGGCGATGGCGGCGCTGAACCCCTTTGTCGCGGTGCGCCCCTATCACCGGCGGCTGGAGGAGGACATCGCCGCCGACCTGATCGCCGGTTATGATCTGGTGCTGGACGGCACCGACAATTTCGACACCCGCTATCTGGTGAACCGCGTCTGCGCGCGGCTGGGCAAGCCGCTGGTGGCAGGTGCCATCACCCAATGGGAGGGGCAGCTGTCGGTCTGGGACCCGGCCTGCGGTGCGCCCTGTTACGAATGCGTTTTCCCGGTGCGGCCGGCACCGGGGCTGGTGCCGACCTGTGCCGAGGCAGGAGTGGCCTCGCCGCTGCCGGGGATCATCGGGGCAATGATGGCGATGGAGGCGGTGAAGCTGATCACCGGCGCGGGAGATCCGCTGCGCGGCCGCCTGATGATCCATGACGCGCTTTATGCCGAGACGCGGGTGATCGGGGTCAAGCGGCGCGCGGATTGCCCCTGCTGCGGCGCAAGCATCGGCTAAGGCCCGCTGCCCTTCTGCGGCCTTCCAGCTTTCCCTTCTGCAAATATCCTGCGGGGTGGTCTGGAGGGGTGCAAAACCCCTCCAGCGGCCGGCCAGAGGCTTTGCGGCAAGGGCGGTGGCCCGACTTACTCCGTCACGGTAAAGGCGGCTTCGGCCAGCGCGACGTAATGGTCATCCGACATCAGGCGCAGGACATAATCTCCGGGGGCCAGCGTGTCGTAATAGAGATCGGGCGTCAGGGTCATCCGGCCGTCCAGAACCGCGCCGGTATAGGCGAAGGCCAGATAGTTGTAGACATTGGGATCCCCGGCCGCAAAGACGCCGATCCAGTCGTATTTCAGCCCCGGTGCGCCGGTCCAGCTGACGGTGACGGGATCGCCGGTCTTCACGCTGGCCGCTTCGACCGCCAATGTCGGCTTGCCGCCGGGGGCCACGACCGAGAACCGGCTGCGCGCCTGTTCGGCCCCGGCCTCGTCGATCAGCACGGCATCCCAGGGGCCGGGCGTCAGGCCCAGGGTGGACAGGCGGAAGGCGCGGTTCCAGGTGGCGGTCAGCCCTTCGACCGAGGTGACGGTGTCACTGGCGGGGTTGCCGCCGCGCGGCACGATCCGCACGCCCCAGATGGCATCGCCGGGCAGATAGCCGCGGACGACGAAGCTGCCGCCTTCGGGTACAAGACGCGGTTCCACGGCCAGAAGGGCGGGTGCGGCGACCGGGGTGACGGTCAGATCGGCGATGACCGCGCGGTGATCCGATGGCCAGGGGGCAAAGCTGCGGTCGACATCCGGGTTGTCCGGCTCGCCCCAGAGTTCCGCCCCGCGCACGGTGGCATTGGCGGCAAAGACATAATCGATCCTGTCCATGCTTTCGCCATCCACCTGCACGGGCCAGGGGAAGCCGGGGGAATAGGTCAGGCCGGGGCGGGCGACCGGATCGGGATGGGCACTGCGGAAGACATCGGCAAAACCTGCGGCCTCCATCGCGGCGGTGACGGGCCAGGCGATGGCCTCGGTCTGCTGCGGGCGGCTGCCCCTGGCGGCTTCGGTCCAGTCCAGATGCGAGGGGCTGTTGAAATCGCCCGTCACGATGACCGGCGTGCCTGCCGCGATCACCGGGGCCATGCCGGCGGCATAGGGGGTGATCTCGGCCAGCCTCGTGTCGTTTTCCCCGGCCAGCACATCGGCGATGCTGGCGCCATCGCGCAGAAGATGCGGGCCATAGGGATCCGAGGACAGGTGCAGGTTGCCAAGCGCCACCACCTTGCCGGGGGCGACCATGGCCCAGACATGCGGCGCATCGGCGTCCAGGGCAGCCAGCGGATAGGGCGCCTGGCCCTCATCCGTCCGTTCGCCCAGCTTCGGGTCGAACAGCGGCACGCGGCTGATGATATGGCGGCGCAGGTCGACATAAGGGTATCCGGCGGCGGCAGCGATGGCGGCGGTCTGGCCGTCGGGTTCCTGAAGGCCGATGATGTCGGCATCCGCCTCGCGCAGGATCTTGATCAGCTCGGGCTGGCTGACCTGCACGCCGCCATACCAGATGTTGAAGGACATGACGCGCAGGTCGACGGAGTCTTGCGCAAGGGCGGGGGTGGCGATCAGGGCGAGGGCAGCGAGCAGGGGGGAACGGGTCATTTGCGTCTCCGGTTCTGTCGGTGCCAGAGTGCAGCCGGAAACCGGGTCTGGGAAGGGGGTCATGGGCCGATTCGCGCCGAATGGCACGGTATGCTGGCCCTGACGTTGCGGGTGCGGCCGGGTGATATCGCATGGGTTGTGGCGTTGCGGGTGCGGGGTTGCCGTGCGGCGCGGAATCGCAGGCCATCTGCATGGGCGGTTGTGGCCGTGAACGGCGGTCTGGCGAAGGCCATCGCCTGCGCCACAGCGGAACAGCGGCCAGAGGAACCGCCGGGCCGGGCGCTGGCCTTTCCCGGTCTCGTGCGGTTGCCGGCTCTGGTGGAGATGTTACGCGCGGACGGGGCGAGGCAGTGCCTTGCCTTTTTCCGCCCGAGAGGGGACTTGCCCGCTCAGCCGAAGCGGTAGCTGGAGGCCGTGACCCCGCCGAACAGATCAGTGTCGTGATAGACCATGGTTGCAGGTTCGTCCTCGGCAGCGCCCAAGGCGGCGAAGATCGGGATCAGGTGATCCTCTTCCTTGTGGGCAATGCGGGCATAGGGCGCGCTTTCCCAGTCCAGCAGCCGGGCGGTGCGGTCCGCGGCGGGCAGGGCCAGGGTTTCCGACAGCCAGGCATCAAATCCTTCCGATGGTTCCTTGGCACCGGGGCCGAACAGACGAAGATTGTGATAGGACAGGCCCGAGCCGAGGATCAGCACCCCCTCATCCCGCAAGGGGGCCAGCGCGCGGCCAAGCGCAAGGTGTTCGGCCGGGGAATAGCCCTTGCGCAGCGAGATCTGGAACAGCGGCACATCGGCCTGCGGATACATCACATAGGCGGGCACGAAGGTGCCGTGGTCATAGCCCTGCTGCCCGTCCAGCCGCACCGGCAGCCCGGCGGCGGCGATCAGGTCGGCGGCGCGCTGCGCGATATCGGGTGCGCCGGGGGCGTTGTACCTGATCTGGAAGGTGTGCGGCGGAAAGCCGTGGTAATCATAGACCATCGGCGGATGGGCGGAGGACATGACGGCAAAGCTGTCATCCTCCCAATGGCCCGAGATCATCAGGATCGCCTTCGGGCGTTCGGGCAGGTCCCTGACCATCTGCACGAAGCTGGCCTCGAGGTTGACGAAACGGGCGCGCCAGTCCGGCATCCAGGGCCAGGGGCCGCCGCCGTGGCTGATGAAATAGGTGGGCATCCGGGTCATCGGTCTCTCCATCGCGGACTGCGCTGAAGATGCGCCTCTGCTGCGGTTCCGGCAATCCGGCATCGGCGGCGGGGCATGGTGCGCAGATGCACAACCCCTGCCAGCGGTGCCCTTGCAAGCCGCCGCCCGCTTGCCCATAGTCACGCCAAACCAACGGGAGCCTGACCCATGAACCTGACTGCTGCCTTCGGCGCTGCCGCGCTGTCCCTTGCCGCCACCGTCGCCCTTGCCGAGGACCTGCCGGACCTTGGCGGCAAGGAAATCACCGTCGTCACCGAAAATGCCTATCCGCCGCTGCAATTCGTCGATGCCAGCGGCGCGGCGGTGGGCTGGGAATATGACGCGATGGCCGAGATCGCCAAGCGGCTGAACGCAACGGTGAAATATGAAAACATCAGCTGGGACGCGATGATCCCGGCGGTGTCCGAAGGCCAGTTCGATCTGGGCATGACCGGGATCACCATCCGCGATGACCGCAAGGAGATGGTGGATTTCTCCGACAGCTACATGACATCCGAGATGGTGATGCTGGTGCGCGGCGATGAGGCGCGGTTCACCGACGCCAAATCCTTTGCCGCCGACGAGGCGCTGCTGATGGCCGCCCAGCCCGGCACCACGCCGTTTTATGTCGGCGTCTACGAGGTGCTGGACGGCAACGAGGCCAATCCGCGCATCAAGCTGTTCGAAACCTTCGGTGCCACGGTCGAGGCGCTGAAGGCGGGCGATGTCGATCTGGTGCTGACCGACGGCACCGCCGGGCAGGGCTATGTCGATGCCTCGGCGGGCGGGCTGAAGATCATCGGCGAAAAGCTGGGGACCGAGGATTTCGGCTTCATCTTCCCCAAAGGGTCCGATCTGGTCGCCCCGATGAATGCCGCCATCGCCAGCATGAAGGCCGATGGCACCATCGACGCGCTGAACAAGAAGTGGTTCCTTGACTACAAGATGGGCCAGTAAGGCGCTTGCCCCAGGGGGCGCTGCCGCCTGGGGCACCACGGCATGACGCCGCAGCCGAAACCCGACGAAGACTTTCCCTGGTGGCTGGTGATCCTCGGGCTCACCGGCCTTTGGTTGTTCTACGAAGTGATCTCGGACCCGCATTACCGTGCGGCGCTGGGCCTGCTGGCAAGGGGCATTGGCGTCACCGTCATCGTGGCGGTGGTGGCCTATCTTGGGGCCTGCGTGATCGGACTGGGGCTGGCCGTCATGGGGCTGTCGCGCCATATCCTGCTGCGGCAGGCGGCACGGCTTTACATCGAGGTGATGCGCGGCGTGCCGATCATCGTGCTGCTGCTTTACGTCGCCTTCGTGGTTGCGCCGGGGATGGTCTGGCTGGTGAACCGGATGGGCTTTGCGCTGGGGGCCGAGGGCGAGATCTGGCGCACCCGCGACTTTCCCCTGATCGCGCGGGCGGCGATCGCGCTGATGCTGGCCTATTCCGCCTTTCTGGCCGAGATTTTCCGCGCCGGGTTGCAGGCGGTTGCGGTGGGCCAGATCGAGGCGGCGCAGGCGCTGGGCCTGTCGGGCTGGCAGCGGTTCCGCCATATCGTGTTTCCGCAGGCCTTCCGCATGATCCTGCCCCCCCTGGGCAATGATTTCGTGGCGATGGTGAAGGATTCCTCGCTGGTGTCGGTGCTGGGTGTGACGGATGTCACCCAGCTGGCCAAGGTGACGGCGGCCGGGAATTTCCGTTATTTCGAGACCTACAACGTGGCGGCGCTGATCTATCTGGTGATGACCATCGGCCTGTCGCTGGCCTTGCGGCGGATCGAGGCGCGGTTGCGGACACGGGCGCGCGAATAGACAGGGCCGGGGGTTTCACACCCCCTGTCCATTGGTCTCTCGAACCAATGGCGATACCAATGGAAGACCCCGTGGGGTATTTGGGCAAAGATGAAGACCGGGAAGGGTTTGTCGATGTACGTGCTGTTGCAGAACTGGGAAACTCCGTTTGGCCTTCCGCCGTTCGCGGCGATCCGGGATGAAGATTTCGCACCGGCCTTCGACGAGGCTCTGGCACGGGCGCGGGCAGCGATCCTGGCGATTGCCGAGGGGGAGGCCGCGGATTTTGTCGGCGTGATCGAGGCGCTGGAACTGGCCGAGGGCGATCTGGATCGGGTGGCAGGGGTGTTTTACAACCTTGCGGGCGCGGATTCGAACGACGCGCGCGAGGCGTTGCAGCGCGATCTTGCCCCGAAGATGAGCGCGTTTTCGTCCGAGATCACCAACAACAAGGCGCTGTGGGGCAAGATCGACGCGCTGTGGCAGGGGCGGGACGCACTGGCCCTGACGCCCGAGCAGCTGCGGGTGCTGGAATTGTATCGGCAGATGTTCCTGCGCTCAGGGGCAGCGTTGGAGGGCGCGGCGGCCGAACGGCTGACGGCTGTGAAGGCGCGGCTGGCGGTGCTGGGCACGCAGTTTTCCCAGAACCTGCTGGCGGATGAGCGGTCATGGTTCATGGAACTGGCCGAGGCCGATCTGGCGGGGCTGCCCGCTTTCGTGGTCGAGGCCGCGCGGGCGGCGGGGGCCGAACGGGGGCTGGGTCCGCTGGTGACGCTGAACCGCAGCCTGATCGTGCCCTTCCTGCAATTCTCGCCCCGCCGGGCGCTGCGTCAGCGCGCCTATGAGGCCTGGGTGGCGCGGGGTGCCAATGGCGGCGCGACGGACAACCGGGGCATCGCGGCGGAAATCCTGGACTTGCGGGCGGAACGGGCGGCGCTGCTGGGCTATGCCGATTTCGCGGCCTACAAGCTGGAACCCGAAATGGCCAGGACCCCGGCGGCGGTGCGCGATCTGCTGATGCGGGTCTGGACCCCGGCGCGGGCCAGGGCGCTGGAGGATGCGGCCGTGCTTGAGGCGATGCTGAAGGCCGACGGCCAGCCGGCACCGCTGGAGCCCTGGGACTGGCGCTATTATTCCGAAAGGCGCCGCAAGGCTGAACATGATCTGGATGAGGCGGCGCTGAAGCCTTACCTCTCGCTGGACGCCATGCTGGGCGCGATGTTCGATTGCGCGCATCGTCTTTTCGGGCTGGAGTTCCGGCCGATCGACGGGCCGTTCTATCACCCGGATGTGCGCGGCTGGGACGTAACCCGCAACGGCGCGCATCTGGCCGTGTTCCTGGGCGATTACTTCGCACGCGGGTCGAAACGCAGCGGCGCCTGGTGTTCGGCCATGCGCAGCCAGCGCAAGCTGGGCGGCGATCAGCGGCCCGTCGTGGTGAATGTGTGCAACTTCGCCAAGGGCAGCCCCTGTCTGCTGTCCTATGACGATGCGCGCACGCTGTTCCACGAATTCGGCCATGCACTGCACCAGATGCTGTCGGATGTGACCTATGGTTTCATCAGCGGCACGTCGGTGGCGCGGGATTTCGTCGAACTGCCAAGCCAACTGTATGAGCATTGGCTGGAGGTTCCGGCGGTGCTGGAGGCCCATGCGAAGCACCATGAGACCGGCGAACCGATGCCCGGCGACATGTTGCAGCGGCTGCTGGCGGCGGGGACCTATGACCAGGGCTTTGCCACGGTGGAATTCGTTGCCAGCGCCCTGGTGGATCTGGAGTTCCACAGCGGGCCGCAGCCGGCGGATCCGATGCAGAGACAGGCTGAGGTGCTGGAGGCCCTGGGCATGCCGCGCGCCATCCGCATGCGCCATGCGACGCCGCATTTCGCGCATGTGTTCAGCGGCGACGGCTATTCCAGCGGCTATTACAGCTACATGTGGTCCGAGGTGATGGATGCCGATGCCTTTGCGGCCTTCGAGGAGGCGGGCGATCCCTTCGATCCGGCCACGGCGGAACGGCTGGAGCGGTTCATCCTGTCGGCGGGCGGGTCCGAGCCGGCAGAGGACCTGTATCTGAAGTTCCGCGGCCGGATGCCGGGGGTGGAGGCGCTGCTGAAGGGGCGCGGGCTTCTGGACGCGGCCTGAGGAGGGGCGATGGATCAGTATCGCGGTGCGCTGGAGGAACTGGGCGGCGTTTTCGACCGGCTGGATCAGGGCGCGGTGGCGGCCTTGGTCGAGGTGCTGACCGGGGCGCGGCGGATCGTGGTTTCGGGGGCCGGGCGCGAGCGGTTGCAGATCATGGGCCTTGCGATGCGGCTGGCGCATCTGGGGCGCGATGCCCATGTGGCGGGCGAGATGGGGTGCCCGCCGGTCGGCCGGGGCGATCTTCTGCTGGTCACGTGCGGGCCGGGGCATCTGCCGACCGTTGCCGCGCTGATGGCACAGGCACGGGGCGCGGGGGCGCAGGTGGCGGCAATCACCGCGCAGCCGGGCGGGCCGGATATGGCGCTGGCCGATCTTGTGCTGCATCTGCCTGCACAGACCATGGCCGATGACCGGGGGGCGGCAAGATCATCGGTCCTGCCGATGGGCAGCCTGTTCGAGGGCGCGCTGTTCGTGCTGTTCGAGGTGATGGTGCTGCGGCTGATGACGCGGCTGGGGGTGACGGCGGACGGGATGCGGGCGCGGCATACCAATCTGGAATAGGGCAAACCGGGGCAGGCGATGACGGATGAAGAACGCGAGGTCCGGGCGGCGATGGTGGATACCTGCCGCGCGATGGAGGCGAAGGGAATCAATCAGGGCACGTCCGGCAACCTGTCCCTGCGCTGGGGCGAGGGGTTCCTGATCACGCCCTCGTCGCTGCCCTATGACCGGATGCAGCCCGACGACATTGTGGTCATGGGCTGGGATGCGGCTTATGTCGGGCGGCGGCCCAGTTCGGAATGGCGGTTCCACCGCGACATTCTGGCCGCGCGGCCGGATGTGGATGTGGTGCTGCATTGCCATTCGGCCCATGCGACGGCAGTGGCCTGCCATCACCGCGACATTCCGGCCTTTCACTACATGGTCGGCGTGATGGGCGGGAACAGCCTGCGCTGCGCCGGTTATGCGACCTTCGGCACGCAGGCCCTGTCGGATGCGGCGTTGCGGGCGCTGGAGGGGCGCAAGGCCTGTCTGCTGGCGCAGCACGGCCAGATCGCGCTGGGCAGGACGCTGGAGGCCGCGCTGGCAATGGCGGTCGAGGTCGAGGCGCTGGCGCAGATGTATCTGTTGGCGCTGAGCATCGGAGAGCCGCCGGTGCTGCCCGAGGCCGAGATGGAGCGGGTGATGGGCCAGATGCGGCGGATGTCCTACGGGCAGGGCCCCGAGGGCGAGGGTGCCGCCGATGTGGCCCGACCGCGCGAGTCGTAACGGGGCCTTAGGCCGGCATTCCAGGTTTTCGGTCTGAAGAGGGACCGGGCTGACATGTCGGCGATGAGTCCGCAACGGTCAGTTCGGCCCATTCCTGACGCTTGAAGGGAGTCCCGACCGGGTTAACAGCCGCGCATGCGGCCCCGGCCAACGCCCGACCGCCCATTTGGGCGGGCGCTTCTGTGTCGTCGGTCTTCCGTCCAACCCGCAGGAGAGGCCGCACCATAAAGTGCCTCAACGCACGGTTGCGTGCGGGCGTTGGCCTGTGTTGCCCTGACTGTCCGCTTCGTCTCGCATAGCCGCCATCAAGGACCGCCCTTGCAGCGCGGCAACCGGCCCGCTTCCGTCTGCCCCCTTCCCCCCGGCCCCTTTCCCGTGTATGGCCCCCCAAGGCCTGAGGACTCCGGGGCCGTGCCATCAGGGAGGGCGCGGCGGGGGGCATGAGGCCGCAATGTGGCTTCATACAGCGGGCAAGGTTCCCGCGTCAGGACAAAAGATGGACGATCTGGCGATTGCCGGGCCGCTGAAATCGGCTTTGGCGGAAAAGGGCTATGACAGCCTGACCCCGGTGCAGGAGGCCGTGCTGGCCGAGGGCGTGGCGGGGCGTGACCTGCTGGTCAGCGCCCAGACCGGATCGGGCAAGACCGTGGCCTTCGGTCTGGCCATCGCGCCCGAGGTGCTGGGCGGCGTCGATGCGCTTCTGCCCGCCGAAAAGCCGATTGCGCTGGTGGTGGCGCCCACGCGCGAACTGGCGCAGCAGGTGGCGCGGGAATTCCAGTGGCTTTACGGCCCCGCCGGCGTGCAACTGGCCACTTGTGTGGGCGGCATGGACTATCGCACCGAACGCCGGTCGCTGGAGCGGGGGGCGCATGTTGTCGTCGGCACGCCGGGCCGTTTGCGCGACCATATCGAACGGCACTCGCTGGACCTGTCCGAAGCCCGCGCGGTTGTGCTGGACGAGGCCGACGAGATGCTGGATCTGGGCTTTGCCGAGGATCTGGAATTCATCCTCGGCTCCGCCCCGGAAGACCGCCGCACGCTGATGTTCTCGGCCACCGTGCCGAAGGAAATCGAGACGCTGGCCCGCACCTTCCAGAAGGATGCGCTGCGGCTGAACGTGCAAAGCCCCGAACGCCAGCATGCCGACATCGCCTATCAGGCCCTGTCGGTGCAGGCGCGCGACAAGGAACATGCGATCTTCAACGTGCTGCGCTTTCACGAGGCGCAGACCGCCATCGTCTTCTGCAAGACGCGGGCCAATGTGAACCATCTCTTCGCCCGCATGGTGAACCGGGGCTTTCAGGCCGTGGCCCTGTCCGGGGAACTTTCCCAGCAGGAACGGATGCACGCGCTACAGGCGCTGCGCGACGGCCGGGCGCGGGTCTGCATCGCCACCGATGTGGCGGCGCGGGGCATCGACCTGCCGGGGCTGGAACTGGTGATCCATGCCGATCTGCCGTCGAACCCCGACACGCTCCTGCACCGCTCGGGCCGCACCGGCCGGGCCGGGCGCAAGGGCACGTCGGTGCTGATCGTGCCGCCGGCCGAGATGCGCAAGGCGCAGCGGGTGTTGCAGGGGGCCAGGCTGGTGGCCGACTGGGGCAAGGCCCCTTCGGCCGAGGATGTGCAAGCGCGTGAGGATCTGCGGCTGGTGGAACATCCCCTGCTGGCCGAAGGTGTCGGTGAAGAGGCCGACATGACCGCCGCCCTGCTGGACCGCTGGGGGCCCGAGGCAGTGGCCGCCGCCTTCGTGCGGCTCTGGCGCGAAGGCCGCTCGGCGCCCGAGGTGCTGTCCGACAGCCTGCCGCCGCCCGCCCCGCTGCCGCCGCGCGACCGGGGCGAATTCGGCCCTGCGGTCTGGTTCAAGGTCTCGGTCGGTCATTCGGGCCGGGCCGAGGCGCGCTGGCTGCTGCCGAAGATCTGTGATGCGGGCGGTATCGCCAAGGATGGCATCGGCGCGATCCGGGTGCAGCAGGAGGAAACCTTCGTGCAGATCGCGGCCCCGCTGGCCGACCGGTTCGGGGCCAGCCTCGAGATCGACAAGGATCTGGTGATGGAGCGGATCGAGGGCGAACCCGACCTGGGCCGCTTTGCGCCGCGCACCGGGACAAGGCCCGAAGCCCGCCCGGCGCCGAAGCGCGAGGATCGGCCCGCGCCAAGGCGTGAAAAGGCCCCCTACCAGCCGAAACCCTCGCGCTTCGTCGAAGACGGCGATGCGCCGCGCGACGCGGCCCGCAAGCCCTGGCCCAAACGGGACGAGGGCGAGGACCGCCCGCGCCCGGCCCGTGACCCTGCGGAGCGCAAACCCTATACCCCGCGCGAGGGGGGCGAAAGAAAGCCCCATACGGCCAGAGACGGCACGGATCGCAAGCCCTATGCCCCCCGCGACGGGGCCGAACGCAAGCCCTATGCCCCGCGTGATGCGGGCGACCGGGCCGAGGCTGCGAAGAAACCGCGCTGGACGCCGGATGACCGGGCGAACCGCGCCGAACCCGCAGGCGGCAAACCCGCCTACAAATCCACCGGTTACAGATCCCATGGCGGTGGCGAGGGCAAGCCGGGCCGGGCCACGGGCTACAAGAGCCATGCTGCAGAAGGCGCGGCCTACAAGCCGCGCGTGGCCAGGGGTGAGGAAGCACGGCCCTATGCCAAACGCGATGGCGGCGATGCCCCGGCGCGCGGGCCGAAACCCGAAGGCGGGCGCAGCTGGGACGCAAAGCCCGCAGGCGGCAAGAAGCCCTATGTGGCCAAAGGCGGCGACAAGCCCTTTGCCCGCAAGCCCGCAGCCAAACCCGCGGCCCCGAAGGCCGATGCGCGCGACACATCGAAACGCTTCGTGCCGCCGAAAAAGCCCAAGGGCTGATCCTCTCGATCCGATGCCGCCGGAGAATCCCGGCGGCATAGGGCCAAGGCACAACGGCCCCTTCATCTGTGCCGAAATACTCCGGGGGTTTGGGGGCAGGGCCCCTATCGCCCGAGGAGGAGCGCGCCCGCGCGACGACGAGACGGAACCATGCGCCGCAAGGCGCGCCATCCGGTAACGCGCCCTCAGGCCCCGAGGGCTGCGGTCAGCGCCCGGTGCAGCGCAGGATTGGCCACCACGACGCCGGTGGCGCGCGGGTCGGGCGCGTTCAGCACCAGCGCCGCGCCCCGGCCATCGCTGACGGCGCAACCGGCGCGTCCGGCGATCAGCGCCCCGGCCGCGATGTCCCATTCCCAGGCCGGGCGCAAGGTCAGCATGGCGTCATGCCGCCCCTCGGCCACCAGGCAGAACCGATAGGCCAGCGAGGCGCGGAAACTGCGCCTGATGTCGGGAATGCCGCCCGGCCAATGGTCGGGCTGCATCGCGGCGCGGGTGGTCAGCACATCCGCGCCGGTCAGCTCGGCCCTCGTCCCGCAGCGGATCGGCTGGCCGTCGCAGGTGGCCGGGCCATGGCCGGTTGCGGCATAAAGCCGGTTCTTTGCGGGCAGATAGACCACGCCCGCCGTGGCCCGCCCGCCCCGCGCCACCGCCAGTGACACGGCGAAATTCTCTTCTCCCGCCAGAAAGGCACGGGTGCCGTCGATCGGATCCAGGATGAACACCGCCTCCTGCCGCAGCCGCGCCGGATCGTCCGGGCTTTCCTCGGACAGCCAGCCATAGCCGGGACGCGCGGCGCGCAGCCGGGCCATCATCGCGTCATTCACCGCCAGGTCGGCTTCGGACACCGGGCCATGATCGCCGCCCTTGTCCCAGAATTTCGGGTCTTTGCGCCAGTGTCGCAGGGCGATGGCCCCGCCGGCGCGGGCGGCCTCGACCAGAAGGGACAGGTCGTCAGCTTCCGGCAAGGGTCAGCCCTTCGACCAGCAGCGACGGGACGCGGGTCGACAGATGGTCGCGCGCATCATTGGCCGGGGTGATCCGCCGCAGCATATCCTTCAGGTTGCCCGCGATGGTGCATTCATGCACCGGATGCGACAGCCGCCCGCCTTCGACCCACCAGCCCGAGGCCCCGCGCGAATAATCCCCGGTGGTCGGGTTGATGGTGGAGCCGATCATCGAAGTGATCAGCAGCCCCCGGCCCATGGCCCCGATCATCTCATCCCGACTCTGGCTGCCCTGCGTCAGGTCAAGGCAGGTGGTCGCGGGCGAAGGCGGGGCCGATGGCCCGCGCGTGGCATTGGCGGTCGAGGGAAGGCCCAGCTTGCGCCCCGTGGCCAGATCCAGCACCCAGCCTTGCAGCACGCCGTCCCGCACCAGCGCGCGCGGGGCGGTCGGCAGCCCTTCGGCATCGAACAGGCGCGACGCCCCGATGCGCGGGCGATGCGGGTTTTCCAGAAGCGACAGGCCGGGCGGCAGCACCTCGGTCCCCATCAGGCCCTTGGCCCAGCTGGCCCCGCGCGCGATGGCGCTGCCGTTGATCGCCGACACCAGATGCCCGATCAGCGAGGCGGCAACCCTTTCGTCAAAGAGAACCGGGAAATGCCCGGTGGGCGGCTTGACCGCGCCCAGCCGCGCCAGCGCGCGTTCGGCGGCCAGTGCGCCGATCTCGTCCGGTGCGGGCATGTCGGCGGCATGGATGCGGCCTTCGCCCGCCCAGTCCCTCTCCATCCCTGTGCCGGTGCCGCAGAAGGCGACGGCAGAGAGCGAATGCGAACTGCGGCCGTAACCGGCGGCAAAGCCGTTGCTGGCGGCCAGATGGATCTCGCGCCGCGACCATGTGGCCGAGGCTTCGACCTGGGTGATGCCCCTTGCCGCCAATGCGGCGGCTTCGGCGGCCCGGGCCTGCGCTTCCAGCGCGGCGGCGGCCGGTTCGGGCGACGGGTCGCACAGGTCCAGCCGGGTGGAATCGGTGTCGCGGGCCAGTTGCGCCGGGTCGGCCAGGCCCGCCGTCGGGTCTTCGGGGGCCTCGCGCGCCATGGCGACGGCGCGTTCGGCCAGCGCGGCGATGGTGGCCTCTGACATGTCCGAGGCCGAGACACAGGCCTGCCGTTGTCCGATCAGAACCCGCAGCCCGATCTCGGTGCCTTCGGCGCGTTCGGCCTGTTCCAGCTTGCCCTGCCGGATGTCCACGGTCAGCGACTGGCCGGTGACAGCCAGCGCATCGGCGGCTTCGGCCCCCGCACGGGTGGCGGCACGGATCAGCGCCTGGGTCAGATCGGAAAGGCTGGGCGGCATGCGGACCTCCGGCAATCGGCAGGACTGAGGTAGTCCGACAGACGCGGCGGCGCAAGGCTGTGGCCCACCCCCCGAACGGAAACGGGGGCCCGAAGGCCCCCGTCCTGATCAATGAACCGTCATGATCAGTGAACCACGGCCTCGGCCGGGCGGTCGCGGCGGCTGGCGATCACCTTGCCGCCGACGATCAGCCCCTCGGGCCCGGTCGTCACCACCACGGTCGATCCGTCCAGCACATCCCCGGCCAACAGCATTTCGGCCAGCGGGTCCTGCAACTGGCGCTGGATCACCCGTTTCAGCGGGCGTGCGCCGAACACCGGATCATAGCCTTCGTCCGCCAGCCAGGCGCGGGCCGCGGCATCCAGATCCAGCGTGATCTTGCGCGTTGCCAGCCGCTCTTCCAGCCGATGCAGCTGGATTTCGACGATGCCGCCCATATCGGCCCGGTTCAGCCGGTCGAAGATGATCTGCTCGTCCAGCCGGTTCAGGAATTCCGGGCGGAAATGCGCCCGCACCGCTTCCATCACCTCGGCCTTGGCATGGGCCGCGTCCATCCCTTCCGGCAGTTCCGACAGCGCCCGCGCCCCCAGGTTCGAGGTCAGGATGATCAGCGTCTGCTTGAAGTCGACCACCCGGCCCTGACCATCGGTCAGGCGGCCATCGTCCAGCACCTGCAACAGCACGTTGAACACATCCGGATGCGCCTTTTCCACCTCGTCGAACAGCACGACCTGATAGGGCCGCCGCCGCACCGCCTCGGTCAGCACGCCGCCTTCGTCATAGCCGACATAGCCGGGCGGGGCACCGATCAGGCGCGAAACCGCGTGTTTCTCCATGAATTCCGACATGTCGATGCGGACCATCGCGTTGTCGTCGTCGAACAGGTATTCGGCCAGCGCCTTGGTCAGTTCGGTCTTGCCGACGCCGGTCGGACCAAGGAACAGGAAGCTGCCCAGCGGCCGGTTTTCATCCGACAGCCCGGCGCGCGCCCGGCGGACCGCCCGCGACACGGCTTCGACAGCCGCCCGCTGGCCGATGACCCGGCGGCCCAGCTCATCCTCCATCCGCAGAAGCTTGTCCTTCTCGCCTTCCAGCATCTTGGTGGTGGGGATGCCGGTCCAGCGTTCCACCACTTCGGCGATCTGCTCAGGGCGCACCGATTCGGCGACCATCGCGTCACCCTCGCGGCCCTCGGCTTCGCCAAGCTTCTTTTCCAGTTCCGGGATGCGACCGTATTGCAGTTCCCCGGCCTTGGCAAAGTTGCCTTCGCGCTTGGCCTGTTCCAGTTCGGCCCGCGACTGGTCGAGTTGCTCTTTCAGCCCGCGCGCCGCCTCAAGGCTGTCACGCTCGGCCTGCCATTTCGCCGTCAGTTCCGCCGATTTCTGCTGAAGGTCGGCCAGTTCCTTTTCCAGCTTTTCCAGCCGGTCCTGCGACGCCGCATCGTCTTCCTTCTTCAGCGCCTCGGCCTCGATCTGGAATTGCAGGATCTGGCGATCCAGCGCGTCCAGCTCTTCGGGCTTGCTGTCCACCTCCATCCGCAGCCGCGACGCGGCTTCGTCCACAAGGTCAATCGCCTTGTCGGGCAGGAAGCGGTCGGTGATGTAGCGATGGCTCAGCGTCGCCGCTGCCACCAGCGCAGAGTCGGCGATCTTCACGCCGTGGTGCATCTCGTATTTTTCCTTGATGCCCCGCAGGATGGAAATCGTGTCCTCCACCGTCGGCTCGCTGACGAACACCGGCTGGAACCGGCGGGCCAGGGCCGCGTCCTTTTCCACATGCTTGCGGTATTCGTCCAGCGTGGTGGCGCCGACGCAATGCAACTCGCCCCGCGCCAGCGCGGGTTTGATCAGGTTGGCGGCATCCATCGCACCTTCGGATTTCCCGGCACCGACCAGCGTGTGCATCTCGTCGATGAAGAGGATGATCTCTCCGGCGGCCGATTCCACCTCTTTCAGGATGGCCTTCAGCCGTTCCTCGAATTCCCCGCGATATTTCGCCCCGGCGATCAGCGCGCCCATGTCCAGCGCCATCAGCTTCTTGTTGCGCAAGGATTCCGGCACATCGCCGTTGACGATGCGCAGCGCAAGGCCTTCGGCGATGGCGGTCTTGCCGACGCCGGGTTCCCCGATCAGCACCGGGTTGTTCTTGGTCCGGCGCGACAGCACCTGCATCGCGCGGCGGATTTCCTCATCCCGCCCGATGATCGGGTCGATCTTGCCATCGCGCGCCGCCTCGGTCAGGTCGCGGGCGTATTTCTTCAGCGCCTCCATCGTGTCCTCGCTGGAGGCGCTGTCGGCGGTGCGCCCCTTGCGCACATCGTTGATGGCGGAATTCAGGCCCTGCGCCGTCACGGCCCCGGCGGTCAGCGCATCCTTGGCCCGCGTGTTCACCAATGCCAGCGCGGTCAGCATCCGTTCCACGGGAACAAAACTGTCGCCGGCCTTCTTGGCCACCTGTTCCGCCTCGTCCAGCACGCGGACAAGCTGCGGGTCGACATAGGTCTGCCCGTCGCCGCCCGACACCTTGGGCAGCTTGGCAATGGCGGCATTCAGCGCATCGTTCACCCGTTCGGGGGACCCGCCCGCCTTGCGGATCAGATTGGCGGCAAGGCCCTGATCGTCATCCATCAGCGCCTTCAACAGATGGTCGGGCAGCACCCGCTGGTGACTTTCCCGCATCGCGATGGTCTGCGCGGCCTGAATGAATCCGCGCGACCTCTCCGTGAACTTTTCCATGTTCATCGGTCGTCTCCTTTCATAAGCACCGCCCCGCGAACGCCCTGATCAGGCACGTCCGCACCGGCCTTGCCCCAGATGTGGGACGGCATCGCGCCGCCTTCAAGCCGGAACCCGCCGCCGCCCGGCGATTTTTCTGCATCGCCCTTCGGCGGAAATCCCCGGCCGCGCCGCGATGGGCCTTTTGCCGCCGATCCGGGGTGGTGGTTTCGGCGGATTTCGCGGCAGGGTTGCGCTGACGCGAGGTCCGGGCTTGTCCGTCGCGCGTTCGCGGCGCAGGTGATCGGGCCCAAGGAGCCCATGATGCGCGAAACCCCCGAACTGATCCTGCCGCAAGTCCCGGTCGAGGGGATTGCCGTCCATGTCGGCCGGTCGCGCCTGTCGATGGGCGATGCGGTTTCGGCCCGGCTGATGCCCGATGGGCGGGTGGCGATCTGGGCGCGGGTCTACCGGCCGCTGTTGGGGATCATCCCGCGCTGGTCCAGCGGCTGTCTGGGTTATCTTGGCCCCGTTGCGGCGCAGATCCTGACCCCGGCCCTGCTGGAGGGTCAGGCACTGCGACTGCGGGTGGTGATGCTGACGCCCGAGCATCTTGCAGCGGGGCGCGAGCCGGAAATCCACGTCTCGGTCTGGGGCGATCCGAAGCTGCTGCTGCCGTTCCTGGAAATGACGGCCCCGCCCGCGGCCGAGCCGGTTCCGGAAAGGCCCGCCCGCAGGGCCGCACGGGGCTGAGGGCCGGGCCGCCGGCTTCAGTCGCGGGGTTTGGGGGTCAGCAGCTTTTTTGGCCGGACCGCCTCGGCCGCCTTGAACAGGCCGAAGGTCTGGTTGACGTAATTCACCACGCCGCCGATCTTGTCCAGATAGGCCGCCAGTTCCGGCGTCTTTTCGGCCTCCAGCACCTGCACCGGGCGGGCGGGATCCATGCCTTCGAACTGGCAGTAGAACAGCGGCTCTCCGCGTTTCAGGATCAGGTCCTTCTGCGGCTCGTGCCATTCAAAGGCCCACATCAGGGGGCGCGGCCAGACGGAAATCGGGAAGCGCCCGCCAAAGATGGTGCCGGGCAGCGGATCGGGCCGGTAATGCATGAAGGCCGACAGCTGTGTCAGATAGACCATCTCGTCGGCGATAAAGCAGTAGGGCAGTTGCAGCTGGATCGTCGGCCGGTCGGGATAGCGCCATTCGGCTTCGTTCACCAGCGTCAGCACTTCGCCCAGCTTGTTCGACCGGATCGGACTGGCACTGCCCGCGCGGTTGATCAGAACCGGCTTTCCCTTGTCGTCGCGGGAAAAGCCGATGTGCAGATCGAACGGGCATTTCACCATGAAATACCGGCTTTCCAGCTGGATGACCGCCGGGCATCGGCTGGCCGACTTGGCATGCGCCCGGTTGGTCTGCCGCAGGCTGACCCGTTCGGGCGGGTCATAAAGCACGGCACCCTTGTCGCTGGTCAGGAACCAGCCGACCGAAATCGGACCTGAACCGGGGCCATCCTCGGGCCGGTCGAATGTCAGCGAAATGTCCATGGCCTGCCCCTGTTCAACTGGCGGCAAGGTCGCGCCAATGGCGGGGCAAGTCAATGAATTGGCCAGTTATTGTAAACAATGCCGCAGCGCGCGGATCGTGGCCGCATCGGTGCGCCGTTCGGTCGCCGGGCCGAAGCCCAGATCGACCGCCCGGCCGGAGACCGCATGGGCAATCGAGCCGGAGCCATGAATCTCTCGCACACCCATCGCCACGAAACGGCCAGCATTGGCAGCCGAGATGCCCGATCCCGGCATGATGACGATGCGGCCTGCCGCTTGCGCCATCAGCGCGGCGATCCGGTTTGCGCCCGCGGCGGCGGTTGTGGCGCCGCCCGAGGTGAGGATGCGCGAAAATCCCATTGAAACAGCCTGTTCCAGTGCCTGTGCCTGATCGGGAACCAGATCGAAGGCGCGGTGCAGGGTGCAATCCATCGCCCCGGCCGCCGCCTTCAGGCGGCGCAGCGCAGGCAGGTCCAGTTGCCCGTCCGGCAGGCTGGCGCCCAGAACGACTCCGGCCAGCCCGGCGCTGCGGGCAGTGGCGATGTCAGCCTCCATCTGCGCCAGTTCGGCGGCGGAGAACACGAAATCCCCGGCGCGGGGGCGGATCATTGCCATGACGGGCAAGCCGCAGCCCGCAGCTTCTGCCATGAACCCGGCCGAAGGTGTCAGGCCCCCCAGCGACAGGGCCGAACAAAGCTCGATCCGGTCGGCCCCTTCGGCGATGGCTTCGGCCAGCCCGGCAGAGGTATCGACACAGATTTCCAGCGTCACGGCCATTCCGCCGCCCCCGCCATGGCGGCCCCCAGCAATCCCGCATCGGCGCCGCATTGCGCGGGCACCGCCAGGGCCACGGCGCTGCTGCGCAGGACCCTGGCGCGCAGGCCCTGATCCAGAAACGCCACCAGCCCCGCCGCTTGCGACAGCCCGCCGCCCACCGGCACGGCGGTGGCCCCCACGACGTTCAGAACCATCGCCAACGGCGCGGCCACCAGCTCGCGCCACAGATGCAGGGTCTCGGTGGCCGCAGTCTCACCGGCCTGCCACCGGCGGATGATCGTCTCTGACGTGGCGGTTTCGCCGCTGCGCATCAGGTGCAGCCGCTCCAGCCCGCGCGCGCCCCCGATCGTGTCGACGCAACCCACCTGCCCGCAGCCGCAGGGCAGCGCGACATCGCCGCGCAGCACCGGGCCGTGCCCCCATTCCCCGGCATAGCCGCCCGCGCCGGTGACAAGCCGCCGCCCGATCACCAGCCCGCCGCCGACCCCGGTGCCCAGAATCACGCCGAAGACGGTGTCATGCCCGCGCCCGGCACCCTGCGTCGCCTCGGCCAGGGCAAAGCAATCGGCATCGTTCAACACCAGAACCGGCAGTCCGGTGGCCTGTTGCAAGGCAGGCCCCAGTGCCAGCCCGTCGATGGCGGCGATATTGGCGACCTTGCCGATGCCGGTGACAGGATCGACCACCCCCGCGATGGAAATCGAGATGCCGCGCGCCCCGGCCCCCTTGGCAAAGCCCGCGATTCCCGCGACGAAGGCCGCCAGATCGCGGGCAGGCGTTGCCGCTTCGCCCAAGGCGCGCAGGGCCGTGCCATCCCACAGGGCCGCGCGGATGCGGCTGCCGCCGATGTCGAATGCCAAGATCATGCCGCCCCCTTTCGACACAGTCTTGACAGCCCCGCCCGCTGGCGTCAAACCGCGCCGACCCCGGAAACAGGAGACGACCGATGCACGCGGATGACCCTCTCTGCGATGACCGTCTGATCGTGGCGCTGGATGTGCCGAATGTGGTTCAGGGGCTGCAACTGGCCGACCGGCTGGGCGATGCGGTCAGCTTCTACAAGATCGGGCTGGGGATGCTGACCGGCGGCGGTCTGGCGCTGGCGAACGAGCTGAAGCACGAACGCGGCAAGCGGGTGTTTCTGGACATGAAATTCTTTGACATCGGGGCCACGGTCGAGGCGGCGGTGCGCGGCATCGCGCAATATGACCTGGATTTCCTGACCGTGCATGGCGATCCGCAGGTGGTGCGTGCAGCGGCCGAGGGCAGGAAGGGTTCGAACACCAGGATCCTTGCCGTCACCGTTCTGACCAGTCTGGACCGCGCCGATCTGGACGCGAACATGATCGTGCCGGGCGATCTGGCGCAGATCACCGTGGAACGTGCCGCGCGGGCGCTGGCCGCAGGGGCGGATGGCGTCATCGCCAGCCCGCAGGAAGCCGCCGCGATCCGTGCGCTGCCCGAAGCGGCGGGCAAGCTGATCGTCACGCCGGGGGTGCGACCGGCGGGGGCCGCCCCTGGCGACCAGAAGCGCATTGCGACCCCGGCCCAGGCGATTGCCGCCGGGGCCGATCATGTGGTGATCGGCCGCCCGATCTGGGCCGCCCCCGATCCTGCCGCCGCCGCGCGGGCCGTGGTGGCCGATCTTTCCGCCCACTGACACTCGCCGAGCCGCAGCCGGTTGACTCGACTCACCCATTTACTTAACATGATAATCAATTGAGTCTCGGGGGGATGCCATGGCGACATTGCAGGACCGGATCGCGCAGCTTGACGGGCATCTGGCGCGGTTCCGCGACACGGGCATCCTGAATCTGATCGACGGCAAGGATATTGCCGCCGGGGATTGGTTCGACACCCGCAGCCCGGTGGACGAAAGTCTGATTGCCCGCGTGGCGCTGGGCACGGCCGCGACGGTGGATGCCGCCGCAAGGGCCGCCAAGGCCGCCTTTCCCGCCTGGGCCGCGCTGGAGGGGGACAAGCGCAAGGCCATCCTGCACCGCATCGCCGATCTGATCGAGGCGCGGGCCGAGGAAATCGCCCTTTGCGAATGCTGGGACACCGGGCAGGCCTGGCGCTTCATGTCCAAGGCGGCGCTGCGCGGAGCGGAGAACTTCCGCTTCTTCGCCGATCAGGCGCCGGGCGCGCGCGATGGCCAAAGCCTGCCCACCGCGACGCATTGGAACGTGACCACGCGCCAGCCCATCGGCCCCGTCGGGGTGATCACCCCCTGGAACACACCCTTCATGCTGTCGACCTGGAAGATCGCCCCGGCTTTGGCCGCCGGTTGCACCGTGGTTCACAAACCTGCCGAATTCAGCCCCCTGACCGCGCGCCTTCTGGCCGAGATCTGCCATGAGGCCGGGTTGCCGCCGGGGGTGCTGAACCTGGTGAACGGGATGGGCGAAGGGGCCGGCAAGGCGCTGACCGAACATCCCGACATCAAGGCCATCGCCTTCGTGGGCGAATCGAAGACCGGCAGCATGATCATGCGGCAAGGCTCTGACACGCTGAAACGGGTGCATTTCGAACTTGGCGGCAAGAATCCCGTCATCGTTTTCGAAGATGCCGATCTGGACCGCGCGCTGGATGCGGTGGTCTTCATGATCTATTCGCTGAATGGGGAACGCTGCACCTCCTCCAGCCGCCTCTTGGTGCAGAAGAGCATCGCCGACCAGTTCCATGCCAAGCTGATCGACCGGGTGAAACGCCTGAAGGTGGGGCACCCGCTGGACCCCGCGACCGAGATCGGGCCGCTGATCCACAAGATCCATTTCGACAAGGTTTCCGGTTATGTCGGGGCGGGTCTGGCGGATGGGGCCACCCTTGCGGCGGGTGGAAAGCGCATCGGCAGCGAGGGTTGGTTCATCGAGCCGACCCTTTTCACCCATGCCACCCCGAAGATGCGGATCGCGCAGGAAGAGGTGTTCGGGCCGTTTCTGACCAGCCTGACCTTTGCCGACGAGGCCGAGGCGCTGACCATGGCCAATGGCGTGGCCTATGGGCTTGCCGGGTATCTCTGGACCAGCGACCTGACCCGCGCCATGCGATTTTCCGATGCGCTGGAAGCCGGGATGATCTGGGTGAACAGCGAAAACGTCCGCCACCTGCCCACCCCCTTTGGCGGGGTGAAGGCCAGCGGCATCGGCCGCGACGGCGGCGACTGGTCCTTTGATTTCTATATGGAAACCAAGAACACCGCCTTCGCCTTTGGAACCCACAAGATCCAGCGTCTGGGAGCCTGACCCATGCCCGTCCCTGCACCGAACCTTTACCCGGCCTTCAACACCGTCCGGCTGAGCCATGTCGAATTCGGCGTGACCGACCTTGCCCGCAGCCGGGCCTTTTACGTCGATACGCTTGGCCTGCAAGTGACCGACGAGGATGCCGACACCATCTGGCTGCGCGCGTTGGAAGAGCGCGGGCACCATTGCATCATCCTGAAAAGGGCCGACAGGGCAGAGGCACGCGATCTTGGGTTCAAGGTGTTCGACGAAGACCACCTTGACCGCGCTGCCGCCTTCTTTGCGGGCCGTGGCCTGCCGGTGGACTGGGTGGAGCGCCCCTTTCAGGGCCGCACCTTCCGCACCCGAGACCAGCAGGGCATCCCGCTGGAATTCTATGCAAGAATGAATCGCCTGCCGCCGATCCACCAGCAATACAGTCTCTACAAAGGCGTAAAGCCGCTGCGGATCGACCATTTCAACTGCTTCTCGCCCAATGTCGATCAGGCCGTGGCGTTCTGGAACGAGATCGGCTTCCGGGTGACGGAGTATACCGAAGATGCCGAATCCGGTCGTCTCTGGGCGGCATGGACCCAACGCAAGGGGGGGGTCCATGACATCGCCTTCACCAATGGCACCGGCCCGCGGCTGCATCACACCGCCTTCTGGGTGCCGACGCCCCTGAACATCATCGACCTTTTGGACCTGATGTCGACGACAGGCTGGCTGGCGAATATCGAGCGCGGGCCGGGTCGCCACGGCATCTCCAACGCCTTCTTTCTGTATATCCGCGACCCGGATGGCCACCGGATCGAGATCTATTGTTCCGACTACCAGACCGTTGACCCGGATCTGGAACCGATCCGCTGGGATCTGAAAGACCCGCAAAGGCAGACCCTCTGGGGCGCGCCGGCACCCCGGTCGTGGTTCGAGGAAGGCAGCCGCTTTGCCGGGGCCGATCTGTCCGACAGCGACCTGAAGGCCACCCCGATCATCGCGCCATGATGCGGCTGGCGACATTCACCGCCAATGGGCGGCAACTGTGGGGCGCGGTCGCAGAGACCGGCCTGATCGTCCTGTCGGATGACTTTCCGCACTGGCCGACGTTGCGATCAGTCATCGCGGCCGGAGCATGGAAAACAGTCTCTGATCTGGCGGAAAAGCGGGATGTGACCCACCCTTTCGGCAGCTTTCGCTGGGATATTCCCGTCCCCGACCCGGAAAAGATCATCTGTGTCGGCGTCAACTTTCCCGACCGCAATGCCGAATACAAGGACGGGCAGGAGGCCCCGCCCTTCATGTCTCTGTTCCCGCGCTTTGCCCGCAGCTTTGTCGGCCACGATCAGCCGTTGATCCGGCCGCCCGAAAGCCCGCAACTGGACTATGAAGGCGAAATCGCCGTGGTCATCGGCAAGGGGGGGCGCCGTATCCCGCAGGCGCAGGCGCTGGACCATATCGCGGCGCTGACCCTGTGCAACGAAGGCACCATCCGCGACTGGGTGCGCCACGCCAAGTTCAACGTGACACAGGGCAAGAACTGGGACGGTTCGGGTGCGATCGGCCCCTGGCTGGTGCCCTTCGAAGGTGCGGAGCAGATCCTCGACGTGGGCCTTGAATGCCGGGTGAATGGTGAAACCCGCCAGCAGGATCGCACCAGCCGGATGCTGTTCCCGGTTGCCCGGCAGATCGCCTATATCTCGACCTTCACCACACTTGTCCCCGGCGACATCATCGTCACCGGCACACCCACAGGCGCGGGCGCGCGGCTTGATCCGCCGCAATGGCTGCGCCCCGGCGATGTGGTCGAGGTCAGCGCCGAAGGCATCGGGACCCTGCGGAACGGAGTGCGCGACGAATGACGCCCGAGGCCATTTCCGCTTGTGTAGAGACGCTTTTTCAGGCTGAAACAACCCGCCGCCAGTGCGGGCTGATCTCGGCCCAATATCCTGATGCGACGCTGGACGATGCCTATGCCATCCAGTCGGCGCTGGTGGAGCAGAAGCTGGCGGCGGGGCGCAGGGCGACGGGCTGGAAGATCGGCCTGACCTCTCGCGCCATGCAGAACGCTTTGAACATCACCACGCCGGATTCGGGGGTGCTGCTGGACGACATGCATTTCGTCCATGGCGCGACCGTGCCCGCCGGGCGGTTCATTCAGCCGCGGGTAGAGGCCGAGATTGCCTTCGTGATGCAGGCTCCGCTGCGGGGCATGCAGGTCACAAGGGACGAGGTGGTTGCGGCCACCGGCCATGTCTGTCCCAGCCTGGAAATCCTGGATACCCGCATCCTGCGGGCCGATCCCGTCAGCGGCAGGGCGCGGACCATCGTCGACACCGTGGCCGACAATGCGGCCAATGCCGGAATCGTGCTGGGAGAGGACCGGCACCGCATCGACACCTTCGATCTGCGGTGGGTTGGCGCGGTGGTCAAGCGTGACGGCGTGGTCGAGGAAACCGGCCTTGGCGCAGGCGTGCTGGATGATCCGGTGACGGGCATCCTGTGGCTGGTGCATCGGCTGGCGGCCTATGGCCAGGGGATCGAGGCGGGGCAGGTGGTGTTGTCGGGCAGCTTCATTCGCCCGATAGAAGCCCCGCGGGAAAGCCGGTTCAGTGCCGATTTCGGCGCGTTCGGGCAGGTGGAGATCAGCTTCGGCTGATCAACCCCTGCGCAACCCAGGCGTCGAAGGTTTCCAGTACCGCGCGGATAAATCCGTCGTCGTTGATGTGGCAGTCGAGTTCCACCAGATCGACATTCGCCGGGCAGGTTATGCGGATCTCGTCGCAGAAGGCGGCCAGCCCCTCGGCATCTGCCAGAGGTTCGCCTGGACGATCCCATTCGTTTCCACCCTGTTTTGGCAGGAACAGAGACGTTTTCCCGGTCGCAGTGGCCAGCTTTGCCGCCATCTCGCGCGCCATCATCCGCCGCTCATCCGGGCTTTGCACGAAAGAGGACAGCAAGCGGTTATGCGCATGGCTGGGCGCGTCGCGGAACCGTTCGGGCGGCGGCTGCCAGCCGACCACGTCGACCAGATCATAGCAGCCGATCGACACCATCTGCGGGATGCCGCGCAGCCCTGCATTGGTCATCCGGTCCGCCCCCGCCGTGATGGCCGAGCCGAAAAGGTGATTGCCCACCTCTTGCGGCGCGAAGTCCATCACCGCGGCAAAGGCCCCCTGCGCGGCCAGCGATTCAAAGGCCCGCCCGCCCATGCCGGTGGCGTGGAAGACCGCAACCTCGAAGCCGCGCTTTTCAAGTTCCGGCTTCAGCGTGACCATGTAGCGCAGCACTGTCTTGCCGAAGCTGGTCATCCCGATCAGCGGCCGGTCCCTGCGCGGAGGTTCAACCGCACGGGCGGCCCCCAGAACCGCCCCCGCGGCCTGGCTCAGAGACGCCTTGCAGACCGAGTTCAGTCCGTAGAGGCCGCCCGCCCAGAGGATCATCTGTATATCCGGCGCCAGTCGGCCGGGCGGGATCATCGGGCTGAAGCTGACGGTCGAGACAACGTATTTCGGCACACCCAGCGGCAATGCTGCACAAAGATCCAGCGCCAGATCGGTGCCCATCGACCCGCCCAGCACGATCACCCCGTCAAAGATGCCTTCGCGGTGCAGCCGGGCCGTCAGGGTGGCCGCCCCGCGTGCCATTGCCTGCATGGCGAAATTCTCGTCCTCGGCGGCGATCGCCTGGGCAATCGTCGTGCCGCCCGACTCGATCACCTGATGCTTGCTCCAGTCGGTCGGGGCCTTCGGGTCGCCAAGGACCGAGACATCCATGGTCAATGCCACGCCGCCCTGCGCGCGGATGACGCCCGCAAGATAGGTCAGTTCATCGTCCTTGGTGTCGTAGGTGCCCACGACAAGGATGCGGTCTCCCATCGAAAACAGTCCCCGTTACAGCTGAATCCACGCGGTTTTCAGATCGCAATACTTCTCAAGCGCATGCAGGCTCTTGTCCGCGCCATTGCCCGACTGCCTGGTTCCGGCCAGCGGAACGGTGCCATCCGCGCCGCCATAGGTGTTCACATGCACCACGCCGGCGCGGATGCCCCGGATCATCCGGTGCGCGCGCGACAGGTTGGCGGTCCAGACCCCCGAGGCCAGGCCGAAGTCGCTGGCATTGGCCAGCCGCAGGGCATCTTCCTCATCCCGGAACGGGGTGACGGCCAGGACCGGGCCGAAGACCTCTTCGCGGTACAGGCGATGGTCCGCCTGCACCCCGGTCACGATGGTCGGGGCCATGTAGTAGCCGCCGGTTTCCCGCAGGATGCGGTCGCCGCCGGTGACGACAGTGCCGCCTTCGCGCGTGGCATCGGTGACGAAGCCGAGATTGCCTTCCAACTGGGTCAGAGAGTTCACCGCGCCGATCTGCGTCGACAGCGACAGCGGGTTGCCGACGGCCATCTTTTCCGTGGTTTCGGAAAGAATAGAGACGAATTCGTCATGCACATCGGCCTGAACCAGCAGACGCGAGCCTGCGACGCAAACCTGCCCGGCGTTGCGGAAGATCGCCGTTGCGGCGGTCTTTGCGGCGGCTTTCAGATCCGGCGCATCGGCAAATACGATGTTGGGGGATTTGCCGCCCAGCTCCAGATAGCAGCGCTTGAGGTTCGACTGCGCGGAGTATTGCAGCAGCCGCCGCCCGGTGGCACCCGATCCGGTGAAGACCATCACGTCGACATCCGGCGACAGAGCCAGCGCCTCGCCCGTCACGCGGCCGGGGCCGGTGACGACGTTGAAGACGCCGGGCGGCACCCCGGCCTCCAACGCCAGTTCGGCCAGTTTCAGCAAGGTCAGAGAGGCGGTTTCCGCCGGTTTCAGCACCACCGAATTGCCCATGGCAAGGGCCGGCGCGATCTTCCAGGCCCCGATCATCAGGGGAAAGTTCCAGGGCACGATGGCCCCCACCACGCCCACGGGTTCCTTGTGAACCAGCGCCAGCACATTGGGCGCGGTGGGGGCGATCTCGCCATAAACCTTGTCCAGCGCCTCGGCATAGTAGCGGAAGGTGCCTGCCGCGCTGCCGGGTTCGGCCTTCAGCGCCATGGAAATCTCGGTCCCGTTGTCGCGGACGCCCAGAACCGCCAGTTCGGCGGCATGGCCGTCGATCAGATCGGCCAGCCGGTGCAGCACCGCCTTGCGCGCCGCAGGGGCAAGGCGTGACCAGCGGCCATCGTCAAAGGCCGCGCGTGCCGAGGCGCAGGCCCGGCCGACATCGGCAGCCGAGGCCGAGGCAAGCGTGGTCAGCTGACGGCCATCAATCGGCGACAGCACCGGGGTTTCGCCACCCGCGCCTGCCTGCCATTGGCCGTCGATCAGCAGGCGTCCGGCGGCGACGGGCGTGGCCGCAAGGCGGTCGATGGTGGCCTGATCCATGGTCTCTCCCGTCGGTTCAATATTCAAACCATCATTTCAAAAATAGATTGACGGAGTGGCTGCGACCTGTCAACAAAATTGCAGTCGCAAGGGGCAGGTCATGGGCACCGTCAGCAAGGCGCTGGAGCTTCTGGATCTTTTCACCCATCGGCAGCCGCAGATGGGGCTGAGCCAGATCGCGCGGGCGGCCGGTCTGAACAAGGCCACCTGTCACCGGCTGTTGCAGGAAATGGAGAAGGCGGGCCTGGTCGAACAGACCGGCCCGGCGCGGGAATACCGGCTTGGCCCGGCGGTGCTGCGGCTGGCCTCCTTGCGCGAGGCGGCGGTGCCGACGCGCGACGCCGCCATGCCCGCCCTGCGCACGCTGGCCGAAGCGACGGGCGAGACCGCGCATCTGTCGCATCTGGTGGCGGGAAGGTTGCAGACGCTGGCCTATGCCTATTCCGCGCGCCACGCGATGACGGTGCGGATGGAGGATGCCGATTTCCTGCCCTTCCATGCCACGGCCAGCGGGCTGGTGGTGCTGGCCTGGCTGCCTCAGGCCATGTCAGAGACGATTCTTGCCGCGCCGCTGCCGCAACTGACAGGCGAGACCGGCACCGATGCCGATGCCATCCGCAGCCGTCTGCCCGCGATCCGGGCGCGCGGCCATGCCGAAACCGAATCGACCTTTGAACCGGGGGTTCATGGCATCGCGCTGCCGCTGTTCGATGCGCAGATGGCTTGCACAGGGTCGATTGCGGTGGCGACTCCGGCGACGCGGATGACACCTGAACAACGCCGCCTGACGCTGGAGCAGCTGTCGCTTGCGGCGATCGAGATCACCCGGACCTGGGGCGGCCGCCTGCCGCCCGGCCTTGATACCCTGTGGCGCAATGCCGCCTGACCGAAAGGATACCTGATGAAGGACGCCAACTTTCTGAAAGCGAACAATGCCCGCAGCCTGTGGCACCCGATGACGGCACCGTCGGACAGTCTGAAGAACGCGCCCGCCATCATCACCGGCGGGCAGGGGGTGCGCATCCGCGATGTCGACGGGCATGAAGTGGTGGATGCCGTGGGGGGCCTGTGGAACGTCAACCTGGGCTATTCCTGCCAGCCGGTGAAGGATGCCATCGCGGCACAGCTGGAGGCGCTGCCTTATTATTCGATCTTCCGCGGCACTTCGAACGACAAGGTGATCGAACTGGCCGAGGAACTTCGGGCATTTTTTGCGCCGGATGGCCTTGTCCGGGCCTTTTTCACCTCGGGCGGGTCGGATTCCGTGGAAACCGCGCTGCGGCTGGTGCGGCAATATCACAAGATCCGCGGCGACCAGGGCCGGGTGAAATTCCTCAGCCTGAAGAAGGGCTATCACGGCACCCATATGGGCGGGGCCAGCGTCAACGGAAACGCCAATTTCCGCACCGCTTACGAGCCGCTTCTGCCCGGCTGCTACCATATCCCGGCCCCCTGGACCTATCGCAACCCCTTCAATGAGAGCGACCCGGCGAAACTGGCGCAACTGTGCCTTCAGGCGCTGGAGGACGAGATCGTCTTCCAGGGCGCGAACACCATCGCCGCCTTCATCATGGAGCCGATCCTGGGTGCGGGCGGGGTTATCCCGCCGCATGCCAGCTTCATGCCGGGGGTCGAGAAGATCTGCCGCAAGCATGGCATCCTTTTGATCGCAGATGAGGTGATTACCGCCTTTGGCCGCACCGGGGCCTGGACCGGCAGCCGCCTTTGGGGCGTGAAGCCGGATTTCGCCTGCACCGCAAAGGCCATCACCAACGCCTATTTCCCGTTCGGTGCGGTGATGATCGCCGAAGGCGTGGCCGAGGTGTTCGAGGGCGACGAGAGCGGCCGGGCCGCCATCGGCCATGGCTACACCTATTCCGGCCATCCGGTCGGGGCGGCGGCGGCACTGGCGACGCTGGCCGAAACGCAGCGGCTGAACGTCAAGGACAACGCGGCGGCGCGCGGGGCCGAGATGCATGCGGGCCTTCTGGCGTTGCAAGACAAGCACGCGGTCATCGGCGATGTCCGGGGTGGCCACGGGCTGATGCATGCGGTGGAACTGGTGTCCGACCGCGCCACCAAGGCGGCCCCCGACAAGGCGACGCCCGGAAAGGTGCAGAAGGTGGCCTACGAGGCCGGGGCGATGGTGCGGGTATCCGGCCCCAACATCATCCTGTCGCCGCCGCTTGTGCTGACCAGCGCCGATGTGCAGGTGGTGCTGAAGGCCCTGGATGCGGGGCTGTCGGCGCTTTAGGCTGCGGGCGTCCAGCCGTCGATGATGGCCAGGGCCTCTTCGGCCGTTTCGACGATGCTGAAGAGGCCAAGGTCTTCGGGGCTGATCACCCCGGCCTCGGCCAGCATGTTCCAGTTCACCACCTGCTCCCACCAGTCGCGGCCGAACAGCAGGAAGGGGATCGGCTTCATCCGCCGGGTCTGGATCAGGGTCAGCGCCTCGAACATCTCGTCCATGGTGCCAAAGCCGCCGGGAAAGACGCAGACCGCCGCCGCGCGCATCAGGAAATGCATCTTGCGGATGGCGAAGTAGTGAAAGTTGAAGGCCAGCTCCGGCGTGACATACAGGTTCGGTGCCTGTTCATGCGGCAGCACGATGTTCAGACCGATGGACTGACCGCCCGCATCGTCGGCCCCGCGGTTTCCGGCCTCCATCACGCCGGGGCCGCCGCCGGTGCAGATCACCCAGTTGCGGCCATAGGTTTCAAGGCTGCGCTCGGTCATCACTCTGGCAAAGCGACGGGCCTCGTCATAGTAATGCGACAGGTCGGCCAGCGCCTGCGTCCGCGCCGTCTGCCGCTGTTCCGGGGCCGGAATGCGCGCGCCGCCGAACATCACCACCGTGCTTTCGATGCCGCGTTCGTCCATGATCATCTGCGGTTTCAGCAGCTCCAGTTGCAACCGAACCGGGCGCAATTCCTCGCGCGTCATGAAATCTCGGTCTGCAAAGGCCAGCCGATAGGCCGGAGACAGCGTCTGCGGCGTGTCGGGCGCGCGCTTGGCCGCCTCGATATCCTGTTCGGAATCGCGGAACGGGTGGCTGCGGGGTTCGTCTTTCATGGCATGTCCGATTGCGTGACCTTTGACCAAGCCTTATAGGCGCTTGGACCCTTTAGGAACCGCGAAAAGGAAAACCCCATGTCCAACGCCGCGCTGGAAGCCGCCATCGAAGCCGCCTGGGAGGCCCGCGACGGCATCTCGCTGACCACGAAGGGCGAAGTGCGCGACGCGGTGGAGGCGACTTTGGCCGCGCTGGATTCGGGCAGCCTGCGCGTGGCCGAAAAGCGTGGGGCCGACTGGCATGTGAACCAATGGGCCAAGAAGGCGGTGCTGCTGTCGTTCCGGTTGAACGACATAGAGGTCATTCCCGGTGGCAACGGAGCGGCAACCTGGTGGGACAAGGTGCCGTCGAAATTCGAGGGCTGGGGCGAGGCTGACTGGCGCAAGGCCGGGTTCCGCGCCGTGCCCGGCAGCATCGTGCGCCGTTCGGCCTATATCGCCAAGGGCGTGGTGCTGATGCCCAGCTTCGTCAACATCGGGGCCTATGTCGATGAAGGGTCGATGGTGGACGGCTGGGCCACGGTCGGTTCCTGCGCGCAGATCGGCAAGAACGTGCATCTTTCCGGCGGCGTCGGCATCGGCGGCGTGCTGGAACCCATGCAGGCCGGTCCGACCATCATCGAGGACAACTGCTTCATCGGGGCGCGGTCCGAAGTGGTCGAAGGCTGCATCATCCGCGAAGGATCGGTGCTGGGGATGGGCGTCTATATCGGCCAGTCCACCAAGATCGTCGACCGCGAGACCGGCGCGGTGATGTATGGCGAGGTTCCCGCCGGGTCGGTTGTCGTGGCCGGTTCGATGCCGTCGAAGGGCGGGATCAACCTGTATTGCGCGGTGATCGTCAAGAAGGTGGATGCGCAGACCCGCAGCAAGACCTCGATCAACGATCTGCTGCGCGACTGATTGGCCCGGAAGTTCAGCCCTGCATCGCGCCGGCCCCCAGTTGGCGCGACACGGCATCCACCATCTCGACCAGTTGCACCCGCGAGTCGTCGATCGAACAGATCGACGTGCCCGAAAGCCTGCGCACGAAGGGGATGGTGACGGCCGCAATCACCTTGCCGGTCAGATCGCGCACCGGGGCCGCAATGTTGACGACACCGCTGATCGTCAGCGAATCGTTCTCGGCATAGCCTGCGCTGCGCACGCGCGGCAGATCGGCGATGAACGCGCTTTGCCGTTCGGACGGGCCGGGGTCTGCCTCGGCCAGCAGGCGGGCCAGGGCCTCTTCTTCCATCCAGGCAGCCAGCACCCGGCCGGACGAGGTGTCGAACAGCGGAATCTGCGCGCCCAGCCGGACCGAGATCAGATTGTTGTCGCGGCAATCCACCTGCGCGATCACCATCACCCGGCCGGAATGCAGGATGGTCAGGTGCATCGACTGGTTGATCCGGTCGGCCAGACGCTGCATAGCCTCGCCCGCAATCGCCGTCAGGCGTCGGATCGGGGGGTGGCGGTGGGCCACCTCGAACATCTTGGTCGTCAGCCCATAGCGTTCGCCGTCTTCGGACAGTCCGACATAGCCGCGCTTGCGCAGCACCATCAGCATGCGGAAAATCTCGGATGTGGTGCGGTTCAGCGTCTTGGCAATGTCGGCCTGAGTCTTGCCCTCTGCCTCGGACGCCAGCAGTTCCAGAATATCCAGCCCCTTGGACAGCGCCGGGGCGCGATATTTGTCATCGTCTTCGCTGTCGGTCATCTGCGCTTCCTTCGTCCTGCCCACAGGATGCACCGGAAATCGGGGACAGGGCCAGAGGCTGCATCGTTTGGTATGTAAAATCAACTTTCATATGTGAATTGATTTGGCTATCCTGACCGACAGGAGGGCCGTGACGTGGCGCATAACATCACCCTGAAGGGCATGACATGGTCCGATCCCCGTGGCTATGATCCGGTTGTGTCCGCAGCAGCGGCCTTTGCCGACCGGCATCCCGGCGTGCGGATCGACTGGGACAAGCGGTCGCTTCAGGGGTTTGAATCGACGCCGGTGGATGAACTGGCCGCGGCCTATGATCTGATGGTGATCGACCATCCCCATGTCGGTGCCGTTGCCGGGGAAGGCTGCCTTCTGCCGCTGGACCGGCATGGCAGCGCCGAGGATCTGGCGCGGTTGCAGGCCGAAACCGTGGGCAAGAGCTTTGCCTCCTACTCGCTGACGGGGCACCAATGGGCGTTGCCCATTGATGCGGCAACGCAGGTGCAGGCGATCCGGCCCGAACGCACCGCCCCCCTGACCCGCTGGGATCAGGTTCTGGCGGCAGCGACAGAAGGCCGGGTGATCTGGCCCCTGCGCCCGCCGCATGTGCTGATGAGCTTCTTCACCCTTTGCGCCAATCTGGGCGATCCCTGCGCCGTCACTCCCGGCCCGCTGGTGGCGCGGGCCACGGGCGAACGGGTGCTGGCGGCCATGCAGGCGCTGGCCGATCTGGTGGATCCGGCCTGTCATGGCATGGACCCGATTGCCGCGCTGGATGCGCTGGCCGACAGCGCCACGCTGGCGCTGGCCCCGCATTGCTATCTTTACGCGCCCTATGCGCGGCAGGGCTACAGGCCGCACCGGATTGCCTTTCACGACATGCCCGCGCTGGGCGATGCCGGGCCGATCGGATCGGCGCTGGGCGGCACCGGCATCGCGGTGTCCGCCCGGACCGCCCATCCCGCGCTTGCCGCCGAATTCGCCTTCTGGCTGGCCTCGGCCGATGTGCAGCGCGGGCTTTACACCGCCAACAACGGCCAGCCCGGCAATGCCCGCGCCTGGGGCGATGCCGTCGTCAACGCCGCCGTCGGCGGTGCCTATGCCGCGACCCGCATCACCCATGAGGCCGCCTGGCTGCGCCCGCGCCACGCCGGTTACATGGGCTTTCAGGAGGAGGGCAGCACCATCCTCTCGGACGCCCTGCAAGGCCGCACCAGCCACCGCGCCGCACTTGAGGCGCTGGACCTGCGCTTCAACGAAAGCTTTCGCCCATGACCGATCTTTCCCTGCCGCTTCAGGGCATCCGTGTGCTGGATTTCAGCCAGTTCCTTGCCGGTCCCTATGCCGCGCTGAAACTGGCCGACATGGGGGCCGAGGTGGTCAAGGTCGAACGCGCCGGGGTGGGGGACCTGTCGCGCTATCTTTACCTGACCGATACCAAGATCGGTGGTGAAAGCACGATCTTCCACGCCATCAACCGCAACAAATCCTCGGTCGAGGTGGACATGAAGTCCGACACCGACCGCACCGCCCTGTGCAAGCTGGTCGAAGGCGCCGATGTGGTGTTGCAGAACTTCCGCCCCGGCGTGATGGAGCGTCTGGGCTTTGGCCATGAGGCGGTGAAGGCGATCAACCCGCGCGTCGTCTACGGTCAGGTGACGGGCTATGGCGACAAGGGGCCCTGGGTCGACCTGCCGGGGCAGGATCTTCTGGCGCAGGCAAGGTCGGGCATGATGTGGCTGACCGGCGGGGCCGAGGACGGGCCGGTCGCCGTGGGTCTGCCCATTGCCGATATCCTGGCCGGGGCCGCGCTGGCCCATGGTGTGCTGGCGATGCTCTTCCGGCGGGAACGCACGGGCCAGGGCGGTCTGGTCGAAACCTCGCTGATCGAGGTGCTGGCCGATCTTCAGTTCGAACTGCTGACCACATGGTTCAACGATGGCGGGCGGATGCCGAAACGGTCGGGCCAAAGCCCGGCCCATGCCTATCTGGCGGCCCCCTACGGGGTTTACCGGACCAAGGATGGCCATATGGCCATCGCCATGGGCAAGCTGGATCTTCTGGCTGCGATCACCGGGCTGGACCCGGCGACCGCCACGCTGGACGCCTTTGCCGAACGCGACCGGATCAAGGCCGGGCTGGCGGCGCGGCTGGCCACACGCAACACGGATGACTGGATGACCGAGTTCGTGCGCGCCGACATCTGGGCCGCCCCGGTGATGGACTGGCAGGACCTGACGCGCGACGGGATGCTGGATCTGCTGGAGATGGTGCAGGAGGTGAAGCGCGATGCGGTGCAGTTGCGCACCACACGGCTGCCCTTGCGGCTGGATGGCAAGCGGCCGTCTTCGCCCCGCGCGGCACCGGCGCTTGGGGATGCGAATGCGCTGTTGCAGAAGGGCTGGCCGGATCGTTGAGACGGGCCGGGTCTGGAGGGGTTTTGCACCCCTCCAGACCACCCCGCAGGGTATTTTCGCAAAGATGAAGGCAACAGAAATGGAGAAGGGCGGCCCTGCGGGAGCCGCCCCTTTTGTTTGCCACCGGCAGAAATGGTCAGTCGTCGTCGATGCAGACCTGCCGCTGGGTGCCAAGCCCCTCGATCCCCAGTTCCACCACATCGCCCGCCTTCAGATAGCGCGGCGGTTTCATGCCAAGGCCGACGCCGGGCGGGGTGCCGGTGGACACCACATCGCCGGGATGCAGGGTGAAGAACTGCGACAGATAGCTGACCAGGAAGGGCACCTGATAGACCATGGTATTGGTCGATCCGTTCTGCATCTTCTCGCCGTTCACCGTCAGCCACATCTGCAGGTCGTTCGGATCGGCCACCTCGTCCCGCGTCACCAGCCAGGGGCCGATCGGACCGAAGTTGTCCGAAGACTTGCCCTTGGACCACTGGCCCGACCGTTCGGCCTGATAGGACCGTTCGGACACGTCGTTGCAGACGAAGAAGCCCGCGACATGATCCATCGCATCCGCTTCGGAGATGTATTTGCCGCCCTTGCCGATCACGAAGGCCAGCTCCACCTCCCAGTCGGTCTTCACCGCGCCGCGGGGGATGATGATCGGGTCATTCGGGCCGCAGACGGCGCTGGTGTATTTGGCAAAGATCACCGGTTCGGGCGGGACGGCCATGCCGCTTTCGGCGGCGTGGTCGGAATAGTTCAGACCGATGCAGATGAACTTGCCGATGCCAGCGACGCAGGCCCCCATGCGGGGCGTGCCCGGCACCAGCGGCAGGCTGGCAGGATCAATCCTGTGCAGCGCCGACAGGTCGGCCAGCGCATCGCCTGCGATGTCGGTCACATGGGCCGACAGGTCGCGCAAACGGCCGTCGGCGTCGATCATGCCAGGCTTTTCGGCCCCGCGTTCCCCGTAGCGTACAAGTTTCATTGTGATTCCCCTGCTCAGGTGGTCCAGCCACCGTCGATGACATGTTCGGTCCCTGTGGTGAAGCCCGCTTCGTCCGAGGCAAGATAACAGACCAGCGCCGCGATTTCATCGGCACGGCCCAGACGGCCCATGGCCTGCCGCGCGACAAAAGCCTTCATCGCGGCGTCGTAATCCCCGGTCGCGCGCAACCTGTCATGCAGCGAAGGGCTGTCCACAGTGCCCGGACAGATCGCATTGCAGCGGATGCCCTGCGCGACATGATCCGCCGCAACGGCCCGTGTCAGCCCGACCACGGCCGCCTTCGATGCGGAATAGACCGCACGGTTGACCGGTCCCTTCTTCGGCCCCGCGACCGAGGACATGTTGATGATCGACCCCGCGCCCTTTGCGATCATGCCCGGCAGCACGGCGCGGATCATGCGGAACTGCGCCTTGGCGTTCAGGTCGAAGGCAAAGTCCCAGTCGGCTTCGGTCGCCTCCAGCACGGTGCCGTTGTGAACCACGCCCGCGCAGTTGAAAAGGATGTCCACCGGGCCGGTTTCGGCCGTCAGCTCGGCAATGGCGGCGGGGTCCAGCACATTCAGCACCCGTGCGGTGATGCCCGGCACCAGCGCCAGTTCGGCCACCAGCGCGGGGCTGAGATCGGTTGCGATGACTTCGGCGCCTTCGGCGGCCATCCGTTCGGCGCTGGCGCGTCCGATGCCTTGCCCTGCCGCCGTGACCAGCGCGCGTTTGCCCTTCAGTCTCTGCATCGTCTTGTCCTCATGCCGCGCCCGGCAGACAGGCCGGGCCGATCGGTTCGAATGATTTGTAGGTCAGGATGAATTCCCGGTGGCCCAGGGTTTCGGATTTCGTCTGCGCCCCGCCGGCGACCGCAACCACCAGGTCGCGGATTTCCCGGCCGACCTCATCTATGCCGCGCCGGTCTTCGATGATGTCGCCCGCGTTCACATCCATGTCGTCGGCCAGCGCCCGGAAGGTATCGGGGTTGGCGCAGATCTTGATCACCGGCGAAATCGCCGACCCCACCACCGAACCCCGCCCGGTCACGAACAGCGTCAGATGCGCTCCGCTTGCGATCATCTCGACGATTTCGGCATTGTCGCTGATGTTCGGGAAGCCAAAGCGCACATCGCCGTCGGGCACCACATCCATCAGGTAAAGCCCGCCTGCGGGGGGAATGTCGCCCGGCTTGATCAGGCCGGATATCGGGCTGTCGCCGGATTTCACATAGGCCCCCAGCGATTTCTCCTCGATGGTGGACAGGCCCCCGGCGGCGTTTCCGGCCGCGAAGGACCCGTATCCAAGCGTTGCGTAATAGCGTTCCGCCTTCTGCACGCTTTCGCGCAAGGCATTGCCCAGTTCCGGCGTGACGGCGCGGTCCGCCATGATCTCTTCGCAGCCGATCAACTCTCCGGTTTCCTCGAAGATGCAGGCGGCCCCTTCGGCCACCAGAAGATCGAATGCCTTGCCAGCCGCCGGATTGCCGGAAATGCCGCTGGTGCCGTCCGACCCGCCGCAGACCGTGCCGATGATCAGATCCTTCACCCCCATCGGCGCGCGCGGGCCTTCGGCAATCCGGGCCAGCGTCTGCGTGACCCAGTCCACCCCGGCCTGCACGGTGGACCGGGTGCCCCCCGTGCGCTGGATCACCAGCGTTTTCACCGGGCGGGCCGAGGCATCGACCGCATTGGCCGCCCGCACCTTGTCGAAGCTTTCGCAGCCGAGGCTGACGAACAGTACCGCGCCGACATTGGGATGGGTGCAAAGCCGTTCCATCATCTGCGCGGCATATTCGTTGGGATAGCAGCCCGGAAAGCCGATCAACTGCACATCGCCTTCATGCGGCGTGTTCCTGAACCGCTGCACGATTTCCGAGGCGACGAAATGCGCGCATTCCACCAGATAGGCCACCACAAGCGTATTGCGGATACCCTTGCGGCCATCCCGGCGCAGCCAGCCGTGAAACCCGCTCATAGCGAGACCCCCGCGCTGCGGCCATCCGCATCCTGCAAGATATGGGTCGGCGTATAGGCCGACCGGATATTGTGGACATGGACATGTTCGCCCAAGGCGATGTCGGCCGTGGCGATGCCGATCGGCATGCCGTATTTCAGGATGCGGTCGCCCGCCGCGATGGCGTGGCGGGCGATCTTGTGGGCCATCGGTATGGCGCGGGCCAGCCGGATCGTGCCGCTTTCCAGCACAACCTCATGCCCCTCTGGCGCATTGGCGCGGGCGACCAGAACGTTGTCCTTGTCCGACAGCAGGAGGAATGCCCCGAAAGATTGCTTTCCGGTCACTTCCGGCACTCCACCATATAGATATGATCGGCGACCAGCGCAGTCTCTCCGGTGTGCTTGGTCACCGTCAGCCGTTCGGTGACGCGGCCATAACCGGGGCGTTTGTCCATCAGTTCCTTGCCGATGATCTCGACCCGGCTGCGGATGGTGTCGCCGATGAACACCGGCTTGACGAAACGCATCCGGTCATAGCCATAGCTGAAGGCGACCGGATTGATGATCGTCGCCGTCAGCCCGACGCCGATGGTGAAAACCATGGTGCCATGCGCGATGCGCTGGCCGAAGGGCAGGGTCTTGCAGAATTCCGCATCCAGATGATGCGGAAAGAAATCGCCGGAATGGCCGGCATGGACGACGAAATCCGTCTCGGTGATGGTGCGGCCGACGGTATCGCGGGCCTCGCCGATCTGGAAGTCTTCGAAGTATTTCACCTGTTCAAGCATCGGGTTTCTTCCTGATCGGATGGGCGGGGGCGGCGTTGCTTTCATAGGCGGCCTCGACCAGCGCCATGGTGAGCCAGGCATCCTCGACCGAACCTTCCAGAACGGCATCCTCGCCCACGGCAAAGCGCATCACCTGGGTGAAGCGGCCAAGGAACGCCTCAAGGAACCAGTTGCCCTGCAACGGCACCTGCTGCCAGTCGCCGTTCAGGTTCAGCCACAGTTCGTCCGGCTCTCCCTTCGGGTAGTCAAGATTGACGCCCATCTTGAGATAGGCTGCGCCTTTGGTGCCGCAGATGCGGAACTCGCAGGCCTGGAACTTGCGGCCGAAGGCGTGGTTGTGGTTGATCGACAGCGCGCAGCGGATTTGCGGTCCATAGTCCAGGATCATGGCCGAACGGGTGTTCGACACGGTCGAGGACGGATGGCCAAGGGTCCTGGCATGAACACCCTGCGGATCGCCCAGCAGGGCGCGTACGGTGTCAAGGTAATGGATCGAATGCAGCAGGATCTCGACCCGCGGCAGGTCGGCCAGAAAGGCCCAAAGGTGCCAGGGCGTATCCACCGCCACCAGTGCATCCACATCGACCAGATCGCCCAGCAGGCCCCGGTCCATCGCATCGCGCAGCGCCATGACATTTGGCGCATAGCGCAGCTGAAAGTTCACCGCGACCTTCAGGCCCCGTGCCCGGCAGATGTGCAGGATGCGGTCGGCCTGGGCCAGATCGGACCCCATCGGTTTTTGCAGGATCGCCACAGCCCCTTCTGGCAGGGCCTGAAGGATATCGGGATGCGCGGCAGGCGGGGTGGCAAGGTCATAGACCGCGCCAGTGCCGAAGGAGGTGGCCTCTGCGACCGAGGCAAAAGCGCGGGTGCCATGTGCCGCCGCCAGCGCCAGTGCCTTTGCCTGATCCGGGTCATAGAGGCCCGCCACGGTGAAGCCAAGCCGGGCATAGGCCGGCAGATGGGCGTCCGACACGATGGAACCCGCGCCGAAGATCACCACCGGCAGGCTGCGGCTTGGCATGGGCAGGCTTTGGCGCAGATCAGTCGACATGGAAGATTTCTTCCATATCCGCCCACCATTCGCCGGGCCTGCGACTGTCCAGCGGCCGTTGCAGCGGCATGTTCACCGCCCACCAGCGTTGGGTTTCGGGGTCTGCGGCCATCTTCTCCATATCGGCGGCATAATCCGTGCCATGATATTCGAAATACGAGAACATCAGGTTCTCGGGTTCCTTCAGGAAAATTGAATAGTTGCGGATGTTGCATTCGGCGATCTTTGCCAGCACCGCGGGCCAGACCGCGGCATGAAGCGACTTGTATTCCGCCTTGCCCTCTTCGCTGAGTCCGATCACCGATCCATAGCGTTTCATGCTGCTTCCCCTTTGACCGTGAAGCGCGATCCTTCGGCGGTGCGGGCCGCCAGCGCGTCGTGATCCCAGTCGATCCCCAGGCCCGGCGCGGTGGGGGCGAATGCCAGCCCGCCGTCGCGCACCATCGGGGCCGCAATGTCATCCAGCTGCGGGATGTATTCCAGCCAGGGCGCATTCGGCACCGCGCAGACCAGCGACACATGCAGCTCCATCAGGAAATGCGGGCAGATCATCAGGTTATGCGTCTCGGCCAGATGGGCGACCTTCAGCCATGGGGTGATGCCCCCCACCCGCGCCACATCGGCCTGCACGATGCCGCAGGCCCCGGCAGCGATGTAATCGGCGAACTGGCCGGGGGAATAAAGGCTTTCCCCCACCGCGATCGGCACACGGGCCTGCCGGGTCAGGCGGGCGTGGCCCGCGATGTCGTCGGCGGGCAGCGGTTCTTCGAACCAGGCGATGTTCAGGCGTTCCAGCAGATCCAGGCGGCGGCTGGCCTCGGCTTGGGTCATCGACTGGTTGGCGTCGGTCATGATCTCGTAATCCGGGCCAAGCGCCATGCGCACCGCCTCCAGCCGCGCGGCATCGCCTGCAATCGTCGGCTTGCCGATCTTGATCTTCGATCCGCGGAAGCCGGCCTCGCGCATCGCCAGCGCATCCTCGACCAGCGCCGCAGGTTCCAGATGCAGCCAGCCGCCTTCGGTCGAATACATCGGCACGGCGGTCTTGGCCCCGCCGGCCAGCACATGCAGCGGCAGGCCCGCACGCTTGCCGCGCAGATCCCAAAGCGCCGTGTCGATGGCGGCCAGCGCCAGCGACATGATCGGGCCGACGGCTGTCGCATGGCTGGTGAACAAGAGGTCGCGCCAGATCTGTTCGATCATCCCGGCCTCGCGCCCCATCAGTGCGGGCAGCAGTGTGCGGCGCAGAAGTTCCAGCACCGACCAGCCGCCATCGCCGATGGTATAGCTGTAGCCGGTGCCGGTGGCACCATCGGCATCGGTCAGGGTGACGAAGATCGTCTCCTGCGACTTGAAGCTCTGGATCGCGTCGGTGCGTTTCACCTTCGGGACCAGATCGACAAGGAAGACCTCGGCCTGCGTGATCCGTGCCATCTCAGCCCCGCAGACTGTTGCCAGAGACGGCGTCGAACAGATGGCAGCGGTCCAGAGAGATGCCGAAATTCAGCGTCTCGCCGGGCCGCACCGGGCGGGGGTTCAGCATCTTGGCCTGCACCTCGACCCCCGAGAGGGTGGCGAACAGCAGCGTCTCGGTTCCCAGGGGTTCGGTCAGGCTGACCTCCATCCCGACATGCGCCATTTCGCCGGTCGCCGGCAGCGAATGGCCGTCTGGCATGATGTTGTCGGCGCGGATGCCCAACAGCACCTCTTGCCCGGCGCGCGTGCTATGGCCGGGGGGCACCGGGATTGCCGTGCCGTCGGTCAGCCGCACCGATCCGCCCTCGACCCTGCCGGGCAGCAGGTTCATCGGCGGGCTGCCGATGAAGGTGGCGACAAAGGTATTGACCGGGCGTTCGAACACCTCCAGCGGGGTGCCAACCTGCACGATATGGCCATCGCGCATGATGACGATGCGATCGGCCAGGGTCATCGCCTCAACCTGGTCATGCGTGACATAGACCACCGTGGTGCCGACACGCTGATGTAGCCGCTTGATCTCGACCCGCATCTGGGTGCGCAGCTTGGCGTCAAGATTGGACAGCGGTTCGTCGAACAGGAACACATCCGGGTGCCGCACGATGGCGCGGCCCATCGCCACCCGCTGCCGCTGCCCGCCCGACAATGCTGCCGGCTTGCGCTCCAGCAACGGGGTCAGCGACAGTATCTCGGCCGCTTCGGCCACGGCGGCGGCAATCTCTGCCTGCGGCCGTTTCGCGATATGCAGGCTGAAGCCCAGATTTTCGCGCACCGTCATATGCGGGTAAAGCGCGTAGTTCTGGAACACCATCGAGATGTTCCGGTCCCGCGGCGGCAGGTCGTTGACCACGCGGTCGCCGATGAAGACCTCGCCCCCCGAGATATCCTCAAGCCCCGCGATCATCCGCAGCGTGGTGGATTTTCCGCAGCCCGAAGGGCCGACCAGCACCACGAATTCGCCATGGGCGATGTCAAGGGTGATGGCGTGGACAACATCCAGCGCGCCATAGCTTTTGACGACATTGCGAAGGGCAACCTGTGCCATGGTCTATCCTTTCACGCCGCCGAAGGTCAGCCCGGCGATAAGGTGTTTCTGGACAAGGAAGGTCAGGATCAGCGCCGGGATGATCATCAGCACGGCCAGCGCACACATGCCGCCCCAGTTCAGCGTGAACTGCGAGGTGAAATCCAGCAGGCCGACCGGCATGGTCTTGGAGTTGGTCGACCGGGTCAGCTGGCTGGCCAGCGCATATTCGTTCCAGCTGGTCAGGAAGGCGAAGATCCCGGCACTGGCGATGCCCGCGCGGGCCACCGGAAACTCGACCTTCCAGAACGCCTGCCAGCGGGTGCAGCCGTCGATCTCGGCCGCCTCGGCCAGTTCCTTGGGCACCTGCCGGAAGAAGCCGTCGATCAGCCAGATGGTGAAGGGCACGTTCAGCGCCACATAGACCAGGATCAGGCCGAAATGGGTGTCGATGATGCCGGTGCGGCCGAAGATGATGAAGACCGGCAGCGACAGCGCTACGCCGGGCACTGCCCGCGTCACCATCAGGGCGACGAAGATCGCCGCCTTGCCGCGGAACTTGTAGCGGGCGAAGGCATATCCCCCCGCCATCCCGATCAACAGCGCGATCACCGTCGAGGTCAGCGAGATGATCAGCGAATTGCGGAAATATTGCAGAACCGGCACCCCGCCTTCGCCCGCCCCACCGAACATGGCGCGGTAATGGTCAAGATTCAGCTCGGTCGGAATCCAGACTGGCGGCTTGGCCATGATCTCGACCGTCGGGCGGAAGCTGTTCAGCACGATCCACAGACCGGGCAGGCAGATCACGGTCATCGCCAGGAACAAGCCGATGAAATGGCCTGCTTTCAGCAGGCGCTTGCGGTTGCGGTGGGCCAAGGCGGATGCGGTCATGGCCTAGTCTCCCATGCCCAGTTGCGTCCGCGCGGCGGTCAGCTTGCGGAAGAAATAGACGGTGAAGGCGATGGCCAGCAGGATCGAGATATAGCCCATCGCATTGGCATACCCCATCCGCGCATCGACATAGCCGGTGCGCCCGATCAGCGTCCACAACAGTTCGGTCCGCCGGGCGGGGCCGCCGTTGGTCATGATCTGCACGATGTCGTAGGCCCGCGCCACATCCAGCGACCGGATTGCCATGGCGATATGGATGAAGGGCATCAGGAAGGGCAACGTGACATAGCGGAAGGTCTGCCAGGATGTGCAGCCATCGACCTTCGCGGCCTCGACCGGGTCCTGCGGAATGGCGAAAAGCCCGGCAAGGATCAGGATCGCAAACACGGATGTGCTGGTCCAGACCTCGGCCACCAGAATGGCGATGAAGGCCAGATTGCCATCCACCAGCCATGGGATCGCCACATCGGTCAACCCTAGCGACTGCAGGGCGTTGTTCACCAGGCCGACATTGTCGTTGAACAGGAACTTGAACATGAAGCCCACAAGGATGGGCGAGAACATCATCGGGAACATCATCATCGTGCGCAGCAGCCGCTGCCCGCGCGTCACCTTGGCCAGCATCAGCGCAAGGCCAAGGCCAAGCAGCATCTCAAGGTTCAGCGCCAGCGTCAGCAGCAGGACCGTGCGCCCGAAGGCCCGCCAGAAATTCGCATCCCCCGCCGCCTTCTGATAGTTGAAGGTGCCGATCCAGTTCCAGATGCTGTCCGGCCGGGTCAGCTGGAATGCTGTGAAGCTGGAATACAGGCTCAGCACCAGCGGTATCAGCACCACGACGGCAAGGATCACGATCGCCGGGGTCAGAAGGACCAGCCAGGGGGGAAGTTTCTGTCGATACATCGGGCCTTGATCCGCGGGGTGACAGGAAAAGGGGCGGCAGCCCGCAGGCCGCCGCCCCGCCGGGTTCCGGGGATCAGTAGACGCCGTTTTCGCGCATCAGCCCGTCAACCGCATCCGAGGCATCCTGCAATGCCTGATCGACGGTCTTGTCACCCAGGATCGCGGCCTGAAGTTCGGGGAAGATCAGGTTGCCGGATTCGATCCAGTAGGGGGTCGGCGGCACCGGGAAGGCGGTTTTTGCGGTTTCCTGGAAGGCCGAGAGAACCTCGGTCTTGTAGGCATCGCCCTTGGCCTGTTCGATCACATAATCCCAGACTGCGGTGCGCGAGGGCAGCGGACCGGCAGAGGATTCCAGCTTCTGGCTGTCCTCATTGGTCAGGAAGTCGACCAGCGAGGCGGCAGCCTCTTTGGTGGCGCAGTTTTCCGTGACCGAGAAGCCGTGGAAGCCCGACCAGCCGGTGCGCACGCCGGCCGCACCCTTGGGGGCAGGGGCGACGCCGACATTGCCCGCAACCTTGGACGCCGCCGGATCGTTGAAAAAGCCCGACCAGCCCGGCCAGTCGAGGTTCAGCCCGATGGTGCCCGAGGCAAAGCCGTTGCCAAGGTCATCCCACAGATAGTTCGTGGTGCCGGGAGGAACCGCGCCCGCCTTGTAGAGATCGACGAACCATTGCAGCGCCATCTTGCCCTCGGGCGAGTTGAAGGCGGGCGAGAAATCGTCGTTGAACATCCTGCCGCCATTTGCGACGACCAGTTCATAGAAGCGTCCGTTGATCGCCTCGTCCTTGCCGGCATATTGGGTGCCGTAGAAGTTCGGCGGATCGGCGAAGAAGATCGCCTGATCGCGGAACTGGTCCCAGGTTTCCGGCACGGCCAGATCATAGCCGTATTCCGCCTTGAAGGCCTCGGCCTTGGCCGGATCGGTGTAAATCGACTTCTGGTAATACAGCGCAGATACGTCGAATTGCGCGCGCGGCAGCATGGTCAGCTTGCCGTCCACGGTGGCCGCGGCGATGTTCGCGGGTACGAATTCGGCGATGGTTTCGGCCGGGATCAGCGCGGCCAGATCGGCATATAGCCCCGGATATTGCGGGGTAAAGGACGAATGGTTCGACCCAACGCACCAACTGGTCGTGCCCGCGGCGATATCGGCCTTGAATTCCTTGTCCAGTTCGAAGTGGTTCTTCTGGCTGATGATGTTGACCTTGGCGCCGGTCTTCGCCTCCCACTCCGGGATGCGCGCGTAAAGCGCCTCATATTGCTGGCCGCCGATCAGCTTGGCTTCGATCGTCACGCCCGCGAATTCGCCATCGGCCAGCGCCGCCGTGGCCAGCCCCATTGCCGCCGCAAAGGCCAGCACGCTTGTGGCTGAAAGATGTTTCATCCGGTTCTCCTCCCTCTGCCCGGTGCCGGTCAGGGCCTGTTCGGGCGATCACATGCGTTTCAATTTCATATCCGAAACTACATTTCATACCTAAACTTGACAAACAGCATGAGTCAAGCTGCAATCGCGGCCGAACCGGCTTGGGAGAAAGCGATGATCTTCGACACGCATCTGCACATCGTGAACCGCAGCAGGCTGGCCTATCCCTGGTTGTCGTCTGCCCTGGCGCTGGACCGGGACTGGAGTTTTGCAGACTACACCGCGACAGCTGCGCGGCTGGGCATCACCGATGTCCTGCATATGGAGGTGGACGTTGATTCCGCCTGCATAGAGACTGAAACCGCCTATATCGCAGAGTTGATGGCCCTGCCCGGCAGCCCCCTGCGCGGGGCGATTTCGGCGGCACGGCCCGAGTCCGGGGATTTTGCCGACTGGCTGGAACGGCAGGATCGCGGCGTGGTCAAGGGTCTGCGCCGCGTGCTGCATGTGGTGCCGGACGAGGTGTCACAAACCCCGCTGTTCCGGGAAAACATCTGCCGCCTTGGCCCTGCCGGGCTGCCCTTTGACATCGTGATGCTGCAACGACAGTTGCCCCTTGCGGCCGGGCTGGTGGATGCCTGCCCCGATACGGTCTTTGTGCTGGATCACTGCGGCGTGCCCGATATTGCGGGCGGGGATTTCGTCGACTGGGCGACCGCGATCACCGATCTGGCGCGTCGCCCCAATCTGAACGTCAAGATTTCGGGCATCACCGCCTATGCCAGCCCCGCCTGGACGCTGGAGACCCTGCGACCCTATGTCGAGCATGTCATCGCCGCCTTCGGCTGGAACCGCGTGGTCTGGGGGTCCGACAGCCCGGTCTGCACGCTGCAATCATCGCTGGACCAGTGGGTCGCAGTGACCCACGCCCTGATTCAGGGCTGTTCGGCCGATGAAAAACAGGCTCTGTTCCAGCGGAATGCGCGGCGGATCTGGCAAATCGCCTGATCAGTCTACCCCCGCCTGACAGCCGGTGCCGCCGATCCCGTCGCCTTCACCCGGATTGCAGGCCGGGGCCGCCTCATAAACCGCTTCGGGTTCCATGACCGGGGCCTGGGCTGTGGCATGATGGCGTGCGGCGCTGGTACAGGCAGCCAGCGCGAGCAAGGCGCAAAGGGCGGCGATCCGGTGCATCAAGCCCCATCCCTGGTGCGGAACAGATACCCCCCCGCGCGAAACCGCATTGGTCCGGGGGTGGTGTTTCCGCGCTTCATCTCGGCGGCAGTCTGGCTGATTTCATGGAAAAGCGCCATCTCTGCCGCATTGAACCGGACGGCAAGCGCCGCAACCTGGGCTTCGGTCAGCCCGGTGTAATGCACTGCCCGTTCAAAATGGGGCGGATCCCGGCCTTGTACATTTTCGAACGCGGCCTGGGCATGGTCTCCCAGATTGCGGCTGAGATAGGCCAGTTGATCATCCGTTCCGGCCAGCGGCTGATAGGATGACTGCACCAGCGCCACCATGGTGCCATCATCCGAAAGCGTCACTGTTCCTGCGGAAATCAGCGTGTCCAGCATGGTTCTGGGATGCACATCCCGGCGGACAGACTGGGCCAGCGTCTCGAAACTTGCCCCTTCGCCGCTGCGGCACAGCGGCAGCGGGTGCCCGTCCCGGCTCCACTCCGGTCCGGTTTGCCACAGCGCAATCAGCCGCGACAGGTGGTTGGGTCGGCGGTCCTTCACATCCTCGCCGCGCAGTCGGGCGATGTCGCGCCGTTGTAGCCCCGTCAGCACGGAAATCCGGCTATCCGTCGTCCGTTCGCCTGCCTGCGTCAGAGCAGCCTGCACATAATGCGCCTTCATCCGTTCGACCAACTCGGAAAACAGCACCCCGCGCGCCACCAGAAGGCGGGCGATGGGGGCAAAGAGCGCATCGAAGATCTGCATGATGTGCAAATAACACATTTTTGTTGACAGGTCCAGCGTGATCTTTAATGTGTAAATTACACATTCAATCAGGAGGCCCTCATGCCCCGAACCATTCTTTTGCTGTTCATCTCGATGACCGCCCTTCTTGCGGCCTGTGTCGCACCGGAATCCTACCGAAAGGTCTCTGACACAGCGGAAATGGAACCCGTGATGGAGGCTGTGGCCCCGGACACGAGCGAGTCGTCCGCCGCCCGCGGTTCCTATGCAGGCCCGGTCCGGCGTGGGGTTCTGACGGCGGGCGATATCGACGACGCACTGAACCTTGCTGCCTTTTCGCGCTATGCGACACGGGCTGCCGGGCGAACGGGCCTTCCGCAACCGGGCCTGGGCACGCCCTTGCTGGTGCAGGTGACGGGTCCTGATGGGCACCCGGCGCCCGGCATCCGCTATACCCTGCGTCGTCCCGGAGCGGCCGAACCGTTCCACTCCGGTTATGCCGGGCCGGACGGGCGGATTGCGGATTTCCCGCAGGTTCTGGGGGCCGGGGCGTTGGGCACAGTCGAAATCCGCCTGTTCGCCGACGACGGGCAAGAGATTGCACGCGAAACCCTGCGGACAGGCCGGGCACAACGACTGGCCCTGCCGCAAGCGGGCGGCTGGCGGCCGGATTTCCTGGATCTGGTGCTGGTGGTGGACACCACCGGAAGCATGGGCGACGAGGTTGCCTTCCTGCAAAAGGAACTGACGGGAATCGTCCGCAGGGCCAGCAACCGTGCGCCGGGCGTGAACATCCGTTTCGGATTGATCGCCTATCGGGACCAGGGTGACGATTATGTGGTAAAGGACTTCGGCTTTACGACGCGGGCGGCCGAGATGAACGGCTGGTTGCGCGGCCTGTCGGCAGATGGCGGCGGCGACTATCCCGAAGCGGCGGCAGCGGCCCTGCGCGCAGGTGTCAACATGCCCTGGCGCAAGGGCAAGGGAGAGCGGATCCTGCTTCACATCGCCGACGCCCCGCCGCATCCGGGCGAATCCGCTGCCTATCTGCGGGCGGCAAGGTCTGCGGCACAGCAAGGCGTGCAGATCTTCACCCTGGGCGCGTCGGGCGTCGCGGCGGAATCGGAATATCTTATGCGGCAGGCCTCGGTCGCAACGGGTGGCCGCTATCTGTTCCTGACCGACGATTCGGGCGTTGGAAACGCGCATGCCGAACCGACAGTGCCCTGCTATCGCGTCACTTCGTTGCAGGACCTGCTGACCCGAATTCTGGCGACCGAACTTTCGGGCCAGCGTCAGGAGACAGGAAGCGCAATCCGCGAGGTCGGCAGCTACAGCGGCGGTGTCTGCCGGGACTGATGCGGTTGCACGGGCCGGGCGGGACGCCTAGGGTTCCGCCCGGTGCCAGGGAGACCGCGATGAGTGATGATGCCCCCCCGCGGGAAGACAAGGTGAAACGGCCGCAGCGGGTGTTCACGCTGATCGTTGAAGTGGGGCGCAAGACCGGCGACGGGCTGCCCGACAAGGCCACCGGCGCGGCGCTGATGTGCTATGCCTCGGGCGTGGACGAGGCCGAGGCCGTGCGCGAGACGGTGGCGATCCTGAAGGATGCCGATCTGGCCCCGCTGGAGGTGCAGGGCCTGGGCACGCTGGAGGAACGGGTCGAGGCGGGCGAAGAGATCGGAGCGGAAGAGCGGGCACTGATGGGGCGCGCGCTCAACGAGAATTCTGTCATCGTCGCGCAGATGACGCCGTTCTTCGATTAGAAACCGTCCCTACCGCAGCCGGATCAGGAGGTCAGGCCGCATCCGAGGATTTCAGCCGACGCAGCAGGCTGAGCAGGGGCAAGGCCTCGTAATCCTGCAAGGCACGCAAGGGCATCATTGGTCGTGCCGTTGCCGGGCCGTGATGGCCCGACAGCAGATAGGCTCCGGCAGACTCGATCAGATGCAGCCCGCCCAGATCCAGAGAAACGGCGGCCGTGGTGGCCCGGCGGTTATCGGCCAGGGCAGAGCGCCCGTCGACCAGCGCACCGGCCGATACAAGAACCTCGTCCTCGCCGAACAGGTATTCGGTCTCCAGCCCGCCGATCATCACCAGTTGATCGGCGGACACCAGAAGATCACGGTCTGGCGCATACCAAGGCGCACGCAGTATGATGGCGGCATGGCTGCCGCGCGACGGCATATCCATCCGGTGCAGCGCCCTCAGACGTACAGGCCCGGCATCGCGGGTCAGGATCCACTGGCCGGGACGCAGCAGGCCCGCAGGCACGGCCCCTTCAACGGTCAGCACCGGGGTGGAGCGGCCGATCCAGGCAACGCGGGCCGGGGGCTGGCTGCCCTGCATGACGCCGAACCACAACACCGAGGATTCCCGGCGCGTCACGCCGCGCCCGCCGCATAGCCCGGCCAGCGCCGCAGCCCGCAAGGCCGGTGCGTTCATCCCGCCGGTCGAGGCAACGGTGCTGTCCAACCCGTCATCCAGCCGCATCGACCAACCACCGCCGGTCAGGCCCCAGCGGAACAACAGCCGCGCCACCCGGCCTTCGATGCGCAACGGACCGGACAACAGGAACCGCCGCAAGGTTTCGCCGTCGCGCCACAGCAGTGCAATGCCGCTGGCGGGATGGTGAAACAGCGACAGTGCCTCGCGCCCGTCCGGGGCCCGCCAGTCCAGCAGCACGCCGATGGGCAGCGGCCAGGACAGTTCCATCACCAGCGTGCCCTGCGGCAGCAGGGGCGGCAGGTTGTCCCCAACCGGATGATCACGGTCCGAAAGCAGAAGCCAGCCGGTCATGCCGCATAGTCTCCGGCTTGCGGCGGTGTCATCAGCGCGCGCGCCTCGAAGGATTTCAGCGCACGGCGTGCCGCCGGGCCATAGCCATCGCCGGTTTCCGGGCAGATGTCGGGAAACAGCGCGATCAGCTCTTCCAGTGCCTCGGGCGGAAGGTCGGCCATGCTTTGCGGACCGGGATGGAAACTTTCGGTCGCCAGCCCTTCCGAGACGATGATCTGATGCCGGTCGAACAGCAGATGCACATATTCGACATCGCCGCCCTGAACCCGCCGCACCGAACGATCGTTCACCAGATCCTTGGCGGCAACCAGAACCTCGGTCTCGCCGAACAGCAGTTCGGCCAGGCTGTCGCGCAGAAGAACGCGGTGCTGGGGGGAAACCAGCAGCTTGCCATGGTCGCCGAAGGTGCCAGCGCGGATGCAGACCGGCGCAAGGTTGCCCTGGGCCGGAACGGTCCGGCTGCCGATCCAGCGCAAGGGCTGCGGGCCGTCGTCCAGTGTCAGCACCATGTCGCCGGGCGATAGGCTTTCAACCGGGCGGTCGCCTTCGGGGGTGCGGATCAGTGTCCCCGCGACAAAGCAGGGCACCGAATTGATGGTGACAAGGCCGATGTCGGTATTTCCCAGCCCGTCGCTGACGGTATAGGTGAAATGCAGGTTTTCGGCATCGCCGTCGCCAAAGATGGTGATGGTGCCGTTCGCGTTCAGTCGCACCTGTTGCCCCGAGGGCAGGGTGACGATCTGACCCGCCACGACGGCCACACCGTTCAGATGCGTGATGACCAGAGTGGCCCCCGGCAGATGCACGTCATTGGCCAGCACATCCACCGTCTTGAAACCAGTGGGGATCAGGGTTTGGCTGTCATCCAGTGCAACCAGATGGGTCTGCACGGAATCCGCACCGATCAGCAGGTTGGAATCATATTGCGCATCGCCGACATCGGCGATGCCGATGCGGATCGTGTTCACCACGCCGGGATTGACCGGGATCGTCAGCTTCAGCGTCAGGGTAAAGCCGTCCATCTCGGTGTTGAACTGGTCGCCGGTGTTCGAGATGAACAGGTTCGGTTCGGTGATCGGATTGATGTTGTTGATGGCCGTGGTGCCGTTGCCGATGGTGATGGGCACGAACTGGCCATTGATCCAGACGCCGATGATGTCGTTGTAGTTGGAATTGACGTATTCGGGGTATTCCTCGGACGAAAAGACGAAATTGATCGTCATCACGTTGCCGGTAGGGATGAAATCGACATCCATCCAGACCGCGTCATAGGTCGCCCGCCCGGCGACGGCATTGAAGGCCGCGTTGTTGTTGGTTCCGCTTGTATCGGTTGTGGTATTCGTCGCGCGGTTGGGATCGCCCGAGGATTGGGTGAAATCGCGCACGTTGCCGGTCGACAGGATGACGCCCGTGTTCGACGGGGTGACACCTGGCGACAACTGGCCGTTGGAATAGATCGCAGAGGAATTGGCCGGGCCGGTATAGCTGGCGCCCACGACAGTCACGCCATTGCCAAAGATGGCATTGGCCATCTGCATCGCAGAGGCGCTGGTGTTGTAGGTCAGCTCGGCGCCTGTCGCCATGCCTTTTGCTCCGTCCTTGCCGACAGGCAGAAGGGAACGCCGCAAATCACCCCCGGTTTCGGGTGGCCTGTCTTCGCGTCCTGCTCGGGTCGGGCACGTTGGCCCGGCGTTCGTCCTGCCTCTGGGACTTGTTCTTCTCTCGACCCTAGGGTGAATCGGCCGGGCTGTCACCCGCGATTGTGGCGGCGATGTGGCGGGGTTGCCCCGGAGACACAGGTTGCAGCCCGATGCGGCGATGCTTAGGACTGCCTCAGGAACCGGAGCAAGCCATGTCCCAAGATCCCGTCGATCCCGTTGCCCTGACCGCCGACCTGGTCCGCTGCCCTTCGGTCACACCCGAAGAGGGCGGGACATTTAGCGTGCTGGAACCTCTGCTGACGGCTGCCGGATTCAGCTGCACGCGCGTTGATCGGGGCGGGGTGGCCAATCTGTTCGCGCGCTGGGGGGCACGGGGGGCGAACCGGTCTTTCGGCTTCAACGGTCATACCGATGTGGTTCCGGTCGGCGATGCCGCCGCCTGGACGCAGGATCCGTTCGGTGCGGCGGTGGTGGAGGGCTGGATGTATGGCCGCGGCACCGCCGACATGAAATCCGGCGTTGCGGCCTTTGCGGCGGCGGCGGTGGATTTCGTGCGGGAAACGCCGCCGGATGGCGCGGTGATCCTGGCGATCACCGGCGATGAAGAGGGTGATGCGGTGGATGGCACCGTTGCCCTTCTGGACTGGATGGCAGCGCAGGGCGAACGGATGACGCATTGCCTGGTGGGCGAGCCGACCTGCCCGGACCGGATGGGCGAGATGATGAAGATCGGCCGTCGCGGCAGCCTGACCTGCTGGTTCACCGCGACGGGGGTGCAGGGCCATTCCGCCTATCCGCATCGCGCGAAGAACCCGATGTCGGCGCTGGTCCGGCTGCTGACCCGGCTGGAGGAAAAGCCGCTGGACGCAGGCTCCGAGCATTTCGACGCCTCGACGCTGGCCATCACCACGGTGGATTGCGGCAACCCCGCGACCAATGTGATCCCGGCCAGGGGGACGGCCACGGTGAACATCCGCTTCAACGACCTGCATTCCGGGGCCAGCCTGTCGGACTGGCTGCGTCGCCACGCACGGGAGGTTGAGCAGGAAACCGGTGTGCGGATCGAGACCCGCATCCAGATCTCGGGCGAAAGCTTCCTGACACCGCCGGGAGAGTTGTCGGATCTGGTGGCGGCGGCGGTGCAGGCAGAAACGGGGCTGGTGCCGGTGGCTTCGACCAGCGGCGGCACATCGGATGCGCGCTTTGTCAGGACCCATTGCCCGGTCGTCGAATTCGGTCTGGTGGGCAAGACGATGCATCAGGTGGACGAACGGGTCGCGGTGACGCAGATCGTCCAGCTCAAGGCGATCTATGGCCGCATCCTGCGGGACTATTTCGCATGATCGACATCGTCCCCACCCGCGACATCCCCACCTGCCGCGCCCTGCGCCGCATCGTCTTCATCGAGGAACAGGGCGTCAGCGAGGCCGATGAGGTGGATGATCTGGACGATCAGGCGATTCATCTCCTGGCCTCGCAGGATGGCCGGCCCCTCGGCTGTGCCCGCCTGCTGGTGACGGGCGAGACCGGGAAAGTCGGGCGCGTCTGTGTTCTGGCCAAAGCCCGCGGTCTTGGGCTGGGCGCAGCCCTGATGCGGGCGGCGGTGGCCGAGTTCCGCAAGCAGCCCGGCTTGACCAGGGTGAAGCTGGGCGCGCAGAGCCATGCCATCGGTTTTTATGAACGACTGGGGTTCGCTGCCAGTGGCCCGGAATACATGGATGCGGGCATACCCCATCGGGATATGGTGCTTTTGCTGGACCCGCAGGGATCGGATTGAGCGCCTTTCAGGCGCAAGTTTTCTGTCTCGCCTCTGCGCGTTCCGCGCAACCGGCTCGGTGCCGCTCGCGGTCTGCTCGAACCGGTGGCGCAGCCCGCTCGCACCTCCGGCGGGGATATTTCAGGAACGGAAAGCCGGGACGCTTCCTCTTTCCCTTCTGCAAATATCCTGGGGAGTTTGAGGGGCAAGGCCCCTCATCCCCCGAGGAGGAGGCACCAAGCCGACGACGAGACAAATTACATGCGGCGACAGCCGCGCCGATTGAAAACCGCCGGTTTGCGTGGGGCCAAGGGCGTGCTAGGGCTGCGGCATGACACCGCTTCCTTCCAAAGACCAGATCCGCCAATGGATCGCCGAAAACCCCGGCCTTACCTCGAAACGCGACATTGCCAGGGCCTTCGGGCTGAAGGGCGACCAGCGGGCCGAATTGCGCCGCATCCTGGCCGAGATGGCGGACGAAGGCGGTCTGGTGAAATCCGCCCGCCGTTTCCGCCCCAAGGGAGACTTGCCGCCGGTGGCGCTGTTGCGGGTGCTGAAGCCCGATGCGGCGGGTGATCTTTTCGCCGAAGCCATGGAGGATGGCGTCGACAAGGACGCTGGCCGCATCCTGATCATCCCGAAGACCGGCGATCCGGCCCTTGCGACCGGCGACCGCATCCTTGCGCGGCTGTCGAAGGTGGATCTGGACGATTACACTTGGGAAGCGCGGCTGATCCGGCGGATCGGATCGAACCCGCTGAAGGTGCTGGGCATCTTTCGGCGCGGATCCGAGGGCGGTCGCATCCTGCCGATCGACAAGGGACAGGACAAGGAATGGCGGGTGCGCGCCGAGGATGACCTTGGGGCCCGCGATGGTGAGCTGGTCGAGGCCGAGGCGGTGGGCAACCGCAGGCTTGGCCTGCCGCAGGCGCGGATCACCGCGCGGCTGGGCGATCCCACCGGGCCGCGCGCGGTATCGCTGATCGCCATCCACCAGCACGGCATCCCCGACCGGTTCCCTGATGCGGCGATTGCCGAGGCCGACAGCCCCCGCCCGGTGACGCTGGACAATCGCGAAGATCTGCGTGACCTGGCCCTTGTCACCATCGACCCCGCCGATGCCCGTGATCGGGATGATGCGGTGCTGGCGATGCCGGATACCGAGCCGGGCAATCCCGGCGGCCATGTGCTTTGGGTCGCCGTCGCCGATGTGGCGCATTACGTCCGCCCCGGCGGGGCGCTGGACCGCGAGGCGCGGCGGCGGGGAAATTCCACCTATTTTCCCGACCGCGTGGTGCCGATGCTGCCCGACATCCTGTCCGGCGATCTCTGCTCGTTGCATGAAAGTGTCGACCGACCCTGTCTGGCGGTGCGGATGCGGATCGACGCGCAGGGCCGCAAGATCAGCCATCGGTTCCATCGCGGGCTGATGCGGTCGCGCGGTTCGTTGGAATATGCGCAGGTGCAGCGGGCGGTGGACGGGGCACCGGATGACAGGACGGCCCCGCTGCTTGAGGCGGTTTTGCTGCCGCTATACGCCGCCTACCGTGCGCTTCTGCTGGCGCGGGGTGAACGCCAGCCGCTGAACCTTGACCTGCCGGAACGCCAGATCGTGCTGTCGGACGAGGGCAAGGTACTGTCGGTGGAGTTCAAGGAGCGGTTGGACGCCCACAAGCTGATCGAGGAATTCATGGTGCTGGCCAATGTGGCCGCGGCCGAGGAGTTGCAGCGGCTGAAGCAACCGCTGCTTTACCGCGTGCATGAAGAGCCCAGCCCCGACCGGATCGACGCGCTGCGCGAGGTGGCCGAGGCGAGCGGCTTTACCCTGGCCAAGGGGCAGGTGATGAAGACCGCGCATCTGAACCGGCTGCTGGCCCAGGCCGAGGGCAGCGATTTCGACGAATTGCTGAACATCACCACCCTGCGCAGCATGACGCAGGCCTATTACGATCCGAAGAACTTCGGGCATTTCGGGTTGGCGCTGAAGGATTATGCGCATTTCACCAGCCCGATCCGGCGCTACTCCGACCTGATCGTGCATCGCGCGCTGATCCGGGGCCATGGCTGGGGCGACGACGGGCTGTCCGCCTTCGATATCGAGAACCTGGGCGAGACGGGCAAGCTGATCTCGGACGCGGAACGCCGCAGCATGGCGGCCGAACGCGACACGGTGGATCGCTATCTGGCGGCCTGGCTGTCCGATCGGGTGGGGGCCACCTTCACCGGCCGGGTATCGGGGGTGCAAAGGTTCGGGCTGTTCGTCAAGCTGGATGAAAGCGGGGCTGACGGGCTGGTGCCCATCCGCGAGGTGGGGCGCGAATTCTTCCACTTCGACCCCGACCGGCAAAGCCTGATGGGTGCGGATACCGGCCTGACCATCGGCATCGGCGCGCGGGTGATGGTGCGCTTGCGCGAGGCGGTGCCGGTGACGGGCGGGCTGATCCTTGAACTGCTGGAAATCGACGCCAAGGCGCTGCCCGGCGGTCGCCCGGCGCGGGGCAAGTCGGTGCGGCGCGGGCCGGGGCGCGAGGCGGCAAAGCGCCGCGTGGTGCGGCGGCGGAAATGAGGGCGCTTCTGCTGGGCCTGATGCTGCTTGCCACGCCGGTCGCAGCCCAGACACCGGAAGAGCCGGAGGAGACGGTGATGGTCGAGGGCCGCGAAGACGGGTCGGAGGCGGGCTTCCGCGACTGGGTGGACACCTTCCGCCCCGGCGCCATCGCAGCCGGCGTTCCGGCAGCGGTCTATGACCGAGAGATGCGCCTGGCGGTCTATCTGCCCAAGGTGGTGGAGCGCGACCGCAGGCAGACCGAATTCACCAAGACGATCTGGGATTATCTCGACATCGCGGTCTCGGACGAACGGGTCGGCAGCGGCCGCGATGCGGTTGCACGGAATACCGCGGTTCTGGAGCGGATCGAGGCCGAATTCGCCGTCGAGAAAGAGGTGGTCGCCGCGATCTGGGGGCTGGAATCGGCCTATGGGTCCTGGCGCGGCGATACCGATACGATTTCCGCGCTGGCGACGCTGGCCTATGACGGGCGCCGCGCCGTCTTTTTCGAGACGCAGCTGGTGCAGGCGCTGAAGATTCTGGACGAAGGCCATGTCAGCCGTGCCCGCATGGTCGGCAGCTGGGCCGGGGCGATGGGGCATACCCAGTTCATGCCGACCAGCTGGGCGGAATTCGCCGTGGATTTCGACGGCGACGGCAAGCGCGATATCTGGAGCGACGATCCCACGGATGCTCTGGCCTCGACGGCCAATTACCTGCGGCACTGGGGCTGGGTGCGCGGCCTGCCCTGGGGAATCGAGGTGACGCTGCCACCCGGTTTCGACTATGACCAGACCACGGAGCGGGTGAAAAAGCCGGTTGACGACTGGCGGGCCATGGGGGTGCGGCCTGCCGCCGGGGGCAGCCTGCCGGGGGATGATGAGGCATCGGTGCTTTTGCCTGCCGGGCACAGCGGACCGGCCTTTCTGATCTATGCGAATTTCCAGGTGATCGAGAAATACAACCTGGCCGATGCCTATGTGATCGGCATCGGGCATCTGGCCGACCGGCTGCGCGGTGGGCCTGCCATCGCGGCGGACTGGCCCCGGCACTGGCGCGCGCTGACGCTGGAGGAACGCCGCGAAATGCAGCGTCTTCTGGTGGAACGGGGTCTTGATACCGGCGGCGTTGATGGTCGGGTGGGGCCGAAAACCATTGCGGCGGTGAAATCCTGGCAAAAGGCGCGGGGTGATGTGCCGGACGGCTATCCCAGCCCCGATGTGCTGGACGCGCTGCGCGCGGGCGGCTGAAAAGGCGTGATGCCGCCTGTCACGCGACTGTGATTGCGAACCACGGGAAGACAGGTCTTACTGTCGGACAGTATGCGATTTTCGTCGCATCCGCTGCCATTCCAGCCAACCCAACCGTTCAGGGAGCCAGACCATGAAACTTCTGAAGATCGCCGTCCTCGGGGCGATGCTTGCCGCCGGTGCCGCCTATGCGGCGGGCGATGCGACCGATCCCGCCGCAAAGGCACGCGAGGATGCGATGAAGGCCATCGGCGGGGCCATGGGTGCGCTGGGCGGCATGGCCAAGGGCGAGGTTCCCTATGATGCCGCTGCCGCCGAAGCGGCCAAGGCGGCACTTGTCGCGGCGGCCCAATCGGTGCCCAATGCCTTCGAAGCCCCTGGCGGCGCGGATGCCACCTCGGAGGCCAAGCCCGAGATCTGGACCAACTGGGAGGATTTCGTGAAGAAGGCCGATGCACTTACGGCGGCGGCAACGGCGGCGGATGTGTCTTCGGCCGAGGCGATCGGGGCCTCTTTGGGGGGCCTTGGCGGGGCCTGCAAGGATTGCCACACCACCTATCGCGTCATGAAGTAACAGACCGGCAGCCCCGCCTTGCAGCGGGGCTGCCGATTCTTCAGCTGCAATACAGGCGGGTGATGGTCCCCTTGCCGTCCAGTTCGATGTTCAGGCGGGTGGCGATGTAGTCCATCGTCACTGCCATGCCGGGTTCGATGATCCGCACCGGATTGGCGAATTTCATCGTCTCCAGAACCTTGCGGTTCTGGCCGACAAGGCCCGACAGGGCCGCGGCTCCGCAGGCGTCTTCGTCAGGTATCGGGCTTTCTCCTTCGGGCACGCAGGCGGCAAGCGCCATCCCGCAGACAAGCACGGCGGGCAGGGTGAAGCGGATCATGGTCATGGGCCTTTCCTTGGCAATAGCCCTATCTTGGGCACCACCCGACAACCTGCAAGGGCCGGACTCCGTTCCGCAGATTGCAGGCGGCGTACCGCCGATCAGCCGCAGCTGAACCGGGTGATCAGCCCCTGGACATCCAGAAAGGCATTGATCCGGTCGGACCGGTATTCTTCCTGATCATAGACCGTGCCGGGCACGATCAGCCGCACCGGGCCGGGCGTCCTGACCGTGCGCAGGTTGCCTGCGGGCTGGCCGATCAGGGCCTGCAAAGCGGCCGCCTTGCAGGTGTCGGGCGCGCGTTCGTCGAACACGGTTTCCACCGCAGGCGCGGGCGGCGAAGGTGCAGGAGGGGTGGCTGCGATACAGGCAGACAGGAACAGGGCAAAAAGGGCGACAACTGGCTTCATCTGTCGTTTCCGGCGTTGCAATCGGTCGCAGCTTCGCACAGCCTTGCCCCAACCGAAAAGAGGGAGGAATTGCCTATGCGCACCCGTGCCGCCGTTGCCATTGCGCCCGGAAAACCGTTGGAAATCATGGAAGTGAACCTTGCCGACCCGAAAGAGGGCGAGGTTCTGGTCGAGATCAAGGCCACCGGCATCTGCCATACGGATGAATTCACCCTGTCCGGCGCAGACCCCGAGGGGCTGTTTCCCGCCATCCTGGGGCACGAAGGCGCGGGCGTGGTCATCGCCTGCGGTCCGGGGGTGAAATCGCTGAAACCGGGTGATCACGTCATCCCGCTTTACACCCCCGAATGCCGCGAATGCCCCAGCTGCCTGAGCCGCAAGACCAATCTCTGCACCTCGATCCGGGCAACGCAGGGGCAGGGGCTGATGCCCGACGGGACCAGCCGCTTTTCCATGCTGGATGGCACACCGATCCATCACTACATGGGCTGCTCGACCTTCGCCAACCACACCGTAGTGCCGGAAATCGCGCTGGCCAAGGTGCGCGAGGACGCGCCTTTCGACAAGATCTGCTACATCGGCTGCGGTGTCACCACCGGCATCGGTGCGGTGCTGAACACGGCGAAGGTCGAGATCGGGGCCAAGGCGGTGGTCTTCGGTCTGGGCGGGATCGGGCTGAACGTGATTCAGGGCCTGAAGATGGCCGGGGCCGACATGATCATCGGCGTCGATCTGAACAACGACAAGAAGGCCTGGGGCGAGAAGTTTGGCATGACCCACTTCCTGAACCCCAAAGAGGTGGAAGGGTCGATCGTGCAGGCCATCGTCGATCTGACCAAGACGCCTTTCGACAAGATCGGCGGGGCGGATTATTCGTTCGACTGTACCGGCAACGTCAAGGTGATGCGCGATGCGCTGGAATGCACCCATCGCGGCTGGGGCCAGTCGATCATCATCGGCGTTGCCCCTGCGGGGGCGGTGATCGAGACGCGGCCGTTCCAGCTGGTGACGGGGCGGGTCTGGAAGGGCACGGCCTTTGGCGGCGCACGGGGACGGACCGACGTTCCGGGCATCGTCGACTGGTATATGGAAGGCAAGATCGAGATCGACTCGATGATCACCCACACGCTGAAGCTGGAAGACATCAACAAGGGCTTTGACCTGATGCATTCCGGTGAAAGCATCCGCAGCGTGGTGATCTATTGATGCGGGCCTCGCTCCTCGCTTTGGCGCTGCTTGCCTTTGGCGGCAGCGCCTTGGCCGAAGAAGCCGCGCTCATGCGGCTGGCCTTCGGCGAGGATGCGATTGAGGTCAAGGCGGGCCAGGTCGAAGCCGCAGCAGTGACCGACGGGATGACGGGCAACATTCTTTTGCACGTTCTGATGGCGGATGAGCTGAACCCGGCGGTTGCCGAGCTTACCACCCGCCATGTCGGAGACACTGGCCAGCTTCTGATCTGCGGCCAGCAGGTCGCAGCGATGGAGCTGATGATCCCGCTTGCCATCGGTCAGTTCGTGGTCAACGTCGGCGACAAGGCCGAGACGGAAAGACTTGCGGCCATCCTGACCGGAGGAGCCTGCCCGCCCGCAGGGTGACACCCGTATTTCACGCGTGACCTTGCGGCCCGGCTTTGCGACAAGGGCCGGGTAGCTGGGGTGAGCTTCGGGTGGAAAACCGTATCGAGTTCGTCGTGGGCGTGCTTGTCACCGGCCGGGGCGACCTGCGCCGGATGGTCCGCGATCTGGCCCTGGGCTGGCCGCAGGAGCCCGCGCTGGACATCATCCATGTCATCGCCCTTGCGGCCGGAACGCTGGACCGCACCCTGTCGGGCGACCATCTGATGCGCGCCACCGGCGAGGCCTGGCGGATGGCCGGGCTGGTGGGCGTCGATCTGGCGATGATGCGGCGGCTGGGCCTGCCGCATGACACCGGAGCCGACCTGCTGGCCTACTGGAAGGTTCATGACCGCTTCTTCCTCGACTGATCGTCACAACCCTGCGACAAGAAGACAAAGGAGCCCGCGATGCCAGACCCCCGCGCCCCGCGCCTGTGCGTCCTGATCGACGCCGACAATATCCCCGCCTCGCATGCCGAGGCGATCTTCGAGGAAATCGCCTCTCTGGGTGAGGCATCGGTCCGCCGGATCTATGGCGACTGGTCGGCGCTGCGCTTGAACGCCTGGGCCAAGAAGGTGGCGGCGCTGGGTCTGGTGGCGGATCAGCAGTTTGCCAATACCAAGGGCAAGAATGCGTCCGACATCGGGCTGGTGATCGCGGCGATGGATTTCCTGCATTCGGGGCTGTTCGACGGTTTCGTTCTGGTGTCTTCGGATTCCGACTTTACCCGGTTGGCGGCGCGGGTGCGCGAACAGGGGCTGGATGTCTATGGCATCGGCGAGAAGAAGACGCCCGAAGCCTTTCGCATGGCCTGCAAACGCTTCATCTATGTCGAAAACCTGGGCGCCGATGATCCGAAGCCCGCCGCCGAAACTTCGCCCGGCCCGGTGGCCGAGGCCCGGCCCGGCGGGAAAGAGCCGCCCGCCAGGGCGATTCCGCTGATCGCCGCCGCGATGCGCGCCATCGACCCGGAAGGCGAATGGTATTCGCTGGGCCAGATCGGCCAGTTCATCACCCAGGGCAATCCCGATTTCGACACCCGCACCTATGGCGCGGCCAAGCTGTCGGATCTGATCCGCCGTCTGCCGCGGTTCGAGGTGAAGCAGGACGGCACCCTGCTGAAGGTGCGCGACAAGGCCTGAAAGGGTGCGCGCCTGCGGGGGCCGTTCTCTCGGAATGCGCCTTACAGCGCCGGGCCTCCGCGCCTATCTTCGCCGCCAGCAGGAGGTTTGCCATGGATATTTCCCTGGGTCTCGATACGTTCGGCGATGTTTCGCGCGGGGCGGATGGCCAGTTGAAGCGGCAGGATCAGGTGCTGCGCGAGGTGGTGGAGCAGGCGGTTCTGGCCGATCAGGTCGGGATCGACTTCATCGGCCTGGGCGAGCATCACCGCCCGGATTTCGCGATTTCCGCGCCCGAGATCGTACTGGCTGCCATCGCCGGACGGACCGAACGCATCAGGCTGGGCACGGCGGTCACGGTGCTGTCCTCGGACGATCCGGTGCGGGTGTTCCAGCGGTTTTCCACCCTGAATGCGCTGTCGAATGGTCGGGCCGAGCCGATTCTGGGCCGGGGGTCGTTCACCGAAAGCTATCCGCTGTTCGGCTATGACCTGTCGGATTACGATCAGCTCTTCGAGGAAAAGCTGGATCTTTTCGCCCGTCTGGTCCGCGAGGACCGCGTGACATGGAGCGGCCAGACCCGCAGCGCATTGGCCGATCAAGTGGTCTATCCGCCGCTTGGCCCCGAAGGCATGGTGGTCTGGGTCGGTGTAGGCGGCAGCCCCGAAAGCGTGGTGCGGGTGGTGCGGCAGGATCTGCAACTGATGCTGGCCATCATCGGCGGCGATGCCCGCCGCTTCGCACCCTATGTCGATCTTTACAAACGCGCCTGCGCCCAGATCGGCCGGGCCGAACGGCCCATCGGCGTGCATTCCCCCGGTTTCGTCGCCGCCACGGATGAAGAGGCGCGTGAGGCGCTTTGGCCGCATTACGCCGACATGTTCGGCCGCATCGGGGCCGAGCGCGGCTGGCCGCCGGTGACGAAGGACCGCTACCTGGCCGAAGTGACCGAGGGCGCGCTTTATGTCGGCTCGCCCGAAACCGTGGCGGCGAAGATCGCGGGAACGGTGCGGGCGCTGGGCATCCAGCGGTTCGACATGAAATACACCACCGGCCCGGTGCCGCACGAACAGTCGATGGACTGCATCCGGCTTTACGGCGAAAAGGTCATCCCCATGGTGCGCGACATGCTGGGCTGAGGGCCCCTGGCCGACAGATGGAGGGGCTTTGCGCCCCTCTAACGCGACCATTGGTTGCTTGAACCAATGGCGCGAACCATGGTCGCACCCCGCAGGGTATTTTTGCAAAGATGAAGGCAGAAGAGATGCGGCTGCCTTAGCCCTCTGCGCCGAGGTGGCGGATGCCGCGCGCCTGCGCCAGTTGCATCTGATGCTGGCGTTCGCGGAACCGGGCGCGGTCAGTTTCCGAATATTCGTTCACACAGGCTGCACAGCAGACACCTTCTTCATGATCGGGATGCGCCCGGCCTGTCGGCGTCACCGGACGACGGCAGGCCCCGCAGCTGCTGTTCTGGCCGGGCACCAGCCCGTGTCCCACGGAAACCCGCCCGTCAAAGACATAGCATTCGCCATCCCAGAGCGACTCCTCCTGCGGCACGTCTTCCAGATATTGCAGGATGCCGCCCTTCAGGTGGAATACCTCTTCCACCCCCTGCGACAGCAGATAGTTGGTGGATTTCTCGCAGCGGATGCCGCCGGTGCAGAACATCGCGATGCGTTTGTTGTGGAACCGCTCGCGGTTCGCCTGCCACCAGGCGGGGAAATCGCGAAAGGACCGGGTCGCCGGGTCCACCGCCCCCCGGAACGTGCCCAATGACACTTCGTAATCGTTGCGGGTGTCGATCACCGCCACATCGGGGGCGCTGATCAGGGCGTTCCAGTCCTGCGGCCGGACGTAATGGCCGATGCTGGCCCGCGGATCGACGCCCGGAACGCCCATGGTGACGATCTCGCGCTTCAGCCTGACCTTCATGCGGCCGAAGGGCTGGGTCTCGGCAAAGCTCTCTTTCCAGTCCAGCCCCGCACAGCCGGGCAGGGCGCGCAGATGCGCCAGAACCACATCAATCCCGGCGCGCGACCCGGCAATCGTGCCATTCACCCCCTCGCCTGCCAGCAGAAGCGACCCCCTGACCCCTTGGCGCAGGCACAGGTCCAGCAGTGGCCCGCGCAGGGCGGCTGGATCGTCGAAGCGGGTAAAGTGATAGAGCGCGGCAATGGTCAGCATAAGCGCGCAATGAACCCGCGACGCGCCGAAATCAAGGGTCCCGCTTGACGCATCCCGTCGCGGAACCTAACCCGAAGGCAGGGGTTTCCTTGTCGGACCCTTTGCAAGAGGAGGCGCCGATGCGGGACGTGACCGAAGCCCTGATCGTGATCGACGTGCAGAACGACTTCTGCCCCGGCGGTGCGCTGGCGGTGAACGACGGGGACAGCATCATCACCGGCATCAATGCGCTGATGGATGACTTCCAGACTGTCGTGCTGACGCAGGACTGGCACCCGGCTGATCATGCCTCGTTCGCGGCCAACCATGACGGGGCCGAGCCGTTCAGCCTCACCGAAATGCCCTATGGCCCGCAGGTGCTGTGGCCGGTGCATTGCGTCATCGGCAGCCCCGGTGCTGCGCTGCACCGCGACCTGCGCACCGATCCGGCGCAGCTGGTGATCCGCAAGGGCTTTCGCCCGGAAATCGACAGCTATTCCGCCTTTTTCGAGAACGACCGCGAAACCCCGACCGGGCTGGAAGGCTATCTCGACAGCCGGGGCATCACCCAGTTGACCCTTGTCGGGCTGGCAACCGATTATTGCGTGGCCTATTCGGCGCTGGATGCGGTGAAACTGGGGTTCAAGGTCTCGGTCCGCCGCGATCTTTGCCGTGCCATCGACCTGAACGGATCGCTGGAAGAAGCGCGGGCGCAGATGATCGGCGCCGGCGTGGTGCTGATCGACGGCTGATCTGGACAGTTTCGGCGGGGGTTGCTTTAACAACATATCCGCCGTCAGGAGGCCCGAATGGTCGACATCGCAACCCGTGTCCACAATCACAACTGGCGGATCGACCCGATCGTCCGCAGCCTGATCGACACCGACTTTTACAAACTGCTGATGTGCCAGTCGATCTTTCGCAACAAGCCGGACACCGATGTCACCTTCAGCCTGATCAACCGCAGCACCAAGGTGCGGCTGGCCGATCTGGTGGACGAAGGCGAGTTGCGCGAACAACTGGACCATGTGCGCAGCCTGTCGCTGACGCGGGGCGAAAGCACCTGGTTGCGCGGCAACACCTTCTATGGCAAGCGGCAGATGTTCCGTCCCGATTTCATGGAGTGGTTCGAGGCGCTGCGCCTGCCGCCCTATCATCTGGAAAAGCGCGATGGCCAGTATGAGCTGACCTTCGAAGGCAAATGGCCCGAGGTCATGCTGTGGGAAATTCCGGCGCTGGCCGTGTTGATGGAGTTGCGCAGCCGCGCGGTGTTGAAGAACATGGGCAAGTTCGAGCTTCAGGTGCTGTATGCGCGCGCCATGGCCCGGCTCTGGGAAAAGGTGGAACGGCTGCGCGCCTTGCCGGGGCTGAAGCTGGCCGATTTCGGCACGCGCCGCCGACATGGTTTCCTGTGGCAGGACTGGTGCGTGCAGGCGCTGCAAGAGGGGTTGGGCGACAAGTTCACCGGCACGTCGAACTGCCGCATCGCCATGCGCCGCGACATCGAGGCGATCGGCACCAACGCGCATGAGCTGCCGATGGTCTATGCCGCCCTGGCAAAGGATGATGCCGCGCTGGCCCAGGCACCCTATCAGGTTCTGGCCGACTGGCACGAGGAACACGACGGCAACCTGCGCATCATCCTGCCCGACACCTATGGCACCGAAGGGTTCCTGAAGAACGCCCCCGACTGGCTGGCCAGTTGGACCGGTATCCGCATCGATTCGGGCGATCCGGCGGCAGCGGCGGAAATCGCGATCCGCTGGTGGCAAGAGCGGGGCGAGGATCCGACGAAGAAGCTGGTGATCTTTTCCGACGGGCTGGACGTGCCCGAGATCGAAACCCTCTACGCCCGCTTTACCGGGCGGGTGAAGGTGTCGTTTGGCTGGGGCACCATGCTGACCAACGATTTCCGCGGGCTGGTGCCCGGCGACGGGCTGGCCCCGTTCAGCCTGGTGTGCAAGGCGGTTTCCGCCAACGGGCGGCCGACGGTGAAACTGTCGGACAACCCGAACAAGGCGATGGGGCCGAAGGACGAAATCGAACGCTACAAGCGGGTGTTTGGAGTGGGCGAACAGGCGGCGGCCGAAGTTCTGGTCTGATCAGCCCGGAAACAGGGTGTTGAGGATCAGGAACAGAACCGCCGACAACAGCCCGGTCAGCGGCACCGTCACCACCCAGGCCGCACCGATCCCCAGCACATGCGCGCGCCGCACCAGTTTGCGCCGACGCCGCTCGTCTGCCGGAACCGGCTTGCCCTTTTGCAGGTTCGACAGGCGTGCTTTGCGTTCGGCATGCCATTCACGATAGAAGCCGACACCAAACACCGCGCCAACGGCGATATGCGTCGAAGACACCGGCAACCCCAGTGCCGAGGCAAGGATCACGGTAACGGCCGCCGACAGTGCCACGCACCAGGCGCGCATCGGATTCAGCTTGGTGATCTCCTGCCCGACCATGCGGATCAGCTTCGGGCCGAACAGCATCAGGCCAAAGGAAATCCCGAAGGCTCCGATCAGCATCACCCACAGCGGAATCGTCACCTTTTCCGATGTCCCCATGTCCTGCACCGCATGGACGATGGCCGCCAGCGGCCCCACGGCATTGGCCACGTCATTGGCACCATGGGCAAAGGACAGCAGCGCCGCCGAGGCGATCAGCGGCAGGGCAAACAGCTTCTTCAGGCTGCGCTTGCGGTTCTCCAGCCCTTCGGACTGCCGCCGCACGATGGGGCGGAACACCAGCAGCGTCAGCACCCCGACGACCAGACCCAGCAGAACCGCCTGGGTCAGCGATACCTCGATCACCCGGCGCAGGCCCTTGGCCATCAGATAGGCGGTGAAGGTCCCCGCCATCAGACCGATCAGCAGCGGCACCCAGCGGCGGGCGGCAGTGATCTTGTCGGGCACGTCATTGATCAGCGCCTTGATGAAGGCCAGCAACCCGGCTGCGATCACCCCGCCCAGCACCGGAGAGATCACCCAGCTGGCGGCGATCTGCCCCATCATCGGCCAGTTCACCGCGCCGAATCCGGCAGCGACGATGCCCGCCCCCATCACCCCGCCGACGATGGCATGGGTGGTCGAGACCGGAGCGCCCAGCCAGGTTGCCAGGTTCAGCCACAGGGACGAGGCGATCAGCGCCGCCATCATCGCCCAGATGAAGGTGTTCGGATCGGCCACCGCCGAAGGGGCCACGATCCCGCCCGAGATGGTCGACACCACATCTCCGCCCGCGATCAGCGATCCTGCGGTTTCAAAAATCGCCGCGATGATCAGCGCGCCGCCCATGGTCAGCGCATTGGCCCCCACAGCCGGGCCCATGTTGTTGGCAACATCATTCGCGCCGATGTTCAGCGCCATATAGGCCCCGAAGACGGCGGCGGCGGTGATGATCAGCCCGCCGCTGCCGATGCCCGCAAGGCCGGCGGCGGCCAGGCCGCAGATCACGATGAAGGCCAGCGCGATCCCCATCGCCACGGACCGGCGTGCGATGACGGCTGTGGCCTGCTCCAGCAGGACAAGGCTTTTCAGATCCTTGTCCAGTGTCTTCCACTGGTTCTGCTTTGGGTCTTGCGTCAGCGTCATGGCGCGGCCTGTCATCTGGTAGTGACCTGCGCGTTACCCGCCTGTCATCTGGGGCGCTGACTAGCTGTTCACATTGTCCTTCGCAACCGATTCCGCAGAGTCGGGTTCAGCCAAGGACGCGCCCGGCCCACATCACGGCGCGGGCGATATGGCGGGCATTGATCGGGTCGTCCGGCGCAAGGCGCGGCATGGTCCAACCGACGCTGGCACAGGTGCGGGCCAGGGTCATGGTTTCCACCATGGCGCGGTCGGTGGTGCCATAACCCTGCATCAGCGCATCGCGGATATCGGCATAGGCCGGTTCATACAGATTCTGTGACAGCGTGGTGCCCAGGTCGTAAAGCGGGAACCCCCAACCGGAATCGTCAAAGTCGATCAGATAAAGCGAATGATCATTCACAATAACGTTCTCTCGCAGAACGTCGGCATGAATCAGCTGCGGCGCTGCCTGCCCTGACAGCCGTTCGCGCAGCGCATGGCGGGCGCGGACCAGCACGGCGCGCTGATCGGACGTGGCCGAGGGGTGATCCCAGAACCGGCCCCAGAACGGCGCTTCGCCGGTCAGCCCGTCCAGATCCCAGCGCGGGCGCAGGAAATCGGGCGGCAGCGACAGGCGGGTGGTGGTGTCATGCAGCGCGCGCGTCAACTGTCCCAGCGCACGGTGCCGATCCAGAAGCAGCGGCAGCGGCGTGGCAAAGGGCACCCCGGCCTCGCCCAGCGGCACGCCGTCGATCCAGTCGATCACCGAGGCGCAGCGCCCCGTGGACAGCGCGACCAGCAACCCCCCGTCCCGCGACGGCAGGGCGGCGGGAACGTTCACGCCCTTTGCGGCCAGCGCGGCGCACCACCACAGTTCCGACCGGATCGCGTCATCGGGCTGATAGCCCTGCCGGTGCAGCCGCAGCGCGGCGCGGCTGCCGCCCGGCAACCGCATCTCGAACACCGCATTTTCGCGGTTGCGGATCATCCGAAGGACCGTGCCGCCCCAGTGACCGGCGGCTTCATCGGCAAGCACGTTGATCATGCGGGCACCGGGGTATCGCGCAGCGCCTGCTCCAGCGCATCCATCAGCAGGTCGGCATGGTCCGGCCCGAAGGGCATCGGGGGGCGGATCTTCAGGATGTTGCGACCGGCACCGATCACATTCATCAGGAACCCGCTCTGCACCATGCTTTCGACCAGCGCCCCGGCAAAGGCCCCTGCGGGCCGCCCGTCCTGCTGGAATTCCGCCCCGAAGAACAGGCCATTGGCGCGCACATCGGTCAGCAGCGGATGGCGCAGGGCCTGCAATCGCGCAAGGACATGGGCCGACGAACGGGCGGCATTCTCCTGCAACCCTTCGTCCCGGATCACATCCAGCACTGCCAGCGCGGCAGCGGCCGAAACCGGATTGCCGCCGAAGGTGTTGAAATAGCTGAAGGCATCGCGGAAGGCTGCCATGATCGCGGGCGTGGTCGCCACCCCGGCAACCGGATGGCCATTGCCCATCGGCTTGCCCATGGTGACGATGTCGGGCCGGAAGCCCAGTTTTTCATGGCCCCAGAAATGGCTTCCCGCGCGGCCGAAACCGGGCTGCACCTCATCGGCGATGATTAGCGCGCCCGCCGCGCGCAGGGCGGCCTCGGTCGGTGCCAGCCAGCCGGGGCTCAGGGTCGGCAGGCCCTCGTTGGCGAACATCGGGCAGATCAGCAGGGCCGAGGTGCCATATCCCGCCGTGTCCATATCCGCCATAGCGGCCCGAACATGGCCGGCAAAGCGGCTGCCGTCCGGGTCGGGCGCGTTCAGGGAATCCGGCGCGGGCACCAGCCGCACATTGGGCCAGCGCCCGCCGATCGGCGGCTTGCGCGTGGACAGTTGCGACACTGCCATCGTGTTGCCGTGATAGGTGGCGTCGGTGGCGATGATCCCGGTCCTGCCGGTCGCGGCCTGCGCCATCCGCAGGGCGATGTCATTCGCCTCGGACCCGGTGCAGGTCAGGATCGCCTGGCTGATGCCATGGCCGAAGGTGGCGGTCAGCCGTTCGATGTAATCCAGCACCAGATCGTGCAGATAGCGGGTATGGGTGTTCAGGGTGGCCGCCTGCGTTGCAATCGCCTGCACAACGCGCGGGTGACAATGGCCGACATGCGGCACATTGTTGTAGCAATCCAGATACCGCTTGCCCGTCGCGTCCCATAACCAGACGCCTTCTCCGCGCACAATATGAACGGGTGTTTTGTAAAACGTCGGGATGTTCGGCCCCATCAGCCGCGCGCGCCGTTCGACCAGAGTTTCCGTCATTCCTCTTCCCCAACCTTGCCGCGCAGGGCCTTCACATCGCCGCGCACCGATTTTGCGGCCAGCCGCCGACGCTGGCTGCCCAGGGTCGGCTTGGTGGCAATCCGCCGCTTTGGCACCACCAGCGCGGCGCGGATCAGCTCCACCAGCCGTTCGCGGGCAATCTCGCGGTTGCGGGCCTGGCTGCGGGTGTCCTCGACCTGGATCACGATGGCGCCCTCGGCTGTCCATTTCCGCCCCGCCAGCCGCTTCAGCCGCGCCTTCACCGGGGCGGGCAGATGCGGCGACCGCTCGGCCTCGAACCGCAGTTCGACCGCGGTCGACACCTTGTTCACGTTCTGCCCGCCGGGGCCCGAGCTTCGCATGAAGCTCTCGGTCAGTTCCCAGTCGGCAAGCGCAAGGGTTTCGGTCACATGCAGCATCGGCACAGCCTAGCCCACAAGAGAAAGGGCCGCCAGAGTGGCGACCCCTTCCGAGTTCCAAGGAGATGGGCCAGTTAGGGAAAGGCCCAATCAGTGGTCTGTCTTATCGGGGGCTGCCCCTAGAAGACACTCCTCCTGACTGTCCCGACACCTATCTCCAATATCCCTCTAGACACTGGATCACCTCCTTTCAAAAGTTGCCGATAAGGGGAGCGTGACACAGATTTGGTGTTCGTCAACAGATTTTACGCAACCTTTGCCACAAGTCTGGAAAGGATGATGCGAAACGGCACTAGGGCGATCAAGGCAAGGGCAATCTTGACGCTCCAGTCCGCAATCGCCAGCGAGGCCCAGAACGGCGTATCGGGGCCGATCCCCAGCAGCGGCATCATCTCGGCGGCCCAGCCGATGTCATTCGTCGGCTCCAGCCCGGTCAGCGCGGCCGAAAAGGCCACCGGAAAGAAGATCGCGGTGTCCAGCGTCGACGACAGCAGCGTCGACACCAGCGGTGCCTTCCACCACAGGCCCTGACGCAGCCGGTCGAAGATGGCGATGTCCAGCATCTGCGCCGCCAGAAAGGCCGTGCCCGAGGCCAGCGCGATGCGCAATGTCACCAGCGGGCCAAAGTCGCCATGGATCTGGGTGCCGATGACGGAACAGGTCAGCCCGGTGGTAAAGCCCGCCAGAACCACGCGGCGGGCCGCTTGTGCGCCCTGCAAGCGGTTGGTCAGGTCGGTGACAAGGAAGGCAAAGGGATAGGTCAGCGCGCCCCAGGTCAGCCAGCCCCCAAGCGGGAACTGCACCAGGATGTTCGAGGCCACGACGATGGCGGCCATGGCAAGGATGCCGGGCAGAAGTTTCATGTCAGGGTTCCGTTTTGACAAGGTCGCGGAGACTTGGCCCCCCGGACCATCCGGCGGACGGGCGCGCTTTAGTCGGTGGCGGGGGCTGCGTCAACCGGCACGGCCTTCGCCGGGGCGGCCTGTGGCGCGGCGGGCAGCAGATATTCCACGATTTCCTGCCGCAGGAAGAATTTGAAATTGTCGTCCGACACCATGGTCAGCCGGATGTTTCCCGCCGCATCCTGCCAGACCGACAAACCTTCAAGATTGTCATGGGTGCCAAGCGGGGTTTGCAGGATCACCTCACCCGCGCCCGCGCCGTCAGGGCCAAGGCGAAACGCCCGCACGCGGGCAGCAAAGCCCGCCAACCCCTGAAAATCACGCTCCAGCAGATAGAACCGGCCATCGGGGCCGAAGTCGGCACCAACCGGCAGGAACCCGCCATCGCGCGACAGGGTGAAGGGTTGTGACCAGTCGCGCCCGTCGAACACCCAGACCGGAAACGGGCGGTCCTGCCGCCCCGACCGCTCCGGCAGGGTGTAGAGCCAGCCCTTTTCGTCGACGGCCAGCGCCTCAAGCGCGGAATTGCCCTGCAACCGGCGAAAGGCTTCGGGCGTCGGCAGGTTGCGGGCCGGGCCGTCGATGGCCTCATAGGCCAGCACCCGTGCAGCGCCCTCGAACGACACATGGATCGTGCCATCCGCCGCCACGGCCAGCCCCTCGCTGTCGGTGCGTCCCGGCTTCAGCGGGGCCTCGCCTTCGCCTTTCAGCAGCCGCATCGGCGCGGCCTCGATGCCGGTGATCACGCCCGCCCCGTCGCGCAGGAACCGCCCTTCGGTGATCGCCCCCGCATCCGACAGCGCCACGAACCGGCTGCCATCGGCCGTCACGTCGATGGCCGACAGGCCACCCAGACGCGGATCGTCGCCCGACCACCGGAACGCCGACAGGAAGCCCGCCGGAAAGCTGGGGGCGGCGCTGCCCTGAAGGCCGATGGACAGAAGCGCCGCCGTCGTCAGTCCGAGGCGAGTACGTCGCGGCATTGTTTCGGCAGATCCGCCATGGTGAATTCGCGCGGAGACTTCTTGCGCGGCGCGTCCTCGTCGGACTTCTTCGGTTTCTTTGTCGGCTTCGGCGGGTTCAGGAAATCCGTCACCCACCAGGTCAGCGTGTCGTCGCAGCCATCGCCCCCTTTGGACAGATCGGCCACGGTCGGTTTCTGCGTCTCGCACAACCGCGCGCCCTTTGGACATTTCAGCCGCACATGGAAATGCGTGTCATGCCCGGCCACGGGACGGATCTTCTGCAGCCACTTCTTGTCGGCCTTCTTTGCGGTCTTGCAGATCTCGATCTTGATCGCGGCGGCCACGAAAATCCGGTCCACACGGGGGTCGCTTGCGGCGGCCTTCAGCACCGCACGCGCCTTCGGTCCCCAATTGTCCGTCACGGATTTTTGATCGGCCGACCGCATCGGGATGGAGGAGATATTCTCGCGCTCCTTGGCCGACAGGTCCAGTCGCCGCGGGGCCAGCCACCAGATGTCGGCATCCAGCCCGATCTGATGCGAGGCATGGCCCGATGTCATCGGCCCGCCGCGCGGCTGGCTGATGTCGCCGATGTACAGCCCCTTGCCGAACCCCAGCGCGGCGGCCTGCTGCGACAGGTCGACCAGAAAGCCGATCATCTCGGGGTGGCCGAAATTCCTGTTGCGCGACAGGCGCATGGCCTGCCAGGTCGGCCCGGTCTGCGGCAGTTCCATCAGCCCGGCGGCACAGCCTTTGGCATAGGAACCGATCGGCATCGGCTTCTGGTCCGACGGCGCGTCATGGGCCCCGAACAGCTTGTTCGCCAGCTTTTCGGCCAGGGCGGGGGCGGGCGACAGAAGGGTTGCCAGCAGCAGGGCGGGGGCAAGGGCACGAAGGATCATCAGGACTGCTCACCTTTGGGATTGACCCAAATTAGCAGGATCAGGCCAATGAGGAACAGCCCGATCAGCGGAGAAATGCCCAGCCGCGCGCTGCCCGTCGCCAGCGTGGCGGCCGTGATCACCGCCGGGGCCAGAAAGGCCGTGGCCTTGCCCGACAATCCGTAAAGACCAAAGCCCGAAGCGGCGGTTTCCGGGGTAACGTGATAGACCATCAGCGTCCGGCTGGCCGCCTGCACCGTGCCCCCCGCCGCCCCGATCACCGCGCCGCAGCAGTAGAAGATCACATCCGGCATCGCCGATCCGGCCGCAAAGGGTTGCCCGAACAGGCTTTGCGGTGTCAGCCCCACCATCACCGTGATCACGCCGATCAGCGCGATGACAGACCAGACGATCACCCGCTTCGGCCCGAACCGCGCATCCAGCCGCCCGCCCCACCAGCTGAAGATCGCCGCCGTGATCGCGGCAAGGATGCCGAAGATGCCGCTCTGCACCACCTCCCAGCCCATCACGTTCGACGCATAGGCCCCGCCCAGCCCGTAAACCGCGTTCAGCGAATCCCGGTAGAACATCGACCCGACCAGAAAGGCCGCCAGACTGCGCCGCCGCGCCAGATCGCGGATCGACTGCACCAGATCGCCCAGCGATTGCCCGACCGACCGTTTCGGCCCCCGGCGCGGGCTTTCGCGCACCCACATGGCAAAGGGAATCATGAAGACGACATACCAGATCGCCGTGAACGGCCCTACGAACCGTGTGCCCTCGCGCGACTCGGCGCTCAACCCGAACAGGGGATCAAGGCCGATGAAGGTCTTTCCCGTCTCGCCGCTTTCGGCAAAGAACAACAGCATCAGGATCAGCGCCAGCACGCCCCCGGCATAGCCGAAGGCAAAGCCCGACCCGGAGATCCGGCCCATGTCGTCATGACCGGTCAGGTCGGGCATCAGCGCATTGGTGAAGCTGGTCGCCAGTTCCATCCCGATGAAGCCAAGGCTGAACCAGAACACCGGCCAGAACAAGCCCGGCATGTCGGGCAGCGTCCACCACAGCGCGAAGCTGCCCGCGACATACATCACCGAAAACAGCCAGATCCACAGCATCCGCCGCCCCGACCCGTCCGAGATCGCGCCCAGAACCGGCGAAAGGATGGCGATGCAGAGGCCGGTGATGGTCTGGCCCGTGGTCCAATAGGCCTGCGACATCGCGCTGGCCGCCTCGGCATCCGCGCCCTGGGCGCTGAAATAACCCCGCGCCACCTCGGCGAAATAGGGGCCGAAGATGAAGGTCAGGAGAAGCGTGTTGTAGGGCTGGCTGGCCCAGTCGAAGAAATACCAGCCCCAGATGCGCTTGCGCGGCGAGATCATGCCCGGCCCCCCCTGTTTGGGCGGAGTGAATCCGCAAATCACCCGCCGCGCAAGCCCGGCCTTCCGGGGCGGGCCCGATCCTTCGACGAAGGATCGCTATCCCTGCGGCGGCCAGGGCCTTGCGGAATCCGCCATGATCCAGTCGCGCACCCAGCCCGGAAGTTCCGGGCTTTCGGGCGGCAGCCCCAGCGCCACCGCCATTTCCGCCGGCGGCACGATGCCGCGTTTGCCCTGGGTGATCGCCGACCGCAGCAGCACCTGGCTGGTGCAGTCGCCGCGCACCCACATGCTTTGCTCCATATAGACGAACCGCCCGTCCCAGCCGATCAGCCGGGTTCGCATCTCGATCCGGTCGAACAGCTTCACCCGTTTGCGATAGCGCACCGAAGCCCCGGCCACCGCCATGCCCCAGCCCTTTGCCTTGGCAATCCGGTGCAGCCCGGTCCGGCCGCCCAGGGGAATCCGCCCCAGATCGTACAGCGTCAGCGTGCGGCCGTTGTTCAGTTCCATCCAGGGGTCGATGTCCTGCGGCCAGCACAGATGATGGCTGACATGGGTGTCGAACGGGTGCAGCGGCAGGGCCCCGCGAAATTTCAGGATTTCCTTCACCATGCGCAGATAGGGATACATCCGGGGCCTCCTGTTGCGGTTCCGCCTTGGCCCATGGCTGCCGCAAAGGCAAGCGTGACCCCGCGTAGGGGGATCGGTCTTGTGGCGGGGGCGGGGATTGATCTACAACATATGGCGTCGGGACCGAAGGAAACACCCATGTATGCGCTGCGCGACACGCTGCTTCTGATTCTGAACATCGCCCAGTGGATCGTGATCATCCACATCATCATGTCCTGGCTGATCAACTTCCAGGTTCTGAACACCCGGCAGCCGCTGGTGGCGCAGATCTGGGGCGGTCTCAATCAACTGCTTGAGCCGATCTATGGCCGCATCCGCCGCATGCTGCCCGCCACCGGCGGCATCGACTTTGCCCCGCTGATCGTGATCATCGTGATCTTTTTCCTGCAAAGGCTGATCGTGACCGGCGGGTTCTGATCCGTTGGACACCGCCGCCCTGCATTCCCCAGTCGCTCCCGCCCCGGCCGCCGAGATCCTGCGCCGGGTTTTCGGCTTCGACGGCTTCCGCCCCGGCCAGGCCGAGATCGTCGCCGCCGTCATGGCGGGCCGCAACACCCTTGCCATCATGCCCACCGGCGGCGGCAAGTCGCTGTGCTTCCAGCTTCCCGCCCTCTGCCACAACGGGGTGACGGTCGTCATCTCCCCCCTCATCGCGCTGATGCGCGATCAGGTGCGCGGCTTGCGTCAGGCCGGGGTCGAGGCGGGGGCGCTGACCTCGGGCAATACCGATGAGGAAACCGAACAGGTCTTTGCCGCCTTGGACGAAGGCCGGTTGCGCCTGCTCTACATCGCGCCCGAACGGCTGGCCTCGGCCGCCACCACTGCCTTGCTGCGCCGCGTCGGCGTCCGTCTCATCGCGGTGGATGAGGCGCATTGTGTCAGCCAATGGGGCCATGACTTCCGCCCCGATTACCTGCGCATCGGCGATCTGCGCCGCGTGCTGGGGGTTCCGCTGGCCGCCTTCACCGCCACCGCAGACGAAGAAACGCGGGCCGAGATCGTCACCCGCCTGTTCGACGGCGTGGCCCCCGCCACCTTTTTGCGCGGCTTCGACCGGCCGAACATTCATCTGGCCTTTGCCGCCAAGGATGCCCCCCGCGACCAGATCCTGCGCTTTGCCGCCGCGCGCAAGGGCCAGTCCGGCATCGTCTATTGTGGCACCCGCGCCAAGACCGAAACGCTGGCCCAGGCGCTGCGCGATGCCGGGCACCCGTCGCTGGCCTATCACGCGGGCCTTGACCCCGACGAGCGCCGCCATGTCGAAACCCGGTTCCAGCGCGATGACGGGCTGATCGTGGTGGCGACGGTGGCCTTCGGCATGGGGATCGACAAGCCCGACATCCGCTGGGTCGCCCATGCCGACCTGCCAAAGTCGATCGAGGGCTATTATCAGGAGATCGGCCGCGCCGGGCGCGACGGCGCCCCGGCCGAAACGATGACACTGTTCGGGGCCGATGACATCCGCTTTCGCCGCCAGCAGATCGACGAGGGGCTGGCCCCGATGGAGCGAAAGCAGGCCGACCATGGCCGGCTGAACGCGCTTCTGGGGCTGGCCGATGCGATTTCCTGCCGCCGTCAGGTTCTGTTGCGCTATTTCGGCGAGGACAGCGCGCCTTGCGGCAATTGCGATCTTTGCGACCGGCCGGCGCAGGTCTTCGATGCCACCGATGCCGTGCGCAAGGCGTTGTCGGCCGTGCTGCGCACCGGCGAAAGTTTTGGCGCGGGCCATCTGGTCGACATCCTGACCGGCAGCCTGACCGACAAGGTGCGTGTGCGGCGGCATGACCAGTTGCCCACCTTCGGCGTGGGGCAGGAGCTGTCGAAAACCGAATGGGCCGCCGTCTTCCGGCAGATGATGGGCCGCGACCTTGTCCGCCCCGATCCCGAACGCCATGGTGCGTTGCGGATGACCGATGCCGCCCGCCCGGTGCTGCGCGGCGAGGTGTCGGTGACGTTCCGCAAGGATGCGATGAAGGCAGCACCCCGGCCCGCTGTCCGCGTTCTGGTGGATGACGAGGATGCGCCGCTCCTGTCGGCGCTGAAGGCGCGACGCCGCGCGCTGGCCGAGGCGGCCGCCGTTCCGGCCTATGTGATTTTTCCCGACCGGACGCTGATCGAAATGGCGCAGAAGCGCCCCGCCACGCTGGACCAGATGGCGGCGATTTCCGGGGTGGGGGCGAAGAAGCTGGAAAGCTTCGGACGGGTGTTCCTTGAGGTGATCACCGGTGCGGCCGAAGATGTCCATCCGTCGCGGATGGCGCTGGTCGGGCGGCCCGAAGGCGCGGTCTTCGACCGGCTGGCCGAGGTTCAGCTGAAGTTGCAGCGCGGTACGGACGGCACCGGCAAACCGATGAGCTGCACCCACTCCACCCTGCGCCAGATTGCCGAGCGCCGCCCGCGCACGTTGGACGAGATGGCACGCGTGCAGGGCATGGGGCCGCAAAAGACCGAACGGTTCGGTTCCGCCTTTCTGGCGGTGCTGCAGGAGGAATAGCGATGCTTTGCGTGATCTCGCCCGCCAAGCGGCTGGACGAACAGCCGAAACCCCTGCCCGAAGGCGTGGATCTGACCAGGCCGGATTTCCTGACCGAAACCTGGCGGCTGGTGCAGGCGGCGCGCGGCCAGTCGGTGCAGGATCTGCGGGCGCTGATGGATCTGTCCGAACCGCTGGCCCGGCTGAACCACGCCCGCTTTGCCGCCTTCCGGCGCAGGCCGGTGCAGCCCATGGCTGCGGTTCAGTGCTTTGCGGGCGATACCTATGCCGGACTTGAAGCCGCCACCATGGGCCCCGAAGCGCGGCTCTGGGCGGCCGGGCATCTGCGCATCCTGTCGGGACTTTACGGGCTGTTGCGGCCCTGGGATGCGATCCAGCCGCACCGGCTGGAGATGGGGACGCGGCTGGAAAACCCGCGCGGGGCCGATCTTTACGCCTTCTGGGGCGACCGGGTGGCAAAGGCGCTGAACCGGCAGGCGGCTGCGGTCGGAACGGATATCCTGCTCAACTGCGCCTCGGTCGAATATTTCACCGTGGCGCAGCGCCGGGCGCTGAAGCTGCGGGTGGTCACCCCGGTGTTCCTGGAGGAACGGGGCGGCGAGGCAAAGGTGGTCTCCTTCTGGGCCAAGAAGGCGCGGGGTGCGATGGCGCGCTTCCTCTGCGACCACCACCTGACCGACCCCGCCGATCTGCGCGGCTTCTCGGCCGGGGGATATGCCCACCGCGCCGATCTGTCGACCGGCGACCGGCTGGTCTTCACCCGCACCGAACCGCAGGAAGTCGCCGCCTGACCCTGCCGTCCGGGCGGCTCATCCTTCCGTTCCGCCTGTTGTCGTGTGCCCTGCGACGAGCGGTCAGGGACCGACGAGGAGCGGTCAGGCTGCATCGGCGTCTCCGGCCGCAAGGGGCCGCGCCTCGGCCGGGCAACAGGCCACCAGCGTTTCGGAAATCTCGGCCTTGCGCAGCGGCTTGGTCAGATAGCGGTCGATCCCGGCGGCAAGGATGGCATCGGAATCGCCGTCCATCGCATGCGCGGTCAGCGCCACGATCGGCACATGCGTGCCCTCCGTCTCGGCGGCACGGATGGCGCGGGCCGCCGCCTTGCCGTCCATCACCGGCATCGATATGTCCATGAAGATCAGGTCCGGGCGGAAGCTCTGCCACAGATCCACCGCCTCCTGCCCGTCATTGGCAAAGCGCAACTCGATGTCGATGCCCTTGACCATCTTCTGGAACACCAGCTGGTTGGTCTTGTTGTCCTCGGCCGCCAGGACGCGCATCTGTCGCAATCCGCCCGACGGTGCGGCAGGCAAGGCGGGTGGCGGCGCGGCATCCGCCGCCGGGCCGGACAGGTCTTCAAGACGGCGGTAAAGCTCGGCCCGCAGCACCGGCTTTTGCAGGAACACGTCGATCCCGTCCGCCGCCTGCAGCCCGCGCGCATTGGCCGGGTTCGACGACAAGAGGACGATGGGCAGCCGGTGCCCGTCCGCGCGCAGCCGCGCGGCCAGTGCCACGCCGTCCATGTCCGGCATGTCGTGATCGGTCAGCACCACGTCATAGCCCGGATCGGCCGTCAGCGCCGCCAGCGCCTCGGCTCCCGACCGGCAGAGCGTGACCTGGATGCCGCAGGGGGCAAGCTGACGTTCCAGGATGGTGCGGTTGATGAACTGGTCATCCACCACCAGCGCCCGGCGCAGGCTGACCGGCGGGCGCACCGGATCGGCCCCTTCGGCCACCGGCAGGGTGACGCGAAAGCCGAAGGACGATCCCTTGCCCGGTTCGCTGTCGACCCAGACCGCGCCGCCCATGCGGTCGATCAGGCGGCGGGTGATGGCCAGGCCAAGGCCGGTGCCTTCATACTTGCGATTGCGTTCGTCCTCGACCTGGTTGAACTCGCCGAACACATGATCCAGATGTTCGGCCGCGATGCCGATGCCGGTATCTTCCACCGTCACATGCAATTGTTGGCGGCCATCCCCGGTCTCCATCCCGACCACGCGGGTCAGCACATGGCCCGTTTCGGTGAATTTCACCGCATTGCCGATCAGATTGGTCAGCACCTGCCGCAGCCGCCCCGGATCGCCGACATAGCGGGTGGGCAGAAACATGTCGAAGTCGATCATCAGGTCGATGCCCTTGGCCCGCGCCCGCGGCTGCAACAGCATCGTCACCTCATGGATCGTGCGCTCCAGATCGAAGGGTTCGGGGTGGATCGTCATCCGCTCGGCTTCCAGCTTGGAATAGTCGAGGATGTCGTTGATGATCACCAGAAGCGCCTCGCCCGAGGACCGGATGGTTTCGGCAAAAAGCCGCTGTTCTTCCGACAGCGAGGTATCGCACAACAGTTCGGCCATCCCGACCACACCGTTCATCGGGGTGCGGATCTCATGGCTCATATTGGCCAGAAAGGCCGATTTGGCGCGGTTCGCGGCTTCGGCGGCCTTGCGGGCGGCCTCCAGCGCGGCCTGCTGGTCGCGCAGCTGGGTGATGTCGGTGCGCAGCCCGACCCGGCCGCCGTCCGGCGTGACGTGATCGGATTCCAGGATCCAGCGGCCGCTGGGCAATCGGCTTTCGATGCCGGTCCTTGCCTCGCGGAACTGCCGCAACCGGGTGGCAAGCCAGCTTTCCTGCGCGATTGCCTCTTCGGCTGTCGGGTTGGCCGGCAGGCCGTGGCGCAGAAGCTGTTCAAAGCTGGTGCCGGGCAGGGCCACGGCGGCCGAGTCGGGAAACATGTCGCGGTAACGCTGATTGCAGGTCAAAAGCCGTTCCTCCCTGTCGAAAAGCACGAAGGCATCGGGAAGCGCGTCGATCGCGGCCCAGATGCGCATCTGTTCGGTGATGTCCATGACCAAGCTGACCAGCCCGCCGTCGCGTCCGCGCCGATCGACCAGCCGCAGCCAGTTGCCGCTGGTCAGGCGGACGGTTTCCGTCTCGATCCGCTCGGCGCTCAGCCGGGCGCAGATGCGGCGGACCCAGTCATCGGGGTCTTCGCCCTGCACATCGACCAGACCCATGCGGACGGCCAGTGCGATCAGATCGGCATAGCTGATGCCGGGGCTGATCTCTGCGCTGGCGAAAAAGCCCAGATAGGCCTGGTTCGCCATCACCAGATTCAGATCGGAATCGAAAACGGCGAAACCGTCGCGGATGGTGTTGATCGATTCCCAAAGCCGCCGCTCGGCCATCACCGCCGCGGTATGGGCGCGGTCCAGGTCATGCATGTAGCGGTGGTTCTGGCCTTTCAGTTCCTCCGCCTCGGACCGGACGGACCGGACCACCTGGCGCTGTTCGACGATCTGGTCCGACAGCGACCGCGCATGGATGGCCAGCTTTTCGTTTGCGGCGAACAATTCGCGGGTGCGCTGGTCCAGCAGCCTTTCCGCCGCCAGCCTGCCCCGCCGTTCCTTTGCCAGTCGTTCCGTAAGGTCCATTCCGCCCGCGCCGACATCCTGCCGTCCCCCGGATGCCAGCCCAGCCACATCCGGTTTTCGCGACTACCTTCGCGCAGCAAAGTGAACCAAGACTTAACGGTGAAAGGCCTGTGATGCCTTGCCGGAATCCAGGCCCCGTGCCAGACTCCGGCCAATCTGACAGGAGGGTGGTTCGATGCGCAGCTTGGTCCGCGCCGCAGTCGCGGCATTTGTTCTGGCGTTTCCCGGTGTGATCCATGCGCAGGACCTGATCCCCGACCGCCGTGCCATCGTCACGCCCGACGCCGACCTGCCGGGCGGCGACATCGCTTCGATCTTCGACACCACGCAGGATGCCTGCGAACGCGCCTGCCTGACCAATGCGCGGTGCGAGGCGCTGACCTTCAACAGCCGCAACGGGGCCTGTTTCCTGAAGGCCGATCCCGGCGAATCGACCTATTTCGCCGGGGCGCAATCGGCGGTGATCGTGTCGGGCGATGCCGCGCTGATCGCGGCCGCCGCCGACCGGCGGGCCGAGATCACATTCCTGCCCGACTGGGACATCCAGTCCGCCTATGACATGGCGCTGTCGCTGGGCCGCACCCACACGACCGGGCAATGGAGTGCCGCCGAACATCTTCAGGCCGCCGCCGAGAACGAAGCCCGCGGCAACTGGGTCATGGCCACCGCCTATACCGGCGCGGCGCTGAACATCGAGGATACCGCCGACAACTGGCTGGAATATGCCCGCCGGGCGCTGGCGAATTCCAAGGCCACCTCGACCGACCGCAACTGGTATGAAACCCGCGCCTTCCAGGCCACGATCAACGCCTATCTGCGGGCAGGCTCGGCCGCGCAGCGCCACAACATCCTTGTGCTGATGGGCGAGGTGCTGGAGCGCACCGGGCGCGGCCGCGATACCGTGCAGGCCCTGCGTCTGGCGCAATCGCTGCAACCGCGCGACGATACCGCCGCGCTGCTGGACGATGCGATCGGCAAATACGGCTTCCGCATCGTGGAAAACACCGTGCAATCCGATCTGGCCCGCCCGCGCATCTGCGCCAGCTTCAGCGAGAACCTTGTCTCTTCGGGCGTCGATTATGCCGATTTCGTCAAGCTGCCCGCCGCCGGGCTGACGGTGGAAAGCGACGGCTATCGCCAGCTTTGCGTGGTCGGCGTCGAACATGGCGGCCGCTACACCGTCACCTTCCGCGAAGGGCTGCCCGCCGCCGACGGGCAAAGCTTGGCCAAGGACATCGACCTGACGATGTATGTCCGCGACCGCAGCCCCGGCGTCAGCTTCCCCGGCCGCGGCTATGTGCTGCCGAAGGTGGCCGATGCCGCCCTGCCGGTGCAGACGGTGAACACCGACAAGCTGGACCTGACGCTGTATCAGGTGACGGACCGCAACCTGTTGCGCGCCATCCAGAACAGCTATTTCGGCTGGCCGATGCAGGAATATGCCGAATCCTATTTCACCGACGAGGTGGGCGAACAGGTCTGGCACGGCACCGCCACCGTGGCGCAGGAGGTGAACAAGGATGTCACCACCCGCCTGCCGCTGGCCGAGGCGCTGAAGGACCGCCCCGCCGGAATCTATGCGCTGAAGGCCGCCGTTCCGGGGGTCGACCCCTATGTCGTCCCCGCGGGCTGGCAGTGGTTCGTGGTCTCGGACCTTGGCATCACCTCGATGTCGGGCGTCGACGGGCTGCATGTCTTCGTCCGCAGCCTTGGCACCGCCGCCGCAAAGCCCGGCGTCACGGTCGAGCTGCTGAACCGCGCCAACTCGGTTCTGGCCACCGTCACCACCGATGATCAGGGCTATGCCCGTTTTGATGCCGGGATGGTGCGCGGCAGCGGCGGGTCGTCGCCCGGCATGATCGTGGTCAAGGACGGCAGCGCCGACATCGGTTTCCTGTCGCTGACCGACCCGGAATTCGACCTGTCGGACCGTGGCGTCGAGGGGCGCGAGCCCGCGCCGCCGGTTGACGTGTTCCTGACCACCGACCGCGGCGCCTATCGCGCGGGAGAGACCGTCTATGCCACCGCCCTGGCCCGCGATGCCGTTGCCGATGCGGTGGAATCCCTGCCGCTGACCGCCATCCTGATGCGTCCCGACGGCGTGGAATATTCCCGCCAGCTGGTCGAGGACAAGGGCGCGGGCGGCCATGTCTTCGAACTGCCCATTGCCGGTTCGGCGCAGCGCGGGGTCTGGACGCTTCAGGTTCTGGCCGATCTGGAAGCCGCGCCGCTGGCGACGCAAACCTTCCTGGTCGAGGATTTCCTGCCCGAACGCATCGACTTCACCCTGACCCGCGATGACACGCCGCTGATGCTGAACGGCCCCGGTGCCGGTCTGGAGATCGACGCCCGCTATCTGTTCGGTGCCCCCGGTGCCGGTCTGGCGATCGAGGGCGAGGTGCTGCTGCGCGCCGCCTCGGGCCTTGCGGCCTTCCCCGGCTATGTCTTCGGCCGCCATGACGAGCCGTTCTCGGCTGTGATGGAGCCGATCTATGCCGATCCGACCGATGAGGACGGCAAGGCCTGGGCCTCGCTTGCGCTGCCCATGGTCGACGATCCCGGCCGCCCGCTTGAGGCGCTGGTCGCCGTCCGCGTCGCCGAAGGGTCGGGCCGACCCGTCGAACGCCGGATGACTGCCGAAGTGGTGCCCGCGAACCCGATGATCGGGGTGAAACCGCTGTTCGATGGCGTCGCGGGCGAAGGCAGCGATGCGCGGTTCCAGCTGATCGGGGTGGGCACCGACCTGACCCCCGCGCCGATGCAGGTGAAATGGAAGCTGAACCGGATCGAGACCGACTACCAATGGTATCAGTCCTACGGCAACTGGAACTGGGAAGCCGTGACCACCCGCAGCATCGCCGCCGAAGGTGAGGCGACGCTGGGCGACAGCCCCGTTGAAATCGCGGGCAAGGTCAGCTGGGGCGAATATGAACTGGTCGTCGAACGCATCGACGGCCAGCGCGCCGAAACCTCCACAACTTTCTGGGCCGGCTGGTATGCGCCCGCCGATGCCAGCGCCACGCCCGACACGCTGGAACTGTCGCTGGACAAGCCCGCCTATGCGCCGGGCGACACCGCCACCCTGCGCGTGGTTCCCCGCGCGGCGGGCACGGCTCTGGTGACTGTGATCTCGAACCGGCTGGTGTCGATGCAGGCGGTGGACGTGACCGAAGGCGAAAACCTGATCCCGCTGCCCGTTACCGCCGACTGGGGCGCGGGCGTCTATGTCACCGTCTCGGCCCTTCGGCCGATGGATGTGGCCGCCGGCCGCAATCCGGCCCGTGCGCTGGGCCTGTCCTATGCCGCCGTTGATCCGGGGGCAAAGGTGCTGACGACCACGGTCGAAACCGCTGCCGAGGCCGCCCCGCGCGGCCCGCTGGACGTGGCGGTCAAGGTCGAAGGCGTGGCGGCGGGAGAAACCGCCTATGTCACCATCGCCGCCGTCGATGTCGGCATCCTGAACCTGACCGGCTTCACTGCCCCCGATCCGAAGGATCACTACTTCGGCCAGCGCAAGCTGGGCATGGGCATCCGCGATGTCTATGGCCGCCTGATCGACGGGCTGAACGGGGCTGCGGGCGAGGTTCGCTCGGGTGGTGACGCGGGCGCGCAGGCCCGACTGCAATCCCCCCCGCCCACCGAAGAACTGGTGGCCTATTTCTCCGGTCCGGTTCAGGTCGGGGCCGATGGCTATGCCCGCGCCACCTTTGACCTGCCGTCGTTCAACGGCACGGTGAAGGTGATGGCGGTGGCCTGGTCGAAATCCGGGGTGGGGCAGGCGCAGGCCGATGTGCTGGTCCGCGATCCCGTGGTGGTGACGGCCAGTCTGCCGCGCTTCCTGTCGCCGGGCGACAGCTCGCGCCTTCTCCTGGAAATCGTCCATGCCACCGGGCCTTCGGGCCGGATGAGCCTGGATGTCGCCGCCAATGGCGTGACGCTGGGGGCCGTGCCTTCGGGATTCGATCTGGCCGACAAGGCCAAGGCGGTGTTCGAGGTGCCGGTGACGGCCGATGCGGTGGGCATCCACACCATCGACGTGACCCTGACCACGCCGGACGGCAAGCTCCTGAAGAAGACGCTGACCATCCCGGTTCAGGTCAACGATCCCGAAATCGCCAAGATTTCGCGGCTGGAGCTGAAGCAGGGCCAGAGCTTCACCTTCGATCAGGCGGTCTTCACCGACATGGTGCCCGGTTCGGGCAAGTCGGTTATGGCCATCGGCCCGCTGGCCCGGCTGAACGCGCCGGGGCTGCTGGCCAGCCTTGACCGCTATCCCTATGGCTGCACCGAACAGATGACCAGCCGCGCGCTGCCGCTGCTGTATTTCGACGAAATCGCCCGCGTGATGGATCTGAAAGGGGCCGAGAACATCCAGAAGCGGATCGACGAGGCGGTTGTGGAAATCCTGTCCAATCAGGGCAGCGAAGGCGGCTTCGGTCTCTGGGGGGCCGGGTCCGGCGACATGTGGCTGGATGCCTATGTCACCGACTTCCTCAGCCGGGCCAAGGCGCAGGGCTATGCCGTGCCCGAAGCCGCGCTGAAGAACGCGCTGACCAACCTGCGCAATCAGGTGAACTATGCGCCCGACTTCAACGCCGAAACCAATGACGGCGGCACCGCCCTGGCCTATGCCTTGATGGTTCTGGCCCGCGAAGGGGCGGCGGCGATCGGCGATCTGCGCTATTATGCCGATGTGAAAGGCGACGATTTCGCCACCGCGCTGGCGCAGGCGCAGCTTGGGGCGGCGCTTGCCTCTTACGGCGACCAGACCCGCGCCGATGCGATGTTCCGCAAGGCGGGGGACCGGGTGGCGCGGGCCACTGCGCGCGAAGCCTCGCAATACTGGCGGGCCGATTACGGCACCAACTACCGCGATGCGGCGGCGGTGCTGACGCTGGCGGTGGAATCCGGCTCCAATGCGGTGGACCGCGAGGCGCTGACCGACCGCATCGCCACCCAGGGCCCGCACCTGTCAACGCAAGAGGCGACCTGGGCGCTTCTGGCCACCAATGCGCTGATCGACCGGCCCGATACCTCGGGCGTGCTGATCGACGGCGCCGCCGCGACCGGCCCGTTGGTCAAGGTTCTCAGCGACGGGCAGGCCCCGGTCGTCGTGACCAACGAAGGCCCCGACACCACCATCACCATCTCGACCTATGGCGTCCCGGCCGAGCCGGAGCCCGCAGGCGGCAACGGCTATTCCATCGCCCGCAGCTATTACACGATGACGGGGGAACCCGCCGCGCTGGATGGCGTGAAGGTCGGCGACCGGCTGGTCACGGTGATCGAGGTGACACCCTTCGACTATTCCGACGGGCGGCTGATGGTGGCCGATCCCTTGCCCGCGGGGTTCGAGATCGACAACCCCAACCTGATGTCGGCGGGGCAGGTCAGCAATCTTGACTGGCTGGATGCGCTGGTGGATGTGCGCCACAGCGAATTCCGTCAGGACCGCTTCCTGACCGCGCTGGACTGGCAGTCTCGCAACAGCTTCCGGCTGGCCTATGTCGTGCGCGCCGTGTCGCCCGGCACCTTCCACCACCCGGCGGCCAGCGTCGAGGATATGTATCGCCCCGATTTCCGCGCCCGCAGCGATGCGGGAACGGTGACGATCGCGCCCTGAACCGCCCGACGAAAGGGGACTCCGGTCTTGTCGAAAGGCAGGCGAAAGACAAAGACCCCTGATCCTGCCCGCCTTCGGACAGGGTCAGGGATCAAGGCGCGCTGGTTCATCACGGCGGCGGCGGGCCTCTGGCTGGCCGCCTTCGGGCGCGACCGGCTGGATGCCTGGATCGACGCCACCGACCTGCCCCCGCTGGTCGTCCAGACCAGCACCGAGGTGCTGGACCGCAACGGCAATCTCTTGCGCGCCTATACGGTGGCCGATGGCCGCTGGCGGCTGGCCGTCGGGCTGGACGAGGTCGACCCGCGTTACATCGACATGCTCTTGACCTATGAAGACCGCCGCTTCCGCGATCATCCCGGTGTCGACTGGCGCGGCCTTCTGCGCGCCGGATGGCAGGCCGCCACGAATGGCCGCATCGTCTCGGGCGGGTCCACCCTGACGATGCAGGTCGCCCGCCTGCTGGAAGAGGGCACCACCGGGCAGGTGGGCGGCAAGCTGCGGCAGATGCGCGTCGCGCTGGCGCTGGAACGGCGGCTCAGCAAGGATGAGATCCTGTCGCTCTACCTGCATCTTGCGCCCTATGGCGGCAATCTCGAAGGTATCCGCGCGGCCTCCATTTCCTATTTCGGCAAGGAACCGGCCCGGCTGACCCCGGCCGAAGCCGCGCTCTTGGTCGCCATCCCGCAAAGCCCGGAAACCCGCCGCCCCGACCGCGCCGCCGACCGGGCCGAAGCGGCGCGCGACCGCGTGCTTGACCGCGCCGTCACCTTCCACCTGATCGACCCCGAGGAAGCACAGGCCGCCCTGCGCGAAGATGTGCCGGGTCTGCGCAAGCCCTTTCCCGCCCATGCCCCGCATCTGGCCGACCGCGCCCGCGCCGAAGATCCCATGGCGGGTGAACATCACCTGACGCTGGATCTTGGCTTGCAGAAAAAGCTGGAAACCCTGGCCCGCGATGCCGTGGCGGCCAAGGGCGACCAGTTGCAGATCGCCATCGTGGTGGCCGATCATGCCTCGGGCGAGATCCTTGCCTCCGTCGGCTCGGCCGGGTTCACCGAGGATCGCCGTCAGGGCTTTGTCGACATGACCAATGCCCTGCGCAGCCCCGGTTCCACGCTGAAGCCGCTGGTCTATGCGCTGGCCTTCGACGACGGCCTTGCCCATCCCGAAACCATGATCGACGACCGGCCCACGGTCTTTGGCAATTACGCGCCGCAGAATTTCGACAAGCTCTATCGCGGCACCATCCGCCTGCGCGAGGCGTTGCAAATGTCGCTGAACATCCCCGTCGTCATGCTGACCGAGGCGATGGGCCCCGCGCGCCTGTTGTCCGCCATGGGCAAGGCCGGGGTGAAATACCAGCTGCCCGGCGGGCAACCGGGGCTTGCGGTGGCGCTGGGCGGGGTTGGCGTCACCTTGCAGGACATGGTGCAGCTTTACGCCACGCTGGCGCGGGGTGGCGTGGCCCTGCCGCTGACATGGCGGATGGCGGGCGACCGGGACGAAGGCCAGCGCGTCGTCAGCGCCGTCGCCGCCTGGCAGGTGGGCGACATTCTGGCCGGGCTGGCCCCGCCGCCCGGTGCGCCGCAGAACCGGCTGGCCTACAAGACCGGCACCTCCTATGGCCACCGCGACGCCTGGGCGATCGGCTATGACGGGCGCCATGTGATCGGGGTCTGGATGGGCCGCGCCGATGGCACGCCGGTGCCGGGGGCCTTCGGGGCCGATACTGCCGCGCCGGTGTTGTTCCAGGCGTTCAACCGGCTGAAGCCGAAGCTGGACCCCCAGCCCCCCGCGCCGCCCTCCACCCTTCTGGTGTCGAACGCGCAACTGCCGCAGCCGCTGCAACGCTTCCGCTCCCGCACCGCGGCGTTCGAGGCGGATGCCAATGCCCCCGCCGTGGCCTTTCCGCCCGACGGGGCCGAGGTCGAACTCCTGGCCTCCAGCCTGATGGTGCGGGTGCGCGGCGGGGTGGCGCCCTTCACCTGGCTGGTGGACGGCCAGCCGCTGCTCTTGGCCACGCGCGACCGCGAAAGCCTGCTGGCCCTGCCAGGGACCGGTTTCGTCACCCTGTCGGTGATCGACGCCACCGGCAAATCGGCGCGGGCCAGGGTGCGGGTCTGGTGAACTTTCGCTCCATTGATCGTGTGCGCGCTCTGGCGTAACCCGAAAGGCAAACCGCTTCCGCAAAGGCCCGCCCATGACCGTCGAGAAACGCATAGTCCTTACCTCTGACCACGCCGCCATCGGCTTGCGTCAGGCCATCGCCGCGCACATCGCCGCGAAAGGCTGGCAGGTCGAGGACATCGGCCCCACCACCCCCGACAGCGTGCATTACCCGGCGATGGGCGAAGCCGCCGCCCGCCGCGTGGCGGCCGGCGAGTTCCGCTTCGGCATCCTTCTTTGCGGCACCGGGCAGGGCATCATGATGGCCGCAAACAAGGTGCCGGGCATCCGCTGCGGCGTCTGCTCCGACCCCTTCTCGGCCCGGATGATCCGCGCCCACAACGATGCCAACATGCTGTCGCTGGGCGCCCGCGTGCTGGGCGAGGGGCTGGCGCTGGAAATCGTCGATGCCTTCCTTGACGCCAGCTTCGAAGGCGGCCGCCACGCAACCCGCGTCGACATGATCACTGCGATCGAGGGCTGAAGCCTCGGCGGCGGGGGTTTTCCACCGCCGCATCCCCGGAGAGTATTTGGGCCAAGATGAAGGCCAAGGGTCGTCGGTCACGTTATGGCTGTCAGCCATACGTTTGCCATACGTGAACCATACGCCAGCCAGACGCCGGAAAAGGCGGGCGTCACACCCGCTCGATCGCCAGCGCGATGCCCTGCCCGCCGCCGATGCACATGGTGATCAGCGCCGTCTTGCCGCCGGTCCGCTCCAGCTCATGCAGCGCCTTGACCGTGAGGATCGTCCCCGTCGCCCCCACCGGATGCCCCAGCGCCACGGCACCGCCGTTCGGGTTCACCTTTGCCGGGTCCAGATCCAGCGCCCGTGTCACCGCGATGGCCTGCGCGGCAAAAGCCTCGTTCGACTCAACGACATCAAAGGCTTGCGGGCCGATCCCCAGCTTCTTGCACAGTGCCGTCACCGCCGGGATCGGCCCCAGACCCATCACCTTGGGGTCCACCCCCGCCACTGCCCAGCCCATGATCCGCGCCCGCGGTTTCAGCCCCTTCGCCGCCGCTCCCGTCGCAAGCACCAGTGCCGCCGCCCCGTCGTTCAGCCCGCTGGCATTGCCCGCCGTCACCGTGCCGTCCTTCTGGAACGCCGGCCGCAGTGCCGCCAGCCCCTCGGCCGTGGTGGGTTTCGGGTGTTCGTCCACCGCAAAGGTGACAGGGCCTTTCCGGCTGGAAATTTCAATCGGAACAATCTCTTGCACAAATCGCCCCTCGGCAATCGCCCGCGCCGCCCGCGCCTGCGATTCCAGTGCGAAGGCATCCTGATCGCCCCGGCTGATCCCGTCCCGCGCGGCCACATTCTCGGCCGTCACCCCCATGTGCCCGGTGCCGAACGGGCAGGTCAGCGCGCCCGTCATCATGTCCACCGCCTTGGTGTCCCCCATCTTCTGCCCCCAGCGCGCCGCGGGAATGGCATAGGGCGACCTGCTCATGCATTCGGCCCCGCCGGCCAGCGCCACCTCGGCATCGCCGGTCATAAGGGACTGACAGGCCGAGACAATCGCCTGCGCGCCCGATCCGCACAGCCGGTTGACGTTCATCGCGGGCACCGTCTCGGGCACCCCGGCCTGCATCGCGGCGACCCGGCTCAGATACATGTCGCGGGGTTCGGTGTTGATGACATGGCCGAAGACCACGGTTCCCACCTGCGCCGGCTCGATCCCGGCCCGCGCAATCGCCGCCTTGGCCGCATGGGTGGCGATGTCGACCGGCGGCATTGCGGCAAGTGACCCGCCAAAACCGCCGATTGCGGTGCGGGTGGCGGAAAGGATGAACACGTCGGTCATGGTTTCACCTCATCGGGATGGGCCGCCTGCACGGCGGGAATGGTCTCAAGCCTTGCCATGATCCGCGCGATCGCGGGCCATGACGTCACGTCCAAACCCACCCGGCGCGCGTTGTAGACCTGCGGCACCAGGCAGATGTCTGCCATGCTGACCGCATCGGCATGACAGAAGAGCCCGGTCTGCGGTTGGTCCAGCATCCGCTCCACCGCCGCCAGCCCGGCCCCGATGTAGTGGCGCTGCCAGTCATCCGCCGTCATGCCGCCGCCCGTCAACGCGGCCACATGGTTGCGCACCGACAGGTTGCAGATCGGGGCGATTTCCATCGCCACGGCATAGGACAGCGCCCGCACCCGTGCCCGCCCCGGCGCGTCCTCGGGCAACAGCCCGCCATGGGTGTCGTTCAGATATTCGATGATCGCCAGGGATTGCGTCAGCACCATCCCGTCGATGTCCAGCGACGGCACCAGACCTTGCGGATTCCGCGCCAGATTCTCGGGCGCCCGCTGCGCGCCTTCGATCAGGTTCACCGGAACCGGGACGTAACCCAGCCCCAGCAGGTTCAGCGCGATCCGCACGCGATAGGACGCCGAAGACCGCCAGTAATCGTAAAGCGTCGTCATCTTTCCTCCAGCAATCGCAGCAGTGCGGTGCGGAACGATATGGCATCGGGGCCAAGCTGTGCCATCAGTTCCACCTGAAAGGCATCGGCAATCGGCACGATCCGCGCCACCAGCGCATGCCCCTTTTCGGTCAGCCGCATGTCCAGAAGACGACGGTCCTCGGGGTTTTCGCGTTTTTCGATCAGGCCGGCCTGTTCCAGCCGCGCCGCCGCCCGGCTGACCTTGGACTTGTCCATGTCCACCCTGGCATGAATCTCGCGGATCGAAACCGCATCGGCGGTCGACAGATGCGCCAGCACCCGCCATTCCGGGATCGACAGACCGAATTCGGCGCGGTAGCGGTCCGAGAACGCCCGCGAGACCCGGCCCGCCGCCACGGCCAGCTGATAGGGAAGAAAGTCTGTCAGCTCAAAACCGTGCATGGAAACGCCACTCCGCCATCTGGTTCATTGCTGCCGCAATCCGCCCGGCCCTGCAAGCGTTGACACTTTCGCGCCGAACGGCGACGAAGCGCGACGCGAACAGGAGTGCCGGGAATTGAGCGACGGGATGCGGGCCCATCTGGGGCTTTTGCTGGTGGGTCTGGCGACGCTGACGCTGATGGGCTTCGGCCAGGCTCTGATCGGCCCGGCGCTGCCCGAGATGACCCGGCTGTTCGGTCTTGCCCCCGGAGAGGCCGGGGCGCTGGTTTCGGCGCAGTGGATCGGCAGCGCGGTCGGGGTTGCGGTGATGTATCGCTGGTCGGCCCATGTCACGCCACGGCGGGCGCTGGGTATTCTGGCGCTGGGGGCGGCGGGGCTGGCGCTGCAACCGGCATGGTGGGTCGTTCTGGTCTCGGCCGTGGTGTTCGGCACCGGCTATGGCATGGCGACGGCCGTGTTCAACCCGCGTGTTCTGCGGGCCTTCGGGCCGCGCGGGGCCTCGATGCTCAGCCTTCTGAACGCGGCCTATGCGGCAGGGGCGATCCTGTCGCCGCTGGCTTTCGTGGCACTGGGCAATACATCCCGCATCGCTTTCGGTCTTGCGGTGGTGGCCTATCTGGGGATCTGCCTGTTCGCTGCAGACCGGGAGAGCGCGGGCGCGGCCCCGACGGCGCAGACGCAGACCGGGTTCCGGCTGCACTGGCCGATCCTGTGCTTCGGGGCGATCGGGATCGGCACGGAGGCCTGTCTGGCGGGTCTTGGCCCGACGGCGCTGGTGGCAACGGGGCAAAGCGAAGAGGCGGCTGCGCGGCTGCTGTCGGCCTTCTTCGTCGCCTTTCTGGCGGTGCGGGTCCTGCTGGGGGCTTCGGCGCATCGCTTCCGGTCGTTCGACATCTATGCCGCCGCGATGGTGCTGCTGGTTCTGGCCGCGCTGGCGGCGATCTTCGTGGCCCCCGGCCCCGCCTTTGTCGCCATGGGCGTGGCGGCCGGGATGTTCTTTCCGGGCTTTTTCGTCACCGCCATCCGCAAGATGGGCGAGGACCCCCGCGTGACCCCGATCATCCTGGGGGCGGGGCTGGTGGGCGGCATCGGCATGCCGTTGCTGCTGTCGATGCTGACACCGGTCCTGGGGCCGATGGGATTTTTCTGGCTGATGCTGGCGATCTCGGGCCCGACCACCCTTGCCGCGCTGGTCCTGGCAGGCCGCATGGCGCGCTGACAGGCGATGCCGCGCCGTCCGGCGATGATCCTTGTTGACTTCGTTGCAAGTGCAACGATAATTCCGTGCAAGCCAGACTCATCATTTCAGCCGGGGCAGGGGAGGCGCCGATGAACACGCAGGCACTTTACAGCGGCATGATCCGCGCCGTGGACACCAAGGGCACGGTCGAGGGTTACATGCCCGGTTTCGGCAATGACTTTGAGACCGAGGCTTTGCCGGGGGCCTTGCCGCAGGGGATGAACAGCCCCCAGAAATGCAACTACGGGCTTTATGGCGAACAGCTTTCCGGCACGGCTTTTACCGCGCCCAGCCATCAGAACGAACGGACCTGGTGCTACCGCATCCGGCCTTCGGTCAAGCACACCCACCGTTTCCAGAAGATAGACCTGCCGCTGTGGAAATCGGCCCCCTGCATCGACCCGGACATCATCTCGCTGGGCCAGTATCGCTGGGATCCGGTGCCGCATTCCGGCGAGGCGCTGACCTGGCTGACGGGCATGCGCACCATGGTGACGGCCGGGGATGTGAACACCCAGACCGGCATGGCCAGCCATATCTACCTTGTGACCCAGTCGATGAAGGACGAATATTTCTTCAGCGCTGACGGTGAATTGCTGGTGGTGCCGCAGGAAGGCCGGCTGCGCTTTTGCACCGAGCTGGGGATCATCGACCTTGAGCCGCAGGAGATCGCCATCCTGCCGCGCGGGCTGGTCTATCGCGTCGAGGTTCTGGAAGGCCCTGCCCGTGGCTTTGTCTGTGAAAACTATGGCCAGAAGTTCCAGCTGCCCGGCCGCGGCCCGATCGGGGCCAACTGCATGGCGAACCGGCGCGACTTCAAGACCCCGGTGGCGGCCTTCGAGGATCGGGACGCGCCCTCCACGGTGACGGTGAAATGGTGCGGGCAGTTCCATGAGACGAAGATCGGCCATTCACCCCTGGACGTGGTGGCCTGGCACGGCAACTATGCCCCGGTGAAATACGATCTGAAGACCTATTGCCCGGTGGGTGCGGTGCTGTTCGACCACCCTGATCCGTCGATTTTCACCGTGCTGACCGCGCCGAGCGGAATCGAGGGCACCGCGAACATCGACTTCGTGCTGTTCCGCGAACGCTGGATGGTGGCCGAGAACACCTTCCGCCCGCCATGGTACCACAAGAACGTCATGTCCGAGCTGATGGGCAATATCTATGGCGTCTATGATGCCAAGCCCAAGGGCTTTGTCCCCGGCGGAATGTCCCTGCACAATTGCATGCTGCCGCACGGGCCGGACAAGAACGCCTTCGAACAAGCCTCGAACGAGCCGATGGTGCCGTTGCGCCAGTCCGACACCATGTCCTTCATGTTCGAGACCCGCTTTCCGCAGCACCTGACGCCGTTCGCGGCGCAGGCCGGGCATTTGCAGGAAGATTACATCGACTGCTGGGGCAGCCTTGAGAAGAAGTTCGACGGGACGCCGGGCGTGAAGTGACGCCGGGCGTGAAGGAACGGGCCGCCGGGGGCTTCGCGCCCCCGGACCCCCGCGGGGTATTTTTGCAAAGATGAAGAGGCAGAAGCTGTGGGTCTGATCCGGTCCTGGGTTGAAAGCGCGAATCGGGCGGAGGCGGAGTTTCCCCTGAACAACCTGCCCTGCGGGGTGTTTTCGGTAAATGGCGAGGAGCCGCGCTGCGGGGTGGCGATCGGCGATTTCGTGCTGGATGTGTCGGGGCTGGAAGAGGAAGGGCTGCTGGCGCTGGACGGTGGCCCGCTCTTGGACGTGCCGTTCTGGAACGAGGTGATGGAGGCGGGGTCGGCGGTCTGGGCCGCCTTGCGGGCGCGGTTGCTGGCCCTGTTGGCCGAGGGTGCGGATGAGCGCGAGGCGGTCGAGCCGCATCTGCTGCCCCTGGCCGATGTGGCGCTTCACATGCCTTTCCTGGTGGCGGAATATACCGATTTCTATGCCGGGCGGCACCATGCCACCAATGTCGGCACCATGTTCCGGGGTGCGGAGAATGCGCTGCCGCCGAACTGGCTGCATATCCCGATCGGCTATAATGGCCGGGCGTCCTCGGTCGTGGTGTCGGGCACGCCGGTCCGGCGGCCCTGGGGGCAGCTGAAGGGGCCGGAGGATGCGGCGCCGCGCTTTGCGCCCTCGGCCCGGTTCGACATCGAGCTGGAAATGGGGGCGGTGCTGGGACGGGCGTCCGAAGGCATGGTCTCGGTGGCTGAGGCTGACGAGATGATCTTTGGCTATGTGCTGCTGAACGACTGGTCGGCGCGCGATATCCAGGCCTGGGAATATCAGCCGCTGGGGCCGTTCCAGGCCAAGGCGACGGCGACCACGATAAGCCCCTGGATCGTGATGCGGGCTGCGCTGGAGCCGTTCCGGGTGACGACCCCGCCGCGCGAGGTGCCGCTGCTGCCGCATCTGCAGGAGCCGGGGCCGATGCTGTATGACATCGCGCTGGAGGTGGGGCTGACGCCGCAGGGCGGAACCGAGACCGTGATCGCCCGCACGAATTACCGCGAGATGTATTATTCGGCGGCCCAGCAACTGGCGCATCATACCACCAGCGGTTGCCCGATGAATGTGGGCGATCTGCTGGGGTCGGGCACGATTTCGGGGCCGACAAGGGACTCGCGCGGGTCGCTGCTGGAACTGTCATGGGGCGGCAAAGAGCCGCTGGCGATTGCGGGTGGGACCAGAAGCTTCATCGAGGATGGCGACACGCTGGTCTTGCGTGGCCATGCGCAGGGCGATGGCTATCGGATCGGCTTTGGCACCTGCGCAGGCCAGGTCATTGCCGCGCATCGGAACCCGGCCGGGGCAGGGCGATGATGTCAGCGACCGGCCTGCCATTGGGCGACAGAGTCCAGCGGGTAGAGCAGCATCAGCACGTTCAGCGCCAGCCCGTCGCGGATCAGCCAGATCGTCGCGGCCTCGAATGTCACGGCCAGCACCACCGTGGCCCAGACCGGCAGCCGCGCGGCCAGGAAGAAGCCGATGATCATCGCCGTGATGTCGGCTACCACGTTCAGGACGGAATCACCGTAGTAGTCGAGGCTGATGGTGACGGCGCGGTAGCGTTCGATCACGGCATCCGAGTTTTCGACGATCTCCCAGGCCGCCTCGACCAGCGTGGCGATGGCAAGCCGCCAGCCGAAGCTGAGTTTGCGGGCGAAAAGCCACAGGAGGCCGAAGAAGATGAAGCCGTGGATGATGTGGCTGGGGGTGTACCAGTCGCTGATGTGCTGCGAGTTTTCGGAACTGACGACCTGACCGTGCCACAGCTTGACATAGCCGCATTTGCAGATCGGCTCCCGGCCGATCCACAGAAGATAGGCGGCGGCAAGGGCGATGATCAGGGCGGCAACCAGATAGGGAATGCGCTTTGTCATGGCGGTGTTCATGCGGCGCAGGGAATCACGGGCCTTGCGGCCTGACAAGAGGGAAAGAGATGGCAAAGGAATTCGCATCCCAGGGCGATCTGGCGGAAAAGAAGACCAGCTTTACCGAGGTGGGGCCGGGCCTTTGGGCCTTTACCGCCGAGGGCGATCCGAACACCGGGGTAATCATCGGCGATGATGCGGTGATGGTGGTCGAGGCGCAGGCGACGCCGCGGCTGGCCCGCAAGGTGATCGACTGCATTCGGGGTGTCACCGACAAGCCGATCACCCATCTGGTGCTGACGCATTACCATGCGGTGCGGGTGCTGGGCGCCAGCGCCTATGGCGCGCGCGAGGTGATCATGTCCGATGCCGCCCGCGCAATGGTGGTGGAGCGCGGGCAGGAAGACTGGGACAGCGAATTCGGCCGTTTCCCGCGGCTGTTTCAGGGCCATGAGGAAATTCCCGGCCTGACCTGGCCGACCACGACCTTTTCCGAGGCGATGACGGTCTGGCTGGGCAAGCGGCGGGTCGACATCATGCATCTGGGCCGGGCGCATACGGCGGGGGATGCCGTGGTCTGGGTGCCGGATGCCGAGGTGATGTTCACCGGTGACATCGTGGAATATCACAGCGCCTGCTATTGCGGTGACGGGCATTTCGCCGATTGGGGCGGCACGCTGGAGAATATCGCGGCCTTCGATCCGGTGGCGATTGCACCGGGGCGCGGCGATGCGCTGGTGGGACGTGAGATGGTGGCCAAGGCGATCGAGGCGACGGCGGATTTCATCGACAGCACCTATCGCCCGGTGGCCAGGGTGGCCGCGCGGGGCGGGTCCTTGAAAGAGGCCTGGGATGCCGCCCGCGCGGCCTGCGATCCGAAGTTCAAGGACTTTGCCATCTATGAGCATTGCCTGCCCTTCAACATCGCCCGCGCCTTTGACGAAGCGCGCGGTATCGACACGCCGCGGATCTGGACGGCCGAACGCGACCGGCAGATGTGGGCCGAGTTGCAGGGCTGAGGCGGTCCTGTGGATCGGCCGGGGGGCTTTGCGCCCCCCGGACCCCCCGCAGGATATTTCGGGAAGGGAAAGGCAGCATCCGGGGAGGGGACATGCCTTACGATTACAAGCCGTTCGACTATATCACGCCGCCCGGCGTGACCGCGCCCGAACCCCGGCACAAGGTTGCCATCGTGGGAGCCGGGCCGATCGGGCTGGCGATGGCGATCGACCTGGCGCAATACGGCGTGGCGGCTGTGGTGCTGGACGACAACAATGTCGTCTCGGTGGGCAGCCGGGCAATCTGCTGGTCGAAGCGGTCGCTGGAGATCCTTGACCGGCTGGGCGTCGGCGCGCCTTGCGTCGAGAAGGGCGTGATCTGGAAGGTCGGGCGTACCTATCACCGCGAGGACGAGGTGTTCAGCTTCGACCTGTTGCCCGAGGACGGCCACAAGATGCCGGCCTTCGTGAACCTGCAGCAATACTGGGTCGAGGAATATCTGGTGGCGCGGGCACAGGATCTGGGCGTGGATCTGCGCTGGAAGAACCGGGTGGCGCGGGTCGTGCAGCATGCCGATCATGCGGCGCTGACGGTCGAGACGCCGGATGGTCCCTATGACCTTCAGGCGGATTGGGTCATTGCCTGCGATGGGTCGCGCAGTCCGGTCCGGGGGATGCTGGGGCTGGATTTCGAGGGCGAGCTTTTCGAGGAACGCTTTCTGATCGCCGATATCGAGATGGAGGCGGATTTCCCGTCCGAACGGCGGTTCTGGTTCGAGCCGGGCTTTCACAACGGCCAGTCGGCGTTGCTGCACAAGCAGCCCGACAACATCTGGCGGATCGACCTGCAACTGGGCTGGGACACCGATCCCGAGGTGGAAAAGCGGCCCGACCGGATCATTCCGCGGATAAAGCGTGTGGTCGGAGAGCGCGATTTCACGCTGGACTGGACCTCGATCTACACCTTCCAGTGTCGGCGGCTGCGGCGGTTCGTGCATGACCGGGTGATCTTTGCCGGTGATTCCGCGCATGTCGTGTCGCCCTTCGGGGCGCGCGGCGGCAATTCCGGCCTGCAGGATGTGGATGCGCTGGGCTGGCGGCTGGCGGCGGTGGTGAAGGGGGCATCTCCGGTGGCGGCGCTGGCGGCCTATGACCGAGAGCGGACCTTTGGCGCGGATGAAAATCTGATGAACTCCTCGCGCTCTACCCGGTTCATGTCGCCGGCGGCGGGGGTGGAGCGGCTGTTCCGCGATGCCGTGCTGCATCTGGCGGGACGGGCGGATTTCGCGCGGCCGATGGTGAATTCGGGCCGTTTGTCAAAGCCTTGCGTCTATCCTCTGGATGCGCCGGACGATGACAGCCTGCCGCCGGGCGCGCGGCCCGGATCGGTGGCCCCGGATGCGCCGCAGGCTGACGGCTGGCTGATCGACGCCTTGGGCGGGCGGTTCGTGCTGGTGGCCTTTGGCGAGGCGCCGCAGGTGCCGGGCCTGCCGGTGCTGCGGCCGCAACCGAATGCCGCCGTGATCCGGCGCTGGCTGGGCAGCGAGGTGACGGCGCTGTATCTTGTGCGGCCCGATCAGGTGATCGCCGCCCGCTGGGTGAGCGCGACCGGGGACGAGGTTGCCACCGCATTGGCCGCCGCCAGGGAGGGGCGCACATGAGCCAGTTGATCACAACTCCGAACATGGCCGATGCCGATGGCTTTTATGCCGCCTTGCTGGCGGCCCACCGGGGCCTGAGCGAAGCGGAAAGCCATGCGCTGAATGCGCGGTTGCTGCTGGTGCTGGCCAACCACGTCGGGGATCGGGCGGTGCTGGATCAGGCAATGGCGTTGGCCCGCGACGGGGCGGCTCAGCCCGCGGGCTGAAGCCGGATCCGGCCCTGGGGGGTCAGGTGGAACACGTCCTGCCCTTCGATCACCACCGCCGACAGCGGTCCGCCATAGGCGGCGGATGAGTCGATGTTCACCCGGTTGCCGTAATGGGTGGGGGTGTCGATTGCGGTATGGCCATGGATGATCAGCGGGCCATGGCTGGCGGGTTCGAGCAGGAACGGGTCGCGGATCCAGATCAGGTCGGTCTCGGTCTGGTGTTCGAGGGCGATGCCGGGGCGGATGCCGGCATGGACAAAGAGCAGATCGCCGATGCGGTGCGAGGTCGGGCGGGTGTCGAGGAAATCCCGATGCGCCTGCGGCACCGCAGCATCGGCATCGGCATGGACCTTTGCAACCGGGCGGTCGCCCGGCGCGTGGATGCCATAGGATTGCAGGGTTTCCACCCCGCCCAGCCGCGGATGAAGCCAGCTGAGATCGGCGCGCAGGCCGGGTTCGGGTTCGAAGGGGTCGCGCAGGAAGCGCCGGAACATGCGGTCGTGATTGCCTTTCAGAACCACCCAGTCCTGCCGTGCTGCAAGGCCCTGCATCAGCCAGTCGATCACGCCGCGGCTGTCGGGGCCACGGTCGACCAGATCGCCGACATGCACCACCGGGGCGGGGCCGTTGGTGGCCATGTCTCTTGCGATAAGGTCGTGAACGCCTTGCAGCAGGTCAAGGTGGCCGTGGATGTCACCGATGGCATAGGCGTGCATGAAGGGACTTTCGCTATGTGAAAAGGCCGGGGGACTTCACGTCCCCCGGACCCCCTGTGGGGTATTTCAGCAAAGATGAAGAGGCAAGGCGTGGTCCTTCATGGGCGCCGACCTGCTATGCACCGATGAAATGCAACGGCTTGACCTGGCTGAACATGCCGGTCGATTCCAGCGTCTGCACGACTTTCGGGTCGATCTGCTGATCCAGATACAGAAGTGCGATGGCATCCTGCCCAACACCGGCGCGGCCAAGGGTGAAGTTGGCGATGTTGACGCCGTTCTTGCCCATGGTCATGCCGAGAAGGCCGATGATGCCGGGCACGTCCTCGTTGGTGGTGTAAAGCATATGCTCGCCCACCTCGGCGTCGATGTTGATGCCCTTGATCTGGATGAAGCGCGGCTTGCCATCGGAAAAGCAGGTGCCGGCAATGGAACGTTCGCGCTTGTCCGTCACCATCGTCACCTTGATGTAGGCATCGAAGACGCCGGTCTTGTCCTGCCGCGTGGTCGAGATCTGGATGCCCTTGTCCCTGGCCACCACGGGGGCCGAGACCAGGTTCACGTCCGGGTTCTGCGCTTTCAGCACGCCCGCGATCACCGACTGGTTCAGCGCCGCCACGTTCATTTCGGCCACGCGGCCATCGTAAAGGATGTTGATGGCCTTGATCGGCTCATCGGTCATCTGGCCGATGAAGGCGCCCAGATGGGCGGCCAGCTTCACCCATGGCCCCATCACGGCGGCCTCTTCGGCGCTGACATTGGGCATGTTGAGGGCGTTTTGCACCGCGCCGGTCAAGAGGTAGTCCGACATCTGCTCGGCCACCTGCAGGGCGACGTTTTCCTGCGCTTCGGTGGTGGAGGCGCCCAGATGCGGGGTGACGACGACATTGGGGTGGTTGAACAGCGGGTTCTCGGTGGCGGGTTCCACCTCGAACACATCCAGCGCGGCCCCGGCGACATGGCCTGCATCCAGCGCGTCCTTCAGCGCCGCCTCGTCCACCAGCCCGCCGCGGGCGCAGTTGACGATCCGCACGCCCTTTTTCGTCTTCGCCAGATTTTCGCGCGACAGGATGTTGCGGGTCTTGTCGGTCAAGGGCACATGCAGGGTGATGAAATCGGCCCGATGCAGCAGGTCCTCAAGTTCGACCTTGGTGACGCCCAGCTGCTTTGCCCGCTCTTCCGACAGGAAGGGATCATAGGCGATGACCTTCATGTGCAGCCCGACGGCGCGGTCGCAGACGATGCCGCCGATGTTGCCGGCGCCGATGACGCCCAGCGTCTTGTTGAACAGTTCCACCCCCATGAAGCGGGATTTTTCCCATTTCCCGGCATGGGTGGAGGCGTTCGCCTCGGGCAGTTGCCGCGCCACGGCGAACATCATCGCAATGGCATGTTCGGCGGTGGTGATCGAATTGCCGAAGGGCGTGTTCATCACGATCACGCCCTTTTTCGACGCAGCCGGGATGTCGACATTGTCGACGCCGATCCCGGCGCGGCCGACGACCTTCAGCCGACTGGCGCCTTCCAGCAGCTTTTCCGTCACCTTGGTGGCGGAACGGATGGCAAGGCCGTCATACTGGCCGATGATCTCGGCCAGCTTTTCCTTGTCCTTGCCGAGTTTGGGCAGGTAGTCCACATCGACGCCGCGGTCGCGGAAGATCTGGACGGCGGTTTCGGAGAGTTCGTCGGAAACGAGAACGCGAGGAGCCATTTGGGGTATCCTTGAAAGGGGCCTCGTCGAGCATTTCATGCACTCCTCGGCGAAGAGCGCATGCAATGCGACGATGAGCTGGTGTCAGGCGGTTTGCAGGAGGGCGGCGATTTCGGCGTGGAAGGCCCATTCGATCCAGGGCAGAAGGGCCACCACATCGGCGGTTTCCACGGTCGATCCGCACCAGATCCGCAGGCCGGGGGGCGCGTCGCGATAGGCGCCCAGATCGAAGCCCGCGCCTGCCTTCTCGATCCGTTTTGCCACGGCCTTGGCGAAAGCCTCGCCGTCGGTGATGCGGGGATCGGTGAATTTCAGGCAGACAGAGGTGGTCGAGGCGATGTCGGGCGTCTCGGCCAGGTTGGCGATCCAGGGACGGGTGGCGCAGAAATCCCAGACCGCCTGCGCATTGGCGTTGGCGCGGCCGATCAGGCCCTGCAGCCCGCCCACCGACTGCGCCCATTTCAGCGCGACAAGGTAATCCTCGTTCGCCAGCATGGAGGGGGTGTTGATCGTCTCGCCGGCAAAGATGCCCTCGATCAGCTTGCCCTTGGCGGTCAGGCGGAAGATCTTGGGCAGCGGCCAGGCGGGGGTATAGGTCTCAAGCCGCTCCACCGCGCGGGGGCTGAGGATCAGCATCCCATGCGCGCCTTCACCGCCCAGCACCTTTTGCCAGCTGAAGGTGACGACATCCAGCTTGTCGAACGGCAGGTCCATGGCAAAGGCGGCGCTGGTCGCATCGCAGATCGTCAGGCCTGCACGGCTGGCGGGGATGGCATCGCCATTGGGCAGACGGCAGCCGCTGGTCGTGCCGTTCCATGTGAAGACCACGTCCTTGTCGAAGTTCACCGTGGCAAGATCGACGATCTGGCCATAGGGGGCCTTGCGGACGGTGGCGTCCAGCTTCAGCTGCTTGACCACATCCGTCACCCAGCCTTCGCCGAAGGATTCCCAGGCCAGCATTTCCACCGGGCGCGCGCCCAAGAGGCTCCACAGCGCCATTTCCACCGCCCCGGTGTCCGAGGCGGGCACGATGCCGATCCGGTAGTCGGCCGGCACGCCCAGGATGTCGCGGGTGAGGTCGATCGCCTCTTTCAGCTTGGCCTTGCCGACGGCGGCGCGGTGGCTGCGGCCCAAGGGCGCATCGGCCAGCATATCCAGGGAATAATGGGGGATTTTTGCGCAGGGCCCCGAGGAGAAACGCGGGTTCGCCGGCAGCGCGGCCGGGGTCTTCAGATCGGTCATGGTAGCCTTCCAGCTAATAGCCCTTCGTTGGGGAAGGGTGTCCCGCCGATGGGCTTAAGGCTGCTGCCGCTCTGGCACAAGCGGGAAAATCGCGCTACTGCGGCGCATCATCGCGAAAAAGCGACAGGCCCGGACGGGCCGCGTTCACTATCGGAAACTTCGTGGCAAGGATCCCGCCCCAATGTTCACCGTCACCCTGCTGACCGATCCCGAAACGCCGGTGCTGGACCGTGCCACGGTGGAAGCCCTGCGCAACGCCTGGGGCGGCGGCGAGGCGCGCTGGCTGGATCCGGGCGTGGCAGCGGAATTCGCGGTGCAGGTCAGGCCCGCGAACCAGTGGCAGGTGTGGCAGGACCTGCAGGGCCTGCGGGTGGACATGGCGATCCAGCCGACCGTCGGCCGCCGCAAGGTCCTGCTGATCGCCGACATGGATTCGACGATGATCCGGCAGGAATGCATCGACGAACTGGCAGATGAGGCCGGGGTGGGCACCCATGTCGCGGGCATCACCGCCCGCGCGATGAACGGAGAGCTGGATTTCGAGGCCGCGCTGCGGGAACGGGTCGGGCTGCTGAAGGGGCTGCCTGAGGACACCATCCCCCGCGTGCTGCGCGACCGCATCACCCTGATGCCTGGCGGGCCGGTGCTTCTGGCCACGATGCGGGCACAGGGGGCGCATGCCGCGCTGGTCTCGGGCGGGTTCACCGCCTTCACGGCGGCCATCGCGGCCCGGCTCGGGTTCCACGAGAACCGCGCCAATACGCTTCTGTCCGAGGGCGGCGTGCTGACCGGCAAGGTCGCCGAGCCGATCCTGGGCAAGGAGGCCAAGCTGCAGGCCCTGAACGAGATCACCGCCCGGCTGGGCATCACCCCCGCGCAGGCCATCGCGGTGGGTGACGGCGCCAATGACCTGCCGATGCTGCGGGCGGCGGGCACGGGTGTCGCCCTCCATGCCAAGCCGACGGTTCAGGCGCAGTGTCAGCTGCGGGTCAATCACGGCGACCTGACGGCGCTGCTCTATCTGCAGGGCTATGCGCGCGAGGATTTCGTCGCATGATCGTGCGTGCAGCCACCCCGGCCGATGCCCCTGCGATGGCCGCGCTGATGAATGCCATCATCGCCATCGGCGGCACCACCGCGCATCAGCACCCTCGGATCGAAGCAGCGGTGCGGCGGGATTATATCGACGGGCCCGAGGCGCTGTGTTGCGTCGTGGCCGAGGATGCAGGCCGGGTGATCGGCTTTCAGGCTGTCGGTCGCCATGGCCTTCTGCCGCCCGGCTGGGGCGACATCGGCACGTTCGTCAGCCCCGGTCTTCAGGCCAGGGGCACCGGTGCCGCCCTCTTCGCCGCCACCTCGGCCGCCGCGCGGCAACTGGGGCTGACCACGTTCAACGCCACCATCCGCGCCGACAATGTGCCGGGGCTGGCCTATTACGCACGTATCGGCTTTGTCGACTATGCCACGGACCCGGACTGGACGCTGGAGGATGGCCGCCGGGTCGGCCGCATCTCGCGCCGGTTCGACCTGCAACCGCAATGAGCGGCTGCCGCCGCAAGCTTTTTGGCGGGGCATGCGTCGCGCCTTTGGCAGGTCGGGACAGATGAGGGGCCTTGCCCCTCAAACTCCCCAGGATATTTCAGGAAGGGAAAGACAGGATTTCCCTTCCTGAAATATCCCCGCCGGAGGCATCCGGCCTGTCCAGCAGCGCCACCGCTGCGCCGTCCTTCCGTGGCAACGCCGCCGAGCGGCCCCTCGACGGGGCCCGAGACGGCAGCCCCTTGCCGCCTGTCGCTGGACAGGCCACAACCGCGCCATGTTCGAGATTGCCACCGACCTTGCCGCCCTGCTGATCCTTGCCGCCCTTGTGGCCGGTTTTGTCGATGCGATTGCCGGGGGCGGAGGGCTGATCACCGTTCCCGCCTTGCTGCTTGCCGGGGCAAGCCCGGTCGAGGCGCTGGCGACCAACAAGCTGCAGGGCACCTTCGGATCGGGCACGGCGGCGATGGCCTATGCACGGGCGGGGCATGTCAGGCTGCGCGATCAGGCGACGATGGCAGTGGTATCGGGCCTGGGCGGGGCGTGCGGGGCGATGCTGGCGCATCTGATCCCGGCCGAGGTGCTGCGTCTGATCATGCCGGTGATCCTGATCGGCGTGGCGGGGTTCTTCGCCTTCCGCAAGGGTCTGACCGATGCCGACCGGGTGGAGCGGCTGCGGCCCGCCTTTTTCACCGTGACGGCGGTGCCTATGATCGCCGCCTATGACGGGTTGTTCGGGCCGGGGACGGGCAGTTTCTTCATGATCGCCTTTGTCGTTCTGGCGGGCTTCGGGGTGCTGAAGGCCACGGCGCATACCAAGCTCTTGAACTTTGCCTCGAACCTGGGCTCGCTGGGGGTGTTTGCCTTTTCCGGTGCGACCTGGTGGATGCTGGGGCTGGCGATGGCGCTGGGGCAGGTGGCGGGGGCTGCGCTGGGTGCGCGGGTGGCGATGCGGGTGGGCGCGCGGGTGATCCGGCCGCTCTTGGTCGTCACCTCGACCGCGATGGCGCTGCGGCTGATCTGGCAGGCCTTGGGATGATGGCCGCACGGGTTTTCATATGCAGGAGGATGGCATGAGCGATGGCAAGGTGGCACTGGTGATGGCGGGCGGGTCCGGCATGGGGGCGGCCACAGCGCGGCATCTTGCCGGGGCGGGCTGGCGGGTGGGCATCCTGTCCAGTTCGGGCAAGGGCGAGGCGCTGGCGGCCGATCTGGGTGGCGTCGGCGTGACCGGATCGAACCAGAATCCCGAAGACATTGCCCGCGCGGTCGATGCCGTGATGGCGCGCTGGGGGCGGATCGACGGGCTGGTCAACAGCGCGGGGCACGGGCCGCGCGCGCCGGTTCTGGAGATTTCCGACGAAGACTGGCATCGCGGGATGGAGGTCTATTTCCTGAACGTGGTCCGTGCGCTGCGGCTGGTGGCACCGATCATGGTGGCGCAGGGCGGTGGCGCGGTGGTCAACATCACGACCGCATGGGCGTTCGAGCCATCGGAAATGTTCCCGACCAGTGCCGTGGCGCGGGCCGGGCTGGCGGCCTTTACCAAGATCTTCTGCGACGATCACGCGGCGAAAGGCGTGCGGATGAACAATGTCGCCCCCGGCTGGATTGACAGCCTGCCCGCCACCGAGGCGCGGCGGCAGATGGTGCCGATGGGCCGCTATGGCCGGGCCGAGGAAGTGGCGGCAACGGTCGGCTTTCTGCTGTCGGATGGCGCGGGCTATATCACCGGCCAGACGCTGCGGGTGGATGGCGGGCTGACGCGGAGCGTCTGACGCTTCAGCTGAAGATGGGGCCGGTCAACCGCCATGGCGGAAAGCGTCGGTCTGGCCCGGCATGGAAGAGACAGAACCTGTTTCCGGTCGGATCGGAAAAATGCGCTTCGCACCAGCGCCAGTTTTGTTCTGTGGGCTGGCTTTCGAATTCCACCCCCGCAGCGCGCAATTCGTCATAGCGGCGTTGAACATCCTCAACTTCGAAATAAAGAATGCTGTCGCCGGGTGTCGTCTCGGGGTTTTCGGTGATGGACAGAGTGGTCGAGCCGGAGGGAAGTTCGAATCGCGCGTATTGGCTCTCGGGATTATGGACGATCAATCGCAGCCCGATCTTCGAAAGGAAGTCGATGCCTGTCTGAAGGTCGCGGACCGAGAGCGTGATCTGGTTCAGGTCCATGTCCGATTCCCTTCCCTGCAAGGACATTGGGCCACACTGACGGCAAGGGGGTTCTGGTCAAGCACGGTATCCTGCGCATTACGACAGCCCTTTAGCCAGGCTGATCAGCCTCCAGCCCTTCCCCGACTCAGTCCGTACTGCTACATCTGGTCGGATGACCCTTCACACCCCCAAGATAGCGGATGTCTCCGGCCGTCCGGTGATCCGTCAGCTGGACGAAGCCGCGATCAACCGCATCGCGGCGGGCGAAGTGGTGGAACGTCCGGCCTCGGCGGTGAAGGAACTGGTCGAGAATGCGCTGGATGCCGGTGCCGGGCGGATTTCCGTTGATTACAGCGACGGCGGCAAGACGTTGATCCGCGTGACCGATGACGGTTGCGGGATGACGGCCGGGGATCTGCCGCTGGCGCTGTCGCGCCATGCCACTTCGAAGATCGACGGTTCGGACCTGTTGGACATCCGCTCTTTCGGGTTCCGGGGCGAGGCGCTGCCCTCGCTGGGGGCCGTGGGCCGGCTGAGCATCACCTCGCGCGCGGCGGGGCATGATGCGGCGAGGATCTCCTGCGACGGCGGCCGCATCAGCCCGCCAAAGCCCGCCGCCCTGACCCGTGGCACCGTGGTCGAACTGCGCGACCTGTTCCACGCCACCCCGGCGCGGCTGAAATTCCTGCGCACGGACCGGGCGGAATCGCAGGCGATTCATGAAGTGGTGAAACGCCTTGCGATGGCCGAACCGACCGTCGGCTTCTCCCTGTCCGAGATCACCCCCGACGGTCCGCGCGCGATCCTGCGGCTGGACCCGGAACCCGGCGATCTGTTCGATGCGCTGCACCGCCGCCTGACGCGGCTGCTGGGCGTCGAATTCACCGCCAATGCCCTGGCGATCGACACGGCCCGCGACGGGCTGCGGCTGGTGGGCTATGCGGCGCTGCCCACCTATTCCCGGGGCTCCTCGGCGCAGCAATATCTGTTCGTCAACGGTCGTCCCGTCGCCGACCGGCTGCTGCTGGGCGCGCTGCGGGCGGCCTATTTCGATGTGCTGTCGCGCGACCGTCATCCGGCTGCCGTGCTGAACCTGATCGTCGATCCCGAACGGGTGGATGTGAACGTTCACCCCGCCAAGGCCGAGGTGCGGTTCCGCGAACCCGATGCCGCGCGCAGCCTGATCATCACCGCCCTTAGGACGGCGCTGGCCGGGGCCGGGCATCGCGCCTCGACCACCATCGCCAGTGAAACGCTGGCCGCCTTCCGCCCTGAAATCCCGCGCCCGACGCAGGCGATCCTGGCCCAGGCCTTCGCATTTCAGGCCCCCGTCCCCGCGCAAGGCTTTGCTGAGGCCCCGATGGCCCGTGTGGCCGAGACGCCGACGCAGCCAGCCGTCGAGGCCGCCCCTGCCGGGACCCATCCCCTTGGTGCCGCCCGCGCCCAGTTGCATGAGAACTGGATCATCGCGCAGACCGCCGATGGCATCGTCATCGTCGACCAGCATGCCGCGCATGAACGTCTGGTCTATGAGCGGCTGAAGGCGCAGATGGCCGAAAAAGGCATCGCCCGCCAGCCGCTGCTGATTCCCGAGATCGTCACCCTGTCGCCTGCCGATGCCGCGCTGATCCTGGCCGCCGCCCCGGCGCTGGCCGAAGCCGGGCTGATCGTCGAAGCCTTCGGCGGCACCGCGGTCGCCCTGACGGAAACCCCCGCCATCCTGGGGGCCGTGAACGGGGCTGCGTTGATCCGCGACATCCTGGATGAACTGGCCGATACCGGCCATTCCCATCTGACCCGCGCCCGCATCGACGCGGTGCTGTCGCGGATGGCCTGTCATGGTTCGGTCCGCTCGGGCCGCCAGATGCGCCCCGAGGAAATGAACGCCCTCTTGCGCGAGATGGAGGCGACGCCGAATTCCGGTCAATGCAACCACGGCCGCCCGACCTGGGTGGAACTGAAGCTGCATGACATCGAACGATTGTTCGGCCGCAGATGATCACCCTCTTCGGCCAAAGCTATGCCTGGAATGCGCCCGAGGTCCTGATCCTCTCCGGGGCGGCGCTGCTGCTGATCCTGTTTCTTGCCTTGATCCTGCGCGCAGCCTCGCGCGCCTCGTCCAGCGCCGAACCGCTGCTGCGCGAAGTCGGCTGGCTGTCGCAAAAGGTGCAAAGCCTGGGCGAAAGCCAGGAACGGCTGTCGGGCGGCCTGCATCATGTCTCGGAAGCGCAGGCGAAGTCGCAGACATCGATGCTGCATCTGATGGAAACCCGGCTTGCCGATGTGCAGCGCCAGATGGCGGAATCGCTGCATGGCACCTCGACCCGCACCGCCCGGTCCTTGGGTGAATTGCAGCAAAGGCTGGAGACCATCGACAAGGCCCAGGCCAATATCGAGAAACTGTCGGGCAATGTCCTTTCCCTGCAGGACATCCTGTCGAACAAGCAGACCCGCGGGGCCTTTGGTGAAATCCAGCTGCATGACATCGTGCAGAAGGCGCTGCCGAAGGATGCCTATACGATGCAGGCCACGCTGTCGAACGGGCGGCGGGCGGATTGCCTGATCCATCTGCCCAATCCGCCCGGCCCCATCGTCATCGACGCCAAATTCCCGCTGGAAGCCTATGAAGCGTTGCGCCGTGCCGATTCTCCTCGCGCCCTGCAAGAGGCGGCGCAACTCCTGCGCGGGGCCGTCCGCGCCCATATCCGGGCCATTGCCGAACGTTACATCCTGGATGGAGAGACCGCCGATGGCGCGCTGATGTTCCTGCCGTCCGAGGCGGTCTATGCCGAACTGCACGCCAATTTCGCCGATGTGGTGCGCGAAGGCTTTGCCGCAAAGGTCTGGATCGTCTCGCCCACCACCTGCATGGCGACACTGAACACCATGCGCGCGGTGCTGAAGGATGCAAGGATGCGGGAACAGGCGGGGGCGATCCGCCGGGAACTGGCGCTGCTTTACGCCGATGTCGACCGGCTGGGCACAAGGGTGGAAAACCTGGATCGGCATTTCGGCCAGGCGGCAAAGGATATCGAGGAGATCAGGATTTCCTCGGAAAAGGCCACCAGACGCGCCCGCCGACTGGACAATTTCGATTTCGAGGAACTGGCCCCGGCCGACCCCACCCCGGTCATCGGCCCCAGAAACTAGTGGCCCGCCCCGTGGCAAGCGGTTGCCAAATGGCGCGGCCTGACGGCCGCATGGTTTTTTCTCGCCTCTGGCGCAAGCGCCAACCGGCTCGGGCCGCTCGCGCCTCCGGCGGGGATATTTACAGAAGGGAAAGCCGTAAATGCCTTGTTCTTTCCCTTCTGCAAATATCCTGGGGGTTTGGGGGCAAGCCCCCATTCTGCGCCGTTGTCCACGGGCGCACTGCCAGCCGGGACCAGGGATTGCGGCGGCAGCCGCGCAATTCGGTCGGGGCGGTCAGAGGCCGCTCGGCTGACCCACCACGACGAAATGCAGCGCCTTGGGCAGGAAGATGCGTTTGGCGACGCGGCGGATGTCGTCCATCGTCACGGCCTCGATCTTCGCGTTGCGGGTGACGGCATAGTCGATCGGCAGGTTTTCCATCTGCATGCCGACAAGGATATTGGCGATATTGCCATTGCCGGCAAAGCGCAGCGGATAGCTGCCGGTGAGATAGGTCTTCACCTCGGCCAGTTCTGCCTCGGTCAGGCCCTCGGCGGCGATCCTGGCCCATTCGGCGCGCACGACGGCGATTGCCTCGGCCACCTTGTCGTTCGAGGCCGAGAACTGGCCGAGATAGGTTTCTGCGTGGTCCATCGGCACCAGATAGGTGCCGATGCCATAGGTCAGGCCGCGCTTCTCGCGCACTTCCCTCATCAGTCGGGCAGAGAAGCGGCCACCGCCCATCGCTTCGTTCAGGATATGGGCTGCGAAGAAATCGGGATCGTCGCGGGGAATGCCGATATGGCCGAAAAAGACAACGGATTGTGGCGAGGGAAAGTTTTCAACCGTGACGCCGGGCTTCAGAAGCCAGGGTGCGCGGGGCGGCTGCGGGGTGCCGGTGGCGGGCAGGTCGGCGAAGAGCGCATCAAGCAGGACCGAAAGCTGATCGGCGGTGATGTCGCCTGCGGCGGATACATAGATGCGGTCGCGCGCAAGTGCGCCCTTGTGCGCGGCCAGGATGTCATCGCGGGTCAGGGCGGCCACGCTGTCGGGTGTGCCTTCCTTGGCGGTGCCATAGGGATGATCGCCGAAGGCCAGCCGGTCGAAGGCCAGCGGGGCCAGCGCTTCGGGCGATTTCGCATCCGACCGCAGGCCCGACAGCACCTGTTCGCGCACGCGGTCGATGGCGGGCTGATCGAAACGGGGGCTGACCAGCGCCTCGCGCAGCAGCGCCACTGCCTGATCGCGGTTTTCGGTCAGCATCCGGGCCGAGACCGAGACGGAATCGTTCCCGGCATCGAAGGAGAAGCTGGCGGCCAGCGCGTCTCGGGCCTCGGCAAAGGCACGGCTGTCCATGTCGGCGGCCCCTTCCTCGATCAGCGCGGTCATCAGATAGGTGGCGCCACGCTTGCCGGGGGCATCCAGCGAGGTGCCGCCCTTGAAGACGATTTCCAGCGCCACGAAGGGAATGCCGTGATCCTCGACCAGCCAGGCGGTGATGCCGCCGGGGGAGGTGATGCTCTTGATGTCGAGATCGGCGCGGGCGGGCAGCGTCAGCGACACCAGCGCCGCACAGGCCAGGGCGAGGGAGCGGAGCATGGTCATTCCTGAATCTCCTCGGTCACGGTTGCGGAGGGCTCGGCTCCGGGGCTTGCGGCGGCGGGCGGGTCCTCTGCGGGCCGGGTCAGCCATGCGGTGACGGATCTGTTGCGGTCCAGCACCTTGGCGGCGGCATCCTGCACATCCGCGATGCTGACGGAGGACAGCACATCGTCCCAGTCCTGCACGTCCTTGATCGTCAGGCCCACGCTCAGCTCTTCGCCATAGGCCTGGGCAAGGCCGCGGATGCTGTCGCGGGCATAGATTTCAGAGGCGCGGATCCGGGTTCGGATACGTTCGAACGCGGCGGGATCCGGGCCCTTGGCGATGAAATCGGCAAGGGCACTGTCCAGGGCGGCCTCGGCCTCGGCCAGGGCAACGCCGGGCGCGGGCACGACGATCATGCCGAAGGTGGTATCGTCGATCGCGGTGCCGTCATAATAGGCGGCGCTGTAGACCGCAGTCTGGCTGTCGAATTGCAGCGCGCGTGCAAGATGCGAGGTCTGGCCGTCGCCCCCCAGAAGCTCGGCCAGAATGGTCAGCGCGGCGGCTTCCTTCTGATCGCCCGGATCGCGTTCGGGTGCCAGATAGGTGCGGTATATATAGGGGTCGGAAACCCGTTCATCCGCCAGAGTCAGGCGGCGTTCGCCCAGTTGCGGCGGTTCCTGCGGGCGCAGGCGCGGCGTGATGCCTTCCGAAGGCGCGATGGGGCCGTAATAGGTTTCGGCCAGCGCCTTCACCTGATCCGGCGTGGCATCGCCCGCGATGATCAGGATGGCATTGTTGGGCGCATAATACTTCGTATACCAGTCCAGCGCATCCTGATGCGACAGATCTTTCATCTCGTGCCGCCAGCCGATGATCGGGATGCCGTAGCGGTGGTTCAGGAATTGCGCGGCGCGCATCTGTTCGCCCATCAGCGCGCCGGGGTCGCTGTCGGTGCGCTGGGCGCGTTCTTCCAGGATCACCTGCCGTTCGGTCGTCACGTCCTCTTCGGTCATGCGCAGGTTGCGCATCCGGTCGGCTTCCATCTTCATCACCAGTTCCAGCCGGTCGGCAGCGATGTTCTGGTAATAGGCGGTGTAGTCCCATGAGGTGAAGGCATTGTCGTCGCCGCCCTGCGCCTCGATCATTGCGGAAAAGGCATTGGGCGGAATCTCGTCGGTGCCCTTGAACATCAGGTGTTCCAGGAAATGCGCGATGCCGGACTTGCCCGCCGGTTCATCCGCAGCCCCGGCGCGATACCAGATCATCTGCACCACGACGGGGGCGCGATGGTCCTCGATCACCACCACCTCAAGCCCGTTCTCCAGCGTGAAGGTCGAAACGGTTTCGGCCAGGGCGGGGCGCAGAAGCGCAAGCGTTGCCGCCAGCGCGAGAGACAGACGGAACAGCATGAGGGCCTCCGGTTGGGATGCGGGGAAGGCTAGCCGAGCGGCGGGCGGGTGCAAGCGGGGGCTACGCGGTTGTGATGACCGGCGCGCTTATTCCTCGCCTTTCTGGCGCGGCGGGGCGGATGGGGTGCGGACCCCGCGCGACCGCCAGTAGGCCAGTTCGGCCTGCTGATCGAGCCAGAATTTCTTGTAGGCCTTGAAGTAGACGTTGACGTTGAACAGCCGTTCCAGAATGCGGCCGTTGTTGTCGCGCCGCCATTCCAGGTCTTCCGAGGCCAGCTGGTTGCGGATGTCGCCCTGCACGCCGAAGCGCGCGGCATGGGCGTAAAGCGCGCCGTCCGAGGCGGGAACGCCGCCGCCGGTGCGGGCCTGCGGCTTGCCGCCCAGTGCAATGGCGGCATCGTCGAAGGGCTGCGGATCGGTGCGGTTGGAACCGCCGGGGGTCGGGGCCGGCAGGTCGGTCAGCGAATCCGGCATGGCCAGTGGCTTGGGCGGCAGGATGCCGAATTCATCCGGGCCCTGATCAGAGCGGATGTTCATCAGTTCGGGCACCTTGTCGCTGCCGCAGGAGGCAAGCCCCAGCATCGCCACGACTGCGATGGCGGTCACGCCAGCCTTTGCCTGCATCAGTAACGCCTCCACGTCCTTTGCCCCGTCTTACCCCAAGGATCGCCCCGCGTCACGGGGTCTTTCGGGTGGGTTTTCCTGCCTTTTTGCCGCGCGTCCCCTGTTGCCCGGATTTGCCCGCGAACAGCACCAGCCCGAAGGCCCCGGCGAAGATGGCGATGTCGGCGACGTTGAAGGAATAGGGATTCTCGATGCCGCAGCAGGACATGTTCAGGAAATCCGCGACCGCGCCATAAACCAGCCGGTCCACGACATTGCCGATGGCACCACCGATCAGGATACCGGCCGAGACCAGCGCAAGGCGGTTGCCGGGTTCGCGGCGGACCCAGGTGAAAACCCAGGCCGAGATCACCAGCGCCACGACGATCAGCACCCAGCGCATCAAAGGCGTTGCGCCGCCGAACAGGCCGAAATTGATGCCGGTGTTCCAGGCCATGTGAAACACCAGATAGGGCGGCCAGACCGGAATTTCGCCGCGCTCCAGCAGGTTCATGCCGTAAAGCACGCCGTATTTCGTGGCCTGATCCAGCGCGAAGGTGGCGAGGGCGGAAACAGCGAACGGCCGCATGTCAGTGCCGGAAATGGCGCTGGCCGGTGAAGACCATGGCAAGCCCGGCTTCGTTCGCGGCGTCGATCACGGCCTGATCGTTCATGCTGCCGCCGGGCTGGATCACGGCGGTGGCCCCGGCGGCGGCGGCGGTCAGCAACCCGTCGGGGAAAGGAAAGAAGGCATCCGAGGCGACGACCGACCCGATGGTCGGGCTTTGCGGCAGCGCCAGGGCCTGTGCCATGTCTTCGGCCTTCCTTGCGGCGATGCGGGTGCTGTCGACGCGGCTCATCTGCCCGGCCCCCACGCCGACGGTGGCCCCGTCCTTCACATAGACGATGGCGTTCGACTTGACGTGTTTCGCCACCTTCCAGGCGAACAGAAGATCGGCCATTTCGGCATCCGAGGGCGCGCGTTTCGTCACCACTTTCAGCGCATCCACCGCCAGCGGTTGCGAATCGCGATCCTGCACCAAGAGCCCGCCCGCCACCTGCCGGAACGCCAGCCCCGGCGCGGCGGGATCGGGCAGGGCATCGGTGGTCAGAAGCCGCAGGTTCTTTTTCGCGGCAAAGATCGCCCTTGCCGCGTCGCTGGCACCGGGGGCGATGACGACTTCGGTGAATATCTTCACGATCTCTTCGGCCGTGGCGGCATCCAGGGCCGTGTTCAGCGCCACGATCCCGCCGAAGGCCGAGGTCTGGTCGCAGGCATAGGCGCGCTGGTAAGCCTCGGTCAGCGTGGCGGCGCGGGCCACGCCGCAGGGGTTGGCGTGCTTGATGATCGCGCAGGCCGGGCCATCCTCGGGCGCGAATTCCGCCACAAGTTCAAAGGCGGCATCGGTGTCGTTGATGTTGTTGTAGGACAGTTCCTTGCCCTGCCATTGCCGGGCGGTGGCGACGCCGGGGCGGCGGCTGCCGTCGGTGTAGAAGGCGGCAGATTGATGCGGGTTTTCGCCATAGCGCAGGGGCTGCGCCAGCTTGCCCGCAAAGGACCGATAGCGCGGCGCGGGTTCCCTGATCTCACCCGCCAGCCAGGCCGACACCGCCGCGTCATAGGCGGCCGTGCGGGAATAGGCGGTCAGCGCAAGTTTCTGGCGGAAGGCCAGCGTGGTGGCCCCGTCATGGGCGCGCAACTGGTCCAGAAGGGCGGGATAATCGGCCGGGTCCGTCACCACGGCGACGAATTTGTGATTCTTCGACGCGGCGCGGATCATCGCCGGGCCGCCGATGTCGATGTTCTCGATGCAGGTGGCATGATCGGCCCCCTTGGCCACGGTTTCCTCGAACGGATAGAGGTTGACGATCAAGAGGTCGATCGGCTGGATGCCATGCGCGGCCATCGCCAGCAGGTGTTCGTCATCGTCGCGCAGCGCCAGAAGCCCGCCGTGGATGTTGGGGTGCAGCGTCTTGACGCGGCCGTCCATCATCTCGGGGAAGCCCGTCACCTCGGCCACGTCCTGCACCGCCAGCCCGGCCTGCCGCAGCATCCCGCTGGTGCCGCCGGTGGAGATCAGCTCCACCCCTTTTGCCGCCAGATCGCGGGCAAGTTCCAGAAGGCCGGTCTTGTCGGAAACGGAAATCAGCGCGCGGCCGATATAGACGCGGTCGGTGACGGGGTGATGCATCGGGCCTGTCCTCAGAGGGGGACCGGATCGTCCCGGTCCAGATCGCGGATGGCCAGCGGAGTATCCTGTGCTTTCGCCAAGGTCCAGCCGATGCGGGTCTCGACATCATGCGCCAGGCCGGAAAGCACGATCTGAAGCGTCGGGCGCGGATTGATGCGGCCGTTTTCCAGATAGACTGATGGATCCAGCGACAGTTTTGCAACGCCGTCGTGCCGGAACACCCAGATTTCACCCGATCGCAGCTGCATCGAAACGGCAGTGCCGCCCAGATCCAGCGTGGCATCCACATCGGGATGCAGATGGAACCGGATGGCAAAGCCGATGCCTTCCAGACGGGACCGGTCGAGGACGGCACCGAATCGGGCGCGGTCGGCGGCGGACAGCGCGGTCAGCGCATCGGTGCCGCCCAGACGGCGACCGTTGCCCGACAGGTGCAGCTCGCGGCTGGCGGTCAGGCCGTGGCTGGCGGTCCAGCCGTCATGCGCGACATGGACAAGCCCGCCTTCGCCCGCCGCCTGCCGCAGCGCGGTGACGCGTGCGGCGTCGTCCAGAAGCCCCGCAGCCGGGTTGCGCCCGAAGCGGGACGAGGAAAAGCCGTTCAGGCACAGTGCCGAATGCGATTGTGTGGCACGCCCGGCCAGCCGCCAGTCGGGGCCGAAGGGCAGGCCCGACCCGCAGGAGACGATCAGCGGGCGGCGGCCCGAAGTCAGCTCGAACGCGGCGGTCGAGGCATGGGCGGTGGCCCGCGCCGGGCCGCGCGGCGGGGCCGCCACGTCAAGGATGACCGAGGTGCGCCCGCCGGACAGCCGGGCAAAGCCCATGGCGATGGCGATATGGCCGACCGGGCCGCCGGGGCCGGCCGCAGCCAGTGCCTGATCAAGCCGCCCTTCCAGCCCCTTGCCGCCACCATGAAAGCGCGCCAGCCCGCCATCGGCATGGCGCAGCACCCGCAGCGCCGGGGCGATGCGGTCGACCGCGGCGGCGATGGGATCGGGGACCGGCTGGCCGGCCTCGGCCAGCGCATGCAGCGCCCAGGTCAGCAGGGTCAGAACTTCAAGCAATTCCTCGGGGTTGCGGGTTGCCAATGCGCCGGAGGCGTCGATCTGGGTGGCACAGTCGCGTGACAGGGCGGCCAGCGCCGGGGCCACCAGCGCCTCTTTTCCGATCAGCGACAGACCGGCGTACAAGAGGCCGGTCAGCGCCTCGAACCGGGGCAGGCCGGGGCGGGCTCCCTTCCAGCGCCGCGCCAGATAGGCCGCCTGACGCGACAGTGACAGGTAATAGGCGTCGGCTGCGGCCTTGTCGCGGCCTTGCAGCAGGAAGATGGCATGATGGGTCCAGCGGATGATCCGCCGCCCGGTCAGGTCGGGCGTCCAGCCGGGGCCGGTGCCGCCGGAATAGCGGTCGATCCAGGCCCAGGTCCAATCCTGCGCCAAAGCGCGGGCGCGGGGATTGCCAAGGGCGACCAGATCGTCAAGCCAGCCAAAGCCATGGGCTGCGGCCTGAAAGGCAGGGTCGGGCGGCGGAATGTCCCAGAGCGGGCTGCCCGGTGCTTCGGCCAGAAAGCCCGCCAGCAGGATATTGCCGGACAGAAGCTGCTTGCCTCGGGCATGAAGCCCGATCGAGCGCGGTTCGGGCTGAGAGACAAAGCCGGTGGCGGCCACGGCCCGGCGGGCCGACCAGGCGGCCAGCCGGTCGGCGGTTCGGGTCGGCAGACTGCCGATGCCAAGGGCTTCGCTGACGCGGCGACGCATGGGATGCTCGGGTCCTCTCCGCTGTCCGGGTTGGCCCCGGATCAGCGGCAACCATATCCCGTCAGGGCGACAGTGTCACGACAAGAGGCCGCCGACGGCGATCAGGCCAGATGGTCGATCCGGGCCATGTATTGCGCCAGCCCCTGCACCCGGTCCAGCCAGCGGATCACAAGCCGGGGATCGTGCGGGGCGGAATGCACCCCGGCGGGGATTTCCCGGTTCAGCACCGATTCGACAGCCAGCGACACCGGCACCGACACCAGCCGCCCCATGGCCGAGCCGCGTTCGTCGCCCCAGGCATCCATCGCCCAGGTTTCGTGGAACACCGGGCGGCCATCGCGTTCGGCCTTCAGCGCCACGAACAGGATCACGCGGTCCGGCTCTCCCGGCGCATAGGCATTTTCGGCCAGCAGGGCATTGGCGCGGGCGGTCAGGGCGGCGTCGATCTCGGCCGGGGTGGCGCCTTCCAGGGCCTCGATCTCGGCGAAAAGCGGGGCCCAGGCCTCGGCCCAGCCGTTCAGCCGGATGGTGCCGCGCACGAAATCGCGCAGTTTCCAGGCCGGATCGAACCGATAATCGGTGATGAAGGGATAGCTGTCGCGGTTCGGATAGACCTCGAAGCTTTCGGGCTGCGGCAGGGGCGCGATATATTGGGTGATCGCCTCCCACGGGCGGCTGACCCGCAGTTCCGAGAAATGCCGCAGGCTGCGCGAGGGCGAGCGCAGCGCCTTCAGCACCCCGGCCGGGGCCCAGCTGAATTTATAGCGGAAGGCATTGGGGATCTTCGGCACCCCGCCGCAGTAAGAGGTGAAGGACAGCACGTTTTCGACGTGATAGGCGCGCGAGGCGCGATAGCGCGCCACAAGATCATGCGCCATCAGGTGATCAATGCCGGGGTCAAGCCCGACCTCGTTCTGGCTGACCAGACCCTTGTCGCGGAAGTCGCCATCCAGCGCCCGCATCTCGGGCGCGATGTAGCTGGATGACACGAAATGCGCGCCTTTCGACAGGCAGGCGGCGGCGATGGGCACATGCTGGTCGGCGGGCAGCATCGAGATGGCGATGTCGCCGGGGCGCAGGGCCTCGGTCAGCGCCGAAAGGGAATAGGCGCGGATGTCGGTGGCGATGTCGCCCACCGCCTCTTGCGCATTGGCGACGGTGCGGTTCCAGACCACGACGGGGTGGCCGGCCTCGATCAGGCGGCGAAGGCCGGGGCCGGAGGAGAGGCCGGTGCCGCACCAGTGAATTGTCATCTTGTGGGTCCTTTCGGGCTGGGGCACGGATTTTCGACGAAAATACGGATGGGTCAGAGGGCGGCGGAATGGTTGTCGAATTCGGCTTTTGCCCGGCCCCAGACGCCCGTGTCCAGATCGGCCAGCGTCAGCAGCGACGGCAAAAGCTGGGCGGCGTAGTCTTCCGACGATTCCACCGGCATCAGCGAGGGCAGGTTGTCGATGGCGGTCACGTCCAGCGGCGGCGCACCATGAACCCGCAGCGCCGGGGCATCCCAGTCGGTCGCGCGGTCATAGACCTTGATCGGCGAGAAATCCGAAGTCGGATCGCAGGCGATGTCGCCGATCACCGTCAGCCTGCGGTTGGGATCGGTCTTCGCCCCGACCGGCACGAAGACCGGGCAGCCGGGCCGGGCAAGGATGCAGTTGAGGAAGATCCGGTGTTGCAGCACCTGCGGGAAGGGGCCGCCCTGGGCGGTCTCCGCCATGTCCCATTTCGTCACCGGCGCGCCCATCGCCGCCAGGCAATCGGCGGCCCCGGTGCCGACGCGCCCCAGCGCGCCGATGATCAGCGCATCGGGGCGGGGCAGGTCGGCCAGTTCGGCCTCCAGATCCGCCACCAGCGCGGCGCGGCTGGCATAGACCGAGACCGGGCCGCAGAGGCTGCCCCGCTGCTGGGCGGCCCAGCATTTCAGCGCAAGGGCGGCCCCGGCGAAGCCCGCCCAATAGCCGAAGGCGGCAACGCGGCGACCATCCTCGCCGACCAGATATTCCAGATCGTAGAGCGTGCCGCCGCCGGCCCGGAACCGTTTCAGCAGCACCTGTCCGGCGGGCTGGCCCTTGAAGGCATGGCCGAACATGATGTGGCGGTGCGGCAGCGGCGTGCCGTCTTCGGGCAGTTCCTTCAACCCGAAGATGATGGCGTCCTGCGGGGCGCGGGGCCAGGAATTCTCGGCCACGATCGCGGCACCGGCGGTGCGATAGCCGTCGATCGGGATGGCGCGGACGGACGACTCCTCGACCGAGACCTTCAGCCCGGCGGCGATCAGCGCGGCCACGCCGTCGGGGGTGATGCCGACCCGTTCCTCATGCGGGCGCTGTTCTGCCCGAACCCAGAGATGTGTGGTCATTCCGTCATCCTTTCCGCGCCATAGCCCCGCCGCAGCGCGCGGCTGCGCCATCGGTCGGCGGCCTGCACCGCATCGCGCAGATTTCCATGCGCGACCTGCATCCGCCGCCCCGGCCGACCGCGCGGCCCCCATTCGCGGCTGACCGTATAATCGCCGAACAGCGTTTCCGCCACCTCGACGCGATAGAACCGCATCCGGCTGTGCAGAAGCAGGAAACTCAGCAATTCCATCCCCCGAGGTGGTATTCGGTTTCGGGTGATAGCAGATAGGACGGGGACGGAAAGAGGAGGCTGCGGTGAAACGACGGGTGTTCGGCGGATTGGCCCTGGCAGCGGCGGGGTTGGCCGCATGGCGGCTCTGGCCACGCCGGAGGCTGTCGGATGCCGCGTTTGCCGCGCTTTATGCCGCGCCTGTGGCCCCGCCGCCGGGGCCGGTCGATGTCTATCATCTGGGGCATTCGTTGGTGGGCCGCGACATGCCCGCGATGCTGGCGCAACTGGGCGGGCATGGCCATGCCAGCCAGCTGGGCTGGGGCGCCAGCCTGAGGGACCACTGGCAGGGCGAGGTGCCGGGCTTTGCCGAGGAAAACGCCTCGGCCGCGTTCCGCCCGGCGGGCGAGGCGCTGGACAGCGGGGCCTATCCGGTGGTGGTGCTGACCGAGATGGTCGAGTTGCGCGATGCGATCCGCTGGCATGACAGCGCCCGCCATCTGGCGCTGTGGACAGCGCGGGCCAGGGCGGCGCGGCCCGATGTGCGGGTCTATCTTTACGAGACCTGGCACCAGCTGGACGATCCCGCCGGGTGGCAGGCGCGCATCGACGCCGATCTGCCCGCGCTGTGGGAAGCGCAGATCCTGCGTCCGGCGGTGGCCGAGGCGGGGGTGATCCGCATCATTCCCGGCGGGCAGGCGATGGCGGCGCTGGTGACGGCGGCCGAGGCGGGGCAACTGCCCGGCATCATGGCGCGGGCCGATTTCTTTGCCGATGACATCCATTTCAACGATCTTGGCGCCTATGCCATGGCGCTGACGCATTTCGCGGCGATCTATGCGCGGTCGCCGGTGGGGCTGCCGCACCGGCTGCTGCGGGCGGACGGAACGCCAGCCTTGCCGCCGCCCGAGGCTGCGGTGCAGGCGATGCAGGGGTTGGTCTGGCAGGTGGTCGGCGGCTATGCTTTGTCAGGGGTGAAGGCGGGGTAGGATGGGCGTGTTGTTTTCCCTTGCGGCGAAGATCCTGTTCGTGGGTCATTCGCTGGTCGGCCCCACGCTGCCGGTGCTGGTGGATGCCGGGTTGCGGCATATGGGCGCGGGGACCGAAGTTCAGGCCCAGGTGATCAACGGCGCGCCCTTGGCCTATGGCTGGGATCATGCCGCCGATGCCGAGGGCGTGGATGGCCGCGCCGTTCTGGCCGCGGGCGCCGTCACCGATCTGGTGCTGACCGAGGCAATCCCGCTGGCCGGGCAGATCGAATGGAACGACAGCAAGGGGGCGGTCGCGCGCTGGGCCGATGCGGCCGCGGCCGGCAACCCCGAGGTGCGGGTCTGGGTCTATGAGACCTGGCATTCGCTGGCCTCGGGCACCGGGGCCGCCGTGCCGGATGATCCGGGGGCGGATGTGGCCTGGCGGCAAAGGCTGCGCGATGATCTGCCGCTGTGGCAGGGCATCGCGGGCGACCGCGCGCGGCTGATCCCGGCGGGGCAGGCGATGGGGCTGCTGGCCGATGAGCTGGCAGCGGGGCGGGTGCCCGGCCTGTCAGACATCCGCGAGGTCTTTGCCGATGACATCCACCCCAATGGCAAGGGGCTGTATTTCCTGGCGATGGTGCATCTGGCCGCGCTGACCGGGCAATCGCCCGAGGGCCTGCCCGCGAAGCTGACGCGGACCTGGCCCAGCCGCGATGCGATGATCAGCGACGAACAGGCCGCGGCCTTCCAGCGCATCGCCTGGGCGGCGGTGTCTTCCTATCGGGAGACCGAGGCGGCGAGCGTCCCGGTCAGGCCAGAGCCTGCCGCAACGCCGGCGGCCGCGCCGGTTCCCGCCGCCGATTGGGTGCCTGCTGAGATGCCGCAGTTTGACAGGATCACCAACCCCTCGCTCAGTCTTGGTCTGGCCGGAGTGCATGACTGGTCGGTGCAGCAGCCGTTCCTGGACGTGATAAAGACGGCGCGGCCCTGGGTGGGCCATCTCGGCACCGGCTGGGGCGGGATGGAAGAGGCTGACCTGCGCGCCGCCGGGGTGCTGGACGGCGACGGCTGGCCGCGGCACCTGCCCGAAGGCGTGTCGGGCCTGTCCACCCTGATCCTGACCGACCTTCCGGCCGATGCGGGCGGGGTGGCGGGCCGCTATGTGCTGCGCCACACCGGGCGGGGGGATTTGCGGGTGGAAGGCCGCGCTGTTGTGGTGTCGCGCGGGCCGGGAAAGGTGATCTTCGACTATGCCCCCGGCGATGGCGCGGTGATCCTGACCATCGCGGCCACCGACCCCGCCGATCCGATCCGGCGGATCTCGGTCGTGCGGCAGGACCGGGCGGCGGCGCTGGCGGCGGGCGAGATCTTCAACCCCGACTGGCTGGCGCGGATCGAAGGTGTCAGGGGCCTGCGATTCATGGACTGGATGGCGACCAACGATTCCACGCTGGCGCTGCCCGAAGACCGACCGAAGCCATCGGACTATACCTGGGCACGCAACGGCGTGCCGGCCGAGGTGATGGTGGCGCTGGCGAACCGGCTGCGGGCCGAACCCTGGCTGACCCTGCCGCATATGGCCAGCGATGATCTGGTGCGGGTCTATGCAGGGATCGTGCGCGACGGGCTGGACCCCGGCCTGCGGGTCTGGGTGGAATATTCCAACGAGGTCTGGAACTGGCAGTTCCGGCAGGCGCATTGGGCCGAGGCGCAGGGTCTGGCCCGCTGGGGGCAGGAGGGGACCTGGCTGCAATTCTATGGCACCCGCGCGGCCGAGGTGATGGGTGTCTTCGCCGCCGAACTGGGCGATCCGGCCCGCATGGTGCGGGTGGTGGCCACCCAGACCGGGGCAAAGGGCATGGAAGAGTCGATCCTGACCGCTCCGCTGGCGGTGGCCGAGGGCCTGCCGCCGCCGGCCGACAGCTTCGATGCCTATGCGGTGACGGGCTATTTTTCGGGCCTGCTGGGGGCGGACGGCAAGATTCCGGCGGTGAAGGGCTGGATCGCCGAAAGCTTGGCTGCGGCCGAGGCCGGAGCCGCCGCACAGGGTCTGACCGGGGACGGGGCGACGGCCTATGTGGCGGCGCACCGCTATGATCTGGCGCTGGATCGGGCGGTGGCGGAATTGCGCGATGGCAGCAGCACCGGCGCGGGCGAGGATACCTTGCAGCAGGTTCTGGGCGATGTACTGCCCTATCAGGCGGCGGTGGCGGCAAGTCACGGGCTGAAACTGGCGATGTACGAAGGCGGCACGCATGTGGTGGGTTATGGCCCGGCGGTGGACGACCCGGAATTGGAGGCCTTCTTCACCACGCTGAATTATTCCGACGGCATGGGCGGGCTTTATGCGGAATTGCTGGCGGGCTGGGCCGGGCTGACCGATCAGCCGTTCAATGCCTTTGTCTATATCTACCGCCCGAACAAATGGGGCAGCTGGGGCGCGTTGCGGCACCTTTGGGACGACAATCCGCGCTGGGCGGCGCTGTCCAAGGGGTGCAAGGAATGCTGAGCCTGATCATCCCGGCCTCGAACGAACAGGATTGGATCGGTCCCTGTCTGGAGGCCGTCGCCGCATCGGGCCCGGTACCCGGCGGGCTGGAGGTGATCGTGGTGGCGAACGGCTGCCGCGATGGCACGGCGGCGGTGGCGCGCGGCTTTGCCGGGCGGCTGCCGGGATTGCAGGTTCTGGATCTGGCCGAAGGGTCAAAACCGGGGGCGCTGACAGCCGGGGATGCCGTGGCGCGCGGCGAGATGCGGGCCTATCTGGACGCCGATTGCCTGCTGTCGCCCGGCGTGCTGGCGGCGCTGGCACGGGTGCTGGCGCGGCCCGAGCCGATCTATGCCGGGGCGACGCCCGAAATTCCGCGGGCAAAAAGTGCCGTGACCCGCGCCTATGCCGGGTTCTGGCAGAGACTGCCCTTCGCGCGGTCGGTGGCGCCGGGTTACGGGCTTTATGCGGTGAATGCGGCGGGCCGGGCGCGCTGGGGCGATTTTCCCCGCATCATCTCGGACGATACCTTCGTGCGGCTGCAATTTGCTCCCGAGGAACGGGTGCAGGTGGCGGACCGCTATCTTTGGCCGATGGTCGAAGGGTTTGCCGCGCTGGTGCGGGTGCGGCGGCGGCAGGATCGGGGGGTCAGGGAACTGGCCGAGCTTTCCCACGGCCTGATGGAACGCGAGGGCAAGGCGCGGCTTGGCGCCATGGCCCTTCTGGGTCTGGCGCTGCGCGATCCGGTCGGCTTTGCCGCCTATGCCGCCGTCTCGCTGGCCGTGCGGCTGCGGGTCGGCGACAGCAGCTTTACCCGGGGTCGCTGAACGCGGCGGCGACCGGGGGTTTTACCCCCGGACCCCCAGGATATTTGTGTTCTCAAAGAGGGGCAGGCTGGTCTCTTTCCCTTCTGCAAATATCCTCGGGGGGCGCGGGGGGCGAAGCGCCCCCGCCGCGCGGCGCCCGCCAGCAGATCAGGACCGGCTCAGGCGCTGGCGGTCAGGTCGGACCAGCCGCAGCGGGCGGCAAGGGTTTCTACCGGGGTGCCGGTGTCCAGCGCCATGCCTTCGCGGAAACCGTGTGATCCGCGGGCCTTCCAGGTGTCGCGGATCAGATGCAGGCCCGATCGGCTGATCTTGGTGATCGGGCTGCGCAGGGGCAGAAGGTCGCGCCATTTCCGTTGCATCGCCTTGTAGGCGGCGGTGAAATCGGGGCCGAGCGTGCCGTGGAAGCGGTCGTTGTGGATGCAGGGCAGCGCGCCCGCCCAGGCGCGCAGCCCGCGGGCGCGGGCCTGGGCCACGATATCGGTGCCGTAGAAATGCCAGCCGCCCAGGGTTTCGTCGAACCGCAGGCCGGAGGACCGGCGCAGCACGATCAGCAGCTCGTCGTAGCTTTGCACCTGAACCGGCACGGGCGGCACCCGGCCGACGATCTGGCCCAGCGAGGAGGACCAGACCGGGCCGATATGGGCGGCGTCAAGTCCGACGCCGAAGGCCCCGTAAAGCGCCCAGTCCGGGTCGGCTGCGGCAACCTCGGCCAGACGGGCCGCCAGCAGTCGGTCCCAGCCCTGCGGCAGATAGACATCGTGATGGGCGAAGACCACCACCCCGGCATCGGTCGCGTCCAGCGCGCGATTATAGGCGGCGGCGGCGGAAGGCGCGTCGCGTTCGACATGCAGCGGCAGGTCGGCAAGGCAGGGCGACCGGGCCAGGTTGGCCTGAAGGATCGCATCGGAATGGCTGGCACAGGCGATGACGATGCCGTTCATGGCCGCCCCCCCGAGGCGAAGAGGGCCGCGAGCTTTTCAGCCTCGGTCGTAATGTCATGGCGGGCAAGCACGGTCTGGCGCGCAAGTGCCCCCATTGCGGCCAGCCGGACGGTGGGCGTTGCGGCAAAGGCGCGGATCGCATCGGCCAGCGCCGCCGGATCGCCCGCAGGCACCAGCCAGCCGGTGTCGCGGCCGACAAGTTCGGGCACCCCCATGATGGCGGTGGCGATGGCCGGGCGGGCGGCGGCAAAGGCCTCCATCACCACCACGGGCAGGCCCTCGGCAAAGGAGGGCAGGATCAGGGCATGGCTGTGGGCCAACTGGTCGCGCACGGCGGCTTCGTCCAGCCAGCCGGTCAGCGTGATCCGCTCCTGCAATCCGGCGCTGGCGATCTGGCGTTCCAGCGCGGGGCGGAACGGCCCTTCGCCGATCAGGGTCAGATGCAGATCGGGGAGGTCGGCGGCAACCAGCGCCATCGCCTCGACCAGCAGGGGAAAGCCCTTCTGTTCGGCCAGTCTGCCGATGGCGACCAGCCGGGGCGGGCTTTCGGGCAGCGGGGCCGGGGCCGGAAACCGCCAGGGTTCGATGCCGCAATGCACGACATGCAGCTTGTCCCAGTGCCGCACATCGGCCCAGCGGCACAGCTGGCTGCGGCCAAAGGAGGAAATCGCCACCACGAAATCGGCGCGGGCGGTCTTTTCGCCAAGGTTATGCGCAATGGGGGCGTCGAATTCTTCGGGGCCATGGGCGGTGAAGGAAAAGCCAAGCCCGCCGATCTCGGCCGCCAGCATGGCGACGGTGGCGGAATTGGTGCCGAAATGCGCATGGATATGGGGCAGGCGCAGATCATGACAGCGGGCGGCCAGAAAGGCCGCTTCGGTCCAGTAGATCAGATGACGCAGTCGGCCGCCGGTTCCGGCCACGCCGCCCGCCCCGCGCCCGCCGCAGGCCAGCGCCAGCCGCAGCGCCCGCAGGGCACGCGCCGGGCGCCGGGCGGCGAAGGGCAGCGCCTTTTTCAGGATCGGCCACAGCCCCTGCGACAGGATATGTTCGGTGCGGCCATCTTCGGCAATATCGGCGGCATCGACCAGCCGCGCACGGTCCGAGCGCAGGGCAAAGCGATGGATCTGCCAGTCCATCCGTTCAAGCGCCTGAATCTCGCGCCGGATGAAGCTGTGCGAGGGCTGGGGGTAGGTGTTCACGAGATAAGCGAGTTTCACAATCGGCCTCTGGCAGGGGGCGGGATGCAGCATCGGGGGCGATCTGCCCGGATGCAAGGGGAGAGCCGGGGCACCCCGGCATCGGATTGACCAGTGATGCAGCAAAGCCTTAGGGTCCGCCGCGAACAGGGGCAGATGGGATGCAGGCACCGATGCGGGAACGGGAAGCGGGCCTGACCGGCCGGGCGCTGCGCGGCTCGGCCCTGACGGCGGGGTCCTATGCGGTCACGCAGGGTCTGCGGCTGGCCTCGAACCTGATCCTGACACGGCTGCTGTTTCCTGAAGCCTTTGGCCTGATGGCGCTGGTCTCGGTGGTGCTGGTGGGCTTGCAGATGTTTTCCGACACCGGCATCGGCCCTGCGATCAGCCGTAGCCCGCGCGGCGATGATCCGGTGTTTCTGGACACCGCCTGGACGGTGAATGTCGCCCGTGGCGGCTTGCTCTGGCTGTTGACCTGCGCGCTGGCCTGGCCGCTGGCAGCGCTGTGGGAGGCCCCGGATCTGCGGCTGCTGCTGCCGGTGGCCGGGCTGACCTTGCTGATTTCCGGCTTCAATCCGACGCGGATCGACACGGCGAACCGGCATCTGCTGCTGGGTCGGCTGACGGCGCTGGACCTTCTGGCGCAGGTGATCGGCATTGTGGCCATGGTGGTGCTGGCGCTGGTCTGGCCGTCGGTCTGGGCGCTGGTGCTGGGGGCGATCCTGGGATCACTGGCCAAGCTGGTGCTGTGCTGGACCGGCCTGCCGGGCCTGCCGAACCGCTTTCGCTGGGAGCCGGAGGCCGGGCGCGAGTTGATCCATTTCGGCAAATGGATCTTCCTCTCGACCGTCTGCGGCTTTCTGCTGGCGCAGGGCGACAAGGCGATTCTGGGCAGCTACCTCAGCCTTGACGCATTGGGCATCTACAACATCGGCTTTTTCCTGGCCTCGTTCCCGGCCTTGCTGGCGGGGGCCGTGGTGGCGCGGGTGATGATCCCGCTTTATCGCGCCCGCATGCAGATTGGTGCCGAGGGGCGCGGCAGCGACCGGCTGAACCGGGCGCGCTGGGGGCTGACGGCTGCGGTGTTGCTGGCGCTGGCGGGGCTGGCGATGGGCGGCGGGCCACTGGTCGGGCTGCTGTATGATGACCGCTATCGGGCGGCGGGGGTCATCGTGACGGCAGTGGGGCTGGCGCAGATGCCGGGCATTCTGGGCATGACCTACGACCAGTCGGCGCTAGCCGCAGGAGACGGGCGCGGCTATTTCGTGCTGACGGCGGCGCGGGCCGTGTTGCAGACCCTGGCCTTTCTGGCGGGTGCGCATTGGGCGGGCCTTGGCGGGGCGCTGCTGGGGCAGGCGGTTGCCGGGGTGGCCAGCCTGCCGCTGATCGCCCGCCTGGCGCGGCGGCATGGTGTCTGGGACCCGCGGCACGATCTGGCCATGGGCGGGCTGGCGCTTGTCCTGGCCGCGGTGGTGGTGCTGGCGAACGGGGATGCGCTGGTCGGCCTGTTCCAGCGCTAGGGGAAGCAGCGCTGCGGGGGGCGGGGCGCAGCCGGTGCCCCTAGGAACAGGACCGATCCTGCGCTATGTGCTTGACCCGACAAGCCGCTGATACGCGAGAGCCATGCAAGTTGAACACACTGATCTGCCCGGAGTGCTGATCCTGACGCCGCGCCGATTTGGCGATGCGCGGGGCTGGTTCACCGAAACCTTCAGTGCGCCCCGGATGGCCGAGGCCGGAATTGCGGTTGACTGGGTGCAGGACAACCATTCCTTCAGCGCGGCAAAGGGCACCCTGCGCGGGCTGCATTATCAGGCCCCGCCACGGGCGCAGGACAAGCTGGTGCGCTGTTCGCGCGGGGCGATCCGCGATGTGGCGGTGGATTTCCGCGATGGCTCGCCCAGTTTCGGCAAATGGATTGCGGTTGATCTGACGGCAGAAAGCGGTCGTCAGATCTTCGTGCCCAAGGGCTTTCTGCACGGTTTCGTCACCCTGAGCGAAGATACTGAAGTGCAATACAAATGCAGCGACATTTACGCGCCCGATTGTGACGGGGCGGTGCGCTGGGATGATCCGCAGATTGGCGTCGACTGGGGGGTCTTCTCTCCCGTCCTGTCGGACAAGGACGCCGCAGCACCGCTTCTGGCCGATGCGCCGCGCCCCTTCCGCTGGGAGGGCGGCAAATGAAGCTGCTGGTGACGGGTGGCGCGGGCTTCATCGGATCGGCCGTGGTGCGGCTGGCGGTGGCGCGCGGGCATGAGGTGGTGAACCTTGACGCGCTGACCTATGCCGCCTGCGAGGCGAATGTGGCCCCGGTGGCGCAGTCGAACCTTTATTCATTCGAACATGCCGACATCCGCGACCGCGCGGCGCTGGACCGGATCTTCGCCACCCATCGACCGGATGCGGTGATGCATCTGGCGGCAGAAAGCCATGTCGACCGGTCCATCGACGGGCCGGGCGATTTCATCCTGACCAACATCAACGGCACCTACACCATGCTTGAGGCGGCGCGGGTGTTCTGGATGCAGGCCGGGCGGCCGGAAGGATTCCGCTTCCACCACATCAGCACGGATGAGGTGTTCGGCAGCCTCGGCCCGGAAGGCCAGTTCACCGAAGACACGCCTTACGACCCGCGCAGCCCCTATTCGGCCTCGAAAGCGGCCAGCGACCATCTGGTCAGGGCCTGGCATGAAACCTATGGCTTGCCGGTGGTGCTGACCAATTGCTCCAACAATTACGGGCCCTACCATTTCCCCGAAAAGCTGATCCCCGTTGTCATCCTGAATGCCCTGCACGGTCGCCCGATCCCGGTCTATGGCAGGGGCGAGAATGTGCGCGACTGGCTTTATGTCGAGGATCACGCCGATGCCCTCTTGCTGGTGGTGGACAAGGGCACGGTCGGGCGAAGCTACAACATCGGCGGCGAGAATGAGCGGCGCAACATCGACCTTGTCCGCACGATCTGCGCCCTTCTGGACGAGATGAAGCCCAAGGCTGGCTCTTACGCCGACCAGATCACCTTTGTCGCCGACCGGCCCGGCCACGATGCGCGCTATGCCATCGACCCTGCCCGCATCCGAAACGAACTGGGCTGGCGGCCCAGCGTGACCGTGGAAGAGGGCCTGCGCCGCACCGTGCGCTGGTATCTGGACAACGAAGACTGGTGGCGGCCGCTGCTGGCCCGGCAGGGCGTTGGCACAAGGCTGGGCACCGGCAAGAGCTGGGGCTGATGGAGGGGCTGTTCTTCATCGCCTCGAAAACCGTCGGCATGGTGGCGCGGGTTGAAACCTGGGTCGTCCTGTTGCTGGCCCTGGCGCTGCTGGCCGGGGCCATGGGGCGGGTCCGCGCGATGCGGCGGCTGACGGGGCTGAGCTTCGTTCTGGTTCTGGCGCTGACGGCCTTTCCTCTTGGCATCCCGCTTCTGCGGCCGCTGGAGCGCCAGTATCCGGCGAATCCCGCCCTGCCGGCACGGGTTGACGGGATCATCGTTCTGGGCGGGGCCGAGGAAACCGCATCCTTCGCCAGATGGGGGATCAGCGGGATGAATGCTGCGGGCGAGCGGCTGACGGCAGGGGTCGAGCTGGCGCGCCGCTATCCCGAGGCCCGGCTGATCTTTACCGGCGGGGCCGCAAGCGTCGTCTATGACGATGCCACGCAGTTTCCGTCCCGGATGACACGGGCGCTGTGGCTGTCGCTGGGTGTGCCCGAGACGCAGATCACCATCGAGGACCGGTCGCGCAACACCGCCGAGAATGCGATCTTCACCCGCGACCTGATCCGCCCGCAGGACGGGCAGGTCTGGCTGCTGGTCACATCCGCCTTCCACATGCCGCGCGCGATGGAGACCTTCGGGCGCAATGGCTGGACCGGAGTGACCGCCTGGCCAGTGGATTTCCGCGCCGATGGGGAAACCTTCCGTCTGGAATGGCGGCTGGACGATCACTTGCTGGATACCAATGTGGCGCTGAAGGAATATCTGGGCCTTCTGGTCTATCGGCTGGCGGGGAAATAGGATGCTGACGGCGCATCTGCCTTCGGGCTATCTGCTGGCGCGGGCCGTGCCAAGGGGCATCCCGGCCCTGATGCCGGTGGCTCTGGTCGGGGCGGTTTTCCCGGATATCGACATGATCTGGTTTCATCTGGTCGATCACCGCGCCTTTCATCACCATTTCTATTGGGTGCATATCCCGGCCTTCTGGGCCGCTGTGGCCGTGGCGGTGCTGCCGCTGGCGGCCTGGGCCGGGCGGCTGGCGACGGCGGCGGTGTTCTTTGCCGCGATCCTGATCCATCTGGTGCTGGACAGCATCGGCGGGGGCATACTGTGGGGCGCGCCGGTGTCGGACCATCTCTTCACGCTGGTCGAGGTGCCCGCGACCCGATCGCACTGGGTCTGGTCTTTCATCTTTCACTGGACCTTCCTGGCCGAACTGCTGATCTGGGGCGCGGCCGTGCTGCTTTGGCTGAAAAGGAAACCGGGATGAGGCTTCTGGTCTTTGGCCGCAGCGGGCAGGTGGCGACGGAACTGGCGCGGCGGCTGCCGCCGGGCGTGACGGCGCGGTTCCTGGGACGCGACGAGGCCGACCTGACCGACCCCGCCGCCTGTGCGGCGCAGATCGGGGCCTGCGATGCGGTGATCAACGCCGCCGCCTGGACGGCGGTGGACAAGGCCGAGACCGAGGAAGCCGCGGCGACCGTGGTGAACGGCGATGCCCCCGCCGCCATGGCGCGGGCCTGCGCGACGCAGGGGCTGCCCTTCCTGCATATCTCGACCGACTATGTTTTCGACGGCGCGGGCGACCGCCCCTTCCGCCCTGACGATCCCACCGGCCCGCTGGGCGCCTATGGCCGCAGCAAGCTGGCCGGAGAGACCGGGGTGCGCGACAGCGGCGCGCAGGCGCTGATCCTGCGGACAAGCTGGGTCGTCTCGGCTCATGGCACGAATTTCGTTAAAACCATGCTGCGGCTGGGGCGAGAGCGCGCGGCGCTGAACGTGGTGGCCGACCAGATCGGCGGCGCGACCCCGGCCGCCGCCATCGCCGATGCACTGATTGCCGCCGCCCGCGCCATGGTGGCAGGTGCGCCGGGCGGCATCCATCATTTTGCTGGCAGCCCCGACATCAGTTGGGCCGATTTCGCGCGTGAGATCATGGTGCGGGCCGGGCTGTCCTGTGTCATTCACGACATTCCGACCAGCGCCTATCCCACGCCTGCCCGCCGCCCGCCCAATTCCCGACTGGATTGCAGCGCATTGGAACAAGCCTACGGTATCGGCCGCCCCGACTGGCGGGCCGGTCTTGACGATATTCTGCGGGAGTTGAACGCATGACCACACGCAAGGGCATCATCCTGGCCGGAGGATCGGGCACAAGGCTTTACCCGATCACCATGGGAGTCTCGAAACAGCTTCTGCCCGTGCATGACAAGCCGATGGTCTATTATCCGCTGTCGGTTCTGATGCTGGGCGGCATCCGCGAGATCGCCATGATCACCACGCCCGAGGATCAGTCGCAATTCCAGCGGCTTTTGGGCGATGGCAGCCAATGGGGGCTGAAGCTGACCTGGATCGTGCAGCCCAATCCCGACGGGCTGGCGCAGGCCTATATTCTGGCCGAAGAGTTTCTGGATGGGGCCCCCAGTGCCATGGTGCTGGGCGACAACATCTTTTTCGGCCACGGCCTGCCCGAGATGCTGGCCGCCGCCGATACAAGGGCCGAAGGCGGCACGGTGTTCGGCTATCATGTCGCCGATCCCGAACGTTATGGCGTGGTGGATTTCGATTCCGACGGCAAGGTTCGTGCCATCATCGAGAAACCCGTGAAACCGCCATCGAACTTTGCGGTGACGGGGCTTTACTATCTGGACCATCGCGCGCCGGACCGGGCACGGTCGATCAAGCCGTCAGCACGCGGGGAACTGGAGATCACCGATCTTCTGGAGTTGTATCGTGCCGAAGGCAGCCTGTCGGTCGAGCGCATGGGCCGCGGCTTTGCCTGGCTGGACACCGGGACCCATGCCAGCCTGCTGGACGCCGGCAATTTCGTTCGCACGCTTGAGGAACGGCAGGGCCTGCAAGTCGGTTGCCCGGATGAGATTGCCTATGTGAAGGGCTGGATCGACCGCGAGGGCCTGGCCGCCCGCGCCCGCCTGTTTCACAAGAATGCCTATGGGCAGTATCTGACCAGGCTTTTGAAGGATTAGGCGGCTTTCCGCAGGGTTTGCAGCGCTGCGCGGGTGTCGATTTCCAGTTTGTTAACTTTTCGGGTCCAATCCTGCGATTCATGCTGGAAATGATCTGCGATCATGCACAGTATTACCCTTGGACGGGATGGAGTGTATCGCGTGTTGGCTGGGGTGGTTCTTGCGGCGATTTTCGGTGGGCTGGCTGGCGCATCGGTGTCCCTGCTGTCGGGGCACCCGCCGGTGATGGTCGGCCTCTCCTACAGTCTTGCTGGCATCTGCGGGGTTCTGGCCTTCCTCTGTCAGGTTCTGACCTCGGGCAGGCGGCTGGGCTGAACCTCAGGTCATTGTTTCGATCCGGGCAACGATCAGCCCCGCATCCCCTGCTCCCATCGCGCGCCAAGCCTGGCCGGGTGGGTATGAGGCTGTGCCGAATCACCTTCGCAACCCACAAGTAGCTCTGATTTTAGGCAAACAACTGCCGATTGATGGGCGCGGGTTGCGTTAACTATTGTGGCGGGTCTGTGACCAGATTTTTCCCGGATCGTGACGTTATTGTGGAGAAGGCCGCCCCCGGCCCCATGGCAAGCCGCAATGACAGCGGATAAAATGGCATGTGGGGGCGTTCTAGTCGAGTGCATGTCATGTGCTGCCAAGATCGCTATTTTGTTAACGTTTCACAACCTGCGGTCGCGGGTTCGTATGGGGTTGCGGTGTCAACATCGTCCAGATTGTTGGCAGGGCACTGACAATGACCATCAGTTTCAATGACCTTCAGGCCGGGCAGGTCGTGCCAATGGCCATGACCGATGCGCCCCAGGGCATCGACAGAAAACCCGTTTCCGTTGGGGTCGGCCCGCAGCGGGGCGGTCTTTACCGTTCGGTCTTCAAGCGCGCCCTGGACATCGCGGCCATCGTCGCGGCGGCCCCGGTGGTTGTGCCGATGGTCGCCGCCATGGCGGTGATGATCGCCCGCGACGGCGGCAAGCCGTTCTATTGCCAGGTCCGCATCGGCAAGGGCGGCAAGCCGTTCAAGATGTGGAAGCTGCGCAGCATGGTCAATGATGCGGATCAGCGGATGGAGGCCTATCTGGCCGAGAACCCCGCCGCCCGCGCCGAATGGGACAGCACGCAAAAGCTGCGCAACGATCCCCGGATCACCCCGATGGGCCAGTTCCTGCGCAAATCCAGCCTGGATGAGCTGCCGCAGCTTTGGAACGTGCTGAAGGGCGACATGAGCCTGGTCGGCCCGCGCCCGATGATGCTGAACCAGCAGGCGATCTATCCAGGCACCGCCTATTATCGGCTGCGCCCCGGCGTGACCGGCTATTGGCAGACGGCGGGCCGCAACAAGACCACCTTCGAGGCGCGGGCCGAATACGATGCCGCCTATGAAGCCGAGGTGACGTTGACGACCGATCTGCGCATTCTGGCGCGCACGGTGGGCGTGGTCCTGCGGGGCACCGGCTACTGACCCGCCGCCCTTCCCGGTGAAAACGGCAAAGGCCCGCCGTCAAGGCGGGCCTTCTGCGTTGCGGCGAGCGTCAGATCAGGGTTGCCGCGACCAGCAGCACGCAGGTCAGCCCGCAGCAGCCCAGCACCAGCGGCGGCAGGGCCTGCACCTTCTGCCGCATCTCTCCCAGCCTTGGTCCGCTGCCCCGGCGCGTGCGGCCGGGCAGGTCCAGTTCAGGTATGGCCACGATCGGGCGCAGGCCCAGTTGCCGCTCCATCTGGGCCGAGGTCCGCAGTACCGGCTTCATCAGATCCAGCACGAAGGCCAGACCCAGCGCACCCAGCAGGCTGGCCATCGCCCCGGCGATGACCAGCTTTTTCCCGCCCGAGCCGGTGGCATGTTCCGGGGTGATCGCCCGGTCCAGCAGGGCAAAGCGTTCGGTCTGCTGGCGTTCGGCCAGTTTCGCGTCGGTATCGGCTTCGGTCAGCTTGGTGATGACGACGCTCAGCCCGTCCTGAAGCAGATCCAGCTGTCGCTGATAGCCGGCCAGGGCGCGTTCCACCTCGGGGATGCGGCCCAGGGTTTCGGTCAACTTGCCGCGCCGCGTTGCAAGCGCGGCCTTCTGTTCGGTCAGCACGGCCACCCGCGCATCTATCTCTTGCAGCCGCCGTTGTTCGGTGGCCCGCAGGTCGCCCCGGCTGGTCAGCTGGCGTTGCTCCTCCAGAAGGGCGATCAGTTCCTGATCCAGCGCCCTGAGATCGGTTTCCAGCTCGGCCAGCTCGTCGCGCTGCGCTTCGGCCAGCGTCGAGACGGCGGCCCCGTTCTGTTCCTTGTAGGCGGCGATTTCCGCTTCGACCACGGCAATCTCGGCGGACAGGCGGCGCTCTTCCTCCTGATAGAAGGCCAGCGTGTCGCGGGCCTGTTCCAGCTTGCCCGACGATGACATGTCCAGCACGCCCTGCGCAAAATCATTGGCCAGCCGCGCGGCCATCTCGGCCTGACCATCGCGGGCCGAGACGATGATCGCCGACAGCTGCGCCGTGCTGCCATAGGCCGTGTTGCCCGCCGAGGCGATGCCCTCAAAGCTGATGCTGGCACGCAGAAGGCTGATCCGCCGGTCTTCGGACAGGCCGGGCATGTCGCGGTACAGCCCGTGACGATCAATCACCGCCAGCAGGTTTTCGCGGGTGGTCAGCCGCTGTTCGATGCTTTGCAGAAGCTGCGCGGATCCGGTGCTTGCAGGGTCGCCGATCTGCGGGCCCTGCACCTCGATGGCGGCAAAGGCCTCATAGGTATCGGGGCGGGTCTTGGCATAGATGGCGGCCAGAACGGTGCCGATCACGGCAAGGCTGACAATCAGCCAGAACCGCCGACGCAGGAAATTCAGCAGATCTTCGATATTTTGGATCTGGCCCATGGATCAGCCCCTCTGCCCATAGGCATAGCGGTCCTGCGCCCGGTCCTGCGCCCGGTTCAGCACCGTGCCCAGAAGCGGCAGCCTGCCGTCGAACAGCCGTTCGCAGGCGCGCACATCCTCGGGCGAGGTCAGGGTGCCGTCCACCACCAGCAGCGCCGCATCCACCTGGCCTGCCAGCGACAGCACATCATCCGATGCCAGCGCGGGCGGCGTGTCGAACAGCACGACATCGGGTTGCAGCAGATCGCGCAGCGCGGCCATGGCATTGGGAAATTCCGGGTCGTGCAGCAATTCGGACGCGCGGGCCACCGGGTCCGAGTTCAGCGCCAGCGCCAGATTGCGGCCGATGCGGCGGAACTGGCCTTCCAGCGGCTGTTCGCCCATCAGAAATTCGATCAGCGGCGGGGCATCGGTGATCCCCAGCAGCCGGGCCAGTTGCGGATCGCGCAGCTCCAGATCCATCAGCACGGTGCGGCAGGACGGCAGCCGCGACAGGGACAGCGCCAGATTGATCGCCACAAAGGATTTGCCGCAGCCATGGGTGGGCGAGGTGATGGCGATCCGGGTCCAGCCCTTTTTCGACAGAAGTTGCAGCAGCCGGGTACGCAGCATGTCGAAGGTGCGGGTGACGGGGCTCTGTGCCGCATCCGCGAACAGACCGTTTCGTTCCCAGAGATCGGGTTTCGCCGGGGTTTCGCTGATCGATTCCCAGACCCGCGCCGGGTTCAGCGGTGCCAGCGACATCGGTGCCAGAAAGATTTCGCGCCCGGTGCGCTGGTCCAACGTCACGCTGGTTTCGGGCAGCGGCTGGCCGGGACGGAACACCGAGACATGACCCGGCCGCGCCGCCTGACCGGGTCTGGGGCGGTTGGCTGCATCATCGCTGGACATCAGGATATGCCCCTCATCGGCCCCCTGGTCCGGTTTCGGACCCCAAATGTAGTGTCTGACCACGCGCCACTGGGCCTTTGCTTCAGGGTCGGCCCGCCAAAGGACCGCCGCCGGATTGAACCTTCCGCCATGTGGCGGCACGAAACCCGTTGACCCTGCGGAATACCGCGGCCCTGCGGATGCAGCGCCGGTTTCCTGTCTCCGGGCCCCCGCCCAGATGAAGGATCATTACCAGATCGGTGCAAGAAAAGGAAGCCCGCTCCGGCACTTGCGCCCTTGCGGCGATGACAGCCAAGGGTGGCAAAACCCGCCGCCGCCGCGTAGTGTCGCGCCATGTCCATGGTGCCCGTCCCTCCGGCCGAAGCCGGTTCAGCCGAAGTCGATGCCGTCGTGATCGGCCGGAACGAGGGCGCACGCCTGCTGGCCTGCCTTGCGTCGTTGCACGGGCAGGTGCGGCGGGTGGTCTATGTCGACAGCGGCTCCACCGACGGATCGGTCAAGGCCGCGCGGGACGCGGGGGCCGAGGTGGTGGCGCTGGACATGACGCTGCCCTTCACGGCGGCACGGGCGCGCAATGCCGGACTGGCGTGGTTGTCGGGCGATGGTTTCGTGCAATTGGTCGACGGCGATTGCCAGGTGCAGCCGGGATGGATCGCCGCCGCCCTGCGCGGCTTTGCCGATCATCCCCGCGCCGTGGTGGTCTGCGGGCGGCGGCGCGAACGGTTTCCGGGTGCCTCGGTCTGGAACCGGCTGTGTGACCGGGAATGGAACACCCCGGTCGGGCAGGCCACCGCCTGCGGCGGCGATGCGCTGATGCGCCTTGCGGCGGTGCGGGCTGCGGGGGGGTATCGTGAGGATCTGATCGCGGGGGAAGAGCCGGAGCTTTGCCTGCGCCTGCGCCGTGCGGGGGGTGAGGTCTGGCGGATCGACGCCGAGATGACCCTGCATGACGCGGCGATGACCCGCATGTCGCAATGGGCGCGGCGGATGCAGCGCGCCGGTCATGCCTTTGCCGAAGGGGCGGCCCTGCATGGTGCGGGCCCCGAACGGCATTGGGTGGCCGAAACCCGGCGTGCGGTGGTCTGGGGTCTGGGCGTGCCCTTGGCGGCCGGGGTGGTCGCGACGGTCCACCCGGCGGGCGCGCTGATCCTGCTGGCCTGGCCGTTGCAGATGGCGCGACTGGCCTGGCGCTGGCGCGACGAGGGCAGGGCAGGGGCCGAGGCGGCGGTGTTCACCGTTCTGGGCAAGCCGCCCGAGGCGCTGGGCGTGCTGGGCTATTGGTGGGGGCGGGTCAGCGGGCGGCGGCGCGGGCTGATCGAATACAAGTGACCGGGGCGAAGGACGGGCCTATCCCCGCTGCCGCAGCCTCAGCGCCTTGACCGCTTGTCCCGGCAGAACGGCCGCGCAGGCGGCATAGCGCGGGATCATCCGGCGCGGAGAGGACAGTGCGCGCCACAGCCATTCCATCGCCACCGCCCGCACCCAGGCCGGCGCACGGGTCTGCGACCCCGCGATGAAATCCACCCCGGCGCCGACGCAGGCAAAGCCCGTCTCGGGTGCCAGCTGCCGCCCCAGCGCGGCCAGCCTTTCCTGCCGTGATGCCCCCAGCGCCAAGAGGCACAGGCCCGGCCCCACCGCCGCCAGCCGGGCCAGCATCTCCTTCGCCTCGGCCCCTTCGGGGGCGAACCCCATCGGAGGCGAGATCAGCACGCCGCGCCGGACGCCGGGAACCATGGCCTCGAACCGGGTCATCGCGGTCTCCAGCACGGCATCGGACGACCCCAGGATCGACACGGGCCGCCGCGCCGCGGCAGCGGCGCGCACCAGCGGCAGCACCAGATCGGAGCCGGGCACCAGTTGCACGGGACGCCCGGCCAGCCGGGACAGCCAGACGATCGGATTGCCGTCGGCCACCACGAAATCCTGTGCGACATAGGCAGTGCGGAACGCCGGCTCGCGGCGCAGCTTGACCAGATGGTCCAGATTGATGGTGGCAATGGAAAACCCGCTGCCTGCCACCAGCCGGGCCGATACCCCGGCCATCAGCGCATCGGCATCGGCATGGGTGATACGGATCACGCTATGATCGAACTGGAACTGCACGGACACTCCTTTGCGCCCGCTATAGCAGCAATCCCGCCGCCTTGCGACAGCCCGGACCCCGGCAACACTGTGTTTCCGGCCCCGGCCGCCCTTGCCTCTCGTGGCCAGCCCGCCATTTCCGTGCTAGAGCCAGCCCGGAACGCCGCAACCGGACCCCTTCCAAGTGCCGCAACCGAACCTGATCGCCTATCTGGTCCTTCTGTGCTGGCCGCTGGTGGCCTGGCAGCTTTATACAAGGCTTGATCCGGCACGCGCGCTGATCTGGACCATCCTTGCCGGTTATCTGGTGTTGCCGCCGCTGACCCGGATCGATTTCCCGGTGGTGCCGGATTTCGACAAGGACACATTGCCCGCGCTGACAGCTCTGGCGCTGTCGGTGTTCCTCTTGCGCGACAGGGTGGCGTTTCTGCCAAGCGGCTGGCTGGGGCGTCTGTTGATCCTGCTGTTCGTCCTGTCGCCCTTTGCGACGGTTCTGACCAATGCCGATCCGATCCCGATCGAAGATGGCGACATCCCCGGCATGCGGGTCTATGACAGCATCGCGGCGGTGGCGAACCATGTCATCTATGCCCTGCCGCTGTTTCTGGGCCGCCGCTATCTGGCCACGCCGCAGGCGGCACGGGCGCTTCTGGCCGCGCTGGTTGCCGCCGGGCTGGTCTATTCGCTGCCGATGCTGATCGAAAGCCGGGTGTCGCCGCAGATGAACGTCTGGATCTATGGCTTCTTCCAGCACGATTTCTTCCAGACCATCCGGCAGGGCGGCTATCGCCCGGTCGTGTTCCTGCCGCATGGGCTGTGGGTGGCGATGTTCACCCTGATGTGCCTTGCGGCGGCGGCTGTCTTTCTGCGCATGGGCCCGGCCGAGGCGCGGCCGAAACAGATGCTGGTCTTCCTCTATCTGGCCTTCATGCTGGTCGTCTGCAAATCGGCCGGGGTGGTGGTCTATGCCATGGCGATGGTGCCGCTGATCCTGCTGGCCCCGCGCCGCCTGCAACTTCTGGTCGCGGCGCTGGTGGCGGTTGTGGTGATGGCCTATCCGCTGTTGCGTGGCGCGCAGCTGGTGCCGCTGGATGCCATTCTGGATTATTCGCGCGGTCTGTCGGCCGAACGGGCCTGGTCGCTGCAATTCCGCATCGAGAATGAAGAGGTCCTGCTGGCCCGCGCCGGCGAGCGGCCCTGGTTCGGCTGGGGCGGCTATGCGCGCAATTTCCCGCATGATCCGATCACCGGCCGGACGCTGAACATCGCCGACGGGGCCTGGATCATCCAGATCGGCACCTATGGCTGGCTGGGTTATCTGGCTGAATTCGGGCTCCTGTGCCTGCCGCTGTGGCTTCTGGGGCGCGAGGCGGTGGTACAGCGGTCGGCCGCTTTCACGCCCGAACTGGCCGGGCTGGCGCTGATCTTCGCCTTCAACATGCTGGACCTTTTGCCGAACGGCACGCTGGTTCCGCTCAGCTGGTTGATCGCGGGCGCGCTTCTGGGCCATGCCGAGGCGTTGCGCGCGGCCCGCAAGGCGGCAAGGCCCCGGCCCGCGCCAGTGCAGGCGGTGATCCGGGGATGAAGGTCGATCTCGGCATTTTTGCCCATGACGAAGCCGCAGGGATCGCCGCCATGGTCGGCGGCGTTCTGGCCCAGCAGGTGCCGCCGGGGGTGGATCTGCGGGTGCTGGTGCTGGCCAACGGTTGCCGGGACGACACCGCCGCCCGTGCGGCGGCGGCGGGGGCCGAGGTGGCCGATCTGCCCGAAGGCGGCAAAAGCCGGACCTGGAACCGGTTCGTCCATGACCTGTCGCGCCGCGATGCCGATCTTCTGATCTTTGCCGATGCCGATATTGCGCTGCCCGAACCGGATGCGCTGGCCCGGCTGATCACGGGCCTGTCCGCCCGGCCGGGCCTGTGGGTGCTGAACAGCCAGCCGGTCAAGGACACCGCCCTGCGCGGCCCCCGCACGCTGGTGGAGCGGCTGGCGCTGAAGGCGTCGGGGGGCCTTGACGACTGGAAGACCGCGATCTGCGGCCAGCTTTACGCCATGCCCGCGCCCCGCGCCCGCGCTTTCCGCCTGCCGATCGGCCTGCCGGTCGAGGATGGCTATCTGCGCGCCCTGGTGCTGACCGATGGCCTGACCGCGCCCGAGGATTTCAGCCGCATCGACGGGGCGACCGGGGTGCGGCACATCTATGCCTCGGAAACCACGCTGGCCGCGCTGATCCGGCATCAGGAGCGGATCGTGATCGGCAGTGCCATCAACGCCGCCCTGTTCGCGCATCTGCGCACCAGTTCCGACCCGGCGGCCGAGGCCGAACGACTGGCCGCAGATCCCGCCGCCCTGCCGCATCTGTTGCGGTCCAGCCTGCCGCGCTGGCCCTTCGGCTATGTGCCGTTCCACTTTCTTTTCAAAAGGTTGCATCGGGCGCGCCCTCATCGCGTTCCGGTTGCAATTCTTGGATTCGGCTTCGATTCCATTGTTTTTCTGCGGGCGCAAATCCGCATGGCGCGGGGCACCGGTGCGGGGTTCTGGTAGCCTCCGCCGCCTTATTCCCCGGCCAATCCCGGCAGCATTGTGGCATTAACGTGGCATTGTCCCATGCTGCGACATGATCGGCCCGAAGGCCCGGCACGGGTATCGCCAAGGCCCGAAATGTGTTAGATTTCAGGGGCCTTTCCCGAAGACGGGATCGGGTCCGGGCTGGTTGTGCAGCCCCGGCCTTCCCATATCCGGGCAGGCATCAAGGACGGTGGTATGACAGTGAAAAGCAGTTTCCCCGGCGTGGCCGAAACCGACATCGCCATTGTCGGCATGGCGGCGCATTTGCCGGGGGCAGGGGATATCGACGCCTATTGGCAGAACCTGGCCGCCGGGGTGGAATCCATCCGGGCGCTGTCCGAAGCCGATCTGCTGGCGGCCGGGGAATCCCCCGCCCGCCTGCGCCGCCCGAACTACGTGCCTTCGGCTGCCGTGCTGGACGGGTTCAAGGACTTCGACGCCGATTTCTTCGGCTTCAGCCCGAAAGAGGCCGCCATCCTTGACCCTCAGCACCGTCATTTCCTTGAGGTGGCCTGGGAGGCGCTGGAAAACGCCGGCCACCCGCCGGAACGGTTCAAGGGGGCCATCGGCGTCTATGCCGGCTGCGGCATGGGGTCGTATTTCTACTTCAACCTGTGTTCCAACCGTGATCTGGTCGATCAGACCGGTATGTTCCTTCTGCGCCATACCGGCAATGACAAGGATTTCCTGTCGACCCGCGTCAGCCACATCCTCGACCTGAAAGGGCCGTCTGTGAACGTGCAGACCGCCTGTTCCACCAGCCTGGTGGCGGTGCATTACGCGGCGCAGGCGCTGCTCAATGGCGAATGCGACATGGCCCTTGCCGGGGGCGTCACCATCGAACTGCCCCACGCCCGCGGCTATCTTTACACCGAGGGCGAGATCCTGTCGCCCGACGGCCATTGCCATGCCTTCGACCATCGCGCCGAAGGCACGGTCTTCGGATCGGGCGCGGGGTGTGTGGTCCTGCGGCGGGCCAGGGATGCCCTCCGCGATGGCGATCACATCTGGGCGATCCTGAAAGGGTCGGCCATCAACAACGACGGCGCGGCCAAGGCCGGCTACCTTGCGCCTTCGGTCGACGGTCAGGCCGCCTGCGTGGCCGAGGCGCAGATGATCGCGGGCGTCAGTGCCGATACGGTGACTTACGTCGAATGCCACGGCACCGGCACCTATCTGGGCGACCCGATCGAGGTGGCGGCCCTGACCGCCGCCTTTGCCGAAACCGCCGATACCGTCGGCACCTGCCGCATCGGTTCGGTCAAGACCAACATCGGCCATCTGGATACCGCCGCCGGGGTCGCCAGCCTGATCAAGGTGGCGCTGTCGCTGCATCATCGCCAGCTGCCGCCGTCGCTGGGCTATGAGGCGCCGAACCCCAGCATCGACTTCGACTCCAGCCCCTTCCGCGCCAACGACCGGCTGACCGACTGGCAGGCCCCGATCCTGCGGGCAGGCGTCAACAGCCTGGGTGTCGGCGGCACCAATGCCCATGCGGTGCTGGAGGAAGCCCCGCCAAGACCCGCGTCCGAAGACAGCGACTGGCCGTTTCAGCCACTTGTGCTGTCGGCTCGCACCAAGGCCGCGCTGGACGGTCAGGCCGCCCGCCTTGCCGCCCATCTGCGCAGCCATCCCGATCAGCCGCTGGCCGATGTGGCCTGGACGCTGAAGGAAGGCCGCCGCGCCTTTGACAAACGCCGGGTGATCGTGGCCGCCAGCCATGAAGAGGCGGCAAGCCTGCTGGAAGGCACCGACCCGCGTAGGGTGTTCAATCACGACCGGCTGGACGCGCCCGAAGTGGTTTTCATGTTCCCCGGCGGTGGCGCGCAATTCGCCGGCATGGCGCGAGACCTTTATGAGACCGAGCCGGTCTTTGCCGACTGGATGGACCGCGGGCTGGCGGTGCTGCAACCGCAGCTGGATTATGACATTCGCGCACTCTGGCTGCCCCAGCCCGGTGCCGAGGGCGCGGCGAACGAGGCGCTGAAACGTCCTTCTGCCCAGTTGCCGCTGATCATGATCACCGAATTCGCGCTGGCCAAACTGTATGAAAGCTGGGGCGTCACCCCTGCCGCTCTGGTCGGGCATTCGATGGGCGAAAACACCGCCGCCGCGCTGGCCGGGGTGATGAGTTTCGAGGATTGCATCGGGCTGGTGTTGCTGCGCGGGCGTCTGTTCGACAGCATCGCCCCCGGCGGGATGCTGTCGGTGCCACTGGACGAACCCGACTTGCGGCCCCGCCTGACCGGCGATCTTGACATGGCTTCGGTCAATGCGCCCGGCCTGTGCGTCGTCTCCGGCCCCGATGCCGCGCTGCAATCGCTTGCGGCGACCCTTGCCGCCGAAGGGGTGGAAACCCAGCGCGTCGCCATCGACATCGCCGCGCATTCCCGGATGCTGGAGCCGATCCTGAATGATTTCAGGGCCTTTCTGCGCAGCATTGCACTTGCAGCACCACAGATTCCGATCCTCTCGAACCGCACGGGCCAGCCGCTGACCGACGCGCAGGCCACCGATCCCGACTATTGGGTCCAGCATCTGCGCAACACGGTGAACTTCCGCGCCTGCATGGGCACGCTGACCGCCACTCCGGCCCGCGTCTTCATGGAGATGGGGCCGGGCCGGGCGCTGTCGTCGCTGGCGCAGGCCAATGGCATCGCCTCGGCACAGGTCATCCCCGCCCTGCGCCACCCCGAACAGAAGATGGCCGATGACGCCTGGCACATCGCCAGCATTGCGCGCCTTTGGGCCTGCGGGGTGCCGGTGGACTGGGCCCCGGTCTGGGGGAGCGCCCGCCGCAACCGGGTGCCGCTGCCGACCTATGCCTTCCAGAAGAAACCCTATTTCATCGAACCCGGCAAAGCCGGCGTCGAAGAGCCGGAAAGCCTGCCCGCCCGTCTGCCCGACATCGCGCAATGGGGCTGGCGGCCGCATTGGAAACCCGCCCCGGCGGGGGCCGAGATCGAGGATCTGGCCGACCTGCCGCCGCAGACCTGGCTTCTGTTCGCCGACGACAGCGGCCTTGCCGCCGCCACCGGCGCAAGGCTGCGCCAGCAGGGCCACCGTGTCGTTACCGTGCGCGCCGGCGACATCTTCGCCCGCGATGGCGAAGGTTACATCCTGTCGCCCGAACGCGGCCGCGAAGGTTATGACCTGCTGATCCGCGATCTGGTCGCCCGTGGTCTGACCCCGGACCGCATCGCGCATTTCTGGCTGGTCACGGCGCGGGAGACCTTCCGCCCCGGCTCCAGTTTCCTGCACCGCAACATCGAGCAGGGCTTCTACTCGCTGATGTTCCTGGCGCAGGCCATCGCGGACGAAGGGCTGCCCGGCCCGATCCGGCTGACCGCCCTGACCACGGGGGCCGCGCAGGTGAAGGCGGAACCTTTGCCCTACCCGGAAAAGGCGATGATCCTTGGCCCGCTGCGGGTAATCCCGCGCGAGGTGCCGGGGCTGATCACGGCTGGGCTGGACATCGGCACGTTGCCGAAGGACCTTGCCGCCCTGACGGACCGAGTGCTGGAAGAGCTGATCTCCGATCCCGCCCTTGCCGCCCTGCGGGGCGAGCGGCGCTATGAACTGGGCGTCAGGCCCGCCCCCCTGCCGACGGCCGAACTCCAGCTTCCGCAGGGCGCGCATGTGTTGATCACCGGCGGTTTCGGCGGCATCGGCCTGACTCTGGCCGAGGATCTGATCCGCCGCCATGGCGTGAAGATCACCCTGATTGCCCGCCGCCCGCTGCCGCCCCGCGCCGACTGGCCGCGCCTTCTGGCCGGGATGGCGCCGACCGAGTCCACCGCCCGCCGCATCCTTGCGCTGCAACGGCTTGAGGCGCTGGGCGGCGAAATCTTGGTGGCGCAGGCCGATGTGGCGAATGTGGTCGAGATGACGGCCGCGCGCGATGCCGGTGTGGCCCGCTTTGGCGCGGTCCACGCAGTGATCCATGCCGCAGGCGTGGTCGATGACGGCCCGCTGCTGGCAAAGACCCCGGCCGAGATCGAAGAGGTTTTCGCGCCCAAGCTGCATGGCACGCAGGTGCTGGATCGCCTGTTCCCCGATGGCACGCTGGCGCTGATGGTGCTGTTCGCCTCCACCTCCACCGTCACCGGCCCGGCGGGGCAGATCGACTATGTGGCGGCCAACGAATATCTGAACGCCTTTGCCAGATCGCGCCGGGGCGGCAAGACCCGCGTCGTCGCGCTGAACTGGGGCATCTGGCAGGGTGTCGGCATGGCGGCCGATTCACTGGCCGACCGCGTGGGCCGGCCCGAGGCACCCCGCCTGCCGATCCACCGCCCGATGCTGGACGAAGCGGGGTTTGACGGTGACGGCAACCGCATCTTCACCGCCACCTATGCCGTGGACCGCTGGGTGCTGGACGGCCACCGCACCGCCGATGGCACCGCGCTGGTCCCCGGCACCGGATACCTTGAGATCGCTGCCGAAGCCTGGGCCGCCCAAGGTGAATCCGGCGGGTTCCAGCTGCGCGACCTGACCTTCTTCCGCGCCCTGAACATCGGCGAAGCCGAGGCGCGCGACATCCGCGCCCGGCTGACCCGCAGCGACGAAGGCTATACGCTCGACATCCATTCCGATGTCACTGTGCAGGGCCGCCGGGGCTGGTTGCAGCATGCCTCGGCCCGGCTCATGCCGCTGGCCGAAACCGCGCCCCGCATCGATCCCGCCGCCATTGCCGCCCGCCTGCCTGCGCCCGAACTGGGCGAGGGGCTGGCCAGCCCGCAAGAGGCGCATCTGCGCTTTGGTCCGCGCTGGCGGGTGCTGGCCGCGCGCAGCACCGGCGCGGGCGAAGGGCTGGCCCATCTGAACCTGCCCGCCGCCTTTGCCGATGAACCGGCAGGCGGCTGGCTGATGCACCCCGCGCTGATGGATCTGGCAACCGGCTGGGCGATGGATCTGATCGACGGCTATCGGCCCGATCATCTCTGGGTGCCGGTTTCCTATGCCCGCCTGCGCGCCTTCCGCCCGCTGCCCGCGCGGATCGTCAGCCATGTGCGCAACGCCGCCGCCAATGCCGCCGGGCGCGCGACGGCTGTCTTCGACATCACCCTTGCCACGCCCGAGGGCGAGGTCTGCGTGATGATCGAAGGCTTTACCCTTCACCGGCTGGACGGCGCGCTGACCTTCGCCGCGCCCGAAGCCCGGATGCTGGAACAGGACAGTGCCGCAAGGCCGGTCTCTGCGGCCGAAGACCGGCTGATCCACGCCTTCACCCAGGGCATCCGCCCCGACGAAGGCCCGCGCGCCTTTGCCCGCGCGCTGTCGCTGGATGGCCCGCAGATCATCGTCTCGTCGCTCGATCTGCCCGCGCTGGTCCGCCAGGCCGCCGCGACTGAGGCTGCCCGCCCCGAAGGCCAGTCGTTCGACCGCCCCGATCTTGACAGCGACTATGTCGAACCGAAGACGGATGTCGAGAAACGCCTTGTCGGCTTCTGGCAGGATCTGCTGGGCGTGTCCCGTGTCGGCATCGAAGACAGCTTTTTCGATCTGGGCGGCCATTCCCTGATCGCGGTGCGGCTGTTCGCCATGGTGAAAAAGGCTTTCAGAGTCGAATTCCCGATCTCGGTCCTGTTCGAGGCCCCGACCATCGCCGCCTGCGCCCGGCTGATCGCCGACCAGCTGGGCACCCCCGACGAGGCGTCGCAGGGCGGCCCCGAGGAGGGACCCCGGACCGATCGCCAGCACGCCCCGCAGCGCCGCTTCACCCATCTGGTGCCGATGCACCGCGGCGAAGGCGGGCCGCGCCGCCCATTCTTCCTGGTCGCGGGCATGTTCGGCAATGTGCTGAACCTGCGGCATCTGGCGCAGCTGCTGGGCCATGACCGGCCGTTCTACGGCCTTCAGGCCCGCGGCTTGATGGGCGAGGATGCGCCGCATGACGATTTCACCGCCGCCGCCCTGGATTATATCGCCGAGATGCGGCAGGTGCAGCCGCGTGGCCCCTATCTTCTGGGCGGCTTTTCCGGCGGCGGGCTGATCGCCTGGGAAATCGCCCGCCAGCTGGAAGCGGCAGGCGAGGATGTGCCGCTGCTTGTCCTGCTGGACACGCCGGTCCCGCTGCGCCCCGCGCTGTCGCGCACCGACAAGGCGCTGATCAAGCTGGCGGAACTGCGCGCCAGGGGGCCGGGCTACCTGCTGGAATGGGCGCGCGCGCGGGCGGAATGGAAACGGCGTCAGGACCAACCGGCGCAGGCGCAGGCCGACAGCGCCTTTCACAACACCGCCATCGAAGCCGCCTTCCGCGCCGCCCTGCCGCGCTATGCGATGCCGCAGCGCGATGGCGCGACCGTGCTGTTCCGCCCGCCGCTGGACCGGCGCTGGCAGGTCTCGGGCGGGCAATGGGTGTCGTCGGCCAAGGAATATGTCCTTGCCGACAATGACCTGACCCGCTTTGCCCCCGCCCTTCAGGTGATCGAGGTGCCGGGCGATCATGACAGCATGGTGCTGGAACCGAATGTCCGGGTGCTGGCCGCCGGCATGAAACAGGCGATCGAGGCGGCGGAACCGGCCCCGGTTTCCCTTGCACAGGCGGCGGAATGACAGCGCGCCTTCTGACCGTGATCCTGAACTGGCGCACGCCCGAGATGACTCTGCGTTCGGCCGAGGCCGCGCTGACGGCCTTGCAGGGCATCGACGGCGCGCTGGTCATCGTCGACAACGACAGCGGCGACGGCTCTTACGAACGGCTCGGTGCCGAAGTTGCCGCGCGCGGCTGGGCCACAGGCCCGCGGCAGGTGCGCGTGCTGCAATCGGGCCGCAACGGCGGCTTTGGCGCGGGCAACAATTTCGGCATTCGCGCCGGACTGCCCGACGGCACGCGGCCCGACTATGTCTATCTGCTGAACTCCGACGCCTTCCCCGCGCCCGATGCCATCCGCGCCCTGCTTGATCATCTGGAAACCCATCCGCAGACCGGATTTGCCGGCAGTTACATCCATGGGCCGGACGGCGATCCGCACCGCACCGCCTTCCGCTTCCCCTCGATCCTGTCGGAATTCGAAGGCCAGATCCGTTTCGGCCCGGTCTCGCGCCTGCTGGCCCGCCACATCGTCGCGCAGCCGATCCCGCAGGCCACCACCCGCGTCGACTGGCTGGCCGGGGCCAGCCTGATGATGCGGCAATCGGTGCTGGACCGGATCGGCCTTTTTGACGAAACCTTCTTTCTGTATTTCGAGGAAACCGATCTTTGCCGCCGCGCCGCCCTGGCCGGTTTTCCCACCGATTATGTGGTGGAAAGCCGTGTCGCGCATATCGGCTCGGCCTCGACCGGGATGAAGGGCTGGACGCGGATTCCGCAATTCTGGCTGGACTCCCGCCTGCACTACTTCACGAAGAACCACGGCCGCGCCCATGCCGCGCTTGCCAGCCTTGCCACTTTGGCGGGCGGCGCGCTCTGGCGGCTGCGGCTGCTGATCCAGCGCAAGGACAGGGGCGATCCACCCCGCTATCTGCGCGATCTGGCGGCGCATCACCTGCGCCATCTGTTTCGGCCAAACGGGAACGCGCACCCCCAAGCCAGCCCCGCAAGGGGCGAAGGACCTGTGACATGAAGCTTTCCGTCCTCTTGATCGGCAACGAAGCCCTTACCCTGCAATGCGGTGACATGCTGCGCCAGCGCGGCCACGAGATTGCCGCCGTCGTCACCCACTCGGCCGACCTGCGCCACTGGGCCAGTGGCCACGGGCTGCGGGTGGAACCCCATGGCGTCGATCTTGCTGCCCGGCTGCCGCGGGCGGACTGGCTGTTGTCGATCGCCAACCTGACCGTGCTGCCGCCCGCCGTGCTGGCCCGCGCCACGCAAGGCGCGGTCAATTTCCACGATGGCCCCTTGCCCGCCCATGCCGGGCTGAACGCGCCCGTGTGGGCGATTCTGGGCGGAGAAGTGCAGCACGGCATCAGCTGGCACCTGATCGAAGGGGGCGTCGATCAGGGCCGCCTGCTGGAAACCCGCAGCTTCCCGATTGCCGCCGACGACACCGCCCTGACCCTGAACAGCCGTTGTTTCGAGGCTGGCCTCGACAGCTTCTCCGCCGTCCTCGCGCAACTGGAAACCGGCCTGACCCCGCGCCCGCAGCCCGTGGGTCCGGGGCAGCTGCACAAACGCAGCGACCGCCCCGCCGCCTTCGGCCGCATCGACTTTGCCCGGCCCGCTGCGGAAATCGCCCGACTCGTCCGCGCGCTGGACCATGGCCGCTACTGGAACCCGCTGACCACGGCCAAGATCGACACCGGATCACGCGTGCTGAACACCGGCAGTGCCGAGGTGGCCGAAGGGCAGGGCAGCCCCGGCACGGTGCTTTCCGCCACGTCCGAAGGGCTGGTGGTGGCCTGCGGCAGCGGGGCCGTGCGGCTGAACCGGCTGACCTGCCAGATCAAGGGTGGCCCGGTCAGCCCGGCCAGCGTTACCGAGGCCAGGCTTCCCCTGCTGGCCACCGATGAGGCAGCAAGGCTGACAGCCGCGCTGCAGGCCGAGGCCCCGCGCGATGCCGCCCACCGCGCTGCGCTGGCCGGTCTGAACCCGCTGCCGCTGGCTGCGAAACCGCCCGCCGCACCCGACTGGCGCAGCCTGCCGCTGTCGTCGTCTCTGGCCCATCTTGGCCTTGCCGCCCTGCGCGCCACCGGCAGCGATGCGGCGGATGTGGCCTGCGCGGCGCAGGGCCTGCCCGGTTATCTGGCCGACTGGCAGCCGCTGCGGCTGATCTCCGGCCCGCTGGGGCAAAGCCTTTCGGAACTGGATGCCGCCCTGGCCACACCCGCGCCGGGCTGGCCGCTGGACCTGATGACCCGCGACGCCGCCCTTCAGGGCCTGACCCCGCCGCCGCTGGGCCTGTCGCCGTCCGGCCCGATCCCCGGCACCGCCGTCACCCTGACGCCCAGCGCGCTGCATTACGACGCTGCCCGCATCGCGCGGCCCGAGGTGCAGGCGCTGTCCGCCCGCCTGTCGCATCTTGCCGCGCAGATCGCCGCCGCAGCCCCCGATGCGCTGTTGGCCGATCTGTCCCCCTTGACGCCCGCCGAACGGGACGAGGTGCTGACCCGCTGGAACGCCACCGCCCGCGACCATGACCGCGCGCTGATGGTGCATACCGCATTCGAGGCGCAGGCGGCGAAAACGCCCGACGCCCCGGCGCTGTGCTTCGAAGCCCAGACGCTGACCTATGCGCAGTTGAACGCCCGCGCCAACCGCGCCGCCCATACGCTGATCGGCATGGGGGTTACACCGGGCACCCTTGTGGGCCTGTCCACGCGCCGCAGCCTTGATCTCGTGGTGGGGGCGCTGGCGATCCAGAAGGCCGGTGGCGCCTATGTGCCGATGGACCCGGCCTATCCCGCCGACCGGCTGGCCCTGTTCGCCGAGGATTCCGCCTGCCCGGTGATCGTGACGCAAAGCGACCTTGCCTCCCGGCTTCCGGGCAATGTGCAGACCCTGTGCCTTGACACCGATGGCAGGCTTGCCGCTGCACCGCAGACCAACCCGCAGACCGCCGTCACGCCCGAAGACGTGGCCTATATGATCTATACGTCGGGCTCCACGGGCAGGCCGAAGGGCGTGCAGGTCGAACACCGCAATGTGGTGAACTTCTTCGCCGGGATGGATGACCGGCTTGGCACTGCGCCGGGCACCTGGCTGGCCGTCACCTCGCTTTCCTTCGATATTTCCGTGCTGGAGCTGTTCTGGACCCTCGCCCGCGGCTTCAAGGTGGTGATCAGCAGCGACGAGACCCGCGCGCTGGTGTCCTCGGGCCGGATCGCCAGCGAAAGGCACATGGATTTTTCGCTGTATTACTGGGGCAATGACGACGGGCAGGGGCCAAAGAAATACGAACTGCTGCTGGAAGGCGCGAAATTCGCCGACAGACACGGCTTTTCGGCGCTCTGGACGCCCGAGCGCCACTTCCACGCCTTCGGCGGGCCTTACCCGAACCCTTCCGTCACCGGCGCTGCGGTTGCGGCCGTGACGAAAAACCTGTCGGTGCGCGCCGGGTCCTGTGTGGTGCCGCTGCACCATCCGGCGCGGATCGCCGAGGAATGGGCGGTGATCGACAACCTGACGAACGGCCGCGCCGGATTGGCCATCGCCTCGGGCTGGCAGCCCGAGGATTTCGTGCTGCGGCCCGAAAACACCCCCCCCGCCAACAAGGCTGCGATGTATCAGGCCGCCGAGCAAATCCGCCGCCTCTGGCGCGGTGAAGGGGTGGAGTTTCCGAAGGCCGACGGCACGCCGTTCACCGTGGTCACGCAGCCGCGCCCGGTTTCGCCCGAACTGCCGCTTTGGGTCACGACGGCCGGCAACCCCGACACCTGGCGCGAGGCGGGCGAGATGGGCGCCCATGTGCTGACGCATCTTCTGGGCCAGAGCATCGACGAGGTGGCGGGCAAGATCACCATCTACCGCCAGGCGCGGGCCAAGGCCGGGCATGACCCGGACAAGGGCATCGTCACCCTGATGCTGCATTCCTATGTCGGGCGCGACCGGGAACAGGTGCGTCGCGTCGCCGAAGCGCCGATGAAGGCCTATCTCGCCGCCGCCGTCGGGCTGGTGAAGCAATATGCCTGGTCCTTCCCGGCCTTCAAGAAACCCGCAGGCGTGACCAACCCGATGGACATCGACCTGCGCACCCTGTCGGCCGAAGAGAACGAGGCGATCCTGGATTTCGCCTTCCACCGCTATTTCGAGGATTCGGGCCTGTTCGGCACCGTCGAGGATGCCCTGGCCCGCGTCGAACAGCTGAAACGCATCGGCGTTTCCGAGGTTGCCTGCCTGATCGACTATGGCATCGCGCCGGAAAAGGTGATGGAGGGGTTGTATCCGCTGGCCGAGGTGGTGAAACGCGCCAATTCCGGCGGCGGGGTCGAGGCGGATGATTTCTCGATCGCCGCGCAGATCATCCGCCATGGCGTGACGCATCTGCAATGCACCCCGTCGATGGCGCGGATGATCGCGCTGAACGACGACAGCCGGATGGCATTGGGCCATGTCGGCACCCTGCTTGTGGGGGGCGAGGCGCTGCCCGGCGCGCTGGTCGAAGACCTGCGCCGCGCTGGCGTGAAAAGCCTTTTCAACATGTATGGGCCGACCGAAACGACGATCTGGTCATCAGTCGAACAGGTCGGCGCGGCCGAGGCGGTGACAAACATCGGCCTGCCTTTGGCCAACCAGCAGCTTTACGTCCTGGATGACGCGCTGTCCCCGGTTCCGCCGGGGGTGGAGGGCGAGTTGTGGATCGGCGGCGAAGGGGTGACGCGCGGCTACTGGCAGCGCCCCGATCTGACCGCCGACCGTTTCCGCGCCAATCCCTTCGGACCGGGCCGGATCTATGGCACCGGCGATCTGGTGCGCCGCCGCGCCGATGGCAAGCTGGATTTCCTAGGCCGGGCCGACCATCAGGTGAAGCTGCGCGGCTACCGGATCGAACTGGGCGAGATCGAGGCCGCGCTGGAGCGTCAGCCCGGCGTCGTGCAGGCCGTCGTTCTGGCGCGCGAGGACAATCCCGGCGATCTGCGGCTGGTGGCCTATGTGGTGGGTGCCGCCCGCGAACCGGCGCTGAAGGCGGCGCTGGCGACCGAACTGCCCGAACATATGGTGCCGCAGCATGTGGTGCCGCTGGCCGCCCTGCCGCTGACGCCCAACCGCAAGGTCGATCGCAAGGCGCTTCCGGCGCCCTCGTCGGTGGTTGCCCCGCAAGCTGCCCCGGCAGCTTTCGAAGCGCCCGTCTCCTCGGTCGCGGCGGATCTGGCGGCGATCTGGGCGCGGGTGCTGGGGCTGCCGAAGGTCGGGGTCAAGGACAATTTCTTTGCCCTTGGCGGCCATTCCCTGCTGGCGGTGCAGGCGCATCGGGAAATCCGCGACCGGATGGGGGCGGCGAAGGTCTCGATCACCGACATCTTCCGTTTCCCGGTGCTGGAGCAGCTGGCCGCCCATATCGAAGGGCCGAAGGCCGCGCCCGCCGCGCCGCCGCCCGTGGTTGCCGCCCCGGCGGTGCAGGGCGACAGTCTGGCCGAGGCGATGGACCGCCGCCGTGCGATGCGGCTGGCCCGGCGCGGGATAGATGCCTGAGGCCGCTGCCCTGCTGGCCCTGGCCCGGCGGCTTTTGCCGCCCGGCTGTGCGGTGGCCGGGGCCGATCCCTCCCGGCCCTGGCCGCTGATTCCCGGCGAGGCCCTGCCCGGCGCCACGCCGCCCCGGCTGGCCGAGTTTTCCGCCGGTCGCCATGCCGCCCGTCGCGCCCTTCAGATGCTGGGCCTGCCGACAGTCGCCATTCCGATGGCCGATGACCGCGCGCCGCTTTGGCCCGAGGGGGTGGCGGGCAGCATCACCCACAGTCGCCACGCCTGCCTTGCGGCGCTGCGGCTGGGTGCGCCGCTGGGGCTGGATCTGGAAGAGGACGAAGACCTGCCGCCCGATCTCTGGGATGTGGTCCTGATGCCCGGCGAACAGGATTGGGCGCGGGCGCAGCCTGCCCCCGGCCGGGCCGCCAAGCTGATCTTTTCTGCCAAGGAAGCAGCTTACAAGGCGCAATATCCGATCAGCCAGCAGCTGTTCGGCTTTGACAGGATGGCAATCACCGTCACGGCAGGGGTGTTCGTCGCCCGTTTCCGCCAGCCTGTCGCGCCCTTTGCGGCTGATCACGTCCTGCCCGGTTTCTGGGGCCATGCCGCAGGCCATCTTCTGACGGCCGTGGCGCTCTGATCCCCGCAACGCTGCGCTGCCGCATCGCGGGTGCGGCGACGATTTGTTTCGACATTGTGGAATCCTCGATTAATGTTTGCGCAGCCAGCCCGCCGGACGGGCCGCCCCGGAACAGGACCCGCCATGCGCAAATTCGTCGCCATCATCTGCGTCATCAGCTGGACGGGATTCTGGGCCTTCGGCTACCTTGCCCTTGCCGCCGATCCGGCAGACGGCAACCGCACCACGGTGGCCATCCTGCTGGCTGCCGTTGCCTTTCTGGTCGGGGTCTTCACCTATATGAAGCTGGCCCGCGAGATGCCGACCGAATGGAAGCGGGTCAGGCCGTCTGAGGGCGCCTGATCAGCCCGGCAGCCTCGATCACCAGCGGGCGCAGCCCCGCCCCGCCGTGATCCAGCACGCCGAACAACTGATTGCGCATCCGCGGTTCCCAGAAGTCATTGATATGGCTGGCGAACAGGGTCAGCCCTTCGTCATGGGGCTTCGACTCCATGAATTGCGCGATCTGGTTCGCCATACGGATGATCTTTTCAGCGGGGGTGGCCGACATGGGCAGGCTCCGTCACGATGCGGTCGGTGTGGGTAAAGGCCTCGAACCGGTCGGGCCGGGCCAGGGCGACAAGGGTCAGACCGGCGCGTTCGGCCAGCGCCACGGCATCCGCCGTGGGGGCCGAAACGGCGATCAGGATGCCGCAGCGCAGGGCCGCGACCTTCTGCACAAGGTCGATCGACACGCGGCTGGTCAGCACCACCGCGCCCTGATCGGCGGCCACGCCCGAGCGCAGCGCCCAGCCGGCCAGCTTGTCCAGCGCATTGTGCCGCCCGACATCCTCGCGCGTGGCAACCAGCGCGCCATCGGTCCAGAAACCGGCGCAATGGGCGGATCGGGTCAGATCATGCAGGGGCTGGCCCTTCGGCAGCGCAGCCACGGCCGCCATCACCTGCGCCGGGCTCATCCGCAGCCCGCCATGCGGCAGCATTGCAGGTTCGCGCAGCGCCTGATCAATTGAATCGATGCCACACAGTCCGCAGCCCACCGGCCCGGCCATGGTGCGCCGCCGCGCCGCCAGCCGTGCCTCGGCCCCCGGCTCCAGCCAGCACTGCACGTCGATTCCCGATCCGGCCTCGACCACCTCGACCGAGAGGATCTCGGAGGGCGTGGCGATGCCTTCGGTCAGCGCAAAGCCATAGGCGAAGTCTTCCAGATCAGACGGCGTCGCCATCATCACCGCCTGGGTCGATCCGTTGAACGACAGCGCCACCGCCACCTCTTCGGACAGCATCCGTTCGCCCGCCACCGGGGCGGGGCCGAAGGCCAGCCTTGGGATGACCCTTGCGCCCTTCATGCCTGTCTGCCCGTCACTCCGCCGCCAGGATGCGGCGCGAATTGGCGGCCTGGGCGTTGTATTCCTCCTGCCATTCCGACGGCCCGTTCGAGGGGGCCACCTGCACCGCCGTCACCTTGTATTCCGGGCAATTGGTCGCCCAATCGCTGAAATCGGTGGTGATGACGTTGGCTTGCGTGTCGGGGTGGTGGAAGGTGGTATAGACCACACCGGGCGATACCTTGTCGGTGATCTCGGCCCGCAGCGTGGTTTCGCCGGAACGCGAGGCCAGCCGCACCCAGTCGCCATCGCGGATGCCGCGGTTCTCGGCATCATGCGGGTTGATCTCCAGCACGTCCTGATCGTGCCAGACCACGTTCTGCGTGCGCCGGGTCTGCGCGCCGACGTTGTATTGCGACAGGATGCGCCCCGTGGTCAGCAACAGCGGGAAGCGCGGGCCGGTCTTTTCGTCGGTGGCGATATATTCGGTGCGGATCAGCTTGCCCTTGCCGCGCACGAAACCGTCGATATGCATCAGCGGCGTGCCTTCCGGCGCCTTGTCGTTGCAGGGCCACTGGACCGATCCCATGGTCTCGATCTTCTCATAGCTCACGCCGGCAAAGCTGGGCGTGGTCATGGCGATTTCTTCCATGATCTGCGACGGATGGGTGTAGCCCCAGTCCGCCCCCATGGCCTTGGCGAACATCTGGGTCACTTCCCAGTCGGCATAGCCCTGTTTGGGTGCCATCACCTTGCGCACCATGTTGATGCGGCGTTCGGCATTGGTGAAGGTGCCGTCCTTTTCCAGGAAGGAGGAGCCGGGGAAGAACACATGCGCGTAGTTCGCCGTCTCGTTCAGGAACAGGTCGTGGACGATGACGCAATCCATCGCTGCCAGACCGGCCGCGACATGCTTGGTGTCGGGGTCGGATTGCAGGATGTCCTCGCCCTGGCAGTACAGGCCCTTGAAGGTGCCCTCGACCGCCGCGTCCAGCATGTTGGGGATGCGCAGGCCGGGTTCCGGGTCGATGGTGACGCCCCAGGCTTTCTCATAGATCGCGCGGACCTCGGGGCCCTTCACATGGCGATAGCCCGGCAGCTCATGCGGGAAAGACCCCATGTCGCAGGACCCCTGCACGTTGTTCTGCCCGCGCAAGGGGTTCACCCCCACGCCGCGACGGCCGATATTGCCGGTCAGCATGGCAAGGTTGGCGATGCCGATGACAGTGGTGGACCCCTGCGAATGTTCGGTCACGCCCAGACCGTAATAGATCGCCGCATTGCCGCCCTTGGCATACAGCCGGGCCGCGCCGCGGATCTCGTCCGGCATGACGCCCGTCACCAGCATCACGTTTTCGGGCGAATGTTTCGGGTCGCTGATGAACTCGGCATAGTCTAGGAATTCATCCCAGTCGCAGCGGGTGCGGATGAACTCTTCGTCATACAGCTTCTCGGTCACGATCACATGCGCCAGCGCCGAAACGACGGCGACGTTGGTTCCGGGGGTCAGCGCGAGATGATGCGCTGCCTTGTAATGCGGGCCTTCGACCGATTCCGTGCGGCGCGGGTCCACAACGATCAGCTTTGCACCCTGCCGCAGTCGCTTTTTCATCCGGCTGGCAAAGACCGGATGGCCGGCATGGGGGTTGGCTCCGATCACCATGATCACATCCGCCTCTTCGACCGAGTCGAAGTCCTGCGTGCCCGCACTGGTGCCGAAGGTCTGGCCCAGACCATAGCCGGTGGGCGAATGGCAGACGCGGGCGCAGGTGTCGGTGTTGTTGTTCATGAAGACGGCGCGGGTCAGCTTCTGGACCAGATAGGCCTCTTCATTTGTGCAGCGCGACGAGGTGATCACCCCCACCGACTGGCGGCCGTATTGCGCCTGAATCGCTTTCATCCGGTCCGAAGCGAAGGTCATCGCCTCGTCCCACGACACCTCCTGCCAGGGATCGTTGATGCTGTCGCGGATCATCGGCTTCAGGATGCGTTCCTTGTGGGTCGCATAGCCATAGGCGAAACGGCCCTTGACACAGCTGTGCCCGCGGTTGGCCTTGCCGTGCTTGTAAGGCACCATGCGCACCAGCTCATCTCCGCGCATTTCCGCCTTGAAGGAACAGCCAACGCCGCAATAGGCGCAGGTGGTGATGATGGAACGGTCGGGCGTGCCGATGTCGATCACCGATTTTTCGTTCAGCGTCCCGGTCGGGCAGGCCTGCACGCAGGCCCCGCAGGACACGCAGTCCGAGGTCAGGAAGCTGTCATTCTTGCCGCCGGCATGGACCCGGCTGTCAAAGCCGCGCCCCGAGATGGTCAGCGCGAAGGTGCCCTGCACTTCCTCGCAGGCGCGGACGCAGCGGCTGCAGACGATGCATTTCGACGGCTCATAGGTGAAATAGGGGTTCGACAGGTCTTTCGGCAGCCAGTTCGGGTTGGCCTCGCCGCTGGTGTCGCGCACCTCGAAATGGTTGGCCAGCTTGCCGCCTTTCGGCGCTTCATAGCGCACGTCGCGCAGGCCCACGGCCCCCGCCATATCCTGCAATTCGCAATCGCCGTTGGCACCGCAGGTCAGGCAGTCCAGCGGGTGATCGCTGATATACAGCTCCATCACACCCTTGCGCAGGGTCTTCAGCTTGCCGGTCTGGGTGTGAACCTTGATGCCGGGGGCAACCGGGGTGGTGCAGGAGGCCGGGGTGCCGTTCCGCCCCTCGATCTCCACCAGACACAACCGGCACGACCCGAAGGCATCGACGCTGTCGGTGGCGCACAGTTTCGGCACCGAAATCCCGATCTCGGCCGCGGCGCGCATGATGCTGGTGCCTTCCGGCACCGTCACGTCAAAGCCGTCGATGGTCAGCGTGACCAGGGCCTTGGATTTCGCGGCGGGGGTGCCGAAATCGCGGTCGGGGATGATGAAGTCCTTCATCTCAGGCACCTTTCTTCGCGGCAAGCTGGTGGGCAACGATGGCATTGGCATGACCATGGCCCATGGCATGGGTATCTTTCAGGACGCTGACAATCTGCATATGGGGACGATCCAGCAGCGGTGCCACCAGATCGAACCAATGCTGCATCGGCTGCCCATAGGTCTTTTCGATCGACGGAAAGTATGAGGCCGGGCCTTTCACCTTGTCGGTCATTCCGCCGCCGCCTTTGCCCGCTGGAAGTCATCGGGGAAATGCGTCACCGCCGACATCACCGGATAGGGGGTGAAGCCGCCAAGGGCGCACAGCGAACCCAGCTTCATCGTGTTGCACAGGTCGGTCAGGATCGGCAGTGCCGAGGCATCGCCATTGGCCACCCGGTCCAGCGTTTCCATCCCGCGGGTGGACCCGATCCGGCAGGGGGTGCATTTGCCGCAGCTTTCGATGGCGCAGAATTCCATGGCGAACCGCGCCATGGCCAGCATGTCCACCGTGTCATCGGCAATGGTCAACCCGGCATGGCCGATCAGCCCGTCCTTGGCCGCGAAATCCTCATAGGTAAAGGGCGTGTCGAACAGCGCGCGCGGAAACCAGGCCCCCAGCGGCCCGCCCACCTGCACCGCCTTGACCGGCCGTCCCGACGCCGTGCCGCCGCCGATGTCATCGACGATCTCGCCCAGCGACAGGCCGAAGGCGGTCTCGAACAACCCGCCGTATTTCACGTTGCCGGCCAGTTGCAGCGCCATGGTGCCCAAGGACCGCCCCATGCCGAAATTCTTGTAGAACGCCGCCCCGCGATCCAGGATCACCGGCACCGAGGCCAGCGAGATCACGTTGTTCACCACCGTCGGGCGACCCATGAAGCCCTGCAAGGCGGGCAGGGGCGGTTTCGCCCGCACGATGCCGCGCTTGCCTTCCAGACTGTTCAGCAGGCTGGTCTCCTCCCCGCAGACATAGGCGCCGGCACCGACGCGGACCTCCATGTCGAAGGCCCGGCCCGAGCCGAGGACGGATGGCCCCAGCACCCCCGCCGCCCGCGCGATACCGATCGCCTTGCGCATCTGGCTGACCGCATCGGGATATTCCGACCGGGTATAGACATAGCCCTGCGTCGCCCCCACCGCGATGCCCGCAATCGCCATGCCCTCGATCAGGGTGAAGGGGTCGCCCTCCATCAGCATCCGGTCGGCAAAGGTGGCGCTGTCGCCTTCGTCGGCATTGCAGACGATGTATTTCTGCGGCCCCGGCGCGTCATGCACCGTCTTCCACTTGATCCCGGTCGGGAAACCCGCACCGCCCCGGCCGCGCAGGCCGGAGTCGGTGACTTCCCTGACGATGGCCGCAGGCTCCATCGCCAGTGCATTGCGCAGGCCCTTCAGCCCGTGGTGCAGTTCGTATTCCGCCAGCGAAAGCGGGTCGGTCACGCCGACGCGGGCAAAGGTCAGCCGGGTTTGCCGCTTCATCCAGGGCAGTTCTTCGGTCAGACCCAGCGCCTTCGGATGCGCCGCCAGATCGCCGAACAGGGCGGGCACATCCGCCCCCTCCATCGGACCAAAGGCCATGCGGCCCAGATCGGTGACAACCTCGACCAGCGGTTCCAGCCAGACCATGCCGCGGCTGCCGTTGCGCACAACGGTGACATCAACGCCCCGCGCCGCGGCCTCGCGCATCACCGCCTCGGCCACATCATCCGCACCCAGCGCCTTGGCGGCGGCGTCAAGGGGAACGTAGATCCGCATCAGCGCAGCCCTCCGATGATCGCGTCCAACTTGTCCTTGTCCAGCCGGCCCACCAGCTTGCCGTCGACCATCGCCGCCGGGCCGCAGGCGCAAAGGCCAAGGCAGAAGATCGGTTCCAGCGTGACGCGGCCGTCCTTGCCGGTCTCGTGCCAGTCCAGGCCCAGCTTGTGCCGCGCGTGATCGGCCAGCGCATCCGCGCCCAGGGTCTGACAGGCTTCGGCCCGGCACAGCTTCAGCACATGCCGCCCGGCGGGCTTCTCGCGGAAATCGTGATAGAAGGTCATCACGCCATGGGCTTCGGCCTTGGAAATCCCCAGATCGGCCGCGATGATCGGCAGCGCCTCTTGCGGCACATGTCCGAACGCCTCCTGCACGTCATGCAGGATCGGCAGCAGCGATCCTTCCCGGCCCCGATGGGCGTCAAGGATCTCGCGGACACGGGGTTCAAGGTCGATGGAATCGAGCATGCGGGCGGCCTTCAGCTAGCTTGCCCGATCTTGGCCCGATTGATAGGGAAATCAATATTGAATTGCCGTCAAACGATAGGCGTTATCTATCAATTCGCCGTCCCAGCCGTTCGGCCTCTTCCAGCAGTGCGGTCAGAACCGGCGTCTGCGGGTCACGTCTCGGGGCGATCAGCCCGACCACATGTTCCGCCTCCGGCTCCACCAGCGGGATCGAGGCCAGCCGCCCGCCGCCCGCGAACATGTCGGCCAGCCGCTTCGGCACGATCGAGGCCCAGCCCCCCGATTGCACATGCGACACCAGCGCGATGGTGGAATTCGACTCGACCGACGATCCCGACCGCGCCCCGGCCTCGGCAAGATGCTGGTTGACGATGCGGCGGTTCTGCATGTCGCCGGTCAGAAGGCACAGCGGCATCTCGGCCGCCTCGGCCCATGTCACCCTTGCCCGCCCCGCCAGCGGCGACCCTGGCGCGCAGAGAAAACGGTAATATTCGGTGTAAAGCGGCACCTGCCCGACACGGCCCAGCGGTTCGTTGTCCAGATAGGTGATGCCCGCATCCAGCTCCAGCCGCTCCAGCCCCGCCAGGATCTCGACCGAGGTGCGCGACAGGATGGCGACCGAGACATTCGGATGCCGGGTCAGAAACGGCCGCGTCAGTTCGGCCACCATCGGCAGGGCGGTGGGGATCACCCCCAGCCGCAGATGGCCCGACAGGCCCTTTTTAGCCGCCCGCATCTCGTCGCGCAGCGTCCGCACATCGGCGATGATCGACGTGGCCCGGTCCAGCACCAGCTGGCCTTCGGGCGTCAGGCCCTGAAACCGGCTGCCGCGGAACACCAGCTGCACGCCCAGCTGATCCTCCAGCTGCCGGATCGCGCTGGACAGCGATGGCTGCGTCACGCCGCAGGCTTCGGCCGCGCGACCGAAATGGCGCTCTCGGGCCAGGGCGATGAACATTTCCAGCTTGTCGATCATGGGGGCAGCCTGCCCTGTGCGGGGGGCGGGGGCAATCCCCAGCGACGGGATGACCGACGCGTCAGCAAGGGCGGCTTGACCAAGCCCGCGAAACGACCCAACGCAAGCCATACCTCTGCCATACGTTCCGCATACCCGCGCCGCACCCTGATTTTCGTCGAAAATCAGTATCTTGCGGCAAACCCTTGCCGCCAGACGCCGCAACCCCTACCTCTGCCCCATGCGACGCCTCATCCCCTTCCTGCCCAAACCCGCCACCGTTCCCGTAATCCGCCTGCACGGCACCATCGGGGCGGGGGCCCGCGCGCTGAACGATGCCGGGCTAAGCGCTTTGATCGAAAAGGCTTTTCGATCAAAGCCCGCCGCTGTCGCGCTGTCGATCAACTCTCCCGGCGGTTCGCCCGCGCAATCCAGCCTGATCGCCGCCCGCATCCGGTGGCTGGCGGATGAGAAGAAGATCCCCGTCCATGCCTTTGTCGAGGATGTGGCGGCCTCGGGCGGCTACTGGCTGGCCGCCGCCGCTGATGACATCTGGGCCGACCGCGCCTCGATCATCGGCTCGATCGGGGTGATCTCGGCGGGCTTTGGTTTCCCCGAGTTCATGGCCCGCCATGGCATTGAACGCCGCGTGGAAACTGCAGGAAAATCAAAGAGCTTCGCCGATCCCTTCCGTCCGCAGACCGAAGAGGACGTGGCCCGTATCCGCGCCTTGCTGGAGCCGATGCACCAGATCTTCATCGACCATGTCACCGCCCGTCGCGGCGGCAAGCTGGACCGCAGCGCCGATCTCTTCAACGCCGCGATCTGGCTGGGGGATGAGGCTGCCCGCCTTGGCCTGATCGACGGCGTTGCGCATCTGAAGCCCAAGCTGATGCAGCTTTACGGGCCAAAGGTCCGGCTCGTGCCCTATGGCCAGAAGCGCGGCCTTTTGCAGCGGTTCGGCCTGTCGGTGGTGGACAGCACCCTTGGCGCGGTGGAAGATCGGGCCCTCTGGGCGCAATACGGGCTGTAGCATGCTGGTCAAGATCATTGTCGTTTTCCTGCTGGTGATGGCGCTGATCGGGATGATTGGCAAACTGCTGTTTCCCGGCACGATGCCACGTCTTTCCAGGACCAGACCCTGCCCGGATTGCCGCCGCCCGATGATAGGAAAATCCTGCAATTGCAAGGACAAGGCATGACCGCCCTTGTCACAGGCGCGGGCCGACGCCTTGGCCGGGCGATGGCACTGTATCTGGCGCAGCGCGGGCATGACGTGGCGATCCATTTCGCCACCTCGCAGGACGAGGCCGAAGAGGTCGCGGCCGAGGTTCGTGCGATGGGCCGCCGTGCGGTGACGCTGATGGCCGATCTGCTGGACGAGGCGCAGGTGGAAACCCTTGTCCCCCGCGCCATGGATGACCTTGGCCCGCTGACGGTGCTGGTCAACAACGCCTCGATCTTCGAATATGACCGGATCGACACCGCCACCCGCCGGGGCTGGGACCGTCACATCGAATCCAATCTGCGTGCGCCCTATGTGCTGATCCAGCACTTCGCCCGGCAATGCCCCCCCGCCGTACCGGACGAAAGCCGGGAGCCGTTGGCAAAGGGTCTTGTCGTCAACATGCTGGACCAGCGGGTCTGGAAGCCGACGCCCGAGTTTTCCACCTATACCATCGCCAAGATGGGCCTCTGGGCGCTGACGCAGACCGCCGCGCAGGGGCTGGCCCCGCATGTCCGCGTCAATGCCATCGGCCCCGGCCCCACGATGCAGGGCGCGCGGCAATCCGCGGACCACTTCACCCGCCAGCGCGCCAACACCATCCTGAACCGGGGCGCGAACCCCGCCGATATCACCGCGGCCCTTGGCTTTTTCCTCGACAGCCCCGCCGTGACCGGCCAGATGATCGCGGTGGACGGGGGGCAGCATCTGGGCTGGAAGACGCCCGATGTTCTTGGCCCGGAATAGCGCGCACAACGCTGGCGGGAACTGGCACCAGGGTCTGTGCAAGGCAGGGTGCGGCAAAGTTGTCCACCTTGGCCCCTGCCTTCACGCAGCCGTTACAAAAAGGCCTGACTTCTCAAGTATTTGCCAAGCAGTAAAGAAAATATCATTGTATTTCATATGCTTGATAAAACGCCTAAAAAACAGGCAGATCACGGAACGGGGCCGAAAACAACGAAAATCCTGCGGGGTTGAAATCTTCTCCGCAAGGTTATCCACAGAAACGGTGGACAGCTTTCCTCTTGCCCCCGCCCGTGGTTCATTGCAGCCAGCGCCAAGAATCGCAGCATCTGGAATTGGTCTTTTTGTATGACCGAGACGCCGCCTCTGCCCCCGGCCCGCAGCGGCCATGAGGTGATCGCCGATCACCTGCGCACGCTGGATGCCTCGCCCGGCGTCTACCGGATGCTGAACGCGCAATCCGAGGTGCTGTATGTCGGCAAGGCGCGCAACCTCAGGGCGCGGGTGTCGAATTATGCCCGGCCCTCGGGCCATTCGGCGCGGATCGCCCGGATGATCGCCGAGACCGCCAGCATGATGTTCCTGTCGACCCGGACCGAGGTCGAGGCGCTCTTGCTGGAGCAGAACCTGATCAAGCAGCTGAAGCCGCGCTACAACGTGCTGATGCGCGACGACAAGTCGTTTCCGAACATCCTGATCGGCAAGACCCATGCCTTTCCACAGCTGAAGAAACACCGGGGCGCGAAAAAGGAAAAAGGCAGCTATTTCGGGCCCTTCGCCAGCGCAGGGGCGGTGAACCGCACGCTGAACCAGTTGCAGAAGGTGTTCCTGCTGCGCAATTGCAGCGACCCGATGTTCGAAAGCCGCACCCGCCCCTGCCTGCAATTCCAGATCAAGCGTTGTTCAGCGCCCTGTGTCGGCAAGATCAACGAAGGCGGCTATGCCGAGCTGGTGGCCGATGCGGAACGCTTTCTGTCGGGCAAGTCGACCACGGTGCAGGCCGATCTGGCCAAGGCGATGGCCGAGGCCAGCGAAGCGATGGAGTTCGAACGCGCGGCGGCCCTGCGCGACCGCATCCGCGCGCTGACGGCGGTGCAGTCGGCGCAAGGCATCAACCCGCGCGGCGTGGCCGAGGCGGATGTGATCGCCCTGCACCTTGACCACGGGCAAGCCTGCGTGCAGGTCTTTTTCATCCGGGCGAACCAGTCATGGGGCAACCGGGATTTTTATCCCCGCACCGGATCGGGCGCGGAAGAACCTGAAATCCTTGAGGCTTTCCTGACCCAGTTCTACGACGACAAGGAGCCGCCCCGGCTGATCCTGTTGTCGCATCCGGTCGAAAACCCCGATCTGGTGACACAGGCGCTGTCGGATCGCGCCGGGCGCAAGGTGGAGCTGAGCGTCCCCCAACGCGGCGAAAAGGCCGAACTGGTCGAGAATGCCGCCCGCAATGCCCGCGAAAGCCTGGCCCGGCGGATGTCGGAAGGGGCCACGCAGAACAGGCTGCTGACCGGCCTGGCCGAGGCGTTCGATCTGGACGGCCCACCGCAACGCATTGAAATCTATGACAACGCCCATATCCAGGGATCAGACCCGGTGGGCGGCATGGTGGTGGCGGGGCCCGAAGGGTTCATCAAGTCGCAGTATCGCAAGTTCAACATCCGTGGCGAGGCGGGGGCGAACAGCGATGATTTCGGCATGATGAAAGAGGTGCTGTTACGCCGCTTCGACCGGCTGTTGAAGGAAGACCCGGATCGGAAATCCGACACCTGGCCCGATCTTCTGCTGATCGACGGCGGGGCGGGGCAGGTCTCTGCCGTGGTGGAGATTCTGTCGGAACTGGGCGTTGACGACATTCCCATTGTCGGCGTCGCCAAGGGCATCGACCGCGACGCCGGCAAAGAGGAATTCCATCGCCCCGGCGAACGCCCCTTCGCGCTGCAAAGGAACGATCCGGTTCTCTATTTCATCCAGCGCCTGCGGGATGAGGCGCACCGCTGGGCCAATGGCGCGCACCGGGCCAGGCGGGCCAAGGCCGTCGGGGCGACGCCGCTGGATGAAATTCCGGGCATCGGTGCCACCCGCAAGCGCGCGCTGCTTCAGCATTTCGGCAGCGCCAAGGCGGTCAGCCGCGCCGCTTTGCCCGATCTGATGGCGGTGGACGGGATTTCCGAGGCGATGGCCGAAACCGTCTATAATTTTTTCCATCGGGATTGACCGTGGGTAACGCTTTCTGAACCCCTGTCAGGTCTGATCCGGCCATGTCCCAACCCAGGCCCGGCCATGTTCCGCAATGCCTCTGACAGACCTCTCGCCATCGGGCGCGAAATGCCCGTTCCGCCGGACGGGCTGATCTATTCGCGCACCAATCCCAATGGCATCATCCTGTCGGCCAATACGCTGTTCCGCAGCCTTGCGGGCATGACGCTGGGCGAACTGCGCGGCGCGCCGCACAAGGTGATCCGCCACACGGATATGCCCCGCGGCTTCTTCCATCTGTTCTGGTCGCTGCTGAAAGCGGGCGAACCGGCCGTCGGCTATGTCAAGAACCGCAGCAAGGATGGCGGATATTACTGGGTTCTGGCCTGCGCCATCGGGTGCGACAGCGGCTTTTTCTCGATCCGCATCCGCCCGTCTTCGCCATTGTTTGCCACGATCCGCGAAGAATATGCCGCCCTTCTGCTGCGGGAGCAGACCGAAGGGCTGACGCCCGAGGCTTCGGCACAGGTCTTGCGCGACCGGCTGGCGGCGCTGGGGTTCGCTTCTTACCCGGAATTCATGGCCCAGGCCCTGGCCGAGGAAACGCGCGCCCGCAACCTTGCCCTGCAGCGCCGGGAGGATGCCGAAGGTGAAAATCTTGCCCGGCTGGTTGCCCTGCTGGTCGATGTGCAAAAGACGCAGTCGCATCTGGTGCAGCAATTCTCGGCCCTGATGCTGTTGCCGGTGAACATGCGCCTGATCGCGGCGCGGCTGGAACCGCAGGGCGGGCCGATCAGCCAGATCTCGATGAACTACAAGACCGCTTCGGATGAAATCTCGGGCCGCCTGTCCAGTTTCGTTTCGGGCGAGGCGAACCTGTCGGCCCGCATGGCCGCCGGGGTGCGCCGCAGCCTTGTGCTGAGCCACTTCGCCCGGTTGCAGGCCGAAGTCGTGGCGCGCAGCCATGACGAGGATCAAGCCCTGGATGAGGAGGAGCGCCGGACCGAGGACCGCATCCTGCACGACGTGGCGCAGGGATGTGTCCGGCAGGCGCAGGATGCGCTGTCGCAGGCCGGACGGGTGGCGATGGATCTGACCGATGCGGCGAACGATGTGCGGCGCATGGTGCTGGGCCTGGACACCATCCGTATTCTTGGCCGGGTCGAAAGCCGCCGCGACCTGATGGCCGAGGCGTCGATGTCTGCCACCATCGACCAGATCGACCGGGTGCAGGGCGAAATCTCGGTCAAGCTGAAAGAGCTGAACGACCTTGTCGCGCTGATCCACGCCCAGCTTTCCATGCTGCAACGCCCCTCAGCCACGCGGGTTGCCGCCGCCTGAGCCAGCACCCTGTCGCTGCGGTGCAGAGCCGATGCCCCCTTTTCCCGCCGCCGGGGCTGGGCTACCACAGGGGAATGAAGTGGAACATTCCGAACACGCTGACAGTTCTCCGCCTTCTCGCCGCGCCCGGTGTGGCGGTGATGTTCCTGTATTTCCACCGGCCCTGGGCCGACTGGTTCGCGCTGGCGCTGTTCGTCGGGGCCGCCGTCACAGACTGGTTCGACGGCTACCTGGCCCGGCTGTGGAAACAGGAATCGAAATTCGGTGCCATGCTGGACCCGATCGCCGACAAGGCGATGGTGGTCATCGCCATCATGGTCATCACCGGTTACAACGGCATGAATCCCTGGCTGATCCTGCCCGCCACCGTCATCCTGTTCCGCGAGGTCTTCGTCTCGGGCCTGCGCGAATTTCTGGGGGCCAAGGCGTCCTTGCTGAAAGTCACCCGGCTGGCCAAATGGAAGACCACGGCGCAGATGGTGGCCATTGCGGTGCTGTTCCTGGGCACGGGGCTCGACTATCTCAATGTCCTGGCGCTTGAGGGGATGACCCCCGAACAGCATATCGAAGCGGTCGCCGCCGGACAGGCCGAGGCGATCCGCACCTGCGGCAACCGCGATTGTGCGTCCTATGCCAATCTGGTCGGCATCGGGCTGTTGTGGCTGGCGGCGGGCCTGACCCTGCTGACGGGCTGGGAATATTTCAGTAAGGCGCTGCCGCATCTGCGGGACGACACGCGGTGATCGAGGTTCTTTATTTCGCCTGGGTCCGCGAAAGGATCGGGGTTCCGCGCGAAAGGGTGCAGACCGAAGCGGCGACCGTTGCCGCATTGATCGAAGAATTGAAGGCACGGGAAGACCGTTATGCGCTGGCCTTCGCCGATCTGGCCAGCCTGCGGGTGGCGCTGGATCAGGACCTGTCCTCGTTTGATGCCCCGCTGGCCGGGGTGCGCGAGGTGGCGTTCTTTCCGCCGATGACGGGGGGCTAGGATGCGCATCACCGTGCAGGCCGCCGCCTTCGATCCGGGCGCTGAAATCACGGCTTTCTTAACATCAGTGCAGCGCGCGGGGGCCGTTGTCACCTTTACCGGGCTGGTGCGCGACAACGGCGGGCGGCTGGCCGCGATGGAGATCGAGCATTACCCCGGCATGACCGAAAAGGCGATTTCCGCCATGGTCGATCAGGCCGCCAGGCGCTGGTCGCTGCTGGATGCGCTGGTGATACACCGCTTCGGGCTGCTGGCGGCCGGAGAGGCGATCATGATGGTGGCTACCGCCGCGCCTCACCGGGCCGAGGCTTTTGCGGCAGCAGACTTCCTGATGGACTATCTGAAATCCCGCGCACCGTTCTGGAAAAAGGAAATCAGCCCGGATGGCGCGGAATGGGTGGCCGCGAAGGACAGTGACGAGGCTGCGCTAAGCCGCTGGTAGACGCTTCTCGTTCGCCTTCGGCTCCTCGGCGCGAGGAGTGCCCGAAGGGCATCGACGCGCCAGCCTGTCAGACCCCCGGCACCGCCAGTCCCAGCCGCCCGGCCAATGTTGCCAGAGCCGCCTTTTCCGCCTTGCCCCAGTCGGCCGCCCGCGCCAGGAACAAGGTCGCCTGGCTCTGGTGGATCAGCCCGTCGGACAGAATCTTCAGATGGTTCGCGCGCAATGTCTCGCCGGTCGAGGTGATGTCGGCGATGGCTTCCGCGGTCAGGTTCTTCACCGTGCCCTCGGTCGCGCCCTGGCTGTCGACCAGCGCATAATCGGCCACGCCTTGCGCGGTCAGGAAATCGCGCACCAGCCGGTGATATTTGGTGGCGATCCGCAGACGGTGGCCATGTGCCACCCGGAACGCCGCCGCCGCCGCGTCCAGATCGTCCAGGGTGTCGACGTCGATCCAGGCCGCCGGCACCGCGATGATCAGATCGGCGTGGCCAAAACCCATCGCCGACCAGTCCAGAACCTGCGCCGACCAGTCGGCCAGTTTGTCGCGCACCAGATCGGACCCGGTGACACCCAGATGAATGCGCCCGGCCGACAGTTCGCGCGGAATCTCCCCGGCCGACAGCAGCACCAGCTCCACCCCCGGCACGCCTTCGACGGCCCCGGAATATTCCCGCTCATTGCCGGTGCGGGCCATGGCCACGCCGCGCGCGCCGAACCAGTCAAAGGTCTTTTCCATCAGCCGCCCTTTGGACGGCACCCCGATCTTCAGCATGTCACAGCGCCCCCCGCAGCCGGGCGACCAGCCCCGGCCGGATGATGCCGCCCACCGCCGGAATCGACCGGCCCGCGCCCAGAACAGCCGTCAGCGCATCATAACGCCCGCCGCTGGCGATGGCGGGCAGGCCCTGCGGCCCGTGGAAGGAAAAGACGAAGCCGTCGTAATATTCCAGCGTGGTGCGGCCGTGGCTGGCCTCGAAGGGCAGGGTGGCCACGTCGATGCCATGGGCGGCCAGCGCCTCCAGCCGGGCGGCAAAGGCATCGACCGCCGGGCCGATGGCGGGCAGCAGCGGGGTGATGCCGCGCAGATGGGCCAGTGCCGACTGGGCGGGGGCTTCCAGCGACAGCAGGTCGTAAAGCAGCGCCGCTTCGGGTGCTGCAAGGGGCGGGGCCTTGGCGTCGTCCAGCAGCGCCTCGGCCCGTGCGGCGATGTCCTCGGCGCTGCGCAGGCCGACCAGCGGCCCGGCCCCGGCGATCAGGGCCTGCGGCGTGTCGGCGGCCAGCCGTTGCAACAGCGCCGCGCGGGCGGGGGGCACCGGGGCGCGCCCGGCAAAGCGGTCGAGCAGGGCGCGAAAGCGTTGCGGCCGCCAGATGTGACGCAGAAGGGCCGCCTTGCGGCGATCCGTGGTCGACAGGCCCCGCACCGCCGCCATCAGGATGCCGATGTCGCCGGTGGCGGGGCGCAGGTCCAGCCCGTCCAGCAACCGGGTGAACAGCGCGAAAACCTCGGCATCCGCGCCGGTGGCATTGCGGTCGAACACCTCGTATCCGACCTGCATGTATTCGCGGGCGCGGCCGTCCAGATGCTCCTGCCGCCGGAACACCTTTCCCATATAGGCATAGCGCGCCGGATCGGCCCCGCCCGCCATATGGGCCTGCACCACCGGCACGGTGAAATCCGGCCGCAACATCATCTCGCCGTTCAGCGGATCGGCTGTGACATAGGCGCGGGCGCGGATATCCTCGCCATAGAGATCCAGCAGGGTTTCGGCGGGTTGCAGGATGTCGGCCTCGACCGCCACAGCGCCCGCCGCCAGAAAGGCGGCATGCAGGCGCTCGGCCTCGGCGCGGATGGCGGGGGTCAGGGTCATTGGCCCAGCATCTTGCGCACGGCGGCCACCAGATCGGCGCGCGGCACTTCGACCTGCGCGGGGCGGTCCTTCCATTCCTCAAGCGTGGCGTTTTCGGCGATCTTGGCGCCCAGGATCAGGTCCTTCAGGACGACCGTGGCCTTCGCCGCCTCATCCCCGCCCTGGATCACGGCAACCGGACTGGCGCGTTTGTCAGCATATTTCAACTGGTTGCCGAAATTCTTCGGGTTGCCCAGATAGACCTCGGCCCGGATGCCGGCGGCGCGCAATTCGCCCACCATGGCCATGTAATCGGCCATGCGATCACGGTCCATCACCGTCACGACGACCGGGCCACCGGTATCGCCGCCCGCGCGCCCCTTGGCCTGAAGGGCCGCCAGCAGACGATCCACCCCGATCGAGACCCCGGTGGCGGGCACGTCCTGCCCGGTGAACCGCTTGACGAGGCCGTCATAGCGCCCGCCGCCCGCAACCGATCCGAACTGCCGCTTGCGGCCCTTTTCGTCAAGGATTTCAAAGGTCAGCTCGGCCTCGAACACCGGGCCGGTGTAGTAGCCAAGGCCGCGGACAACTGAGGGGTCAATGACGATGCGGTCGGGGCCGTAGCCTTGGGCGGCCAGCAAGTCAGAGATCGCGTCGAGTTCTTTTAGGCCTTCTAGCCCGACGTGGTAGACACCCTCTGCCTCGTGAAAATCTAGATTAGACGAACCCATGAGTTCGCGCAGGTTGGATAATGTCTCTGCATTGTCTTCACCTCGCGCCTGCATGAAACGAACGACTAGATTTGCGTCTTCCTCGGTGAGCCCAACACCATCGATAAACGCGCCGGATTGGTCCTTCAGACCCGTAGTCAGCAACTTGAAGACGCCCTCAGTACCAACCTTGTCAAATTTGTCGATTGTTCTAAGCACCGCGTCTTTCGAGACATCCCCGATGTCCTTTATACGCATGTCCAGGTTTGCCAGGAAACCGCCCGGCTTCATTGGGCTGCGCGCTTCCGCGGCTGCGGTTCGGAGCCCATCGAGAATTCCGTCCAGCACCTTGCGGTTGTTCACCCGGATTACATAGTCACCGCGCGGGATGCCGACGGTTTCCAGCGCATCGGCCAGCATGGCGCAGATCTCGGCATCCGCCGCGACCGATCCCGAACCAACGGTATCGGCATCGCATTGATAGAACTGCCGGAACCGGCCCGGCCCCGGTTTTTCATTCCGCCAGACCGGCCCCATGGCATAGCGGCGATAGGGCGACGGCAGGTCGTTGCGGTATTGCGCCGCCACCCGCGCCAGCGGGGCGGTCAGGTCATAGCGCAGCGCCAGCCAGTCCTGATCCTCGTCCTGCCAGGCGAAGACGCCTTCGTTCGGGCGATCCACATCGGGCAGGAACTTGCCCAGGGCCTCGACAGTTTCCACCGCGCTGGTCTCCAGCGGATCGAAGCCATAGCGATGATAGACCTCGGCGATGCGGTCCAGCATCGCCTTGCGCATCGTGACTTCGGGGCCGAAGTAATCGCGAAAGCCCTTGGGCGTCTCGGCGCGGGGGCGGCGGATTTTTCCTGTGGACATGGGAAACCTTGGGGAAGAAGCCTTGCATCGGTCGCGGGTTCCTGTAGCGGATGGGGCCAGTGCGGGCAAGCTAGTCGGATGGCGGGACGGCGATGGATCGGGTTGAGGCGCTGGAAGAGCGGGTGGCGCATCTGATGCGCGCGATGGATGATCTGAGCGAGGTGGCCGCCCGGCAGGCGCGTGAGATCGAGGTGCTGGAACGCCGGGTCCGCCTGCTGATGGAACGCGCGGCGGAACAGGAGGCGCTGACCGATGCGCCCGAGGCGAATGTAAGGCCGCCGCATTGGTGACGATCCGCGGAACCGACCCGCTGGCGCTGCTGGTGACGCTGGCGCTGGGTGCTGCGGGCGGGGCGCTGGCGGCTTGGGCGCAATTGCCGCTGGGGTTCCTGATGGGGTCGCTGGTGGTCACGGCGGTGGCCGCGATGGCGGGCTGGCGGCCCTTTGGCCTGCCGATCACCCTGCCGGGCAAGTTCCGCATGTGCTTTGTGCCGGTGATCGGTGTGGCGATCGGCGGGGCCTTCACGCCGCAGGTGGCCGGGCAGATGGCGGGCTGGATGCCCTCGCTGCTGGCGCTGTGCCTGTTTGTGCCGATGGCGCATGGCCTGGGCTATGCGATCTATCGCCGGGGCGGCGTGGGGCAGCGCGAGGCGCTGTTCGGTGCCGTGCCGGGCGGGCTGATCGAAAGCGTGACCCTGGCCGAGGCGGCGGGTGCCGACATGCGCGAAGTGACGGTGCTGCAATTCCTGCGGCTGATCCTGGCCATCCTGAGCGTGCCGATGATCTTCTGGGCGATGACCGGGCAGGCGGTGGGATCGGCCGCGGGGGTGCGGCTGGCCGGGCAGGATACGGCACTGGGGCTGGCCGATGTGCTGGCGCTGCTGGCCGCGGGGATGTTCGGTGCGTTGGGCGCAAGGGCGCTGCGGCTGCCGGGCTGGATCGTGATGGGGCCGCTGGTCTGTTCGGCCGCGCTGCACGGATCGGGCTGGATCACGGCGGGGCCGCCGTCCTGGATGGTGTCCGCCACGCAGGTGGTGCTGGGCACCGGGCTTGGCGCGCGCTTTGCCGGGGTGCGGCGCGATACCCTCTTGCGGGCGGGCCGTCTGGCGCTGGCCAATGGCGCGGCGGCGCTTCTGCTGGCGCTTGCCTTTGCCGAAGCGCTGCACTGGACGGTCGGGGAGCCGGTCGCCGCGGTCTTTCTTGCCTTCGCGCCCGGCGGTCTGGCCGAGATGAGCCTGATCGCGCTGAGCCTTCAGATCAGCGTGATCTATGTCACCGCCCACCATGCGCTGCGGATCATCCTTGCAGTGCTGCTGGCGCAGGCAGCGGCGCGCTGGTCGAATCGCCAGCCGCCAAAGGCTTGACAGCCGCCCCCGGCCCGCCGCCTAGTCAGGCGAGGGGGGAACCGATGCGATCACGTCATTCGCCATTGCTGGTCGTGGCCGGGCTGGCCCTGATGGTGCTGGCCGTCTGGCAGACCCATCGCATCGCCTTGCAGACCGCGCTGAAGGCGGATCACGCCCGCGCCGAAACCGCGCTTCGGATGACGGTCAACGCGGTCGAGGGCGACCTGGCGCGTTATGAGGCGATGCCGCAGCTTCTGGCCGATCTGGACGAGATTCAGCTGATGGTCGCCCGGCCCGATGATCCGGTGCGCCGCGCCGCGATCAACCGGCTGCTGGAGGAGAAAAGCGACAGGCTGGGGGCATCGGACATCTATATCATGCGGCCGGATGGCGAAACCATCGCCTCGTCGAACCACAGGCGGGCCGACAGTTTCATCGGCCACAACTTCCGCTATCGCCCCTATTTCCAGGATGCGGCCGAGGGCGGGCAGGGCCGCTTCTATGGTGTCGGCACCACCTCGGGCGTGCGGGGGTATTTCTTCTCGGCGCCGGTCTATGATCCGGCGGGGCGGATCGGCGGGGTGATCGCGGTCAAGGTCGGCGTGGACCGGATCGAGGACAGCTGGCGCGGCGGCGAATACGGCATCTTCATCACCGATCCCGAAGGCATCGTGTTCCTGTCGTCCGATCCTGCACTGCTTTACGGCTCGCTCGATCCGCTGACACCGGACCGGCTGGCACGGACCGAGGTGAACCGGCGCTATTCCGACCGGCCCTTGCAGGAACTGGTTTTCCGCCCCGATCTGCTGTCGGGGGTGGCCATTGCGCATGTCGCCCCACCCGGCGGGGCCGAACGCGAATTCATCGCCCTGCGTCAGACCATGGCCGATGCGGGTTGGACGGTGAATGTGCTGCTGGACAGTGGCGGCGCGCGGGCCGAGGCACGGGTGATTGCCGTTGCGACGGTGCTTTTGCTGTGTGTTGCGGGTTTTGCCGGGGTGATGCTGGTGCAGCGCCGGGCGCGGATCGCCGAGCGGATCCGCCTTCAGGCCCAGAACAATGCCGATCTGGAGCGCCGGGTCGAGGAACGCACGGCGGAACTGGAACGTGAAGTGGCCGAGCGTCGCGCGACCGAGGCGGAATTGCGCGCCGCGCAGGCCAATCTGGTGCGGGTGGGCAAGCTGGCGGCACTGGGCCAGATGTCGGCGGCGCTGAGCCACGAGATCAACCAGCCGCTTGCGGCGGCCCGCAACTATGCCGACAGCGCCGCTATCCTGATTGACCGGGGCGAGACCGGCCGCGCACGGGAAAACCTGGGCCTGATCCTGTCGCTGATCGACCGGATGACCGCCATCGGCCGCCATCTGCGCAATGCCGCCCGCAAGCCGAACGACCGGCTGGAGCCGGTGTCGCTGGCGCAGCTGCTGCCGGAAACCCAGATCATCCTTGCCGGTCGGCTGGCCAGCGCGCGCGCCACGCTGGAGATCGACCTGCCGCCCGGCCTGCCTGCGATGAAGGCGGGGGCGACGCGGTTGCAGCAGGTGCTGGTCAACCTGATCTCCAACGCCGCCGATGCCGTCGAGGGGCGCGAGGATCGCCGCATCACCCTGTGGGCACAGGCCACGGGCGCAAACGTGAAACTGTCGATCCGCGACCGTGGCCCCGGCATTCCCGATGCCATCGCCGATCGCATCTTCGATCCGTTCTTCACCACCAAGGGTCTGGGCGCGGGCCTTGGGTTGGGCCTGTCGATCTGCTACAACATCATCCGCGATTTCGGCGGCGAGATTGTCGCCCGCCCGGCCGATCCTGGGACGGAATTCACTGTCACCCTGCCCGCCTGGCCCGCTGTCGAGGCCGCGGCGTGAAGCCCGCCCGCGTTCTTCTGGTTGATGATGATGAAAACATGCGCCAGTCCACGGCGCAGGCGCTGGATCTGGCCGGGTTCACCGTCGAGCCGCTGGAAAGCGCCGAACAGGCGCTGGCACTGGCGGGGCCGGGCTTTGACGGGGCGGTGGTCAGCGACATCCGCATGCCGGGGATGGACGGCATGACGCTCTTGTCCCGCCTGCAGGAGATGGATGCCGAAATCCCGGTGGTGCTGGTCACGGGCCATGCCGAGGTTCCGCTGGCGGTCGAGGCGATGCGTGGCGGGGCCTATGATTTCATCGAGAAACCCTTTGTGGTGCAGGAACTGGCCGCCGTGCTGCGTCGCGCCACCGATCACCGCGCACTGGTGATCGAGAACCGCCGTCTGCGCGCGGTGGCAGGCAAGCGCGATGACATCGAGGCGCGGCTGCCGGGCCGGACGCAGGTGATGGTCGATCTGCGCTATCGCCTGCGGGCCATCGGGGCCTCGGATGCCGATACGCTGATCATCGGGCCGACCGGATCGGGCAAGGAAGTGGTGGCGCGGGCGCTGCACGACATCTCGGCCCGCGCGGGCAGGCCCTTCGTGGCGATCAACTGCGCGGCCTTGCCCGAGGCGCTGATCGAATCCGAGTTGTTCGGCCATGAGGCGGGGGCCTTTCCCGGCGCGCTGCGCCCGCGCTATGGCAAGTTCGAACATGCGCGCGGCGGCACGGTTCTTCTGGACGAGATCGGCTCCATGCCGCTGGAATTGCAGGCGAAACTTCTGCGCGTGCTGCAAGAGCGGATCATCACCCGGCTGGGGTCGAATGAGCCTGTGGCGCTGGATGTCCGTTTCATCGCCACCTCGAAAACCCCGCTGTCCGAGGCCGTGGCCGCAGGGCGGTTCCGCGAGGATCTTTACTGGCGGCTGAACGTGGCGGTGCTGACCGTGCCACCGCTCAGCGCCCGGCGCGAGGATATTCCCCTGCTGTTCCAGCAGCTTGCCCGCGAATCTGCCGCCCGCCACAGCCTTGCCGAACCGCCGGTGCCGCCGGGGCATCTGTCGGCGCTGGCGGCGCGCGACTGGCCCGGCAATGTGCGCGAGCTGCGCAATATGGCGGAACGCTTCGTGCTGCGGATCGACGGGGTGGAACCGGGGCCCGATCCGGCAGACGGCAGCGGGGCCAGGCTGGCGGACCGGGTGGCAGAGTTCGAGCGCAGCCTGATCGCCGGGGCCATCGCTGCGCATGGCGGGCGGCTGAAATCGGTCTATGAAACGCTGGGGATCAGCCGCAAGACGCTGTACGAAAAGATGCAGAAGCACGGGCTGGACCGCCATCTGATCGTCGAACCGCCCGATGACGACGGCTGATCCGGCCGCGATGGGTGGAAATCCACCCGCGTCGGGGCGGGGATGTTTCCCTCTCCACCCATTTCCCGCCCGAACACGGCAAAAACATCCTTCTGCGCCCCTGATGACATTGGCGTGAGCCGATCAAACCGGCTTTGCTGTCCGGCAACCCGTGGAAGAGGGCCTCGGGTCAAGACACAGCACAGTGTTTCTGGGAGGAAACCATGGCAATCCGCACTCTGCTCGGCGCTTTGGGCGCCGTGACGCTTCTGTCATCTGCCGCCTTTGCCCAAGGCTATCCCGAACGGCAGATCACCATGATCGTGCCCTTCTCGGCCGGCGGGCCGACCGATACCGTGGCCCGGCTGGTGGCCGAGAAGATGTCGGCCGATCTGGGGCAGCAGATCATCATCGAAAACGTCGGCGGCGCGGGCGGCACGCTGGGGGCCGGTCAGGCCGCCGCGGCCGAGGCCGACGGCTATACGCTTCTGCTGCATCATATCGGCATGGCCACTTCGGCCACGCTGTACCGCACCTTGCCCTATGATCCGCTGACCGCCTTCGACTATGTCGGTCTGGTGACGGATGTGCCGATGGTGATGGTGGCCCGCAAGGATTTCGAACCCGCCGATTTCCCGGCCTTCATCGACTACGTCAAGACGAACAAGGACACGGTGACGATGGCCAATGCCGGTATCGGCGCGGCCAGCCACCTGTGCGGCATGCTGTTCCAGTCCGCCATCGAGACCCAGTTCGTGACCGTCCCCTACAAGGGCACCGGTCCAGCGATGACCGATCTTCTGGGCGGGCAGGTCGATTTCATGTGCGACCAGACCACCAACACCACCAGCCAGATCCAGGGCGGCACGGTGAAGGCCTATGCCGTGACCACGGCGGAACGGCTGGCGCTGTTCCCCGATCTGCCGACTGCCACCGAATCCGGCCTGCCGACGATGGAATTCGGCATCTGGCATGGCATCTACGCCCCGGCGGGCACCCCGCCCGAGGCGCTGGACCGTCTGTCGAAATCCTTGCAGGTGGCCCTTGCCGATGAGGGTGTGATCAAGGCCATGGCTGATCTGGGCACCGCGCCCTCGACCGCCGAAGAGGCGACGCCCGCCGCGCTGAAGGCCAAGCTCGAATCCGAAATCGGCCGCTGGAAGCCGGTGATCGATGCCGCCGGCGTTTACGCCGACTGATCCGAGAGCCCCGCCCCGGCCCTTGCGGCCGGGGCTTTCCCATTGCGGAGCGCACAATGACCCCCGGTTCCAAAGACACGACGGATGTCGTCACCGGCATCCTGCTGATCCTGACCGCCGCCTTTTTCGGCTGGCAGACCGCAAGCCTGAACATCGGCACTGCCTTCCGCATGGGGCCGGGCTATTTCCCGATGATCCTGTCGGTCCTGCTGGCGATCTTCGGTCTGGTCATCCTGCTCAAGGCGCTGAAAACCCCGGCCGGAGAGCCGATGAGCGCGATCGCCTGGCGCGGGATGCTGTTCATCCTGCCCGCCCCGGTGTTTTTCGGCCTGACGGTGCGGGGCCTTGGCTTCGTGCCGTCGATCTTCTGCACCGCGCTGATCGCTGCCATGGCCTCGGCCCGGATGAAACCGCTGCCCGCGCTGATTCTGGCGGTCCTGGTCACGGTCTTCTCGACTTTGGTGTTCAGCTATGCCCTGGGCCTGCCGTTCCGGCGGTTCGGTCCCTGGCTGCCGTTCTGAGGGCGCGCGCATGAATCTTCTTTCCAATCTGACTCTGGGCTTTTCGGTCGCCACCTCGCTGGAGAACATGTTCTTCTGCCTGATCGGGGTGCTGCTGGGCACGCTGATCGGTGTGCTGCCCGGCATCGGGGCCACGGCGACCATCGCCATGCTGTTGCCGATCACCTTCCAGCTGGAGCCGGTATCGTCGCTGATCATGCTGGCGGGCATCTATTACGGCGCGCAATACGGCGGGTCGACCACGGCGATCCTGATCAACATGCCGGGCGAATCCTCGTCGGCGGTCACGGCGCTGGACGGCTATCAGATGGCGCGCAACGGCAAGGCCGGGGTGGCGCTGGCCACGGCGGCGCTGGGGTCGTTCTTCGCGGGCACGGTGGCCACCTTTCTGGTGGCGATCTTCGCCCCGCCGCTGACCACGGTCGCGCTGAAATTCGGTCCGGCAGAATATTTCAGCCTGATGGTGCTGGGTCTGGTGATGTCGGTCGCGCTGGCGCATGGATCGGTGATCAAGGCGCTGGCCATGGTGGTGCTGGGGCTGCTGCTGGGTCTGGTCGGCAACGACATCTTTGAAGGCACGCCGCGGTTCACCCTGGGGATCACCGCCTTTTCCGACGGGCTGAATTTCGTGGCCCTTGCCGTGGGCGTCTTCGGCATCGCCGAGATCCTGCGCAATCTGGAGGATGAGCATGACCGGCAGGTCCTGACAAAACACGTCGGCCGCCTCTGGCCCACCAGAGACGAATTCAGGGCCATGGCCGCCCCCGTCCTGCGCGGCACCGGCCTTGGTTCGGTGCTGGGCATCCTGCCGGGCGGGGGGGCGATCCTGGCCTCCTTTGCCTCGTACACGATGGAAAAGAAACTGTCGAAAACGCCCGGCGACTTTGGCAAGGGGGCCATCGCGGGTGTGGCGGGGCCGGAATCGGCCAACAACGCCGGGGCGCAGACCAGCTTCATCCCGCTGCTGACGCTGGGCATCCCGGCCAATCCGGTGATGGCGCTGATGATCGGCGCGATGATCATCCAGGGCATCGTGCCCGGCCCGAACGTGGCCAGCGAACAGCCCGCGCTGTTCTGGGGCATCATCGCAAGCATGTGGATCGGGAACCTGATGCTGGTGGTATTGAACCTGCCGCTGATCGGCCTGTGGGTGAAACTGCTGAAGGTGCCCTATTATGTGCTGTTCCCGATCATCATGGCGATGTGTTCGATCGGGGTCTATTCGGTGCGCAGCCAGGCCTGGGATCTGTTCGCCGTCGCCTTCTTCGGCCTGCTTGGCTATCTGATGTCCAAGCTGCGCTGCGAACCGGCGCCGCTGCTTCTGGGCTTCGTGCTTGGCCCGCTGCTGGAAGAGAACCTGCGCCGGGCCATGATCATGTCGCGGGGCGATGCCACCACCTTCGTCTCTCGCCCGATCAGCCTGACGCTGCTTCTTCTGGCCGTGGCGGTGCTGGTGGTGGTTCTGCTGCCTTCGGTCCGCAAAAGCCGCGACGAGGTGTTCACCGAAAGCGAAGGTTGATCCTGCGGGGCACCGTTCAGCCGGGTGCCCCTGCCCGCAACCAGGCCAGAAATTCGGCCAGCGGCTGACTTTCCGGCCCGGTCTGCGGCCAGACGCAGAAATAGCCGCCCTCGACTGCGGTATAGGCCGGGGCGGCAGGCACCAGACGGCCCCGCGCCATCTCGGCCCCGGCGATGAAGCGGGGCAGAAGGGCGACGCCAAAGCCCAGAACGGCGGCCTCGACGATATGGGCGAACTGGTCGAACAGCATTCCGCGCAGCCGGTCGGCAGGGCAGGCGTGGCGGGCGAACCAATCCTCCCATGCGCCCGGACGGCTGGCCAGATGCAAGAGCGGTAGTTCCAGCAACTGCGCCGGATCGACCGGCCCATCGGGCAACAGGTCGGGCGCGCAGGCGGGCATCACCTCTTCCCGCGCCAGTTCCAGATAGTCCACACCGGGCCAGTCGCGGTTGCCGAAATGGATGGCGGCATCGAAGGTGTCGCGGCTGAAATCGAACGGGGCCAGCCGGGTGGACAGGTTCACCGTCACCTCGGGGTGCAGGCGGGCAAAGCCGGGCAGGCGCGGCAACAGCCAGTGGGTGCCGAAGGCGGGCAACACGGCAAGGTTCAGGCTGCTGCGTTCCCCCGCCGCGCGCAGCTTCAGGCTGGCGCGGGCCAGATCCTGAAGATAGTCGCGGATGCTGGCCGCATAGGCCAGCCCCGCCGGGGTCAGTGCCAGCCCCTTGCCCTGCCGCCGGAACAGGGTGACGCCGATCTGTTCCTCCAGCGCCTTCAACTGGCGGCTGATCGCCGAATGCGTCAGAGACAGGTCTTCGGCCGCCGCCGTGGCGCTGCCCAGCCGCTCTACCGCCTCCAGCGCCAGCAGGGAACTGACCGAGGGCAGGAATCGTCTTGGCGCAATCATGTGAGTTTTCCTCCAACCATATTGCGCAAAACTTGCTCATTTTCGTGGGCAGGACCAGATAGCTTGGTGCGCAATGCAAGTTTCAGGATCTGACATGACCGTACCGACCGGAAACCGCGGCTTTCGCGGCAGCGCAGCCATCCCGGCCGGGGGCGGCTGCTGATGGACCGCGCCGCCATCGTGCATGAGAATTTCCTGTCCCGCGTCGGCGCGGGGCAACTGCCGCAGGGCCGCGCATCGCAGGGGCCGCTGACGGCTGACGGCGCGGTGGCGATCTACCGCGCCGCCTGTCTGAGCCGGGCGCTGGACCGCCAGTCCCGCGCCATGCAGCGGGTAGGGCAGGGGTTCTACACCATCGGATCGTCGGGGCATGAGGGCATGGCGGCTGTGGCGCAGGCGTTGCGGCCCACCGACATGGCCTTTCTGCATTACCGCGATGCCGCGTTCCAGATCGCCCGCGCCGGGCAGGTGCCGGGGCAGACCCCGGCCTGGGACATGCTGTTGTCCTTTGCCTCGTCCTCCGAAGACCCGATCTCGGGCGGGCGGCACAAGGTGTTGGGATCGAAGGCGCTGAACATTCCGCCGCAGACATCCACCATCGCCAGCCACCTGCCCAAGGCGGTCGGCGCGGCCTATGCCATCGGTGCCGCGCGCCGCAACCGGACCGAACATGCCGAACTGCCGGATGATGGCATCGTGATGTGCAGCTTCGGCGATGCCTCGGCCAACCATTCCACCGCGCAGGGGGCCTTCAATGCGGCCGGCTGGACCGCCTGGCAGTCGATCCCGATGCCGCTGCTGTTCGTTTGTGAAGACAATGGCATCGGCATTTCCACCAAGACGCCGAAGGGCTGGATCGAGGCGAATTTCCGCGCCCGGCCGGGGCTGGAATATTTCCAGGCCGATGGGCTGGACTTCTACGAAGCCTATGCCGTGGCGCAGGCGGCGGCGGATTACGTCCGCGCGCGCCGCAAGCCTGCCGTCCTGCACCTGCGCACCATCCGGCTGTATGGCCATGCCGGGGCCGATGTGCCGACAACCTATCTGAGCCGCGAGGAGGTGGAGGCCGAAGAGGCGCAGGACCCGCTGTTGCACATGGTCCGGCTGATGGATCAGGCCGGGGTGATGACGCCTGCCGAGGCGCTGGCAGTCTATATCGACACCAATGCCCGCGTGGTGCGGGTGGCCGATCAGGTGATCACCCGGCCCCGGCTGAAGACCGCCGCCGATGTGATGGCCAGCCTGATCCCGCCCGCCCGGAAGAATACTCCCACCAACGGCCCTACCCCGCAGGCGCGGGCCGAGGCGTTCGGCAGCGACATGAAGGCGATGGACGAGCCGCAGATCATGTCGCGGCTGATCAACTGGGCGCTGACCGATCTGATGCTTGCCCACTCCGAAATCGTGATGATGGGCGAGGATGTCGGCCGCAAGGGCGGTGTTTATGGGGTGACGCAAAAGCTGACCCAGCGGTTCGGCCCGGCCCGGATGATCGACACATTGCTGGATGAACAGACCATTCTTGGCCTTGCCATCGGCATGGCGCAGAACGGCTTCATCCCGATGCCGGAGATCCAGTTCCTCGCCTATCTGCACAATGCCGAAGACCAGCTGCGCGGCGAGGCGGCGACCTTGCCGTTCTTTTCCAACGGGCAATATGCCAACCCGATGGTGCTGCGGATTGCCGGGCTGGGCTATCAGAAGGGGTTTGGCGGCCATTTCCACAACGACAATTCGGTTGCCGTGCTGCGCGACATTCCGGGCATCATTCTGGCGGTGCCGTCGAACGGGGCCGATGCCGCGATGATGCTGCGCGAATGCGTGCGGCTGGCGCGGGAAGAACAGCGTGTCGTGGTGTTTCTGGAACCCATCGCGCTTTATCCCATGCGCGACCTGCTGGCGGAAAAGGATGGCGGCTGGATGCGGCGCTATCCCGATCCGTCGCTGCGGATCGCACTGGGAGAGGTGGGAGTGGACGGCGACGGCACCGATCTGGCCATCGTCACCTTCGGCAACGGGGTTTACCTGTCGCATCAGGCGCTGCCCGCGCTGGAGGCGAAAGGGGTCAAAGCTCGGGTGGTCGATACCCGATGGCTGTCGCCCCTGCCCAAGGCGGCGCTGACGGCGGCGGTGCAGGGCTGCAAGCGCATACTGATCGTCGATGAAACCCGCCAGTCCGGCGGCGTGGCCGAGGCGCTGATGGCGCATTTCCACGAAGCGACGCAGGTGCCCATGGCCCGTATCACGGCGGAAGACAGCTTCATCGCCACCGGCCCGGCCTATGCCGCCACGATGCCCTCGGCCGACACGATCCGCGCTGCCGCCGAGGAGCTGTGCCGATGACAACCGCCGTGCTGATCTGCCCCGGCCGGGGCAGCTATACCAAGGCCGAACTGGGCAGCCTGGCCGGTTTCCCTGACCGCGCCCTTCTGTCCCGCTTCGATGACATGCGGCGTGCGGCGGGGCAGGACAGCCTGACCGATCTGGATTCGGCCCCAACCTATTCCGTTGCGCGCCATACCCGCGGCGACAATGCCAGCGCCCTGATCTATGCCTGTTCGCTGGGCGATGCGCTGTCGCTCTCCGGCGTCGATCTGGTCGCCGTGACCGGCAATTCGATGGGCTGGTATTCCGCGCTGGCCTGCGCGGGGGCGCTGACGCCCGAAGCGGGGTTCACGCTGGTCAACACCATGGGCACGCTGATGCAGCAGCATATGATCGGCGGGCAGCTGATCTATCCCTTCCTTGGCCCCGACTGGCAACCTGACCACGCCCGCAAGGCCGCGCTGCTGGATCTGGTGGCCGGGATCGGCACGCGGCCCGGCCATGTGCTTGGCCTGTCGATCGACCTTGGCGGCATGCTGGTGCTGGCGGGGAACGAGGCCGGGCTGAAGGCGTTCGAAGCCGCCGTTCCCGTCGTCGACGGGCGCTTTCCGATGCGGCTGGGCAATCACGCCGCCTTCCACACCCGGCTTCAGGCCCCGGTGGCCGGACTGGGCCGCGCGGTCCTGCCCGAAACCCTGTTCGGCCGGAACCGCCTTCCGCTGATCGACGGGCGCGGCCATGTCTGGTGGCCGGGAGCGGCCACGCCCGCCGCCTTGCGCGGCTATACGCTGGGGCATCAGGTGGTGGAGCCCTATGATTTCACCGCCGCCATCCGCACCGCCGCCCGCGAATTCGCCCCCGATCTTTTCATCGTCGCCGGGCCGGGCACCACCATGGGCGGTGCCGTGGCGCAATCGCTGATCCTGTCCAACTGGCGCGGCATGGCGTCGAAAGCCGACTTCCAGCGCCTGCAATCCGAAACCCCCTTCCTCATCTCGATGGGCCTGCCCGAGCAGCGCCGTCTTGTCACCAACGGAGAGACCCGATGACCCATTCCGCCATCCTGGCCGCCGCCGGCCTGACCGCTGCCGATCTGTCCGGCGGCACGCTGGCCGTTCATTCGCCCATCGACGGGGCCGAACTGGCGCGGGTGCGGGAAACCGCCGCCGCCGACATGCCCGCGATCATTGCCCGGTCGCAGGCCGCCTTCCGCGCCTGGCGCGAGGTGCCCGCGCCGCGCCGGGGCGAACTCGTCCGCCTGCTGGGCGAGGAACTGCGCGCGTCCAAGGCCGAACTGGGCGCGCTGGTCACGGCCGAGGTGGGCAAGATCACGTCCGAAGGGCTGGGCGAAGTGCAGGAGATGGTCGACATCTGCGATTTCGCCGTGGGCCTGTCGCGCCAGCTTTACGGGCTGACCATCGCCAGCGAACGCCCCGGTCACAGGATGGCGGAAACCTGGCATCCGATCGGGCCGGTCGGGGTGATCTCCGCCTTCAACTTCCCGGTTGCGGTCTGGTCGTGGAACGCGGCGCTGGCGCTGGTCTGCGGCAATCCGGTGATCTGGAAGCCGTCGGAAAAGACCCCGCTGACCGCGATGGCCAGCATGAAGATCATGCAGCGCGCGCTGGCCCGCTTTGGCGATGCGCCGGACGGGTTGGTGCAGCTGGTGATCGGCGGCCCTGCGGTGGGCGAGGCGCTGGTCGCATCCCGGGATGTGCCGGTGCTGTCGGCCACCGGATCGACCCGGATGGGCGGCATCGTCGGCCCGAAGGTTACGGCACGCTGGGGCCGGCCGATCCTGGAACTGGGCGGCAACAATGCGATGATCGTGGCCCCTTCGGCCGATCTCGACATGGCGGTGCGGGCCATCGTCTTTTCGGCGGTCGGCACGGCGGGACAGCGCTGCACCAGCCTGCGCCGCCTGATCGTGCATCAGTCGATCAAGGCCGATCTGGTGGCGAAACTGGTGGCGGCCTATGCCAGCCTTCCCATCGGTGATCCGCGCAAGGAGGGCACGCTGATCGGCCCGCTGATCGACGCGGCCAGCCGCGACCGGATGCTGGCCCAGATCGCCAAGGCGCAAGCCGAGGGCGGCAAGGTTCACGGCGGCACCGCGGCCGAGGGCGTCAAGGGTGGGGCCTATGTCACCCCGGCGCTGGTGGAAATGCCCGCCCAGACCGAAACCGTGCGCGAGGAAACCTTCGCGCCCATCCTCTACGTTCTGGGCTATGACACGCTGGATCAGGCGATTGCCCTGCAGAACGAGGTGCCGCAGGGCCTGTCCTCCTGCATCTTCACCCTGAACCTGCGCGAGGCGGAAACCTTCCTGTCGGCCGCCGGGTCGGATTGCGGCATCGCCAACGTGAACATCGGCCCGTCTGGGGCCGAGATCGGCGGGGCCTTTGGCGGGGAAAAGGAAACCGGCGGCGGGCGCGAAAGCGGGTCGGACGCCTGGAAGGGCTATATGCGGCGGCAGACCTCGACGGTGAACTATTCGGCGAAATTGCCGCTGGCCCAGGGGGTCCGCTTTGACCTCTGAGCCGAATCTCTGGCGCGTCAGCAGCCGTGAGGTCTTTGCCGCCCCGCCGCTGGACGGTGACCGCACGGTCGATCTGGCGGTGATCGGCGGCGGCTTTACCGGCTGCGCGGCGGCGCTGGAGGCCGCGCGGGCCGGGGCCTCGGTCTGCCTGCTGGAGGCCGAAACCGTGGGCCACGGCGGATCTGGGCGCAATGTCGGTCTGGCCAATGCCGGGCTGTGGCTGCCGCCGGAAACCGTGATTGCCGCGATGGGCGAAGGGCCGGGCCGCCGCCTGATCGACGCGCTGGCCGTGGCCCCGGCGCGGGTGTTCGACCTGATCGCGCGCGAAGGCATCGACTGCGAGGCCACACGCAACGGCACACTGCATCTGGCCCACGCGCCTGCGGGGCTGCGCGATCTGGCCGAGCGCCACCGGCAGGGCGTGGCGCTAGGTGCGCCGCTGCAATTGCTGGATGCGGCGGAAACCGCGCGTCGCACCGGGACGCGGGCCTTCCACGGCGCGCTGTTCGATCCGCGCGCGGGCACGATCCAGCCGCTGTCCTATGCGCGCGGTCTGGCGCGGGCAGCGGTGGCGACCGGGGCCGCGCTGCACGAAACCAGCCCCGTCACCGCGCTGCGGCGTGACGGCGACCTGTGGGTCCTGGAAAGCCGGGGCCATCAGCTGCGCGCCCGCAGCCTGCTGGTGGCGACCAATGCCTATCACCTGGGCATCCGCACGCCGTTCCGCCCCGAGATCATCGTCGTCAGCTATTGCCAGTTTGCCACCGCCCCGCTGTCGGCCGAGCAGCGCCAGGCCATCCTGCCGGGCGGCGAAGGCTGCTGGGATACCGCCATGGTGATGTCATCCTTCCGGCTGGACCGGGCCGGGCGGCTGATCGTCGGCGGCATCGGCAACAGTGACGGGCCTGCCGGGGCGATCCATTCCGGCTGGGCGCGGCGCAAGCTGGCGCAACTGTTCCCGGCGCTGAAGGGCGTGGCGTTCGATCATGGCTGGTGCGGCCGCATCGCCATGACCTCGGACCATATCCCCAAGATCGTCGGCTTCGGCCCCAATGCCTATGCCTGTTTCGGCTATTCCGGGCGCGGCATCGGGCCGGGCACGGTCTTCGGCACCGAAGCGGCAAGGGCGCTGCTGGCGGGCGATGACACCGGTCTGCCGGTCGCGCCGGTGCCCGGCCACCGAGAAAGCCTGATCGCCACGCGCGAGGCCTATTACGAAACCGGCGCGGCGCTGGTGCATCTGGTCTCGGCCCGCTGAGGGGCCGGGATCACAGCATCCAGGCAATTGGCAGGTAGCTGGCGATCTTCACCAGCGCCCGGCCCAGAAGCGATGTGCCGGGATCGTGGTCATAGCTGGTGTCCTGCGGGCCGCTCCACATCAGCCTGTCGTTCCCGTCCAGCGTGACACGATAGGCCGTCCGGCGCAGAACCTCGTCCGACACGCTGTCTTCGATCAGCCGCGCAAGTCGCGGGCTTTCGATCAGAAAGCCCATCTCGCAATTCAGCCGGGCCGAACGCGGATCGAAGTTGAACGATCCGATGAAGGCGCGCGCGCCGTCGATGGCAAAGGATTTGGTGTGCAGGCTGGCGGTCGACGACCCCATCAGCCCGAAATCCACATCCTCGGGTGCTTCGCCGATGCGGGCCAGTTCCCAGACCGCAACGCCGTTTTCCACCAGCTCGCGCCGGTGGCGGATGTAACCGGACTGCACCAGCGGCACATCGGTCGCCTCCTGGCTGTTGGTCAGCGTGGTGACGCGCAGCCCCTTCGCCGCCGCCTTCACCAGCAGGTCTGTCCCGGCATCGCCCGGTACGAAATAGGCCGAAATCAGCGCGATGGAGGATTTCGGCTCGCCCAGCAGCGTGCCCAGTTGCGACACCAGCAACTGATCGTCGCGGGCCTTGCCCAGGCCCTTGGCAGGATCGTCCGACACCAGATGCGCCGGGGTCCAGTCCAGCACGATATTGCCCGTGGCCAGGCCGACAGCCACGGCCGAGCTTTTCACCAGGTCGAAATAGCGCGCCGCTTCGTCCGATCCCGCATAGGCCGCCAGCCGGTCCGCCAGTTGTGTCAGGCCATCCGGCGCAGGTGCCAGAATTTGCGCGGCATCATAGGCAGAGTCGCTGTTCCAGTAGCGGTCGAAATCCTCGGCCACATCGCGCGCGCCCTGGCCGACGGCCAGCACGTCAAGATCGCGGTAATGCGCCTCGCCAAAGGCAAAGTAGATGTCGCCGATGTTGCGCCCGCCGATCAGCGTGGCGATCCCGTCTGCGGAAATCGACTTGTTGTGCATCCGGCGGTTCAGGCGGAAGAAGTCGAACACATAGTTCAGCATCCGCGGCTTGCGCAGCACGAAGGGGTTGAAGAGCCGGACCTCGACATTCGGCAGCGCATCCAGCGCCGAGAAGATGTCATCCAGCCCCGGAATGCCGTTGTCGTCCAGCAGCAGGCGGATCTTCACCCCGCGCGCGGCCGCCTGTCGCAGTTCTTCCAGCAGCAGCATACCGGTCAGGTCGTCGTGCCAGATGTAATAGCGCAAATCCAGTGCTGCATCGGCGGCGCGGATCATCGCGATCCTTGCCACAAAGGCATCGGGGCCTTCCATCAGCGGATAGGTGCCGGTCAATCCGGGATGGGCGGCCTCGTCAGGCAGGAACCGGGCACCCAGCCGGGTATCATCACTGGCCGGAATATGCCGGGTGCTGCGGTCCGCCCGGTTTTCCGGCAAGGGCCAGATCATCCGGGCGATCAGGATGAAGACCGCCAGAATGACGGTCAGCACCAGAACGAAGCGTAGCACCATCCGGGTCAATCGAAACATGGGCACCTCAGATCTCTTCGACCATCACCACGCCTTGCATCGCTTTTATAGCCCCCTTCACCTGCGGGGTGACAGGATAGGGTTCGGGCAGCATGAGGTCGATCTCGCGGCCCTGATCGTCGGGAATGCAAAGGGTGATCTGTGCCCGGCTGCGGCCTTCGACCTTTGACAGCAGGGCCGCCAGCGAGGGGATCGCCTCGGCCCGGTTCATGTGGATGCGGATCGCCTGCGCACCGGCCTGATCGGCCACCGCGTCGATAGGGGCGACCGCATTGGCCAGAAGCTTCACCCCCTCGCCATCCGGGTCGGCGCGCACGGTCAGGACCACGTTCCTGCCCGGCTCCAGATGGTCGCGTGACGCTTCCAGCACATCGGAAAACACGGTGACTTCGTAAAGCCCGGTCGGGTCCGACAGCGCGACGAAGGCGAACCTGTTGCCCTTGGCGGATTTGCGTTCCTGCCGGGCCGAGACGGAACCGGCGATCTTCTCGACACTGGGCGAACCCTTGGCCAGGACCGATTGCGTCACCTCGGCCAGCGTCTTCACCCCCTTGCGCTTCAGCGCCGACATGTAGTCGTCCAGCGGGTGCCCCGACAGATAGAAGCCGACCGCCAGATGTTCGTTGCCCAGCCGCTCCACCGGCAGCCAGTCGTCGCGCCAGGGCAGCCGGGGTTCCGGGATGTCGGTGCCGCTGTCGCCGAACAGCGACACCTGGGACGAGGCTTTCGCCTCATGGATCGCCGCCGACCAGGCCACCAGCGCATCCAGCGCCTCGAACACGCGGGCGCGGTTCCCGTCCAGCTGGTCAAAGGCCCCGGCGCGGGCCAGCATCTCCAGCGGCCGCTTGCCGATCCGCTTCAGATCCACCCGGCGGGCAAAGTCGAAGAGCGAGGCGAAGGGCTGCAAGCCCCGCGCCTCGACGATGAGACCCATGGCATCGACGCCGACATTCTTCAGCGCGCCAAGGCCATAGACGACGCGGGGGCCGTCGGTGTCGAAGGCGGCCAGACTGCGGTTGACGCAAGGTGGAACGACTTCGATTCCCAACTTGTCCAGCTCGCGCTTGTAGACGGCCAGCTTGTCGGTCAGGTGAAGGTCGCAGTTCATCACCCCGGCCATGAATTCGACCGGATGGTTCGCCTTCAGCCAGGCCGTCTGATAGCTGACCACGGCATAGGCGGCGGCATGCGACTTGTTGAAGCCGTAGTTGGCGAACTTTTCCAGAAGGTCGAAGACCTCGCCCGCCTTGGTCGCCGGAATGTCATGGGTGGCCTTGCAGCCTTCGATGAACTTGGGCCGCTCCTTGGCCATTTCCGAGGCGATCTTCTTGCCCATCGCGCGGCGCAGAAGGTCGGCCCCGCCAAGGCTGTATCCGGCCATGACCTGCGCGATCTGCATCACCTGTTCCTGATAGACGATGATGCCCTGCGTCTCGGCAAGGATGTGGTCGATGGTCGGGTGGATGGATTCAAGGTCGCGCAGACCGTTCTTCACCTCGCAATAGGTGGGGATATTCTCCATCGGTCCGGGACGGTACAGCGCCACGAGGGCCACGATATCCTCGATGCAGGTCGGTTTCATCCGCCGCAGCGCATCCATCATCCCCGAGCTTTCGACCTGGAACACCGCCACGGTTTTCGCGGCGGCGTAAAGCTCATAGCTGGCCTTGTCGTCCAGCGGGATATGACCGATGTCGTTTTCGGCACCCGGTTTGGGCGTGTAGAGCGGGCGGCCATCGGCAGAGACATGCAGCGGGCGGCCGGATTTCAGGATCAGGCGGATCGCTTCCTGAATGACGGTCAGCGTCTTCAGCCCCAGGAAGTCGAATTTCACCAGCCCCGCCGCCTCGACCCATTTCATGTTGAACTGGGTGGCCGGCATGTCCGATCGCGGGTCCTTGTACAGCGGAACCAGTTCGTCCAGCGGGCGGTCGCCGATCACCACGCCGGCGGCATGGGTGCCTGCGGACCGGTAAAGCCCCTCGATCTGCTCGGCATAATCGAGAAGGCGTTTCACCACCTCCTCCTTCGCGGCCTCGCGCAGGCGTGGCTCGTCCGCAAGCGCCTTGGTGATGCTGACGGGCTTGACCCCTTCAACCGGGATCATCTTGGACAGCCGGTCAACCTGCCCGTAGCTGAGCTGCAGGACCCGGCCCACATCGCGCACGGCGGCCTTGGACAGAAGCGCGCCGAAGGTGATGATCTGGGCCACCTTATCGCTGCCGTATTTTTCCTGCACATAGCGGATCACCTCTTCGCGGCGGTCCATGCAGAAGTCGATGTCGAAGTCGGGCATCGACACCCGTTCGGGGTTCAGGAACCGTTCGAACAGCAGCGCATAGCGCAAGGGATCAAGATCGGTGATCAGCAGGACATAGGCCACCAGCGATCCGGCACCCGACCCCCGGCCAGGGCCGACGGGGATGCCATGATCCTTGGCCCATTTGATGAAATCGGACACGATCAGGAAATAGCCGGGAAAGCCCATCCTCTCGATGATGCCCAGCTCGAACCGCAACCGGTCTTCGTAGACCTCGCGCGGGGCAGCCAGTTCGATCACCGCCAGCCGTTTTTCCAGCCCTTCCCAGGCCTGGCGCTGCAGCTCTTCCACCTCGTTTTCGGCAAAGACCGGCAGGATCGGCTTGCGCTTTCCGGCCATGAAGGCGCAGCGGCGGGCGATCTCCACCGTATTTTCCAGCGCCTCGGGAAGATCGGCGAACAGCGCGCACATCTCGGCTTCGGTCTTGAGGTAATGCTGCGGCGTCAGCCGACGGCGCGGCTCGTTCTGGTCGACATAGGCCCCCTCGGCAATGCACAGCAGCGCATCATGCGCCTCGAACATCGCGGATTTCGGGAAATAGACGTCATTGGTGGCCACCAGCGGCAGCCCCATCTCATAGGCCAACTCGACATGGCCGCGTTCTGTGGCGGCCTCGGCGCCAGTGGGCTGACCGCCTTCGCCGGGATGGCGCTGAAGCTCGACATACAGGCGATCGGGGTAGATCTCGGCCAGCCGTTGCAGCAAGGCGCGCGCTTTGGGCAACTGGCCCTGTTGCAGGAACCGGCCCAACGGGCCATCGGGGCCGCCGGTCAGGCAGATCAGCCCCTCGCTGTGCCGGGCCAGATCATCGGGGGTGACATGGGGCAGCTGGCCGTCTCCGCGCAGATAAAGACACGAATTCAGCTTCATCAGGTTCATGTAGCCCGGTTCGGATTGCACCAGCAGCACCAGCGGCGCAGGCAGGCGCGGCTTTTCGCCGGGCTGGGCCGGATCATGGGCCAGGGCAATCTGGCAACCCACGATGGGTTGCAGCCCCGCATCCTTGGCCGTGGCCGAGAATTCCAGCGCACAGAACATGTTGTTTGTGTCGGTGACGGCGATGGCGGGCATCTGCACCTCGGCCGCCAGCCGGACCAGGGATTTCACCGGAACCGCCCCTTCCAGAAGGCTGTGTTCGGTATGGGTGCGAAGATGGATGAAACGCGGAGGACTGGCCATGGGGGCAGACTAGGCGCGGCACCTGATGCCGACAAGAGGCGCGGCGCGGGAAACCGCCGCCGTTTCTTGCGGCACTTCGCCGGAGTTCAGCCCGACTTTCAGGCAAACCCGAAAGGTGCTTCGTCCTTGCGGCAAGAAAAACCTCTTGCCTTGAATCGCCCCTGACCCCCTGATGAAAGGATAAGAACAAGGGGCGCGTGGCCCGCTTTACGCCGCATCGGGCGGCCACGCACATCGCCCCAACCGGGGAGAAGGCGGCGGACTGACATATGACCGGACCAGCAACTGGGCCAGAGTCTGGGATCGCGTTCCTCCTGAACGGGGCGCCGGTCTGCGTGCGGGATGAACCTCCGACGCGGACCCTGCTGGATTGGCTGCGCGAAAGCCGCGGCCTCTGCGGCACCAAGGAAGGCTGCAACGAAGGCGATTGCGGGGCCTGCACCGTGATGGTGACGGATGCCACCGGATCGAAGGCGCTGAACGCCTGTATCCTGATGCTGCCGCAACTGCAGGGCAAGGCGGTGCGCACGGTCGAAGGGATCAGCGGCCCCGCCGGACAGATGCATCCGGTGCAGGACGCGATGGTCGCGCATCACGGCAGCCAATGCGGCTTCTGCACCCCCGGCTTCGTGGTCTCGATGGCGGTCAGCCATCTGAACGGCGCGCAGGACCATGACGACCGGCTGGCCGGCAACCTCTGCCGCTGCACCGGCTATGCCCCGATCATCCGCGCGGCCGAGGCGGCGGAATCCGCCCCGGTGCCCGACTGGATGACGGCTGATGCCCTTTCCCTTCACCAAATATCCCCCGAGGGGTCCGGGGAGGCAGGCAGCCTCCCCGGTGCTTTCCGCCCGCGCGACAGTGATGAATTCGCGGACTGGTATCTGCAGAACCCCGATGCGACGCTGGTGGCCGGGGCCACGGATGTCGGCCTCTGGGTGACGAAACAGCTGCGCGATCTCGGCCAGGTGGCCTTCCTTGCCGGGATGGAGGACCTCTCCCAGATCGAACGGCGCGGCGACCAGCTGCATGTCGGGGCCTGCGTGACCGTGGCCGAACTGCGCCGCGCGGTGGCGCCGCTTCTGCCTTCCTTCGCCGAAATGCTGCGGCGCTTTGCCAGCGAACAGGTCCGCAATGCCGCCACCATCGGCGGCAATATCGCCAATGGCAGCCCGATCGGCGATGGCCCGCCCGCGCTGATCGCGCTGGGGGCCACGCTGCATCTGCGCCGCGGCGATGCGATGCGCACGATCCCGCTTGAGGATTTCTTCCTTGAATACCGCAAGCAGGATCGCCAGCCCGGCGAATTCGTGGCCGGGATCACCCTGCCCGCCGTCGCCCCCGCCCTGCGCTGCTACAAGCTGTCGAAACGCTTCGATCAGGATATTTCCGCCGTCTGCGGCTGTTTCAACGTGACGGTTCAGGACGGTCGCGTCACGCAGGCCCGCATCGCCTTTGGTGGCATGGCGGGCACGCCGAAACGGGCGTCGCAGGCCGAAACCGCGCTGATGGGGCAGGAGTGGAGCGAGGCGACCATCGGCGCCGCCGTCGCGGCGATGGCGCAGGATTACGCACCGATGACCGATATGCGGGCAAGTTCCGCCTATCGGATGCAGACCGCGCAGAACATGCTGCGCCGCTATTTCCATGATCTTGCCGGTGTCCCTGTCTCGGTGCTGGAGGTGCAGCCATGAGCATGGGCAAACCGCTTCCCCACGATTCCGCCCCGCTGCATGTCACCGGGCAGGCGCGATATCTGGATGACATCCCGCTGCCGACAGGCACGCTGCATCTGGCTTTCGGGCTGTCGGCCATCACCTGCGGCGAAATCACCGCGATGGATCTTGCCGCCGTGCGCTCGGCCCCCGGCGTGGTGGCGGTGATCACGGCGGAGGATCTGGAGCGGGAGTTCCATGGGGTGCCGGATTGTTCGCCCTCGCTGGGGGATGAGCCGCTTCTGACCATGAAGCGGATCGAGTTCCATGCCCGGCCGATCTTTATTGTGGTCGCCGAAAGCCACCTTGCCGCCCGCAAGGCGGCGCGCAAGGCGAAGATCGACTACACCGAAAGCCCGGCCCTGCTGACGCCGGAACAGGCGCTGGCCGCCAATTCCCGCTTTGAAGCCGGGCCTTCGGTCTGGGCGCAGGGCGATGCGGCCGCGGCAATTGCGGCAGCCCCGCATGTGCTGGAGGGCGAGCTGGAAGTCGGCGGGCAGGAGCATTTCTATCTGGAGGGCCAGATCGCCGCCGCCATTCCGGGCGATGACGGCGGGGTGCATGTCTATTCCTCGACCCAGCATCCGACCGAGGTGCAGCACAAGGTGGCTCATGCGCTGCATCTGCCGATGTCGGCGGTGCGGGTGGAAACCCGGCGGATGGGCGGCGGCTTCGGCGGCAAGGAATCCCAGGGCAACTGGCTGGCCATCTCTTGCGCCCTTGCGGCGCGGATGACGGGACGGGCCTGCAAGATGCGCTATGACCGCGATGACGATATGGTCGTCACCGGCAAGCGGCATGACATCAAGGTGCGCTACAAGGTCGGCCATGACGCCGATGGCCGGGTGCTGGGCATCGACTATGTCCACCTGATCCGCTGCGGCTGGTCGCAGGATCTGTCCTTGGCGGTGGCCGACCGCGCCATGCTGCATGCGGAAAATTGCTACTGGATGCCGAACATCCGCATCGAAAGCCACCGGCTGAAGACCAACACTGCCAGCGGCACCGCCTATCGCGGCTTTGGCGGGCCGCAGGGGATCATCGGGGCCGAACGGGTGATGGACCACATCGCCTTTGCGCTGAAGAAGGACCCGGTCGAGGTGCGGCGGGTCAATTATTACCGCGAGATGGGCGATGTGAAGGCCGGGCCGGGAACGGGACGGCGCTATGCAGGCGCACATTCGCCGAAGGCCGAAGAGCCGGAGGTGCAGACCACGCCCTATGCCATGCCGGTCGAGGATTTCATCGGCCGGGCGATGACCGATGCGCTGCTGGCGTCCAGCGACTATTGGGCGCGCAAGACCGAGATCGCCGACTGGAACGCCAAAAGCCCGGTGCTGAAGCGCGGGATCGGCTTTACCCCGGTCAAGTTCGGCATCTCCTTCACGCTGACCTGGCTGAACCAGGCGGGGGCACTTGTGCATGTCTATCAGGACGGCTCGGTCCACCTGAACCATGGCGGCACCGAGATGGGGCAGGGCCTGAACCAGAAGGTCGCGCAGGTGGTGGCGCATGTTTTCGGGCTGGATGCCGAAAAGGTGCGGATCACGCCGACCGATACCGGCAAGGTGCCGAACACCAGCGCCACGGCGGCATCCTCGGGGTCTGACCTGAACGGCATGGCCTCGCGCCAGGCGGCCGAGGTGATCCGCGACCGGATGGCGGCGCATCTGGCCGAACGCCATCAGGTCGCGGCCGATACCGTGCGGTTCGAGGGCGGCATGGTGAAAGTGGCAGGCGAGGATTATCCGTTCGAAAAGGTGGCGGCCTCGGCCTATCAGGCGCGGGTCAGCCTGTCCTCGACCGGCTATTACGCCACGCCCAAGATCACCTGGGACCGGGTGAAAGGGCAGGGGCGGCCGTTCTTCTACTTCGCCTATGGCGTGGCGGTCTCCGAGGTGGTGATCGACACCCTGACCGGCGAGAACCGGATCCTGCGTGCCGACATCCTGCACGACACGGGGTCGTCGCTGAACCCCGCGCTGGACATCGGCCAGGTCGAGGGTGCCTATGTGCAGGGCGCGGGCTGGCTGACGACCGAAGAGCTGGTCTGGGACCCGAAGGGGCGGCTGGCGACCCATGCGCCCAGCACCTACAAGATCCCGGCCTGTTCGGACCGGCCGCGCATCTTCAACGTGGCGCTGTGGGAGCGTCCGAACCCCGAGGATTCGGTCGGCAAGTCCAAGGCGGTGGGCGAGCCGCCGTTCAACCTCGGCATCTCGGCCTTCCTTGCGCTGTCCCATGCGGTCGAGGCTTGCGGCGACGGTTCGGTCTATCCCGACCTGCGGGCCCCCGCCACGGCGGAAGCTGTGCTGGCAGCCGTTGACCGGGTGCGGCAGGGGCGCGATTTTTCGACGAAAAATCGGGGGCGCGCCGATGTTTGATCCCATTGTCCTGCGCGCTGCGGTGGCGGCGCATGGTCCTGTCGCGCGCGTCGTCGTTGCCGCGCATGACGGATCGTCCCCGCGCGAGGCGGGGGCCGAGATGCTGGTCTGGGCCGACGGCCAGTCCGGCACCATCGGCGGCGGCACGCTGGAGTTCGAAGCGGTGGCCCGCGCCCGCGCGGCCCTGTCGCGCCGCGCGGCACCGGTGGTGGAGCGTATCCCGCTTGGCCCAGCACTTGGCCAGTGCTGCGGCGGCGCAGTGACGCTGGTGACGGCGGTTCTGGACGAGACGGCGCTTGCGGTGCAGGCGGGACGGGCGGCCATCGCCACGGGCATGGGCGAGATGCCGCTGTCGGTGCATCGGCTGTTGACCGATGCGCGCGGGCAGGGGCAAGTGCCGACGGCAAGGCTGGTCGACGGCTGGCTGGTGGAACCCGTCGCCGTGGCAAGGCGGCAGCTCTGGATCTGGGGGGCGGGTCATGTCGGCCGGGCCATGGTGGCCGTGATGGCCGATCTGCCGGACTTGCAGATCACCTGGATCGACACCGCCCGCGAACGGTTTCCGCAAGTGATCGCCGCGGGTGTCACCCCGGTCTGGTCGGCCACGCCAGAGGCCCTGGCTGCCCATGCGCCGGCCGAGGCGGAACATCTGATCGTTACCTATTCCCATGCGCTGGATCTGGAGCTGTGTCACCGGCTTCTGGCGCGCGGGTTCAACTGGCTGGGCCTGATCGGCTCGGCTACCAAATGGGCGCGGTTCCGGGCGCGCCTGCGGGCCCTGGGGCATGCGTCCCAGGCCATAGACCGCATCACCTGTCCCATCGGGGACCGATCCTTGGGTAAGCATCCGCAAGCGATCGCAATTGGTGTTGCAGTCCAACTGCTGAAGAACAAACGCAAATCCGAGACGGAGATCACGGATGACGGAAACGGGGAAGACGGAAACCGTGAAAACGGGGGGCAGCACGGCCGAACGGCCTGAGCTGTTGAAGATCAGCGGCGTGACCAAGGCCTATCCGGGTGTTGTGGCGAACAGCGATGTCGGATTTTCGGTCGGCGAGGGCGAGGTTCATGCCCTTCTGGGTGAGAACGGCGCAGGGAAATCCACGCTGGTCAAGATGATCTACGGGTTGGTGAAGCCGGATTCCGGCAGCATGACCTTTCGCGGCAAGCCCTATACCCCGGCCAAACCGGCCGAGGCGCGGCGGCTGGGTGTCGCCATGGTGTTCCAGCACTTCAGCCTGTTCGAGGCGCTGAATGTGGCCGAGAACGTGGCGCTGGGGATGGAAAGCCCGCCACCGATGCGCGAGCTGGCCAGCCGCATCCGCGCGGTCAGCGAGGAATACGGCCTGCCGCTGGACCCCGACCGGATGGTCGGCGATCTGTCGGCGGGGGAGCGCCAGCGGGTCGAGATCATCCGTTGCCTGTTGCAGGATCCGAAACTGCTGATCATGGACGAGCCGACGAGCGTGCTGACGCCGCAGGAGGTGGAGATCCTGTTCAAGACGCTGCGACAATTGTCGGCCGAAGGCACGGCGATCCTGTATATCAGCCACAAGCTTGAGGAGATCCGTGCGCTCTGCGACGAGGCGACGATCCTGCGGCGTGGCAAGGTGGTGGCGACCTGCACCCCGCGCGAACGCACCGCGCGCGAGATGGCCGAGCTGATGGTCGGCGCAACGCTGACCCCGCCCGAACGGCATCCGGGCGAAAAGGGCGAAGTCGCGCTGGGCGTCAGCGACCTGTCGGTCGCTTCGCCGATCCCCTTCGGCACCAGCCTGAAGAACGTGTCCTTCACCGTGGCGAAGGGCGAGGTTCTGGGCATCGCCGGAGTGGCCGGAAACGGGCAGGACGAATTGCTGCTGGCGCTGTCGGGCGAGTTGAAGGTGGCCCCTGACCGGCTGCGGATCGACGGACATGCGGCGGGCGATCTGGGTCCGGTGGAGCGGCGGCGCGCGGGTCTGGTCTCGGCCCCCGAGGACCGTTACGGCCATGCGGCGGCCCCGGACATGAGCCTGATCGAGAATGCCTTTCTGACCGGCGGGCTGCGGCGCGGGCTGACGCGAAACGGCTTCATCGACTGGGCCAAGACCCGTGCCTTTGCCGAAGAGATCATCGTGCAATATGACGTGCGCACGCCGGGGCCGGATGTGGCGGCGCGGGCCCTGTCGGGCGGCAACCTGCAAAAGTTCCTGATGGGGCGCGAGCTGAACCAGTCGCCCGGCATCATCGTGATCAACCAGCCGACATGGGGCGTCGATGCCGCAGCGGCGGCGGCGATCCGGCAGGCCATTCTTGACCGGGCGGCCGGGGGGGCTGCGGTTGTGGTGATCAGTCAGGATCTGGACGAGTTGCTGGAGGTTTCCGACACATTCGCGGTTCTGAACGAGGGGCGGTTGACAAGGCCCGTGCCGGTTCAGGGCCTGACGATGGACCAGATCGGTTTGATGATGGGCGGCGCCCACGGGATGGAGGTTGCGCATCATGTGGAATGACGGTTTCGATTTTTCGACGAAAAATCAGGGGGCGCGCCATGATCAGGCTTGAAAAACGCCCCAGCCCCAGCCGGTTCTGGTTGTATGCGACGCCGCCCGTGGCGGTGGTGCTGACGATGGTCGTGGGCGGCATCCTGTTCGCCCTGATGGGCAAGAACCCGGTCGAGGTGATCCGCACGATCTTCTGGGACCCGCTGTTCGGCGAGTTTGCCTTCTACCTGCGCGGGCAGCTTCTGGTGAAGGCGGGTCCGCTGATCCTGATCGCCATCGGGCTGGCGCTGGGGTTCCGGGCGGGAATCTGGAACATCGGCGCCGAGGGCCAGTACATCATCGGGGCCATCTGCGGTGCTGCGGTGGGGCTGGCGGTGTTCCCGACCGAGAACCGGCTGATCTTTCCGCTGATGGTGCTGGCGGGGGCCTTCGGCGGCTGGCTCTGGGCGATGATCCCGGCCATCCTGAAGACCCGCTTCAACACCAACGAGATTCTGGTCAGCCTGATGCTGGTCTATGTGGCGCAGACCATTCTGGCCAAGGCGGCGACCGGGTTCCTGAAAAACCCCGAAGGCATGGGCTTTCCGGGAAGCCGCAACTTCAGCAGCTATCCGGCGGCGAAGAACGATTATCTGATCGAAGGCCTGGGTCTGCACTGGGGGGGCGTGGCGGCCCTGGTGACGGCGGTGCTGGCCTATGTCCTGCTGACCCGCCACATCGCGGGGTTCCAGATCCGGCTGGCCGGGCAGGCCCCGCGTGCCGCGCGTTTTCACGGCGTCAACCCGGTGCGGCTGGTGGTGATGTGCATGGGTATTTCCGGTGCGCTGGCGGGCCTTGCGGGTCTGTTCGAGGTGGCAGGGCCTGCGGGCCAGATCACCATCGACTTCAACACCGGCTATGGATTTACCGCGATCATCGTGGCCTTTCTGGGCCGGTTGAACCCGCTGGGGATCGTGCTGGCGGGCCTCTTGATGGCGCTGACCTATGTCGGCGGCGAAATGGCCTCGACCAGCCTTGGTCTGCCGGCGGCCGCGATCCAGGTATTCCAGGGCATGTTGCTGTTCTTCCTTCTGGCCGTGGATGTGCTGACCAACTACCGCTTCCGCCTGACGGCTGGCGGCGCAACCGCAGGAGCGAAATGATGGATTTCGGTGGTATCAATCCGGTCATCCTGATTGCGGGGCTGATGGCGACGGCGGTGCCGATCCTGCTGGCCGCGCTGGGCGAGGCGGTGGTGGAGCGCGCGGGCGTGCTGAACCTGGGCGTCGAGGGGATGATGATCATCGGCGCGCTGGGCGGTTTCGTCGTGGCGGTGCATTCGGGCAGCCCGGTGCTGGGCTTTGTCGGCGGGGCCGTGGCGGGGGCGGCGCTGAGCCTGATCTTCGCGGCGCTGACCCAGGTCTTCCTGGCCAATCAGGTGGCGACGGGGCTGGCGCTGACGCTGTTCGGGCTGGGGCTCAGCTCTCTGGGCGGGCAGGGTTACAATGGCATCAAGCCGCCCGCGACCGGCAGGCTGTTGCCCGATGCGCTGGCCGATCTTCCGGTGGTGGGGCCGATCCTGTTCGGTCATGACTGGGTGGTCTATTTCAGCATCGGGATGACGGCGCTGGTCTGGTATGTGCTGAAGTTCACCCGCGTCGGCCTGATCATCCGGGCGGTGGGTGAAAGCCACGAGGCAGCGCATGCCCTTGGCTACAAGGTCAACCGCATCCGTCTTCTGTGCATCATGTTCGGCGGCGCGATGGCCGGGGTCGGGGGGGCCTATGTCAGCCTTGTACGGGTGCCGCAATGGGTGGACGGGATCACCGCGGGCGCGGGCTGGATCGCGCTTGCCATCGTGGTCTTTGCCAGCTGGCGTCCGTGGCGGGTGCTGGCCGGGGCCTGGTTCTTCGGCGGTATCGGGGCGCTGCAACTGAACGTGCAGGTTTCCGGCGGGTTGCCGCTGGGCATCCTGGGGCTGATCGCGCTGGGCTGTGTCCTCGCGCTGGCGGCGATGCTGGCGCTGCAATCCTCGCGCGGGGAAGCGCAGCGTCTGCATCCGGCGGTGCTGGTGGCGCTGGTCCTGCCGCCGATTGTCTGGGCGATCGGCATGGCCATGGGGCTTTCCTCGATCAAGGTTCCGGTCGAATACTTGTCCATGGCCCCCTATCTGCTAACCATCGTCGTGCTGGTCATCATGTCTTCGGGCAAGGGCAAGGCTGCGATGGGGGCACCTGCCGCACTGGGACAGAACTTTCACGCCTCGCGCTGAGGCATCAAATCGCGGCGCCGCAAAGGTGCCGCCACAACGGGGAGACTACCTTATGAAACGCAGACATCTGCTTGCAGGCGTGTCGCTGGCCCTTGGTCTGGCCATGGGCGGCGGTGCCTTTGCGCAGGGCATGGACAAGGTGAAGGCCTGCTTCGTCTATGTCGGCCCGATCGGGGATGGCGGCTGGACCTTCCAGCACCATCAGGGCGCGCTGGCCGTGCAGGAAGCCTTTGGCGACAAGGTCGAGATCCAGTATCAGGAAAGCGTGCCCGAAGGCGCGGATGCCGAGCGGGTGCTGACCCAGATGGCGCTTGGCGGTTGCAACATCATCTTCACCACCTCGTTCGGCTACATGGATGCGACCAATGCCGTCGCCGCCAAGTTCCCGGATGTGAAGTTCGAACATGCCACCGGCTTCAAGCGCGACCATGCCAACGTCTCCACCTACAATGCGCGCTTCTACGAAGGCCGCGCCGTGCAGGGCACCATCGCCGGCATGATGACGAAGTCGAACAAGATCGGCTATATCGGGTCCTTCCCGATCCCCGAGGTGATGAATGGCATCAATGCCTATTACCTTGCCGCCAAGAAGGTGAACCCGGACGTTCAGGTCTCGGTCGTCTGGGCCTTCACCTGGTTCGACCCGGCGAAAGAGGCCGATGCCGCCAAGGCGCTGATCGACCAGGGCGTCGACGTGATCGCCGCCCATACCGATTCGACCGCGCCCTTGGCCGAAGCGGCCAAGACGCCGGGGGTGATCGGCTTTGGCCAGGCCTCCGACATGGAAGCCTACAAGCCCAGCCCGCGGGTGTCGTCGATCATCGACAACTGGGCGCCCTATTACGTCAAGCGTGTGGGCGAACTGCTGGACGGCACCTATGCCCAGACCGATACCTGGGCCGGCATCGTTGACGGTGAAGTGGAGATCGGCGAGATCACCGATGCGGTTCCGGCCGAAGTGAAGGCCGCCGCCGAGAAGGTGCGCGACGACATTGCCGCGGGCACGCTGCATGCCTTCACCGGCCCGATCAAGAAGCAGGACGGGTCGGACTGGCTGGCCGATGGCGTGACCGCGCCGGATGGCGACCTGCTGGGCATGGATTTCTTTGTCGAAGGCATCGTCGGCGACATTCCGAAGTGATCTCTTGCCGGGAACGCCGGAGGGGCCAGCCCCTCCGGACCTCTCCGGGGTATTTTCACAAGGTGAAGTGTTGTGTAGGCTCAGGACTCGTTCTCGTTTCATAGCCAGAAGATGACGGTGGCAGCGAGGGCTATGGCGGATAGGAAGACCTTCGGGCATCGGTCGTAGCGTGTGGCGACCCTTCGCCAGTCCTTGAGCCTGC